>JAESGR010000012.1_pt1 | contig 514626 bp, 446 predicted proteins | sample 9269771 | NCBI WGS metagenome assembly JAESGR01 (sample SAMN15739572, study PRJNA653492) | algae metagenome | isolation source: Chroococcus sp. CMT-3BRIN-NPC107 and co-occurring heterotrophs from well... | place: USA: Clark Mountains Wilderness, California | collected 2010-04-18 | reverse complement strand
CGATCACGTGCAGCGTCAGCGTCGTCTTGCCCGACGACTCCGGCCCGAAGATCTCGATCACGCGCCCCTTCGGGATGCCGACCCCGCCCAGCGCGATGTCGAGCGACAGCGACCCGGTCGGGATCCCGTCGATCTTCGGCATGTGGTCCGAGTCGAGGCGCATTACCGCGCCCTTGCCGAACTGCTTCTCGATCTGCTGGACGGCGCGCGACAGCGCCGAATCGCGGGCCGGGTCGCGCGGCGGCGAAACCGGCGGCGGGGGCGCGGCCCTCCCGAGCCTCAACTTCGGGGCTTCCCGATCCACGACGGCGATCGCCGCGTCAGACCTGTCGCCGGACCGTTCGACCGTGGTGGTCTTCGCCATAACAATGCTCCTGGCTCGCCGGGCGGGTTGGACGGCCGACGAAATGGGGGATCTCGAGGTCGTCGCGAACGGCGCCTTCGACCTTAGCCGCGTGCGGACGACTGGGAGGTGGCGTGACGTCGGGCGGGCCGTGCAGTGGTTCTGGGGCCCCGGCGGTCACGGTCGTCCCCAAAGGGGGAGGCTACCGCGCCGCGGGGCAATCCCGGGGAAATGGTCTTTCCCGCACGCCGCCGGGCGGACGGGGACGGGCGGTCACGCGCGCCGTCCTCGAGTGCGTCGAGTGGCCGACTATAGGGCGAGGGCCGAATAACACAAAGGGAAATCGGCCGACATTTTAGGAATCTATTAGGGGGCATGGTCGCAGCGGGGGCGACGTGACGAACCTGAGACGGCGCGTGGCGGTGCCGGGGGCGATCAACGGCCGCAGAGATTAGCCCGCGAACTGCGTTGTTGGTGTCCGATGGACGTGAAACTAGGAGGGACAACGGGTCGTTCACGGGCACCGCCCAATCATTCCCGTGTCCAGACTATTGTGCACCGGCCGGTGGGTGGGGTTCTTCCGGAAGTTCGCGCGGTGGCGACGGTCGCAAGACCGAGCCGCTGGCCTGGGCATGGGGCGGCCGACGTAGACTGTCCCGGAAGCCGACGCGGTGCCTGACGCGCACGCCCGCGACCACCTAGACGAGGGCGAGTGCCCCGCATTCCGGGCACTCGTCGGTCTCGGCCCCGTTCAGGTCGTGACCGCATCCGGTGCATAGCCCCGCGTCGAAGCGTCGGATGCGGCGGTGGGCGCGACGGGCGGCCAGGCCTAACGCGGCCATCGTCAGGCAGAGCACGTTCACCGACGCGTAGCCGATAACGTCCACCGTCCGCCAACGGAGCAGCCCGGCGTCCAGGTTGACGAGCACGAGCACGATTCCAGTGAAGGCGAGAAGGATGGGGCCACCCCAGCGGTCCAGCGCGAACCGCGTCCGAAGCATGGGCGACCCGTATGCCTGCTTCAGCCGCCGCATCCGGCGGAAGCCGTCGACCTGACCCGGGGTTAGCAGCCGCCTCTGGCCCATGGGGTTCCGTTCACTTCCCCCTCCGCTCGCCCGCCTGCCGACGTCCCGTCGCCGACCGCTGCGCCTCCGCCGGCGCCGCGGCGCGCGTCGGGACGCGCGTCGGAACGCGTGGAGGTGGTCGCCGCCGCGTCCGCGGCGGCCCCCACCGGCTGGCTCGCGACCGCCGACAGGACATCGTCGACACGCCGCAGGCGGTCGATCACGTCGCCGATCGCGCGGGCTATGACTTCGGTCATCTCGGCGAACGGCTCCTCAACCGCGTCGAGGCGGCCGCGCCCGCCGGGGACCCGGTCGGCCGACGTACGCGCCGCGGCGGCGCGCGCGATCAACTCGGTCAGGAGCACGTCGAGCGCCTCACAGCCTGCTCGGATGGTCATCATGTCACACTGCCTCCCCCGAACGCCCCCGAGGGGGCAGATGATAGCACTAACGCAGGGAACCGTGTAACGCTAGAAATTAAATAGGAGTCGGGGCCGTGGCTCCCCGACGCGCCTCGGCCTATGGCGGTCGTCCAACTGACCGCCGCCACGCCGGCCGCCGCCGGGGTCACAGTGTCGGCGTGACCAGCGACGACCTGACCGCCGACCAACTCTACCAGGTCCTGCGCGGCTTGGCCCCCACGCGCGACCAACTGACTCAAATTGTCCGCGCCGGTTCGAGGTCGACCACCCGCCGGCGGGCGGGCGGGCGGGGCGGGGGGTAACATCGACCGCCGGCGCGCGTGCCTGCTGACCAACTTACGGGCACCGGCCGCGATTGACGCCCCGCTACTTGAGCAGCTCGGCCACGTCCCGCGGTGCCTTGCTCTTCTGATCCGCGAACGGGGTCGCAGGACGGGCGGCTGGGGAAGCGGGGGCGGGATTCTTTGAGGCAGGCGCGGGCGGCTTCGCGACCGGCCCCTTCGCCGGCGCGGGCCGCCGGGGCGCGGGCTTAGCCGGCTTGGTCGCGACGGCATTCGGCGGCGTCGGAGTGGGAGGGCCCGCCAGCGCACTCGAGCGGGCGAACGCGGCGGCGAACGGCTCGGCCGGGGTCGCGGGTGCCGCGACCGGGGCGCCCGGCATTGACCGGTCGTAGTTCTGCGCGAGGGTCACGAGGTCGTTGAAGTCGACGACCGTGTCGTAGTCGAAGTCCCCCTCGGCCCACAACCGGCCGGCGGCGTCGTAGTTCTGCGCGAGCGCGACCAGGTCGCTGAAGTCCACGGCGCCGTCGAGGTTCGCGTCGCCGCCGAGCGTGTGCCGCAGGAGCAGGTCGGCGGCGCCGACGCTGTGGCCGGCGAACGTCGCGGGGAACGCGCCGAACACGTCCGCCGCCCGCGCGACGCCGACCGCGTCGCCCAGCGGGCTTGCGGCGGCGGCGGACGAGTGGATCGCGCCGGCGGCCGTCCCGTCCGGCAATACGGTGCCGGTGCCGTTCCACGCGCCGCCGTTGTACCCGCCCTTCACGTAGCCGCCGTACGCAGCCAACTGGGCGGCGGCACCCTGCACAATCATCGCGCCGGCGGCCAGGTCGATCATGCCCTGCAACCCGAACGCGCCGCCGCGCTTCGTCAGCACCGCGCCGGGGCCGACGCGCAACGTGCCGCCGGCGTTGACGGCGAGCCGGTCCACTTCGTCGGACGCCTCAAACAGCACGGTCGCCGGGGCGTCCGCCGGGCCGCCCGGGGTGTTGACCGCGAGGCCGTCGACGCCGTCGCCCGTGCGGACGACGACCGGCGTCGCGGCGGGCGCGGCGGCGACGTTGACCTGGTCGTCCCCGCCGTTCGCGTCGACGCGCAGGCCGGCCCCGGCGTCGAGCACGTTGATCAGGTTCGCGTCGTCGCTGGCGTTCAGGACGCGCCGCTCGACCCGCCAGGTGCTGACGGTCGCGGCGCGGCGGCGCAGGCGGTCGTACCGCAGGAAGAGGCCGCCCCCGAACGGGACCAGTTCCGCGTCCAGCGTGTACTCGCCCGCGCCCGCGGCGCCGGCGTTGGTGTCCAGCCGGTCGTCGTACTCGATGCGGTCGTCGCCCGGGTAGCCGTCGAAGAACACCGTCGCCCCCGGCGCGAAGTTCGCGTCGAAGTCCCCGCCGCCGACGACGATCACGTCGTCGCCCGCACTGCCGGTGGCGGACAACGGCACGGCGAGCGAGCGGACCTCTGTGCGGGCCCCGCCGCTGCCGTGGATCAGCGAGACGGACTCCGCGGTGCCGTACGTGTGGGTCGGGCCGGTCGGCGGGTCGCCGCCGCCGCCGAGCGTCGCCACGAACGTCGTCGCGGTCAGGACGACGTCGGTGAACGTCGTCCCGCCGCCGTTGTCGAACCGGACGTCGTCCGTGCCCGGCCCGCCGTCGAGCGTGACTGGCCCGAGCACGTTCGCGAGGTACCCGCCGCCAACGTACAGCGAGTCGTTCCCGTGGTTCCCGTGCACGTGCACCGCCTGCCCCGCCGCCACGCCGACCACGTTGACGAAGTCGTTGCCCCCGCCCGGGCTGATGTCGAGCTGGCCGAACGCCGGGCACTCGAGCACGAATGGCGCGGCCGACGCCGGGTTGCGGGTCAGCCGGCCGGCCTCCACGAGGTACGTGTTCCCGCCGTGCGAGTTGTGATCGATCACGTTCAAGCGGTCGTCGCCTTGCCCCCGCATCACGACGTAGACAGGCCCGGTGAGCAGCGACAGGTCCCCCGCGCCGACGTTGACGGTGCCCCTGCCGAAGCCCGTCGTGTACACGTTCGTCTGCTGCGAGACCGCCCGCACATTGACCACGCCGGCGGTGGCGGGGACGACGTCGACCCGGGTCAACCCGCTCGCCGGGCCGTCCAGGTTCACCACGCCCCGGAACCCCGAGTACACCGTCAGCCAGTCGAACCCGGGGTAGGTCATCCCGGCCCCGCCCTTGTTCAGCGTGAACCCGCTGACGCCGATCGTCTTGACCACGTCGTCGGAGTCGTCGAACTGGTCGAACACGGTCATCCGGTCGACGCCGGTCCCGCCGGACACCGTCGTCGTCGCCGCCGTCCAGCCCGAGCTGTCGATGTCCGCGATCGGGACCTGGGCGAGCAGGTCCCCGAAGGTCACGTCGTCGTCCCCGCCCCCGGTCGCCAGGTTCAGCGACATGCCCACGGGCTTGTTCGCGAGGTGCACGTTGTCGATCGAGTTTCCCAGGACGACGTCCAGCGACTCGGCCTCGACCCGGTAGTTCGCGAAGCCGGTCCGGCTGAAGTGGAGGTACGTCGCGTTCGGCGCGCGGCCGGACACCGTCCCCAGTCGCACGTTCTGGGCGGACACCCCGCCCGTGTTGTCGATCCCGATGGCGTCCGTCCCCCCGTCGCCGCGCACGTCGGTCTCGAACGCGACCGCGTCGACCGCCCCTTTGCTCGTGGCCGGGTTGGCGTTCGTGAAGTAGTCGTTCCCGGTCCCGAGGTGGACGATGAAGTACGGCTCGCGGGGGATCCCGGCCGACCCGGTCGCGTTCAGGTAGACCGTGTCCTCGCCGCCGAGCGTGCTGATGGTCACCTGCGAGTCGGTCGTGACGAACTCGGCCCCGTTGATGACGACGTGGATGTCCCGCGCGACGCCGGTCGCCCCCGTGCTGCCGAACACGCGGACGACGTCGTCGCCGGCCGTGCCGGTGTACGTCGCCAGCAGGCGGCGGGGCTCGAGCGCGTCGAACGCTGCCACGCCGGCGCCGGGCTTCGGCCGCCGCCCCCGCCGGCCGCCTGCGGCCCGGCCCGAGCCCGCCTGCGCACCCGACGGCGTACGCGTCGGCGCGGCGAGCGGCCGCCCGACTCCATAGGCCACGGTGCGGGCGAGCGCCACAATGAACTGATGCATGTTCACGTCCAGGGACGCCAGCTAACCCCCGAGCGTCGCGGTTAGAGGGATCCTGAGAGTATCACGCCCTGGGCCCACGGGGTGCAACATTAAAACCATCGGAATCTCGCGGGTCGTCCGACGCCATCAACCGGCGGCCATCTCCCAGTGCCGTGCCCAACAATTATTTCATTGCTATTGACCCCGGGAAGGTGATGATCTCCCCCACCCCTCCCTCGAGGGGAGCGGGCGAGCGGGATCCAAAGTTCACATCGGAGTGGACGGACGTGCGGCGCGCCGCCGGTCGCGGCCGGCGACGGCGGCCCGGCCCGCCCTCGCGCCCGCGCTCGCGGCCCGGCCTTTTGGAGCTCACGATGACGACGCGTCCCCCGATCCGCAGCCTGTTCGGTCCCCGCGCGCCCCGCGCCCGCCGCCGGGCGACCGCCCGCAGCCGAGCGGCCCGGCTCCCGGTCCTCGACGCGCTGGAGAGCCGCACGCTCCTGCACGCCTACCTGGCCGGGACCGCGGCCGAGCTGATCGCGGCGATGACCGCGGCCAACGCGGCCGGCGGCGTCAACAGCATCACGCTGACCGCGCCGAACACGTCCCCCTACACCCTGACCGCCGCGCACAACGCCGCCGACGGCGCGAACGGCCTGCCGGTCGTCGCCGCGGGGAACTCCCTCACCGTGGTGGGCGACGGCGACGCGATCGCGCGCAGCGCGGCCGCCGCCTTCCGATTGTTCGACGTCGCCGCTGGCGCGACGCTCACGCTCCAGAACCTGACGCTGCAAAACGGCCTCGCGTCCGGCGCCGGGGTGGCGGCCCGGGGCGGGGCGGTACTGAGCCGGGGCACGCTCGCGCTGAGCGGGGTCAGGGTGCGGGACAACGCGGCCCGCGGCGTCGACGGCGCCAACGGCAGCGCCCAGGGCGTCGCCGGCGGTCCCGGCGGTGACGCGTTCGGCGGCGGCGTCTACGTCGCCGCGGGCAGCGTCACCCTGGCCGACAGCACCCTCGCCGGCAACCGCGCCCAGGGCGGCAACGGCGGCAACGGCAGCTCCGGGAACATCGGGTCGGCCGGCGGTAGCGCGGGAGCCGCCTCGGGCGGCGGCGTGTACGTCGCCCAGGGTGCGGCCGTGAACGTGACCGGCAACACCTTTAGCGCCAACACCGCCGAGGGCGGGAGCGGCGGGGCCGGCGGCGCCGGTCCGACCAACCCGGAGCGGGTGACTGACAACACCATCGGCGGTGCCGGCGGCAACGCCGGGGCGGGCGCGGGGGGCGGCGTGTACGTGGCCCAGGGCCCGGCGTCCGAACTGACCGACAACGCCTTCAGCGGCAACACCGCCCAGGGCGGCAGCGGCGGCGCCGGCGGCAACAATCCCCACCCGCTGGCCCAGGGTGGCGTCGGCGGCGACGGCGGGAGCGCCGGCGCGGGTTCGGGCGGCGGCTTGTACGCGCAAGACCGCGTCCTCACCGTCACGCGCGGCGCCTTCGACGCCAACGCCGCCCACGGCGGCGTCGGCGGCGGCGGCGGCCTCACCCGCAACGCCGACTCGTTACAGAACGGCCGCGGCGGCGCCGGCGGCAACGGCGCGGGCGCGTCCGGCGGCGGCTTCCACGCGGCGACGGGCACCCTCACCCTGACCGGCGCAACCCTGACCGGCAACGTCGGCCAAGGCGGGAGGGGCGGCGCCGGCGGCGCGGGACACGCGGCGGGCGGCGGCGGCGGCAACGCCGGCAACGCGACCGGCGGCGGCGGCCACGTGTTTCAGGGCAACGCCACCCTGACCGACGTCGCCTTCAGCACCGGGGCCGCCCGCGGTGGCGACGCGGGCGCCGGCGGCTCGACCACCGTCGGGACCGGCGGCCCCGGCGGCAACCCCGGCAGCGCCGGCGCCGGATCCGGCGGCGGCCTGTCCGCCCGAGGCGCCGCCCTCGTCCTGACCCGCGATCGGTTCACCACCAACACCGCCCAGGGCGGCGCCGGCGGGGTCGGCGGCGCGGCCGGGGTCAACCTGAACCAGGTCACCGGCGGCCGCGGCGGCGACGCCTCGGGCGGCGGCGTCCACGCGACCGTAGGGAGCAGCCTGTCGCTGACCGGCGGCGACTTCAGCACCAACGCCGCGACCGGCGGCAACGGCGGTAACGGCGGCGGCGCGGTCGCCTTCGCCAGGGGCGCCGCGGGCGGCGGCGGGGGCGCGGCATCCGGCGGCGGCGCGTACGCGTCGGCGGGCGCCGTCACGCTGACCGGGGCCGGGTTCGTCGGCAACAACGCCCGCGGCGGCGACGGCGGCAACGGCAGCGGCCGCGGCAACCCCGGAGACGCGGCGGGCGGCGGCGGCGGCGGCGGTGTTGCCACTGCGGGTGGCATCCACCTGGCGGCAACGGCGGGCATCGCCAACCTGAGCGACGGCGTCTTCAACGGGAACCGGGCCCAAGGCGGCGGGGGCGGCGCCGGGGGTACGAGCGGCGGCGCGGGCGGCGCGGGCGGCAACGGCGGCGGCGGTTCCGGCGGCGGGGTCTATGCCGCGGGCGCGGTCACTTCGAACAACAACGCGCTCCGCCTTAACGCCGCCCAGGGCGGCGCGGGCGGCGCCGGCGCCCGGAGCAACGGCGGTTCGGACGGCGGTTCAGGCGGCGGCGGTGGCGGCGGCTCCGGGGGCGGCGTGTACGCGGCGGCCGGCGGCGTCGGCCTGAACAACGCCACCCTCAGCCGGAACACCGCCCAGGGCGGCGCGGGCGGCGCCGGGGCGTTCGGCTCGCGCGGCGGCGGCGGTGGCGGGGGCGGCGGCGGATCCGGCGGCGCCGCGTACGTCGCCCACGGCGCGATCCTCAGCCTCGCCCGCGACACCCTCAGCCTCAACACCGCCCGGGGCGGCGCTGGGGGCGCCGGCAGCGGGGGCGGCAACGGCGGGGGGTCGGGCGGCGCGGGCGGCGGTGGCGCCGGGGGCGGCGTGTACGCCGTCGGCGTCGCGCTCACCAGCAACAGCACCCTCAGCGGCAACGCTGCCCAGGGCGGCGACGGCGCCACCGGCGGCGCCGGCAGCTTCCCCGCCGGCCGGGGCGGCGCCGGCGGTGCCGGTAACGGCGGCGGCGTGTACGCGGCGATGACCGGCGGGAACTTCCTCGACAGCGGCAACGACACGTTCGCCGACAACCTCGCCCGCGGCGGCGTCGGCGGCGTCGGCGGCTGGGGCGAGGGGGGCCGGGGCGGCGCCGGCGGCGCGGGTGGCGCCGCCCTCGGTGGCGGCGTGTTGGCGGGCACTGGGAGCCTGGTCTGGCTGGTCAACGACATCGTCGCCCGGAACACTCTGATGGCGGGCACGGGCGGCGTCGGCGGCGCCGGCGGTCCGTTGGGCCCGGACGGCACGCCCGGCTCGCCGGGCGTCGCCACCGGCCCCGATCTGTCCGGCATCGTCGACGAGTCGTCTTACAGCCTGATCGGCGACGGCGGCGGCGCCACCCTGGTCGTCTCGCTCGGCAACCGGGTCGGCACGTCCGCCAGCCCGATCGACCCGTTGCTCGGCCCGCTCCGGGACAACGCCGGGCCGACGCAGACACGGGCCCTGTTGCCCGGCAGCCCGGCCGTCAACGCGGGCAACAGCGCGCAGGTCCCCCCCGGCGTCACGACCGACCAGCGCGGCCAACCCCGCGTGTCCGGCGGTGCGCTGGACATCGGCGCGTTCGAGGTCCAGCCGTTCGGGGTCGCCGCCGCGACGTTCGACCACCAGATCCCCCAGTCGCTCGTCGTCACGTTCAACGGCGGCGTCGGCGAGTCCCTGGTCGCCACCGACTTGGCCGTCCGGAACCTGACGACCAACAGCGGCGTCCCGTCGACGTCGATCCAGCTCGCCTTCGCCCCGGGCGCCGCCACGACCCGGTTCGCGTTCGCCGGCGGCCTCGCCGACGGCGACTACCGCGCGACGCTGGCGGCCGGGTCGGTGCGGGACGCGCAGGGCGAGCCGCTCGCGGCCGCGTACGCGTTCGACTTCTTCGTGCTCGCCGGCGACGCGAACCGCGACCGGCGGGTCGACTTCGCCGACCTGGTGAAGCTGGCGCAGAGCTACGATTCGCCCAGCGGCCGGACGTGGGCCGACGGCGACTTCACCGGGGACGGCGCGGTCGACTTCAACGACCTGGTCGTCCTCGCCCAGCGGTACGACACCGCGCTCGGCGACCTGCCCGCGGCGGCGGACAATGCCGCGGTCGCAGCCGCGTGGTCGTCGTTGACGGCGGCGCCGAGCCCGACCCCGATGCCGGCCCCCGTAAGGCCGCAGACGAAGGTGGTGGCGGGGAAGGAGACCAAGTCCGTCTTCTCCACCACGCCGGTCGCCACGGACAAGCCGGCGCCGGTCAAGCCGAACGCGGCAGCGCGGCCGCGGGGGCGGTGACGGGTGACCGAGGACAGAGCAGTTGTGGGTCGGGAACGGCGCGGTGAACTTCTGTCGTCCTCGCTCAGCAGTACGATGCCGCGATCGAGGACCCGCCCGCGATCGCGCACACCGCGGCGTTCGCGCGGCGTGGGCGTCGGTCAAGCTGAACTTGTGCGGCGATTAACGCGGGGTTAAGCGTGCGCGCCCGCGTTTCACGAGAAGGGGAATAACCTCGGGCGCCACCCCGTACGCGCCCGGCGTACGCGGGTCGGGAGCGGACGGTCACATGAAGCACAGCCACGCGGTACGCGTCCTGGTCGCAGCGCTCGCCCTCGCCGTCTTCGCCGGCCGGTCGGCCGCCCAGCTGGCGGGGCCGCCGCCACCGCCGCCGTTCGCCCCCGCGGTGCCGACCATGTACGACGACGCCGAGACCGCGACCTGGCACGTGCCGCTGGCCGTGGCCAAGGTCAGCCCGTCGTTCCTGACGTCGTCGTACTTCTACGCGCGGAAGGTGCGCCCGATCTTCCGGACGTACCCGGTCTACCACCCGGACCGCGAGCCGGCCGGCTACCTGAAGGCGCTCGAGGCCGCCGAGCCCGAAATCGTCTGGGACGGCGCGGGCAGACGGCCGAAGCTCGAGACGGAGGCGGACTGGGTCCGCGCAGGGGAGGTCGTGTACGACGCGCCGATCGCGCCGCGGCCGCTGGCGAAGGCCCGGCACTTCCGCGACCGCGATTTCCTGAAGCGGGTCGGCGTGCCGGTCGCCGCCGACGGGACGCTCCCCGGCCTGCACTACGTGGTCCGCACCAGGGGGCAGCCCGAGCTGGCGATCTTCAGTTGCGCGACGTGCCACACGCGGGTCCTGCCCGGCGGCGCGACCGTCAAGGCCACGCAGGGGAACCTGCCGCTCGCGCGGATCGAGGCGCACGAGCTTCGCGCGGGGGACTCGGGCGGCGAGGCCGACGTCCGGAAGGCGGCGTCGGAGTACCACGGCACGCCCTGGCTCCCGGACGGGCCGAACGGGCGGCTGTCGGACCTGACGGTCGAGCAGTTCGCGCGAGCCAAGGAGGCCTGCCCGCCGGGCGTGTACCCGAACCACAACGGCAGCGTGTTCACCCCGGCCCACACCGCCGAGCTCCGCGGGCTGCGCGGCCGCCGCTACCTTGACTGCACCGGGCACATGCGGCACCGCGGGCCGGCGGACCTGATGCGGTTCGCAGACTTCCACCAGTGGGCGTCGGCGTACGCCGGCTTCGGCGAGTTCCGCCCGCAGACGGTCCCCGACCCGGAGTCGCAGGAGCGGTACTCGGACGAGCAGGCGTACGCGCTGGCGCTCTACCTGTACTCGCTGGCCGCGCCCGCCAACCCGAGCCCGCCGACGACGGTCGAGGAGAAGGCCCGGGTCGCACGCGGCAGGGAGGTCTTCGCGGACCCGAAGAACCGCTGTGCGACCTGCCACGACCCCGCGCAGGGGTACACGAACAACAAGCTGACGCCGGTCGACGGCTTCGCCGTCCCGCCCGGGCACCCGGAACGGGCGCACGTCATGCCGCGGTCCGTCCACACGGACCCGGCGTTCGCGCTGCAGACGCGCAAGGGGACCGGGTTCTACAAGGTGCCGACGCTGCTCGGCGTGTGGTACCGCGGCCCGTTCGAACACAACGGCTCGGTCGCCACCCTGGAGGACTGGTTCGACCCGGCGCGGACCCGGGACGACTACGTGCCGACGGGGTGGAAGGGGCCGCCCGGCACGACGACGCGGGCGGTCAGGGGACACGAGTTCGGCCTGGACCTGTCCGGCGACGACCGCGCCGCCCTGCTCGCGTTCCTGCGGACGCTGTGACGCCGGCGCATGCCGGGGCCCGCTACCGCCGTCCCGCCTCGTCACGGGCGTGAGCTCGCGCGGCGGCGTGGCGGAGGGTGCGACGCGGGTCACGGCGTCACCCCCGCCGCTCGCCCGCACTCCGGGCAGCGGTTTGGGGTCCGCCGGGGGTCGTAGCCCTACGCGGGGCAGAGGCCGGCGAGCGTCCGGTGGTGGCGGCCGGTGAACCGGAACGGGGACGTTAGGACGATCATCGCCCCCAGCATCGACCAAACCCTAGTCGTGCTCGACGCGATGACGCCCGACATGCACGGGCCGGCCGGTCGCGGCGGATCCCCGACGCCGATTGCGTCCTGAGCGGCCGGGCCGCGCTCGACTACCTGGCGGCGGCGTGGCCGAGCACCTCCAGCGCGCGGACGAGGACGCGGCAGCTGTCCGGCACGTCGTCGACGACCAGTACGTTCGACGTCACGGGCCATATCCCTTACCGGAGCGCCCGGTTCGTCCGTTAGGCCACGGCGTCACCCTACCCGCCGGCGGACGCCCCCCGGGGCGCGGGGGCCCGACGCCGCGTGCCGCTCGCGGTCGGCCGCCAGGGCCCGCTCCCCGTGCGGGGTCGGGTCGAAGTCCTACGTCACGCACCCGATCCCCACAGCGAGTTGCGCCGCGAACAGGAGCTCGGTCACCACCATCACCGCCGCCGCGGTGTCCCCGGGGACCGTGCAGCGGGTCGCCAGGGTCATGACCAGGACGACGCCCGGGGCGGCCGCCGCGCCCGCCGCCAGTCCCGTCGCACACCTCGCGGCGAGGGCCCGCGCGTCCGGGACCAGCTGACCGTCGGCCTTCAGCCGGTCCGCGACCCCGGGCTTTTACGTGTGCTCCAAGGCCGAGAGTCCGTCGGTCCTGCCGCGCAGCGGCATCCACCCTGATGCCCCTCGGCCGGCGTCTGACCGCGCCCGCGCACTCCCCGCCGCGCGGCGGAGCGGCGCGCCCCGGTCGCCCACCGTCCCCGGCCTCTGCCCCGCATGCGGGTAGGACCTCCGCGGGGCGCCGGGCGCGCTGGACATCGAGCGGCGGAGCCACGAGCTGCCGGTGCAGTCGTTCCACCTGTTCGACGAGAACCAGATGGTGATCAAGACGCAGGCGATCATCGAGGTGGCGAGGAAGGCGGACTGGGAGCCGTGGTATTCCGCGCCTCTGGCGCGGAATACGGAGGGTCAGGAACTTCATCGTTCCTGACCCTCTTCCCTTTCGCGGTCGTCCCGCGCCGATCGCGGACGGGGATCGGTCGCCTGTTCAGACCAGAGTCCCGAACACGTCGTCGTCGCTTGTGGAGGCCTGGTTGGCGAACACGGCCGTCCGCTGGGCGCTGGCGACCCCGCCCGGCGCGAGGTAGAGGCCCCCGCCCAGGCCCAGGCCAACGGCGCCGCCGGCGCCCGCCGCCCCGCCGGCGGCCCGGTTGAACACTATGAGACTGCCGTCGAGCCTCATGCTCGGCGGCCCGATTGGGATCGCCCCGCCGTTGAAGATGCCACCACCCTGGCCGCTACCGCCGTTGCCGCCGTCCCCCGCACCGCCGACGGCCCGGTTCAGAGTGACCGACGAACGGGTCACGGTCAGGACGCCGCCGTTCAGGTTCGCGATGCCGCCGCCTTGGCCGTTCCCGCTCGTCGTTGGGCCGACGCCGCCGATGGCTTGGTTGCCGAGAAGTGCGCTGCGGTCGACGCTCGCGGTCGCGGCCACGGTCACGGGGGTGGCCAGCCCTCCGAAAATGTAGTTCGCGATCGCGCCGCCCCTGCCGTCCTGCGGAGGCGCGCCGGTGCCGGCCGCGCCGCCGATCGCCCGGTTGTCGAGGAACGTGCTGTGGCTGACGGCGAGGATCGCGTCGCCCAGGCGGGCGACGTTCCCGATCGCGCCGCCCGCGCCGGTGCCGAAGCCGCCTGGGGAACTGCCGCCCAGCCCGCCGACGGCCCGGTTATCGTGGAACTTGCTGTGGCCGACCGTGACAGCACCGGTGGCATTCGCGATCGCCCCGCCGATCCCCGCTCGGCTGGCGCCGACGCCGGCGGCCCCGCCGACGGCGCGGTTGCCGCGGAACGAGCTATGACCCACCGTGGCCGTGGCGGGGGCCGCCGCCGTTCCACCGGACATGATGGCTCCGCCGAGCGCTGAGCTACCGATCGTGCCCGGTGTGCCATCCGCCCCGGTCGATTGGTTGTCGACGAAGTCGCTGTGGCGGACGACGAGGGTGCCCGCATTGAAGATGCCGCCACCGAAGGCGTCCTGAACGGTACCGAGCGTCGCGCCCGGGAGGCCGACGACTTGGTTGTCGGACAGGACGACGTGGGACAGGGTGAGCGTTCCGCCGGCGTTCAAGATGCCGCCGCCCTGCCCGATGGCCAGGCCACGAGTGACGGTCAATCCATCGACGCTCACGGACGCGCTGACGCCGATCTGGAAGACCCGGCCGGCGTCGTTCCCGCTGACGGCGAGGCGGCTGGCCCCGGGGCCGTCGATGGTCAGGTCGTCCGTGATGCTCAACTGTCCGCCGGTCAGCGTGATGGCGCCGTCGCGGGCCGCGGGGGCGAAGCGGATCTGATCGGCACCCGGCGCACCATTGGCCGCCAGGATCGCTCCGCGCAGGGACCCGGGCCCACTGTCCTGGAGGTTCAGGACGGTGAAGGTGGTCAGCAGGCGGCGACCTTCCAGCGGTTCGAGACACGGGCGCGAAGCCGGCCGGCGTGACCCGGTCGGTCTGCGACGAGTGAGTGCCGAGTTCGCGGACTGGAAGCGGGGTTGGATCGACATCGGAGTCTCCGTTGTGAAGGGGGTCTGCGGTAGTATTAGGGGGAGATGGTTCCCGGCGCGCAGACCGTGGGCCGGGGCCGTTCCGTTCAAGCCTATTGAGCGCGCTTCCCCGCGCCACGGTGGCAGCGGCGTCATGGCCGCGGGGTATATTCGTCGACTCGCCAGCCGTTCCCGACACGGGTCATCGTCGCGTCGTTCAACGTCTTGGCGCCCGGCGTCGTCACTCCGTCCACCTCGACCTCCAGCACGACCCGGTCGTCCGCGGCCGGCGCCCGCCGCAGGATCCGAAACCCCTTCGTGTGCTTGAACGCCTGCGCGAGTTGTGCCGGGCTCGGCTTCCCCTCGTCCATCTTCTGGGCCTGGGCGTTCGGGCCCAGGCTGTCCAGCGCCACCTGCGCGTTCCCGGTGCTCAGGGCCCAGAACAGCGTCATGAACGCGTCGTCCGGCGTAGCGTAGCCGGCGTACTTCCACACGCCCCTCGGGTAGTCGGTCGGCGCGTCTACGGCCGCCGGCGCCTGTGGCCCGGGCCCGGCCGCGCGGGTGGGTGTTAGCGGGGGCATCCCGGTCGCCGGTGCGGTCGCGCCCGACTTCTGCGCGGCGGCGGCTGTCGACCGGTTGTGGAGCACCATCGGCACCGTCGCGCCCCCGAGCACCGCAATCGAGATTGCCGCGAACAATGCCGTCTTCGTCTTCACGATCGCCACTCCTTTCAGGGCCGTTGACGCGAGGCCCGAGCCCGCGCCGCCGCCGCCACCGTCCAACGCTGCCCCGGCCACGCTCGCGGCCAAGCCCGGCGGCGCCGCCCTCACCGCGTTGGCCGCCAGCAGCGACGCGAGCGCGGCGGCCGACATCGTGACGCCCCGCCGCGCGAAGAACGCCCGCAGCTTCTCGAGCCCCCGGCTGACGCGCTTCCGGGCCGCCTCCTCGCTCACTCCCAACGCCGCCCCCACGGATCTCAACTCCTGCCGCTCGAAGTACCGGAGCACGATCGCGTCCCGCTCTGGGGCGGCCAGCGAGTTCATCGACTCCTCGAGCGCCGGGGCCAGTGCCTCCCAGTCGGGCTCGACCGCCACGGTGACCGATTTGGCGCCCATCGCCCGCCTCTCCCTGGCCGCGCGCCGCCGCTCGCCCCGCAACAGGTGCGCCGCGGCGAAGCACGCGTGCCGATACAGCCACCCGCCGAGCAAGACGTTCTCCGGCAGCGACGGCGCCTTCCGGGCCAGCGCGGCGAACACCGTCTGCACCACGTCGTCGGCCAGGTGTCGGTCCCGGACCTGCCGCATGGCCGCGGAGTGCACCAGGTCCGTGTACCGCGCGACCAGTTCGCTGAACGCGGCCTCGCACCGCTCGCTCACGTACCGCCGGATTAGCTCGCTCGTGTCGTCCATCGTTCCTGTAGTGTAAAAGCCGCCGACGGCGAAACCGGACACGGAAATCCGCCGGGCCACAGAGGGGGGTGCGCCGGTGGAGCGTCCCTCACGACGTGGGCGGGCCAGCGCTGGCCCGCGTCGACAAGTCGAGGTGGGGCGGCCCTGATCAAGTCGGTCAACCGGACTGCGCTCAGCTGGGCCCGCACTGCCGACTCTGGTCCGCGACGAGCGCCCCCGTCGCCGCCTACCACCGCGTGCGCGCGGATCAGCGCGTAGTCGGCGGGGCGTGGGCGGTCGGGTACTCCTCGACGGCGCAGCGGTCGTACTGGTTGAGGGGTTCGCCGTCGCGGAACGCGACAACGGTCTAGCCGAGCGCGGTCAGGCGCGTGTCGATGCGCCTCTTGCGCGGTCGGCCGCGAGTATACGCGGCCGGGGGTTGCGCAACAAAGGGAAATGACGGGCACCGGGTTGCGCCCGCACGCAGCGACAGTCGTAATGCGTCCGGGTCCGCCCGTGCAGCCGCCGCGGCGTTGCGGGACCTCATGCTGCCGGCGGGTGGCGGGTTCACCCGGTCGGCGCCGCCAAGCGAGTAGACAAAACGGGCGCTAACCGAGCGCGTCTGGCGCCTATCCGCGCCCGGCGACGGCGACGGCGACGGCGAGGACTAGGTCGGGCGGGTGGTTGACCATGACCGCCAGCGCGTCCCGGCCGCTCGGCAGGCAGCGGACCGCGTGCCCCTCGCGCCGCAGCGCCTCGGCGAGCAGGTCGCAGTCCCTCGGGTTGTCGTCGACGACGACGATGTCGGCCACCGCCGCATTATGCGCCCGGCTCAGCCGCGGGCGACGGGAAAGGGGTATCAGGGAAATCGGCCGGGAGAGTCAGCGGCGCGGCGGCCACGTGTAGTAGACGTCCCACTCCCCCGCGCCCTCCTTCTCGAACCCGTGCCGCACGTAGAAGCCGTTCACCGGGCTGTCCCGGAGCGCACCGACGCGGAGCCGGCAGGCCGGCCGCGTCGGCCTCCGCGAACACGCGGGCGAGGATGGCCGGGCCGACGCCCCGCCCCTGGGCGTCCGGCCGCAGGTAGAAGTGGTCGAGCAGCAGCCTGCCGTCCGCCGGGCGCACCGCCACGAACCCGACCCGCCGCCCCGCCACGCACACGTGCCGGGTGTGCGCCGGCGCGAACGACGCCGCGGACCGCTCCCGCGCGCGGGCCGGGTCGCACCGCCCGAGCCGCTCGAGGCTCGGCCGCATCGCCTCCATCCGCAGCGCCAGCAGCGCCTCGAAGTCGCCCTCGGCGACCGGCGTCAGCGTGATCTCGTCGGGAGCGGGCATCGTGGACACGAGAATACCCAGACGTGTTGGGGTCAATGCTCGGGTCTGCTATCCTCTGGCGGACATGGCCGATTCACCTCCGAAGGGGAGCCGCGCATGAAGCCGCCCGCCAAGCCGAAGAAGCCCAGGAACGCCCTCGCCGCCCTGATCCAGCAGTACTACGCCGACCTCAAAGACCTCGCCCACCAGAACGTCCTCTACGAGATGGGCACCCGCACCGCGTTCCACAACCTGCTCGCCGGCGCCGGCAAGCCGCACAAGTGGACCCTGATCCCCGAGCTCGAGCGCAAGGCCCTCGGCAAGCCCGCCGCCGGCGGCCCCCGCACGATCCGCCCCGACGGCACCTTCAAGGACGAGATGAACCTCGTCCGCGGCTACTGGGAGGCCAAGGACCCCGGCGACGACCTCGCCGCCGAGATCGGCAAGAAGCGCAAGGCCGGCTACCCGTTCAACAACACGATCTTCGAGGACAACCGCACCGCCGTTTTGTTCCAGCACGACAAGGAGGTGCTCCGCGTCGACATGGCCGACCCGGCCAAGCTCGCCGAGCTGCTCGCCGAGTTCTTCCGCCACACCGAACCGCAGATCGAGAAGTTCGAGGAGGCCGTCGACGAGTTCAAGGAGCGCGTCCCCGACCTCGCCACCGGGCTCGCGAAGAAGATCGCCGAGGCCCACCGGATCAACGCCGACTTTAAGCAGGCGTTCGCCGCGTTCTTCGAGCTGTGCCGGACCAGCCTGAACCCGAATTTGTCGCAGGCCGCGGTCGACGAGATGCTGATCCAGCACATCCTGACCGAGCGGCTGATCCGCGAGATCTTCGACAACCCCGAGTTCGTCCGCCGCAACGTGATCGCGGCCGAGGTCGAGAAGGTCATGCTCGCGATGACCAGTAAGAGCTTCGACCGCAACACGTACCTGAAGGAGCTCGACCGGTTCTACGTCGCGATCGAGCAGGCGGCGCGGACGATGACCGAGTTCGCCGACAAGCAGCATTTCCTGAACACGGTGTACGAGCGGTTCTTCCAGGGGTACAGCGTCAAGCTGGCCGACACGATGGGCATCGTCTACACCCCGCAGGCCATCGTCGACTTCATGTGCGCATCGGTGGAAGAGGTCTTGCAGAAGGAGTTCGGCAAGACGCTCGCCAGCGACGACGTCTACCTCATCGACCCGTGCACCGGCACCGGGAACTTCATCGTCAACCTGATCCGCCGCATCCCCAAGAGCAAGCTCGAAGGCGTCTACCAGCACCGGCTGTTCGCCAACGAGATCATGCTGCTGCCGTACTACATCGCCTCCCTGAACATCGAGCACGCCTACTTCGAACAGACTGGGACGTACGAGAGCTTCGAAGGCCTGTGCTTCGTCGACACGCTGGACATGGCGGAGCACGTGCAGGGGCAGTTGGGGTTCATGACGGCAAGGAACGCCGAGCGCGTTGAGAGGCAGAAGCGCACGCCCATCACCGTGGTGATTGGCAACCCGCCCTACAACGCCGGTCAGAAGAACGAAAATGACCAGAACAAGAACCGCGGCTACGAGGTGATCGACGGGCGAATCGCCAAGACGTATGCCGCGGGTTCTCAGGCAACCCTGCGACGTCAACTTTACGACCCCTACGTACGCTTCTTCCGCTGGGCGGTCGACCGACTCGGGGACCGCGATGGGATCGTCTGCTACGTCTCCAACAACAGTTTCGCGGACCAGGTCGCGTTTGACGGCATGTGACGGGATTTACTTCGCGACTTCACCCACGTTTACCATGCGGACCTCCACGGAAACGTGCGTCAGAATTCAAAGCTCAGCGGCACGACTCATAACGTTTTTGGAATCCAGGTTGGCGTCGGAATCACAGTTGCGGTTCGCAAGGGTGAAGGGAAGCCGGGCGTTCTCAGCTATTTTCGCGTGCCCGAGAACTGGCGGAAAGAGGTCAAGTTGTCTTGGCTCGCCGAGCAGAAGCACGTCGGCGGTGTGCCGTGGCAAACGCTTAACCCCGATAAGGCGCACGCGTGGGTCGTCACTGAAGGCGCGGAAGAATTCGCGGGTTTCATCTCGATTGGCAACAAGGCGGCAAAGGCAGCCGAGACAAACGTTGCGTCGATCTTCAAGACCTACGGACGCGGCGTCGCGTCCAATGCCGATGGCTATGTCTACGACTTTGATCGCGAGCGGCTTGTTCGCCGGGCGCACGCGATCGTTGAAGATTTCAATTCGACACTTGATCGCTGGAAGCGCCAAGGAAAGCCAGAGGAGTTGGAATCATTCCTGAAGGTCGACGAGAAGGTTCACAAGTGGATCCGCAACACTCGGCGCACCTTGCTGCGGGGCGAACACGCGGCGTTCAAGGAGTCGAACATTAGGAATGCCCTGTATCGGCCGTTCGTCAAACAGTTCCATTTCTTCGCACGGGAGTTCAATGAGGACACTTACCAGCTACCCCGGACGTTCCCAACGCCCAGCGCGGAACAAGAGAACACGGTGATCTGCGTCCCTGGTATCGGCGGACGCGCTAATTGGGCGACGGTCGTGGCCAAGGCAATCCCGAACCTTTCGTTGACGTCACTCGATAGCTTCCAAGTCTTCCCCTTCTACGTTTACGACGACGACGGCTCCAACAAGCGCGAGAACATCACCGACTGGGCCCTGGACCAGTTCCGCACCCACTACCGCGACCCGGTCATCAGCAAGTGGAGCATCTTCGACTACGTCTACGGCCTCCTCCACCACCCCGGCTACCGCGCCAAGTTCGCCGACAACCTCAAACGCGAGCTGCCCCGCATCCCCTTCGCCCCCGACTTCCGCGCCTTCCAGCTGGCCGGCCAGAAGCTGATCAAGCTCCACCTCGACTACGAAAAGCTCGACCCCTACGACCTCCAGCTCGTCGAGACCGCAGGCGAGCCCCTCTCCTACCGCGTCGACGACAAGATGCGCCTCTCGAAGGACAAGACCAAACTAACCGTCAACAAGTCCCTGACCCTCGCCGGCATCCCCCCCGCCGCCCTCGACTACCGCCTCGGCAACCGCAGCGCCCTCGAATGGGTCGTCGACCAGTACCAGGTCCACACCGACCCCCGCAGCGGCATCACCTCCGACCCGAATCGCCCGGACGACCCGCAGTACATCGTCCGCCTCGTCGGGCAGGTGGTCAGGGTCAGCGTGGAGACGGTGGGGATCGTGGCGGGGCTGCCGAAAGAGTACTCAGATTCAGCCGTTGACCCCACTTAGCAAAAGGGAGCGTTCATGTCAGACGTGCTGAAGCCAGAGCAAGTTCGGGTCGCGGTTGAAGTCATGAAGCAGTACCTCGCGGCCCCTCCAAATCCCGACGGGTCGACGCCGGAGAAGGTCCAAGGCGAGCGTGACGTCCGGCGGGTAGAGGTCATCGACGGCACGCTAAAGCCCCTTCTACGCTCTTACCTTCGGGGCGACACGCCGCTCGACGAGTTCAAGACGAAGGTCGACAGCGTCAACAAGCGGAACGAGTACTGGGGGTTCAAGGGGATCAAGGGCCAGATGTTCTTCAACATGCTGGTCAACGTCGCCGAAGACCCCGCCGAGTGCGACCATGAATTGAAGGCTGCCCTGGCGGTCCCTAACAGCGAGGAGATCGCGGCCAGCCGCATGCGGACATTCGCGGCGTACGTCAAGCGTCTGGGCGAACGGTGGGAAGAGACCGGCGGCAGCAAGGCAGGCCGCCCCAAGCCGGGGAGCGTTCCCTTCTTCGTCTCCTACTTCTGGCAGGTCGAGAACCGCGACGTCTGGCCGGTGTACTACACGAACAGCGTCCAGACGATGCAAGACCTCAACCTGTGGCAGCCGGTGAACGACCCGGGCCTCGACTACTTGGCGTACAAGTCAATCCACGAGCAACTTGCGAAGGAGTTTACCCGCGAGAGCGGGCGGCCCTTTGACCTGTACTGGGTCGAACACGTCTTCTGGTTCAAAGGCGGGAACCCGTACGGAGGCAGCAAGCCGCTGAAGTCGGAGGGGAGCACCGCGGGGAACGGCACCGAACCGGGACGACTTAGCACGGGAGACGTCGCCAAGCTTGCAGTGCAGCGCCGTGGGCCGTCCCCCGACAACGTCGACCCACTACCGGATCGCCCCTCGGTCGAGCGCCTCCCGGAAGGGTTCGTTCCGCCGGTCATCTCCGCGCTGGAGCGCATGGCCTATAACGAGCCGGACATGCAGCGCGCGGCCGAGGCGTCCGGCATCAGCCTCGAACGCGCGTTCGAAAAAAGCGTCAACGCCGCCTTCACCGTGCTCGGTTACGACGCCAAGCTGCTGGGCCAGGGCAAGGGCCGGGTTCCTGACGGCCAGGCGCTGAATCAGGATGACTCCTACGCGATCCTATGGGATGCCAAGATCCGGGCGAACGGATACGGAATCGGTACCGATGACCGGACGATTAAGGAATACATCACACTCTTCGCCCGCGACCTGAAGCGGCGTCGGGGCCTGCGCAACATCTACTATCTTATCGTGTCCGGCGAGTTCTCGGGCGACCACGACGACACGGTACGGATGATCAAGATGGAGACGGACGTCAGCGAAGTCTGTCTCGTCGAGGCCGCGGCGCTGGTCGAGATGGTCGATGCGCGCCTTCGCGCCCCGCTACAGGTATCGTTGGGGCCGGACGGCGTGCAACGACTGCTTGCCGTCAGCGGGATTATCACTCCGGAGATCGTCCGGGAGAATCTCGTCGGGCTGTGATCGACGATCTCGGCCGGCGAACGCAGGAGGGAAAAAGGCGGCAACTATCAGGCCCCAACGTTTCCGCCTTCCCTCTCGCACCCTCCCTCCATCCACCTTCGTTCCCCTCCCTCCGGCGTTGGAGACGGAGGCTTAGTGCGAGGCGAAGTCCCGCTCAGTCACTCGATGGCGACGCGAGAGAGTTGAGAGGCTGCAGCGTCGCCCTTGCGGTGCTGTCTCAAAATCTTTTTTGCCTTCCTTACGTTTCTAGGGGCAAGTATTTTGCCAATTGGTTTTGGTGCAGGTTGACGCCAGACGGTGTCAATGCGGGACGCGGCTCGCTGCGAAAGCGCCAGCTATTGGGCAATCCGCCATCAGAACCACCTCCCGCCCGCCGCCCGATCCGGCCTGAAGTTCGGTAACTGTATTGCATCGGCAGTACGGGGCACGTATAGTTCTGGGCCTACGCGGTGAGGTCGTCGCACGGGTCTGTGGAGCCTCCCCAAAGCCGTCTCGTAATGAGACGCGCCTTACCGTCGTGGAGGACGGTCAAGCGACCGAGTGTTGGGAGATACCCCAACACCTCTCAGGTTTCGACCTGCGCAGACTCGCCGGCTGCGCGGGCGAGTGTGCCACGGCCCCCCGACTTAGTCGGGCGGTCAGGAGATTCCATGAACGCTCCACGCGATCGCGCCAACGATCCTCCCCTTCTCTTGAAGCCCGCGAGTGTGGCGGCGCTGCTACAGATCGGTCTGCGCACCTTGTGGCGCTGGATCGAGGACGACAAGTTCCCCCCGCCGGATCTCCGGATGGGTCCGAAGGTCGTCCGATGGCGGCGGGCCACGGTTGACGCGTGGGTCGCGGCTAACGCCGTGCCCGTCGAGGTCGCCGCGTCCGCGAAGGGGGGTCAGACTCATGTCGGTTAACCCGTATGGTGGCCCCCATCCTGACGCCCCCGGGGGTCGCGAGCGCCGGCTGGCGTACCCCGAGTCGGAGGCCGCGGAGCTGATCGGCGTCAGCGTCCGCACGCTGTTCAACCTCCGCGAGCAGAACCGGATCGCGTTCGTCCGCCTCGGTGCCCGCGTTCTCTACCGCGCGTCGGCCCTTCGCCAGTTCCTCCGCGACAACGAGACGCCGACACACGCCCCTGCTGGCATCGCGGCGCGCAGCCCGACCAACCGTTACGCCCCGTCGGCCATCGCCGCGGGCGCTCACGACAGCGAGCAGATCGTGCGACACCCGTCGAACCCGGCGCGACCGCCGTAGCAGAGGTCGCCCCTCTTCCCCGCGACCGCGACCGCGACCGCCGCGAGACCGTAACTGGATGATCTCTCCGTTCCCGCCCACGCCCCGCGATCACGCGGCGGCGCGAGGAGCGGCACGCACCTTACTACGGGTACTTCATAACACGAGCTCCCATGTACGTCCGAGCAACCCCCACGAATTCACCGTTTACGCCGACTCCAGCGGCTTGCTGCTCCGACCCCGGGTCGGACGCGCGGCTGACGGTCGCGTCGGCAACCGCCGCCGATCCCGCCGGTCCCGCGCCACGCGAACGTGGCACAGGTCGCTATCGAGGCGCAGATGGGTCTGCCGGTTCTCGCCTGCTCCCGGCCGTGGAAGGCGGTGCAGCTTGAGCGCCCGCAACACCCGCGCCCGCGGCGAAAGCGACGGGTCCCACCGCAGTTCCGACGCGCAGATCACGCTGGCCGAGGCCGCCCGCCTGCCGATCGTCCAGTACGACGGCCGCGGCCCGAACGCGTCGACGCTGTGGCGGTGGAAGAACAAGGGGGTCAAGGGCGTTCGGCTCGAATGCTGGAACGTCGGCGGCCGGGTCGTCACCACCCCTCGCGCCGTCGAGCAGTTCGTCCGCGCACTGTCCGCCCCCCCGGCTGAGCGCCTCCCGTCCGCCACCGTCATAAACGAACACCGCATGGCCGATCTCGCGCTCGCCGCCGAAGGCATCTGACCGCGCATGATCGCGGCGTCCGGTCCCGCGAAGGATGGACGCCGCGCGCAGAGAGACACTGACCATGCATTCTACCATACCGTCCGACAACCCGATGGGACCGCAGGACGCGGTGACCGACCCGCCCCGCCGCATCACCACGTTCAACCGCCTGCGCGCGATCGTCGACGGCGGGCATCTGGCCGACATGACCGGGGCCGAGGCCAAGGTGCTGCTGGCGTTCGTTATCCGCGCGGACTACGAGACCGGGGAGGCGTACCCGGCGATGGCGACGCTCGCCGCCGACGCCGGCACGAGCAACACCCACCGCGCCCGCCAAGCCGTCCAGAAGCTCGAGCGGCGCGGCGTGCTCGTCGAGGTCGCCGGCAGCACCGGCCGGTCGACGAAGGTGCGCCGCGTCGCGTGCCCGCCGCCCCGCGCAACCGGTACGGATTCCGGCCCGGACGGAAAGTGTACCGGTACGGAAACCGTCCCGGACGGTTTCGTAGCGCCGACGGGTACGGTTTCGGACTCCAACCGGGACGGGTTGGGTAAGCCAACCGGTACGGAAACCGTCCCCCGAACACATCAGAACACATCAGGGAACAAACCGAGGAACACACCAGGCGCGAACGCGAGGGGTAAGGGAGCGTTCACGGACGCCGACCTGGAACGGATCTACGCGGCCTACCCGAAGAAGGCCGGCAAGCCGAGCGCGTTGAAGGCGATCGCCAAGGCGCTGGGGAAGATCAGCAGCCGTGCCGACCCACCCGCCGACCCCGTCGAGTGGCTGCTCGCCCGCGTGACCGCCTACGCGGCCGAACGCGCGGGGCAAGACGCCCGGTTCACCAAGCACCCCCAGGGGTGGTTCAACGACGAGCGGTACGATGCCGTCGAGCCGACCGACGACCAGGAGAAGGTGTACGCGGAGTACCGGATCACGAAGTCCAAGGGGGAGTTCAAGGAGACCTTCGATGTCCGCGACCTCGTTATCGACCCCCAGTAGGCCCTCGCCCGCCGAGGCCGAGCGCATCCTCGCGGATGCCGCCGCCACGGCACGAGCCGCCAGGGCCCGGGCCCTGGCGGTTCAGGCCAAGCAGTCGCTCGGCGCGGAAGTCACTCGCGTTTTCGGGGCCGTCGCGCCCGAGCCCGGAGTCCCTGACCCGCACGCCGAGGTCCGCGAGCGGTGCCAGCGCGAGGAGCGGGACCGCCGGCGCCTCGACGTCGCCCAGCGGCTGTGGGAGGCGTCCGGCGTCGCGCCCCGGTTCCTCGACGCCGACTTCGCCGTCGTCGGCGCCGACGCGCCGGCCGAGCAGGCGAAGTTGGTCGGGCGGCTGCGGAAGCTGCTGGAGGCGCCGGGGATGCTCGCCGTCGTCGGCCCCCGCGGCCCGGGCAAGACGTGGATGGCCGCCGCGCTCGTCCGCGAGTTCTGCCGTAGCGGCCGCCGCGCCCGCTACGTCCGCGCGATGGACCTGTTCCGCGCGATCAGGCGGACGTTCGGCCGCCGGGGCGCGAGCGAGCAGGACGTCATCGCCGACCTCGCCCGCCCGGACTTGCTGGTGATCGACGAGATCCAGGTGCGGACGGAGAGCGAGTGGGAGCAGGACCAGCTCGCCGACCTGGTCGACGCCCGCTACGCCGCCCTGAAGTCGACCGTCATCTTGGGCAACCTCGAGCCCGACGCGCTGGTCAGGAACCTGGGCGACAGCATCACGAGCCGCCTGCAGGAGACCGGGGGGATCCTCGTGTGCGCCGGGCCGAGCTACCGCGGGAACGGCAAGGCCCGGCCGGCCACCCCGCTGCTGTGGGATCAGGCCTCGGTACGGTACGAGTTCACGCCCGTCTCGCCCGGCGCGACGCCGACGCGGCTGGGTTGCCCCCGTCAATGAGCGGGCGCGTCCGCCGTCAGGCAGTGTTCAGCCCACCTCCCCCATGATCTTCCGGGCGGCCGCGACGTTCTTCTCCGCGTAGATCTCGGTCACGGCCAGCGTCTTGTGCCCGAGGATCACCTGCGCGGCCTCCAGCCCGTACTTCCGCCGGAGCCGGGTCGCCGCGTTGTGCCGGAGCTGGTGCGGGTGCCACCGGTGCTCGGCCGCCCACCGCTTGAGCTCCGCCCGCTGCGCCGCGGTCAGCCGCGCCTGCCACGCGGCCGCCGTCTCCCCCTTCTGCCGGGCCAGGTGCGGCGGCGGCGGGAACGCCCGCGCGCACGCCCGGGCGATCGCCCGCCGGTAGCTGGCGACGTCGTACCGGTCGGTCGGCGCCCGGCGGCGGCGGCGACGCCGGGAACGCTCCGCCCGCTTCCGCTGCGATGGCTGCACCGGCGTCCTCCGATCCTCCCGCAGGCGCTCGGCCCGGGCCCGCTCGGCGTCGGTAGGCGAGAACACGTGCCCGTGCACGTCCGGGCGGACGAACGGCGCGAGCACGAGCTTCGCCTTCGGGCCGATCAGGATCACCCGCGCGTGCCCGTGGTGCGCGGTCTTGTGCGCGGCCGGCCGGTACTCCCACACGTCCTGCCCGGTCTGCACGTCGCACCACCGCATCTGGCAGACCTCGCCCGGCCGGGCCCCGGTCAGCAGCTGCAGGTCGATCATCGCCCGCACCTGCGGCGAGACCAGCCGCCGCACCGCCTCGACCTGGTCGTCCGGCGCCGGCGTGACCGGCTCGGTCTCCCGCGCCTCGGTCCGCCCCTTGCGCAGCCCGCCCACCGCGAGCAGGCCGTGGTGGACGGAGGCCGGGATCATCTCGTTCTCGACCGCCCACTTGAAGATCGCCCGCACCCGGTTCACCTGGTGGTTCGCGTACGTCCGCGCCCACCCCGGCCGCTCGGTCGTCCGACCGGTGATCGGATCCGTCTCCGTGCGGGGTTGCAGCATCTGCACCCGGGCCGCCTTCAGCTTCAGCGGGCCAAATTCCGCCGCGGGCGTGGCCCCGTAGAGCCGCTTGAGCAGCCGCATCGCGCGGCGGAAGTGGTTCAGCTCCGCCGACGGGGTGCCGTCCGGGGAGGCGTAGTAGGTGGCGGCGTGCTTCAGGAAGGCCGCGAGGACCATGCTGACGGTAGGGCCGCCGTCAGGGGTGACGGGAGACGGAGCCCCTTGCCGGTCCCGCGCGATCCACTCCGACAGCACCGTGTGGTACTTGTTGCGGCTGGCCTTGGAGCCGTGCTCGCCGAGCCAGACGTCTTTCCCGTCGAGCACGACGTACGCCTGGCCGCTGCTCTTGTGATGGCGGTACTTGGGCTCGAGGGTCTTGGGGCGGGCCATGTGCGGGGACTCCGAAAAGGGGTTAACCGGGAGGACTCCCGGAAAACTCCGATGTTTCGGCCGCACTGCCCGACTCAGGCAGGTATCCGTATCTGACGGATTCGGCTGGACTTGCTATCAGTAGCACCGACAGGACTCGAACCTGTGACCCGGGGCTTATGAATCCCCTGCTCTACCAACTGAGCTACGGTGCCGACGCGACGGATGGTATACCGATTTTACGGGCGTTGGCAAGGCGGGTTCGGCAACCAACATCGGCAGGGGGGGCGACTACTGCGACATCACCCGGCTGATCGTGAAGATCGGCAGCAGCAGCGCCAGGGCGACGCCGCCGATGATCAGGCCCATGATGCAGATCATGGCCGGCTCGATGTAGCGGGTCAGGTTGGCGATCTGTTCCTTCAGTTCCTGCTCGGCGTAGGCGCTGACCTGTTCCATCACGTAGGCGAGCTTGCCGGACTTCTCGCCGCTGTGGAGCATCTGGGTGACGCTGCGGGGGACGAGCGGGCTGTGGAACAACGGCTCGGACAGCTGCTTGCCGGCCTGGATCTGGTCGCCGACCGTGCCCCAGAGGTCGCGGTAGTAGCCGTTGGCGGTCAGGTCGCGGGCGGTGTTGACGCAGTCGACCAGGCTGATGCCGGCGCCGGACATCGTGCCGATCATGCGGAGGCCGCGGGCGAGGTGGAGCTTGCGGAACATCTTGCCCATCAGCGGCAGGCGGAGCTGGACGTAGTGCCAGACGCGCGCGCCCCCTTCGGTCTGCACGTAGAAGTAGCACCCGACCACGGCCGCGATCGACCCGGCGATCAGCGCGACGTAGTGGCCGACGATGAAGTCGCTCGCGTTCATCAGGATCTTGGTCGGCAGCGGGAGGGCGGCCTTCTTGCTCGCGTAGATCACGGTGAACTTCGGGAGGACGAACGCGAGGAGGAAGATTGTCGTGCTGACGGCGAACGCGAGCATGATGCCCGGGTACGTCAGCGCCCCCTTGACCTTGCGGATCGTCTCCTGCTCGTCTCGCAGGTACGCGACGGCCCGGTTCAGCAGCTTGCTCATCATTCCCGACTTCTCGCTCGCCTTGATCAGCGAGATGAACAGCCGCGGGAAGCTCCGCGGGTGCCGCGCCAGCGACGATGACAGGTCCCGCCCCTCCTGCACGCTCTTCGACAGGTCGGCGACGACCGCCCGGACGTTCGGCTTCTCCGACTGCGCGGCGATGCAGTCCAGCGCCTCGCTCAGCGTCACGCCCGTCTCGATCATGATCGCGAGCTGGTGCGAGATCTGGATCACGTCGTTGCGGCTGATCTTGATGTCGGCGTTGGCATCGGCGACGGCGGGGACGTCGGCGGCGTCGGCCTCGTCGTCGCTGGCGACGCGGAGCGACGTCGGGTACTTCCCCTCCGCCCGCAGCAACTGCTGCGCGTGCGTCTGCGAGTCGGCCACCACCGTGCCGTTGGCGGCGGCCCCGGACGAGTCGCGGGCGGTATAGACGTAAGCCGGCATGCGGAGGGTTCCTCTACCGGGTGTATCGGTTGTAACGGGCTGACGGTTAAGGGCGCCCCCGACGCCCCGCGGCAACCTGCTGACCGCCTACACCCCATAAACCTCTCCCGCCTTCCCCCGCAGGTACGCCAGCAACGGCTCCGCCGACAGCGGCCGCCCCGTCACCCGCTGCACCAACTCCCCCGCCCGGTACCGCTTCCCGTGCCGGTGAACGTTCTCCCTCAACCACCCCAGCAGCGGCCCGAACTCGCCCCGCGCAAACTGCCCGTCCAGGTCGCCCAGGTCCGCCCGCGCCTGCTCGAAGAACTGCGCGGCGTACAGGTTCCCCAACGTGTACGTCGGGAAGTAACCGATCGCCCCGCCGCTCCAGTGGATGTCTTGCAGGCACCCGCGCGCGTCGTCCGGCACGTCCACGCCCAGGTACCGCTTCATCCGCTCGTTCCACGCCCCCGGCAGGTCGGCCACGCTCAGGTCCCCCGTCAGCATCGCCTTCTCGAGCTCGAACCGCAGCAGCACGTGCAGGTTGTACGTCGCCTCGTCCGACTCGGTCCGAATCAGGCTGGGCCGCACGTCGTTCACCGCCCGGTACCAGTCGTCGTCCGACACGCCTGCCAGCGCCGCCGGGAACGCCTCGCGCGCCTGCGGCAAGAAGAACCGCCAGAACGCCCGCGACCGCCCGACCAGATTCTCCCACATCCGCGACTGGCTCTCGTGGATCCCCAGCGACACCGACTCGCCCAGCGGCGTCCCGAAGTGCTCCGCCGGCAACCCCTGCTCGTACAGGCAGTGCCCGGTCTCGTGCAGCACGCCGAAGAACGCGTCGCCGAAGAAGTGCTCGTCGTACCGCGTCGTCATCCGCGTGTCGCCCGGGCCGATCCCGCTGCAGAAGGGGTGGACGCTTACGTCGAGTCGCCCGGCCTCGAAGTCGAACCCGATCGCGGCGGCCGCGGCGCGTGCCAGCCGCGCCTGCGCGTCCGCCGGGTAGTGCCGCTCCAGGATGTCCAGCGGCGCCTGGCGCCCGCTCGACGTGATCCGCCCGATCAGATCGACCAGCGGCCCGCGCAGCGACTCGAACACCGCCGACAGATTCTCTGCCGTCTCCCCCGGCTCGAAATCCTCCAGCAGGGCGTTGTACACGTGCCCCCGGTGCCCGTAGCACGCCGCCTGTTGCTTCTTGAGCTCCAGCCACTTCTCCAGCCACGGCCGGAACGCCGCGAAGTCGCTACGCTTCCGCGCGTCCGCCCACGCCTGCTGCGCCAGCACCTCGGTCTTCGCCATCTCCTCGACCAGCGCCGGCGGCAACCGCGTCGCCCGGTCGTACTGCCGCCGGGCCTCCCGCACGTTCACCGCGACGTCCGCCTCGGTCCCGCCGCCGTCCCCCGCCGCCGGCCCGCCGCTCTCGATCTCGCGCAGCAACTCCCCGATCCGCTGCGCGGTGAACTGCTCGTGCACCCGCCGCGCGAGCAACGACGCCTGCGCGGCCCGATGCCCCGCCCCCCGCGGCGGCAACGTCACCCGCTCGTCCCACCCCAGGACGGACAAGACAGACGCCATCACGCCGACTTCACGCAACTGCCCGACCAACTCCCGATACGCGCGCTCCGCATTGCTCATGGGTGGATTGGACAGCGAACGGCGGGGAACGTCCAGAACAGGGACTGAGGGACTGAGGGACTGAGGGACTGAGGGACTGAGGGACTGAGGGACTGAGGGACTGAGGGACTGAGGGACTGAGGGACTGAGGGACTGAGGGACTGGCGCGCCCCTTAGTCCCTTTGTGCCTTAGTCCCTCAGTCCCTTCCCCCTTAATCCTTCAAATCACTCTCCCCGATCAATTTAAACCCCTTCCGAATCATGATCTGGGCGGCCAGGGTCGGCTCGTCCACGTACAGCGCCAGCGTCGGACCGTGCGGCCGCAGCAGCAGGGGGTAGGCGTAGTGAATGTTAATCTCGGCCGACAGCAGCGCGGAGCAGATCGCGATCAGCGGCTGCTTCGTGCCCTTGGGCAACTCGACGGCCAGCAGGTCCGTTTCCCCGAAGGGGAATCCGTTCTCTTCCAGCACGTGCTTCCCCAGGTCCGGGTCCGCGCAGATCAGCCGCACCAGGGCCGCGTCCCCCGACTCCTCGATCGACAGCGCGACGATCTTCGCCGCCTGCTCCTCGAACACGCGCACGAGCTGCTGAAGCCGCCCGACCTTGTTCTGCAGGAAAATCGTGAACTGCCGGATCCGCGTCGGCTCGAAGCCGGCGCCGCTCTCGGTCTGTGGCGGGAGAAGGTCTTCCATGCGATGCCCGGAGGATATCGGATGGGCGGGCGGGGGGGGAGGAAAAAACCGGAGAAGGATCGGGAGGGGGGGAAAGTAAGCGACGGAGCGACGGAGGCACGAAGGCACGAAGAGGAAAGACTGCTCACCGCCGGGATCTGCCCCCTCCGTTGCTCCGTTGCTCTCCTAGTTCAAGCTCTCCACCGGCAACAACACGCTGTCGCCTCGCCAGCGCGGGCTGCCGACGATCGTCGCGCTGGTCGGTGTGCCGCCGTCGTCGGACCCACTGACCGTGTAGACGTTGTCGCGCTGCATGCCGACGAACGGGTGGTCGGACCAAGTGACGTGGCCGTCGGCGAACAGCACGTTCTGGCCCCGCCGGGCGTGGTTCGACGAGTTGGCCTTGCGCATCACGCTCGCGGGGGCGGCGTCGCCGGTCGGCAGGGTCACGTCCTGGTGCGTCCCCTGGCGGCCGGGGTTCAGGTCCGCCGCGACCGCGAACTCCGACTTCATCGAGTTCGTCAACCGGTACCCCGCCTGCTCCGCCGCGGCGTCCGGGTAGGGGTTGGCGTAGCTGTACCGCAGGTTGTCCGGCAGCTTGCTGAAGTTCGACCGGGACTGGGCCGAGTTGCTCCCGCCGCCGAAGTTGTCCCGCACGCCGTCCGCGCTCGGGCACAGGAAGACGTCCGGCGTCACGTTCTGGATGCGGATCAACAGGAACAGCGCCGCGGTCGCGTTGTTGGGCCCGACGAACCCGACCGCCCCGCCGAACGGGCCCGACGCCCCCGCGCCGGTCTGGGTAAAGACCGGCGCGGCGTCGGTCAGCGGCTGCGCGGGGTCGTAATACGTGCGCGGGTAGTTCCCCTTGTTCTCGTTGGCGTACATCGCCAGCGCCTGCCCGATGCTCCGCAGGTTGCTCCCGCACTTCACCCGGTTGGCCGACTCCCGCGCCTTGTTGAGCGCGGGCAGCAGGATCGCGATCAGCAACGCGATGATCCCGATCACGACCAGCAACTCGACCAGCGTGAACGCCGGCCGCGCCCCGGACGGACTTCGCGCCGTCAGACGCCTCAGACACCGTTGACGACGCAACCGCACCATCGGCTCAACCCGCTCCCGCACGACATCCGACCCGCCGCGACTCTACTCATTATGCGCACGTCCGGTCAATCAGGCTCTGGCACGTCGTCCCTCGCCCTCGCTCCCCTCTCGCCCAAGGAGGTTATCTGTTACAAACGAACGAGGCCCGCCCGAATTCCCGGGCGGGCCTCATCGTGTTTGAACCGAACGGGCGTTCCTTCCGCGGACGACCTCGACACCAAAGTGTCGCCGTCACCCCACGGCCGGGATTAGTACGTCCAGTCGTAGGTCGGGATCAGGACGCTATCGCCGTACCAAGTCGGGTTGGCGGCGGCGGTATTCTTGGTCGGGTTCGCCTTGCTGGTCGTGTTGCCCACGCCGGTCGAGTTCGTGTAAACGCAGTCCCGCTGCGTGCCGCAGAACGGGTTCTGGACGAACTCGACGTGACCGTCGCCGAACAGCACGTTCTGGCCGGCGCCTTGGTGGTTCTGGCTGTTCGCCTTCGCCATGTCCTTCGCCGACGAACTGTAGTCGACCGGGATCGAGACGCTGTACTGAGGGAGGTTAACACCCGGATTCATGTCGCCCATGACGGCGAACTCGGCGCCCAGCGTGTTGTTCCACTTGTAACCGCTGTTGACCGCCGTGGTGCTCGGGTACGGGTTAGCGATGCTGTACGACAGGTTCTTCTTGACGTCCGAGAACGACGTCTTGTTCTGGGCCGTCGCGCCCGCGGCCGGCGCGGCGTTGCCGCCGAGCGTGTCCTTGTCCGAGTTGGCGCTCGGGCAGGTGAACACTTCGGTCGTGATGTCCTGCGTCCGGATGATGAGCCAGATCGCGGCGGTCACGTCGTTGTTGGCGATGCCGGCGGTGGTGAACGGGTCACGCTGGGTGGCCGAGCCACCGGTGGTGATGTCGTTGTGAGCCTGCGGGTTGGACCCGATCGCGTACTTGCCGCGAGGGTAGTTGCCCTTGTTCTCGTTCGCGTACATCAGCATCGCCTGGCCGATCTGGCGCAGGTTGGACCCGCACTTCACGCGGTTGGCGGTCTCACGAGCCCGGTTGAGCGACGGGAGCAGGATCGAGATCAGCAGAGCGATGATCCCGATGACGACGAGCAGTTCGACAAGGGTGAACCCCTTGCGACGAGCGGTGTGCTTCGACATGCGAAGCTCCTTTCGGATGTTGCCGCGAAGCCACGACGTTGGCAGGCTGAAAGGCCGATGTGCCTATCGATGAATGGATGAGTGCTGGTGAACAGCCCGAAACGAGTGGCTCACCATCGAGCCCAACTGTCCCGGTCATCGATCCTTTTGCTGCCGACCCCGATCGCGCGACACATTGATGAAATCCGCGCCGGCGACCACCGCCGAACGCTTGTTTCCTAAGAGAAGAAAAGGTGGAGAAACAGGAATGATGCGAACAGGTCAGGACGGGCCGATCGCCACAAACTGCCTTTCGCCAAACCCCCCAGGGTGGACCTCCGCGAACCGTGAAGAATCCTCGCGAAACCTCAACCGTATCGAGCAATTGGTGGAATCAGGGATGAAGGAATTCAACGCTCGACAGTCCGGAGTGTATCAAACCGCTTAACGCCACGTCAAGATGCTTTCACTCAGCATTCAAGAGAAATTGAGCTCATCAGTTTTAGCATCCGCGGTTTAACCGGGTGCGTCGGGGGGTGGGGGGGCTTCTTTTCGCTGGCGGCGTTGAACCTCGCGAAGGCGGCGGATCACCTGATCGGGGAGCAGGCCGTGGAGTTGCTTCACGTCGCCGCCCAAGGAGACGATCTGGCGGATCAGGGAGCTGCTGGTCAGGGCGTGCTGGTCCCCCGTCATGATGAAGACGGTTTCGACCCCACCGACCGCCCGGTTCGCCAAGGCCAGTTGAAATTCGTAGCGCAAATCCGATACGTCCCGGATCCCCCGCAGGATCGCCGTGGCCTGCACGTCCCGCACGAAGTCCACGGTCAGACCGACATACTTCTGCACCTTCACCGCGGGCAGGTCGTGGAGCAGGTCCCGGATGATCTCGATGCGATCATCGAGCGTGAACATTTCGCGCTTCTCGGGGTTAATCCCGACGGCGACGATCAGCTCGTCGAACAGGTGCACCCCCCGCCGGATCACGTCCAGGTGCCCGTTGGTGATCGGGTCGAACTGTCCCGGGAACACGGCGCGCTTTTTAGGTCGGGCGGCGGTCATGCTCGAACCACCCTACCGGCCCCGCGCGGGTGGGTAAAGCGTTATCGGAGCATCCGGTAAGCGTCCTCGCGCGTCCGGACGATCGTGAACAGCTTTTCCAGACAACAGGCCTTGAACACCTGGTGCAGGCGGGGGGACATGTTGCACAGCGCCAGCTTGCCGTCGAGCGACTTCACGCGGTGGCGGATGTTCACCATCAACCCGAGGGCGGCGCTGCCCATGTAGACGACGTTGGCGAGGTCGAGGATCCACCGGCCGCCGACCTGGTCGTTGAACACGTCGACCAAGCCGTCGTTGAGGCGGTCGAACTCCGTCGAGTCGAGCGCGTCGGGGAGGTACAACTCGACGACGGTGGCGTGGCCGAGGGGGCTGACTTTCAACAACTCGTCGGGCATGAAGGGGAGTCTCCGCCTGCTGGGCGGATTAGAACATATGTGGGGGGGAGGGGCAAAGAAGGGTTCAGGATGGACTGAGGGAACCCTGAACTCTGACCCCCGTTACCGCACCTGCAGCGTCTCCCCTTCGAACGTGATCCCCAGCGGGACGATCTCGACCGCCTTGCGGTGGCCGTCCTTGTAGACCGAGCCGGCGTGCCAGGCGTCGTGGCGGAGAGACTGGGCGAGTTTCAGGGCGCGGGGGGCGTCGGCGGGGTCGAGGTAGACGGCGAAGCCGGCGCCCATGTTGAAGGTTGCGTAGGCTTCGCGCGGATCAACCGGGCCGTGCTTCATGATGAAGTCGAAGATCGGCGGCGGCGGGCGGACCTCGGAGAGGCGATAGACGAACGGTTCGTCGAGCCGCATCAGCTTGCGCCAGCCGTGGCCGGTCACGTGGGCGGCGTAGTGGAGGGCGATGCCGGCGTCCTGGCAGGCGGCGACGAACTTGACGTAGATTGCGCTCGGGTCGAGCAACGTTTCGCCGTAGGAGCGGCCGTCGGGCAACGGGGTCAGGTAACCCTGGGGCAGCCGGTCGGCGAGCGTGCGGCAGAGGGTCAGACCGTTGGTGTGGACGCCGGTGGAGGCGAGGAGGAGAATCGCGTCGCCGTCGCGGACGTCGCCGGTGATCCGGTGGGACTTGGGCTTGATCTGCCCGACCGCACTCCCCGCCAGCACGATCGTCTCCGGATTGACGATCCCTTTCAGGGCCGGTGTTTCCCCCCCGCCCCAGACGGCCTGGGATTCCTGACACGCTTCGGCGAAGCCGGCGGCGAGGTCCTCGGCGAGCTGCGTGTTGGCGAACCAGTTCGAATCACCGACGGCCGCGTGCATCGCGATCGAGATCGGGAGGGCGCCGCAGGTGATCAGGTCGTTCACCATCGTGGCGACCGTGTCGATGCCGACGTTGCGGTAGTAGCTCTTGCCGGTCAGCTTCCACATCGCGTCGGCGACGAGGTTTTTGGTGCCCAGTCCCTCCTCGACGTGTGCAAGGTACTGGTCGGGGGTTTCGATCAGGTAGGCGGACTCGCCGCGGACCTTGGCGGGCTCGGACAGGCCGTGGAGCGCGAGGGCCGGAGTGGTGGCAGCGGCGGCGCGCTGGCAGGCACGTTTGAAGGCGTCGAGCGTGTCGTAGTTCACGCCGGATTGCTCGTAGCTGAGGGACATGGGGGGAGTTTTAGCGGATGGGGGGGCGGGTGGCGAGGAAGGTGAAACCCGAATGACGAGACCAGAAGGACGAATTAAGCCCGAATGGCGAACTCCAATGACGAAACGGCGGATCACGACGAGGGCTACGTCCGTTTCGGCCTTCGTCATTTCGGCTACGTCATTGATTCGTCATTCGAGCTTTCGTCCTTCGTCATTGCCCCAGCCGATCCGGCCTGCCGATAACCTCCACATCGCATGCTCTCCGCCCAAGCCTATTCCTTTCGCCAGAAGAGCAAGCTCGCGATCTCGCTGAGCTGGGTGGGCGGGTACACGAACGTCGTGGCGCTCATGGCGTGTCACGCGATGGCGTCGCACGTGACGGGATCAGTCACCTGGTTCGGGCAGGCGCTGGCGGAGGGGCAGTGGCGGGCGGGGGCGTTCCTCGGGTTCGTGGTCGGGATGTTCTTCGCCGGGGCGGCGCTGTCGGCGGTCATGACCGAAGGGGCCCGGCGGCGTGGGATCCGGTCGAAGTACATCCTGCCGATGCTGGTCGAGGCGTTCCTCCTGATGGTGTTCGCGCTGGGCGTCACGTTCCTGCAGATCGGGGTGTTGCGCGACTCGCGGGCGGTGGTGTGGTGGATGGTCGGAGCGGCCAGCATGGCGATGGGCCTCCAGAACGCGACGGTCACGCGGATCAGTGGGAACGTCGTTCGGACGACGCATCTGACCGGCGTGCTGACGGACCTCGGGCTGGAGGGCGTTCAGTACCTCCACTGGTGGCGCGACAAGGTGCGGAGCCGGCACTGGAGCCGGAACGGGCGGCTGTTCCGCGTGTCCCGCCGGCACCCGACGGTGCTGCGGCTGGCGCTGCTGGCGAGCATCTTCGGGTCGTTCCTGTTCGGGGTCGTGATCGGGACGTGGGTGTTCCTGCGATGGCCGACGCTGGCGATGGTTCCGCCGATCCTGTTCCTGCTGTGGATCGTGTGGGTGGACCGCCGGACGCCGATCGCCGACACGCGGGAGCTGGATCTACTGGGCGATCCGGAGCTGAAGGCGTACGGGATCGTGCACTCGCTGCTGCCAAAGGAGCTGGGGATCTACCGGGTCGGGCCGCACATCCAGCACCGCGGGGCGGCGCGGCCGCCCGACTTTCAGAGCTGGGTCGAGCGGCTGCCTGCGCGGTGGCGGGTGGTCATCCTCGCGATGACGCCGCTCGTGCGGTTGGAGCCGAACGCGCTGATGGATCTGGACGCGGCGTACGAGCGATTGCGGGGGGAGCGGCGGCGGCTGATCATCTGCGGGATCACGCCGGCGCAGTACAAGCTGCTGGACGGGGCCGGCCTGGTGGACAAGCTTGGCGCGGAGAACGTGTGCCCGGACCTGGAGTTCGCGGTGGCGCAAGGGGTGGGGATGCTCGCGCCGACGCAATGACGGATGGCGGATCGGCGAATTGAGGCGCGGCGGCGCTCCGGCCCTCGCCATTGGCGTGTGATCGTTCGTCGCCTACGCCTCGGGCGTGATCCCCAGGACGACGTCGAACTTCGCGGCGAGTTCGCCGATCCGGGACCCTTTGATCGGGGCGAAGTCGACGGTGACGGCGTCTTGCAGCTTGGGGTCGCGGATGCCGCGGTAGACGCCGTCCTTGGCGTTGCCGGGGTGGTTCTTGACGTAGCACTGGGTGGTCAGGAGTTCCTTGCCGGCCTTCTTGATCTTGTAGTGGATGTGCGGGGTGCGGCCGGGGTAGGGGACGGGCTTGATCGTGCGGAAGTAGTACTCGCCGGCGTTGCCGGTGGTGAAGCGGCCGAAGGACTGGAAGTTGGCGTCGATCTTCGCGCGGTTGCGGTCGCCGGCGTGGTGGTAGACGCCGCCGCTGTCGCACTGCCAGATCTCGACGACGGCGTTGCGGACGGGGGCGCCGCCGGCGTCGAGGATTCGGCCGGTCAGGTGGGTGATCTCGCCGACGGCGGGGGTGATCGCGTCGTTGATGATCAGCAGGTCGTTGTCGGTGTCGAGCGGGAGCTTGTCGGGGTAGAAGGGGCCCTCGGTCTGCGCGGGCGTGCGGAGGAGCTCCTCGGCGAACGCGAGGGGCGAGATCGCCAGCGCGGTTCCGGCGGCGGCGAACTTGGCGAGGAAACGGCGGCGGGAATGCGACCAGGCGTTCATCGGCGGCTCCGGTTAGGGGACGTGTGCCAGTATAACGGGTGCGGCGGGGCCGTATTGTATCAACCCGGTAAACGAACACCGGCGAGCCTCGCGGCTCGCCGGTGTCTGCGTTCGGATGGTGCGCCGCGCGCGGCTAGAGCTTCTTGTTCCAGAAGTCGAAGTCGAGGCCGCCTTTGAGTTCGCCGCGCTTCTTATCGCGGTCGGCCTTCTTCTTTTTCTGGGCCTCGATCGCGGCGAGCTGCTCAGGGGTGGGGGGCGGGGCCTCGATCGCCCGGCGGATCGAGAGGCTGACGCGGCGGGCGTCCTTGTCGAGCTCGAGGATCCGGCAGCGGACCTCCTGGCCGGGCTTGACGGCGTCGGCGGCGGTGCGGACCCGCTGGTTCGACAGCTCGCTGATGTGCGCGAGCCCCTCGAGGCCGGGCTCGAGCTCGATGAACGCGCCGAAGTCGACCACGCGCGTGACCTTGCCGGTCACGACCTGGTCGGGCGCGAACTTCTCGGCGGCCTCCTTCCACGGGTCCGGGCCGGCCTGCTTCAGGCTGAAGGTCAGCTTCCGCTGGCTGGGGTCGATCGCGATGACGACGAGGCGGAGGTTGTCGCCTTCTTTGACGACGTCCTTCGGGCTGCGGATCCGCTGCCAGGACATCTCGCTGACCGGGAGGAGGCCCTCGATGCCTTCCTCGATCTCGATGAACGCGCCGAAGTTCTCGACGCGGGCGACCTTGCCGTTGACGCCGGTGCCCTCGGGGTAGCGCTGGCCGAGGTCGGCCCATGGGTCGGGCTGGGCCTGGCGCATCGACAGCGACAGCTTTCCGGTGGCCTTGTCCGCCTTGAGGATCTTGACGTCGACCTGGTCGCCGACCTTGACGATCTCGCTGGGGTGCTTGACGCGCTTGTAGGACATCTCGGAGACGTGGACCAGGCCGTCGGCGCCGCCGAGGTCGACGAACGCGCCGAAGTCCATCACGCTGCGGACGGTGCCGCGGCGGTTGTCGCCGACCTGAATCTCCTCCATCAGCTTCTGCTTGGCCGCCTCCTTCTCCTTCTCGAGGACGTTGCGGCGGCTGACGACGAGGTTGTGCGTGAGCGCGTCGGCCTGCGTGACCTCGACGACCAGCTTCTGGCCGAGGTAGACGCTGATGTCCTTCTCGAAGAACAGGTTGACCTGCCCGGCGGGCATGAACGCGCGCATGTTCTTGATCTGGAGCTCGAGGCCGCCCTTGTTCATGCCGGTGACGGTGCCCTCGACGAGCGTGCCGACGTCGATGTTCTCCCAGGTGACCGCCTGCTGTACCGCGCCGGCCATGCGGCGGGAGAGGACGATCAGGCCCTCGGTCTTGTCGTAGCGTTCGACGGTGAAGTCGTACTCCTTGCCGACGACGGGCGGCTCGTCGTCGAACTGGAGCTCGGAGATGATGCCCTGGCTCTTGCCGCCGAGGTCGACCAGGACGTCGCCCTTGCGGACGTTGACGACGCGGCCGCGGCGGACGCCGGCGGCGGCGGCGTCGGCGGACGGCGGGGCGACGGGCGTCTGGGATGCCTTGGCGGCGGCCTCGATCTCCTCGACGGTCATGCCGCTGAGCGCGTCGTTGATCTCGCGGTCGAGGTCGGGGTCGACGTCGGGGCGGAACTTTTCCTTCAGCGGGTCGTTGGGTAGGTTGGACATCGTCGGGGTCTCGTGGGAATGCGAACGCTGTCGGCGGCGGGTCGCGGGCGATCGGTCGGGTTGATCTGGCCTCGCGCGTCCGGCGCGCCGTGCGGGGGGTGGGGTCTCCTCGTTTCGGTAAGGGGCAAATGGTATCCGCGAATCGCGTAAAGGGAAGGGGTTACGTCGCGCGCCGCGCGGGCAGGGGGGGCGAGGGGGGTGGAGGGAACGTCGGCGGTTCTCCGATACAGACCGGTGGCCGCCCGCGAGGCGGCCGGAAAGGACCGCGCCGTGAACCTCCCGCCGCCGCTGTCGCTGTCGCGCCGAACCGCCGCGTCGCACCGGAAGTACGCCGTCCACGGGTTGGCCGTCGAGCTGTTGTGCGAGGTGCCGTTCCTGGACGAGCAGGCCGACCACTGGCTGTGGCCGTTCGAGGCGGACGTGCTGCCGGACGGCATCTCGTGCACGAGCGGGACGGTCCGCCGGTACGACGCGGGGGAGGTCATGCGGCATCTGTCGCCGGCGGCGGTGCCGGTCGCGACGCCGGGGCAACTGCTCGAGTTGTACCAGGAGGGGGAGCGGTTCTGGCTGGTGGACGACCGGTGGGGCCTGTGCGAGCTGAACGTGATGAAGGGGACGTGGCGGAGCTGGGTGCTGCCGCACCCGACGCTGGACCCGCTGCGGGTGGCGGAGATGGCGGTGCTCTGGCCGCTGGCGCAACTGCTGAGGCCGAAGGGTTTGTACCTGCTGCCCGCGGCGGCCGCCGCGCGGGGCGGGTTCGGGTTGCTGCTGTTGTCGCCGTTCAACGTCGAGGGGGAGTTGCGGGCGCTGGTGGCGGCGGGGTTCAACCTGGTCGGGCAGCGGTGGACGGCCGTCCGCGAGGACGCCGGCCGGATCGAGCTGCTGCAGATGCCGGGGCAGATCGAGCGGGAGGCGAGCCCGCGGCTGCGCGACGCGGGGCTCGGGCCGACGTCGCGGTGGGTGGACCTGACGAGCGAGCACTGCGGGATCGCGCAGGGGCACGCGTTCTGCGACGCGGTGGTCGTCGTCGAGCCGAGCCGCCGGCCGACGGCGCACGTGACGGAGGTGTCCGACCAGCGGGCGACGGACACGATCCGCCGGGCGTGGCCGATCACGGAACTGCACCCGTTCCGGAAGTACGGGCAGTTGCCGCTGAAGTTGGGACAAGCGTGCCGGACGTGGAGCGCGCAGCTGTCGCGGAGGCCGGATGATCTGCTGGTGCTGCTGGACTCGATCCGGATGCCGGCGGGCAGGGGGGTGCTGACGCTGCCGTCGTCGGCGGGGCTGTCGGCGCCGGGCGGGGCGACGCTGAAGATGGCGATGTGAGGGTCGCGCCGGGGGAGCATCGCCGCGGAGACGCAGAGGTCGCGGAGAAGGCGGGTTTGCCAGGGCTGAGCGCGCGGACGCCCCGGACTGGGGTCCGGTGGGTTCGTTTCGCGATTCCTGGTGCGCGGTTCTAGGGGTTTGCGTTTGGGAACGTCCGGTTGCGCCGGGGTGGCTTCGTTCTGCGGGGTCGAAGCGGGGGGAAACGCGGAGGCACGGCGGGCACGTATCGGGGGGAGGGGCGGTGGGTTGGTTCTGCAGTTTTGGTGTGGGGATGTTGCGCCGTGTTGCGCCGTGTTGCGCGGTGTGGCGCTTGGCTGCGCGCGGTGGGACTGCCATAATGGCAAGTGGGTTCGTTTCGCAGTGCGCGAGTTCGCGGGCGGGAGGGACAGATTGGCACGTGGGTTCGTTCCGCGGTTTTCGCGGGGGATGTGAGGAGCGGGGCGGGACGATGTCGGGCGGGCGCATGGCGGGCCTCCACCTGTAGGCGCTGTGTTGCGCGCCGGAGACGGGCGGGGTGCGGCGCGCGGGGTGGGACGTATGGGTTTGCTGGGGTCTCCGCGGGGCGGCGGGCGGATTTTTCGTAAGTGGCGGTTGCGCGCGGCGCGTGTGCGGCGCGCAACAGGGGCGTGCCGCACGCGGGGCGGCGGCGCGGTTATCAGTGCTGGGGAGCAGGACGTCGGGGCCGGGCGTGGCGGGAATTGGCGCTGGGTTTGGCAGTTGGCGGGGGCGGGGGCGGTTGGATTATTGGACTTCGGCGGATTTTGCCGGTCGGGGCGGTCGGGGGACTAAAGGGGGCCGGTAATCGGGTCGAGATCAATGGTGTCGGCAGTCCGGGGCCGTGGTGGCACGGCGGGGCGGCCGGGTCGTAGGTCTCTTTGGATGGAGAGAAGCAGCATGTCGAACTTCAAGAAGGGCATCGTGATGACGCTGGCCGGCGCGTTGACGCTGGGCGCGGTCGGGGTGGCGAACGCCGAGGGCCCGCGGGCGAAGGCGGAGCGCGAGCGGAACGAGGCGCGGGCGCGGGCCCGGGCGGAGGCGGAGCGGAGCGAGAACAAGCAGGATCACCCCGAGGTCTGGAACGCGATCAAGGCGCTGCGCAAGGCGCGCGACGAGGTCGAGTACAGCCGGAACGAGAAGCAGAAGTACAAGGACGCGGCGCTGAAGTCGATCAACACGGCGCTGGCGGAACTCGAACAGCTGCTGGCGCGGGACTGAGCGCCGAGTCCTGAGGTCGGAAAAGCGAGAAGCCCGTGGAGTGATCCACGGGCTTCGCTCGTTTCGGTCCTGTGCGTCTCGCCGGCGGTGGGTTACCGCTTGGAGAACTGGAAGCGGCGGCGGGCGCCGCGCTGGCCGTACTTTTTGCGTTCCTTCATGCGGCTGTCGCGGGTGAGGAAGCCGGCGTTGCGGAGGCCCTGTTCGAGGGTCTGGTCGTAGCGGGCGAGGGCGCGGCCGAGGCCCATGATGATGGCGCCGGCCTGGCCGGTCGGGCCGCCGCCGGTCGCGTTGACCAGGACGTCCATCTTGCCGCCGGTGTTGCTGACCTCGAGGGGGCCGAAGATCGCTTTGCGGTCGCGCTCGTTGGTGAAGTAGTCGTTGAGCTCGCGGCCGTTGACCTGGATCTTGCCGGTTCCGGCGGCGACGCGGACGCGTGCGACGGCGCTCTTGCGGCGGCCGGTGCCCCAGATGAACGTCTGTTTGCCCTGCGGGGCGTCGGTGGCGGCGGTCGTCGTTTCGGCGGGGGCGTCGGCGGTGGTGGTTTCGGTGTCAGCCATGGGAAGGGTTCGGGGTTCGGGGTTCAGGGTTCAGGTGAATGCCGGGGATGCGTTAGATCTTACGTTCCTTGGGCTGCTGAGCCTGATGGGGGTGCTCGCCGCCCTTGTAGACCTTGAGCTTGCCGAGGATGTTCCGGCCCATCTTGCTCTTGGGGAGCATGCGGCGGACGGCGAGCTCGACCAGCTTCTCCGGGTGCCGCTCGAGCATCGTCCGGTAGGTGTAGATGCGGCGGCCGCCGGGGTAGCGGGAGTAGGTGTCGTACTCGAGCACCTCGGCCTTCTTGCCGGTGACGCGGACCTTCTCGGCGTTCAGGAGGATCACGAAGTCGCCGGTGTCGGTGTGGCGGGTGTAGGTCGGCTTGTGCTTGCCCTGGAGCAGCACGGCCACTTTGGACGCCAGACGGCCGAGCACCTGGTCGGTCGCGTCGATGACATGCCAGTCGGCCTTGAGTTCGCCGGGCTTGGCCATGTAGGTAGACATTTCAAGATCCTCGTGTTCTTTTTGAGTGCGTAAACCGGGTTTTGAGTCCGGGGGATCGCGGGGCCGGCCGATAACGGCGGCCCCGGCGACGAATCGGGCAATATAGCAACGGGCGAGGGGGTGTCAAGGTTCGCGGGGGGGCAATAGCGGCGTGATCCGCCGCGTTCACCGATCCCGAAGACCCCTCACCCCGGCCCTCTCCCGTGGGCGTTTGGTGTCGCGGCGGGTCGCGCCGCGGGCGCCCGTGGGAGAGGGGGGAAGCGGGTTGTGCGGATTACTCGTCGGCCTGGGCTTCGTTGGCGGCGGCGGCGTCCTTGGCGGCCTTCTGGGCGGCGTCGATGGCGGCCTTGGACTCGGCGTCGGGGGCGACGTAGACCTTGAGGTCGGTCTCGAGGTCCTCGGCGAAGCGGATCTTGACCGTGTAGGTGTTGATCGCGTCGAGCTTGCCGGGGAGCAGGACGTCCTCGGCCTCGACGTTGTAGCCGTCGGCCTTGAGCGCCTTGGCGATGTCGGTCGCGGAGACGGCGCCGTACAGGTGGCCCTGGTCGTTGGCGCGGCGCTCGAGCGTGACGTCCTTGCCCTCGAGCTGCTTGAGCAGGCGCTCCTGCTGCTCGCGGCGCTCGCGCTCCTGCCGCTCGATCTCCTGGCGGCGGGCCTCGACCTTCTTCAGGTTCGACTTGGTCGGCTCGACGGCGAGCCCCTGCGGCAGCAGGTAGTTGCGGGCGTACCCGGGGGAGACTTCGACGACGTCGCCGACGCGGCCGACGTTCTTGATCGATTCCTGGAGGAGAAGCTTAACGGTTGCCATGGTAGGTCCTTGGTTGCCAGTTGTTAGTTGCCGATTGCCAGAGAAGACCGATCGCGAGCGCCTGCTGGCAACTGGCGACTGGTCACTGGCAAGTCGTTAAAACGGGATGTCGTCGTCCTTGAACTGTTCTTCCTCGCCGAAGGGCTGTTGGGGGGGCGGGGCGTTCTGGGGGGCGCGCTGTTGGGGGCGGCCCTGGGGGGCGCGCTGCGGGGGGCGTTGGTCGTACTCGCCGCCACCGCCGCCGCTCTCGAAGTTGCCGCCGCCGCCACCCCCGCCACCGCCGCCGCCTTCCCGACCGCCGACGAACTGGAACTGTTCGACGACGACGGACAGCTTCGACCGCTTGCCGCCGCCCTGCTTGTCGTCCCACTGGTCGAGCTTCAACCGGCCCTGGACGAAGAGTTGCTTGCCCTTCTGGCAGTACTGGTTGATGACCTCAGCCTGCTTCCCGAACGCCGAGCAGTCGACGAATGTGACCTCCTCGCGGTCCTCGCCGTTGGCCGCCTTGAACCGGCGGTTGCAGGCGAGGCCGAAGTCGACGACCGGGGTGTTGCTGGACGGGATGTACCGCAACTGGGGGTCGCGCGTCAGGTTGCCGAGCAGGATCACTTGGTTGAAGCTGGCCATTCTTGCCTCCGGTAGGGGGGGACGACGGTTCCGGGCCGGATGATACCCGGTTCGGGCGGGGGGCCGCACGAAACGGGGGCGGGCGTCAACACCGGCGGGCCTAGTGACCTGCCGGGGCCGCCCGGAGTGCCCGATTAGCGGTCGTCGCCGCCGCCGCCGCCGGTCGCGGCGCCCTCGGGGGCGCCTTCCTCGCGGCGCGGGCCGCGCGGGCCGCCGTAACCCCCGCGGTCGCCGCCCCGATCGCCACCGCGGTCGCGGTCGCCGCCGTAGCCCCCGCCGCCGCCGAAGCCGCCGCCGCCGAAGCCGCCGCGGTCACCGAACCCGCGCTCCTCGCGGGGCTCGGGCTTCTGGGGCTCCATAGCTTGGACTTCCTCCGCGGTCAGGTGGTCGGCCTTGAGGATCATGACGCGGAGGACGTCTTCGGACAGCTTGACGTCGCGCTCGATCGGGCCGATCGCGGCGCCCGGGGCGTTGAACAGGGCGAGGAAGTAGGTGCCGCGCTTGTTGCCGTTGACCTCGTAGGCGAGCTTGCGCTCGTCCCACTTCTTGAGGACGGAGATCTGCCCGCCGTGCTGTTCGATGAACTTGCGGACGAGGGTCTCGGCGGCCTGCGGCTCGGTCGCGGCGCCGGTGCCGAACAGGAACATGCCTTCGTACTGGTTGGTCTTGGTCGCGTTAGCCATAGTCTTTCCGATGCTCCCTAGCGTGGGTTTTGACCGGTTGGGGCCGGCCGCCAAATTCGGTTCACCGCAGAGTCGCGGAGGGCGCGGGGCAGGGCGTCGTGGACGATTCCCTCTCCGCGACCTTTGCGTCTGGGCGGTGAGTCACTCTTTCTTCTCTTCCGCATTGAACTGGCTCATGGCCGGTTCGATGCCCTTGTCGATCCAGGTCACGACGGCGCCGCCGGCGCGACCCAATGCGGGGTCGATCCATTCCCGCTGCGCCGGCGTGAACTTCCCCAGGACGTAGTCCTTCTGGGGCACGCGCGGCGGCGGGGCGTCGACCCCGATCCGCAGCCGCGGGTACTGGGGGGTGCCCAGCGCCCGCTCGATGTCCTTCAGGCCGTTGTGGCCTCCGCTGCTGCCGCCCGGGCGGATGCGGATCTTCCCGCACGGCAGGGCGATGTCGTCGAGCACGACCATCAGGTCGGCGGGGGTGAGCTGGTAGAAGCTCATCGCCGCCTCGACCGTCCGGCCGCTGAGGTTCATGAACGTCATCGGCTTGAGCAGCAGGAGCTTCTCCGAGCCGTTGGTGGTCGGGACGATGCCGTCGAGCGCGAGGGCGTCGAACTTGGTCTTCGCCATCGTGTTGAACTGCTCGGGCTTCCCGACCCAGCCGAGGCGTGCCGCCAGTTGGTCGACGCAGTCGAACCCGACGTTGTGGCGGGTGGCCGCGTACTCGCGTCCGGGGTTGCCTAGGCCGATGACGAGCTTCATAGGACGCGCGGGCGAGGCGCCCGTGATACGGGCACTTACTCCGCCTTCTCGCCGGCGGCGGCGGCGTCGCCGCCCTCTTCGGCCTTGCCGCCGATGACCTCGGGCTCGGCGGCGCCTTCGGTGGCCTCGGCCGGGGCTTCCTCGGCGACTTCCTTGACGGTGGCGACGATCAGGTCCTCGTCCTGGAGGGCGCGGACGCCTTCGGGGAGCTTCAGGTCCTTGATGTGGACGACGTCGCCGAGGCCCATGTCGCTGACGTTGTGGCGGATCTCGTGCGGGATCTGGGTGACCAGGCACTCGATCTCGATGTCGGCCATGACCTGGGTGAGCACGCCGCCCTCGGCCTCGCCCTTGGGCTCGCCCTTGAGGACGAGGGGGACGGTGACCTCGACGCGCTCGTTGAGGTCGACGCGGGCGAAGTCGACGTGGAGCACCTCGATGCCGAGGTGGTCGTACTGGACGTCCTTGACGAGCACGTTCTCGCTCTTGCCGTCGAGCGCGAGGGCGAACAGGTGGGTGCCGTGGTTCAGGTGGCCGACGAGCTCCTTCTTCGGGAGCGTGACGGGGACGACGGCCTCCTTGTGCCCGTAGATGACGCCCGGGACGAACCCGGCGTCGCGCAGGCGCTGGTTGCGGCGCGAGCCGAGCTCGCTGCGGACCTTCGCGGTGATCTGTGCGGATTCCGATGCCATAGATGCTCCTCAGAAGTCAGTAGTCAGTAGGGGGTCACGTCGCGCCGTCGCGCTTCTTGCCGTCTTCCTTGAACAGGGCGCTGACGGACTGGTTGTGGTGGATGCGGTGGATCGCCTCGCCGACGAGGCCGGACACGCTGAGGACCTCCATGCGGTCCTTGATCGAGTCGCAGCGGTTGCCGATCGGGATGCTGTCGGTCACGGCGATCCGCTTGAAGTCGCACTTGGCCAGGCGGTCGAGCGCGGGCGGGGCGAAGACCGCGTGGGTCGCGCCGATGTACACGTCGAGCGCGCCGTTCTCCTTCAGGATCTTCACGGCCTCGGTGACGGTGCCGGCGGTCGTGATCATGTCGTCGACCATCAGGATGTTCTTGCCGGCGACGTCGCCGATGATCCGCTTGGCGACGGCGACCGACCCGCTCTCGCGGCGCTTGTCGATGATGCCGATGTCGCCGCCGAGCAGGTTGGCGTAGACCTGGGCGCGCTTGACGTTGCCGACGTCGGGGGAGGCGAAGACGCGGTTCGCCAGGTTCAGGCTCTTGAACCACTTGACGATCACGGGGCTGGCCGACAGGTGGTCGACCGGGATGTCGAAGAACCCTTGGACCTGGGCGGCGTGGAGGTCGACGGCGACGACGCGGTCGGCGCCGGCGCGCTCGATCAGGTTGGCGACGAGCTTGGCCGTGATCGGGGTGCGGCCCTCGTCCTTGCGGTCCTGGCGGGCGTAGCCGAAGTAGGGGATGACGGCGGTGACGCGGTCGGCGCTGGCGCGCTTCAGGCAGTCGATCCAGATCATCAGCTCCATCAGGTGGGCGTTGATCGGGTGGCTGGTCGGCTGGATGATGAAGCAGTCGCGGCCGCGGACGTCCTCCTCGACCTTGACGATCAGCTCGCCGTCGGGGAACAGCTCGGTGCGGCCGCGGCCGAGCGGGATCTGGAGGTAGTCGCAGATCTTCTGCGCGAGCTGCGGGTTCGCGCGGCCGGTGAACACCTTGAGCCCGTCGGCGTCGCCCTGCATCGCCTTTAGCTCCTTCCCGCGTTGGTGGTCGGGGTGCCGCTGAGCGTGGTGCCCTCGCGGACGATGCTCTCGCTGGGGAGGGACGCGAACGGCCCGATCACGCAGTCGGGGCCGATCGTGGAGTCGCGGCCGATGAACGTGAACGGGTGGACGACGGTGTCGGGGCCGATCGTGACGCCGTCCTCGACGTAGGTGTTGACGCCGCTGACGATCGTGACGCCGCTCTCGCGGAGCTTGCGCTGGATGCGGTCCTGGAGGATCGCGTCGACCTCGGCGAGCTGCTGGCGGTTGTTGACGCCGATCACGTCGTCCTGCGCGACGGCCTGGACGGCCGTCACGCGCTTGCCCGCCTTGCGGAGGATGCCGTAGACGTCGGTCAGGTAGTACTCGCCCTTCTTATTGTTGTTCGTCAGCTTCGACAGGGCGTCGAGCAGGTCGGGGGTGCGGACGCAGTAGTAGCTGGGGAAGACCTCGCGGATCTCGAGCTGCTCGGGCGTGCAGTCGATCTGCTCGACGATCTCGACGAACTCGCCCTTGGCGTCGCGGAGCACGCGGCCGTAGCCGGTGGGGTCGTCGAGGACGGCGGTCGCCATCGAGGCGGCGGCGTGGTCGTCGCGGTGGGCGGTGTGGAGCGTCTTGAGCACCTCGCCGCGGATCAGCGGGCCGTCGCCGGCGAGGATGAACACGTCGCCGGTCGGGTGCTTCTCGAGCTCGGCGCGGCAGACCATGGCGGCGTGCCCGGTGCCGAGCTGCTCGGTCTGCTCGACCCACGCGATGCGGCGGTCGTGGGCGAACTCGGCCATGATCGCGTCCTTGCCGTGGCCGACGACCATCAGGATGCGCGTGCAGCCGGCGTCGTAGCAGGCCCGCAGCACGTACGACAGCATCGGGCGCCCGCAGACCGGGTGCAGCCCCTTGGGCAGCTTCGACTTCATCCGGGTGGACTTGCCGGCGGCGAGGATGATGGCGGTGAAGGACATAGGGCCGAATCGAATGCTGAACTCTGAATGACGAATGCTGAAGAATGCCGGCGGGCGCGGGTGCCCGATTTCAGCATTCAGAATTCAGCACTTAGAATTCTCGGCAGAGAGACAGCTACCCCGCATGGATTCGAACCATGACAAAGAGTACCAAAAACTCTTGTGCTACCGTTACACCACGGGGTAGTGAATCGGTCGGAAGGGTCGCCGTCGCCCGCGTGGTGTCGGGTCGAGCGGAGGTGGGTGTAAGTCTCGGAGCCGCCTACCCTTCCGGTCAAATGACCGAACCTCTCGACGCTGTCCGGCCCTCTTGCGAGGGCAAGGGTATGGTATCGGCGGCAGGGGGGTTGTCAAGGCGGCGTTGACGGCTCCGCTTTGCGGGTCCGTGCGATTCAACTCGGCGGCGAGGTTGCGCCGACGAGGAACCGGTCACGAGAACGAAAGGCTGAACCGACCGATGCCCACTCAAACTCGAGTCTGCTCCCCTGGCCCGACCGCCCGCTCCGTCCGCACCGCCAGCGGAGAGGTGCTGACGCCCCCCGCGGACTGGGTGCTGCTCCCGCCGGGTGACGCGGGCGTGACGCGGCGGGTGAAGGCGGCCGGGCCGACTTGGACGGTGCAGGAGAAGAAAGGAAGGAAGATCTTCTCGCGGGGCGTGTGGGCGGCGGGGGAGGTCGTCGAGCGTGTGCGCGCGGAACTGGATGCAGAGCGCGCGACCCCGGCGTACGCCAAGCGGCGCGAGGCCGACGCGAAGCGGCGGGACCGCGAGCAGGCGGAGTACGTCGAGACGTTTGAGCAGGCGGTGTTGCGGTTTTTGGCGTTCGCGCCGCGGCACGCGGAGTCTGCGCGGCGGCTGGCGAAGGCCGTGGCCGACCATGCGACGCCGGTCGGCAGCGGTACGGTGGCGCGGACGGAGCGGATCCCGGTCGAAGAGCGGGCGGAGGCGGCGGTGATCGCGTGGATGCGGCACCAGACGACCGCGTACGACCACATGAGCATCGCGCGGGTCAAGGGGGCGCGGCGCGAGGTGCGGCGGATGCTGGCGACGCGGTCGCGGGCGTTGCTGGACGCGTACCGCGCGGGCCGGGAGGTGGATCTGACCGCGTGCCCGCTCCAGCGCGGCCTGGCGAGGCAGGTGACGGCTCCCGCTCCGGAGGGCGTCTGTTGAAGTGGTTTGCCGATGGGGGGACGCGGAGCGTCAGCGTGTGGGGGGGCGGGGCGGGGGGATGCTCCCGCGGAGTGGCAAGGGCGCCTTGCGCGGGCTGGAGATGACATGACCGTCGCGACGCGAGTCCCGTGCGGTCGGAAGGAATGCGCTGCGGAGAGACAGAAAAGTGAAGAAGGGATGTCGGGCCCTAAAGGCAGCCTGCCCATTAGACGTAGGCCGCCGGAGGCGTATTCGAGGTGGCACGGGCGTCTCGCCACTTGGTATCCTGCCGGCATGTCGGTCGCCACGGGTGACTACCTGCTGTTCCTCCACTCGATGCGCTACCGACGGGGGCAGCCGATCTACGACGCGATTGACCTCACCCCGTGGGCCGAGCACCGGCCCGACGGGTGGTCCGGCTGGCTCGCCTGTGGGACCGCCGCGGCGGAGGCGGTCAAGGTCGTCACCCCCCATTTCGAGATCGTGCATCTCAACACCTCCGGCGGCAGCTACTGGACGGTCGACGGGGAGCGCATTCCGGACCTGGGGCCGGAAGAGCGGACGCGGGCGCGCGTGGAGACCCGCGCGGACATCGGGTTCTCGCCGCCGCGGGTCGTCCCGCTACCGGCGTTCGTCTCCCACCGCAAGACGGCCGGGCCGCCGGCCGTTTGCGCCGCCGTGGTGCGGCTGGAGGACGATTCCCTCGCGGCGTTCGCCGACGCCTTCCTCAACGAGGAGGTGATGGACGCGGTCAGCCTCGGCAACGACCCGGCGACGCGCGAGATCCTCGGGGAGGACTTCGCCCGCTCAAGCGAAGCCCGCAGCGCCCGGCGCTGGGACGAGCTGCGCCGCACGACGGTCCCGGTGGGGACGATGGTGCCGGCGGAAGTCGTGTGCGACGGTCGGGCCGTGGGCTGCGTCGTCCGCCTCGACCGCCGGGCCGACGGCCGCGGCGGTGCGGCCTTCGAATGCACGCTGTTTCTCGCGGCCAACGCCCCGTTGCAGCCGGGCACGCCGCTGCGACGCCGCTCGGGTCTGTGGCCGCTGAACCGGCCGCCCCGGTTGCTGGAGCGGCCGGTCGGGACGGTGCTGTGGGCCGGGCCGGCCCAGCCGCTCCCCTCGGCCCCGCCCTCGCTTCCGCCCGGGGCGGCTCCGGCGTCCGCGCAGGGGCTGGAACTGCGGTGCCTATCCTGCGAAGCGCGGCATCCGGCCGGCCGCTTCGACGCCGAAGCAATGGAGGTGGCCGAGTTGACGGCGCTGTGGCACGAGGCGTGGAGGGAGTTGTCCCTGCTGCGGCGGACGGCAGCCCTGTACCGCGAGCACCCGGCCGCGCGGCCGTACGTTAAGCCCGGCATGCAATGGATCATGGACAGCGACGACCCGGCCGTGCGGGAGCAGCTGATGAACAACCTGCCGTTCGACCAGATCACACCGCCGCGGCCGCCGGATTACGAGGCTCGCGTCGAGCGGTGGTTGGGACGCGACCCGGAGCTGCGCGAGTTCCTCGGGACCAGCAGCTTCGATTTGGAGGCGCGGATGCCGGGGGTTCAGGAGGCGGAGCGCGCGTACCGTGACCAGCTCGGCGGCCGCTCCGTGCGGTGCCCCGCTTGCGACAACGGCCTGCTGGGGCTGGCGGGTCCGCATGATGCCTAGTCTGTGGTCGGGTGGCATTCGGCCCCGCAACCGTCTCCCGCTTTGCCGCCCGCCACCTCTCCGCAGCATCATGACTTCACCCGCAAGCGGTGGACACATCCCGCCGCCTGCCCCCTCCGGCTCGGGCCGCGCACCGACGCCCACGGTGCTTGCACTGTGGGTCAACGGGGTGCGCGCCCGGGACGGATCACCCCCTCACCGCGCTCGGATCAGTAGCTCGTCGGTGATTCCGAGTTCCTTCCGCTTGGCGTCGATGTCCTGGAGGAATCGTTGGCCGTCGCCGTAGTAGCCGGCGGTGGGCGCGACGTCGGGCAGGTAGTTCCGCCAGAACGCGTTGAAGCGGCGCATCAGCCCCTCGCGGAGGTACTTGCTGAGCATCGACGCGAGCGCGACGGACAGGCAGTGCTCTTCGCCGCGCTCGCGGAAGATGACGCGCACCGGCGGCGGCGGCCCGCCCCCGTCGGCCTGCACGCCCTTGGGGTGGTGGAGGACGTACTCGGCGTGGCCGTCCTGCTCCCGCACGATTTCGAGCGGCCAGTCCTCGAACATCATGCGAAGCAGATAGCCGTAGTGCTCGCGGCCGCCCTGGCGGTCGCAGAAGATCACCAGGCCCTTGCGGCCGAACGTTTGCAGGAGGAAGTCGAGGTGCGTGGCGGCGACCGAGAACAGCACGCTCGCCTTGTTCCGCGTCGCGTTGACCTGGTCGTTGAACTGCCGCTCGGGCAGGACGCGGGCGGCCATGTGCACGCAGCGCGTGGCCGCGCGGTCCATTTCGACGCGCAGCGCGTTGGCGAACAGCGTGAGCGACAGCAGGTCCTGTTCGAAGGGGAACACCTCGTCGGCCGGCGGCGCGTACCAGGGGTGTTGCGAGAGGTGCTCCACGGCGTCGGGCGCGACCGTGGACAAATACTCGTCGAACCGGGTGACCCGCCGCCCGGACGCGAGCCCGATGCACAGCAGCGAGCGCTCGAGCTCGCGCAGGCCGGCCGAGGGTGAGTAAACCTGTTTGCTGTCGTTGACGTGGAGTTTCTTGCCGGTTTTCGTGCGGTTGCGGGAGACGTGCTTGGTCAGCCGTTTCCAGAGGCAGGGGACGGGCTCGGCGTCGGGCGGGACGCCGTCGGCCTCGAACGCGCAGCACCCGACTACGAGTGGTCCGAGCAGCGGCCCGTATCCCGCCTCATCGATTCCCGCCAAAATCATCGGCCGACATCCTCCGTGAGAAGGCGGGCGGATTATACCGGTTCGGCCCGAGGCGGCGGCAAGCGCGGCCGTTTTCGCGACGTTTAGCCGGTCCTCGAGGGACTTGAAGGGAGGCGTTGTGGGGCCCGGAGTTCCGCTCCTCTTGACATCCCACGAAAGTCCACTAAATATACCCCGCACAACAGCGACGGGGGCGTAGCTCAATTGGTTAGAGTACCGGACTGTCGATCCGGTGGTTGCGGGTTCGAGTCCCGTCGCCCTCGCTGATAAGACCGCGTTTCCCGCCCGGGAACGCGGTTTTTTGTTCCCCCTCCGACCCACCGGAACCCGCCTCGGCCCGCCCCGCACGGTAAGCAAAGCGGTAAGCGGCGCGGTCGTCGACGCCCTTCCCGTCCGTCCCCGTCGCCGATTTGATCTCCGGCAGGGCCGCCAACGCCGCCCGCCGCGCGTCCCGCCCGCTGTGGACGTACCGGTCGGTCGTCGACGTCTTCGCGTGGTGCAGCGAGCCGGCGATGTCCTTCTGCGGCACGCCTGCGTCCCCCAGGGCCGTCCCGTGGCTGTGGCGGAGGCTGTAGAAGTCCGCCCGCAGCCCGTCGTGGTCGACGTCGGCCAGGAAGTCGGATTTCTGCCGCTCGACCGCCTCCTTGTCCGTCCGGGCCTGGCCGACCCACTGGGCACGCGCGCCGGCCAGGTCGGCCCGCAGCATCTCCGCGCAGGTGAACTTGTCCGGCATCGCGAACGCCGCCGCCGTCGGCACCTTCGTCGCGAACGCCACCCGCAACTCCGCGGCCATCGCCGGGCGAAGTACCTGGGTGTGGGCCTTCCGCCGCTTCACGGTCGCGGCCCGGCCGGTCACGGTAGGGGGGTCGGCGTCGAGGTCGAAGCTGGTGACGGTCAGCGCGCGGATCGTGCCGGGGCGGAGGCCGGTGTCGTAGGCGAAGCGGTACAGGCGGGACCGGTCGGCCGCGGCCAGCCCGTACGCCTCCGGGGCGGCGCTGTGGTCGAGGTAAGCGATCAGCTCCGCGAGCTCGGCCAGCGACAGGGCCCGCCGCGGCCGCCCGTCGCTCACCGTGTCCCGCACGGCCTCCAGGTGGTCGAGCGCGTTGGCGGGGACGCCGGCGTTGCGGACCATCCAGTCCCCGAATTGCCGGAGCGCCTTGACGTAGTAGGCGAACGTCTGGCCGCGGATCTCCCCGGCCGCGCGCAGCGTCGCCAGGTGGTTCGCGATCGCGGCCGGGCCGCCCGGCCGCGCGACGTCGGCCCACGTGGCCGCGCCGACGCCGTCGACCAGCACGCGGCGGACGCGGCCGACGGTCAGCTCGACGTACTCGGCCGAGTTGCCGCGGGCGGCCAGGGACGCGCGGAAGCTGACGTCGGCGGTGTCGCCGGTCGCGTCGTCGCGGCCGTCGAGGTGGAGCACGAGCGGGCGGTCGGCGGTCAGGCGCCGCGGGTCGATCAGCCCGGCGTCGCCCATCCGCTTGCGCAGGTCGGCCGGGACGTGCATCAGCCATTCGAGCAGGTCGGGGGTCGGCGCGCCGTCGCCGGCGCGGCGGCACTCGACGAGCTGCTCGAGGCGGCGGCCGAACCGCTCGGCGAGGTTCTTCGCCTCGAACGCCGGCCAGCGGCGGACGATCCGCAAGTGGTCGCGGAACTCGACGTACCACTTGGACGACTCGCGCGTCCGGCCGGTCTTCTTGTCCGTGTAGCACTGCCGGAAGATTCGCATCACTTCACCTGTTCAGTTGATGGCACCGCCCCGCACTCCGGGCAGCGGTCGGGGGTCGCGCGGAGGTCGTACCCGCACGCGGGGCAGAGGCCGGGGCGGTTCGCCTGCCGCCACCGCCTGGCGGCCCACGTCACCGCGCGACCGGCGGGCAACGCGCCGCACACGACCGCGGCCGCCGCGTGCGACACGCTCACCACCCCGACCCGGACGTCGAACCTCGGGAGTCGCGTCTCTACCGTCCTCCACCGCAGCGGCCCCCACCCGTCCGCGGCGGGCTTGGCCAAGTGGTTGTAGCGGCGCGGGCTGGTGTCCGACCGGTACGCCCAGCGGGGCCGGCCGTCGGCCGCCGCGACTGTTCCGGCCTCCTCCCCGTCCGTGCGCAGCCACCGCCGCCACACGCCGACCCGCCCGCCGTCAGAAATCCAACAAACCCGCTCGTCCAAGATCCCCCGGTAACCGACCGGCCGCGTCCGCGACCACTCGACCTCATCCGATCGTGATCCGCTCCGCACCCACAGCACGTACACCGCCACGCACAGCGCGAGCGACAGCGCGGTCGCGAGGTTCAGGAGGATGCGGGGGAGGCGCCTCACGCCTTCCCGCCGTCCGCCGACAGGACCTCAAACCCGCGGGGCGCCTCCGCCCGCCGCCGCTGCCGCCGGACGGCCCACGCGGTCGGGACGGCCGTCACCACCGCCACCAGCCAGCACTCCACGAACCACACGTGCCCGCCGCCCATCAGGGCCAGCCGGCGGACCGGCTTCCACGGCTCGTAGCGGAGCCCCGACGTCTCCTCGGTTCGCGGCAGGTCGCGGTCGACCCGGTCGAGCCGGGACTTGTACAAACCGCCGGACACCACCACGTCCGGCCCGACGCACTGGATCGTCCCGCGGTCGGCCGCGACGCCGTACCCGCCGGCGAAGACGATCGGGACCCAGAAGTAGCTGACCGCCCAGAGGGCGAGGACGCACGCGAGCGGGAGCAGCAGGATCAGCCGGCGGAATCGTTTCATCGCGTCACCTGTCCCGTCCTGCCCGCCACTTTACCACCGTCCCGGCCCGCGGCTACGATCGCCGCCCGGTCAACCAACCGGAGGCCCCGCATGTCCCGTCTCGCCGGCCCGCTGCTCGTCGTGCTGCTCCTCACCCCCGCCCTCGCCCTGGCCGCCGACCCGCCGACGTACAAGGGCAAGCCGGCCGCCGAGTGGGCGAAGCTGCTGGCCGACCGGGACGACGACACGCGGCTCGAGGCGATCACGGCCCTGGTGTCGATCGGGAAGCCGAAGGACGAACCGAAGGTGGTGACCGAGGCGACGGCGGCGAAGGTAGTGCCGCTGCTCGACGACGCGAACGCGCTGATCAGGGCCAAAGCCTGCCGCTGGCTGGCGGAGGCGACGAGGGATCCGAAGGTCGTGAAGGTGGCGGCGGGGATTCTGAGCGACGGGAAGTCGCCAGCGTGGGCATGCGCGGATGCGGCGAAGTCCCTTGAGAGTCTGGGCGCTGCGGCCAGGGAGGCACGGCCGGCGATCGAACGGCAGCTCGCCGCCATCTCCGAATTGGGCTTTGACGTTTCAGATCCCAAGGAACCTCGTACGCAAGAGGTGGCGTCGCTCCGCGCCGCACTGAAAGCGATTGACGCTAACCGCTGACAGCTACTGCGCCCGCCCGACGTTCCGCAGCTCGGCTCGTATGTCGGCCAGGATCTTGTTGGTCTCGTTGATCGCGTCCTGCGTGCCCTTGTTCGACTTCTCGTCGAGGGCCACCCGGTTGATGCTCACCTCTTCCGGCCGGAACTGGCGCACGAAGTCGCGCTGCAGCAATTGCACTTCCTTGGCCGCGTTCTCGAGCGTGAGCCGTCGCGCCCCGACGCTCCCCGACGCGTCCTCCCGCCGCAGCTCCTCGGATCTGAGGAACGCCTGCTCCCGTGCCGACACGGCCGCCGACCGGAGCTCCGCGAACCGCCCGCCACCAAGGGCAGCGTCGAGCACGCGGCCCTCGCCGGCCAGGGCCCGTTCCTGCATCTCCCGGCGGTCGCGGAAAGAAGCGACGATCCCGCCGCGGCGGGCCGCGAATTCCCGGTTAATCTGCGCAGCCTCGTCGACGCTGCGGCCGCGGGTGGCCTCCAGCCGCTCTGCGTCGAGCGAGGCCAGGGCGGATCGCTCCGGGTCGCGGTCGAGCCCGTACTCCAGGGCCCGCGTCCGACGCCGGCTGTCCTCGCTCCGGAAGAACGATTCCCGCCGCTCGTCGAGCGCGCTCCGCAGCTCGCCGACCAGCACGCCCCCCGTCGTCGCCGCCGTCTCGCCGAGCACGTTGCCGATCCGGCCGAACCGCCGCGCGACGTCCTGAAGGTCGCCGCCCGGGCTGCTCGACAACACGTCCTGCAACCGCTGCCCGGCCTGGGTGATCTGGCGGAAGTTCCCGGCCGCCCGCCCGATCCGCCGCTCGCCGGCCGCGTCACCGAAAATGCCGGCGATGTCGCCGCGCACCTGGAACGCCGTCTCCGCCAGCGCCGCCGTCCGTCGACGGGACTCTATCCAGTCCACCTTCGCAACTTCGACGTCCCGGTACCGCCCCGCGGCCGTGACGTCCTCCTTCAGCATGTCCGCGCGGCGGTCGGCCCGGCGCTTGCGCTCGGCCGGCTCGTCGCCCTGCTGCATCCGCCCGGCCGCGATCTCCGCCGCGATCTGCTGGTTGTCGAGCGCGGCGAGCCGGCGCAGCTTGTCCTCGGCCAGCCGGATTTCTTCGTTGTACGCGTTCTTCGCCGCCCTGACCCGTTTCTCGTATGGGTCGACGGTCGACGCCTCGAACTCGCGCTCGCGCTGCACGATCTGCGCCCGCGCCCGGTCCTGGTTGAACGCCGTACGCTGGTCCCCGAGGTCGGCCGACTTGGCCGTGGCCGCCACGGCCGCTTCTTTTCGGCCGCTCCAGTCCCAATCCTTGATCGCGGCGAACCCGCGCGAAATCCCGCCGAACGACCCGGCGACGGCCTCGCGCTTCCCCATCAGGGCGTCGAACTGCGCGCGGCTGTCGGTGCCGGCGAGCTGCATCGCCACCTGATATTCGCGTTCCCCCGCGTACAAGTTACCGGCGCCGGCGATGACCGAACCGTACCCGAGCAGGTCCCCGATCCCGCGGTCGCGGCCGAACTGGTTGACCCGCGACAAAATCCCCGGCCGCGGCGCCGGCGTCCGGCCCGCGCCGCCCGCGGCCGCGGTGGAGGTCGACGGGTAGCCGCCCCAGAACCCGGGCGGCGTGAGGTGCTCGCGTCCGGTCTGGTTCCGGAGCGCGGCGGCCTCGCCGCGGGCGAGCGCGCGGACGCCCTGGTTGAACGACCGATCCTGCCTGTCGAGGTCGGCCAGGGTCGGACGGCCCACGGCCAGCGCAGTCGCGAACGCGCCGCCGCCCCCGGCGCCCGCGAACGCGCCGGCCGCGCCGCGGTCCACCGCCGGCAGCGGCGAGCCCGCGACGGACGGGAACCCGCTGGCGGTCGCGAAGAACCCCCCGGCTGCCGTAGGTGCCGGCCGCCCGAACGCCCCGGCCGGGGTGCCGAGCACGCCGGCGGCCGTCGGCGTGCCGCCGCCGACGCCGGCGGTGGCCACGGACCCGCCGCCGCCACCGCCCACGCCGACGGGGATGTCCACCCGCCGGTGCCGCGCGTCCTGGACGAACCGGTCCAGCGCCGCCCGGACGTTACTCAGGTCGGCCTCGAATTCGATCCTCACGCCTTCCGCCATCACGTACCTCTCGTCAGTTGTTGCCCCCGCCCGTCGCCCCGCCGCCGCCAGCTGCGTTCGCGTCGGCGTCCCGCTGCAGTTCGCGCAGCCGCGCCACCGCCTCTTCGCGGAACAGCGCGAGGGCCCGGTCGAGCCCGGCCAGCTCGACCCGCACCCGCTGCGCCGTCGCCTCGATCCCGTCCGCGCCGCCGCCGCCGTCGGTGGCGAGCAGGTCGCGGACCTCGCGGGTGTCCGCGTACCGCATCGCGACGCTCAGCCCCGCGTACGAGTCGGCCAGCCCGCGGGCCTGATTCACGAGGTCGGCCAGTTGACGTCTGATCCGCTGCGTGTCCATCGTCGTCGCCCTCCCGCGCTAGAACCCGAACGTGTTGTTGAAGTCGCCGAGGTCGTACAACCCGGCCCGGGTGATCCCGTTCCGCTTCGCGATCGCGTAGCTGTAGGCGAGCGACTTCAGCTCCGCGCGGTCGGACTTCTTCACCGGGATGAACAGCCCCGTCGCCGGGTGACGGTAGACGGCCCACGACGTCCAGTCCTCAGTCCACTTTGACAAGAACTCCAGCCGAATTTCGTAGGTGCGGCCGAAGTCGCGGGTGGTCTCCTCCGCCCCGACGAAGAGCCAAAACCCCTTCGGCTTCCCCTTCCAAGGCTGGTTGTTCACGCGGCCGAAGACGGCGTCGTACGCGGTCGGCGGCGTGCCCCTCACGTACCCGGTCGCGACGATCGACGCGAGCGGCGTCATGATGCTCATGCTGGCGACCTGCGGCTGCTCGGCCCTGTGGTCGACCGGGCTTCTCCAGTCGATGTTGAGCGTCGCCTCGCCGTTGCTGGGGTGCAGTTGCGTCTGCACGTTGACCATCTGCCGCTTCCGCTCGAACGAGAAGATGATCGGGCCGCCGCCCCCCTCGGCGATCGGTGCGGCCTCGTAGAACAGCGAGAACCTGGCCCGGTTGTTCGCACGGCCGAACGGGACGACCACGTGGCGGACCAGCTGCAGCGTCGGGTACGCGGCCGAGAACGCCGAGTACTCCGCCGGGAGCAGGTCGACCGCCCGCGCCAGGATGTCCTGCGGGTCGCCGGTGACGTCCAGATCCTTGATGTACCCCGTCCGCACGGCACGCGAGCCGTCCTTGTCCCGGCTGGCCTCGGCGCCGTCGACCAAATCAAAAATTACGGTCGGCATCGGTGTCCTCCTGTACCTCGGGTCTGCTACGGCACGCTGCCGTCGGGGTAGCGGTTGATCACGAACCGGGACGGCATGTCGATCGCCGGCGTCGGGCCGAGCTCGCGGCACACGGCCGCCGCCTCCCCGGCCGCCCGGTCGCGCCGGGCCACCTGCTCCCGGACGCGGGCGAGGCACGCGTCGAGCCGGGCGTTCAGGTCGCGGGCCGCGGCGTCGGCGGCGGCCCGGCCGCGCGCGTTCACGAGCGGCTCGGCGTCCGCGATCACGGCGAGCGCGGCGTCGACCTCGAGCAGCGGGTCGACGGTCGCGGCGATCGCGTCGGCCGCGGCCCGCAACCGGTTCGCGCGGTCGAGTTCGGCCAGCGCGAACGCCTTCACGTCGGGGTAGTCGGTCTCGGCCATTGTGCACCTCGTTCCTAGTCCCGCCCGGCGACGCGAACGGTGGTCGGGCTCCACCGCCCGAGCGCGACGCGTGCCGCGGTCTCCCGCGCGGCCGCCGTCGGCGGTGGCGGGGGCGGCGGGGTGTGGGGCGAGAAGACGCGGGGCGTCGCCGCCCGGATCCGCGCGGCCTCCGCCAGGTAGCTCGACCGGGTGCCGGCGCGGAGGCTGGCCGACCGCCGCGCGTCGTCGAGCCGAGACAGCAGGCCGTGGTAGTCGACGCCGGGCACCGCGGCGGCGAGCTTCGCCAGGTACCAGATCAAGTCCTGGTCGGCCAAGGATTCCAACGCCGTCGCGACGGCCGCGCGGATGTCCGCCCGCACCGCGTCCGCCGCCGCCTGGTCTGCGGACTGTGCCGCCGCGAACTCGTCATCCGGCAGCACGTTCCGCTCCACCCCGGTCAGCCTCGCCAGCGCGGCCACGTCCGCGCCGACGTCGACCGGCGTCAGGCCGAGCACGGGAAGCAGCTCGCGCAACCGTTCGGCATCCCCCGGTTCGGGGTGGTCGTGGCGGAGCACGATCGTAGCGTAGGTTTCGGCCGCAGCCTGGCGGGCGGCGGCGTTCTCGCGACTCAGTTGGTCAATCAGGTTTTGCATCGTTCAACTTCTGCCGGTTCAACCGGCGGTAAAACTTGTCTCGGGCCTTCAGCAGGTTCGCCGCCCGCACGAGCAGGTCGGCGGGGCTGTAGGTGTGACGGGTCGTGACGACGCGGAGCGGCTTGCCGTCCGGGCGGAGCATCGCGGGCCGCCCGAGCTTCGGGCGTCGTCCGGGCGGCAGGTGGCGGAGGATGTGGAGCGTGGGCTTCCGCTTGCCGCGCGGCGCGTGCTTCCCCTCCGCGGTCGGCGACGTCGCGGTCGGCGGGTCAGGCCAGCGACAGAGCCCGCCCCCGGGACGGTGGGGCCACTTGTAAGCCGCGCACGTGCACTGCCGCCGCGGCCCCTGCCGCTTGCCCCCGTGAGACGCACAGCGGCCCTCCGGGTCGCCCCAAACGCTGTAGCTGCGGCAGAGCTGGCCGCTGGCGGTCAGGTGGTTACAGCGGCGGACGCCGCGGGCGGCAGGGCTATACATCGCGCACCCCTTCCGCCGTCGGGTGAGCGTGCCCCGGGTTCGCGGGTCGAATAGCCTGATCAGCAGGGAACGTTCCCGCGTTTTTCGCCCGTCGGTCGGGACGGGTGAGCGTGCCGCGCGAATCGCCGGGGGAGTTAACATTTGTTAACCCGTCGCAACCGCATCCGTCCCGCCCCGGGTAAGGGAAAGTAAGGGACTCCGGTCCACCAAAGTCCTCGTCGGGTGGGGGCGTAGGCGACGGCCGCTCGCCCCACGACGCCCTGATCCCGAAGGCCCGGGGGCCGAGCTTCAGCCACCGCTTCAACCGGACGGCAGCGTCCGGCTCCCCGTCCCTCCCGGCCGCGACCTCGACGTGAAGGTCGGTCGCGATCGGTTGGCGGTCGTATATTTTCACGCGCGCAGAAAACCCGGTTTTCCGGGCGTGCGTGTTTCGCACGCCCGGACCTGGGGGGTACGGGGGGTGCGCGCGTAAATAAGTGTGTGGGTGGTTCACTGTCCCTTCCCCCGGGTGGTGTCCCCAAGATCTTCCGCCCGATTGGCGTAGCGGTCGGGCTGCTTCTTGCCGCCCGGCCAGCGGAAGATCAGGCCCTTCTCCTCCGCGGCCTCGAGCAGTTGCTTGGCCGCCCGCCCGCTGATGCCCGCCGCCTCGGTCTCGCAGAAGATCGCGGCCGCGCTCTGGGCGCTCGACGTGACGAACTGGGCCGCGAACTCCGCGGGCGTCCAGACCCGCTTACCGGGCCGGGCGTCGGTCGCGTCGTCCTTACCCTTCGGCGGTCGGCCGCCATTGTTCCGCTCCGGCCTGAGGTCTGACGGGTCGAGGCCCTGGTCGTCGAGCCGCCAGAGCGGGAACGACCAGCGGAGCACGATCGGGTCGAACGGCGGCGACGAGCGGACGGCGGCGTCCATCACGACGGCGCCCGGCTCCCGGTGAGGGCGGAGCGCGATGTGGGTGTCGGCCGCCCGCGACTGCGCCCCGGCCCCGGCGCCGACGTCGGTCACGGCCTTGCCCGACTGGTTGCCCTTCGACGAGTGGTGGATCAGGACGAACGCGCAGCCGAGCCGGTCGGCCGTCCGGTCGATCTCGTTGTAGAGGCCGGCGACCGTGCCGTTGTCGTTCTCGTTCGCCCCGACCGGAAGGAACCGGTAGAACGCGTCCAGAATGACCGCGGCGAACTGCCCCGGCTCGAGGGCGTCGAAGTAGTCGCGCATCCCGAACAGGTCGCGGAGCCGGCCGCGCAGGTTCTCGACGCAGACGCGGTCGGCGTACCGGGCCGGCGCAATCCCCATGGCCCGCGCGACGTGCGGGATCCGGTCGGCCGAGGTCTCGCGGTGCAGCTCGTTGTCGAGCACGAGCACGCGGCCGGCCCGGGTCGCGAACCGCCCGAGCCACGGGACGCCGACCGCGACGGACAGCGCGAGCGCGTTCACCAGCCAGCTCTTGCCCGTCTTCGGCGGCGCGATCACGTTCATCGTCTCACCCTCGCGGAGCAGCCCTTCGACCAGCGGCGGCCGCAACGCCGGGTGCAGGGCGACCAGCTCGCCGATCGTCGGCGGCCCGGGCTTGAACCGGTCGGCGGCGTCGGCCATCGCGTACAGGTCGCGCGGGTCGTCCGGCAGGCGGTCCAGGCGGAGGACGCGGACGTCGGAGCAGTACGCGCTCGCCGCGCGGGCGATCCGGTTCGCGTTCGCGACGCCGGCGCGGTCGCTCCCGACCAAGACCGCGGCCGGGCGGAGCGACAGGTGGTCCCGGCACTGGTCGACGTCGACGCCGGTGTCGCCGTCGACGACGATCGCGGCGACGCCGGCGTCGACCAGCCAGGCCGCGACGACGGCGTCCTCGACCAGGAAGGTGCGCCGCCCGGCGGCGAGCGCGTCGAGCATCCGCTTGAGCGACGGGCCCGCGTGCGCGTGGCCGTTCGTCCCGATCGCGCCGTCCGCGGCGTAGGCGGCAACCCGGTTCAACGCCCACCCCCGCATGCCTGCCCTCGGCGGATGACGACGACGCCGTCCGGCGCGAGCCTCAGGTCGACCGCGCCGCGGCGGTGGAGGATCGTCAGGGCCGCGTCGAGCTGCTCGCCGGTCACGCCGGCCTCGCGCAGCAGCCGCGCCCGTGCCCCCGCATCGATCAGCACCTCCCCGCCCGCGGCCAGGACGAAGCTCTCGACGGCCCGCGTCGGGGCCTGGGACAGCAGCCGGCGGGCCTCGCGTCGCCGGCGCCGCAGGTCGGCCGACGGGCGGTGGTGCTTCGGTCTCCTCTTCCCGGTTGCCCGCCCTGCGTTCGTTCGATATGATCGTTTCACCGCTGAACTCCTTAACGTTGGCTGAACTCCCGACGACCCCGTTGCGTTGCAACCGCGCGGGGTCGTCCTACGTCGTCACCCGGCCGCCCTGCGACCGGGTGCGCCCGCCGCGGCCTTGATCACGTTCCACTTCGCCCGGGCCGGGCACCCGGCCGCGACCCACGCGACCAGCTCGGCCCTCGAGTACCTGACCAGCCGCGCGCCGTCCCCGAGCCTGACCGGCGACGGCAGGAACCCGCGCGCGTCCAGGTCGGACAGGGCGGTCAGCCCGATCGCGAGGAACGCGGCGGCCTGCTCGCGCGTCAGCAACTCCGGCCTGATCGTGCCGGCCGGATCCGCCGGCGGCAGGGCGGTGATCGTCTCGGCGACGACGGCCGCGATCGCGGCGAGCACGTCGCGGGGCAACGGGGCGGGCGGCGGGACGCCGGGGAGGTCGAAGTCAGGCATGGGCCCTCCCGTCCGCCCGTCGGGCGTCGACCAGGTTCAGCGCGTACCGCACCTGCGCGATCGCGTCCTGCCGGTACAGGCGGATCCGCCCGGCCCTGGCGAACGGCCGGATGTGGCCGCGGGTCGCGAGCACGCGCAGCACCCGGTGGAGCGGCTCGCCGAGCTGCTCGGCGATCGTTCCGGGCGTGATGGCCTGCCGCTCCGTCGTCGTGGTCGTCATCGTTGGCTCCGGTTCGCGGGCCCGCGCCGTTCGCGGCCCTCTACCCATGGGGGGCTTGTCCGCCGGACAAGCCGGAAACTGCGGAATCGTTGGGGTTTCCCGCCGGTTCTTGTCCGCGGACACGCCTGCGCACGCGGACAAGAACCGCGGACACGGCTCAGCCGTTCGGCCGTTTCGACCGCGTGCGGCGCCGCGCCGGCCGGGTGACACCGGCCGGCGCGTCGAGCGTGTCGACGTCGTCGGTCACGGTCGGCGGCGGGGGCGGTGCCGGCGACGGCCGACCCCGCTTGCGTGCCGCCGCCCTCCATTCCCGGGCGAGGGCCGCGGCCGTGGTGCGCCCGCAGCCGATCATGCCGGCGAGCTGCCGCGCGGTCGGCATCGCCGCGCCCCGTCCAGCCATCACGGCGTCCAGCGCGGCGTCGAGCACGACGCGGGCGTCCCGTTCGAGCTGTGCACGCGTCCGGGCCGTCGCCGGCACCGGCGCGGCCTCGCGCGAGGCGCGGGTCGGCCGGGCGGGGCGGGCGGGCGCGGCGGGCGGGCGTGGTGCGGTGACGCGCAGCGCGTAGTCGAGGTACCGCCGGCCGGCGTCGAGTACCTGGCGGAGGTAGGCCCGCGCGACCGCGACCGGCGCGTCGGCCGGCGGCGCGGGCGGCGCGCCGGGCACCTTCAACGCGTCGGCCCAGAACCCGGCCCAGGCGAGGCGGTGCGACAGCTCGCGCAGGTCCGCGTCGCTCGCGAGCCCGTTCGCGACGAAGAACAGCGGGCCGTCGTAGTAGGCCGCGAGCCGGGCGACGCACCGGGACAGGCGGATCCGGGGCGGGAAGTGCCGCGCGACGACCGCGTCGACCGCTGCCGCGTAGGCCGGGTTCCCGTCCGGCCAGCGGTCGGTCACGCGGCCGCCCGGGTAGAACCGCCGCTTGACCCCGCCCAGCTCCGCCATGCAGTCGAGGGCGCGGCGGCGGACGTCGGCGGCGAACGCGCGGGCGGCGGCCGGGTCGGCCGGCGGCGGGAGCGTCCCGTCGAGCAGGGCGGCGAACGCGCCGTCGCTCATGCCGGCCCGCAGCGACTCCTCGGTCGCGAGCGGCGGCCGCCCGGGGCCGAGCAGGTCGTCGGCGTCGGCCCACCCGAGCAGGCGGCACGTCTCGGCCGCCGCGCGGTACTGTTCCTGGCGCATCCGTTCGTCCAGCGGGTTGAACGTGAACACGGGGACCGACATGTGGGGACCTCACCTTTCGCGCCGAGGGGTGTTCGGGCCGGCCGGGGCGGGGCGAGCCAGGTGAGGAGCCCGACCGCCGCCCAAGCCGCTTGTCCCGTCGCTGGCCGGCGGCGGGACGTCCCGAGGTTCGGCACATGTTAGGAATGCAATTTCGCGACCAATTGCGGAACCGCGGCTCGGCCCTGCCGGCCTCACTTCGATTGATCGAAGTGAGGAGCCCCGGAATCGGCGCCGGCTTTGGGTCTTCACTTCCATTTTCTGGAAGTGAGAACTGCGAAAAGTGCTCATTCATTGAGGTTTCCGCCGCGCATCTTCGGGAATCCCGAAGATGCGCCGACCGCGGGCGCGGCGGCAACGTACGCCCGGGTGATCAACTCCGAGGCCTGATCCAGCAGCTCCGAGGCCCGCGCGACCGCGGCGGCCGTCGCGGCGTCGAGCCCCTCGAGCTCCTCGGCGCGGCTGTGGGCCTGGCCGACGTCCTCCGCCAGCTCGTCGAGGCGGTCTAGCACCTCCCGCGTCATGCGCCACCGCCTTCCCGGCCCGCCGCGTCGACGGCGGCCAGGGACAGCCGGCGTTCGTACGTCAAGTCGTTGATCTGCCGCCACAGTTCCTCCCTCGCCTTCCAGAGCAGTTCGGCGGCGCCGTCCACCCCGATGAAGTCGTGCCCGCTCGACAGGGCGGCCTCCTCGAGCCGCCCTTGGATGAAGCGGTGGGCGTCGGCCACCAGGTCGATCGCGCGGAGGAAGTCGCGCAGCAGCCCGACGTCCCGCGCGTGCTCGTCGACCGCCGGCTCGGGCTCGGGTGGTGGCGCGTCGAGCCCGAACCGCGCCCGGGCCGCGTCGTGGAACCGCGCGAGCCACGCCGCCGTGTGCCCCGTCCGCGTCGCGGCCTCGACCAGCGAGAGCACGGTCCGGCCGTCCCGGACGACCGGGCTCCCGTCCGCGTTCGGCAGGAGCACGGGCAACGGCTGCCCGTCGACGATCTCGAACAGCATGTCGGTCGGGTTCATATGGTCACCGCCTTCCGCGCGGCCGCCGCCGCCGCGAAGGGCCGCACCCGGAGCGACTCCCCCGGGTTCAGCGACTCGAGCGCGGCGACCCCGCCGCACGCGGCCACGTCCTCCATGGCGATCGCGGCGACGGTCGCGACGAAGTCGCACAGCCCCTCGTCGCCGCACGGGCGGCCGTAGGCGAACATGTGCGCGTGCGCGAGCTCGTGCAGCAGGACCTCGAGCCGCCGGTCGCGGGCGAGGGTGCCGGAAACCGTGATCGTCAGGGACGCGGCGTCGCAGAACCCGAGGCAGCGATCCCCGTCGAACACGATCGGGCCGGGGCTGACCCGGACGTCGTAGCGGCGGGCGCCGACCCGGAACGGGGCGGGCGGGTCGGGATGGATGAGCTTCATGGGCATGGTTGTTTCCTTCCGCGGGTGCGGGTTCGGGGGCTGGGTCAGAGCGCGTCGGAGGCGCCGGCGGCGCGGTTGCAGTCCTGGATAACCTGAACGACGACGTCGCCGATCGCGGCGGCCAGTTGGTCGGGCGGCGTCGCCGCGGGGATCAGGACCTCCCGGTCGACGTGGTCGACGAACGCGCTCGACTCGCCCTCCACGCCGTCGTCGCCGCCGCGAACGACGAGCCGCGCGAGCGCGAGGCGGACGGCGTAGCGGCGGCCGGCGATGGCCAGCGTGAACAGCAGCGGCGGGCGGGCCGGGCGGCGGCGGCGGCGCGGGCGACGGGCCCGGGTCTTCTTGTTCTCATGGCTGGGGGTCTCCGCGTGCTAGGCCGCGTCGGCGGCGGTCGTGAGGCCGGTCGGGAACGTGACGCCGGCGACGTCGCACTGGCGGATCACCGCCGCGTAGTCACGCCACGTGTCGCGGGTCAGCCGCCTGGCGATCTGCCGGGCGTGGGCGAGCGGGCGGTGTGGCCAGGCGGCCACGACGGCCCGGCCGGGGACTTCGTAGCCGTTGTGAACGCGGCGGACGCCGGCGCGGACGTCGGGGCGGTGTGCGCCGCGGGCGGGGGCGTCGTCGATGACGAAGCGCATGGGTGACTCCGAATGTCGAAGTGGTGAGTGAGACGGGGGAGGCGGCCGGGGCGCGATGGCTCCGCGCGCGCCCGGCCCGTGCCTCCCGACGGTCAGGCGATCCGCGCGCCGGACTTCACCGGTGCGGCGGGGCGGGCGACGGCGACGGCCGGCGTCGGCGGGAGCGACGGCGGCCAGGTGGTCGGGCAGGAGGCGTCGCTGTGCCAACGGCCGGCGACGCACTCGGCGCACGCGCACTTGGCGACGACGGCCCCGCGGACGGCGGCGGCGACGTTCTCCGCCTCACCCTTGGTCATCAGCAGCGCGCCGATCGTCGACCCGCGGACGACGGCGGAGAGGCGGGCGACGTAGCCGCCGCACGGGAGGATCACGACGAAGTCGCGGACGGCCTTCACGGGCGGGGCGTCGAACGCGCCGAGGTCGCACTCGCTGTAGTGCTGGCGATCCTCCGCCTGCTCGGCTGCGGCGATTTCGTTGCGCTCGGCGTCGTCGAGCATTTCCCGGACGGTCGGATCCTCCTGTAGGGCCTGAATCTGGAGGTCGAGGACGTCGAGGTCGTTGCCAAAGTCGATCGGGTGAGACATGATCCGGACTCCTGTTGGGCGTCGCTCGGGTAGTCCGCCAAGATCAACCGAGCGATGCCTGACTTGTATTGGCACATCGTACAGAAGCGTTAAGAAACGTCAAGAGAAATGACGTTATAAGGGTGGGCCGTTTTTCTACCCTCGCGCATTCACCGCCCGCGTCCGGCTTTACCGTTCTTCACGCCCCTTAACGGATTGTGGTATAGTCCCGCCGATGGCGAAGAAAGACGTTGAACCGGCCGACGGGGACGCGGCGAAGGTGGTTATCTACTCGCGGATCGACCCGAAGATGGTCGAAGGCCTCGACGAGATCCGGGAGACGATGCGCCCGAAGCCCAGCCGCGCGCAGCTGATCGACCTGGCCGTCGCGGAGTACGTCGAGAAGCACAAGCCGAAGGGGAAGGGGAAGTAGGCGTGTTAGTAAAGTCGATCGCCGTCGAGCACTTTGGCCCGTTCGCGTTCCCGTCGACCCTCCACGTCGACCCGAGAGTCACGGTGATCACAGGGCCGAACGACACCGGGAAGAGCATTTTGCTCCGGGCAATCCAACTCGCGTTTGCGGGCGGGCCGTGCTCGCATGACGAGATCAACCAGGAACGGGCGGAGGCCTTTGCCGGGCCGTCGCAGAACATCCCGGACGTGCGCGTGACCGTCGAGATCGAGGTCACGCAGGAGTCGATCGCCAAGGGGGCGGTCGCACACCCCAAGGCGCAGCCGGGCGACATCCTGACGTTCGCCCGACGACTCAACCAAGGCTCGACGCTCGATTTCAAACGCTGGGCCCGCGGCGACAGGGAGATGAACGGGATCCTCGTCCGGGGGATGCCTGAGGTGATCGTCGCGCCGCCGGACCTGACGATCCGCGATGCCGTTCCACTCCAACGCGCGACGGAACTGGAGCTCCGACTCCTGAAGCTCGGCTTCGGCGTCGGGTTCACCGCCGACCAGTTCGCCTCCGCCTCGTTGAGCGCGCGAGACATCCGGACGCAACGCGCCCAGGACGCGCTGAATCAACGTCTCCGCAACGTGTTCCCGGGTGGCCTGCCGCTCGAGTTCCGCCTGCGCGAGACGGACCTCGGGGAGCAAGGCAGGGGGATGGCGATATCGCTGGTCGACCCGGTGCGGTGCTTCGTGCCAGTCGGCCAGCGCGGGACGGGGGTGCGGAAGTTGTTGGCGCTCATGGCCCTCCTCCTCGAGCGCCCGGACAGCCCGGAGGCGGGGAAGTTCAAGATCATTCTGCTCGACGAACCGGAGAACTCACTACACGCCGACGCGCAGCACTCGCTCCGCCGCCTGTTGGAGCGGTTGGCCGATTCCCCGCTGGCGCAGGTGATCTACGCGACCCATTCGCCCGCGATGATCAACAACATGCGTCCGGGTGCCATTCGCGTGGTCGAGCGGAAAGAGCAGGACGGGCGCCCGACGTCGGTGGTGCACAACCAAGCGTTCCGGGACAACTTCCACCGCGTCCGTTCGAGCCTCGGCATCACGCCGGCCGACTCGCTCCTGTTCGCGCCGGTGACCGTCATCGTCGAGGGGCCGACCGAGGCCCGGTGCATCCCGTTGCTCCTGGAGAAGCTGCAGCGGGCCGGCGTGGCCGGGTTCGAGGACGCAAGCGATATCCTCTCGCAGTCCCACTTCGTCGACGGCACCGGCGACAGCTACGAGTACATGGTGCGGGTCGCAAAGTCGCACAAGGTGAAGCCGATCGTGTTTCTCGACGGCGACAAGCAGAGGTCGGCGGCGAAGGTCGGCGCGGCACACCCCGACGTCGCAATCGTCATGCTCCCCCCGCAAAAGGAATTCGAGGATCTGGTCCCCTTCGACGTCTACCTGGCGGCCGCCGCCAAGGTGGTCGAGGGCGCACCGGAACCGGCCGACGCGCGTCGATCGTTCGACGCGTGGCTCGCCACATCGAACCAGCGGCCGGAATGGTTGACGTCGAAACGGGTGGAGCGGTGGCTCGACGACGAGGCGCCGGGGGCGGCCCTCTACAAGCACTTGGCAATGGAACAGGCCGCAAACGACGTGGACGCGGCACAAATCGACGCGGAGCCGCTCCGGAAGCTGCTAGCGGTCATGCGGCAGACGCTCGCTGACTGCGGCTAAACTCGCGGGGGCGTCCCCCGAACCCGCCTCCGCCGTCTTGGGGTCGTCATGATCAACTGGGACATCGACGTCTTTGTCAAGTTGCACACCCGACTGATCGACAACAGCACCCGGGCGCTCGACCTGAGCAGTCACGTGCTTCAGGGCATCGCGGATCGGCAGGGACGCGATGCGCCCTTCACGACTCTAAACGCGACCGAGTCCGACATCGTCCGTGCCGCCGTCGTGTTCCTGCACGCGGGCTTGGACGACTTCCTGCGCGGCGTCCAGCGCGCGTTCCTCCCTAGGGCGTCGAGGGACGACCTGCGCGAGATCCCGCTCGGTGGGAACCCGCGGCAGATGAAGTTCTCGCTCGGGGACCTGCTCGCGTACCGGGGCCAGACGGTCGACCAGGTGATCGACGGTTCGATTGCCGCCCACTTCGAACGGTCGTCGTTCAACAACGTCGGGGACGTCAGCTCGCTGCTGGAACGTCTGCACGCCGACGCCTCAAAGATTGACGACCTCAAGCCGTCGATCCAGGAACTGATGGTCCGCCGCCACCGAATCGTCCACCAGGCCGACCACGCCGCTGCTCTCGACAGCCTATTGGAGCCGTGGGGGCCCCGGGAGACGAGGGACGCCCTCGGGTGGTCGTACGCAGTCGCGGTTTTGGGCTCTCGATTCGGCCAACTCTTGAGCCCGGACGATGTACAGCGGAAAGTCTTCGCAGAGGTGGAAGCCGACTTAACTAAGCGGTCGGAGGCGATCCGCGAGACGCTTGGCGAGGAAACTTGAAGCGTCTCGCGGCATGCGCATCTTCGGGATTCCCGAAGATAGAATTCAAAAAGCCAATGAAAACATGGTTTTTGAAGTTCTCACTTCGGAAATCCGAAGTGAGAACCGGCCGGCTCAGGCCGCCGAGGCGACGGCGTCCCGCTGCGCCAGCACGCGGCGCCCGAGGCCGGTCATCCCGAGCGTCTCCTCGACCTCGGCCCGCTCGGCCGCCGTCAGCGTCGGCGGCGGGGTCAGCTCGTAGCTCGGGATCGCGCGGGGCAAGGGCGGCGGGGCCGCGGCAGCGGCCCGGCGCCCCAAGGACGTGTACTCCATCGTCTCCGCGACCTCCGCCTGCACTTGCGCGGCCGACGGCGGCGGGGGCGGGAGCATCCGGCGGAGCCGGGCGAGCACGTCGTCCTCGCTGGCGGTCGGCCCGGCCCCGGTCATCGTTCGCAGTTGTTCGAGCAGTCGCATGTCGCTCTCCCGTGAAAGGTCCTCGGCGGTCGGCGCCCACGCCGCCGGCAGGGCGGCCGTCGTCGTCGACGCGGCGGTGGTGGTGACGGTCGGCGCGGCGGCCGGGTTGAGGGCGTGCCGCTCGAGGTCGGCCCGGGCCTCCTCGAACGAGCAGACCGCGTCGACCAGCTTGTGGCCGACCGCCTCGGCGGCGAGGAACGTCCGGCCCTCGAGCGCGCGGACGTGGTCGGCGGTCACGCCCCGGCCGGCGGCCACGGCGTCGACGACGATCGCGCCGACCCGCTCGACGTGCCGCCGCAGCTCGGCCTCGTGCTCCTTCGTGACCGGCAGCCCGGGCATCCCCATCGCCTTGAACTTCCCGGTCGCGAGCGGGACCGGGCGGACGCCCTCGCGCTCGTACCGCTTGCTGGTGTCGTACAGGGCCGCGCGGACGCCGACGCCGCCGACCGCCGCCGTCGCGTTCGCGGTCAGCCGGGCGGCCGCGCTGGCGAACAGGTAGGCCGCGGAGCAGCACTGGTCGGTCGCGTGCGCCCGGATCGGCTTGGCCGCCGCGAACGCGCGGATCTCCTGGTACAGCTCCATCGCGCCGGCCACGGTGCCGCCCGGAGCGTCCTCGAAGTGGAGCAGCACGGCCCGGACGTCCGGGTCGGAACGCAGCGACCGGAGCGTCCGCTGCACCGCAACGGTCGACGTGCCGCCGATCAGGCGTTGGAACAGGGTGGGGTGCTTCGTGGTCGGGCCGCTGACCAGGACCGTCGCCACGCCGTTCCGCAGCTCGTAGGGTGCGGCGGGCGCGCCGTTGCCGGCGCCGGCACCATCGTCCGCGGCGTTCGCGAGCGCGATTAGGTCGACGTCGCGGAGCCGGTCGCGGTAGCGGCCGAGCGCGTCGGGCGCGATCAGCAGCGGTCCGGCGAGCGGGCCGAACGGGCAGGCGGTGGAGGCGTCCGACGCGCGGGGCATCGGCAGATTCTACCCCGAACACAACCCGAACGCGACGGGAATCACGTGGGGCGGCAGCTTTAAATTTACGTTGGGGGTTTCCGGTGTACAGTGACCGGAGCAAGGGCCCGTAGCTCAATCGGTAGAGCGACGCACTCACACAGCACCGGCGTAGGCGGTCACGCGACTGCGCCGGCATATGCGGTGGTTGCGGGTTCGAGTCCCGCCGGGTCCATCAATGGTCGTCGTCCGCTGGATCCTCGTCAGCCTGCCGCTGCTCGCGCTTGCGGCGTGGGGGCTGTCGTACCGGTGGGGGTGGTGCTTCTATTACGAGCAGTACAGCGGTGCGATCTCCGCCGGCGACGCTTGGGTCACATGGGCCGGGCCGCCGCCGCTCCGGGCGTCGGCCGGGTTCTACGACTCTCGGGTCGACCCGAACGACGGGGCGCACATGGATCGCATGCACGGGCCGCTGGCAAACCTGCTCGGGTTCCGGTGGGGGACGGGTGTGTCGGGCGGGTCCGACACTTGGACCCTGCGGATATTCGTCGTCCCGCTGTGGGCGGTCGTGCTCGCGCTGGCCGTGCCGGCGTGGTACTGGCGACCGCGGCGACGCCCGCGGGGGCGGGGGTTCGAGGTAGAAGCGGCGGCACTTTGATTTTCCAAAGTCGGCGATCCGTGCGAATCCGTTCTAGTTTTCGGAACTGGCAGGCTTCTCGGTACGATTCGATGATGCAGCTCTTCTCGTTTGAGCAGATGATTGAATCGGCCGGGGTGCTAGACGTCGAGACCCGAGAAGATGTCGGCGAGGGCGTCCGGCAGGCCTATTTGAAACGGATGCACGAGCTGATCTCCCGTGCTGACAGCCATGCGAGGCTGGAAGTGTGGGTCGAGGTCGAGGGGATGCCGGCCGTCTTCATGTACTACCGCCGCCGCGACACGGCGGCCGCCATGATCTTCTTCGACAACCCGTTCAACGAGCCCGTGGCCGTCGGCGCCTTCCTTCGTGGCGTGAACGGGGGCGACGATGCGGGAGCGGTGGACTTGCTGCGCAATTACGAGCCGCAGTTGCCATTCGCGACGCACCATTGGAACGCGCTGATCGCCCACAAGCGGCCGTGCGTCGGCGTCCTCTACAGCGATCAAGAGTGGTTCCGAAACAGCGTCCCCCACGTGTCCGCCATGGCCGCGGCGGTCGCGATGAGCCATCCGCCGTAGCCTCTTTGGGCGAAAACGCGCCAGCGGGGCGGGGAACGCCGGGAACGGGCGTTGTGGCGCGGGGGTGGGTAGCATAACCGGGATGACGCCCTTGGATTACCAGTCCCAACCGTCCGACCCGCCGCGCCCGCACCGCCACGGTGCGGCACGATTGGTCGCGGGCGGCCTATGCGTCGTTGGGGCCGGGTTGGCGGGAGTCGCCGGCGCGTTGTTCTTCGGGTTCGGGGCGCTGACGAACACCCACGAACTCTACCTCTTGGGTGCGATCGACTTGGCGATTGCCGTCACGCTGCTCGGCATGGGGGTGTTGCGCGTCCGCGCCCAATGACGGGGGACTCACCCGCCCCCGCACAGCCGCCGCGTCCCCGCCGCCAGCCGCGACAGCGCGCCCTCGACGCCGCCAGCCGGTTCCTCCGTCAGAGCCCGCCACAACCCGTCCCGACCCGCCCCGGACGGTAAGCCCGACGGTAAGCAGGGGGGCGAATCAGCAGTATCACCAACATTTTCGGGGCTCCTGACCGGACTGTCGATCCGGTGGTTGCGGGTTCGAGTCCCGTCGCCCTCGCTGATAAGACCGCGTTTCCCGCCCGGGAACGCGGTTTTTTGTTGCGCGCGATTGGTCTTGGGCGCGGGCGGGCGAGTTATTCCCGGATCGGGATGGACATTGCTTCTGTGAACCCTTACCGTGTTGGTCAGATGGTCTGCTGAACGACTCAGATCCCGCGACAGGTTCTCCCCCGCCGCAGTTTCTTTCTCATTCGCCCTCCTTCCTCTTGGGCCAGGACTTCTGGCCTCTTTCTCTTGACCCCGAAAGTCAAACGCGGGTCTGCATCCTGTTTCAGGAGTTCGCCAATGGGTAAGAAGTTGTACGTCGGTAACCTCAGCTACGACGTCGACAGCTCGACGCTTCAGGAGATGTTGGCCGCGCACGGCACCGTCACCAGCGCCGAGGTGATCATGGACCGCGACACGGGCCGGAGCAAGGGCTTCGGGTTCGTGGAGATGTCGAGCGACGCCGAGGCGCAGGCCGCGATCGCCGCTCTCAGCGGCCAGGAGCACGGTGGTCGCGCGCTGACGGTGAACGAGGCCAAGCCGAAGGAGAAGCGCTCCGGTGGCGGTGGCGGTGGCGGCGGTTACGGCGGCGGCGGCGGTGGCAGCCGCGGCGGGTATGGCGGGGGCGGTGGATACGGTGGTGGTGGCCGCGGGCGCTAACGCGCCTCGATTCGCACGCACAAGACACGTCAATCAAGGGTGAGGGCCGCACGACCTGCGGCCCTCGCCGTTTTTACATGCAGAGGCAGAAGGAATTATCATGAGCATGCTTGACCAGGAGATGCGGACGTACGCCCAGAACGGTTTGCGCTCGGCCGACGGCTGGGCGGAGTCCGGCCGGCAGATCGTCGAAGGGGCCACGCCGCGCACGACGGCGACGTTCGGCGCCAAATCGATCCCGATGTACGCGAAGGAGCAGACGAAGGCCGGCAAGCGGCCGAAGGCGCCGAAGCCGGCTGCCCCGCCCGCGGCCGTTGAAGCCCCGTCGGCCACTTAGGGTGAGTTCTGGCACGCGGCGTCCAACCGTAGGTTAGTACAGGTTCCGCCTCGGCGCGGCGGATCGCGTCGGTCGGGGGGTACGGAGGCCCCCGCTTGCCGACGCGAGGCTGCGAGCGTGTCTGCCCCACCGATCCGTCGTCTTGGGTTCTGCTCTAGGGGTGTGCTGAAGCACGCCTGCGCGAGCTTTGGGCGCCGCCGCGCGCGTCGTGTGCGGTTACGCGATCTTCGTCACGATCATCGTGATGTCGTCGGTCGCCTTTGAGAGGCCGACGAACTTGCGGACGTCCCACAGGATCGCCTGGGCGGTCGTTTCGGCGCGGTCGGCGGGCTTGTAGGCGTCGAGCAGGCGCTGGCGGTTGTACCGCTCAGACTTGAAGTTGGCGGCGTCGGTCAGGCCGTCGGTGTAGAGCAGGAGGGTGTCGCCGGACTTCAGGTCGATGACGGACTGCTTGTACTGCTCGTCCGGGTTGACGCCGAGCACCATGTTGTCACTGCCGAGCTCGATCAGCTTGCCGTCGCGCATCAGCAGGCCGGGCGGGTGTCCGGCGTTGCAGTAGGTCAGGCGGCGGTTCTTCGTGTCGAGCACGCCGTAGAACAGCGTGACGAATTCCTCAGGGCGGGTGTCGCGGCAGAGCATCAGGTTGACGCGCCGCATGACCTCGTAGAGGTAGTAGACGTTGTCGACGTGGGCCCGCAGCGCAGCGCGGACCGTCGCCATGATCAGCGACGCCGGCACGCCCTTGCCGGACACGTCGGCGATGACCAGGCCGAGGTTGTTCTCCGGCAGTTGCAGCAGGTCGTAGAAGTCCCCGCCGAGCGTGTAACAGGGGACGTAGACGGCGGCGAGGTCGATGCCCGGGGCGGGCGGGAACGCCTGCGGGATCATCCGCTGCTGCACCTCGGCGGCGAGCCGCACCTGCTTCTCGGTCTCCTCGGCCTCGAGCGTCTCGGCGAGCAGGCGGGCGTTCTCGATCGCGGCGGCGGCCTGGGCGGCGACGGCCTTGAGCAGGTCGACCTGGAACGGCGAGAAGTGGCGCTGCTCGTGCGTGTAGACGCGGAGCACGCCGATCGGCTTGCCCTTGTACCGCATGCCGGCGGACAGCATGGAGACGTTCCCCTCGCGGGCCGACTCCTGCGGGTACTGCACGCGCGGGTCGGTCGTCATGTCCTTGACGTACTCGAACCCGCGGCCGCCGAGCGCGACGCGGTCGATCTCGGCGGTACTCAGGCGGATCGCGCCCTTGTTCAGGTATCCGGGGGACAGGTTGTGGACGGCGGCGATCACCAGCTCGTCCTTCTCGGTGTCGACCAGCCGGATCGAGCTGGCCTTGCACTGCATCACGTCGCAGACGACCTCGGCGGTCTTGTTCAGCACCTTGGTCAGGTCGCGGGCCTCGGCCAGCATCATCGTGACGTTGTAGACGGCTGTCAGCTCGTTGATCCGCTGGCGGAGCTGGAACTCCTGGAAGCAGAGGCGGGCGATCGCGTTTGCGAGCAGGAACAAGAACTGGATCGCGGCGGGCCGCGACTGCTTGGCGCGGAGCACGCTCTGGGCGAGGCCGCGGAGCTGTTTGAGGTCGAGCCCGACCTTGACGGCCAGCGCGTTGAGCTTGGCGTCGTCGATCCCGGCGAGGGCGCCGTTGGCGGTCATCCGGATCGTGCCGAGCCGCTGGTTGTTGACGATGATCGGCGCGACGTACTCGGCGCCCTCCTTGGACGGGCCGTCGGCGCCGGGCGGGGGCTGCGTCTCCTCGTCCTCGGCGAGCGCCTTCTGGCGGCGGAGGAACTCCTTGGTCGGGGTCGGCTGGGTCAGCAGGTTGCCGTCGGCGTCGGTGATGATCGCCTTGACGTTGGCGACGGCGGCGAACGAGTCCTGGATCTCCTGGAGGGTCGGGAGGTCCATGAAGTCGGTCAGGCGGAGCTTGTCGGCGTCGAGCGAGATCATCGGAGGGAGCGGGCCGCACCCCGCCGGGGAATCCAACTGGCGTTTGCGGTGTGGATTCCCCCGGATGCGGAGCCCGGTGTGGCATTGTAGGGGGTGGTGGATTCAGGTCAAAGGAGGGGGCGTAACGACATGAAACATAAAAACATAAGGCGCGGGCGGCGCCGCCGGGAGGCGTCTGTGTTTTGCATCTTTATGTTTTGCGTCGCCTTCCGAATAATGCGGGCGACCCTACCGGGGAGAATCACCCATGCCTACCACCGATGTGAACGGCGCGACGATCCACTACGACCAGGCGGGCGAGCGGAACGCGGACGTGCTCGTGCTGCTGCACGGGTTCGCCGTCGACTCGGGGATGTGGGCGGCGCAGGTCGATGCGCTGTCGACGCGGTGGCGGGTCGTGGCGGTGGACTATCGCGGGTGCGGGAGGTCCGGGCCGGCCGGGCCGTTCTCGATCGAGCAACTGGCGGAGGACGTGCACGCGTTGGCGGGGCGGCTCGGGCTGGGGCGGGTCGTGCTCGCGGGGTTGTCGATGGGGGGTTACGTGGCGCTGGCGTACGCGCGACGGTACGGGGCGGCGCTGCGCGGGTTGATCCTGGTCGACACGAAGGCGGCGGCCGACACGGCCGAGGCGCGGGAGCAGCGGGACAAGATGATCCGGCTGGTCGAGCGGCACGGCACCGAGCCGGTCGCGGACGCGATGATCGAGCGGCTGGTCTCGCCGGAGACGGCGGCGGCGCGGCCGGCGGTCGTGCGGGAGCTGCGGCGGATGATGGAGGCCGCCCCGCCGGCGGGGGTGGTGCAGTCGCTGGCGGCGATGCGGGACCGGGCGGACCAGACGGCCTTCCTGTCGAGCATCGCGGTGCCGACGCTGATCGTGGTCGGGGAGAAGGACGTGATCACGCCGGTGGACGTGGCGCGGGGGATGGCGGAGAAGATTCCGGGGGCGGAAGTCGTGGTGGTGCCGGGCGTGGGGCACATGTCACCGATGGAGGCACCGGGGGAGGTGAACGCGGCGATGGGGGCGTTCTTATCGCGGATCTGAGGGGTTCCACGCGGCCCACGAGTTGCCCGTACCACGAGGCGCCTCGGGATCCTTGACAGGGGCGATTTCGTCAGCGGGGCGCGCCCGTGACGTTCTGCGTTTCAAGGAGCTCGCGGAGGCGCTTGGCGGCCTTGTGGGTGGCTTGCTTGGCGTGGTCGTCGGGCCAGTAGTAGCCAAGGATGTCGAAGAAGCCGCCGGGGCGGGCGAAGTTGAGGGCGGCGATCTGGCGGCCGGTTCCGGCGCCGCCGCTGGCGGTGGCGCCGGGCGCGAGGATCTCGGCTTCGATCGTCGCGCCGCCGTTGGTGACGGGGACGGCGACGATCGACGCGAGGATGTTGATGATCACGTCGGCCTCGACTTCGTCGGTCACGGCCGCGCGGACGCGCGCGGTGCGGGGGCCGGGCGCGTCGACGACGGGCCGCACCTTCGCCAACTCGTCGCGGAGCGCGTCACGGAGGTGCTTCAGCACCGGCGCCTGCTTCTCCGGCGTGGTCGCGGCCTTCTTCGTGCGCGTCGCGCGCCAGGCGACGTCCTCGATGTGGAACGACTCGACGTTCGCCAGGTCGCCGGCCGCGGGCGGGCGCACCTCGACGCGGTTCTCCTTCTCCGTTCGCAGTTGCGAGTAGTCGGAGAGGTAGTTCGCCCGCGTCGGCCGAACGTCGGCGCAGCCGGTGGCAATGATGAGGACGACGAGGCAGCCGAGCAGGGGGGTGAGCTTCAATCGGACTCCTTGTGTAGCACCCGTGCGGTCTACAACGGACAGGTCCGATCGGGCAACGGCCCAAATGGTCGGGCGGCGCGGGCGCGGGCCGATCGCCTCCGCGCCTTGCGTGCGTCCGTGGTGGAACTGGGTGGAGCTGGGCAGCCTCTCGCCGGTCAGTTCACGATGTAGACGCGCGGCTTGGTCGCGGGGGCCGTGGTCGGCTTCGTCGCCGGTGCCTTGTGCTCCAGCAGCGTCATCCCGCCGTCGCCCAGGACGACCGGCAGGTTCAGCAGCCCCTCGCCCGGCTGGCCGACGCGCTTTGACCACTCGGGCATCAGCTGGTTCAGCAGCCGCTCGTTCTTGCGCTCGAGGAAGTTCACGCTGCTGCGCGACGGCAGGAACACGATCAGGTCGTCGGCTGTCTTCCACTCCTTGCGGACGGCGGCGAGCCACTCGGGCAGGACGACGTACGTGGGGTCGATCCCGCCGCGGAGCATCCCGTAGCGGCCGAGGCCAGGGAGGTCGACGGTCTCGATGGTCGAGGCGGCCTCCTTCGCCAGCGCCGTGCGCAGGTTCGCCAGTGCCACGTCGCTCACCTGCCGCTCGTCGACACCCCACGCCTTGGCCATCTCCGCGTCCACGGGCGTCTGCGCGCCGCTCCCGCCCCACCGCACGACCGGCACCCAGTTCAAATCGATCACGACCTTGTTGGCGATCGGCGGCGCCTTGGTGTCGGGAGCGGCCATCGCCGTCGTCTGCTTGTTGTTCGCGAGGCGCGGGTGGAGCATCGGCTTGGCCCGCTCGAACCCGATCGCCGCCAGCCGGGCGCGGTCGAGGGGCGGCATCTGCTCCGCCAGGTAGGCGCGGATCGGCTCGCGCTCGCGGCCGACGTTGGCCGACAGCTTCTCGGTCAAGGGGGACAAATCGACCGTCCGCTCGACGCCGTCGGCGGACATGCGGATCGCGAACCCGTCCGTCTTGATCGTCCGGACGTCCGGCCGCTCGGCGTTGGCGATCTTCAGCGCCATCTCCTGCCAGTCGACCAGCAGGCGCTGCCGCCGGCTTTCGGCCGCCTGTTCCGGCGTCTTGAACACGCCGGTGTTCGCGTCGGGTCCGACCTGGGACGTGCACGCGCCGCCGAAGACGCAAGCCACGCCGATGAGTCCGCCCGCGATGAGGGTTCGCATGTTGGTGATCACTCCCGCCCATTCTATCGGGCACTTCCCTTTTCCGGGACACCCGTTACAGTCCGCGACCGGCCCGTACCCCACAAGGAGCGTTCCCGCGATGCCCAGCCCCCTCGACTACCCCGCCCGCGGCCGGATCCTCCGCGTCGAGAACGGCCAGGCGATCTTCAACCCGTCGGGCACGAGCTACGAGCTGCACCTCGACGCGGCCCCGGGGGTCCGGCTCCCGGAGCCGACGGCCAACACTGTGGCGGTGCACATCCGCGCGACCGCTCGGAAGGTGTGGACGATGCCGAGCGGCGGGAATTTCGTTACGCCGATCTTCGGGCCGCCGAAGGTGATCCAGGGGCGGGTCCGATATCTCGAGGAGCGCCTGGCGGTCGTCCACGGCGGGGTGCCGATCATCGTCGCACTGCCGGAGAACCCGGTGGACTTCGACCTCGAGCGCGGCCCGGTCTTCCCGTCGGTCATCATCAACGCGACGCTGCTGCCCGGGGGGACGATCGAACTGGCGAAGGTGGCGGCGCCGGCCGTTTAGGGTGGCGGTCGGCTTCCCCTCAAGCCTTGCCCCCCGCGGGCCGATAACACCAACTGGAGGCCCGTATGTCGGTCCAGTTGCTCTGCCCGAACCTGAAGTGTCGCAAGATCCTCTCCGTCTCGGACGAGCTGCGCGGCAAGCTGGTCAAGTGCCAGTACTGCCAGACGATGCTGCGCGTCCCGTCGCCGAAGACCGAGCCCGCGACTGTCGGGCCCGCCGCGGCCAAGCCGCAGTAACGCGCCGACGAACGGCACCTGTCGACGTCTAGCCGGCCCGCGGCCGGTGCCGCCGGCGCGCGTGTTTCGCGGGCCGCGATTCACGCCCCGTTTGAACGCCGCCGGGCCCGGCCGTATAGTCCCCGCCCATGACCGATTCCCCGTCGTCGCCCTCGCCCGCTCCGGCGCAACCGGTTCACCCCCATCACGCGCCGCGCCCTGATTCCCCGATCGTCCGGTTCGGCGGCATCGTCGGTGTCGTCGCATGCTGCCTGGGTCTGGCCGCGTTCCTCGCGGGCTGCGCCGGGTACAGCCAGGCGTTTGGGATCGGCTTCCTGTTGATGGTCGCGGGTGGCGCGGGCATGGTGCTGACGGTGGTCGGCGGCGTGTTCCGCCACGGCGGCGTCGAGGACACGCCGATCCTCGGGGGCATCTTCCTCAACCTGTTCGCGTTCGTCGGCGGGCTGCTGCTGTTCGCGCTGCACCGGGGGTGGACGATCATCGGGATGCCGGCGCTGAACCCGTAGTCTCTCGGGGAGTGCGGGGAGACCCGGCCGCGGTAGCGGCCTCGCCGGGGTCTACTCGGCGAGGTAGAGCGTCCCCTCGCCGGCGGTGGGGAGGTTGTGCTTTTTCCGCCAGGTGAACTCGGCGAACCGGTGGCACACCCACCGCACCCACGCCTCGGGCGGCGAGCGGTTCGGGTCGGCCTGGGGGTCGATGTCGCACTGGTCGTTCACGTAGTCGATCAGGCAGAACCGGCCTACGTTTGCCCCACCGGCGCCGCCCGCATCGCCGTCGTCGCAGATCGCGATCTCGCTGGAGAAGTACTCGACGCCCGTCACGCGCGCCACCTGGTCGATCAGGTCGACGGCGCCGTGCAGGTCGTAGCGGCGGAAGTCGTCCCAGGTCAGCGACTCGTACCCGCGGTCGTTCGACCACCACATCAGCGTGCGGTGGCCGAGCACGTTGTAGCCGCGCAGGTACGCCTGGCGATCGCCCAAGTGCGACCACTTGATCATCCGCTGGACGAGCCAGTCCTCGTTGCGGTCGTAATTGCGCGCCTTGGCGATCTGGTCGCGCTCCGGGGGCACCCCGACGACCACGCCCAACCCGGCCACGCCGAACGACGGCTTGATCACGCACCGCTCGCCGACGCGCGACCGCTCTTCGGGCGTCAGATCCCGATCGGCCTCGGTGCGCGGAATCACGACCGACGGCGGCAGCGGCAAGCCGGCCTGCACCAAACGCTCGTGCGCGTATGCCTTCAGCGTCCACAGGAGCGCCTTGGGGTCGCAGAACGTGTGGACGCCCTTGCCGGCCATCTCCTCGAGCAGCCCGTGGAACGGGTCGCCCGGGCGGCTCGATAGGTCGAGGTAGACCAGCGGCCTCAACCGCTTCTTCCGCACCGCGGCCCGCGTTTGATCGAGGTTGTTCCGGTTGACCAGCAGGCAGGAGAGGCCGTACGCGCTCATCGCCTGGTGCATCAGGCGGAGCAGCCGCGAGTTCACGCTCAGGTAGTCGAGGCCGAACACGAAGTCGACGTACGCCCGGCGCGAGGCGGGAGCGGAGGGGGAGAGCACGTCAGCGGCGCTGGCAGTGGTGCGGCTCATATCTGCGACTGGGATGTAATGCGCGGAGAGTCGAACGCCCTGCGACCGGGCGGTTCGGCACGGTCGCTGGGCCGAACTATAACCCGCCGGGGAAAACTTTGCTCGCGCGACTTCAACGGGGTCGATGTACCCCTTAAGCTTCCCCCACAACCCCATGAACGCTCTCAAATCGCTCGCCAAGAAGGTCGTCCCGAAGCCGGTCCGCAATGCGGTTCGGTACATTTTGTCGTCCGACTACCGCGACCGGCAGTACTGGGCGCGGGACCGGGAGGTCGGTCAGAAGGTGTTCGGGGTGACCGGCGGCGTGGTCGTCGCGGGGCCGTTCAAAGGGCTGCGGTACGTCAGCACGGGCCGCGGGAGCTCGATCGGGCCGAAGCTGCTCGGCACGTACGAGTTGGAGCTGCGCGAGATCGTTGAAGCCGTCATCGCCCGCAAATACGGCACAGTCGTCAACATCGGCGCGGGGGAGGGATACTACGCGGTCGGCCTGGCCAAGCGGATGCCGGACGCGCGGTTCGTCTGCTTCGACACCGACCCGTCGAACCAGGAGCAGATCAAGACGCTGGCGGCGCTGAACGGGGTCGAGGCGCACATCGACGTCCGCGGGTTCTGCGACGACGCGGCGCTGTCGGCGGCACTGGAAGGAACCGCCGGCGACGCGCTCGTGGTGTGCGACATCGAGGGGGCCGAGGTCGAGGTGCTCCGCCCGGACGCCGTGCCTGCGCTGCGGCGGGCGGACCTGCTGGTCGAGATGCACGACATCATCCGCAAGGGGTGCAGCGCCGCGCTGCGCGAGCGGTTCGGCGCGACGCACGACATCGACGTGATCCCGACCCGCAAGCGGGTGGCGGGCGACTTCCCCGCGGGGGTCGAGATCGCGCCGAGGGAGCGCCGCGAGTGCATGGAGGAGGGGCGCGGCAGCACCCCGATGACGTTCTTCTGGATGCGAGCGCGGAAGTAGCCGCCTGGCCTTACCGCCGCCCTGACCGAAGCAAGGCTCGTTTGAGCGAGCGGGATCTCTGACCGTCAGTCGCCCGATGCGGAACGGTGCGATCACGGCAAGGCGCGATCACGCCGCCTGGATCGCGAAGTTGCCCTTCGGCAGGTCCTGCACCCCGTGGAAGACCTCGCGGGCCTGTTTGAACTGGCGCACCATCGCGGGGATGGCGACCTCGGTGTCGTAGCGGCGCCGCGCGCGGTCGTGGGCACAGGTCGAAAGGTGCTGACGGAGGTCGCGGTCGGACAGCAGCCGGTCGAGGCCGTCGGCGAACTGCGCGACGTTCCCCGGGGCGGCGATCAGCCCGCACCGGCCGTCGTCGAGCAGCTCCGGGATCGCGCCCACGCGGCTGCCGACGATCGGGCGCGCGGCGGCCATCGCTTCCAACGTGCTGAACGAGAAGCTCTCGAACCCCGACGAACAGATCACCGCGATCGCGGCGCGGCGGAGCTCTTCCTGCACGCGCGCCAGCGGCTGCGGGCCGGCGAGCACGATTCGCCGTCGCACGTCCGGATCCGGCACGAGCTGGTCGACGACCTGCGCGAACGACTCGGTGGTGCTCCACTGGTCCGGGCCGATCACGTGCAGTTCGGCGGTCGGATGCTGCGGCGCGATTCGCGCGAACGCCTTGACGAGCGTGTCCTGCCCCTTGAACCGCTCGAGGCGGCCGGCGCAGACGATCCGCTGCGGCTCGTCGATCGGCGGCAGGGGGGCCGGGTCGCGCGGGACGTCCATGAAGTTCGGGACGACGACCGGCGGCGCGGGCAGCTTCCACTTCGCGCCGATGAACGCGGCCATCGTGTGGCTGGGCGTCGTCACGACCTGGGCCTGCTCGACGCTGCGGCGCTCGAGGTAGGCGAGCATCCGGTTCATCGCGGTGCCGTCGGTCTTGTTGATCCCGAAGAACAGGTCCCACGGGCCGTGGATGCGGACGACCATCGGCCACTTGCGGAGGCGGCCGACGAACAGGCCGTTGGCGGCGTGCTCGGGCGCCTCGATCACGTCGAGGGGCGTCCGGCGGTGGATGTCGAGCAGCGCGTCGCCGCTGGCCATGTTCCACCGCATCCAGTGCCAGACCAGCGGGTGGGCCTTGTCCATCATGGTGGCGAACACGCGCCAGTAGAGCCAGCGGAGGCCGCGGGAGTTCAGGGTGGGCTCGTAGCGGGCGGGGATGCGGTGGATCGTGACGTTGTGCTGCTGGAGGTCCTCCTCTTCGGACGGCCCGGCGAGGACGACGACCTCGTGCCCGGCCTTCCCGAGGGCGCCGGCGAGGCGGAACGTGTAGGTGCCGACGCCGCCGAGGCCGCGCTGCGGGGGGTATTCGTATGAGACGAGGCCGATTCGCATGAGCGGCACTCCGTGGCTTAAAGGCGGCGCGACGCGGTTGACGATCATCCACCAACCGACGCGCGGCCGGCGGTCCGAGAGTGAAGGGGGGCCGATTGTAGCGCTTTATCGCTTATCGGCCATACGGGCAAAAAAGCTGGCGGCCGGTTTAACGATTTCCGATGCGTCGAGGGCGACCGGGGTCGCCGCTGCGGGGGACGCCCCGCGCTCCGCACCTGTTTTCGTCCGCTCCGGCGCACCCGCTACGCCGGCTCAACGAGGATCTTGGCCGCGGCCCCGGTGCCAAGGGACACCGGGGGGCGATTGACAAGCTTTAACAGCACGCTGTCTGCGTGGGGGTCGCGGGCCTGAACGCTTAAGGCGACGCCGGGGGTCAGCCCGCTCTTGTGCAGGAACTGCAGGAATGCGGGCTCCTGGTCGGCGATCCGCGCGATCCGCACCGGGCGGTTGAGGTCGCAGGCGGCGAGGCTCTGGTGGTTCGGCGAGCTGACCTTCCCCTTGGACGTCGGGATCGGGTCGCCGTGCGGGTCGACGCTCGGGTGCCCGAGGTAGGCGTCGATCCGCTCGAGCACCTTCTCCGAGATCGCGTGCTCGAGGTGCTCGGCCTCCTCGTGCACCTCCGACCAGTCGAGCCCGAGCACCTCGACCAGGAACAGCTCGACCAGCCGGTGCCGCCGCAGCACGTGCAGCGCGAGCTGCTCGCCCCCCTTGGTCAGCCGCACGCCCGACCGCGGCTCGTACGACACCAGATTTGCCTCGGCCAGGGCCTTGATCATGGTCGTCGCCGTGCCGGGCGTCACCCCCATCGCCGCCGCCAGCCGCCCCATGGCGACCAGCCCCTCCCCGCGCGCGGCCGGCGGCTGGAGTTGCTGCTCCAGGTAGATCTGCTTCAGGTAGTTCTCGACCGTGCTGCTCGCCATGTGTTAGGGGTATCGTCACTATAGGATTTGAAATTCCTGTTGACAATGCTTTGAAAGAACCGAATAATGACTTTGAATACTCAAAGAACGAGGTGGCTGATGGGAACGATGGCGCGATGGGCGGTGACGGGGGGCCTCCTGGTGGCGGCGGCGAGCGGCGCGGCACGGGCGGAGGACAAGAGCCGCTACACGCTGTTCAACCCCACGCCCCGCGCCGAGATGCGCGAGCTGTCGCCCGACCGCCCGGACGTCACCGAGAGCCCGGTCACGGTCGACGCCGGTCACTTCCAGCTCGAGATGAGCCTGGTCGACTACACGCACGACGGTGGCGGCGGCGCCGAGACCGACGCGTTGGTCGCCGCCGCCTTCAACGTCAAGGTCGGCGTGCTGAACAACGTCGACCTCCAGCTCGGGCTCGACCCGTACGTCAACGTCCGCACCGGGTCGGCCCGGCAGGACGGCGTCGGCGACGCGGTCGTCCGGCTCAAGGTTAATTTGCTCGGGAACGACGGCGGCCCGGTCGCGCTGGGCGTGATGCCGTTCGTCAAACTCCCGACCGCGACCAACGACCTGGGCAACGACCACTACGAGGGCGGGCTGATCCTGGTGGCGGCGTTCGAACTGCCGGCCGACTTCGGGATCGCGACGATGCTCGAGATCGACGCCGTCCGCGACGCCGACAACGCCGGCTTCGGCACGGCGTTCGTGCACACGGTGACGCTTGGCCGCCCGATCGCTGGCGACCTCAGCGGCTTCGTCGAATACGTCGGCGTCACCTCGGTCAACACCGGCTCGACGTATCAGGCGGTCGTCGGCGGCGGCGTCACCTACGGGATCGGCGAGGACCTCCTGCTCGACGCCGGCGTCTACTTCGGCCTGTCCGACGCCGCCGACGACTTCAACGCCTTCGTGGGGCTCACTTACCGCATTTGAGGGAAACGATCATGAGAACGCTCATCGCCATGCTGTTGTCGGCGGCGCTCGCCGCCGGGTGTGATTCGGCCGGTGGAAGCGGCGGGACGTCCACGTCCGGCAAGCCGCGCGTCGTCGCGACGACGACGATGATCGGCGACCTGGTGCGCCAGATCGCCGGCGACAAAGTCGAACTGACCGTCGTCATGCCGGCCGGCACCGACCCGCACACTTACAAGCCGACCACCAAAGACCTCGGCGACATCGCCCGCGCGAAGCGCGTCTTCTACAACGGCCTGCACCTCGAGGGGAAGATGGTCGAGCTGTTCGAGGAGAAGATGAAGGACAAGGCCGTCGCGGTCACGTCCGCGCTCGACCCGAAGGCCGATTTGCTCCCGTGGAAGGAGGGCGAGGGCGGCGCGCACGACCCGCACGTCTGGTTCGACGCCTCGCTCTGGGCCCGGGCCGGCCGGGTCGTGGCCGACACGTTGAAGGCCGACGACCCCGCGAACGCCGCCGCGTACGACGCGAACTACAAGGCGTTCGCCGACCGCATGGCCGCGCTCGACGCGTACGTGAAAGCCGCGGTCGCGAAGATCCCTGGCGACCGCCGCGTGCTCGTCACCAGCCACGACGCGTTCAATTACTACGGCCGCCGCTACGGGATCGAAGTGCGCGGCCTTCAGGGCATCAGCACCGAGACCGAGGCCGGCCTGGCCAACATCCAGGAGGCGGTCAAGTTCATCGTCGCCCGCAAGATCCCCGCGATCTTCGTCGAGACCTCGGTCAACCCGCAGACGATCCGCCGCGTACAGGCCGACTGCAAGGCCGCCGGGTTCGACGTCCAGATCCCGGGCGAGCTCTACTCCGACGCGATGGGTAGCCCGGGCGAGCACGTGGGGTACGCCGTCGAGACCTACGACGGCATGCTCCGCTACAACACCGACCTGCTGGTGAAGGCGCTACAATAGGCTCGCCATGCCCGACCTCGTCGTCACAACCTCGCCGAGCCAGCAAGCCCAGCCGATCCCTCTGAAGGTCGAGGCCGGCGCGGCCACCGCGCTGGAGATCCACGACCTGACGGTCAGTTACCACCGCAAGCCGGTGCTCTGGAACGTCGACCTCGCGGTGCCGCCGGGCAAGCTGGTGGGCATCATCGGCCCGAACGGTGCCGGCAAGAGCACGCTGATCAAGGCCGTCATGGGCCTGCTCCCGCTGTCGAGCGGGTGGGTGCAGGTGTTCGGCCAGAGCGTCGACCGGATGCGCCGGCGGATCGGCTACGTGCCGCAGCGCGAGAGCGTGGACTGGACGTTCCCGGTGACGGCCATGGACGTCGTGTTGATGGGCTGCTACGGCCGGTTGCCGTGGTGGCGGCGCGTTGGCCGGGCGCAGAAGGAGCGGGCCAAGGCGTGCCTGGATAAGGTCGGCATGTCCGCCTACGCGCACCGGCAGATCAGCAATCTGTCCGGCGGGCAGCAGCAGCGCGTGTTCCTCGCGCGGGCGCTGGCGCAGGACAGCGACGTCTACCTGATGGACGAGCCGTTCGCGGGGGTGGACGCGGCGACGGAGGCGGCCATCGTCAAGCTGCTGCAGGAGCTGCGGGCGGCGGGGAAAACGGTGCTCGTCGTGAACCACGACCTGCAGACGGCGAAGGAGTACTTCGACATGTTGATCCTGATCAACATGCGGCTGGTGGCGTTCGGGCCGACGGAAGAGGTCTTCACGCCGGAGCTGTTGCAGAAGACGTACGGCGGGCGGTTGACGATCCTGGCGGACGTCGCGGACGCGGTGGCGGTTGCCGAGCGCGGGCACCCGGCGCCGAAGGTGAAGCAGCCGAAGCCGGAGCCGCGTGACGTTGGGGGCGGGGTCTGAACGGAAGGCGGGTCGAAGGGGCCCGGGCGCGGGAGCGGCCGGGCCGGAAGATATGGGTTTCCTTGCCGCACGATTCACGACGAACGAGCACGCGTGGTCGCAGATGCGCGGCGCGTTCGTGCGCCTGTTCGACGGCCGGATCGAGGGGGTCGACTGCGTCGTCTGGGCGGCCGTGTTGCTCGGCGTCACCTGCGGCGTGCTCGGGTGCTTTATCGTCTTGCGCAAGCAGAGCCTTCTTGGAGATGCGATCGGGCATTCGGTCCTCCCGGGGGTCTGCCTCGGGTTCATCGTCTCGGGCGGTAAGAACACGCCGGCGCTGCTGGCGGGGGCGCTGGTGGCGGGGTTGGTCGCGACGGCGTTGATCGGGCTGTTGCAGCGGACGACGCGACTGAAGCCGGGGGAGTGCATGGGGGTCGTGTTCACGGGGTTCTACGGGTTGGGGATCGTGCTGCTCGTGCGGGCGTCGAAGCAGGGGGGCGCGTCCGCCGGGCTCGAGCGGTTCCTGTTCGGGCAGATCGCGGGCATCAGCCTCGTCGACGTCGGGTACGTCGCCGCGGTCACGCTGCTTTCCCTGGGGATGGTGGTCGTGCTCTGGCGCAAGCTCGCGGTCTGGTGTTTCGACGAGGGGTTCGCGCACGGCGTCGGCATCCCGACCCGCGCGCTCGAGCACGCGCTGACGTTCCTGCTGACGCTGGCGATCGTGATCAGCATCCAGGCGGTCGGCGTGGTGCTGGTGGCGGCGCTGCTCGTCACGCCCGCGGCGACGGCGTACCTGTTGACGGATCGCCTGCACCGGATGGTGCTGCTGGCGGCGGCGTTCGGGGCGGGGGCGGGGGTGGTGGGGGTGTTCGCGAGCCTCGGGCTGTCGTCGGCGACGCGGGACATGCCGACCGGGGCGACGATCGTGCTGGCGGCGGGGCTGCTGTTCGCGCTGGCGTTCGCGCTGTCGCCGCGGCACGGCGTGCTGCCGCGGGTCGTGCGGCTGTGGGAGCGGCGGCGGCGGACGCGGGCGGAGAATCTGCTGAAGACGCTGTACCAGATCATGGAGCGGCGGGGGACGACGGCGGACCGGCGGTTTGGGGTGACGGACGTGGCGTCGGCGCGGCAGGAGTCGCCGGCGCAGGTGCGGGCGCTGGCGCGGGACGCGCGGCGGCGCGGGTGGCTGGGGCGGGACGCGCACGACCCGATCGTCCTGACGGACGCCGGCCTGGATCACGCCGCCCATGTCGTGCGGAACCACCGGTTGTGGGAGCTGTTCCTGACGCAGGAGGCGCGCTTGGCGGCGGACCACGTGCACGCGGACGCGGAGTACATCGAGCACGTGCTGCCGCGGGACGTGATCGCGCGGCTGGAGCAGATGCTGGACCACCCGGCGGCGGATCCGCACGGGAGGCGGATCCCGCTGGCGGGCGCTGGGGGCGCGGCGGGCAGGGGGGTGACGCCATGACGGCGGTCGCAACGATCCGCGCAGCGCTGGTCGAGCCGTGGACGCGGTACTCGCTGGAGGCGTTCTGGCCGATCCTGGCGGAGGGGGCGCTGGTGTCGGTCGCGCTGGGGCTGGTCGGGTGCTTCCTGGTCGTGCGCGGGATGTCGCTGCTCGGGGACGCGCTGTCGCACTCTGTGCTGCCGGGGATCGTGGTCGGGTTCCTGATCGGCGGGTCGCTGCACTCGCCCTGGATCCTGGTCGGGGCGACGCTGGTCGGGTTGCTGGCGGCGTTCCTCGTGCAGTCGGTTCACGCGAACAGCCGGGTGAAGGAGGACGCGTCGCTGGGGATCGTGTTCACGTCGCTGTTCGCGCTGGGGGTCGTGCTGATCAACCTGTACGCGGGGCAGGCGGACCTCGATCCGGCGTGCGTGCTGTACGGGAACATCGAGCAGTTCGTGATCGACCGGCGCGGGATGTGGCCGGCGGCGGTCGTGCTGGGGGGGGTGGTGGTCGGGCTGGTCGTGTTCTACCGGCAGTTGCTGGTCAGCACGTTCGACCCGTTGCTGGCGCGGAGCTTGGGCGTTCGGGTCGCGGCGGTGCAGCTCGGGCTGATGGCGGTTCTGTCGCTGACGATCGTGACGAGCTTCGAGGCGGTCGGGGCGATCCTGGCGGTCGCGCTGCTGATCATGCCGGGGGCGACGGCGCGGCTGTGGACGGACCGGATGCCGGCGATGCTCGTGCTCTCGACGGTTCACGCGCTGGCGTCGACCGCGCTGGGGTATTGGCTGAGTCATGAGGCGGTCCTTAACACGTCGGCGAGCGGGGCGATCTGCGTGGCGGGTTTCGGGCTGTTCCTGGCGAGCTGGCTGGTGTCGCCGCGGCACGGGCTGGTGTACCGGGCGTGGTTGCGGCGGCGGCTGCGGCGGACGGTGGAGCTGGAGAACGTGGTAAAGGCGGTGGAGGAGGCGGGCGGGGAGGCGACGGTCGGCGCCCTGGCTGCGGACGCGAGAATGACGGCTCGCCAGACGTCTGCGGTGGTCGCGCGCGGGGTCGCCCGCCGGTGGCTGACGCGGGACGGGGACCGGGTCGCGCTGACGGACGGCGGGCGGACGGCGGGGCGGCGCCTTCGGCGCGCGCACGAGCTGTGGGAGTTGTACCTGCGGCAGGAGGTCGGGCTCGCGGACGACCACGTGCACGACGCCGCGGAGTGGATCGAACACCACCTGGACGACGACCGGCTGACGGGGCTGGAGGCGTCGCTCACGCCGAGTCGGACTCGGTCGTAGCCTCGGGGTCGTGTGGGTCTGACGGGTTCGTTACGCAGATTGAAGTGGGGCTAGACACGGGGGGCACAGAGGCGGAGGCGGACGGTTCGGGGAGGCGGCGCGTCGAACTCCGTGAGCTGAAGGACACCGGGACGTGGGGGTGCCGGTTGCGGGAGGCAGTCGGTGGTCTATTATTCGGGCGATGAATTTGGAGCAGCAAGACGACGTGGTGGGGCCCGGGGTGCGGGGGCTGGTGTTCGATTGTGACGGGACGATCGCGGACACGATGCCGCTGCACTACGAGGCGTGGGTGGCGGCGCTCGGGGAGCACGGGGTGGAGTTTCCGGAGGCGTTGTTCTACGAGATGGGGGGGATCCCGACGGCGCGGATCATCGAGATCTTGAACGAGCGGCACGGGCACGCGATGCCGGTGCAGGAGACGGCGGACTACAAGGAAGAGCTGTACGTCAAGCTGATCCCGCGGGTGAAGCCGGTCGAGGCGGTGGTGGGGGTAATCCAGCGGTATCACGGGCGGCTGCCGATGGCGGTCGCGACGGGGGGGACGCGGGCGATCTGCACGAAGACGCTGGCGTCGCTGGATCTGCTGAAGTACTTCCCGCACATGGTGACCGCGGACGACGTGCCGCACGGGAAGCCGGCCCCGGACATCTTTCTGGAGGCGGCGCGGCGGATCGGGGTGCCGCCGGGGGATTGCGTGGCGTTCGAGGACGCGGATTTAGGGGTGCAGTCGGCGCGGGCGGCGGGGATGCGGGTGGTCGACGTGCGGCGGTGGCCGGAGGAGGCGAAGGGACGGTGAAATCGGGGTTCAGGGGATGTTAAGAGGGGCTGGAGTGCGGCTGGGTTTGGTATGACCGCGCGCGGGCGTCGAGAGGGGAGGCTAGTTTGATGCGAGGTCGTTGCCATGCGCGAGTTGACGGTTCGGATCGAGGAGCGGACGGCGGGGGCGACGGTGGTGGCGTTGGCGGGGGAAGCGGGGATGGCGGCGGCGGACCGTCTGCACTTCGAGCTGACGCGGTTGTCGGCGCTGCGGCCGAGGTTGACGGTGCTGGACGTGTCGGGGGTGACGCTGATCTCGAGCCTTGCAATGGGGGCGCTGCTAGCGTTCGCAGGGGGGATGAAGGTGAACGGGTGCCGGGTGGTGCTGGCGGGGGCGACGGGGAACGTGGGGGATTCGCTGCGACGGGCGTGTTTGGACCGGGTCATTCCGATGGTGGGGACGGTGGAGCAGGCGGTCGGGTAGGGGCGCACACGACGTGCGCCTGGGGTGCGAGCGCTCGGGTGCATCCTTCACCGCGGGCCCAACGTGGCGGGGGGCAAATCGGTGCCCGCACGGCCGTTCCAAAATTGGAGAGCTCCGATAAACTCGTCGGGCGTTGACGCAAGCGGAGCGATCGGCGGATGAGTGAGAAGCCGGGCAGGCCGAGGTTGTTGTTGGTGGAGGACGACCGGGCGACGTACACGGCGCTGCGGGGGATCTTGAAGTTGCGAGGGTGGGACGTGGTGGTGGCGACGACGGTGGCTGAGGCGTTGGAGGCGCTGGGGCAGGGGCTGGACGCGATGATCCTGGATCTGGCGCTGCCGGACGGGGACGGGGAGGTGGTGCTGGAGCGGTTGAGGGGGGCGGGGGGGACGCAGCCGGTGGCGGTGACGACGGGGTTGAGCGACGTGGGGCGGATCGCGGCGGTGGAGAAGCTGCGGCCGACGGCGCTGCTGCGGAAGCCGATCACGCTCGCGGAGTTGTTGAAGGTGATTTCTTGAACAGTAGTCAGTAGGCCGGAACGATTTACGGGGGCGGAGATTGTACCTGGGGGCGGGGGACGTCCGATAAACCATCTGGCCCGTAACTGACCGGGCCTCTTGGGTTATGAACAAACCGACAATTGTGGTGACGGGCGCGGCGGGGTTCATCGGGTCGCACGTGTGCGAGGCGCTGATCGGGCGCGGGTATCGCGTGATCGGGGTGGACAACTTCTGTGACTTCTACGCGCGGTCGTGGAAGGAGGCGAACGTGCGGGCGGTGGGGGCGGGGCTGGAGCTCGAAGAGGCAGACATCACGGACGGGCCTCGGATCCGGAGTTTGATCCGGGCGGCGCGGCCGGAGGGGGTCATTCACTTGGCGGCGATGGCGGGGGTGCGGCCGTCGATCGAGCGGCCGGTGTACTACGCGAAGGTGAACCTGGAGGGGACGACGAATTTGCTACAGGCGGCTGCGGAGGAGGGGGTGCGGCGGTTCGCGTTCGCGTCGAGCTCGAGCGTGTACGGGAACAACGCGAAGGTGCCGTTCTCGGAGACGGACGAGGTGACCGAGCCGATCAGTCCGTACGCGGCGACGAAGCGCGCGGGGGAGCTGCTGTGTCACACGTTCTGGCACTTGTACAAGATGCCGGTGGCGTGTTTGCGGTTCTTCACGGTTTACGGGCCGAGGCAGCGGCCGGATTTGGCGATCCACAAGTTCGCGCGGCTGATTCATTTCGGGCGGAGCATCCCGGTGTTCGGGGACGGGTCGACGAGCCGGGATTACACGTACGTCGACGACATCGTCGCGGGGATCCTGGCGGCGTACGACCGGAACGACCGGTGTCGGATCTACAACCTTGGCGGGTCGGACCCGGTGCGGTTGAGCGACTTGATTGAGGGGATCGAGCGGGCGATGGGGAGGGCGGCGGTGATCGAGCGGCGGCCGGCGCAGCCGGGGGACGTGGAGCGGACGTACGCGGACGTGTCGCGCAGTCGGATCGAACTGGGGTACGAGCCGCGCGTCAAGCTGGCGGAGGGGCTGCGGCGGTTCGCGGCGTGGTTCAAGGCGAACGTGAACGAGTACCGGTTGCCGGGGGAGCCGGGGGCGGTGGAGGTGACGATGGGGATCGGGGTCTCGCGCGAGCGGAGGGTTCTGCGCGCGGCGGGGTAGTACGGGCGTCGTCGGCGACACGGGCCGGGCGTCTCGAAGACGCAGAGAAACCACGAAGCAGAGGAAAGTAGAGGATGCGCACGGGACCCGCCCAGTGCGTATCCTCCTTTTGTTCCGCAGTTTCTTCGCTTTTCTGCGAGTGCCTTCGGGAGTGGCACACCCGGCCGTTGCCTGTGACGAGGATGTTCGTCCCCCTTATGAGCGAAGATTCTGTCCGCAAAAGCCCAATCTACGAGCGCGGGGGGAGTGGGGTGAGGAAGATCAGGGCGGAGCCGTCGCGGGGCGTAAGGATGCGGGCGAACCAGCGGAGGTTGAGGACGTTGGCGAGCTCTGCGTTGACGACGTGTCTCGCGGCGCGGCGGTGGGTGCCGGGAGCGAAGCGGTGGGCGAAGGCGAGGGCGGGGCAGCGGACGGCAGTGACCAGGAGGTTGGCGTTGCAGGACTGGAGCACCTCGACGGGCTCGGCGGCGGCGATCTCGGAAAGGTTGGGGAGCAGCCGGCGGAGGACGAAGCGGGCGGGGAGCTTGGCGGCGTCGTCGAGCGGGAGCTGGTCGAGGTGGGCAAGGGCGGTGGTGAGGAGGCGGTCGACGCCCCCGGCGGTGCAGCGGGAGGTCAGGCGGGCGCGGCGGCCGGCGAGGCGGAGCTGGTGGTCGGCGCGGGCGGAGGAGGAGGGGGAGCAGTCGATCGTGAGCGCGTCGGGGCCGACCAGGTCGTCGATCCAGTTGTCGTCGGCCCATGCCACGTGGGGTTCGTGGCGCGCGGGGTTCGGCGGCGGCCGGAGGGCGGGCAGCGGGGGGTGTTCGCTGACGCGGAGGAAGCGGCGGATCGCGCCGAGCGTGCGGGCGGCGTCGATGTCGTCGGCGAAGAAGATCGCGCGGCTGATCGCCCGTCGGACGGGGCTGGCGAGCAGGCGCGGGAGCGGGGCGGGGAGGCCGATCCGGCGGAGCAGGTCGTCGGGGACGATGTCGATCTCGACGTCCTCGCTGTGGACGTAGCAGTACTTGGCGAGCTGGTTCGCTGCGTGAACGGTGATGGTGGCGGTGCGGACGGCATCGGAGAGGAAGGCGGGGGCGGCGTCGGGGGCGTGGTGCCAGCGGATGGCTTCGACGAGGTCGGCGGGGAGCCGCCAGTGGGCGGCGAGCATCGCGCCGATCTCGGCGTGGTCGGCGCCGAGGACGCGGCGTTCGCGGTCGAGGAAGCTCTCGTCGGGGAAGTCGGGGTCGCGGGTTTTGATTTGGGCGGCGGAGGCAGGAAAGTAGCTGTTGATCGCGAGCTTTCCGATGTCGTGGAGCAGGCCGAGCGTGGCGACGAAGCCGCGGTCGGCAGGGGTGGCGGTGGGGAGGCGGTCGGCGAGCGCCTCGGCGGCGCCGGCGACGGCGAGGGAGTGGACCCAGAGGTCCTCGGCGTCGTACGCCTGCTGCGCGTCGCCGGGGCGGGTCGGCATGATCCGCTGCAGGCGCATGCGGATCACGAGGGAGCGGACGGTGGAGTAGCCGAGGAGGGAGACGGCGTCGGCGACGCTGGTGATGTCGCGGCGGACGCCGGCGGCGGCGGAGTTGACAGTGCGGATGAGGCCGGCGGCGAGGGCGGGGTCGCTGGCGGCGATGCGGGCAACGCTACGGGCGCTGGAGGCGGGGTCGGCGAGCTCGTGGAGGAGCTCGCGGATGACGTGGGGGAGCGGGGGGACTTCAGAGAGGCCGTGTCGAATCGGGGCGAGGACGGCGGAGGGAGATGGGACGCGCGGGGTGCGGGGTTTGGCGTTCTGGGGAGTGAGGGGGGTGGGGTCTGCGTCGGGCGCGTGGGAGAGCGGCCCCGCGAGCACGCTGGGCAACGAGCGTCGGGGGCGTGTTCGGCGCGGCGGGGCGCGGAGGATCGTCGTGCGGATCCAATGCCAGAGCTGGCGCAGGGCGCGCGGCGGCGCGAGCGGCACGGCGGTTGCCGGTTCCGTCATGTCAGGACGCCCCCTTCGCGTGTTTTCGGACGCGCACCCATCGGGGTTGGTATCGGTAAAGGGGGATGTGAAGCTGTAGTGGGAGGGGGAGGACCCGGCCGCTGAAGCGGCCTCGCCGCGACGTGCGTCGCGCGGGCGAAGGGGGCGCGGGTCGCGCGTTAGCGATCAATTTGGGGCGGTGGTAGGCTGGCCGCCCCTTTGGAGATACGGACGGGTGAACGAATGAATGACGTGCATGTCGGGCAGATCGCGCGGGAGCTTTCGTTGCGGGAGCAGCAGGTGCGGGCGACGGCTTCGTTGCTCGAGGAGGGGGGGACGGTGCCGTTCATCGCGCGGTATCGGAAGGAGGCGACGGGGTTGCTGGACGAGGTCGCGATCGCGGCGATCCGCGAGCGACTGGCGCAGTTGCACGAGCTGGATCAGCGGCGGCAGGCGATCCTGAAGTCGCTGGAGGAGCGGAAGCTGCTGACGGACGAGCTGCGCGGGCGGGTGGACGCGGCGGGGACGATGGCGGCACTCGAGGACGTGTACCAGCCGTTCCGGCCGAAGCGACGGACGCGGGGGATGATCGCGCGGGAGAAGGGGCTCGAGCCGCTGGCCGACGTGCTGTGGCGGCAGGAGGCGGGGGTGGACCCGCAGCGGGAGGCGGCGAAGTACGTGACGCCGGAGGGGTCTACCGTGGCCGAGGAGTTGCGCGTGCCGGACGCGGCGGCGGCGCTGCAGGGGGCGCGGGACGTGATCGCGGAGCGGGTCAATGATGATGCCGACGCTCGCGCGAAGATCCGGCAGTTGTTCCTGACGAAGGGGGAGATCCGGTCGGAGGTGGTGACGGGCAAGGAGCAGGAGGGGGCGAAGTACAAGGACTACTTCGACTGGGCCGAGCCACTGTCGCGGGCGCCCTCGCACCGCGTGCTGGCGATCCGGCGGGGGGCGCAGGAGGGGTTCTTGACGTTCCAGATCCGGCCTAACGAGGAGGAGGCGCTGAACATCCTCGAGGGGTTGTTCGTGCGCGGGTCGAGCGCGTGCGCGGAGCAGGTGCGGCTGGCGGTGCGGGATTGTTACAAGCGGCTGCTGACGTTCTCGATGGAGACCGAGGCGCGGCTGGAGTCGAAGCGGCGGGCGGACGCGGCGGCGATCGAGGTGTTCGCGCAGAATTTGCGGCAGTTGCTGCTGGCGTCGCCGCTGGGGCAAAAGCGGGTGCTGGCGATCGACCCGGGGTTCCGCACCGGGTGTAAGACGGTCGTGCTCGACGCGCAGGGTCGGCTGTTGCACAACGACGTTATTTATCCCGACCAGGGGGCCCAGCGGACGCGCGAGGCGGAGGAGACGGTCAAGCACCTCGTGGCGAAGTACGAGATCGAGGCGGTGGCCATCGGGAACGGGACCGCGTCACGGGAGACCGAGGCGTTCGTGCGGAAGCTGGGGCTGCCGGCGGCGGTGCCGGTGGTGATGGTGAACGAGTCGGGGGCGTCGGTTTACTCGGCGTCGGAAGTCGCGCGGGAGGAGTTCCCGGACCACGACATCACGGTGCGGGGGGCGGTGTCGATCGGGCGGCGGCTGATGGACCCGCTGGCGGAGTTGGTGAAGCTGGACGCGAAGTCGATCGGGGTCGGGCAGTACCAGCACGACGTGGACCAGGACGCGCTGAAGAAGTCGTTGGACGACGTGGTCGTGTCGGCGGTGAACGCGGTGGGGGTGGAGGTGAACACGGCGTCGAAGCAATTGCTGACGTACGTGTCGGGGCTGAACGCGACGATCGCGGAGAACATCGTCAAGCACCGCGACCAGGCGGGGCCGTTCAAGTCGCGGCGGGATCTGATGGAGGTGCCGCGGCTGGGGGAGAAGACGTTCGAACTGGCGGCGGGGTTCTTGCGGGTGCGCGGGGCTGAGCACCCGCTGGACGAGTCGGCGGTGCACCCGGAGTCGTACCCGGTGGTCGACCGGATGGCGAATGACCTAGGCGTGTCGGTGAAGGACCTGATGCGGGACGACTCGCTGCGGGCGCGGATCGACAAGCAGCGGTACGTGACGGACAAGGTCGGTCTGCCGACGCTGAACGACATCCTCGCGGAGTTGGCGAAGCCGGGGCGCGACCCGCGCGAGAAGTTCGAGGCGTTCCAGTTCGCCGAGGGGGTGAACAAGCTCGAGGACGTCAAGCCGGGGATGAAGCTGCCGGGGATCGTGACGAACGTGGCGGCGTTCGGGGCGTTCGTGGACATCGGGGTGCACCAGGACGGGCTGGTGCACGTCAGCCAACTCGCGGACCGGTTCGTGAAGGACCCGGCGGAGGTCGTGAAGGTGCAGCAGCGGGTGGAGGTGACGGTGCTGGAGGTGGACCTGGCGCGGAAGCGGATCGCGCTGTCGATGCGGAAGGGTGCGGTCGCGGGCCCCCGGGCGGAGCGGCCGGCGCAGCAACCGCAGCAGGCGAGCGGGCCGCGACCGGCGGGCGGGCCGGCGCCGGTGAAGCCGGCGGGGGTGAAGCCGCGGCCGGCGGCGCAGCCGGCGCAGGAGGGGTGGTTCTCGGCGGCGCTGCGGGATGCGAAGAAGGGATAGGCGGGTTAGCGATTGTTTCGAAGAGTGGGACGCCGGGTGGCATGGGCAAGCGTACTCGCTTGCCCGTGGCGATAGCGCGACGACGAAGACCACGGGCAACGGAGTACCGTTGCCCATGCCACCCATGAACGCCATGAACGGATCGGCCACGGGTTGCCGTGCTTCGTCACTGCCAGAGGTTTCGCTGGTACGCCGCCCAAGCGGCGATGCGCTGGCGGAACTCGCGGCAGCGGTCGCGGTGGGTGGCGGCGAGGTTGGTCTGTTCGAGCGGGTCGGTGGAGAGGTCGTATAGCTGTTCGCCCTGGGTCAGGCGGTTGTAGGCGTATTTCCAGTCGCCGTCGCGGAGGCCGAGGTAGCCTTGGTCGGCGCTGCCGAAGAAGTAGGTGCGGGGCGGTTTGTCCGGGGCGAACATGCTGCGGCCCTGCCAGGTGGGGGCGGGGGGGAGGCCCAGGAGGTCGAGGACGGTGGCCTGGACGTCGACGTGGCCGCCGACCTCTTTGGAGCGGGCGGGGTGTTGGAAGAGGGCGGGGCTCCAGACGACGAACGGGACGTTCACGTACTCCTGGTAGACGCCGCCGCCGTGGCCGTAGGCCTTGTGGGGCCAGCCGAAGACCTCGCCGTGGTCGCCGGTGATCAGGACGATCGTGTCGTCGGCGAGGTCGCGGCGGCGGAGTTCGTCGAACAGACGGCCGAGCTGTTTGTCGAGCTCGTACAGGGCAGCGAGGTAGCGGCCGAGGTCCCAGGTCATCTCGCCGAACTTGGTCTCGCCTTTAAGGAGGTCGGGGTTGTCCCAGTGCTCGGCGGTCTGGCCGAACTCCGGGCCGTAGGGGTGGTGGTTGGCCTGGCTCCAGGCGAAGACGTAGAAGGGCTTCTCGCGGTCGGGGGCCCGGTCGAGGTAGCGGAGGACCATGTCGACCATGCAGCGGTCCTCGACGCCCCACGAGTTGAGCTCGGGGCAGCCGGAGTCCTTGGCGTCCCAGACGGTGTCGTAGCCGCGGTTCTGGAGGAACCGGTCCTGGTTGGCCCAGGCGTTGTAGCCGGCGGAGATCATCGCGGTGCGGTAGCCGCGGGCGGCGAGGATTTGGGCGGCGGACGTGCCGGGGGCGGCGGCGCGCTTGATCGTGTGCTCGCCGCCGCGGAGCGGGGGGTAGTTCGAGAGCGTCAGCGAGAACATCGCGTTGGCGGAGTTCGTGACGTTCGCGTAGTAGTTGTCGAAGACGACGGCGTGGCGGGCCTCGGCCTCCATGCGCGGCCAGGTGCGGTACGGGCTGCCGTAGAGGGAGAGGAACTGGGTGCCGACGGACTCGCAGACGACGACGATCACGTTCTTCGGGCCGCGCGCGAGGCCCGGGGTGGGGGCGACGGCGTCGGCGCGCTCGGCGGCGCGCTTGAAATCGGCGGCGTAGTCGGCGGCGAACGGGATCGGCAGGTCGTCGGTTCTTGTGAACGCGGCTTCCCGGACGAACGAGGCGATCAGTGCGGTGTGGGGGTTCTGCGAGAGCTTCCAGTCGTCTAGGGCGTCGGGGCGGCCGGCGTAGGTGCGGGCGGCGAGGAACCACGTGACCGTGGCGACGGCGGCGCAGGCGACGACGTCCCGGGCGCGGCGGCCGAGCGGGCGGGGCCAACGTTGGTGGGCGCGGGTCGCCAGGATTAGGTACGCCGGCGGCGCGAGGAGGGCGGACGCGAGCAGGGGGGGCGAGGCGAACGCGATCAACGAGGAGCGCATCGCGCGGACGTCGCCGCCGAGGCTGATCAGCGATGCGTTTAGGGGTGTGCGGAAGTAGGCGAAGATCTTCACGCTGACGACGGCGTACCCGACACTGACCGCGCAGAACGTGATCAGGGCGGAGAAGGCGGCGGCGTGAAGGCGCGGGCGGCGGCGGGTGGCGAGAAGGAGCGTCTCGCCGGCCAGGCCCACCGCGAGGGCGAAGAGGATGTCGGCGGCGGCGACCCAGGAGAGCTGGGTGAGATAACTGGCGAGCGTTTGACCGGAACGGTGGCCGGGCGAATCGAGGTAGGCGGCCTTGGCGACGACGAGGGTCAGGGCTAGCAAAGTGGCGGGCCAGAAGGCGGAGTGATCGCCGGCGGACTCGGCGACTGCGGCGCGGGGCGGCGCGTGGTTGGCGGCGGTGGGGAAGGGGCGGGGGACGGTGGTCATGGTGGACGTTGAGGAAGCCCACCCGGGCAGGTAGGGTTCGCCGGATACTATGCCGGGCCAATCCGAACGTTCGCACATTGGGTGGGGATTTTCCGACGGCGAAGCGGGCCCGAGTGCTGCCGCTCCGGCAGAGACGGCGCCTCGACTGTTCAGCCTGGCGTGGAGGATTTTCCTCCGACGCTGAAGGGCTTTTCGCCGTTCACCGTCTGTTTCCGCGGCGGCAATACTGTCGTACGGCGAACGGCCTGCGGGAACACTTACACGTCTCGGCCCTCGCGTCCTGATCCGCGTTCCACACATCCGAATAAGGGACCCGATGACCCCTCCGCGCTTTAACCTGCGCGTCGCGATGGCGGCTCATTCCGCCGCGCTCGAAACCCTCGAGCGCCGCACCCTGCTCAGCGGCATCTCGCCCGCCGCGCTGGAGGCGGACGTCTGGAGCGTCGCCGGCGACGCCCGCGGGCGGCGGCGGAACGACGCGATCGTGCTCGACCTGGCGGCGGACGGACAACTCCGCGCGTCGGTCAACGGCGAGGTCGTCGGCACGCGCCCTGCGTCCGCGGCCGACGCGATCGAGGTCTGGGCGGGGCGCGGGAACGACACCGTCCGCGTCGAGCTGGGCGCGAATCTGCCGGCGGTGGCCTCGGTACCGTTGAGCACGCGGCGCAGGTCTGGCGCGGCGTCCGAATCGACGACCTGCTCTACTCGGTCGGCGACGACGCGATCCGGATCGTCCGCGTCGACGACCCGGAGGACGCGGTCGCGACGGTGCCGCTGTAGGCGCCGCGGCTGCTTCGCCCATCGTCTGCGGCGAGCGGTCACATGCCGGCGGTGCGGGGGTTGACGAAGAGGTTGTCGTGGGCGGGGATGATCAGGTCGGCGATCTCGTAGATCTCGCGGAAGGCTTCCTGGGCCGACTCAATGCTGTAGGCGTCGGGGAGGACCTGGCCGGCGAGGAAGTGGTCGAGGGTGGGGACGGCGTCGCCGGTCAGGAGGACGGTGGAGGTCGGGAGCTTGATCAGCAGGCCGCAGGTGCCGGGGGTGTAGCCGGACAGCGGGTAGAGGTCGAGCTGGTCGGCGACCTTGTCGTCGGCGGGGGTCAGGCGGTCGAGGAGGTCGAGCTCCTCGCGGAGGATCCGGCGGTCGACGTCCTCCTCGGGGGCCTGCTGGATCAGGCGCTCGAGGTGCTGGCGGACGGCCTGTTGCTCGACCTCGTGGATCAGCGTGCGGGCGTTGGCAAACAGCGGGAGGCCGGCGCGGTGGGCGGGGCGGAAGTTGGTCAGGAAGACGGTGTCGATCTGGTCGGGGCGGAGGCCGGTGCGCTCGTAAAGGCGGGCTTGGAGGGCGGCGGGGGGTAGGCCAGGGTCGACCAGGATGTTCCGCTTGCCGGCGCGGATCAGGGTGGTCGTGGCGTGAGCGGTGCGGACGGCCTGCGTTTCGCCCCAGAGCCTATTGCGACTGAGAGTTCCTATGCTAATGATGTCGAAGCGGATCTGGGGCATTGGCTTGAGAGATTAGGATGTGGCGGATGGGTTGGCAATCGGGCGAGGCGTCAGGAGCCGGGGGCCGGGAGCGCGGCGGGTGGCGTGCCGTGGGGGCGTGGGTGCTCGTGGCGGCTTTTGTCTTCGCGCTGGCAGGGTGTCAGGCGGAGCGGCCCGCGCTGGGTCGGTGGGAGGGGCCGCAGCTGCTGTCGACGTCGTCGGTCGAGGCTTGGAGTTTTCAGGGGAAGCCGGCGCGGCGGATCAAGTCGAAGCACTACGTGATCTACACCACGATCGACGACGAAGAGGTGTTGGAACTGCTGCCGCAGGTGATGGAGGGGGCGCTGGCGCAGTACCGGAAGGTGGCGCCGGGGACGAGCGGGTCGGCGGCGCCGATGGAGTGTTTCATTTTCGATAAGCGGCCGGAGTGGGAGGCGTTCACGCGACAGTACACGGGGGCGGAGGCGTCGATTTACCTCCAGATCCGGCGCGGCGGGTACGCCGTGGGCGACCGGTACGTGGCATACTACATCGGGCGTTACCCGACGGCGTCGGTGGCGGCACACGAGGGGTGGCACCAGTACGTGGCGCGGCACTTCGTCGGGCGGTTGCCGCCGTTCGTCGAGGAGGGTCTGGCGTGCATGTTCGAGGGGATCGGCTGGCGGAACGAGCAGTTGCCGCGGTGGAACCTGTCGATCAACCAGGTGCGCGTGCAGGCGCTGCGGAAGGCGGCGGAGTCGAAGCGATTGTGGCCGCTGGAGAAGGTGGTGGCGATGCACGCGGGGGAGGTGGTGGAGGAAAACGGGGAGAAGGTGGATGCTTTTTACGCGCAGGCGTGGTGTTTTGCGAAGTTCTTATATGAATCGGAGGACGGGCGGTTCCGGCCGAACCTCCAGAAGTGGCTGGCGGACACGGCGAGCGGGAACGTGTTCGACCCGACGGGGACGCACCGGCGGGCGCGGGGGCCGTGGAACCGGAACGGGGTCAAGCCGATGATCGAACATTACCTGGGGCTGGACTTCGCGACGGTCGAGCGGCTGTACCACGCGTATTTGCAGAAGGTGGCGTTCGAGGAGTATTCGGCGCAGTGGAACTCGTGAGCGGGAGGGTGGACGGGAACGGCTGGGGCGGGCGCAATTTTCCGTTGCGTTGGGGTGGGCAGTTGCGCTAGACTGCCGCCCTGTGATGACCACGAAGGTAAAAGACACGTCGGCCGAGTGCTGTCAGAGGCGGGCGTGTTATTTTACGGGGCGGGTGCAGGGGGTGGGGTTCCGTTACACGGTTCACAATCTGGCGATGCCGCACAACATCCGGGGGTTCGTGCGGAACCTGCCGGACGGGCGGGTCGAGCTGGTGATGGAGGGGCCGGAGGGGGACATGGATCACCTGCTTGAGGCGATCCGGCAGAAGATGGGGCACTTCATCCGGCAGGTGGACACGCGGGTCGAGCCGCCGACGAACGCGTTCAGCGGGTTCGCGATCAAGCATTGACGGCGGTTGCCGGCTGTCGGTTGTCGGTTGCCGGACGCGGGGGTTGGGGCGGCTTTTTAATCGGGGGGCGGGTTACTACAATCCGCGACAGCCATGTACCGCACTTTTGTCATCCTGCGCCACACGTTTCGCGAGGCGATCGTCCAGCCGATCTACAGCCTGCTGCTGGTGTTCGGGTCGGCGGTGCTGATCGTGTTCGGGATGCTGCCGTTCTTCACGCTCAGCGAAGACACGACGATGTTCAAGTCGGTCGGGCTGGACGTGATTTTGCTGTTCGTGCTGATCGCGACGCTGTTCGCGACGAGCAAGTCGATTTACGACGAGATCGAAGACCGGACGATGCTCACGCTGATGAGCAAGCCGCTTTACAAGTGGGAAGTGCTGGTCGGGAAGTACCTGGGGATCGCTCTGGCGGCGCTGCTTGCGGTCGCGGTGCTGGGCACCGTGCTCTGTTTGGGGACTTATTACCGGATCGGCGGGGACTACGGGATCCGCTCGACGCTGGACGACCGGGAGCTGGCGCGGCTGGCGGACCTGCGGACGTGGCACGTCACGAGCTTGGTGCCGTGCCTGTTCCAGATCTGGCTACAGATCAGCACGCTGGCGGCGATCGGGGTGGCGCTGTCGACGCGGTTCTCGCTGGTCGTGAATTTGCCGGCCGTGATCCTGATTTACCTGGCGGGGAACCTGACGCGGTTCATTTACCCGATCAGCGGGCCGAACGCGCCGCTGGAGGATCGGTCGTGGCTGGTGAAGGCGCCGGCGTACGCGATCAGCCACGTGCTGCCGTACCTGGAGACGTTCGACATCCGGCCGCTGGCGATCCACCGGCCTCTGGCGATTAACCGGTTCGCGAGCGACCCGAACGCGATCGAGCTGTCGACGATCTTCACGTACCTGGGGATCTCGACGTGTTACACGATCGCGTACGTGACGTTCGCGCTGGCGGTGGGGATGTGGTTGTTCCAGACGCGGGAGCTCGGGGGGGCGGAAGGGTGACGGGACAGTAGGGGATGGGGGAGGGGTGCGGCCGGCGGGTTCTTGAAGGGCGCTTCGCGCGCGGGGTGTGGAGGCGGTTTAAGCTTTTGCGGGTGCGCGCTGGGGGGACTGCGGGGTGCGGAGGACGATCAGGTAGGCGGGGACGGGGCGGTCGGATTCGAAGCGGGCGGTGACCGGGGTGAAGGTGACTTCGTCGTAGCCGTGGATGCGGGCGAGGTGGTGGAGGTAGTCGGGGGCGTGGGTGTAGCGGAGGGTCTTGCGGTCGAGGTGGTAGCGGTCGTGGGCGCCGGCCTCGACGGTGAACGCGAACAGGCCGCCGGGGCGGAGGGCGCGGTGGGCGGTTTCGAACAGGGGGGTCAGGTCGCCGGTGTAGATGACGGAGTCGGCGGCGACGAGCAGGTCGAAGTTGGCGGGGGGGGACTGGCGGAGGGCGTCGATCATGTCGCCGGCGTGGAGGACGTCGTAGACGGCGCGGGCGCGGGCCTTGTCGATCATGGCGGGGGAGAGGTCGACGCCGGCGAGCGTGGCGGCGATCGGGCGGAGCAGGGGCCCGATCAAGCCCGTGCCGCAGCCGAGGTCGAGGACGTCGAGCAGGTGGTCGTCGCGGCGGGCGTCGTCGGCGGCGAGGGCGGCGGCGACGGCCTCGGCCAGGCGCTCGGGGACCGTGTACCGGAGCTTGCCGACGAGGTGGGCGTCGAACGTGTCGGCGTACTTGTCGAACAGGTGGGTGATGGCGTCCTTCGGCACCTCGGTGGGGGAGAACATGTCGACGTTGGCGGCGAGGGCGTGGTGGCGCTCGAGGAGGCGGGGGTCGGTCAGCTTCTGTTCGAGGAGGGTGAGGGCGGGGAGGAAATCTTCGGAGGAGGAGTTGCTGGTTGCTGGTTGCTGGTTGCTGGTGGAGGAGTCGGAGCCGCGGGTGCCGAAGGCTAAGTCGAAAGGAGACGGGGGTGCGGCCGCGACTGTCGAGGCCGCGGCGGTGGTGGGGGAGGGGGTTAGGCGCTTGCGGCCGGTGCGCAGGGCTTGCTTGAAGGCGTCGAGGGCTTCGGCGTGTTTGCCTTGTTGCTGGTAGAGGCGACCGAGGGATTGCCAGGGGGCGGCGTAGTGGGGGTCGTGCTTGGCGGCCTTGCGGAACAGGTTGGCGGCGATGTCGGGGTTGCCGGCCTCGAGGTCGAGCTGGGCGAGCGCGTGCCAGGCGCGGGCGTTGTTGGGGTCTAGCTCGAGCGTTTTGTTCAAGTTGCGACGAACGTCTCTTTCGTTGCCGAGGGCGCGGTGGGCGAGGGCGAGGTGGTGGTAGGCGACGGGGTCGTAGGGGTCGCGCTCGGCGGCGGTCATGAAGGCGTCGGCGGCTTCGGCGGGCTGGTCGGCGGCGAGCAAGGCGAGGCCGAGCTGGCGGTAAAGGTCGGCGGTGTCGAGGCCGGCGGCCATGGCCTGGCGGAAGGCGAAGGCGGCGGCCTGGGCGTCCCCGGGCTGGCGGCGGGCGAGGTGGGCGAGGCCCCAGGCGAGGAGGGTGTCGGGGCGGTCGGGGACGAGCTTGAGGGCGCGCTCGAAGGCGCGGATCGCGTGGTCGTACTGGCCGGCGTGGAGGTGGGCGGTCGCGAGGTTGTGGGCGAAGGCGGGGTCGTCGGCGCGAAGGGCGGCGGCCTGCTCGAGGAACGGGACGGCGGCGGCCGGGCGACCGGCCTGGGTCGCGAGGACGCCGAGCCAGTGGAGCGCGTCGGCATGGAGGGGGTTACCGCGGAGGAGGGACTGGTAGGTGGCGGCGGCCTGGCGGAGGCGGCCGGCGCGGTGGTGTTCGAGGGCGATGGCGAGGGGGTCGGGCATTGTGTGGCATCGTGCATTGACGGGGGAGGATTGTCTACCGCCGGGGCGTGATGGCGGTGACGCGGAAGGCCCCTCACCCCCGCCCTCTCCCACGGCCGTTGGGCCGGTTGGCGAGGGAGGGTGTTTGCGGCCATGGGAGAGGGCGGGGGCGGTGCGGCGATTGACAAGGGACCGTGGAGGATTGACCATCCGCGGCATGATTTCCATCCCGCAACGAGTGCTGCTGGGGCCGGGGCCGTCGGACACGCCGGCGCGCGTGCTGGAGGCGTTGGGGCGGCCGACGATCGGGCACCTCGATCCTGTGTTTCTGCAGCTCATGGATGACATTCGGGCGCGGCTGAAGGAGGTGTTCCGCACGGCCAACGAGATGACGATGGCGATGAGCGGGACCGGGTCGGCGGGGATGGAGACGGTGTTCGCGAACCTGGTCGAGCCGGGGGATCGGGTGCTGGTTTGCGTGAACGGGGTGTTCGGCGGGCGGATGGTGGACGTGGCGGGGCGGTGCGGGGCGGTGGTCGAGAAGATCGAGGCGCCGTGGGGGACGGTGTTCGACCAAGATGACGTGGTTAAGGCGATCGAGCGGGTGCGGCCGAAGGTCGTGGCGATCGTGCACGCGGAGACGTCGACCGGGGCGCACCAGCCGGTGGATCGGATCGGGGCGGCGTGCCGGGCGGCGGGGGCGCTGTTCTTGCTCGACTGCGTGACGAGCCTGGGGGGCGTGCCGGTGGAGATCGACAAGTGGGGGGTGGACGCGGCGTACTCGGGGACGCAGAAGTGCTTGTCGTGCCCGCCGGGGTTGTCGCCGGTCACGTTCTCGCCGCGGGCGATCGATGCGCTGGCGGCGCGGAAGGCGAAGGTGCAGTCGTGGTACCTCGATTTGTCGATGATCAAGAACTATTGGGGGCAGGAGCGGGCGTACCACCACACGGCGCCGATCAACATGCTGTACGGCCTGCACGAGGCGCTGGGGGTCGTGCTGGAGGAGGGACTTGAGAAGCGGTTCGCGCGGCACCGGGAGATGCACGAACTGCTGAAGCGCGGGCTGGCGGAGATCGGGATCGGGTACGCGAGCCAGGAGGGGCACTCGCTGCCGATGCTGAACGCGGTGAAGGTGCCGGACGGGGCGGACGACGCGACGGTGCGACGGCGGTTGCTCGAGGAGTACGGGGTGGAGATCGGCGGCGGACTGGGCGTGTTCAAGGGGAAGGTGTGGCGGATCGGGCTGATGGGGCACAGCGCGAGCCGGCGGAACGTGGCGGTGGTGCTGGCGGGGCTGCGGGAAATCCTCAAGAAGTAGCCGGTGGTCAGGAGTCAGCGGAACGCGACGCAGGGGGAGAGCGCAGGAGAAGACATGAACTGGTGGCGGTCGTTGGCGGCGGCGGTGGTCATCGGTTGCGTGGCGCGCGGGGGCATCGCGCAGGAGGCGGTGACGTCGCCCAACCTCCGGTACTACTACCCGGTGCCGGCGGTGGAGGGGGAGAAGGTGGTGGAGACGGATGTTTGCGTTTACGGGGGGACGAGCGGGGGCGTGACGGCGGCGGTGCAGGCGACGCGGATGGGGAAGCGGGCCGTCCTGGTCGAGGTCACGAAGTACATCGGCGGGCTGACCAGCGGCGGGCTATCGGCGACCGACGGCGGCTCGGCGGCGGGGGGGGTGGCGCGGGAGTTTTATACGCGGGTGGGGACGCTGGCGGGGTTCAAGCCGGCGAAGGCGGAGCAGACGTATCGGGAGATGCTGAAGGAGGCGGGGGTGCCGGTGTTCACGGAGCACCGGCTGGTCGGCGTCGGCAAGGAGGGGGCGCGGCTGACCGAACTGCGGTGCGAGAACGGGCGGGTGATCCGGGCGAAGATGTTCATCGACGCGACGTACGAGGGGGACCTGTTCGCGGCGGCGGGCGTGTCGTTCCACCTCGGGCGGGAGGCGAACGCGGTCAACAACGAGACGATCAACGGCGTGCAGTTCCGCAACGCGCACCAGTTCACGATCAAGGTGGATCCTTACGTCGTCGAGGGGGATCCGAAGAGCGGGCTGCTCTGGGGAATCCAGGAGGGCGACCCGGGCAAGAACGGCGACGGCGACCGGAAGATCCAGGCGTACAACTTCCGGATGCAGTTCGTGAAGGACGGGCTGCCGTTCCCGAAGCCGCCGGCGTACGACGCGAAGCGGTACGAACTGCTGCTGCGGTACATCAACCTGGGCGGGTTCCCGGGCATCCGCCCGCACGCGGGGGACAACAACAACGACGGCGCGTTCTCGACCGATCACATCGGCGGCAACTGGGACTATCCGGACGGCGCGGGCAGGGGGGAGGTGTCGTACAAGCGTGACGAGGCGTACTGGAAGGACCTGTACGCGCTGCGCGAACGGGTATACCAAGACCACGTGAACTACCAGCAGGGCTTCGTCTGGTTCCTGCGCAACGACCCGCGCGTGCCGGCGAAGGTGCGCGACCTGCTCGTGCCGTGGGGGCTGACGAAAGACTCGTTCCAGGAGACGGGCGGGTGGCCTCACGCGCTGTACGTGCGCGAGGGGCGGCGGCTGGTCGGGGAGATGGTGATGACCGAGCACCACTGCCGCGGGACCGAGGTCGTGGCGGACCCGGTCGGGCTGGCGCAGTACACGATGGACTCGCACAACGTCCAGCGGGTCGTGCTGAAGGACGAGAGGACCGGGAAGCCGTTCGTGCGGAACGAGGGGGACGTGCAGGTCGGGATCCCGGGGCCGTACCCGGTCGGCTACCGCGCGCTGGTGCCGAAGAGCGGCGAGTGCGACAACCTGCTGGTGCCGGTCAGCCTGAGCAGTTCGCACATCGCGTACGGGTCGATCCGGATGGAGCCGGTGTTCATGGTGCTCGGGCAGAGCGCCGCGACGGCGGCGGCGATGGCGATCGACGCGAACGTGCCGGTGCAGCGGGTGGACTACGCGAAACTGAAGGAGCGGCTGCTGGCGGACAAGCAGATGCTGGCGTGGACCGGGCCGCGCAAGCCGACGGTGGCCGGCGGCGACGTCGTGGAGGCGTCGAAGCTGCCGGGGATCGTCGTAGACGACAAGGACGCGATGCTGACCGGGGAGTGGCAGAGCGGGTTCACGACGCGGTCGTTCGTCGGCGAGCGGTACCTGCACGACGGCGGCAACAGCGCCGAGCGGCGGGCGGCGCGGTTCACCGTGCCGGTGAAGGAGGCGGGGACGTACGACGTGCGGATCTCGTACCCGCCGAACCCGAACCGGGCGACGAACGTGCCGGTGACGGTGTCGGGGTTCGCCGGCGAGGCGGGCGGCGGCGGCGGCGCGGGGAGGACGGTCAAGGTGAACCAGAAGACCGCGCCGCCGATCGACCGGCTGTTCGTGTCGGTCGGGGCGTACCGGTTCGAGGCGGGGGCGAACGCGGTCGTCGAGATCAGCAACGAGGGCGCTGACGGGCACGTGCTGGTGGACGCGGTGCAGTTGGTGCCGGCGGGGAAGTGAGGAGGTGCCGCGCGGGGCGGGACCGAGCCTGCGGGAGCGGGCGTCGGAAGAGTGCCGCGGCCCGCGGGGGGTTCAGGCGTCGCGGTGGGGGCCTTGGAGCTTGGAGTCGCCGGAGCGGGTCTTGATGCGGCCGCCGACCTTGGCGGCGGCTTCGACGACGAGGCGGCCGCCGTCGTTAACGACGTCCTTGCCGACGACGCCGCTGTGGATCACCTTCGCGCCCTCGCGGACGGTGAGGGAGCCCTGGACGTTGCCGAAGACGTGGACGCGGCCGCCGTCCTCGACGGTCAGGTCGCCGTAGATCGCGCCGCGGACGTAGAGCTTGCCGCCGTCGACGACGGTGACGTGGCCGGCGATCGAGCCCCAGAGCTCGACGGACTCGGTGATGGTCTGGTCGCCGGCGAGGCGGCCGCGTTCTTCGCGCATGGGGGGAGTTTTAGGGACCGCGGGCGGTTCGGCAAGGGGGAATGGGAGCGGGACGCGGGCGGCGGGCGCGGGAAGGTGGGGTTGGGGAAGGGGGTGCGGGTTGTGGGGGCGCGTGGAGCCGGGAGACGGGAGCCTCGGCGGGCGAAGGGCGCACCAAGGGCTGATCGGCAGGTTGTACTCGGGCAGACATGAATGTCTGCCCCACCGGGATTTCGCACGAGCCGCGCGCCGGCGTGCTACTACACGTCGGTCAGGCGGCCGGTGGAATCGCCGAGGCGGGCGAGGTTGGCGGCGCCCATCCGGTCGGCCATGCTGAGGAGCAGGTTCGACATCGGGACGCCGCTGTAGCGGGTGTAGCGGCCGGGGCTGAGGTGCCCGCCGCCGGCGCCGGCGAGGATCAGCGGGAGGTTCGTGTGGGTGTGGCGGTTGCCGTCGGAGTTGCCGCAGCCGTAGACGATCATCGAGTTGTCGAGCAGGGTCTTGCCGTCGACGTCCTTCGTCCCGCGCATCTGCTCGAGGAAGCGGGCGAACTCCTTCATGTAGAACAGGTCGATCTCGGCGATCTTGTCCATCATGTCGCCCTTGCCCATGTGGTGCGACAGGTAGTGGTGCCCCTCGGGGATGCCGATCTCGGGGAACGCGCGGTTCGAGCCCTCGTTGGCGAGCAGGAACGTGGCGACGCGGGTCGAATCGGTCTGGAAGGCGAGCAGCATCATGTCGTACATGATGCGGATGTGCTCCTGGAAGCTGGGCGGGATGCCGGGCGGGGTGTCGAGCGTGGGGTCGGGGGCCTTGCCGACGCGCTCGGCGTGCTCGATCCGCCGCTCGATCTCGCGGACGCTGGTCAGGTACTGGTCGAGCTTCTGCTTGTCGCGGCTGCCGAGGTCGGAGCCGAGGGCGGCGGCGTCGTCCATCACGAAGTCGAGGATCGAGCGCTCCTGGGCGCGGCGGCGGGCGAGGGACTCGCCGCGCTCGCCCGGCTTGCCCGAGCCGAACAGCCGCTCGAACACCAGCCGCGGGTTGGGCTCGGGGGCGACGGGGGTCTTGGCGGACTTCCAGGCGAGGTTGTGCTGGTAAGCGCAGGAGTAGCCGGAGTCGCAGTTGCCGGACTTGCGGACCGAGTCGCAGGTGAGCTCGAGGGAGGGGAAGCGGGTCAGGTGACCGATCTGCCCGGCGACGAGCTGGTCGATTGAGGGGCCGGCGTTGATGTCGGCACCGGCGGTCTTCTTGACGCGGACGCCGGTCAGGAACGTGCCGGACGCGCGGGCGTGGTCGCCGGCGCCGTCGGGGCCGGGGGTGGCCTCCTTGTGGTCGAGCCCGCCGAGCACCTGAATGCTGCTCTTGAGCGGCTCGAGGGACTGCATGGTCTTGGCGAGCTTGAAGTCCTTGCCCTCGCCGGTCGGCCACCAGTTGGTCTGGTGGGCGCCGTTGGGGAAGTAAACGAACGCCATGCGGAGCGGGGCGCCGCTCGCGCCGGCGGCGAGGGGGGTGCCGGTGGCGGCCTCAGCGGCAGCGGCGATCGAGCCGCCGGGCAGCAGGGATTCGAAGGCGGGCAGCGCCATGCAGGCACCGAGGCCGCGCAAGAAGCGGCGGCGGCTGAGGTTGGCGTTGCGCTGGGCGGCCTGTTCCGATCGGGAGAGGTGGTTTTGGCGCATGTGTGGTCTCTCTAATCTACCCCGTAACGCCTACTCCGCTAGAGTTATTTCACGGGAGGACGGGCGTTGAGGTCGTTTTGTTGCGGTCACGAACTCGGGTCAGTTCGCTGCGGCGGCGGTGGTGTTCTGGGTTCGGCGTTTCTGGAACGGGGCGGAGTCGATGATCCCGGTGACCAAGGCGGAGATGCGGCCGTCGCTGGACTCGAGCTTGCGGACGATCTGGTCGATGGCCTCGACGTCGTAGTACTCGACGCCGCGGCCGAGCGCGTAGGTCATCATCTTTTCGGTCAGGCAGCGGTAGAAGTCTACGCGCCGCTCGGGGGCGGTCAGGATCTTCTTCAGGTCGCGGACGTTGGTGAACTTCTCACCGGTCGAGAGCTCGCCGGCGGTGTCGATCGGCATCTTCCGCTCGGACTCGCGGAACATGCCCATGGCGTTGAAGTTCTCGAGCGCCAGGCCCAGCGGGTCCATGCGGCTGTGGCAGGAGCTGCAGAGCGGCTTACTGCGGTGGAGCTCGAGCACCTCGCGGAGGGACGGCTCCTTGTCCTTGAACTCCTTCTCGACCTCTTCGAGCTCACCGACGTTGGGCGGCGGCGGGGGGGTCGGGGTGCCGAGGATGTTGTCGAGGACGAATAGCCCGCGCTTGACCGGCGAGGTGCGGGTCGGGTTGGAGGTGACGACGAGGACTGCGCCCTGGGTCAACAGGCCGCCGCGGGGGCTGTTGGGCGGGAGGGTGACGCGGCGCATCTGCTCGCCCTTGACGTCGGGGATGCCGTAGTGCTTGGCGAGGCGCTCGTTGACGAACGTGTAGTCGCTGTCGAGCAGGTCGAGGACCGGGCGGTCCTCGCGGAGGACGTGCTCGAAGTACATCTCGGTCTCGCGGCGCATCGCCGAGCGGAGTTGGCCGTCGAGCTCGACGGCCGGGCCGCGGCGGAACTGGCGGAACTTCGCGCGGAGCTGTTCTTCCTCGGGGGACGGCTGGCGGTCGCGGACCGGCTCGCCGGCGGCGATCTGCTTGCGCGTCTCCTCCTCGCGCTTGGCGCGGAGCTCGCGGAACTGGCGCGAGATCGATTCGAGTTCCTTGTCGATCCCGGCGTCGCGGGCGAGGACCGTGCGGGCGTCGATCGAGATGCCGTCGATGTCGCGCGTCTGGAGCCACTGGCCGGTGAAGTTCGAGACGAAGTTGTCCGCCCGGCGGTCGGCGAGCAGCCGCTTGACCTGGGCGGGCAGATTCTGGCGGAGCTGGCCGGCGGCGGCGAGGCCGAGCAGCTCGTCGTCGGGCATCGTGGACCAGAGGAAGTACGACAGGCGGGAGGCGAGCGCGTACTCGTCGATCGGCGCGTGGGTGGCCGCGGCGGCGGCGGCGGCCGCGGCGGGCTGTGATGGGGCGGTTTGCTCGATCCGGAACAGGAAGCGCGGGGAGGCGAGCACGGCGATCATCGCCTGGCCGACGCCCTGCTCGAAGGATCTGTCCGGGAGCTTGTAGGCGGTCTCGGCGATCGACACGAGGCGGTCGATCGTCTTGGCGTCGGCCGGGCGGCGAAAGGCCTTGGTGGCGAAGCGGGCCAGCACGTCGCGGGCGTAGGCGCGGCGGGCGGCGTCGTCGGCGGGGGCGTCGTGGGTGAAGAAGCGGTCCCAGTTCTTCGGGCGGTCCCAGCTCTCGCGCTCGGTCGGGCCGCGGACGATCACGGAGGCGATCCGCATGTCGACGCTGGTCTTCTCGTCGGCGTTCGTCCGGGCCGGCGCCTTTTGGTCGGCCGGCTTGGCGAGGGGCGTCAGCTCGAACGTGAACTTGCGGTCGCCGCGCTGCCACTTGTGCTCTGAGGTGAACTCGAACGGCTTGCCGTTCTGCCAGGCGAAGTCCTGCGCGACCAGTTCCTGGTCGTCGACCTTGACGACGACTTTGGCGCGGCCGGGGTCGAAGTCGAACGAGCCGCGGACGACCAAGTTGACGGCCACGGTGTACGTGCCGGCCTTGTCGACGCGGAACGTGTGGGCGAGCTTGGCCGGGGTGTAGAACGAGACCGCGCGGGACTCGCGCGGCGCGCTGCCGGGGCGCGCGGGGCCGGGGACGTTGCGGTCGTCGTCCTTCCCCTGCTCGCCGGGCGGGCGGAACGCGGCGCCGGGGATCACGGTCTCCCGGACCAGGCGCGACGTGACCGGGACGGCCTGCGCGACGACCGTCTGCGCGGCCTGCATGTACTTCTCGAGCAGCAGGGGGGACGTCGAGAGCGCGTCGCCGATGTTGTCGAACCCGAACCCGGTGTCGTCGGGCGGGAACTCCTCCTCGGCCTTGAAGTCGACGCCCATCAGATCGCGGATCGTGTTGCGGTATTCGGCGCGGTTCAGGCGGCGGAGGGTCACGCGCCCGGGGTCAGGATTGGCGGAGTCGATGCCGAAGGCCTGATACTTGATCCAACGGTCGAGGAGCTCGCGCTGCTCGGCAGTGGGCTGGGGCTTCTTGGCCGGGGGCATCATGCCGGCGCGGACGTTCTTGAGCACCTTGAACCAGAGGGTGCTGTCCTGGATCAGGGCGTCCTCGGTGGGGAAAGCGTCGAAGGCGACGTTGCCCTTGTCGGCGCCGTCAGCGTGGCAGTCGGAGCAGTATTTCGCCAGGATCGGCTTGACGTCCCGCTCGAACGTGGCCCGAGCGGACGGGACGGGCCCGCCGCGACTCGTGGGTGCGGCGGCCGCGAACGTCAACAACAGCAGAGTCGGGAGGGCCAGCCTCGTGTACGGGGCGTTAGTCGGTCGCGTCATGTCACCTCTAATGTATCGGGCGGGGCGGGCGGGCGTTGTCGGCATAACTGTCACAAGGTGGCCCTGTTCGTACGGCCGAGGCGATGAAAGGTGCGGCGGAATCCCACGGGGATCGTTACCGCAAGCTGCGGGTCGTCCTCGACCTGGGCGCGGGGCGGTCATTTGGCACGTGACAGCGGGACGCGCGTCAGCTCCCTCCACACGGCCATCGTCGGCGTCAGCACGGCCTTGGCGTCACCGGGGATATTGTAGCTCTGGAAGCCGACGGGGCCGTTGAACCGGATGTCGTCGAGCTTGCGCAACAGGCCGCGGGCGTCGAAAGTCCCTTGGTCGAGCGTGCGGATCAGTCGGTCCCATTTTGGCCCGGTCACGCCCGCGTCGGCGCCGTTGAGCGTGACGGTCATCAGGACGCCGCGGGCGGACTCGAGCAGTTCAGGGATCCGCCGCTCTTCGCCGGCCGCCAACGCGTGGCAGAGGTTGAAGGTGACGCCGAAGCGCTCGTGGTTGACGGCCTGGGCGAGCCGGGTGGCGTCCTCGAAGCGGGCGGTCCACTCGCCGTAGTGCGGGTAAACCGCCACGCGGAGCCCGTGGGCGGCGGCGACGTCGGCCAACTGCCGCAGCCGCTTCACGGCCGGCTCGTCCCCGGTCAGGGTCGCGAGCGCCGGCCCCTTCCCGCCGATGTGCAGCCAGACGATCGTTGGGTGCCCCTTCAGGGCGGCCATCAGCTTCGGGAGGTCCGGCGAGTGCGTCAGGTCGCCGTCGGCGGTCACCCGCGCGGCGCAGTAGATCGCGAACATCGTGAGCCCGCGCTGGGACAGGGCGGCCGCTGCGGCGGCGACCTGCTCGACCGGCTGCTCCCGCCACGCGACGCCGGCGAAGCCGAGCTCCTTCACCAGGTCCAGCTGCCCGGCCAGATCGAGGCCCGGCCGCATGAACGAGTTGTCCATCGCGTAAAACGGCCGAGGGGCGGCGGCGGCGGGTGGGTCGCCGGGCCGCTCTTGCGCGGTGGCGGTAACGGTGCCAACCAGCAGCAGCAGGCGGAGCAGGGGGTGCAGGGGATGCGTCATGGCGTGTCCGGCGGATCGGCGCCCCGGGGCCGCCGCGCGGGCTCCCGCGCGTCGGAACGGCCGTGCCGACGCGACAGTATAACGCCAGCTGACGGAGACCTATTGTCCCAGACCGTTACAGGAGGAGGTTCCATCGCCGGTGCCGCCACCTCTTAGCCCCGCTTGGGCAATCGCTTGCACGCCGACCCCACCTTGACAATTTCCCCCTTGACTCTATCGTCTTCCCCTTTCCCTGCGGCCCGTCCGCGACCGTGCGGCGCGGGCCTCCATACCATTAACCAAGTCCGGGAACGCACGAAGGAGTTCGCAATCATGGCCCTCAAGGTCGGCATCAACGGGTTCGGTCGCATCGGTCGCCTGGTCTTCCGCGCGGGCGTCAACAACCCGAACATTGAGTTCGTCGGCGTGAACGACCTCGTGCCGCCGGACAACCTCGCCTACCTGCTCCGCCACGACTCGACGCACGGCAAGTTCGACGGCACCGTCGAGGCCAAGGAAGACGGGATCGTCGTCAACGGCAAGTTCGTCAAGTGCGTGTCTGTGCGCAACCCGGCGGAGCTGCCGTGGGGCCAGCTCGGGGCGGACATGGTCGTCGAGTCGACCGGCCTGTTCACCGACCTTGAAGGCGCGAGCAACCACCTGAAGGCCGGCGCGAAGCGGGTCGTGATCTCGGCCCCGACGAAGGCCAAGGACGAGGAAGTGCCGACGCTGGTCATGGGCGTCAACCACGCGAAGTACGACCCGGCCAAGCACAAGGTGGTGTCGAACGCGTCGTGCACGACCAACTGCCTGGCGCCGGTCGCGTACGTGATCGACAAGCAGTTCGGCTTGGCCGAGGGCCTGATGTCGACGATCCACGCGATGACGGCCACCCAGCCGACCGTCGATGGGCCGTCGAAGAAGGACTGGCGCGGCGGCCGCGGCGCGGCGCAGAACATCATTCCCGCGTCGACCGGCGCCGCGAAGGCCGTCGCCCTCGCGCTCCCGCAACTCAAGGGGAAGCTGACCGGCATGGCGTTCCGCGTGCCGACCCCGGACGTCTCGGTCGTCGATTTGACGTTCAAGACCGCGAAGGCGACCAGCATCAAGGACATCAACGCCGCGATGAAGGCCGCCGCCGAGGGCGAGCTGAAGGGCATCCTCGGCTACACCGAGGAGGAGGTCGTCAGCACCGACTTCCTGCACGACAGCCGCAGCTCGATCTACGACGCGGGCGCGTGCATCGAGCTCAACCAGAACTTCTTCAAGGTCGTGAGCTGGTACGACAACGAGTGGGGCTACAGCAACCGGGTGATCGACCTGATGCTGCACATGGCCCGTAAGGAAGGGCTGCTTCGGTAAGCAGCTGACGCATCCGTATAACCCCCACGGGACGCGCCTCTTGGCGCGTCCCGTCGTCGTTTCAGAACGGATAGGCGTCATATTCGGACGGCGCGGGGGAATATGTTTGACCGGCCGCAAAACGCGATTTAGAAACAAGTAGGCCGAACCTCTGGAGGGTTCTCGAGTTGTCCCGCCGTCTCCGCCGCGACCGCTGCCAGCATGCGTCCGCCCAGCACCTCCCGGGGCTGCTGCCACTGGAGTCGCGCGCGCTGCTGTCAGGAGGGCACGACGCCGAGCCGCTGGACGTTCGGTTGCCGAGCGAGCCCATCGACAACTCGCCGCCGGCGTCGGCGGTCACGGCACCGCTGTCGGCGGTGCCGCAGTTGTCGAGCTATCCGTCGTCAAACGTGCGCGTGTTCCTGGACTTCAACGGCGCGCCGGCTACGACGTGGGGGTCGTTCGCGGTGCCGGCGACGCCGGCCTACGACACCGACGGCGACGCGACGACGTTCTCCGCGACCGAGGTCGAGCAGATCCGGGAGATGCACGCGCGGGTCGCGGAGAAGTACAGCCCGTTCAACGTCAACGTGACGACGGTCGACCCGGGGACGTACCCATATTACGAGACGGTGCGCGTCGTCGTCGGCGGGGACGGGGCGTGGACGAACGCGGTGTACGGCGGGTACGGGTACGTGGACGGGTTTTTCGGCTCGACGTCGAACACGGCGTGGGTGTTCGCGAAAAATTTGGGGCAGGGGCGGCCGAAGTACGTGGCGGAGGCGGCGGCGCACGAGGCCGGGCACAACTTCGGCCTGAACCACCAGTCGTTGTACGGCCCGGGGAACCAGAAGCTGGAAGACTACAACCGGGGGACGGCGGCGTCGGCGCCGGTTATGGGGGCGTCGTACTTCTCGGAGCGCGGGGTGTGGTGGAACGGCCCGACGTCGGCCGGGCCGTTCAGCAAGCAGTCGGACCTCGCGGTGCTGTCGAGCGCGCTGGGGTATCGGCCGGACGATTTCGCCGACGCGCCGGACCTCGCGGCGTGGCTGACCTCCAGTCCGGGCGACACCGACGCCGCCGCGGCCGGCGTGATCGAGACGCTAACGGATGTGGACCTGTTCAGGTTCCACAGTTCCGGCGGGCTCGCGCACTTCCGAGCGGACGTGGCGCCGTTTGGGGCGATGCTCGACCTGAAGTTGACCTTGACCGACGCCGCCGGCCACGTGCTGGCGACGGCGGACACCACGTCGCTGGGGGAGTCACTGTCCTACCTGATCGAGGAGGGGGAGTACTTCCTCGCCGTCGCCAGCCACGGCGGGTACGGCGACCTCGGGCAGTACGCGATCACCGGCAGCACGGTCCCCGAACCGGCGGGCGTCGCCGCGGCAACCATCTTCGGGGCGGCGTGGCTGTGCCAGCGGCGGGGGCAGCGGGGCCCATCGGCGCGTCGCGCGCGGGTGTTTGCCACCCGGGTACTGGTCGGGGAATGAACGTCAGCGGATCTCGTCCGCCGGGCGGGGGCGGGACTGTTGGCGCTTGTGCTTTTTGATCGCGAGGTCGATCGCCAGCGTGATCGCGGCGCGCATGGAGCCGGGGTTGGCCTTATTTCGGCCGACGATGTCGAACGCGGTGCCGTGGTCGGGGCTGGTGCGGATGATCGGCAGGCCGATCGTGCAGTTGACGGCCTGGTCGAACGCGAGGAGCTTGACGGGGATCAGGCCCTGGTCGTGGTACATGGCGACGACGGCGTCATAGTGGCCGGCCTTGGCCTTGAGGAAGATCGTGTCGGGCGGGTAGGGGCCGGTGGCGTCGATGCCCTGTTCGCGGGCCATGAAGATGGCCGGGGAGATGATCCGTTCTTCCTCGTCGCCGAACTGGCCGTTCTCGGAGGCGTGCGGGTTGACGCCGCAGACGGCGATGCGGGGCTTCTCGATGTCGAACCAGTTGACGAGCGTCTCGTGCATAAGCTCGATCGGCTGGAAGACCGCGCCGATGTTCAGGCGGCCCCAGAGGCTGTTCAGCGGGATGTGGACGGTCGAGAGGACGACCCGGAGCGGGCCGCCGGTGAACATCATGTTATAGCGGCGGCAGTTCGTCCGCTGGGCGAACAGCTCGGTGTGGCCGGGGAAGTGGTAGCCGGCGAGCTTCCAAGACTCCTTGGCGATCGGGGCGGTGACGACGGCGTCGACGAAGCCCTTTTGTGCCGCGTCGATCGCGTCGAGGCAGAACCGCATGGAGGACTCGCCGCCGACCTTGGACGGGGAGCGGATCGTCGTTCCGAGGATCGAGTACTGGTCGTAGTCGACGACGGTGACGTCGAAGCCGTAGGCCTTGTTCCGGCCGTGATATTGGTCGCGCCACCAGAAGACGTCGAGTTCCGCGAGGTCGGCGGCGTAGTGGAGCAGCTCGTTCATCCCGTAGACGACGAACCGCGCGCGGTGGCGGAGGACGGGGTCGGCCAAGGCCTTGACGATCACCTCCGGCCCGATGCCGGCGGGGTCGCCCATGGTGATCGCGATGGTCGGTCGGTAATCCATCAGGGACAAGACAGTAGGCAGCCGGCGGCGGGCAGTAAACCCGCCGCCCGCCCGATCTGCTCATGAAGGATGATCGGCCTGCGGTTGTATTCTTTCAAGGTAAGAAATGATCGTTTTGGCGGTTTGATCGCACTCCAGATTGAACCGATATCCGGCTTGCTTTTTACCCAAAAGGGTGAGCTGCAGGGTGGTGGGGATCAGGGCGACTTCGAAGTGGTCGTCGTCGACGGCGGCGAGGGTCAGGGAGACCCCGTCGATCGCGACCGAGCCCTTGGGGACGAGGTACTTCGCGAGGTGGGCCGGGGCGCGCAGGCGTAGGCGCCATTCGTGCCCGGTGGCGGTGTGATGGACGAGCGGCGCGGTGCCGTCGACGTGGCCCTGGACGAAGTGGCCGTCGACCGGGTCGCCTACGCGGAGGCTGCGCTCGACGTGGACGGCCTCGCCGGGGGCGAGGGCGCCGAGGTTGGTCTTGTCGAGCGTCTCGGGGATGACGTCGAAGGCGAGGGTGCGGTCGGGGAGGATGGCCGCGACGGTCAGGCACACGCCGTTGACGGCGATCGATTCGCCGAGGACGTGGTCGGCGGCGGGCGCGGTCAGGGTGAGGCGGCGGCCGGCGGGGATGGGGGCGACGGCGGTGACGGTGGCGGTCTTGTGGATGATGCCGGTGAACACGGGAGCGTTGTCAATTGTCGCTGATCGATTGTCAAACGTCGGGGGAGTGTAGGGAGGCGGGCGCGCAGGGGCGAGCGACTCGCGAACGGGGCCGGTGGACCCGCGAAACCGTAAGCACGCGCGGGGGCGCAACGGCGGGTGATCCATGCGGGCGGTGTCGGGCGGGCGAGTGTTAGTTCGATTCCCCGATGTCGAGCTGGTACTTGCGCATCTTCTTGTAGAGCGTGGTGCGGTTGATGTCGAGCTCGGCGGCGGTGGCTTGGCGGTTGTAGTTGTTGCGCTTCAGCGCCTTTTCGATGATGCGGCGTTCGGGTTCCTCGAGGGCAGTGGCGAGGGGGAGGGGGTGGTCGGGGAGGCCGTCGCCGGGGGCGGTGGTGGGGCCGGTGGCGCCGGGAAGGCGGGGGGCATAGGGGATGCCGCTCAGGGTCTCGGGGAGGTGTTCCTCGTCAATGTGCGGGCGGCGGCAGAGCACGACGGCGCGCTCGACGGCGTTCTCCAACTCGCGGACGTTGCCCGGCCAGTGGTAGCGCTGCATGGCGGCGATCGCGGCGTCGGTGAAGCCGAGGATCTCGCGGCCGGTCTCGGCGACGTACTTCTTCAGGAAATAGTTGGCGAGCAGGGGGATGTCGCTGAGCCGCTCGCGCAAATTGGGCAGGCGGATGTTGACGACGTTGATCCGGTAGTAGAGGTCCTGTCGGAACTGCTGCTGCGCGACGAGCTGCGCAAGGTCGACGTTGCTCGCCAGCACCACGCGGACGTCGACGGTCAGCGTCTGGTTGCTGCCGACCGGCTCGAACGCGCGCTCCTGCAGGACGCGGAGCAGCTTGACCTGCATGGCCGGACTGGCTGAGTTGATCTCGTCGAGGAAGAGCGTGCCGCCGTCGGCGGCGAGGAACCGGCCCATCTTGTCGGCGATCGCGCCGGTGAACGCGCCCTTGGCGTGGCCGAACAGCTCGGACTCCAGCAGCATCTCGGGGAGGCTACCGCAGGCGATCTCGACGAACGGCTTGTCCCGGCGGGGGGAGCGGTGGTGGACGGCACGGGCGAGTAGGGACTTGCCGGTGCCGGACTCGCCGGTCATCAGGACGGTGGTGCGGCTGTCGGCGACGGCCTCGACCAGGTCGAAGATCTTCAGCATCTTGTAGTCGTGGCCGACGATGTTCTCGAGGCCGAACCGCAGGTCGAGCTGCTGCTTGAGCGTCTGGTTCTCGAAGAGCAGCGACTGCTGGCGGACGGCCTTCTCGACGACGACGCGGATCTCGTCGTCGACGATCGGCTTGGTCAGGTAATCGAACGCGCCCATCTTGGTCGCTTCGACGGCGCCCTCGATCGAGCCGTAGCCGGTGATCACGAGCACGAGCGTGTGCGGGAAGCGGCGGCGGACGTCGCGGAGGAAGTCGGCGGGCTTGATCCCGGGCATGTTGACGTCGGCCAGCAGGAGCTCGAACGGGTTGGCCTCGAGCAGCGACATTGCGTCGGCGGGGTCGTCGGTGGCCTTGACGTCGTACCCCTCGCGGACGAGGAACTGGGACATCGACTGGAGGATGATGCGGTCTTCGTCGAGGATCAGGAGGCGGGGCTTGGCGGGGGTGTGGGCTTGGAACATCATGGGGTGGTCGGCCGATAAGACGAGTGGTGCGGCGGCTGCGGGCGCGCCGATGATGCCCGGCGGCGACGCCGCGTCCTGTTTTTGCATCGGCTAGGTGGGGCGTTGAACCGAAGCAACGCGACAGATTTTCGCGGGGGGCGGGTGGAGTCGGCCGCGGGCGTCGTTAATATCGGACCGAGTCGGCCTCGCGAGACAACGACGCAGAACCAGAGGCCAAGACCGAAGACCAGCGCGACCTACGGAGTGAACACGCATGCGAGTCGGAGTGCCCAAGGAGATCAAGTCGGACGAGTACCGGGTGGCGCTGATGCCGGTCGGGGCGGAAACGCTCACCAAGGCGGGGCACGAGGTCGTCGTCGAGGCGCAGGCGGGCGTGTCGAGCGGGTTCCCGGACGAGGACTACGTGAAATCCGGCGCGCGGATCGTCAACTCGGCGAAGGAGGTGTTCGACGCGGCGGACATGATCCTCAAGGTCAAGGAGCCGCAGGGGTCGGAGATCGGGCTGTTCCGGCCGGGGCAGATCGTGTTCACGTACTTCCACTTCGCGGCCAGCCAGGAGCTGACGCAGGCGTGCCTGGAGAGCGGGATCGTCGCGATCGCGTACGAGACGATCAAGGACAAGCGCGGCATGCTGCCGCTGCTGACGCCGATGAGCGAGATCGCCGGCAAGATGAGCATCCAGGAGGGGGCGAAGTACCTCGAGAAGCCGCAGATGGGGCGCGGGATCCTGCTCGGCGGCGTGCCGGGCGTGGCGCCGGCGCACGTGGTCGTGCTGGGCGGCGGCGTCGTCGGCACGAACGCGGCGAAGGTGGCGGCGGGCCTGGGCGCCAACGTGATGATCATGGACATCAACCTGGACCGCCTGCGGTACCTCGACGACGTGATGCCCGCGAACGTGCACACGCTGTACAGCGACCCGCACACGATCCGCGAGCAGATCCGGCTGGCCGACCTGGTCGTCGGGGCGGTGCTGATCCCGGGGGCAAAGGCACCGCGGCTGGTCACGCGGGCGGACCTGGTCGAGATGAAGAACGGCGCGGTAATCGTCGACGTCGCGATCGACCAGGGCGGGTGCATCGAGACGGCCAGGCCGACCACGCACGCGAACCCGACGTACGTGGTGGAAGGCGTCGTGCATTACTGCGTGACGAACATGCCGGGGGCGGTGGGGCGGACGAGCACCATTGCGCTTTGTAATGCCACGCTGCCGTACGCGGTGAAGATCGCGAACAAGGGGTACGAACGCGCGGCGGCGGACGACGCCGGGTTCGCGGAGGGGATCAACTTGGTCAACTCGCGCGTGACGAACCCGGCGGTCGCGGAGTCGTGGCACTTGCAGTGCCAGCCGCTGACAAAGGCGAAGGGCGCGGCGTAGCGGGCGCCCTCAGAGGGCCGCACGGAGGTCGACGCGGTGCGGTGCGTTCATCTTGAGCAGGCCGACCGTGGCGCGACCGGTCTCGGTGCGTCCCAGCACGAGCGGGCCTCGCCGCTCGAAGTGCGTGTCCCAGTCGTCCTGTCGCGGGTGAAACACGCGCACGACGTGCAGCGTCTCCGGGTCGATCGCGCTGAGGTTCGTGCCCTTGTGTAGGTTGCAGTGGTGACATGACCACGCGAGGTTCTCGCGCCCGTCCCCGCCGCCATGCTGGCGGGCTACGACGTGCTCCAGGTGGAACGCGAAGAACGGCTCCTGCTCCTCTTGGATGCGGCAGTACTCGCACCGCGGGCGGCGCGGTCGCGAACGAAGTTACGGGTCGCCGCATCCATCAGGCGGCGGTTTGACCGGCAACCAACCGCCGGGCCTTTGCCTGCAGGATAGCGATCAAGTTACCGGTGAGCACGTACGTCTCGTACTCCTCGCGCTCGTCGTCCGACAACAGGCCATCGTTGCAACGGGCGGCGAGTTCGTCCACGCGCCGCTGCGCCGACGCATCCGCACGAAGGTCGAGGATGCGGCGGGCGACCTCCGGCGTCAGGCAGCGACTGAGCGGGTCGAGCATGCCGTCCAGAACCTTCGCTCGCGTGTCGGAGTCCATGGCAACATTATACGGTCGCCGTCCCCGCCTTGCGACGCGCCGCCAAGGTCTCCGCCGGGGCCGTTCGTCCGTTGCCCCTGGCGTCGGCCGGCGTCTACAATCCGGTCGCTTTGACGGGAAAGGACCGATGCCGCAGACGACCGATCGGATGCAAAAACTCGAGGCGATGCTGGCGAAGGACGCAGGCGACCCGTTCCTGCTGTTCGCCATGGGCATGGAGCACAAGAAGCTGAAGCAGACGGCCGAGGCGGTCGACTGGTTCAAGCGGACGCTCGCGAAGGACCCGGGGTACTGCGTCGCGTACCACCAGGCCGCGCTGGCGTACGAGGACGCGGGCAACATCGACCTGGCGAAGCAGACGTACCGCGAGGGGATCGCGGTCGCGCGGCAGAAGGGGGATTACCACGCCGCGGAGGAGATGGAGGCGGCGCTTTCGATGATCGAGTAGCGTCCGCGTCCGCCCCGCACGCGGCGTCGGCCGCTGGCCCGGGATTTGTTGGTTGAGACCGCATGATCGACGCCGTCAAGAACTACCTGAAGAGCCCGGAGTGGCGGCGGCAGCACCGGTGGCGGCGGGCGGTCTGGCAGACGATGTCGCGGATGGGGCTGACCGGCATCCACGCGCTGCCAATGAACCGCCGCTGGGTGGACATCCACTGGCGGAAGATGCCGATGGTCGGGCTCGACCCGGCGTTCACCGGCAAGAAGGTCGTCCAACTCTCCGACCTGCACTACAGCCCGGTCGTCTGGGCGCGGTACCTGCTCCAGTACGTCAAGTGGATCAACGACCTCGAGCCGGACCTGATCGTCATCACCGGCGACCTGATCACTGGCGGCTACCGTTACGCCCACCGCATCGCCACCATCCTGTCGCACCTGAAGGCGAAGGACGGGGTGATCAACACGTTCGGGAATCACGATTACAGCATCTACGGCCGGAACAACTCCCCCGAGGGCTCCCGCCGCGCCGACTACCTCGAGAAGTGCCTGCGCGACCGCGGTCTGGGCGTCCTGCGGAACGAGACGTTCTACTGGAAGGTCGAGGGGGCGCAGAAGCCGGTGGCGATCGTCGGCCTCGACGACGAGTGGTCCGAGCACATCGATCCGGAGAAGGCGTGGCGCGGGGTCGACCCGGAGCTGCCGATCATCTGTTTGAACCACAACCCGGTGAACTGCGCCGAGATGATGCAGTGGCCCTGGCAGTGGATGCTGGCCGGCCACACGCACGGGCGACAGGTGGCGACCAGCCGCTTCGGGCGGACGTTCTACCCGCACCGGTACCGGCAGTACACGCACGGGTACTACAGCGTGAACGGGCGGCACTTGTACGTGAACCGGGGACTGAGCTACGGGCAGCGGGTGCTGCACTGGTGCCGGCCGGAGATCACCGTGTTCAAGCTGTGCGTGGAGCAGCCGGGCGACGCGGCGGTGCACCAGCAGGCGGCGCAGGAAACGATCACGCACCCGGCGTAAGGGCGTCTTGCGTCCGGCACCCTTTTCCCTACCCTTACCCGCGATGCACACGGAGTACGACGCCGACGACGTCAGCCGGGCGGTGACCGCGCTCGCCGACCGCGTCGCCGCCACGTTCAAGGCCGGTCAGCCGCTCGGCGTGATCGGCATCCGCACCCGGGGCGAGGTGCTCGCCCAGCGGCTGACCGACCTGCTCCGCCAGCGGGGGTTCGCGCGGATCGAGCGGGGCGTGCTCGACATCACGCTCTACCGGGACGACCTTTCGGAGATCGGCCCCAAGCCCCTCGTCCGCCCGACCGACGTCGACTTCGACCTGTCCGGCCTCCCGATCCTGCTCGTCGACGACGTCCTCTTCACAGGCCGCTCGATCCGCGCCGCCCTGACCGCCCTCTCCGACTTCGGCCGCCCGGCCGTCATCCGCCTGCTCGTCCTCGCCGACCGCGGCGGCCGCGAACTCCCGATCCAGGCCGACTACGTCGGCGTCACGCTGAAAGACGTCCCCCGAGACTACCGCGTCAACGTCCGCCTGAAAGAAGTCGACAGTGTTGACGAGATCACCGTCCAACCGCGCGCCTGATCACTGGCAACTGGCAACTCTCCCGAATGACCGCCCCCATCGACCCCAAGCCGATCGCCGACGCCCGCCCGCGGTGGACGCGCAAGCACCTGCTGTCGCTCGAGTCGCTGTCGGCGGAGGAGATCCGCCTGATCCTCGACCAGGCGGACGCGTTCAAGGAGCTGTCCACCCGCTCGGTCAAGAAGGCGCCCGCCCTGCGCGGGCGGGTCGTCGTCAACGCGTTCTTCGAGGACTCCACCCGCACCCGCACCAGCTTCGCGCTCGCGGCCCAGCGGCTGAGCGCCGACGTGATCGACTTCTCAGAGAAAACCAGCAGCACGAGCAAGGGTGAGACGCTGGTCGACACCGCCCGCAACATCGAGGCGATGGGCATCGACGTGATGGTCGTCCGCCACCGCGCCGCCGGGTCGGCCGAGTACTTGTCGCGGAACGTCCAGTGCAGCGTCGTGAACGCCGGTGACGGGGCACACGAGCACCCGACCCAGGGGCTGCTCGACGTCTACACGATGCGCGAGCGGTTCGGGCGGATCGCGGGGCTGAAGGTCGCGATCGTCGGCGACGTCGCGAACAGCCGGGTCGTGCGGTCGAACCTGTGGGCGCTGACCAAGCTCGGGGCCGAGGTGATCCTGGTCGGCCCGCCGACGCTCGTGCCGCGGTCGTTCGAGCAGCTCGGGGCGAAGGTCGTCTACGACTTCGACTCGGTGATCGGGGAGGTCGACGTGGTTAACATGCTCCGCGTGCAGTTCGAACGCGTGAAGACCAGCCAGTTCCCCAGCGTCCGCGAGTTCACCCGCCTGTACGGCCTGACGTGGGATCGCTTCCAGCGGTGCAAGAAGGACGTCTTCGTCATGCACCCCGGTCCGATGAACCGCGGGATCGAGATCCAGAGCGACATCGCCGACGGGCCGCAGAGCGGCATCCTGCAACAGGTCGCCAACGGGCTGGCGGTGCGGATGGCGGTGCTCTACCTGGTGACCAGCGCGTCCTGAATCGACCGGCGGAGGCGGCCATGGACGACCGGCTGATCGAGTTCCACGGCGACCTGGCGATCGACGCTCCGCCACCCCTCCTCGCGAAGTCCGCGCTCCCGGATTGGATCAAGCAGATCGCCGTCGATGCGCCGAACCCCGGGCGGCCCGGCGCGCGGATCCCGACGGTTAAGCAGTGCCCGCCGTTCCTCGAAGCGATGGCGTGCGGCTACGTGATCCCGCTGCCGACCGACGTCACGCTGACCCGCCACGCCGACGGCCGGGTCGCCTACACCGCCGCTTGGAAGGCCGTCGACACGCAGCACCCCTTGCAATACGCCGGCTCCCCGTTTGAGGCCAGCCCGATCGTCAAGTTCATCAACCCTTGGACGGTCCGCACAGCCCCGGGCTACTCGACCCTGTTCCTCCACCCGCTGAACCAGTTCGGTCTGCCGGTGCAGGTGCTGTCCGGCCTCGTCGAGACCGACACCTATTACCGCCCGGTGCACTTCCCCTCGGTCTGCACCATGTCCCCCGGCACGACCGTGACGCTCCCGCGCGGCACGCCGATCGCCCAGGTCATCCCGATCCGCCGCGAAGACTGGCGCTCGTCGGTCGGCGCGCCCGACCGGGCGGCGCGGCAGCGGATCGAGCAGGAGATGTCTGCCGACCGCCACAACTTCTACAAGGCGCGGCACTGGAAGAAGAAGGGGTACGCCTGACCCGCCGCCGCTCCGCCTACCGCGTGAACGGGTGCACGACCGCGACCACGATCGCCCCCAGCAGCAGCGCCGCCCCCGCCGCCCGGCTCACCAGCACGCCCCGCCCCGCGTGCCGCTCGGTGTTGCCCCACCAGTGCCCGACCAGCCATACCGCCAGCACGCTCCACAGGCCGCGGCTGTTGTAGACGACGTTGATCCGCGTCGTGTCCGGGTACAGGCCCAGCGTCCGCACCAGCAGCACCGCCTGCACGCCCAAGAACAGTGCCCCCAGCAGCAGCGGCCCGCGTGCCGCGCGCGGCACGTCCCGAAGCCGCCCCTCGAACGCCGGCCACAGCGCGAGCGACATCACCGCCGACGCCGCCATCACCGCCGGCAGGAGCCGCGCGACGCCCCACGCCGGCGCCCATTTGCGCACCAGCACGTCGAACAGCGCGTAGCACGCCGCCGCCCCGAGCGACGCGACCACCGTCAGTCCCGGGTGCCGCCGCCCGGGCGCGCCGCTACTTCCTGCCCCGAGACTGAGCAGCGCGATCCCGGCGGCGCTCATCCCGGCCGACACCCAGTAGTCGACCGGCAGCGGGTCGCCCACGATCAGCGTCACGAAGACCGCGACGAACAGCACCTTCGTCCCGACCACCGGCGTCGCGACCGACACGTCCCCCCGGTTGAGCGCGACCATCGTCAGCGCCTGTCCGCCGAGGAACAACGCCCCGACGACGGCGGCCTGCCAGGCGGGCGTCGGCCCCGGCCCGGCGGGACCTACGAGCAGGGGGGCGAAGCAGGCGGCGGCGACCAGGTTCATGACGAACGTAGACCGCCATATGCCCCCGTGCGCCTCGGCCGCTTTGCGCAGCGACAGCGCCGCCGCCACGTAAAGCAGACTGCTGGCGAGCGGGAACAACAGGTGCAGCGGCAGGGCGTCGGCAGGCGGCGTAGCGAGCATCGGGCCGCGGATGGTAGCGTAACCGCACGCGGCGCATAGGGCGGGCCGGCCACGCGCGCGCCGCCGAACGTGGACAGGGTCTTGGGCTTCTCATAGCTTCACGGCTGTGAATTCACCCGCCGCCGCAGCCCGTCGCCTCCACCTGGCCCTGCGCTGGGCCGCCCTCGTCGCGATCGCCCTGTCGGCCCTTCCCGCCGCCGCCCAGCCGGCCGCCGCCGCGCGCCGGCCCAACGTCGTCGTCATTCTCGCCGACGACCTCGGCTACTCCGACCTCGGCTGCTTCGGCGGCGAGATCCGAACCCCCAACCTCGACCGCCTCGCCGCCGGCGGCCTCCGCATGACGCAGTTCTACAACGGCGCCCGCTGCTGCCCGACGCGGGCGTCGTTGATGACCGGCCTGCACCCGCACCAGGCGGGCGTCGGCCGCATGACCGCCGACACCGGCCTGCCCGGCTACCGCGGGTTCCTCACTGATAATACCGTGACCGTTGCCGAGGTACTCCGCAACGCCGGCTACCGCACCGGCATGGTCGGCAAGTGGCACCTGTCCCTCACCAACCCATCGCCCGGCCACATGAAGCGGCTGAACAACCAGGAGATCGCCGAAACCTTCAGCGACCCCAAGACCTATCCTGTCGGCCGCGGCTTCGAGACGCACTACGGCACGATCTGGGGCGTCGTGAACTTCTTCGACCCGTTCAGCCTCGTGGAGGACGCCGCGCCCGTCCGCAGCGTGCCCAAGGACTACTACATCACCGACGCGCTCAGCGACCGCGCGGTGAAGTTCGTCGAGGCGCACGGCAGGGGGGAGCAGCCGTTCTTCCTCTACTTCGCTCCGACCGCCCCGCACTGGCCGCTGCACGCGCCCGAGGCCGACATCACCCGCTACGAGCAGACCTACCTAGCCGGGTGGGACGCCGTCCGCCAGGCCCGCTACCAGCGGATGCTCGAAAAGGGCATCGTCTCCCGCGACTCCACCCCCGCCCTCCCGCCCCGCTCCGACAATCGGAAAGCCTGGGCCGACAACCCGACCAAAGCCTGGGACGCCCGCGCGATGGCCGTCCACGCCGCCATGATCGACCGCATGGACCAGGGCATCGGCCGCCTGATCGCCAAGCTCGAGGAACTGAAGCAGCTCGACAACACGCTGATCCTCTTCCTCTCCGACAACGGCGCGAGCCCCGAGATCTATGCGGACGGCGGCTTCGACCGCCCCTCCCAGACCCGCGACGGCCGCAAGATCACCTACCCACCGAACAAGACGGTGTCGCCCGGCCCGGACGACACGTTCTTCTACATGGGTCCCGCCTGGGCCAGTGTGGCCAACACGCCGCTCCGCTACTGGAAGGCCGAGATGCACGAGGGCGGCATCTGCACGCCGCTTGTCGCCCACTGGCCCGCAGGGATGAAGGCGCAGGCCGGCTCGGTCACCCACCAGCCCGGGCACGTGATCGACCTGATGGCTACCTGCCTCGAACTGGCGAAGGCCGAGTACCCGAAGGAGCGGGCAGGGCGGCCCGTGACGCCGCTGGAGGGAGAAAGCCTCGTCCCGGTGCTGCGCGGCGAGCGGCGGCAGGGGCACGACGTGCTGGCGTGGGAACACTTTGGCGCGAAGGCGTTCCGCGAAGGCGACTGGAAGCTGGTCGCCCGAAAGGACGGGGCCTGGGAACTGTACGACCTGTCAAAGGACCGCGTCGAGCTGAACAACCTGGCCGCCGCCCAGCCCGACAAGGTGCGCCGCCTCGCCGCCAAATGGGAGACGTGGGCGAAGCGGACGAACGTCTACCCGATGCCGGGGGCCGCGGTGCCTGCCGCGCCGAAGAAGGGGTAAGATGAGTGAGACGACGCCGGAAGATCGAAAGGCCGCCCCCATGACCGGCTTGCGCACCAATCAACTCGCGTACGAGGCCGCGGAACCGCCCTCACCCGGCAGGGGGCTGGGAATCGCCTCGGGGGCGTGCGGCCTCCTCTTCATCCCGGCGGCCGTCGCGGGCATGGCGTCGCGATCGCTTCCGCTGCTGGCGGTCTGCGCGATTCTCTTCCCCGCCCTGGCGATCGCACTGGGCATGGCCGCGAACGCGTGGAATCGGCGGAGCGGTCGACCGCCGGACGCGGTTGCCTGGGGCGGGACGCGGCTAGGCTGGTTGGAACTGGGCCTGGTGCTGCTGTTCCTCCTCATGCCCGTCCCCTTAAGCCGCGCTTCAGAGTCCGCGAACCGAGTGAAATGTGGGCGTTGTCTCAGCAGGGTGGGCACGGCGCTGGCGCAATACGCACTGGCGAACGCCGGGCGTCACCCGCCGGATCTCGCTACGCTTGTGGGCGAAAGCCGGCTGGAGCCGGACGATCTGCTGTGTCCGTCGAGCAACACCGACAAGCCGTTTCCGGCGACCCTCCCGTCCGCGACCGCCTCGGCGATCCGCTCCAACCCGCGCCACTGCGCCTACGTGTACGTCGGCGGCGGCCTGCCCGCGCCGGCGTCCGCGAAGCACGTGCTGGCGTACGAACCGCTCCTCCACCACGGCGACGGCATGCACGTCCTTTACGGCGACGGCCGCGTGCGTTTCTTGAAACAGGCCGCCGCCAACCATCTGCTCGCGGAGATCGCGGCCGGCCATAACCCGCCGCGCGACAAACCCCAATGAGGACTGAAACGCTGAACTCCATTGAACCGCCCCTGTACACCGCGTCGAACGGCCTTCTGGCAGCGATCCTCGTGATCGCCGGCTGTTCAAGCGCACACCCTCCGGCCCGCGCCGTCGCGCCGCCCACGACCCGCGCCGTCGCGATGTCGCAGGACGCCGAGCGCAAGGGCCTCGCGGAGCTGTACAAGGGCGTCACCGCCGACGGCAAGCTCGTCCCCAACCTCTTCCCGATCCGCTCGACCGGCGTCTCGACCGAGCCCGTGCGGAGGGCCGCCGACGCGTTCCTCGCCTCCCTGACCAACGAGCAGCGGACGAAGACCCAATTCGCCGTCGACGACCCTGAGTGGCGGAAGTGGATGAACCAGCACTTCTACGTCCGCCAGGGCGTCAGCTTCGCCGAGATGTCCGACCGCCAGCGCGACGCCGCCTTCGCCCTGCTCCAGGCCGCGCTCAGCGCCAAGGGCCTCCAGCTCTCGCGCGACGTCATGCGCCTGAACGAGACGCTGGCCGAGATGAAGAACGACTTCAACGAGTACGGCGAGGGCCGCTACTGGCTGACCGTCATGGGCCAGCCGTCCGACAAGCAGCCGTGGGGATTCCAGCTCGACGGCCACCATCTGATCGTCAACTACTTCGTCCTCGGCGACCAGGTCGTGATGACCCCGGCCTTCTGGGGCTCCGAGCCGGTCGTCGCCCGCACCGGAAAGTACAAGGGCACCGCGATCCTACAGGAGGAGCAGGAGAAGGGCCTCGCGATGATCAACGCGCTCCCCGACCCGCTCCGCAAGAAGGCGATCGTCGAGGTCTCGAAGACGGGCAACAACAACGTCGCCGAGGCGTTCCGGGACAACGTCGTGCTGAACTTCGCCGGCGTCCGCGGCGCCGACCTCCCGCAGCCGCAGAAGGACCAACTGCTCGCCCTGGTCGCGCTCTACGTTAATAACATGGACGACGGCCACGCCCGCGTGAAGATGGACGAGGTCAGGCGCCACCTCGACGACACCTACTTCGCCTGGATCGGCAAGACCGACGCCGACGCGGTCTTCTACTACCGCGTCCACAGCCCGGTGATCCTGATCGAGTTCGACCACCAGAAGCCGATCGCGCTGGGCGACCGCGGCGGCCCGCCCAGCCGCGAGCACGTCCACGTCCTCGTCCGCACCCCCAACGGCAACGACTACGGCAAGGACCTGCTCCGCCAGCACTACGAGCAGCACCCGCACCCGCACAAGCACTGATTGTCCGCGGGGCGCAGTGGCGGCCGGGGAGTCCGAACCTCCGCAACACCGGTGACCCCTGCACGACCTCTTCTCCGACGCATTCGTCGGGGCGACCGACGACATGGGCGAGTACCCGTGCCGGTCATGTGGGCTTTGGCTTCCGCACGATAAACAGGTAGTTGAACCCCCGCAGGAAGAAGTTCCCCTCGTCGGCCGCCTTGCGGTAGTTGCCCATCTCCAGCGTCTTGTTGTGGCGGACGACGCTGACGATGTCGACCGGCTCGAAGGTGGCCTTCCGCAGCCGGTCGAACAGCTCGAAGCCGAGCGGGTAAAACCCCTTGCCGTGGACGTACGAGTCGCTGACGTACAGCGCCATCATCGCGGCCGGCTTGAGCACGCGGTGGATCTCGCCGAAGACGAGTTCCATCGCCTTGTAGTATTCGCCGGTGGCGGCGTCGAGCTTGCCGATGTCGCGCGGGTCCGGGCCGTAGTCGATGTGGGTTGAGTAGGGGGGGTCGATGAAGACGAAATCGACCTTTCCGGTGAGCTCCGGCGGCAGCTTGCGAGCGTCAACCTTAAAGATGTCCTTGCGGGTCGGGTGGACGTCGTACCCGAGCGCGCGGCGGTTCAGGTCGCGGGCGACGTCGAGCGTCGTCCCGCTGCCGGCGAAACAGTCGACGACGAGATCCTTCTCCTTCGTGTACCGCTGGAGCAGGTTCCAGATGATGTACGACGGCGTCGCGCCCTTGTACCCGGCCTTGCCCTGCTGGCCCGCGCCGTAGTCTTGGCTGGGGTAGTCCCAGAGCGTCGTGACCTGCGGGCGGAGCGGCGGGCGTTTGAACTTCATGGGCGGAGGGTTTACGGCGGACGCCCGCGGCCATCAAGCGCGGGTGCGGCCGTTACTGTCCGCGGACGTGCAAGAACACGGGCGACTCCCCCACCCCGATTTCGATCGACGCGCCGTCGCCCACGGCTTTCCATTCCACCGCGGCGGGCGGGTCGGCGGACAGCGGCATCCGCTCGGCCTTCGTTACGCGGCTGCCGGAGATCGGCAGGCGGTGTGTCGCCGGCTTCTGGCCGCTCGTCGGGGACCACGCGACAAACACGCGGTCGCCGCCCCCGTTCGCCGGAGCGTACTCGAAGCAGTAGAGCGAATCCGTCCGCGCCACCGTCTTGGTGAACCGGTGCTCGCCCAGCGTCTGGTATAGGTGCGCCATCGCGTAAAAGCTCGGCTTGGGCTTGAAGTCGCGCGTGATCCCGCTCGCGCCGTGGAGCTGCGGCTCGTCCTTGTCGTTGAAGAAGAACAGGTACGCCCGGTCGATCCGCATGGCGGAGAAGACGAGGAATGATCGAACGTTGTACTGCGCCTGCTGCTCGTCGGTCACGCCGACCCACTTCGCGAAGTCGCCGGTCGGGTGGTTCGGCTTGGTCGTGCTGTCGTACCCGAACTCGGTCAGCCACACCTGCTTGCCGGGCGCGTGCTTGTCCCGCCACTCGATCAGCGCCTCGATCGACTTCAGGTAAGGGATCGACGGGTCCTCCGGGTGCGACCGCCGCCACGTCGGCCACTGCTCCTTCATTGCGTAGCTGTGGATGTTCAGCACGTCGTACAAGTCATTAAGCCCCTCTACCGCGGCCACCGGCTTGCTCCACTTGTCCGGCTTCCCCGTCATCACCGCGCACGTGACGATCTTCATCCTCGGGTCCCCCGCGCGCAGCCCGCGAGCCATGTTCTCGAAGATCGTCCGGTACTGCTCGGGCGAGTACTCCGCCGGTTCGTTCCCGATCTCGACCGACGTGACCCACGGGTGCTCGCCGGACGGCCCGAAGAACTTCGCGAACGCCTCCCCGTACCGCCGGGCGTCCGCCGCCGGGTCCTTCCACGCGGCGAACTTCAGGTTGTCGAACATGACGCAGGCGTTGACCTCGTACCCCCGCCGCGTCCACCCGCCGTACAGCTTCGACCAGTCCACGCGGTTCGCGGCGAACGGGAACTGCGTCGGCTTCGACGTGTCCTTCGTCGTGTCCCAGTCCATCGGGTGGTAGTCGCGCAGCAGCCGGCAGACCGGCGCGTAAAGCTCCGGCTTGAACTGCACGGTGTGCACGTTGAGCCCGATGAAGTCCTTCATCGCCGGCGGCGTGAACGGCGCCGGCTCGGCGGCCGCGGCGGAAACCCGGAGGAGCAACGCGAGCAGGAGGGTGCGTGGCATGCGCCCAATGTACGGGCCGCGGAGCGAAAATCGACGTCCCTTCCCCCGCCGGCCGCCGCGCGTACAATGCCGGCCCCCTCACACAAGGAGCCCTCGCATGCTGACCCTCGCCGACGCCCGCAAGATCATCGCCGCCGCCCAGAAGAAGGCCACCGAGATCGGGCAACCGATGAACGTCGCGGTCGTCGACGACGGCGGCAACCTGCTCGCGTTCGAGCGGATGGAGAACGCCTGGCGCGGGAGCATCGACATCTCGATCAACAAGGCCTGGACCAGCCGCGCGTTCGACATCGCCACGAAGGACCTCGCCAAGCACAGCCAGAGCGGCGACCAGTTCTTCGGCATCCACGTCAGCAACGGCGGCCGGGTGATGATCTTCGCCGGCGGCGTCCCGCTGAAGCAGGGGGGCAAGGTCGTCGGCGGCCTCGGCATCAGCGGCGGCACCGGCGAGCAGGACCAGGCGGTCGCCGAGGCCGGCGCGGCGGCGCTGTAGCATCGTCGGCAGGGCGGCGCCGGCGGGACGTCATCGACGGGCGCTGGCGACCACGCGCCGCGCGGCTCACGGCGCTTCGTCTTTGCACCGGAGTTCCCGGATCGCCCCGAGCCGCTCGGTCACCGTCCACCGCCGGCCGTCGCGGCGGACCGTCACGGCCGACAGCAACTTGCCCAGCGGTGTCGTGCCGGACGTGCAGAAGTCGTCGCCGCCGCCCTGCCGGCCGTCGTAGCCGGGGGAGCGGAGGCGGTAGCTCGCCACCTTCCACGCCCCCTCGACCCGGTACTCGAGCGGGCGGCCGAACCCGTCCGTCACCGTGTCCCCGCGGTGCGGCAGGCCGAGCGCCGCCCAGGTGACGTGGCCGCCCGCGGTCGGCCTCGGGTAGCGGCCTGCGGACTTGTAATGCGCGTCGATGGCGGCGCGGGCGTCGGCGATCGCCTCCGCCGTCCGAGCCTCGCCCGGCAGGACGAGAGCGGCCAACAGCGCCCAGAGCGAAAGTCCGCCGAGCAGCACGCCCAGCGGCACGCCCCAGAAGATTGGGTGGCGGCGCGAGGCGAGCCAGCGGTAGTAGCCCGGGGCAGTCCGGAAGCCGACACGGAAGCTGGCTTCCGCAACGTCGCCTGCGCCGCCGTCGCCACCACTCGTGCCGTCGAGCGACGCGAGAATGGAAAGGAAAAAGAGGGTCGCGGCCAGCAGCAATCCCGTCGCGACGATTACGAACGGCAAGAAAGCGAACACCGCGACCGAGATCATCGCCACCTGGGCCAGCTGCCGGAAGCCGGTGAACCAGCCGACCGACAGGACCGCGGCCGCCGCCGCGGCCGCCGACAGCAACAGCAGCCAGAGCGTCCGGCGACCCTGCGGCGTAACAACCGTCCGGTGACCGGGGGAGGTGCCTGTCATCAAGGGGGGCGGAGGGGCGGTCACAGGCGGCAATATAGCGAGTCCCCTCAAGACCACCCCTTCGCTCGCGACCACATCGGCGGTCGGTGTCGCGGCCGTCACGGCGTTCTCTCGTTCACGGGTGTTGCGCCCGCGGCACGCGCCGCGCGCAACACCAACCTGCGGAGAATCTGCGCCCGGCCCGCGGAAACCTCAGCAAAACCCCACCTCCCGCCCCCCGCGCTGCACCTCGCGCGTCTCGGCCGCGCAACTCCGCCCCCTATACGGAGGCCCACGATGCGCGCCCGACGACCGACCACCGCCCGCCGCCACGCCCTCGCCCCCGCGAGCCGCCCCGCCCGCCGCCATCCTCTCACCGCATTCCCGAAAATTCCCGGGAATTCCCGGCCGGCGCCAATCGTGACCGCCCATCTTCCCACCCCCGCCGCCCCGCCCCACGGCCGACCCAGTTTCTGCGAAACAAACCCACCGCCCCTCCCCCCGCTTCGTACCGGTCGTGGTTCAACCCCGCTTCGGAACGCGCAGAACGAACCTACCGCCGATCCCGCCCCGAGCGGATACAATTCCCGTCCCATGCCGCCGCGCCTTTCCCGCACGCCGCCCGCCACGCCATCCGAGCACGAACCGCAGATCGCCTTGGCCGCGCTCACGCGGCTGCGATGGCTGGCGGTCGTCGGGCAACTCGCGGCGGCGGGGGTGGCGGTGTTCCTGCTCGGGCTCCGGCTGCCGATCGGGTGGGTCGCCGCCGTCGTCGCGCTGACGGCGGTGTCGAACGCCTGGATCGTCCTCGAGATGCGCCGCCGCCGCCCGCCGCGGTGGCGGGTGCAGTCGCTGCTGGTGCTCGACGTCGCCGCGCTGACGGCGCTGCTCTACCTGACCGGCGGGGCGGGCAACCCGTTCGCCGTCCTCTACCTCGTCCACGTCGCGATGGCCGTCATGGTGCTCGGGTTCGCCTGGACGTGGGTGGTCGTCGCGATGGCGGCCGCTTGCTACGCGGCCCTGTTCTGGTGGCACTTGCCGCTGGACATCCCGCCGCGGGCGATGGCGCTGGGGCAATGGTTCGGGCTGGTTCTGGTGGCGGTGCTGATCGCGGTCTTCATCGGGCGGGTCGACCGGTCGCTGCGGGACCGCGAGCAGGAGCTGATCGACGTCCGCGAGCGGGCCGGACGGAACGAGCAGCTCGCCGCGCTGACGACGCTCGCCGCCGGCGCGGCGCACGAGCTGAACACGCCGCTCGGCACAATCGCGGTCGTCGCCAAGGAACTGGAGGTGGTGGCCGACCGTGCGGGGAGCTCGGGGGCGCCGATCGACGTTTCGGCCGGCGGCGGGATGGACACGGCGTCCATCCGCGACGACGCCCGGCTGATCCGCCAAGAGGTGGACCGCTGCCGCGCGATCATCAGCCGGCTGCGGCTCGACATCGAGGAGGACCTCGCGCCGCGTGGGCCGGTGGCGGTCGTGTCGATGGTCAAGCGGTTGCGCGCCGGGCTGCGGGCGGAAGAGGCGGCGCGGCTGCGCGTGCTGATCGGGAGCGACGTCGAGACCGTGCCGCAGCCTGCCCGGGCGCTCGAGCAGGCGCTGGCGGTGCTGCTGCGCAACGCGTTCGACGCTTCGCCCGGAGGCGTGGGGGGGACGGCGGCCGGCGCGGACGCGGCGGCAGGGGGGGTGACGCTGTCGATCCAGCGGCGCGAGGGGCGGCTACGGATCGAGGTCGAGGACCGCGGAACAGGGATGTCCGACGAACTGTTGCGGCACGCGGGCGAGCCGTTCTTCACCACCAAGGAGCCGGGCAAGGGGATGGGGCTCGGGCTCTACCTGGTGCGGCTGGTCGCCGACCGGTACGGCGGCGAGTTTTCAATCCATTCGAAGCTCGGCGAAGGGACCCGGTGCGTGCTTGAACTTCCCGAGGAGCGGCGGAAGAATGTGCCGGCCCGTCGGGACGCAAACCCACCGCCGGGCGAGGCCCGGGAGACGCATGAAGTCGCCGACGAGGTTCCTGGTCGTGGATGACGACGCCGTGTTCCGCACGCGGCTGGTCAAGGCGCTGGTCACGCGCGGGCACCACGCAGCCGGGGCCGGGTCGGTGGACGAGGCGACGGAAGTCGCGGCCGCGTTCAAGCCCGAGGCCGCCGTGGTGGACCTGAAGATGCCGGGGGGGAAGTCCGGGCTGGACCTGGTGCCGGAACTGGTCGCGCGGCACGAGGGGATCCAGATCGTCGTGCTTACTGGATACGGCAGCATCGCGACGGCGGTCGAGGCCGTTCGCAAGGGGGCGATCAATTACCTCAGCAAGCCGCTCGACGCCGACCAGATCCTGGCGGCGTTCGAGACCGACGCCGACACCGCCGACCGCGCGGAGAAGTCGGCGCTCGCCGAGGCCGGTCTGGCCGACGCGCCGCCGTCTCTGGCGCGCGTCGAGTGGGAGCACATCCAGCGGATCCTGACCGACTGCGACGGCAACATCTCGCTCGCGGCCCGCAAGCTGGGCATCCACCGCCGGAGTTTGCAGCGCAAGCTCGGCAAACTTCCGCCGCTCGAGTGACCCGCACCGCGCGACGCGCCGCGCGTTGACGTCGTGCGACGAAATGCCACACACATCGTTCATTGACGGTCGCCGATGATCCCCTTAGGGTTTCGCATCCTAAGCAGCGGTCAGTGAGGACTCTACGCTATGTCAGAAGCCGCACCCCCAATCAGCACCCCGCAGAAGCGATTCATGTTCCCGAGGTGGGCGAACTACGCGCTGCCAGCGATCGTCGTCGGCGTGCTCGGCGGCGCGCTGTACATGCCGGTCGCGCTCGCGCTGGGCTTCAGCCCGGCGACGACGGCCGTCGGGTACGCGCCGGAACAGCCGGTGCCGTACAGCCACGCGCTGCACGTCGGCAAGCTCGGGCTCGACTGCCGGTACTGCCACCACACGGTGGAGAACGCGGCGTTCGCGGCGATCCCGCCGACCCAGGTCTGCATGAACTGCCACACCGCGATCCAGAACGCGAGCCCGCGGCTCGCTCCCGTCCGCGAGAGCTGGCAGACCGGCAAGCCGGTCGAGTGGGTGAAGATCCACGATTTGCCGGACTACGCGTTCTTCAACCACAGCGCCCACATCAACCACGGCGTCGGGTGCGTGACGTGCCACGGCCGGATCGACCAGATGGACGTCGTGCAGCAGGTCGCGCCGCTGAGCATGGGGTGGTGCCTGGACTGCCACCGCGAGCCGGAAAAGCACCTGCGGCCGCGCGACCAGGTGACCAACATGTCGTGGAAGCCGACGGACCACCCGGACGTGAAGGCGAAGGGGATCACGGACGAGGGCGAGGCGCAGAAGTGGCTGGGGGCCGAGCTGAAGAAGCAGTACGGGATTCACGATTCCGCTTACATGACGAGTTGCTACACGTGTCACAGGTAGAACACCACAAGAGCGGGCAAGGGTACTGGCGCGGGCTCGAGCAGTTGGCGGACGGGCCGGAGGTCCGCGAGCTGCTGGCTCAGGAGTTCCCGGGGTACGACCCCGCGGGGATGGTCGGCAACCCGTCGCGGCGGCGGTTCCTGAAGCTGATGGGCGCGTCGATGGCGCTGGCCGGGCTGACCCTGACCGGGTGCCGGCGGTGGCCGAAGGAGAAGCTCGCGCCGTACACGAGCAACCCGACGCACCGGATCGTCGGGATCCCGGAGCACTACGCGACCGTCTGGGAACTGGGCGGGGTGGGCCAGGGCCTGCTCGTGTCGAGCTGGGACGGCCGGCCGATCAAGATCGAAGGCAACCCGTCGCACCCGTTCGCGTGGACGGTGAAGGACAAGCAGGCGTCGGCCGACGCGTGGGCGCAGGCGAGCGTGCTGGAGATGTACGACCCGAACCGCAGCCGGGACGTGATCGACCGGCGCGACGGTAAGGCGACGGTGCGGACGTGGGCGGACTTCGGCGAGTTCGCGACCGTGCACTTCGGGCGGATGAAGGGGAACGGGGAGGGGTTCGCCGTCCTCAGCGAGGCGACGAGCAGCCCGAGCGTCGCGGACATGCGTCGTCGTCTGCAGGCGGCGTTCCCGAAGGCGAAGTGGTACGAGTACGAGCCGCTGACTCGCGACGCGGAAGTCGAGGGTGCGCGGCAGGCGTTCGGCAAGGCCGTCCGGGTCAACTACGACCTGCAGAAGGCGGACACGGTGGTGTCGCTCGACGCGGACCTGCTCGGGTTGCACCCGGCGCACATCCGGTACGCGGCCGACTGGTCGGAGCGGCGGCGGCAGGGGGCCCGGGGGGCCGAGGGGGTCAAGGAGGAGAAGGGGACGATGAACCGCGTGTACTGCGCGGAGACGTGCTTCAGCATCACCGGGTCGGTCGCTGACGTGCGGGTGGCGGTCGATCCGAGCCGGTTGGCCGTGGTCGCGCGGGAGCTGGCGGCGCGGGTCGGCGCGGGGGTGCAGGGCAGCGGTGAGAAGCTGACGGCGGCGGAAGAAGCGTTTGTCGCGGGGGCGGCGGCGGACCTGCAGAAGACCCCGGGCGCCGGGGTGGTGGCGGCGGGGCCGGCGGCGCCCGCGGCGGTGCATGCGTTGGCGCACGCGATCAACCAGAAGATTGGGGCGGTCGGGAAGACCGTCACGCTGCTGGACGACGGCACGGGCGACCGGCCGACGCACCTCGCGGCGATCACCGAACTGGCGAAGGGGATGGCCGGCGGCGGCGTGAACACCCTGCTGATCCTCGGCGGCAACCCGGCGTACGACGCGCCGCTCGACGCGGACTTCGCCAACGCGCTGGGCAAGGTCCCGACGACGATCCGGCTGGGGCTGTACAACGACGAGACGTCGGCGCTGTGCAAGTGGCATCTGCCGCGGGCGCACTACCTCGAGTCGTGGGGCGACTCGCGGGCTTGGGACGGGACGGCGAGCATCCAGCAGCCGCTGATCGAGCCGCTGTTCGGCGGCAAGTCAGTCGTCGAGGTGCTGGCGGCGGTGACGAACGACCAGGTTCGGCCGGGCGACCAGATCGTTCAGCGGACGTGGCGCGAGCAGTTGATCAAGGGCGGGAACTTCGAGCAGCAGTGGCGGCGGGCGCTGGAGGCCGGCGTGCTGGCGAACTCGGCGTACCCGGCGGCGCAGGTTACGCTGAAGGGTGATGCCGTGGCGGCGGCGGGTGGGGCGCAGGCCGCGACGCGGCCGGCGGGGACGTTCTTCCTGAAGTTCGAGACCGACTACCGCACGTACGACGGGCGGTTCGCGAACAACGGGTGGCTGCAGGAGACGCACGACCCGCTCACGAAATTGGTGTGGGATAACGCGGCGATCGTGTCGGTGAAGGACGCGCGGGACGAGTCGATTTTCCCCGGCGGGCTGAAGAGCGGCGACGTCGTCAAGCTGACCGCGCCCGACGGGCGGTGGATCGAGGTCGCGGCGTACGTGCTGCCGGGGCAGCCGGTCGGCGTGATCGGGCTGTCGCTCGGGTACGGGCGGACGGCCGAGGACTTGAAGGTCGGCCAGCGGCTCGGGTTCAACGCGTACGCGATGCGAAAGAGCGAGGCGGCGTACGCGGTGCCGGGCGTGAAGGCGGCGAAGACGGGCCAGACGTACGCGCTGGCGTCGACGCACCTGCACCACCTGATCGACGCGCTGGGCATGGTCGGGCGGGACGACCGGGTCGGGCAGAAGGGGAAGACGGGCGTGATCGTCCGCGAGGCGACGCTCGGCGAGTTCAAGAAGGACCCGACGGCCCCGCACGAGCGCGGCGTCGGGAAGATGACGCTCCAGCTGTTCGACAAGCTGAAGTACGACGGCCCGCACGCCTGGGGCATGGCGATCGACCTGAACACGTGCATCGGGTGCAACGCGTGCGTGGTCGCGTGCCAGGCCGAGAACAACATCCCGGTGGTCGGCAAGGACCAGGTGATGATGCACCGCCAGATGCACTGGCTGCGGATCGACCGGTACTTCAAGACGGCGTACGAGCCGGGGCACGACGACCCGGTGAAGGCGGCGGAGGACCCGCAGGTCGACGTGGTGTACCAGCCGATGTTGTGCGTGCACTGCGAGAACGCGCCGTGCGAGCAGGTCTGCCCGGTCGCGGCGACCGTGCACGACACCGAGGGGCTGAACACGATGGTTTACAACCGGTGCATCGGCACCCGGTACTGCTCGAACAACTGCCCGTACAAGGTGCGGCGGTTCAACTACTTCGACTGGCACGCGAAGCCGCCGCGGAAGTCGACCGGCAACCTGTGGCCGGGCATGCCCGACACGCAGCAGCGGGAGCAGGTCGACAAGTTCGTGCGGATGCAGTTCAACCCGGAAGTGTCCGTGCGGATGCGCGGCGTGATGGAGAAGTGCACGTACTGCACGCAGCGGCTGCAGCGGGCGAAGATCGACAAGCGGAACCGTCAGATCAGCGAGGGGAAGCCGGAGCACGCGTCGATGGTGCTGGGCGGCGAGGTGTTGACGGCGTGCCAGCAGGCGTGCCCGACGCAGGCGATCGTGTTCGGCAACCTGCGGGACACGAACGCGCAGGTCGTCACGCTGCAGAACAGCAAGCGGGCGTTTGAGCCGCTGGGCGAGCTGAACACCCAGCCGCGGACGAAGTACCTCGCGAAACTGCGGAACCCGGTGAACGAGGGGGTCGGCACGCCGGGCGCGGCGCCGGTCGAGAAGAAGGAGCCGCACGCGGCGGCGGAGGCGGCTGGGTCGGTCGGGTAGTCCGGGCGAGGGCGTGAGCGGCGGACGCGGGCGCGCGGCAGTCAGCAGCAGCAGGTTGGGTCAGAACATGAGCCAGATCGCAGTCAGCAACATCGATGTCGACAACACGTCGGACGACCCGCGCGAGCGGCAGCCGCTGGTGACGGGCGGGCGCGACTTCACGAGCGTGACCGACTCGGTCGCGGCGATCGCGGAGCGGCCGACGACGCTCGGGTGGAAGATCGGGTTCGCGGTCGCGGCGTCGTGGCTGGGCATCCTCGGGCTGTGCCTGGGGTACCTGTTCACGACCGGCGTCGGCGTGTGGGGGAACAACCAGCCGGTGTCGTGGGCGTTCGACATCGTGAACTTCGTGTTCTGGGTCGGCATCGGCCACGCCGGGACGCTGATCAGCGCGATTTTGTTCCTGTTCCGGCAGAACTGGCGGACCGGGATCAACCGGTTCGCCGAGGCGATGACGATCTTCGCGGTCATCTGCGCGGCGATGTTCCCGGGCGTGCACGTCGGGCGGCCGTGGCTGGCGTACTGGCTGGCCCCGTACCCGAACCAGATGCAGATGTGGCCGCAGTTCCGCAGCCCGCTGCTGTGGGACGTGTTCGCGGTCAGCACGTACGCGTCGGTGTCGATGCTGTTCTGGTACATCGGGATGGTGCCCGACCTGGCGACGCTGCGGGACCGGGCGACGAGCCGGACGAAGCAGATCGCGTACGGGATCTTCTCGCTCGGGTGGACCGGGTCGGCCCGGCACTGGCACCGGTTCGAGAAGGCGTACCTGATCCTGGCCGGGCTGTGCACGCCGCTGGTGCTGTCGGTGCACTCGGTCGTGTCGTTCGACTTCGCGACGTCGCAGCTCCCCGGGTGGCACACGACGATCTTCCCGCCGTACTTCGTGGCCGGGGCCATCTACGGCGGGTTCGCGATGGTGCTGAACCTGGCGATCCCGGCCCGGGCGTGGTTCGGGCTGAAGGACATCATCACGCTGCGGCACATCGAGAACTGCGCGAAGATCATGCTCGGGACCGGGTGCATCGTCGGGTACGCATACTCGATGGAGTTCTTCACGGCGTGGTACAGCGGCAGCCTGTACGAGCGGTTCGCGTTCGTGAACCGGGCGCTGGGGCCATACGGGTGGTCGTTCTGGACCATGGTGTTCTGCAACGTGGTCGCGCCGCAGTTCCTGTGGTCGAAGCGGATCCGGACGAACCTGGTGCTGGTGTTCATCATCGCGACGTTCGCGAACGCCGGGATGTGGTTCGAGCGGTTCGTGATCATCGTGACGTCGCTGCACCGGGACTTCCTGCCGTCGAGCTGGTGGAGCTACACGCCGACCTACATCGACATGGGGATGCTGTTCGGCAGCTTCGGGCTGTTCTTCACGCTGTTCCTGCTGTTCTGCCGGTTCCTGCCGGTGGTGGCGATGGCGGAGGTGAAGTCGATCATGCCGCAGGCGCACGCCCACTCCGAGGACCACGACGAGCACAACCCGAGCGAGCGGCTGGGGGACTACTACCCCGACGAGCACCACCGCCCGAAGGGCGAGACGCACTGAGCAGGACGTTACGCGGGCCGCCGTCGCGCGACCCACTCGCGAGAGGTGACTGACATGAGCACGGTACACGCGCACACGATCGAACATACGGACGACCCCGAACTGCTCGGGCGGACCGTGGTCGAGGAGAAGGTCGAGCTGATCGGCCTGCTCGCGGAGTACGAGACCGTCGACGAGGTGATGCGGGCCGCTCGGGCGGTGCGAAAGGCCGGGTTCACCCGGTGGGACGTGCACAGCCCGTTCCCGATCCACGGGATCGACTACGCGATGGGGATCAAGCCGACGATCCTGCCCTGGCTGGTGCTGGGCATGGGGACGCTCGGGCTGATCACGGCGATCATCATGCAGTGGTACACGAACGCGTACGACTACCAGTACCTGATCAGCGGCAAGCCGATCTGGAGCTTCCCGGCGAACGTGCCGGTCATGTTCGAGCTGACCGTGATGTTCAGCGCGTACACGGCGGTGTTCGGGATGCTCATGCTGAACCGGCTGCCGCGGCTGTACAACCCGCTGTTCAAGCACGAGCGGTTTCGGCGGGTGACGAGCGACCGGTTCTTCGTGGTCGTCGACGCGAGCGACCCGAAGTTCGACGAGGCGGCGACGACGCGGCTGTTGACGGAGGCGGGGTCGAAGGCGGTCGAGCGGGTGGAGGACTAACAGGCCATGGCATCACGAATTCACGACGACCTCCCGCCCGGACTGCCCCCGGTCACGTACGCGCCCCGCGAGCCCGGGCTGCGACGGCCGCCGTTCGCGTTCATCGCGGGGGGCGTGATCCTGCTGGTGGCGAGCTGGGTGCCGCTGGTGCTGTTCGCCCGCGGGCGGGTCGAGCGGTCGACCGAGCCGCGCATCCAGATCGTCCAGGACATGGGCGAGCAGCCGAAGTTCCGCGAGCAGCAGACGAACGAGTTGTTCGCCGACCGCCGGGCCGACCGCCCGCGCGTGTTCGGCACGGTCGCCCGGGGCGGGCTGGACGAGGACGACCACTACTTCCGCGGGTACACGCGGACGACCGGCGCGGACGGCAAGGCGGTCACGCAGTTCCTCGACGGGCTGCCGAAGGACGTGACGGTGACGGCCGACCTGCTCGCGCGGGGCGAGAACCGGTACATGATTTACTGCAGCGCGTGCCACGGACTGGACGGTTACGGCCGCGGGCCGATCCGGGTGCGGTCGGAGGAGATCGGGCAGGCGCTGAACGTGAAGTCGGTGCACGACGAGGACGTGCGGTCGCGGCCGGACGGTCACATCTTCAACACGATCACGAACGGGATTCGGACGATGGGCGGGTACTCGGCACAGATCCCGGTGGCGGACCGGTGGGCAATCGTCGCGTACGTGCGTGCCCTGCAGGTCAGTCAGAACCCGCCGCCGGGCACGGCGCCAGCGCCGCAGCAGGCGGCGGTGGCGCCGTAGGGCGACGGCGACGGCAAGAGAGACGCGGACACGCGGAACGTTTCTGGAGAGAGCACACGTGGCAGGTCATTCACACTTGAGACTCCCGGCGGACGAGCCGGCCGACTTCGGCGCCCGGACGGCGCGGCTGGCCACGCTGGCGACCGGGGCCGCGGTCGGCGGGCTGGCGCTGGCGGTCGTGCTCGGGATCGTACACGGGAACGGGTTCCGCCGGTTCTACTTCGCGTACCTGACCGCGCTGGGGTTCTTCCTGATGATCTCGCTGGGCGCGCTCTGCTTCGTGCTCCTCCAGCACGTGAGCCGCGCCGGGTGGAGCGTGAACGTGCGGCGGCTGGCCGAGCACATGGCGGCGCTGCTGCCGGTGCTGGGCGTGCTGTCGCTGCCGATCGTGCTGTCGGTGATCCTCCAGAAGGGCGACTTGTACCCCTGGGCGCTGCCGCACCACGCGGCGTCGGCCGAGGCGCACCACGACGCCAAGCACGAGCCCAAGCCGTCCGCCGCCGGTGGGGCAAGCGTGGGCGAGCACAAGTCGACGCCCGGCTCCGCCGACACGGGCGGGCACGGCGCCGACGCCGAGGAGCACGGCGGGCACGAGGCCGACCCGGGCCGCGGCAACCGCCACCTCGACGAACTCACGCTGAAGAAGCGGAGCTACCTGAACCCGCTGATGTTCATCGGGCGGATGGTGTTGTACTTCCTGATCTGGTCGGCGATCGCGCTCTACTACCTGCGGCACTCGACCCAGCAGGACGTCGACGGCGACTACCGCCACACCGCGCTGATGCAGAAGTGGGCCGGGATCTCGCTGGTTCTGTTCGGGCTGACCGTGACGTTCGCGGCGTTCGACCTGTTCATGACGCTCGACCCGCACTGGTACAGCACGATGTTCGGCGTGTACTACTTCGCGAGCGGGATGGTCAGCTTCTTCGCGGCGATGATCCTGTCGGTCACGCTAATGCAGCGGGCCGGCTACCTGCGCGAGGCCGTGACGATCGAGCATTACCACGACCTGGGCAAGTTCATGTTCGCGTTCACGTTCTTCTGGGGGTACGTGACGTTCAGCCAGTTCATGCTGCTGTGGTACGCCAGCCTGCCGGAGACGACGACCTGGATGAGCCGCCGCGGCGCAACGACGATGGACCACCCGCCGGGGTACGGCAACGAGTGGAAGCCATGGGCGCTGGTCGTGACGGTCGGGTGCTTCCTGCTGCCGTTCCCGGGGCTGCTGTCGCGGATCGTGAAGCGGAACCGCAAGGCGGTGACGTTCTGGGCGTGCTGGCTGCTCGTGTTCCAGTTCTGCAACATCTTCTGGATCGTCATGCCGGAGATGCGGGCCGGGTTCCCGCGGGTGCCGGCGATCGAGCTCGCGTCGCTGGTCGGGATCGGCGGCGTCTGCCTGCTGGTCTGGCTGCGGCTGACGGCCAAGCACAAGATCCGCCCGGTGAACGACCCGCGCGTGTTCGAGTCGGCGGCGTTCGTGAACGTTTGAGGTGACCGCAAGGCGCGCGGCGACGCGCGTCGGTGATTGAGGTAACGCAATGGCGGCGACATCGATTCGACAAGACGTGAACGCCCCGCTGATCGTCCTGATCGGCGTGGTGTCCGGGCTGCTGCTGCTGGTGATCGTCTTCGGGCTGCAGGCGTGGTTCGTCCGCGAGGAGTCCGCCGAGATCGCGGCGAAGTGGCGGGTTTCAAAAAACCAGTGGCTCGACGACCTCCGCGCTGAGCAGTTGGCTAAGATCCAAAAAGCCGGGTTCGCGGACCCGGAAAAGACCAAGCCGACGCTCCCGATCGCGCAGGGGATGCAGTTGATGATCCAGTCGAACGGGAAGCTCCCCAAGCCCCCGGCGACCAAGCCGGCGGCGGCCGGCGGGCAGCAGCAGCAGCAACCCAAGCAGCCGGAGCAGCCGAAGAAGTGACTCGTCCGCGGTAAGGCGGCACAGACGTGATGTACCCAACGACTTTCCAGAATCTGGTGCGGATGACGGCGGCGTGGCTGGTCGCGGCGGCGGTGATCGTCGTGCCGGCGATGGCCGGCGAATCGGCCCCGGCAGCGGACGTTGCACCGCAGCAGCCGCAGCAGCAGGACGGCGCGCTCCGCCCGTCGCGGATGGAGCCGGCCCCGGACGAGTTGAAGAACATCACCGTCGACGAGAAGCTGAACACGACGCTGCCGCTCGACCTGACGTTCTTCGACGAGACGAACCGCCCGGTGCAGCTCCGGGAATACTTCGGCGGCAAGCGGCCGGTCGTGCTCCAGCTCGGCTACTACGGCTGCCCGATGCTGTGCGACTTGGTCAGCCGGGGGCTGACCGACTCGCTGCGGCAGCTCAAGCTGGACGCGGCGACGGACTACGAGGTGGTGTTCGTCAGCATCGACGCGAACGAGACGTTCCAACTCGCGCAGCAGAAGAAGCGGGCGTACGTGCAGGCGTACGGGCGGGCGGGCGCGGACACGGGCTGGCACTTCCTGACCGGCCGGGACGGCCAGATCAAGCGGCTCGCGGAGGCGGTCGGGTTCAACTACAAATGGGTGCCCAGCGCCCGCCAGTTCTCGCACCCGGCGGCGATCGTCATCCTGACGCCTGACGGGAAGATCTCACGGTACCTCTACGGGGTGCAGTTCAAGGAGCAGACGGTCCGCCTGTCGCTGGTGGAAGCGTCGGAGGGGAAGGTCGGCTCGACGGTCGACAAGTTCATGCTCACCTGCCTCCAGTACGACGGCAAGCAGGGCAAGTACGCGATGTTCGCGATGGGGCTGATGCGGACGGCGGGGGTCGTGACGGTCGTCGTGATCGGCGGCATCTTGTGGCGGCTGTTCCGCCGCGAGCGGCTGGCCCGTGCGGCGATGAACGATGGCGACGACCACGGCGGAGGCGCCCCGGGTGGCCGGGCGACGCCGGCGACGGTCTAGGACGTACAGGGACGGACGACGGGACGGACGGGACGGAACACGGATACGGCTATGTTAATTGCGATCCTGGCACAGGCGACACAGGCGGCGGCCCGGGCGACGACGGGGCCGACCAGGGACGGCGGCTACTGGATGCCGCGCCAGTCCTCGACGGTCGCCGGCGACGTCGACAACGTGTTCGACTTCATCTACTGGCTCAGCCTGTTCTTCTTCGTGCTGATCACGGTGATGCTGATCGCGTTCATCTGGAAGTACCGCCACCGCGAGGGCGTGCGGCACGAGCCGGCCGCCGGGCACAGCACGGCGCTCGAGCTGACGTGGACGCTGATCCCGACCGTCCTGGTGCTGGTGATCTTCTACTTCGGGTTCCGCGGGTTCATGAACATGACGATCGACCCGCCGAACTCCTACGAGGTTGGCGTGACCGGCCGGATGTGGAGCTGGGGGTTCGCTTACGAGGGACGGTACTTCAGCAACGACGGCAAACTGCACGTCCCGGTCAACACCCCGATCCGCCTCGTGACCAGCTCGGACGACGTGATCCACAGCTTCTTCATCCCGGCGTTTCGCGTGAAGAAGGACGTGGTGCCCGGGCGGTACAACCGGATGTGGTTCGAGGCGACCGAGCTCGGCGAGTTCGACGTGTACTGCACCGAGTACTGCGGCACGAACCACTCGACCATGCTGACCAGCGTCGTCGTCCACACGATGCCGGAGTTCCAGGAGAAGCTCGCCGAGTTCAAGGACTGGACCCGGACGATGACGCCGGTCGAGGCCGGGCGGATGCTGGTCGAGTCGCGCGGGTGCAAGCAGTGCCACTCGACCGACGGCAGCGTCGTGATCGGGCCGACGCTGAAGGACCTGTACGGCAGCCAGGTGCCGGTCGTCGGGCAGGGGAACGTGCTCGCGGACGAGGCGTACATCCGCGAGTCGATCCTGTACCCGCAGACCAAGGTGCACCAGGGGTTCGGGCCGCCGTCGCCGATGCCGTCGTTCCTCGGGCAACTCAACGACAACGACCTGATGGCGATCAACTGGTACCTGAAGTCGATCAGCGCGAACTACAAGGGCGACCTGATCGAAGGAAAGAAGCTGCTCGCCAAGCCGGGCGGCGGCACGACCCAGCCGTCGGCGACGCAGCCGGCGGAGACCGTCCCGCGGCAGAACGTCAACACGAACACCCAGGGCGGCCTGCCGTCCGACCCGAACAAGGCTAACGACAACCAAAGTCAGAAGAAGGAGCCCGGTCCCGCGGCGCCGCCGAAGTAGTCGTTCGACCTCGGCCGCCCGCGCGCGTCACCGCCTAGAGACCGTTCCCCGGAGTAACCTCGCATGTCTGCAAACATTGGCGCCATCCCGATCACGACCGGCCACGCCCACGGCGGCCCGGAGCACGGCGGCAACTACCTGACCCACGGCAAGGGCGTCGCGTCCTGGCTGTTGACGCTCGACCACAAGCGCATCGGCATCATGTACATGGTCGGCGTGCTCGGCTCGTTCGCGATCGGCGGCACGTTCGCGATGATCCTGCGGGCGATGCTGTGGAGCCCGCTCGACGTCGCCAAGGACCCCACCAAGGCCGCCCGGTCGTACGAGTTCTACAACAACGCCTTCACCACCCACGGGGCGGTGATGGTCTTCCTGTTCATCATCCCGGCGATCCCGGCGATCCTGGGGAACTTCGTCCTGCCGCTGATGCTCGGTGCCAGGGACGTCGCGTTCCCCCGCCTGAACCTGCTCAGCCTGTACTGCTGGATCGCCGGCGCGATCTTCTTCGTTTACGTGCTGATGAGCGGCGTGCTGCACTCCGCGTTCGGTATCAACCTGCCGGGCGGGTACGGGCTGGACACGGGGTGGACCTTCTACACGCCCTACAGTACCGCCCGCGCCGCCGGGGCGGTCACCGCGGCGACGTTCGGCGCGTTCATGCTGGGATTCAGCTCGATCCTGACCGGCGTGAACTTCATCGCGACGATCCACATGCTCCGCCCGCGCGGCATGACGTGGTTCCGGATGCCGCTGTTCCTGTGGGCGCTCTACTCGACCAGCCTGATCCAGATCTTGGCGACGCCCGTGCTCGCGATCACGCTGCTGCTCCTGATCGCGGAGCGCACGCTGGGCGTCGGCGTGTTCGACCCCGCGCTCGGCGGCGACCCGGTGCTGTACCAGCACTTCTTCTGGTTCTACAGTCACCCGGCCGTCTACATCATGATCCTGCCGGCGATGGGCGTGGTCAGCGAGGTGATCGCGGCGTTCAGCCGGCGGCACATCTTCGGGTACAACTTCATCGCGCTCTCGTCGGTCGCCATCGCGCTGCTCGGGTTCATCGTCTGGGGCCACCACTTGTTCGTCAGCGGCCAGTCGCCGCTCGCCAACGCGATCTTCTCGCTGCTGACGTTCAGCGTCGCGATCCCGTCGGCGATCAAGGTGTTCAACTGGACGAGCACGCTGTACAAGGCCGACATCCGCCTGAAGACCCCGTTCCTCTACGCCGCCGGGTTCATCTCGCTGTTCACGGTCGGGGGACTGACTGGGCTGTTCCTCGGCGCGCTATCGACCGACATCCACCTGACCGACACCTACTTCGTCGTCGCCCACTTCCACTACGTGATGGTCGGCAGCATGCTGTTCGCGTTTCTGGCCGGCCTGTACTACTGGTGGCCGAAGATGTTCGGCCGCATGTACCACGAGAACACCGGCCGGATCGCCGCCGCGATCATCTTCGTCGGGTTCAACCTGACGTTCTACCCGCAGTTCGTCATGGGCGGGCACGGGATGCCGCGGCGGTACGCGAGCTACCCGGTCAAGTTCGTCTCCGAGCACCGGCAGTCGACGGTCGGCGCATTCACGATGGGCGCCGGGCTGGTGCTGGCCGGGCTGAACCTCGCCCACTCGCTCCGCCGGGGGCGCAAAGCCCCCGTCAACCCCTGGGGCGCGAACACGCTCGAGTGGCGGACGCCGTCGCCGCCCCCGCACGACAACTTCAAGGAGGCGCCGGTCGCCGGTGACCCGTACGACCTGCACGGATGGAAGGAAGACAAGGTGACCGGCGAATGGACGCTCGACAAGTCGGAGCACCCGTCGGTTGACGGCCCGCCCCACGACCCGGCGGCGGCGAAGCATTGAGCGGCAGTAGGCAGTAGGTAGTAGGCAGTAGGCAGTAGGCAGGCGCGCGTAACCCTCGTTCCGAGTAGTCCGCGACACGGCAGGCATTTCCATGAGCACCGTATCCACCATCCCCACGGCGCACGACGACGCGCACGGCCACGGCGACGGGAACGGGCACGACCCGCACCTCGCTCACCACTTCGACTCGATCGAGCAGCAGACCGCGTCGGGCAAGCTCGGCATGTGGGTGTTCCTCGCGACCGAGATCCTGATGTTCGGCGGGCTGTTCTGCGCGTACAGCGTCTACCGCCACAACCACCCGGACGTGTTCGAGTACGCCCACAAGTACCTCGACAAGTCGCTGGGTGCGATCAACACGGTCGTGCTGATCACCAGCAGCCTGACGATGGCGTGGGGTGTCCGCCTCGCCCAGCTCGGCAAGCAGCGCGGGCTGATCATCTGTCTGGCCCTGACCCTGCTGGGCGGGTTCGGGTTCATGGCGATCAAGTCGATCGAGTACAAGAGCAAGTGGGAGCACCACCTCGGGTTCGCCCAAGCGAACCGGTACGACCTGCGGAACAAGCCGCTCGAGGCGGCGGCCGCCGGCCAGCACCAGGCGATCGACCAGAAGGCGGCGGCGAACCAGCAGACGACCCACGCCGCCAAGCAGGTTCAGGCGGGCGGGGCCGCGGGATCTGCGGCGCCCGCGAACGCCGGCTCCGAAACCCACGCGGGTGGGAACGCGCCCGGCGCGCCCAAGGCCGGGGACGAGGCGCACCGCGCCGCCGCCGCCCAGTCGGGCGCGGGCCCGGTCAACCCCGAGTTCTTCGACCCCCATTCCGGCACGCCCGACGCGACCGCCGTCCGCCCGATCGCGCAAGCGCCCGCCGGGCTCGCGCCGCAAATCGTCGCCGAGCACCACGCCGCCGGCCACCACGACCAGGCCGAGCTCGACCGCGAGTTCGGCCGCCTGTCCACGCTCGACAAGCAGCGGACGTCCACGTTCTTCCAGGTCTACTTCATGATGACCGGGCTGCACGGCATCCACGTCGTGATCGGCATGGCGCTGATCTTCTGGATCTTGGTTAAAGCGGTGCCGCCCGCGACCCGCCGCAGTGTCAACATGATCGGGCTCGCGAGCATCGGCCTGTTCTTCCTGTACGTCGGCATCCTGATCCTGCACCGGCCGTCGCTGGTGATCGGGATCGTGATCCTGCTGCTGGCCGGGGCTGGGCTGTTCCTGTGGGCGCTGCGGCCGACCCCGGTGCCGGCGGGCGCACTGGCCGGCGGCGGGACGGCGGTCGTCATGGGCGCCGGCGCCACCGCCGCGGTCGGCGACTTCGGCCCGCACTACTTCCAACCGGTCGACATCGTCGGCCTGTACTGGCACCTGGTCGACCTGATCTGGATCTTCCTGTTCCCGCTGCTGTACCTGATCTGACGAAGTCGAGAGAGAGCGAGACGCGACCCATGGCCACGCAAATCGATCACGGTTCCTCCACCGCCGTCGCCGCCGACCACAACGCCGACAACGTCCGGCGGGCGCAGCACGTGCACGTCGTTCCGCCGTGGCTGCTGCTCGCCGTCTACGGCGTGCTGCTCGTGCTGACCGTGATCACGGTGAAGATCACCGACTTCGAGCTGGGCCCGTTGAACATCTGGCTGGCGCTGTTGGTCGCGGTGGTCAAGGCCGGCGTCGTCGCGCTCTATTTCATGCACCTGCGGTGGGACAGCCCGTTCAACGCGATCTGCCTGATCGCCGCGCTGTTCTTCGTCGCGATCTTCATCGGGATCGCCGTGCTCGACAGCAAAGAATACCGGCCCAACTACGACCCGCCCGGTGGCGGGCAGGTGATGGCCGGCCAAGCGCACTGACGCGGCGCGGCGCGCCTGAGCGGCCAGCCCAAGGGGCGGGGCCCGCCCTTTGCTGAAGCAGCGACCGATGCCTGACCCGTGGCCAGCCGACCGGACGGCCCCGGTCGCCGACCACGATTCCATCCGTACCCATGGCCTCCGACAGCGCACGATTCCCGACCGACCTCCCCGGTGACGGCGCAGACCGCGGCGGCGGTGACCCCCGCGGTGACGATCCCCTCGACCATGGCCCCCGTCAGCCTTCGTTCCAAAACGCCGGCACGGTCGGCATGCTGCTGTTCCTCGCGTCGCTGTCCATGCTGTTCACGGCCAGCCTCGTCGGGTTCATCTTCATCCGATACCGCGGCGAGCGCAGCCCGGCTGCCGGCGCGATCCACCTCCCCGGCGCGCTTTGGTTGAGCACGTTCCTCGTCCTCGGCGTCAGCGTCGCGCTGTCGCTGGCGACCCGGCAGATCCGCGCGGGAAAGCACCGCTCCTACCGCAAGTCGCTCACCGCCGCCCTCGCGCTCGCCGCCGGCTTCCTGACCGTCCAGGCCCCCGCGATGATCAACCTGCTGGTCGCCCACCGCACGCTGCGCAGCCAGACCGCGGCGAGCCACCAGCTCTACGGCCTGATCTTCTTCCTGGTGCTGCTGCACGCGCTCCACGTGCTCGGCGGGATGTTCAGCCTCGTCCGCGTGACGATCCGCGCCCTCCGCGGCGCGTACGAGCGCGAGGGCGGCGGCCACGACCCGATCCGCCACACCGCCCTCTACTGGCACTTCCTCGACGTGGTGTGGCTGATCATGTTCGCCGTGCTGTACCTGATGAGGTAGGCGGTGTGGGGTGCGGGTGGCCGGCGGTCGGCTCAGGCGTCCAGCGAGACCAGGCCCTCGGTCACCGCGAACCGGGTCAGCTCCGCGACGCTGTGCAGGTCGAGCTTCTCCATCAGGTTCCGGCGATGGGTTTCGACCGTCTTCACGCTGACGCTCAGCGCGAACGCCGCCTCCTTGGTCGACTTGCCCTCGGCGATCAGGCGGAGCACCTCGCGTTCGCGGTCGCTCAGGCGGCCCAGCGCGCCGCCGCCGTTCCCGCGGACGTGGTCCTCGACCACCGCGCCGGCGACGGTCGGGCTCAGGTAGACCTGCCCGCCGACGATCGCCCGCAGCGCCGCGGTCAACTCCTCGACCGGGGCGGTCTTGAGCACGTACCCCGCCGCACCGGCCCGCAGCATCTCCGACGCCGACCGGCTGTCCGAGTACGCCGACAACGCGACGATCCGGGCCTCGGGGTTCGCCCCGCGGATCCGCCGCGTCGCCTCGACCCCGTCCATGTCGGGCATGTTGACGTCCATGACGACCACGTCCGGCGCGAGCCGACCGGCCATTTCAACCGCGGTCGGCCCGTCCGCCGCCTCGGCGACGACCTCCATGTCCGCCTCGTGATCCAGCATCGCGCGGATGCCTTGGCGGATCAGGCGGTGGTCGTCGGCGATCAGGATGCGAATGTTGTCCATGGCGGGTGCCTCCTTGCGGTCGTGTAAGCGGTAATGGGGCGGCCGCGTCCGCGCTTGCGAACGGTCCTCACGACGTGCACGAGCACATGCTAAAGACGTTGCGCGGTGCCCGACAACTAGGATTTCACGGAAGTATCGAAAACGGTGGGACTATTTGGTGGCTGACCAAGCGGGTCACCAGAACAGGTGTCGAGGGGAGACGAGGCGGGCCCAGATCGGGAAATAAAAAAGGGGCGGCAGTTGACGGCCGAGGAAGGGGGGGAACCTCAACGCGTCGGGGTCTGCCGCCCCGAAGCCGTACTGTATGCGGATTCACGCGGGTGTCAAGCGATTCAGAGGAGAATTACCGACCTCCATGCCGGTATTCTCCGGAAGTGTCTAGCCGCATCACCCCGGGCGCGTCGTCGTCATACCACTCGCGAGCGGATCTCCACCTCCGACGTCAGCGTCCGGTGAACCGGGCACTTTCCGGCGATGTCCGCCAACCGCGCTCGCTGCTCGTCGGTCAGCGGGCCAACGAACTCGAGCGCGCAGTCGATCCGGTCGAGCATCCCCTCTTTGGTCTCGCAGTCGGCGCAGTCCGCCGCGTGCACCCGCGCGTGCCGCAGGCGGACGGTGACACCGGTGAGCGGCCACCCTTTGCGCTTCGCGTACATCGTGGCCGTGATCGTCTTGCACGCGCCGAGCGCCGCCAGCAGGAGGTCGTACGGGTTCGGGCCCGCGTCGGCGCCGCCCAAGCGCCGCGGCTCGTCCACGGTGAATCGGTGCGGGCCAGCCTCCACGGTCTGCGCGTACGCTGCGCCGTCGCCGCGCACGACCACGCCGCCCGCATCGACTCCCGACGACAATGACTGATCGCTCACCGAAACCTCCCGAACGTGACAAGGCATTCTAGCCGCGATCCGACGCGGAGCGCGCCGCCGACGCCACACCCGGTTCATCCGCCCTGACCCCCTCACCTGAACGCGCACCGCGCCACCACCCCCGTCGACAGCCACCGCCCGTCCGCCGCCGCCAGCCGCAGGTCCTGCCCCTGAACGTCGAACCGCGTGCCGGGCCGCGCCCGCCCGACCGCCTCGGCGACCAGCCGCCGCACGCTCGCCGCCGTCTCCTGTCGAGCGTAGCCGTTCAGCACCAGGAAGACCGGGAACTCCGTGAGCACGCCGCAGCACGCCCCGAGCAGGGGGGGCAGGTCGCGCTCGACGCGCCACGCCTTCCCGGTCGGCGAGTGTCCGAACGCCGGCGGGTCGAGCAGGATCCCGTCGTACCGCCGCCCGCGCCGCTGCTCGCGCGCCACGAAGGTCGCCGCGTCCTCCAGGATCCACCGGACGGCGTCCCCCGGCAGATCGTTGAGGGCCGCGTTCTCCTTCGCCCACCCGATCGAGGGCTTCGACGCGTCCACGTGCGTAACGAAGTGCCCGTCCCGCGCCAGCGCCACGGTCGCCCCGCCCGTGTAGGCGAACAGGTTCAGGATCGCCAGCCGCGGCCGGCCGGACTGGCGCGCCCTCTCCCGCATCCACCGCCAGTTCTGCCGCTGCTCGGGGAAGACCCCGGTGTGCTTGTACGGCGCGAGCCGGACGGACAGTCGCAAGTCGTCGAACTCGACCGGCCACGACTTCGGCAGCGCCGCCCCGCCGCGCGTCCGCCACGCCCCACTCCCGGCTTCGCCCTCGTACGTTCCGTCGGCCGACCGCCACGCCGCCGCGTCTGCCGGCCGCCCCTGCGCGGTCGGGTCAGGCCGCACGAGTCGATACGGCCCCCACTGCTCGAGCCGCCGCCCGTCGCCAAAGTCCAGGAGCGTGTACCCGTCCGCCACAGTCCCTCTTGTGAGGTGGCACGGGCGTCCCGCCCGTGAAGAATCCCGCCGCGCTAGCGGCTCCCCGTCTCCGTCCCACAGGCCCGCGGAGCGTCAAACTTCCACGAAGCGCCGGATCGTCACCTTCTTCCCCTTGATCGCGCTCTTCTGCATCGCCGCCAGCACGTCCTCGATCACCTCCGCCGGCAACTCGACCACCGAGTACTTGTCCGTGATCTCGATCGCCCCGATTGAACTCCCGGCGATGCCCGACTCGCCCGCGATCGCGCCGACCAGGTCCTGCGGCCGCACCCCCGCGATCCGCCCGGCCCCGACGTAGATCCGCGCCGTCGGCCCCGTCGGCCCGCGCGGCGCACGCTCTTCCCGCGGCGGCCGCTCCTCGCGCGGGGCAATTTCCTCGCGCGCCGGCCGCTCCGCCCGCGGCGCCCGATCCTCGCGCGGCGGTCGCTCCTCGCGCACCCGCCGGGGCGGCGGCCCGTCCCGCCCCTCCCGCATCGCCGGCCTAAGGTCGCGCTCGTCCCCGTCATCCCCGTCCTCCTCCCGGTCCCCGCCCGCCGCCTGGTGCGCCAGCTTCACCGCCGCCAGCGCGACGTCCATCAGGTCGTGCTCCTGCGCCAGCGACTCCACGCACACGCGGTACCGGTCCAGCCCGCCCGCGAGGATCGCCTCCCGCAGCGACGCCCGCGTCAGCTCCAGCCGCCGCGCCCGCAGGTCCGCCACCGTCGGCACCTGCGCGATCTCGATCCGCCCCTTCGTCACCCGCTCGTAGATCTTCAGCAGCCGCGACTCGCGCGGGTCGGCCAGCGTGATCGCCACCCCCTCGCGCCCGGCCCGGCCGACCCGCCCGATCCGGTGCACGTACGAGTCCGGCGACGTCGGCACGTCGTAGTTCACCACCAGCTCGAGGTTCTCGATGTCCAGTCCGCGGGCCGCGACGTCCGTGGCGATCACCAGGTCGATCGCCCCCTCGCGCAGCCGCTTGATCACGCGCGTCCGCTGGTCCTGCGTGATCCCGCCGTGCAGCGCCTGCGCCCGGTACCCGTGCGCGCTCAGCCGCTCGGTCAGCGCGTCCACCTCCGTCCGCATCCGGCAGAACACCAAGGCCGACTGCGGGCTCTCCAGGTCCAGCACCCGCCCGAGCACCTCGTCCTTCCGCGCCCGCGGGACGATGTACGCCGTCTGCCGCACCTTCGGCGCCGCCCCCTTCGGCACGGCCTCCTTCGCGATCTGCACCCGCAGCGGCTCCTTCAAATGCCGCTTGACCATCCCCGCGATCCGGGGCGGCAGCGTCGCCGAGAACAGCACCGTCTGCCGCTCGGCCGGCGTCTCCGACAGGATCGCTTCCAGGTCCTCCGCGAACCCCATGTCCAACATCTCGTCCGCCTCGTCGAGCGCGAGGATCGACAGCCCGCCGAGGTTCATCGTCTTGCGGCGGATGTGGTCCAGCGCCCGCCCCGGCGTCGCGACGACCACGTCCACCCCGCGGTCGAGCATCCGCACCTGCTGGCCGAACGAGTGCCCGCCGTAGATCGCCATCGACGTCAGCTTCAGCTTCGTCCCGTACTTGTGGATCGCCTCCGCGACCTGCATCGCCAACTCGCGCGTCGGCACGAGGATCAGCGCCGCCGGCCGCGACCGCTCCTTCCCCATCCCGCTGATCCGCTGCAGCATCGGCAGGGCGAACGCCGCCGTCTTGCCCGTGCCGGTCGCCGCCTGTCCGATCACGTCCTTGCCGGTCAGGAGCAGGGGGATCGCCTCGCGCTGGATCGGCGTCGGCTCCTCGTACCCGAGCTCGGTCAGCGTCGCGACCAGCTTCGCGTCCAGCCCGAGCGTCCCGAACCCGCCGTCCTTCCCGTCGTCCGTCTTCGCCGCCGCTTCTTCGCTTGCCATCTTGATCCTCAGAGCAGGTCACGCCTTCTAAACCGACCCATGCGCGCACTGCCAGACGCCGCGAGGCCGACGAAATCCGATCGGGCATTCTACGCACTTCCGCCCGCGTGCCCACCCCGGATTAGCGGACAGCGAAGCGAGGGCGGCCACCGGTCGTGGCCGCCGGACGCGCTTCCCCCGTGGGGACGCAACCTTCCCGCCGGGCCGGTGTCCAATACGGGATGAGCCATACCCTGCCGAGCGTGCTGATCCTCTGCCTCGCCGCCGCCCTCGCCTGCGCGCCTCACGCCGCCCCCGGCGCCGCGGAGGCGCCCGGGGAAGTCAAGCCGCTCGACACGTGGAGCGGCAAGCCCGCCGACGCCGCGCTGAAGGCCGCCGCCCCCGAGTCTGGTGTCGTCACCGACGCCGACGCCTGGAAGAAGATCTGGTCCGCGTGGCGCCCGGACGAGGAACGCCCGCACGTCGATTTTGACAAGGACCTGATCCTGATCGCCACCGCCGACGGTCCGAACCGCGTCAACCTCACTGCCACGCGGGACCAGCAAGGTGACGTCACCGTGGTCGGCGCGGCCACCCGCATGGCCGGCCCCGGCTTCGGCTACGCGCTGGCGCGGGTTCCGCGCGACGGCATCAAGTCCGTCAACGGGAACCCCGTTGCGTCCGGCGGTGCCGCACCTGGAAAGCCGCGCGGCGCCAAACCGGCCGGTAAGCCACTCGCCGAGTACGCCGCCTCCTTCGCAGACGGCAAGCTCACCGTCACCGCCCGCGGCACGAACAACACCGGCGGCTGGACCAACGCCCTCGAGCCGGTCGAGAAGAGGGACGGCCCTGCCGAGTTCAAGTTCACCCAAACCCGCCCCCGCGGCATCGCCACCCAGGCCTTCAAAGACTTCACCGCCACCGCCACCGCGGACGCCGCGACGAAGCCGGAGCACGTCATCGTCACCGACACCGCCGGCCGGCACTCGGTGCCCGTGAAATGACGAATCCGCAGCGAGCGCAAAGTCGCGCCGACACCCGTTTCGAGACGATCGTCCCCCCGCGCGCGCGCCGTCGCGTCCCCGGCTACCCTGCCACCGGCAGCGCCACCGCGCGGCCGCGCTTCGCCGCACCGCCGGACACACCCGCGGAGATCGTCACCTCCACCATCTCGGTCCCGTGGCACGCCGCCGACCCGTCCACGCCGTGCATCGGCAGGGCGCTCTGCGGCGGGCCTTCCAGCCGCTCGATCTTCCCGAACATCAGCCGCAGCGCCCACCCGCTCGTCCGGCGGAACGACTGCGTCAGCCCGAGCATCCCGACGACCTGCATCCCCGCCGCCCGGTGCGAGACCTTCGTCTTCCGCAGCAGCGCGGCGACGAACCAGACCGGGTTGTAGAAGTACAGGTACCCCATCAGCAAGTTGAGCTGCTTCCGCCACGGCCGCTTGTGGCCGCTGGCGACCACGTAGTTCCCGTCGTACATGTGCGGCAGCACCTTCCGGCCGCCCACACGATCCAGCACCTGCCCGCCGCTGAACGTCCCCTCGTACAGCTTCGTCCCGGCCGACGGCGTCATCATCAGCACCTGTAGCGACACCGCGCCGGCCTTCCGCAGCAGCTTGATCTGGTTCAACAGGCCGTAGTCCCCCTTGCGCGAGTAGAGCGGCTGCGAATCGTGGTGCATCATCATCGGCATCGGACAGATCCCGACGTCGCGCAGCCGCGTGAACGCCTCCTGCGTCTTGCTCACGCTCTGCCCCTTGTTGACGAGCGTCGCCGTCATGTCCTCCACGCCCAGCCAGAGCGCCCGGCAGCCCGACTCGCGCACGAGCGGCAGGTGGTCCTTCATCTGCAGCGTGTCGTGCACCGTCACCTCCGTGTGCCACCGCGCCCGCTTGCGCAGCGGCGCCGCGCCCGGGTACTCCGCCCGCGCCAGCGTCTCGACGATGTCCAGCGTCCGCTGCTTGTGGTTGAAGAAGTTGTCGTCCGCGCCGAAGAAGTAGCGCAGGCCGTACTCTGTGTTCAGCCGGTGCATCTCCTCCGCGATCCGCCCCGGGCTCTTCAGCCGGTGCTGCCGCTGGTTGTACGCCGGGATCGGGCAGTACTGGCAGGCGAACTTGCACCCGAACGTCAGCACGATCGAACTGATCGGGCTCAGCTTCCGCACGCGATCCGCGCTCACGGCTTCGGAGCCGATCGTCTCGCGCCGGCTGGGCGCTTCGAGCAATCGGTAGCCGAGCACGGGGTCGGGCAATTCATCGAGATCCCCCACCAGGCGCTGCACGCCCGTGTCGACGAGCTCCCCCGGCGCGCCGTCGACACCGCCGCGCCCGTAGACCAGGCCGAGGATGCCGTCCAGCGCGCCGGCGTCCCGCGCCCGCATGAACGCCGCCCGCATCGGCTCGCCCGGCCGCCGCATCGCCAGCAGGACCTCGAGCATCTCCAGCAGCACGTACTCCTCGCCGGTCACGACCACGTCCGCGCTCGTCGGGTTCGCGCGGTCGCCGCTGAACAGCTCGTACGGCTGGTACACCGCGTGCGGCCCGCCCGCGATGATCAGCGGCCGGTGCTCCGGCGCGATCTGCCGCGCGTCGCGGATCATCTCCATGCACCGCTGCGAGTGCAGCCCCATGCTCGAGACCATGAACAGGTCCGGCACCCGACCGTCGAGCTGCATCCGCGACGGCTTGAACCGCTTGTTCCACTGCTGCAGAACGATCCGCGTCTTCGTGAACCCCGAGTCGACCATCGCCGACCCGATCCCGCGCACGCCCGCCGGCGCCATCCGCGTGTCGGCGTAGATGAACGGCAGCATGCGCGTGCGGTGGTCGAACGCGCACGCGATCACGGTCGCCAGGTCGTGCTTTGGCGCGATGCCGCGCAACCGCCGCCGCAACTCCAGCAGCGCCCCAGGCCTGAGCAGTTCGTCCCCACGAGAGCGGCGCGGCAGTTCCATGCGGGTCAATCCTTGGACGAGAGTGAAGGCGCACCAACGACGGCGCCATGAACGGTTCGGCCCGGTACGTCCCCCCGGCAGTTGGCGGGCGCACCGAAGGTGCACGGGAAGTGCGTCCCCATCATCCCCCGATAAGGGATTGTTATCCACCCCGCCCGCCGAATCCCGCCCTGCCCCGGCCGCACTGCGGATCAGGTCGCTTCGCGCAGTGACGCTCTTCCCCGCCACGCCCCTCATCGGACGCCCTCTAGCCGAGGCGGGACCCCAAGAACGCGAGCGCAATGAGGCCCGCGGTGAAGGCGAGCGCGGCCGCCGTCATCCACGCGATCCGCCGGTAGTGACCATCGGTCTCCTCGGACGGCGGCAGCGGCTGCGGCGTCCGATAGTCGAGAGGCACCGGCAAGCGTTTCACGTCCCCTCCGTCTGCCCGCGCCCGGCCGCCGTGCCGCACTCCGGACATCGCCCCGGCGTCGCGCGGAGGTCGTAACCGCATGCGGGGCAGAGGCCGGCCGCGCCTTGCCCGCGCCTGTAGTGATGCTGCAGCCGCGCGGCAGGCCCGGCCCCGGTGACCAGAAGCATCGTCCAGTAGGGGGCTTGCCACCTCACGCCGCCCTCACGGTTATACGGGCCAGCATGAACAGTCACGCCGCGTCTTCGAAGCATCACGTCGACACCCGCGTCAGTCCTGAAAGAACGGGGAGACCATTCCGAGCGCCGGGCCGCGTCGATCCAGGTGGCGGCGACCCCGAGGAACAGCACCAGCGACAGCGCAGTCGCGGCATTCAGCAGGATGCGGAGGAGTCGCAGGGGGGGCCTCACCGGCCGGCATCTTACCGCGCGGGCGCACGACTCTGGGAGACCTCGCGCCGGTCGAGTGGCGGGTCACGCCCCGCGCGCGTCCTCCGGCCCACCGCGGCACTCCCCTAACACTCTCCGCAGCTCGGCCGGTGTGGCCACGCGGTGCCGAGCGGCCGTGTCCCCTTCGCCGACCTTCACCGTCACCGTCGTCTCCGCCGGCAGGGCCAAGCGGAACATTGACTCGTCCGTCACATCGTCGCCGGCGAGCAGGACGAGGTCGTAGCTGCGGCCGGCGAGCACGCGCGTCACCGCCGCCCCCTTGTCGGCGTGGGCCGACGTGACCTCGACGATCTTCCGGCCCTGCCGCACGGTAACTGGCTCGTTGGCGGCGACGGCGGACAACTCCATCACCAGCTCTTTAGCCTTCTGCTCGCCGTACTCCGGGTCGGCCCGGCGGTAGTGCCAGACGAGGCCGGCCCGCTTCTCTTCGACGTGCGTCCCGGGCGTCGACGCCTCGAACAACTCCAGCACGCGGCGGATCGGCGCCTTCCACGGGTAAACCGCGCCGCCGTCGATCCGCTCCCACTCGACCGAGCCCGACCGCCGCACCGCCGCGCCGTGCTCGGCGATCAGGCCGAACTTCGCGTAACCGCCGACGAACCCGGCGAGGTCCTCGGGGGTCCGGCCGGAGATGATCGTCACGTCGACGTTCGCTAATTCGGCGCATCGGTCGAGCACCGCCCGCACCTCCGGCGTCGGCGTGGCGGCGGCCGGGTCGCGGACGATCTCGCGCAGCGTGCCGTCGTAGTCGAGGAACAGCGCGACGCGCTTCCCCGCCGCGACGGCCTGAGTCAGTCGTTCGCGGACGGACGCGCCGTCCGCCGTGGCCGTTTTCGCGGCCGCGGGTGGTTCGGCCTTGACCAGGTCACCGACGAACGCCCGCGCCCACGCCCGCGCGTCGAACGACATCACGCGCCGGCGCATCTCCGCCATCCGCGACCGCCGCTCGCCGGCCGGCATCGCCAGCGCCCGGCCGATCGCGTCGGCCACCGCCTGCGCGTCGTACGGGTTCACCTGGATCGCGGCCGACAGCTCGGCCGCCGCGCCGGCGAACTCGCTGAGGATCAGCACGCCCGGGCCGCGCTCGTCCCCCGGCAGGTCGTGCTCGCGCTGGCAGGCGATGTACTCTTTGGCGACGAGGTTCATCCCGTCCATCAGCGGCGTGACGACCGCGACGTCCGCCAGCGCGTAGAGCGCGCACAGTTCGGTGAACGACACCGACCCGTAGATGAACCGCACCGGCGAGTTGCTCAGCGTCGCGAACTTCCCGTTCATCCGCCCGACGCGGAACTCGATCTCCTCGCGCAGCGTTTTGTACTCCTCCACCCCCTCGCGCGACGGCACCGCGATGAACACGAACTTGACCTTTTCGACGTCCTCGCACGCGTCGAGGTACCGCTCGATCGCGTCGAGCCGCTCAACGATCCCCTTCGTGTAGTCCAGCCGCTCGACCGACAGCACCACCCGCATCCCCGCGTGCGCGTCCTTCAGCTTCGCGAACTCCGCCGCCAGCTTCTCCGAGTCGAGCTCTTCGTCGAACTTCGGCCCGTTGATCCCGATCGGGTAGACGCCCATCCGGCTGACCCGCCCGTCGTGCCGCGCCGTCGTGATCTGCGTCTCGGCCCCCAGCAGCCGCAGCACCGTCGAGCGGAAGTGCCGCAGATAGCCGAACGTGTGGAACCCGACGAGGTCCGCCCCGAGCACCCCCTCGGCCAGCGCCTCGCGGTTCGGGTGGCAGCGGAACACCTCGTACGACGGGAACGGCGTGTGCAAAAAGAACCCTACCCGCAGCGACGGATTCCCCTCCTTCAGCAGCCGCGGCAGCAGCATCAACTGGTAGTCATGCACCCAAACGACGTCGCCGTTCTTCGCGGTCTCCAGCACCCGCGTCGCGAACGTGCGGTTCACCTCTTCGTACGCCGCCCACCACGCCGGCTCGTACTTAAACCGCGTCGGCATGTAGTGCAGCAGCGGCCAGATCGACGAGTTCGACAACCCCTCGTAGTGCGCGTCCGCAACGTCCTTCGGCAAAAACACCGGCGAGCACCCGTGCTGCTCCTCAAGCTCCCGCCGCACGTCCGCCTGCCGCCCCGCTTCGATCTCCTCCCCCGGCCATCCCAACCACATCAGCTCGAACTCCCCCTTCGGCAGCCCCTCCAGCGCCGCGACCAGCCCGCCAGACGACTTCTTGATGCCGTCGGCCGACACCGTCACCGGCAACCGATTCGACACATTGATCAAGCGCAACGACATGCGGGCGGCACCTTTCGCAGAATCGCGAAAGGTACGCCGCCCGCACGCCCGCGGTAACGCTCAAAGTCGATCAGGAATCGCGTGCCACTACGGCAGCGGCTTGATCGCGATGTTCCGGTAGCACACCTTCGACCCCGGGTCGTGCGCCTGGATCGCGATCGTCCCCTGGTCGAGCTTCCGCCCCTCCATCCCCTGCGGCGGCCCGAACCCCTCCGGCTGCGTCCACTCGGTGGTGGCCTTCCCATTGATCTTGATCGTCACTTTGGTCCCCTCGACGAGGATCTCGTACAGGAACCACTCCTTGTCCGGCACCGGCGACGTGTTCATCACGTCCTTGACGGCGTAGAGGCCGCCGGTCTTCCGCTTGTCCTTCTCGAACGTGTTGTTCACCTGGCATTCAAACCCCTTCTTCGGCCACGACTCTTCCTGGAACGTCGTGTGGAAGTAGATGCCAGAATTGCTGTTCGGCTCGGTCCGCACCTCGGCCTTGAAGTGGAAGTTCTTGAAAGTGCCGTTGTTGACGGGGCCGGCGTAGAACAGGTGGGCGACGTTGCCGTTCGCGCACAGCAGGCCGTCCTCGACCTTGAACGCGTTGGCGTTCTTGCCGACCTTCCAGCCGTCCAGCGTCTTGCCGTCGAACAGGGAGTAAAAGCCATCCTTGTCCGGCTCGGGCGCCTTCTTGTCCTGCGCCACGACCGCCGCCACCGACAACCCGAGCACCGCGACGAACGTCATCCACTTCATGTCATTCCTCCTCAGGAAGATTGTGTGAGGCGAAGGGTATCAAGAACGCCCGGGTGCCGCCAATCCAGCCATCACGCGGGGGAACCGTTCAACCTCGACCGCCGTAATCGATAGTACCTCACACATGCGCCTCCGTTTGTCCCTCATCCTGCTCGCCCTGTCCGCCCCGTTCGCCCGGGCCGCCGATCCCGCCACCCTGTCGTTCGCGAAGGACGTCCAGCCGCTGCTGGCGACCTACTGCGGGAACTGCCACGGGGCGGACGCTCACAAGGGGGACGTCTCGCTCGCGCCGTTCAAGGACGACTCGGCCGTCGACGCCGACCCCAGGCTGTGGCGGAACGTGCTGACGCAAATCGCCGACTACACGATGCCGCCGAAGTCCAAGCGGCAGCCGACGATGCCGGAGCGGGAGCGGCTGATCAATTACCTGACGCACCGGCTGAACAACCTGGACCTGTCGAAGATCGCCAAGGACCCCGGCCGGGTCACGATCCGCCGGCTGAACCGGCAGGAGTACAACAACACGCTCCGCGACCTGCTCGGCGTCTACACCCGCCCGGCCGACGCCTTCCCCGCCGACGGCGGCGGCGGCGGCGGGTTCGACAACAACGCCGACACGCTGTTCCTCCCGCCCGTCCTGATGGAGCTGTACCTGAAGGCCGCGGGCGACGCGATCCTGGCGGCCGACCGCCGCATGGTCTTTTCGACGCGGCTCGACGAGGCCGGGCTGGCGCCGCGGGAGGTAGCGAAGCGGAACATCGAGCGGCTGGCGACCCGGGCTTTTCGCCGCCCGCTCGGGGGCGGCGAGTTGGATCGGTTGCTCATCCTTTACGACCGGGCGACGAAGGAGGGCAAGCCGCTCGACGTCGCAATCAAGCTGGCCTACAAAGCGATTCTGGTCTCGCCGCACTTCCTGTTCCGCATCGAGACCGACCAGAACGCGACCGAGCCGTACGCTGTTAACGACTACGAGCTCGCATCGCGGCTCAGCTACTTCCTGTGGGCCTCGATGCCGGACGACGAACTGTTCCGCCTCGCCAACGAGGGCAAGCTCCGCGACGAGGCCACGATCGACGCCCAGGTCCGTCGGATGCTGAAGGACAAGAAGGCCAAGGCGCTGTCCGAGTACTTCGGCATGCAGTGGCTCGGCGTGACCGCGCTCAACACGACCGCCAACCCCGACCGCAAGAAGTTCCCCGAGTACACGCCGGCCCTGAAAGACACGCTCTTCGATCAGGCGGTCGCGTTCGTGGATTCGGTCTTCCGCGAGGACCGGCCGCTGACGACGCTGATCGACAGCGACTACACCTACGTCAACCGCGACCTCGCGAAGCACTACGGCTTCCCGCGTCTGAAAGTGCCGGACAAGGAGGACGACCTACGCCACTACCCGCTGCCGCCCGAGCTGCGCGCGCGGGGCGGCGTGCTCGGCCTGGGCGCGATCCACGCGGTCACCTCCTACCCGCTCCGCACCAGCCCGGTGCTGCGGGGCAAGTGGGTGCTGGAGACCGTGATCGGCGCGCCGCCGCCCCCGCCCCCGCCGGACGTGCCGACCTTGCCGGAGGACGACGCGCCCGCCGCGGGGCTGACGTTCCGGCAGCGGCTGGAGAAGCACCGCTCGGACGCGAACTGCGCGAGCTGCCACAACCGGATGGACCCGATCGGGTTCGGCCTGGAGAACTTCGACCCGATCGGCCGCTGGCGGACGACGGTGGCGAACGAGCCGGTCGACGCGGTCGGCCAATTGACGACCGGTGAGACGTTCAAGGGGCCGGCCGAGCTCAAGGCGATCCTGCTGAAGAAGAAGGACGCCTTCGCCCGCGCGCTCGCCCAGCGGATGCTGGCGTACGCGCTGGGCCGCGGCCTCGAGCCCTACGACGAGCCGGCGCTGGCCGCGATCACGGCGGCCGTGGCGAAGGACGGCGACAAGTCGCACACGCTCGTCGCGGCCATCGCGAAGAGTTACCCGTTCCGCTACCGGCGGGCGGGGTGATTCACCCCACGGCCACCGCCGCGCCACCTTCGGGTGGCGTCCCCCGCGCCCGCCCCCGCGCCATGAGGAACCCGCCGACGGCGAACACCGCCCCCCACGCGAGGAACGCGTAGTCCCACAAATGTTGCGTCGGTCCGGGGCGGACGTGATGGATCCCCAGGATCTGGTGGTCGATCAGCCCCTCGACAAGGTTGAATAGCCCCCAGCCCGCGAGGATGTACCCGACGATCGCGCGCAAGGATCGGTGCGGGGCGGCCGCTAGGGTGACGGCGCCGGCGGTCGTCAGCACCCAGCAGAGCGCGTGGAACAGACCGTCCTGAAACGTCCGGAGTTCGTACTCGGCGACCGAGTGCGGCACGCACGTCTCGGTCGAGCAGACGAGGTGGTGCCAGCGGAGGAGCTGGTGGAAGACGATGCCGTCGAAGAAGCCGCCGAGGCCGAGGCCGAGGAGGAGGCCGGCGACGACCGGGCGGCGCGAGGGTAGGGGGGGCATGCCGGTAAGCATGGGCGCGCCGGCGTGCGAGGGGAACGTGCAAACTCCCCAGCGCAACTTGGCGAGGCCGCTTCAGCGGCCGGGTCTTCAATTGTCTTCCGTAGGGTGTGCTTCAGCACACGGACTTCCGACGCAACATAAGCCGTGTGCTGAAGCACTCCCTACGGAGACGCGGGCGGGGCGCCCGTGATACGGGCACCTGCGCAACGGGGCACCGCTCACGGTTTCACGCCCCGGTACCCCACGCACACGCCGAACGTCATCGGGTGCTGGGTGACGTCGGCGAACCCGCCGGCCCGCATCATCTCCTGCATCCGCTCGCGGGTGATGAAGGTGTTGACGCTCTCCGGCAGGTACTTGTACGCGCCGGTCTTGTCCCGGCTGACCCAGGTGGCCGTGCGGGGGAGGACCTTGCGGAAGTAGAAGTTGTAGAGGCCGCGGAGGACCGGGTTGGTGGGGAGGGAGAACTCGAGGACGATCAGTCGGCCGCCGGGGCGGAGGACGCGGTAAAACTCGCGAACGGCGGCGGCGGGGTCGGCGACGTTGCGGATGCCGAACGCGATCGAGACGACGTCGGCACAGGCGTCGGGGAGCGGGAGGAAGTGGGCGTCGGCGTTGAGCCACACGACGGTTCGTGCGACCGGGGACGGCGAATCTTGCCACTCGTCCGCGACGTAGGCCGCACCCGCCTTCTGGCGCGCGATTGGGAGCATCGGGTAAGTGAAGTCGATGCCGACGACCTGCCCGCGTGGCGGAACCGGATGGCCGTCGGACTCGTCGCTCAGCCAAAAAAGCGATTGCGCGAACGCGAGGGTCAAGTCGCCGGTTCCGCACGCCACGTCCACGATCGTGTCGGTGCGAGTGACGCGCGCCAGTTCCACCGCCTTCCGCCGCCACCGCTGGTCCATCCACAAACTGTGCAGCCGGTTGTTCAGGTCGTAGCTCGGCGCGATCGCGGCGAACATCTTCTGCACGCGCTGCCGCTTGTCGGCGGCGGCGTGGGGGTTGGCGAGGGACTGGTCGTCCCAGACCGGGGGCTCGGGGGTGTCGGTGGCGGGCATGGCTTTGGGCGAGTATACGGCGGGTGATTGTTGGATGGGCGGGCGCGCGTTAGGGTGCGGCGGGTTTTGAAAGAGAGTCTCAGGGCCGCTTGCGCGGCGGGATCCTTCACGGGCGGGACGCCCGTGCCACCTCGGGAAGATGGCGAAACGGGTGACGGCGTGACCGATAGTATGGTCGTGGACACGGTGACCGACGCGGCGGAGTTGCGGGTGGAGGCGGCTGCGCCGGCGGTGCGGCCGGAGCACTTGGGCATGCGCGTATTCAGCGTCGTCGTGCTGGCGCTGGTGGCCTGCGTGGCGGTTTGGCACGGGTGGCGGAAGGGGATGGTGCTCGCGCCGTCGGACGCGCTGCAACTCGTCGCGCCGTGGGAGCGGGGGGAGGGGTACGTCGCGCGGAACGAGCAGTTGTTCGACCAGACGGTGCAGTTCGTGCCGTGGATGGCGTACACCGTCGAGCGGTACCGGCAGGGGCAGATCCCGCTGTGGAACCCGCACTCGCAGCTCGGGGCGCCGTTCGTGGGGAACGGGCAGTCGGCGGTGTTCTACCCGACGATTCTGCTGCACCTGAAGCTGCCGGAGACGTGGGCGTGGACGGTCAGCGCGGCGCTGCGGCTGTTCGTGGCGGGGCTGGGGGCGTGGGTGCTGGCGGGGCGGTACGACCTGCGCGGCGTGCCGCGGCTGCTCACCGGGCTGGCGTTCATGCTGTGTGGGTTCAACGTGGTGTGGCTGAACCACCCGCAGATGAACGTGATGCCGCTGCTGCCGTGGGCGATCCTGGCGACGGAGCTGCTGATTACGCGGGTGACGATGGCGCGAGTGTTGGTCGCGGCCATCGTCTTCGCGCTGCAATTTCTCGGAGGGCATCCGGCGACGTGCATCCACTTGCTGCTGGCGTGCGCGATCGTTTGGGCGGTGCGGGCGGTGTCCGGCGACGCCCCCCCGCGAGCGGGGGGCTATGCGGGGCATGACTTCCGCGGGCGGGCAGTGCGGGCCGTCGGGTCGGGGCTCGCGCTGGCGGGGGCGGTCGCGTTCGGGTTTGCGCTGGCGGCGGTGCAGTGGCTGCCGCTCCTGGAGTACGCGAGGAATTCGGGGGCGAGCGTCGTCCGGCAGGAGCGGCTGGCGAACGAGCGATTGTTCGCGTTCGACCCGCGGTACCTGATCGGCGTGGGGTTTCCGTACGCGAACGGGTTTCCGGATGGGGTGGCGCCGTTCGAGATGCGGCTGGCGACGGGGCTGCCGAACACGAACGAGCTGGCGGCGGGGTTCGTGGGAGTGGTGCCCTTGGTCTTGGCGGGGATGGCGATCCCGCTGAGCCGGAAGCGGCGGGGCGCGGGGGTTTGGATGATCCTCGTCGTCGTGGCAACGTTGATCGCGATCCGGTTCCCGGGGGTCGACCACCTCGTTCGATTCGTGTACGGGTTGAACGTCGCGCAGAACGCGCGCCTGCTCGGCGTCGCCGCGCTGGGGTTGGCGATGCTGGCAGGCATGGGCCTCGAGGCGCTGGTCGCGCGCGTTCGCGCGGGGGATGACTTCGCACGGCTTCGCAAGGTGCTCGGGTGGGGCGCGACTGCGTTGGCCGGCCTCGCGCTGTTCTCTGTGCTGGTCCTTTGGGCGGCGAAGGGGCCGATCCTCAACCGCGGGTACGCCAAGGCGGAGCAGCAATACAACGCCAGCGCGGAGCACGAGCACTCGCTGGAGTACGTGCGGAACCTGGTCCGCCGGGTGCACACGGAGTTGATGCTGACCGGGGTTCGCCTGCTGATCCCGGCGGCGGCGCTCGGGGCGGCGTGGGCGTTGCTGTGGTGGGTGCGGCGCGACCGGGAGCGCGGCGTCGCCCGCGCGCGGCACGGGGGGCTGTGGGTTTGCGTGGCCGCGGCCGAGCTGCTCGCGTTCGCGATCCCGTTCAACCCGGGGTCGCCGCTCGGCACGTACTTTCCGCCGGACGTCGCGGCGGTGCAGAAGCTGAAGGAACTGCCGCCCGCGCGGTTCGCCGGGACGAACCGCACGTTCGCGCCGGAGACGTCGACGCCGTACGGGTTGCACGACGTCCGGGGGTACGACGCGCTGGGGCCCATTCGGTACTACCGCTGGTGGGCCCACCCGGGCATCGGGGCGCTGCGGCCGGAGTTGCAGGGGTACCTGTCGCGGCTGGAGAACCCCGAGCATTCCGCGTGGGGGTTGCTGAACTTCGGCTACCTGGTGACGGCGGTCGACCAGCCCGCGCCGCCGGCGGACAAGTTCGCGCTGATCGAGGACACGGGGGATGCGAAGCTTTACCGTGCGGCGGCGGCCCGGCCGCGGGCGTGGGTGGCGCCGCGGGCGGAAGTTTACGCGACGACGGCCGAGGTGCTCGACCGCGTCGCGAAGATGGACTTCAATCCCGACCAGGTCGTTCTGCTCGACAAGGAGCATGTCGGACCGGTGCCGGAGGCGGTTTGGAAGAACGGGGGCGGCGGGCCGCTGCGCGCCCCGGGCGGCGGAGGCGGCGTCCAGCTTTTGGCCGCCCCAACTCCGAACGACGACCGCCCGGAGGTCGTCAACCTGCGCGTGTCCGGCGGCGGGGGCGGGTACCTCATCCTGGCCGACCAGTGGTTCCCCGGCTGGGTCGCCCGCGTCTCCGACCCCCGCACCGGCGCGAGCCGTGAGACCCCGATCCTCCCCGCGTACGGCGTGCTCCGGGCCGTCCCGCTGCCCGCCGCGGCCGGCACCGTTCGCGTCGAAATGCGCTACCGCCCCTGGAGCTTCCGAATTGGGGCGATCACGTCGATCATCTCCGTCTGTTTGCTGCTGGTGCTGGCCGGCGCGGCGACGTTTGAGAGCAGGGGGCGGATGGCCGATAACGAAGTAAGAGTTAGGCACGAAAGCGGTGTGACGTATGCAAGAACGGATCTGGTTGAACGGTGAGATCGTCCCGATGGCCGACGCCCGCGTCGGCGTCGAGGACCGCGGGTTCCAGTTCGCGGACGGCGTGTACGAGGTGATCCGCCTGTACGCCGGCCGGCCGTTCACGCTGCGCGAGCACCTGGAGCGGCTGGAGAAGTCGGCGGCCGGGATCCGGCTGGCGGTCCCGTTGTCGCGCGAGGCGCTGGAAGCGGAGGTGCGGAAGTTCGTCCCGCAGTCCGGCGTCGGCGAGGGGATGATCTACTTGCAACTGACCCGCGGGGTCTCGCCGCGTAATCACGTCTGGCGCAAAGACGCCGGCACGACGCTGCTGTTCTACGCCCGCCCGCTCGACCCGCTCGCGAGCGTCGACGCCAACCCGCCGGTGAAGCTGTTGACCGTCGACGACGAGCGGTGGCAGCGGTGCTGGGTGAAGTCGATCGCGCTGCTGCCGAACGTGCTCGCGAAGACCGCGGCCGTGGACGCCGGCGCGGACGAGGCCGTGTTCGTCGACCGCGGCGCGGTGAACGAGTGCTCGGCGAGCAACTTCTTCGCGGTGATCGGCGGCCGGCTGGTCACGCACCCGGTCGGGCCGAAGGTGCTGCCGGGGATCACGCGGGCGGTGCTGTTCGAGTGCGCCCGAGAGTTGGGAATCGCGGTGGAGGAGCGCCCGATCGGCCTCGACGAGGCGAAGCGGGCCGACGAGCTGTTCATCACCAGCACGACCCGCGAGATCTCGCCTGTCGGCACGTGGGACGGCGAGACGGTCGGGCGGTCGCGCCTCGTGACCGGCCGGCTGCACCGGGCGCTCAAGGAACGGGTGGCGCGGGCGGTGTAGGCGGCGGTGGGACGGTTGGGACGGTTGGGACGGTTGGGACGGTGTCTGGAGGTGGGTGGTGCCGGCCCTCGCGCGAGGCCTCCCGCGGGAGCAGGCATCCTTCTTCTTTACCTAATATAAGGTCAGGAAACAGAGGCGGGGGCGGCCCCCGGGACCTGTCCGCGGCTTCACACGCGTGCGTCGTCCGCCCCAACCCCCTCCGGAACACCGTCCCAACCGTCCCAACCGTCCCACCGGTCGCTGCCCTATCACATCCGGTGGTCCGGCGGCGGCTCGAGATCCGGGTACGGGTCCTTCAGCTCGTTGAGCAGATCGACGTAATCCGCGTCGTCCAGCTCGTACCAGTCCGGCACCGCCGCCACCGCCAGCCCGCGCTGCTCCGCGAGCTTCTCGGTGATCTGGCGCCGAAGGTCGGGGTCGACGATTTCGCGGAGGCGGATCATGCCCGCCATCCTACCCGCACCGCGCCCCCCGCGTCACCGCCAAGTTCCACGCCGCCCCGCCGGCGGCAACCCGTTGGCCGTCGCGCTAAAGGTGCAGGTTCTTAAGTGCCCGCGCGAGGTTCTGCCGCGCGGTGGATTCGTAGAGGTCGCGGAAGGTCTGCGTGTGGTAGATGAACTCCCGCGCGAGGAAGCCGCGGAGGACGCGGGCGCGGCCGACGCGGTAGGCGTCGTCCGGCACGTGCGCGTACTCGAGCCGGACGTTGCGGTCATACGTGTCGAATTGTTCCGGCGCGGTTCCCAGGATCGCCAAGTCGATGTCGACCAGGAACCCGCCGTCGTTGCTGCCCGGCGGGGCGGTGTGTCGCGTGTCGAGGATGAGGTCGTGCACGGTGACGACGAACGCCGCCGACTGGCCCATCTGCTTCAGGGACCGCTCGGCCAGGTCCGCCGACTTCGCCTCGTTGTCCGGACGCGTCGGGTCGTAGACCGCGTCGTGAAACCAGATCGCGGCTCGAACGGCAGCGTGGTCGTCAAAGACGGATGAGACCATGCCTGCCGCTCGCAGGCAGTCCCGGATGTGATGAAGGTCGTGGTGGTGGCGGCCGGGCGCCGAATAGGCATTCGCCAGTTCCCAGTAGATCGCCCGGTGTGACGGATCAGGGAACAGTTCGCTCCACCAAGACTCCCCGTCCTGCTGGAGGATCCGGAGTGAGTCGTCCTCGGAAGGTTCACCCATTCGCCCCCCGCTCGACGAACCGCCGATAGACCGCCGGCGGCACGTACTTCTCCAGCACCCGCTCCCACCCCGCCGGCCCGACCAGCCCCTTCACGAAGCTCGAGCTGACCTCCACCAATTCCCGCGGCGGGATCAGGAACACGCTCCGCACCCGCGCGTCCAGCTCCGCGTTGACGTACCGCATCCCGCGCTCGTACTGGTAGTCTTGCTCGTTGCGGATCCCCCGCAGGATGAACTGCGCGCCGACCTGCTCCGCGTAGTGGACGAGGAACAGGTTCTCGTAGCTCGCGACGGTGACGTTCGGGAACGCGGCCGTCACTTCGCGCAACATCGACAGCCGCTCGTCGAGTGAGAAGCGGTACTTCTTGTCCGGGTTGATCCCGATCGCGACGACGAGTTCGTCGAACAAGGCACGCCCGTGCTCGATCATCCACAGGTGTCCGAGGGTCGGCGGGTCGAAGCTACCGGCGTAAACGGCGCGGGCCATCGATTCATCGTAGCACGGGCCACCCGCCTCTGAAACGGCGTCACCCCAGCCCGTACTCCTTCCACCGCCGCGTCACCAGCTCCCGCGTCGCCGCGTCCATCTCCAGCTCCTTCGGCCACGCCCGCACCTTCCCTTCGGCCGGCAGCTTCACCGTCGCGTCGAACCCCATCTTGCTCCCGGCGCCCAGGTCCGGGCTCGCGTGGTCGAGGATGTCGACCGGCCCGTGCACGACCTCGGTGTCCCGGGCCGGATCGCAATTGGCGTACAGGTGAAACATGACATCCTGCTCGTCGTGCACGTTCACGTGCTCGTCGACGACGACGATGAACTTCGTGAACGCCATCTGCCCGGCCCCCCACACCGCGTGCATCACGCGCCGGGCTTGGAACGGGTACTCCTTCTTGATCTTGACGAACGCGCAGTTGTGGAACACGCCACTGATCGGCAGCGAGTAATCCACCACGTCCGGGATCAGCATCTTGAGCAGCGGCAGGAAGATTCGCTCGGTCGCCTTGCCGAGGAAATAGTCCTCCATCGGAGGCTTGCCGACGATCGTGGTCGGGTAGATCGGCGACTTCCGCGTCGTGATCGCCGTCACGTGGAACGCCGGGTACCAGTCGGCCAGCGAGTAGAACCCGGTGTGGTCGCCGAACGGGCCCTCCATCAGCTTCTGTTTCGGGTCGACGTACCCCTCGATCACGATCTCCGCGTTCGCCGGCACCTCGAGGTCAATCGTCTTGCACTTGACCAGCTCGATCCCCCGCCCGTTCAAAAACCCGGCGAACAAATGCTCCTCCACGCCCGGCGGCAGGGGGGCGGTCGCAGCGTACGGCAACACCGATTCGCCGCCGAGGACGATGGCCAGGGGCATCTTCTCGCCGCGCTTCTGCCAGAGGCGGAAGTGCCGCGCGCCGTCGTGGTGCATGTGCCAATGCATCGCCGCCAACCGCGGGCCGTGCACCTGCACACGATACATCCCGATGTTGCGCGACCCATCGACCGGATTGCGCGTGTGGATGCCCGCGAGGGTGATATAGCGACCGGTGCCAGACTGGGCGCCGGCGGCTCGTTGAGCCGCGGCTATGTCGAACGCCTGTCCGCTGTTGAGGTCGCCGTCCAGCGGCCAACACTGGATGATCGGCAGCCTGCCGAGGTCCGCCGCCTCCCCCTCGTACACCACCTGTTGACACATCCCCGCCTTGACCACCTTCGGCGGGAACCCGGCCATTTTGATCAGGTCGGGCAGCCGCTTCATCTTTTCGATCAGCGTCGTCGGGATTTCCGGCTTGACCAACTGCTGCACCCTGGCCGCCAGCGCCTCCAAGTCGTCCGTCCCCAGCGCCTGGTTCACCCGCCAGTACGACCCGAACGTGTTGATCGCCAGCGGGACGTCCGAGCCCTCGACGTTCTCAAAGAGCAGGGCCTTCCCGCCCAGCTTGGCAGCAGGGTTCCGGTCCAGCTCGTGGTGCGCGTGCGGCGACGGCGACTTGCTCATCCGGTCCGCGATCTCGGCGACCTCAAGGATCGGTGACACCTGCGCCCGCACGCGGGCCAGTTCCCCCGCCTGCTCGAGGTGCGTCACGAAGTCAGAGAAGGTCTCGGTCGGCATTGCGCGAGATCCTAGAGGGCGCTGCCCCTCCTGACAAACCACGACCACCGTTCACGACTTTCATCGCAGTCGGCGTGAACCTCCGCGCCCTCCCGCCCACTCCACCCCCGGCCGTTGTTACAAACACGAGACGCGACACCGCGTGCCCGTTTGGCGAAACTGTCCCCGCGGGACAACTCGTAACCTTGCGCCGGCGTCGCAACTTCCTCAGCCTCCGCGCGTGATCCGGTGTTCGTCCTCCGCGCGGGGGGACCGCTCGTGGATACGAGGTGTCAGAATTCGGGACCGGCGGTTAATGGATTGCGGCCTCGGTCGTCATAAACAATGAGAATCCCGGATGTTTGAGCGACCGCGTTGACTGTGGACTTACGCATGGCATCATGGGGCGACACGGGTTACCGGCCACGGAGGGCCGACCAGGCTTGTTCGCCCCAGAAAGCACGCCTGACATGCAGGCTACGAAGATTTTAAGGAACCTTCCCAACCTCCCCGCGTCCAACTCCATGTCGAGCCTGAGCGGAACACAGTTCGAGGCCCCCGAGCCGCAAGAGCCGATCAATCTTGCGGCCCGTCGGGAGCTCGACCTGCTCCGAAAGGCGCAACACGGAGATCGGGCGTCGTACGGCCAACTGGTCGTCGCCTATCAGGACCGCTTGTACAACGCGCTGCTGCGGCTCGTCGGTGACTCGGAAGAGGCACGCGAGCTCACGCAGGAGGCGTTCACGCGCGGCCTGATGAAGCTGAACAGCTTCCGCGGCGACGCCAGCCCGTACACGTGGCTGTTCCGGATCGCGGTCAACCTCGCGATCAGCCATCTGCGGAAAGTCCAGCGTCACCGGGTCTTCTCGCTGGACGCCCCCCCGCGGAACGGCAACGGCCGCCACGACGACGACCAGGCCTCGAGCCTGGCGGAGCGCGTCAGCCGCAACGGGTCAGCGCTCGGGTCTGCCGGCGGAGGTTCCGCCGACCGCCCGCCCGACGACCTGGAGCGGAAAGAGCTCCACGGCGAGGTCCTGAGCGCCCTGGGCCGCCTCGATGCCGAGTACCGCGCCGTCCTGGTGATGCGCGACATCGAGGGGTTCGACTACCAGCAGATGGCCGACGTACTGGGCCTGCCGCTGGGGACGTTGAAAAGTCGACTGTTCCGCGCGCGCCTCGCGCTGCGGGACGAGCTCCGGGCGTACCTGTCCGACCGGCCCCGCTAAGGCGGCGGAGCCACCCCGTGTGACAACCTGGGTACGCGCGAGGCGCGCGAGATCCACCGAACCGCGCAGGGCCGACGTCCTGCGCTGCCGGTGGGGCAGACGTTCTCGTCTGCCTCGCGTCGGCGAGTGGAGGCATTCCTGCCTCCCGAGCCGACGCGGTCGAGCGGCGACGGTCCGCGTACGTGCGCTTTGGCCCCGAACCGGGAAGACTTCGGCCGCCGACGCCCGCCTTGACGCCCGAACCGTTTCGGGCCGGGCGGCGTCTAAGCCGATGAGATCAGCGATGGACAGAAGCAAGGAACACATTGAGGCGCAGCTTTGTGCCTACATCGACGGCGAGCTCACCGACGCCGAGCGGGCCGAGATCGAGCACCACCTCGCGTCCAACCCGCACCACCGCAAGCTGATCCAGGAGCTCCGCCTCGCCAGCGAGGCCCTGCGCTCCCTCCCCCGCGCCCGCGTGCCGACCGAACTCAACGAGGCGTTGACCGGCCAACTCGAGCGTACGGCCCTCCTCGACGCCAATGAGGACGAGACCGCCCAGGCCGGTGTGACGATCAACCGCTGGCCCCAGATCACCGCCGTCGCCGCCGTCCTGCTGCTCGCGGTCGGCCTCGGCGCGGTCGTCTACTACGTCCTCCCGGCCTCCACCCGCACCAACAGCCCGCTGGCCGTCGACGACAAGTTCGCCAAGCGACTCCGCCCGACGACCGACGACGCCGCGACCCGCCCGGGCACCGTCTTCCGGCGCACCTCGGGGGACGACGCGCTAATGCCCGCCGCGGCGGCCCAATCCACCGCCCCCGCCCCCGGTGGCGGGCGCGGGAGTGACGCCGCCCGCGAGCCGTCCGTTCCCGCCGTTCGGCTGACCGAAGAGAAGAAGAACCTTTCCGACGCCGTCCAGAACCCCGCCCCCACGGGCGACCCGACCAAATCCCTCGCCGCCCGCGACCTCGCGACGGCAGGGGGGACGGGTGGCGCGGCGGCTGCGCGGCCGAACCTTCCCGGTCCCGTCGCCGGTGGAACGCCCGCCGTGGCCGACTTCAGCCTCCACACCGCGCCCCAGAGCGGAGCCTTGGACAACCGCGGCGGCATGGTCAGCGGCGACGAAGTCTCCGAGATCCGCCGGCGCGTCCTCGCGTTCGGCGAGGGCAACGCCGCGTTTGACGCCAAGGGCGAGCGGAACCTCTACCTCGTCGTGTCATCGCCGAAGGCGGCGGTCGCGAGCAGCCAGGTCACCGCGTTCTTCAACAGCAACGGGATCCAGTACATGAACGCGCCGGCATCGGCCACCTTGGCGGCCACCGCCACCGGCGGCGCGCCGCTCGCGGCCGCCAAGGCCGGCCCCGAACCCGAGGACGCGGGCACGCCGCCGACCGCCGCGCCGCGCGCGCCCGCGGAGTTCAAGCCGACGTACCCGCCGGCGACGCCCGAGGCCATTGCCGGGCGCGGCGGCTCGACCGGCGAGAGGTCCGGTTCCGCCGCGGGCGCCGGTGGGAGCCCGCCGACCGCCGCCGACGCGATTGTCGACGCGCTGAACAAGCAGAAGGACCTGTCGATCGCGCCCCAGCCCTCCCGTCCGCCGCTCGGCTTGGGCGAGGGGAAGCGCGACAAGGACGCCGACGGCACGACCGACCGCGGATTCGCCCAAGGCGGCGGCGGGGGGGGCGGTGGCGGCAGAGGTGCCAGCGCCGGTGTGGGCGGCGGCGGCGCGACCGAATCCCTCGTCCGGCCCGGCAAGCCGAGTGACGCCAGCGGCACGGCCGAGCCCCTCGCCGACGGCAAGCCCGGCGCCGCGGTCGCCAACAACGACGCCGGCAAGGGCGCGTCGTGGCACGCGCACGACGTGATAACGTCCAAGGCCAAAGCCGAATCCGCACCAACCGCCGCGACCGCGCCCGCCAATCTCGAAACACTCAGCAGCCGATCGACCGACGCCTACGGCCTCCGCGGGGTGAACCGGGCGGGTGTATCGCCCGATAACCTCGGTCGCGACGACGCCGCCGCCCGCGGGGAGCGCATGATCCTCGCCCGCATGAACCGCCGGCAGGTCGCCGAGCTGAGGGACGTGCTGTCGAGGGAGGCCGGCCAAATCGCCCACCTTGTCGAGCCCGGCCCGGTCGCCGGCGTGACCTTCGCGGACCGCGACGAAAAGGAAAGCGTGAGCCCCCGCGGTCGCGGCACGACCACTGCCGCTGCCGCCACCGCTCAGAGCCCACGCGCCGAGCGATACAGGGAGGGCGGCACGGCATCCACGGAACTCCAGGCCGCGAACAATCCAACTGCGGGCGCCTTCGCCAGCGATGGAGTCAGCGCCCAGGGGGCGCAACCTTCCGCGGGCGGTCGGCGCATGATGGAACGGGCCGCCCCCGCCAGCCGCCCGGTCGCCAACCCAACAACGGACGCCGGCCGCCGCTACGCCGCCCCCACGACGAACCCCGCCAGCGGGAGCGCCGACCAGCTGTACCTGAACCGCAACCCCCTCGATGAACCGGTCGACGTCGTCATCGTGGTGAAGGACGCCTCCGCCGTGGCGCCGGCCACCCTCGACGCGGGCGGCGAGGGCAGGAAGTAGCCCCGCGCCACCGGCCCGGCCCCCTCCGCGATGCCGGTGCTTATCCCAACGGGTTGATCAGCATCCCCGTTGCCAGCTTCGGGTAGAAGTACGTGCTCTTCTGCGGCATCACCTCGTTGTGGCCGCCGAGCTGTTCCAGCGCGTGGATCGGCGTCGGCTGGACGATCAGCGCGACTTGGTTTCGCTCCCCGTCCGTGTTCGCCACGACCTGGTCCGCGTACGACACGTACGCCTTGGTCAGCTCGCGCCCGCCGCCGAACCTCGGCTGGAGCACCTCCTCGATCAGGTACCGCTGCAGGATCGCCACGTCCAGCGACCGCCACGCCTCCGACCGGTCCGGCTCGAGCGGCTTGAGGATGTCGTGGTTGATCAGCCGGAGCTGGTAGAGCTTCTTCGTCCGCCCGTCGTACAGTCCGAACGAGTGCTGCCCCGCCTTGACAAGGTGCTGGTCGACGAACTCGTGCATCTGCTCCGGCCCGACCGCCGCGGGCGTGACGGTGACGTTCGGCGACACCGCCGCCGCGAACGCGTCCACGTCGAACCCGTCCATCCCGCCGATCAGCCGGTGCGTCGGCCAGATCAAGAGCCCGTCGTCGTTCATGCTGACCAGCGTGAACATGCAGTAGTTCGCCGGGTGGTTCGCCGGGAGCGCTTCGCCGTTGTTCCGCCGGACCAGCTCGTCGCGGTACGCCAGCGCCGTCGTGTACCGGTGGTGCCCGTCGGCGATGTAGACCGGGTGCTTGGTCATCATGTCGCCGACCTGGTTCTCCAGGTCCGGGTCCGACAGCTTCCACAAATCGTGCCGCACGCCGTCGAGCGTGCCGGTGAAGTCCGGCCGCGACAACTGCGAGTACAGCAGCCGCGTGACCTCGTTCCCCTTGTCGTTGAACAGCCCGAAGATCGGGGACAACTGGCACTGCGTCGCCCGCGTGAGCGCGAACCGGTCCTCGATCGCCCCCTTGTACGTCTTCTCGTGAGGCACGACCTCACCCTCACCGAACGGCGACAGCCGCACGCACGCGAAGAACCCGCGGCGGTGCACGGTCCGCCCGCCGTGGTCGTACGTCTGCATGTACGGGTAGAACGCCGTCCGCTGCTCGCGCACCAGGATGCCCGCGTCCAGCCACGCCCGCAGCGTCGTCGCCGACTTGTCGTACACGTCCGCCGGCCCCGCCGCCTTCGGCGGGAGGTGGGGCAGGTCTACGTTCACGATGTTGTTCGGGTGCCGCCCCTGCAGCGCGGCCTTGTGCGCGGCGTCCAGCACGTCGAACGGCGGCGCGATCACGCCGGACAGGTCCGGGAACCGCGCCTTGTTGTAGTGGATCGCCGAGAACGAGCGGATGTGCGCCATGCCCGCTAAGGTAGGCCCCGGCGAGCGGGCGGGCAAGCGCGGCTCACTCCCCGACGAGCTCCCCCACCACCAGGATCGCGCCCGGGTAGAACGCGCGGTCGTCGAACCGCTTTGGGTCGTCGATCCGCTCGTTCCGCTCCCCGAGGATCTTCGCCTTGTCCGGCTGATCCGGGTGCACCTCGATTCGCACCGTGTGAACCGCGTCAGGCAACTCGGACCCGACCGCCAACGTCCCCAGCCGCGGGTACGTCGTGAACCCGTCGAACCGCGGCACGACGCGCGGCGGCTGGTCGTCCAGCGTCAAGACCACCTGCCCCGCGTCCGGCGCGAGCAGGTCGTAGATCGCCGCCGACCGCCCGCGGAACTTGAACGTCAGCGCCTCCCCCGGCTGGTTGGCGCGGTGCAACCCCGGCAGCCGGTTGCCGAACCGCTTGACCATCGCGTCGGCCGACTCGAGCCGCTTGAACCCGCCAGACAGCTTCGCGCGCTCGATCGGGATCATCTTCGCGTTCTCGTAGTTGTCCGCCACCAGCGGCGCCTTCAGCTCGTGTGCGACCACCCCGGTCGCCGCCGCCTCGATCTTCGGCAGCGACCGCGCGATCGCCTGAAAGTACAACTCGTGCCCCGTGTCCGGATACGGGTGCACGCCGTCCGGCGCGAAAAGCACCTTGTCCCCCACGGCCGCCCGCTCCTCGTCCGTCGTCGGCTTCTTCGCCTTCAGCAGCAGCGTCCCCTCCTTCGCCATCCGCGCCACGTCCACGGCCAGGTGGATCGACGGAATCCCGTAGTGCGCCGCCACCGTTTCCATCGCGCTCGCCGACCGCTGCATCTTCCCCTCGTACAGCGGCTTGATCAGCGAGTCGGTCACCGTGTAGACGAAGCAGACGTCCAGCCGCGGGTTCGACCGATACGCCTGCCGCACGATCCCCTCAATCTGCCGCACGATCCGCTCGGGCGCCTGCCCGGCGTCGTTCACCGCGAACTCGACGAGCAGCAAATCCGGCTTGTGTTCCAGCACGTCCCGCTGGAGCCGGAACACGCCGAGATCCGACCCCGTCCCACCGATCGCCGCATTGACCTGCGAGACCTTCGCGTCCGGGTACGCCTTCTGGAAGTGCGCCAGCGTCTTCGGCCGCCACCCCTCCTGCGCCGTGATCGACCCGCCGAGGTACGCGACGCGCACCTCCGCCCCCTTCGTCTTCACCTTCTCGAAGAAGTTCGACAACCCCCCGCGCGGCGAACACTCCACCAGCGGCGCCAACTCCTCCGCCCCCCGCGCCCCGACCGCCGCCAGCACCATGATCGCAAAGATGACTCTCATGCCCGCGGCATGTTACCGATCCCCCAGCAACTGACCACCAGCAACCAGCAACCAGCAACCAGCAACTTTCCCCTCAGAACTTCCATCCCACGCTCAGCAGGTGCCGCACGTCCGAATTGCTCGCCCCCGGCGCCGGCATCGCGTCGTACGTCAGCGACAGCTTGTACTCCATGAACATCGACCCGGTGACGCCCACCCGCATCCCCGCGTCTGCGTTGATCAGGTAGTCCTCCACGTCGTGCAAGCTCGGCAAGTACTCCGCGTTGTGGAACAGCGTCAGCCGGTCGTTGAGGTACCGCTTCTCCAGCTTGTACGCCAGCCGCCCCGACAGATACTCGTTGTGCTCGCGGAACTCCGTCGCCGACGCGTCGTCCGGCGAACTGTACTTCTCGTACACGTACGTCAGACCCGCCTCGCCCATCGCCTTGAAGTCCGGCCGCTCGAAGAACTGGTAACCCACCCCGCCACCCGGCGTCAGCCGCAAATCGAGGTTCGCGATGTTGTCCTGCTCGACCTTCCCGTTCAGGTACCCGTAGAACCGCGGGGAGAAGAAGTAGTCGTACTTCCCCTTCACGTGCCACGTGTCGCTGGTCACGGTCTTGTCGCCGGTGTCCGGGTCGCGCTGCCGGCCGAACAGGTACCGGGCCCCGGCCGTCACGCGGTCCTGCACCCGCCGCCGCTCGACGTCCGCCTCGACGTTCGCGTTCTCCGTGTTCGAGTTGCCGCGCGTGACGATCAGCCCCGCCATCACCGCGCCGCTCCACCCCTCCTTCGGGTTGATCGCGCGCACCTGCTCGGTCGGCACCCGCCGCGCCGTCGGCGTCCCGGGCGCGATCGTCACCTGCCCCTCCGCCCCGTCCGACACCGCCGCCCGCGCCTTCGTCCCGTCCGCCAGCCGCACGTCCAGCGGCTGGTCGCTCTTGAACGACTCGAGCTCCGCCGCCTGGAACCGCACCTCCCCCAGCGCCTTCGACTGGAACACGACGACGCCGTCCTCCAGCCGGACGATCTGCCCGGTCAGCCGGTCCCCGTTCTTGAAAAAGATCTCGTCCGCCCGCGCCGCCCCGCCGGCGGCGCAAACGCAGACCAACACCCCCGCGCAGAAACGTCCTGCCCCGAGCAAATGACCTCCGTGTCCGTGGTCATCGCGTTGTAGGGTGCCCCCGAATTGATAGCAACTTCGTCACGCCGGGTTCGTCACCGCCGGCGTCGCCACGACCGTCGCCTCCCGCAGGTCGCTCGTGCAGAACCCGCACCGCGTCGCCTTCACCGGCACCGTGTTGATGCAGTACGGGCACGTCTTCGTCGTCGCCTCGACCGGCTGCTCCGCCTGCTGCCGCGCCGACAGCCGCGCGATCAGCCCGACCACCTTGACCATCAGGATGAAGATCGCCGCCGCGACCATCAGGAACGAGATCAGGTCCCCGATAAACTTGCCGAACATGATCCCCTTCCACTGCCACCCGAGGTACCCGCCCGCGCGGTTCCCGCCCCCGGTGACGAAGTTGATCACCGGCATGAACAGGTTGTTCACGAACGACGTGATCAGCCCGCCGAACGCGCCGCCGAGCACGACGCCGATCGCGAGCTGGATCAAATTCCCCTTGAACGCGAACTCCTTGAACTCGTTCAAATTGGCCTTCACGACGCCAACGGCCTTCTGAAACATGGCGAAACCTCCCGGGTGGTTTAGGTGGCGCCGATTAAAGGCCGAACCGCTCGCGCGTGTCAAAGCGTTGCGTCAAACTCGACACGGAACCGTCCGATCGACATGTGAACGGCAGAACCGCGGAGGCCGGCGCGCGGGTTACGCCACGTCCAGCTTCGGGATGTAGTCGTGCAGCGGCTTGGGGTCGGGCGGCTCCTCCTGCGGCCGCTCGGCGTCTCGCTCGGCATCCAGTTGCCGCCGGGCCGCGTCGATCGCGCTCCGCCACTGGAGGGCCGTCCGCTCCGACCGCGCCGCCCGGACGTGGCTGTAGAACGACGTCGCCTCCTCGTAGCTCGCCAGGATCCGCGGCAGCACGTGCGGCGTGTGGTAGCGCTCCCGCGCCGACTCGAACCCGGCGCCGGCCAGCGCCTCGGAGTACGTCCGGTCCGCCAGAAGCCGGTCGATCGCGTCCGCCATCGACCGCGGGTCCGCCGCCGGCACGATCAACCCCGTCTGCTCGTGCTCGATGATCTCCGGCAGCGCCCCGGTCGCCGTCGCGACGACCGGCCGGCCCGCCGCCAAACTCTCCAGCGCCGCGTACGAGAACGACTCAAACCCCCGGCTGCTGATCACGGCGACCCGCGCCGCCCGCAGCATCTGCCCGACCTTCTCCAGCGGCACCGCGCCCGGCAGCTCGATCCGCGACCGCACCTCCGCGTCCGGAACCAGCTTCGGCAGCAGCTCGGCGAACCGCAGCTTGCCCGGCCAGCGGTCCGGCCCGACGATCACCAGCCGCGCCCGCGGGTACTTCCGCGCGACGATCGCGAACGCCCGCGCCAGCGTGTCCTGGCCCTTCAGCGGCTCGATCCGCCCGACGCACACGATGTGCGGGTCCGACGACTCCGGCGGCAGCACGTGCTGCGTCTCGGCGATGTCCATGAAGTTCGGGAACACGACCGGCGGCCGCCGCAAGTCCCACGTCTTCTCGACCACGTTCCGCATCGCCCGCGACGGCACGGTCACCGCGTCGGCGTAGCACCGCGCGGCGCGACGTTCCAGCATCGACAGAACCCGGTTCATCGGGTTGAACGGGAAGCGGTTGATCCGGACGAACAGCTCCCACGGGCAGTGCATCCGCATCACGATTGGCCAGCGGTGGATCGTGCCGGCCATCCAGCCGTTGGCGGCGTGCTCCGGGACCTCGATCAAATCGAGCGGGTGGGCGGCGTCGATCTCCTGGATCGCCTGGTGGCTGGCGAGGTCCCACTTGATCCAGTGCCAGATCAGCGGGTGCATCCAGGCCATGAACCGGGCGAGGCCCTGCCAGTAAAGCCAGCGCAGCGCCGTGTTGTGCGACCGGATCTCGAACCGGGCCGGGATCCGGTGCAGCCGCACGTTCGGCTGCGGGACCGGCGAGCGGTCACTCGGGCCGGCGATCACGTGTACCTCGTGCCCGGCGCGGCCCAACGCCCCGGCCAGCCGGAACATGTACGTGCCGACCCCGCCCAGCCCTTGCTGCGGGGGATACTCGTAGGAAACCAGTCCGATGCGCATCAGCTCACCCACCAACCGGCCGGCCGCGGCGCGAAACGGCTGCCGCGCGCGACCGTGCCAGTCTTATCGGCCCGGGCGTCTGACGGTATGAGCGGAACATGATGGGTGGGCGGGATCATTCTCTCCGGGCGGCATTATTGCCGCGCAAGAATCGATGTCCAGATAATCGGACGCGGACCCGCGGCGACGGGTTCGGTCAGAACCGGACTCCCTGACCGACGACGTCGAGGGCCCGTTTGTTACGCATCCACGCGATCGGCGCCACGTGCCGCGCCGGGCCGAGAACCCCCGCGACCAGCCAGACGTCCTCCCGCGCCATCACCCGGCACCGCACCTCGCACGGCAGCGGGTCCGCGTCGGGCGGGGTCAGCGTCGCCGGCGCGGTCAGCAGCCACGACTGTAGGAACCCCGCCGGCGGCTGGGCCTCCTCCTCGAACTCGCTCCCGTGCAGCGTGACGGGATTCTGCAACAGCGCGTCCATGTAAAACTGAGCCGCCTTGGCCGGGTGGTCCGCCATCGATGCCTTGGCGACGATGAACGCCAGCTTCCCGAAGACCGGGTCGTCCGGCAGGTCGGGCACCGCCAGCTGGTCGCCGATCACCGCCGTCGCGTCGGCGTCCGACATCGCCTGCTTCATCGCGTACGACGCCGGTGCCGCCACGGTCACCGGCAGGGGGGTCGCGACCGTCATCGCCTTCCACGGCTCCCCCGCCAACGCCTGTTCGTCCACCTCGACCGGGTTGAACGACACGACCGCCGTGAAGAAGTCGTCGGCGATCCGGGCGTAATTCTCGCGCGGCGTCCGCAGCGCGAGCAGGAACAACCGCCGGCCCCACCGCAGGCTGACGAACCGCCCGGCGAACGGGCCGTCCGGCGTGTCCCACCGGCAAACGCTGTCTCCGACCACCCCGCGCGGCGTGGGGAACCGCTTCGTTGACGCGACCTCCAACCCGTGCCGCTCCAGCCACAGGTCCAGCCAGTCCGCCGGGTCGATCTCGATCGGCAGGTGCAACCCAAAGACCTCGATATCCGCCAACGGTTCGGGCCGCTGAAACAGCGCCAGCGTCTGGAACGGGTCCGCCACCGTTGGCGCGACCCGCCCGTCGGGCGCGATGCGCGTGTCGCGGTGCAAATTCAGCTTGAACTGCCAAGCCGTGTCCGGGCAGCGGTCGACGTGCACGTAAAGGTAGTCCCGCTCGAGGGTTTCCTTCGGGATGTTGATCTGCGTCGGATGGGGGAGGTCGGCGGGCGTCGTGCTCATTCCCCGCAGTCTACCCCACCCCGCGCCGGCGGGCGACGGGGCATCGCCGGTCGTTTGACGAAGCGGGCTTAGCGGGTATGTTATGGCTCTCTTACACCCCGCTCGTACGGGGGGGATCAATCATGCGACAGGTCATCTGCGGGTTGGGGGCGGTGTTGGCGGTTGCGCCCGTGGCCGAGGCCGTCACCAAATACCGGTACACCGAACTGCCGATCGCGGATGCGGAACTCCGTGGCATCTCGAACAACGGGATGACGATCGGGTACGTCGGGCTCAGCCCGTCCCGGCGGTACTTCCGCACCGACGGCGTCAGCGGCCTGCACTGGCTGGCGTACGAGCCGCTCCAGGTGGTCGACGACTCGTTCGAGAAGTCCGCCTTCTGGATCCGCACGTGGAACCAGGTTCACCATTCGCGGCTCGGCGTCTACCACAACGGGTACGCGTTCAAGGCCGTGAATTCCAACGGCGAGTTCACCGCGGTTCACGGGGGTCCGGTCGCCTACCTCGGCGACGGGGCGGCGGCGAAGATCCATCAGATCCCCACGCTCGGCGGCGTTACGCACGGCAACTACGGGCCCGCCGCGATCAGCGAGGCAGGACACGTCGCCGGCACGCTCTGGGCGGCGGACGGCCAGGCGCACGCGTTCGTGTACCACAACGGGGTGACGACTGACCTCGGCCTGGGAGTCGGCCTCGACGTCAACGAGTCCGGGCAGGTGATCGGCAGCAATCATGAGGGCTTCCCCAACGGCGGGTGGCTGTACGACTCGCGGACTAAGACGACGCGGAGCCTCGGCACGGGGCAGTTCCGCCCGACCGACATCAACCGCTGGGGCCAGGTCGCGGTCTTCGGGTACGACTTCAGCGTCGGCGGGCTGCGGCCGCTCTACTGGGAGCGGGGGCGCATGTCGAACCTCGCGGCGCACGTGGCGGGCGGCAACGTGCCGGGGTTCGACCTGAGCAGCGTGACCGGCATCAACGACCGCGGGCAGTTCTCGGGCTTCGGGTATCACACGGTGAACGGGCAGCGCGGCGACGTGCGCGCGGTCATCCTGACGCCGGCGACCGGCACGAGCGGGTTCTTCCCGCTGACGCCGAACAACGCCGACGCCGCCACCGGCGCCGGACGCTTCACCGCCGCCGCCAACGGCACGTGGTTCGCGCTCGCCGGCGCCGCGGTCGGCAGTCCTCACTCCGGCGGGCCGGCGGGTCAGCCGGCGTCGCTCGCGCCCTCGGCCCCCGCCGGCCACGCGACGGGCACCGCCGAGGCGTATCACTACCGCCTCGCGTCCGACGGCTCGGCGTTCCGGTCGATCGACGACATCGCGTACGGCTTCGCCGACCCGGTCAGCGTCTGGGTCGGCGGGCTCCTGCTCGGCACGTTCGAGCCCGGGCAACCGCTACGGTTCGCCGATCACGCCACCCTCCTTGGCGACCGGCTGATCGGCGGGGGCGTCCGCGAGTTCACGGTCACCGGCGTCACCCCGGCCGACCGGTTCGAAGACTACGCCACGTTCGCCCTTCAACTGACCTTCACCACGCCGACCGCCGACTTCGACGTCTTCGCCCGCAACTCGTTGACCGGCGACGCCGACGGCGACGGCAAGGTCGGCTACTCCGACTTCGCCCTGCTCCGTAACGGGTTCGGCGGCGACGCCGCCGCGGGCTGGTACGGCGGGGACTTCGACCTCGACGGCTTGGTCGGCGCCGCGGACTTCGGCCTGCTGCAGCGGTCGTTTAACATGGCGATGACGTCGACCCAGTTAGCCGAGGTCAACGCATTCGCCGCATCGGTGCCGGAACCGGGCGGTGCGGTGGCCGCGCTGGCGGCGGCCAGCGGGCTCATCGTTCGCCGGCGGCGTTCGCGGGCGTGAACCTTCGTGGCGGAGATTTCATATTACAGGGGAGTGCCGTGGCCATCCGGGTCGTCGCTGACGCTCCGACGCCGGCGTTTCATAGATCCCTCTGCAATTCGCCCGACCCGCTCGTGATGCCTTTCTTGCGTTCGGGCGGACGGATAGAATCGGTCGCTGATGAAGATCATCCTCGCTAACCCGCGCGGTTTCTGCGCGGGCGTCAACATGGCTATCGAGTGCGTGGACCAGGTGCTCAAGCACAAGGGCGCGCCGGTTTACGTGTACCACGAGATCGTCCACAACAAGCACGTGGTGGACGACTTCGTCAGCAGGGGGGTCACGTTCGTCAACTCGATCGAGGAGGTCCCGGAGGGGTCGACCGTCGTCTACAGCGCGCACGGCGTCTCCCCGGCAATCCGGCAGACGTCGAAGAATCGAAACTTGGTCGAGATCGACGCGACCTGTCCCCTCGTCACCAAGGTGCACTCCGAGGTGAAGGTCTTCGCCCGCAAGGGGTATACGATCATCTTCATCGGGCACAAGGATCACGACGAGGCCGTCGGCACGGTCGGGGAGGCGCCGGACAATATTGTCGTCGTCGAGTCGGCGGAGGAGGTCGAGAAGCTGTCGTTCCCGGAGGGGACGAAGCTTTGCTACGTGAGCCAGACCACGCTGAGCCTGTCGGACGCGATGTCGGTGATCTCGGCGTTGCAGAAGAAGTTCCCGGACATCAAGGCGCCGCCGAAGGACGACATCTGCTACGCGACCACAAACCGGCAGATGGCCGTCCAGCAACTCGGCGGGGAGGCGGACTTGGTGCTCTGCATCGGCAGCCAGAACAGCTCTAACTCCAAGCGGCTGGTGGAGATGGCCCATCAGGAGGGGAAGGCCGCGTATCTGATCGACGACGAGTCGGAGCTGGACCCGCGGTGGCTGGACGGCGTCGAATGCGTGTTCATCACGGCCGGGGCGAGCGCGCCGGAACGGTTGGTGCAGGCGTTGATCGAGCGGTTGCAGCGCGACTTCGGCGGTGAGGTGGAAGAGCGGACGCTGGTCGAGGAGAACGTCCACTTCGAGCTCCCCAAGCCGCTGCGGAAGTTGGCGGTCGTCAAGTAAGTCTCAAATCGATGGCGGACGATCCCTTGCCGCTGGGTTATGAGCGCCGCGGCCGGCGGTCAGCGGGGCGGTTTGCGCGCGCTGTGGGGTGGCTGTTCACCCCGTGGGGGCAACTCGCGGCGTACCTCGCGGTTTTCGCTGTACTCGGATTCGCGTTGGCGGCGTTCTTTGGCTGGGTGCGCGGCCCGGTGCGCCCCCCGTACGTCCCGTTCAACCCGTGACAGGGTCGGCAGGCTGGGCCGTTCGGGCGATTCCCGGGGTAGACAGGACGGCTGAGGCCCGTTATCCGTGTTGGGCCACTGCTGGCGTTCCCGTAACAACGATGCCGATTTATGGGATCTCCGTCTGGGCGTTTTAATTGGTTTAGGGAAAACGTCGATGAGAGGGGAAGCCCTCGCGCCCGCTGCGGTTTATCGGGCGGCGGGGACGTTCCGCCGGCCGCGCCGGTGAGGCGACGGCGAGTCCGCGAAGTGGAAGGTTGAGGTTGCGACCGTGAATTCAGACGCCCCGATGATCTCGGAACTCTACCGCTACCGCGGGCTGCTCGGCATGCTCGCGTGGCGGGACATCCGCGTCCGCTACAAGCAGTCGCTGCTGGGCGTCGCGTGGGCGTTCCTGATGCCGCTGATCCAGACGGCGGTCATGGTGCTGGTCTTCCAGTACGGCGCGATCACCGTCAACAAGGAGGGGACGCACGGGATGCCGTACGTCCTGTTCGTGCTGTCCGGGATCCTGCCGTGGACGCTGTTCAACGCGACGATCGCCTCCAGCATGGAGAGTCTGACCCGCAACAGCCGGCTGGTCACGAAGATCTACTTCCCGCGCGAGGTGTTCCCGCTGGCCAACGTGCTGGGCGCGCTGGTGGACTTCGGGATCGCGATGCTGATCTTCGCGCCGATTTACGTCTGGTACGCCGCGACCAACGACGTGATCAAGGCGACCCCGATGCTGCTGTTCTACCCGGTCGTGGTCCTGATCCAGGTGCTGTTCGTCTCCGGGCTGTCGATGTTGCTGTCGATGGCGAACCTGTTCTTCCGCGACGTGAAGTACGTGATGACGTTCGTGCTGCAGCTGTGGTTCTTCGCGACGAACGTCGTGTACCCGATCACGTTCGAGAAGCGGCCGCACCTCGAGTGGCTGACGTACGTGAACCCGATGATCCCGCTGCTCAACGCGTACCGCGACTGCGTCCAGGGCGAGGGGCTGGTGCACAGCACGCCGCTCGGCCTCGTCGTCGCGACGGGCGTCAGCCTAGCGGTCTTCTTCGTCGGCTGGCGGGTGTTCCACAAGGCGTCGTTCAAGTTCGCCGAGTACGTGTAGAGCCGTGGGCCGGGGGCGGTAGGCAGAAGCGAGAAGGCTGGAAAGCGATGTCGGAACCTGTCGTCGAGTTCGATCACGTGTACAAGAAGTTCGCCATGGGCGAGCAGCACACGACCCTGCGCGACCTGATCGGCGCGAGCGTCGGCAAGCTGTTCGGCCGGGGCAAGCAGGCCGACCCGGCGCGGCTCAAGCAGCAGGAGTTCTGGGCCGTCAAGGACCTGTCGTTCAGCCTGAAGAAGGGCGAGTCGATGGGGATCATCGGCCCGAACGGCTCGGGCAAGTCCACCACGCTCAAGCTGCTCTCCGGAATCCTTCGGCCCGACCGCGGGACGTACGGCGTCAAGGGGCGGCTGTCGGCGCTGATCGAGGTCGGCGCCGGCTTCCACCCGGACCTGACCGGCCGCGAGAACGTCTACCTGAACGGCTCGATCCTCGGGATGACCCGCAAGGAGGTCAACGCGAAGTTCGCCGACATCGTCGACTTCGCCGGCGTCGGCGACTTCATCGACACGCCGGTCAAGCGGTACAGCAGCGGCATGGCCGTGCGGCTTGGGTTCGCGGTCGCGGCGTTCATCGAGCCGGACGTCCTGCTGGTCGACGAGGTGCTGGCGGTCGGCGACACCGAGTTCCGCAACCGCTGCCACAACCGGATGACGCAGATGCTCAACAAGGGCGTCACGATGATCCTGGTCAGCCACAACCTCGCCGAGGTCCGCAACCTCTGCGACCGCACGCTGATGATGTGGAAGGGCGAAAAGCTGGTCGAGGGCCCGACGCAGAAGGTCGTCGAGGAGTACCACCAGCGGGTGGTCGAGATGATCAAGATCGACCAGGCGAAGGACGCCGCCCGCGACGACGCGCCTAAGCCCGTCGCCGAGGTCGAGGTCACCAGCGTCCAGTTCCTGGACAAGACCGGCCTCCCGACCGACACGATCATGACCGGCGACCCGATGACCGTGCGCGTCAACTACCACGCGACGCGCCGCGTCGAGCGGCCGCACGTCGCGGTCGACCTCGAGTGGGCCGCCGAGGACACGCTCGCCGCCACGTGCGACACGCAGCGCGACGGCACCACGCTCGAGCCGATCGAGCCGGGCAAGGGCTTTATCGACTGCAAGTGGGGCCCGGTGCTGATCGAGCCGAACGTGTACAGCGTGAACGTCCGCATACTCGACGCCGACACGGACAAGGTGATCGGCACCAGCGACCGCAACCGGTTCATCCTGAACGAGCAGGTGATCGTGTACGGCCTGTTCGGCATCCCCCACAAGTGGGAGCAGCCCCGAGCCGGGGACGCGAAGGCCGCCCCGGTCGCGACGGCGGCTGCGCACGAAGCGGCGTAGGTGCGTCGTCGTACTTCGGGCTTCGTCATTCGTCATTGATTCGGCATTCTGGTTTCTGGTTTCCGATTTGACCGCAATGCCGTTCGACCCCTCCAACCCGACCCCCCGCGTCTCCGTCGGGATCCTGACGCGCAACGCCGGCAAGTTGTTCGGCCGCGTCTTGGACGCGCTCTCCAAACAAAGCACCGACTGGCCGTTCGAGGTCGTGATCCTCGACTCCGGCTCGAAGGACGGCACCGACACCTACGCGGCGTCCCGCGGCGTCCGCGTCGTCCCGTACAAGCCCGCCAAGTTCCGCTTCGGCACCGCCCGCGACACGCTGTTCGAGAACTGCCGCGGCGAGGTGATCGTCACGATCAGCCAGGACGTCGTCCCCGGCGACGACCGGTGGCTTGCGAAGATGGTCACGCCGATCCTGAGCGGCGAGGTCGACGCGACCGTCGGCGAGCAGCGGCCCGCGCCGGGCGAGTACGCGTTCTACTGGGACTACCACGGCTCGTGGATGCGCACCGTCGCCGTCCAGTTCGACCAGGCGTACGGGAAGATCTGCATCAGCGGGTCGAACCTCGCGCTCCGCCGCAGCACGTGGGAAGCGCTCCGCTTCGGCGACGTCGAGGCGATCGAGGATCGCGTCATGCAGGTCAAGTTGTTCAAGACCAACCGCAAGATGCGGCAGGTCAAGGACGCGGTCAGCCTGCACGGCCACGACTACACGTGGAAGCAATTAAACGACCGCTTCGGCAGTTTCGCGATGGGGTGGGCCGAGCTCGGCTGGCCGTACACCACGCGCCGCCTGCTCCGCGACCTGGTCCAGCCCAGCCGCTACATCGAGACCGCCAACGCCTTCATCAACCGCCGCCTGCGGAGCTGGAAGGAGCTGGTCTTCCCGTTCGCGATGTGCTTCATGCAGTACGCGGGCAGCCGCAAGGTCAAGCGGAGCGTGTTCAACGACTCGTACTACGTGATGAAGGAGCAGTAGGCGATGAAGATCGGCTACATCATCGCCGACTTCCCCGTCCTCTCCGAGACGTTCGTCGTCAACGACATGAAGGGGCTGGAGGCGCTCGGCCACGAGGTGGTCGCGATCTCCCTCGGCAAGGCCGACCCGGCGACCGACGGGAATCCGAACTACCAGATCAAGGGCAAGACGATCCGCGTGAAGGGGCTCGGCGGCAACCCGCTGGCGCGCAAGCTCACGAAGGTCGCCGCGCGTCACCGGCTCCAGGCCAAACGCGGGCAGCGGTTCGTCGACCGGTACGCCCACCGCCCGGACGGGATGCCCGAGGAACTCTGGCAGGACCGATTGACCTGGGACGCGGCGCTCGAGCAGATCGACGCCGAGAACTTCGACTGGCTTTACGTCCACTTCGCGATGCGGCAACTGCTGCTCGGCTACTGGGCGTCGTACCTGCTCGAACTGCCGCTCGGCGTGACGCTCCAGGCGCACGACATCTTCGTCAACCCGTGCGCGAAGTGGTTCGACTGGACGCTCGGGCGGTGCCGCGCGGTCGTCACGGTCTCGCAGTACAACCGCGAGGCGATCCTCAAGCTCGGGCCGAAGCTTCCGCCGGACAAGGTCAGGGTGCTGGCGAACGGGATCGACGTCGACCGCTTCCGCCCGAAGCCGCACGACCCGCACCGGCCGTTCCGGTTCGCCGGCACCGGGCGGCTGGTCGAGATAAAGGGGTTTCACGTCCTGATCGAGGCGGTCGGCCTGCTCGCGCAGAAACGGCGCGACTTCAAGGTGTCGCTGATCGGCGACGGCCCGCTGCGGCCGGAATTCGAGAACCGAATCCGGGAACTGGGCGTCGGCGACCTGGTCGAACTGCTCGGCCGGCGCGACGCGAGCTTCCTGCAGTCGTTCCTGCCCGACCAAGACTGCTTCGTCCTCCCGTGCGTGATCGCGAAGGACGGCAACCGCGACGGCATGCCGCTGGCGCTGCGCGAGGGGATGGCGTGCGGGTTGCCCGCGATTTCCACGCGATTATTGGGCCTGCACGAGACCGTCTCCCCCGGCACGGGCACCCTGGTGGCCCCGGACGACCCCTCCGAACTCGCCGCGGCCATGAGTCGGATGATCGATCTGCCCCCCGAGCAACATCGCGCCACCGCCGCCGCCGCCCGGGCCAAGGCCGAGGCCGAATTCTCGCTCGTGCACGAAGTCAGCACGATCGTCCGCTGGATGACCGATGATGGATCAGGAGAGCGACGCGGCGACGCAGCGGCGGAGCGACGAAGGGAGCCCACAGCCGGCACGAGTGTCGCCTGAACGTCCGCCCGTGTCGCAGAGCCGCTTTCCCAGTAAAATGACGCCCTTCGTCGTCCCGTCGCACCGTGTCTTCGTCGTTGACCGCTATGGCTGAGCTCGTCTCGACCATCATCCCGACCTACAACCGCGCCCCGCTGCTGGTCCGCGCGCTCGACAGCGTCGCCGCGCAGAAGTACCGGCCGATCGAGGTCGTGATCATCGACGACGGCAGCACCGACAACACGGTCGACGTGGTCACGTCCCGCCGCCAGCACCTGGCGGAGCACGGGATCGACGTGATCTTCCACCAGCAGCGGAACCAGAAGGCCCCCAAGGCACGCAACGTCGGGATGAAGCTGGCGCGCGGGACGCTGTACGCGTTCCTCGACTCCGACGACCTGTGGCTGCCGGAGTTCCTCGGAACCGTCGTCCGCCTGCTCGACGAGCACCCCGAGTGCGGGATGGCGTTCAGCGGCATCCTCGGCATCGACTACGACGACCGCGTGTTCGCCGAGCGGCGGATGTACCTCCCGCCCGAGCCGGAGGAGGCGGTCCTGCGCGAGCCGTTCAACCACATCATCCGGTACATGCCGACGCAGACCAGCGGCGTCGTCGTCCGCCGCAGCGTGATCGACGACGTCGGCGACTTCGACCTCAGCCTCCCGGTCGTCGAGGACTGGGACCTGTGGTACCGGATCGGCAAGCGGTACGACATGGCCTACACGACCCGCGGGCTCGCCTGCAACCGCAACCACCCCGACAACCTGCCCAAGAGCGACACGCTCGCGCTCTCTGGGAACGTCAAGATGAACCTCCGCCACCTGCCGGACGTGACCGACCCGTTCAGCCGCGAGGTGCTGACGCTCCGCCTGCGCAAGCAGATCACGCTGCTCCAAGAACAGATCATGCGCGAGGGCAAGCACGCGAACGGCTACACCCCGCTGCTCGAGAACGAGATGTCCCCCGAGACCTGGCGGTTCAAGCTCGGCAGCCTGATGCGCGAGCAGCCGCAGTGGGTCGGCCAGCTCTACGCCTGGGCGATCCGCGCGATGGGCGAGTACCAGCGGAACGAGTGGGTCAAGCGCACCGGGGCGGCCGCGAAATGACCGGGGGCGAGAAGCCAGACGCAAGACGCAAGACGCGAGAGGCAGCCGACGCGATGCGGGGCCTGCGCCTCCTGATCGTCGCCGACTCCTCCACCACGCACACCCACCGCTGGGCCCACTGGGCCCGCGACGCCGGGGCGGTCGTCACCGTCCTCTCCCCGTATTCCGATCCGATCGACGGCGTCCGCGTCGCCAAGTTCCCGCCCGACCGGAAGTGGTACCACCGCATCCCCAAGGCCCGGATGCTGCTCGACCTGCCGCCGTTCCGCCGGCTCGTGCGCGAGATCGACCCGCAACTGATCCACTTCCACTTCGTCAGCGAAGGCGGCCGCGCGTTCTACTGGAACAACGTGAAGGTGCCGGTCATCGCCAGCACCTGGGGCCAGGACGTCATCTTCGACAAGGGCCCTGACCCCAAGGCCCAGGCCAGCCTGCGCAAGATGCTCGCCAAGTGCCGCCTGGTCACCGCCACCACCCACCAGCTAGCCCGCGAGACCGCGCGGTACATGGCCCCCGACCGCCCAATCTACGTCATCCCCTTCGGTGTAGACCTCGTCCGCTTTGCCACCCCCTCTTCTCCTGAACCCCGAACCCCAAACCCCGAACCCTCCCGCCCCATCACCCTCGGCTTCGTCAAGTGGCTCAAGCCGAAGTACGGCCCCGACGTGATGATCGAGGCCTTTGCCAGGATCCACGCCGCCCGCCCGAACACGAAGCTCGTCCTCGCCGGCAGGGGGGAGATGAAGGAGCAGCTCGAGCGTCGCGTCGCCGAGTTGAACCTCCAGCGCGCCGTCCAGATCCTCGGTCGCGTCGACCACAACGACGTCCCCGCCCTGATCCGCTCGTTCGACATCATGGTCATGCCCAGCGTCTACGAGAGCGAGACGTTCGGCGTCGCCGCGATCGAGGCGAGCGCCGCGGGCGTGCCGGTCGTCGCCAGCCGAGTGGGCGGCGTGCCCGAAGCCGTCCTTCACGAGCAGACGGGCCTCCTCGTCCCGCCCCGCGACGTCCAGGCGCTGGCCGACGCCTGCGTCGCCCTGATCGACAACCCCCAGCGCCGTCACGAGATGGGCGAGGCCGGCCGCCGCTTCGTCCGCCGCTACTACTCTTGGCCCGACAACACCCGCCTGATGGCTGAGATTTACCGCGCCGCCCTCGATGGAACGCCACCCCGGTCCGTGCCGATATATCAACCGGGCCGCGAACCGGACCTGTCCGTCCCGAACGATTAGCGTGGCATGGGCTTCCAGCCCATGAACCGCGGCGCGACGTCTCGCAGGGTGACCACCTGCCGCCGCACCACGCACCCGCTCACGGGCAAGATGCCCGTGCCACACTGGGCGATCTCATGGCAACCTTAGCCTCCTTCCCCTATCCTTCCGTCACGCTCCGCCAAGACCCGACCCCCGTGACGCGAAACCTCCTCTACCTGGCCTACTTCTTCCCCCCCCGAGGCGGCGCGGCCGTCCAGCGGTCGTTGAAGTTTGCCAAGTACTTGCCGCACTTCGGCTGGAACCCGATCGTCGTCGCCAACGGCGGCGACACGGTCACCCACGACAACGCGACCAAGGTGCAAGACCCCACGCTCCTGCGCGAGCTGCCCGAAGGCGCCGTCGTCCGCTACACGACCCTGACGCCCGACGAGAAGCGCTCTTACGACCGCGCCCAGTCCAAGCTGCGCCAGCGCCTCAACGTCACCGACCCGATGGGCTGGTGGTGCAGCCCCGCCGTCCGCCTCGGGCTCGAGATGGTCAAACAGCACCAGCCCAAGGCGATCCTCGTCACGATGTCGCCGTTCAGCGCCGCCAAGTGCGGCGTCGAGCTCAAACGCCGCACCGGCCTGCCGCTGATCTTCGACCTCCGCGACCCGTGGGCCCTCGACGAGACCCGCATTTACCCGACCCGCTGGCACGGTTCGCGCGACTGGGTCGCGATGAGCAAGGCACTCGCCGCCGCCGACCTCGTCATCATGAACACCCCGCAGTCGGCCGTCAGCGTCGGCGAGGAGTTCGCCCGCGAGATCCGCGGCGACGGCGACGACGCCAGTCCGTCCAAGGTCATCTCGATTACCAACGGCTACGACGCCACTGACTTCGGTCACGGCAACCAGCCGCCCGCCCCGCGCGACGTCCTGCGCATCGTCCACACCGGCATGTTCCACTCCGAGCTCGCCGAGGTCTGGGACGACGTGCTCGCCGGCCGCGGCTTCATGAACAAGCTGAAGTACCCGCGCCGCCCGATCAACCTCTGGACGCGGACGCCCCGTTACCTGCTCGAGGCGATGGAGCGGGCCGTCAAGTCCGGCGCCGTCCCCGACGGCAAGCTCGAACTCGTCCTGGTTGGCGAGATCTCCCAGCGCGACCGCGAGCTAATCGAGCAGTCGCCGGTCGCAAACATGGTCAAAATCCTCGGCTACCGCAGCCACGCCGAATCGGTCGCGTGGCTGGAGTCGGCCGACCTCCTGTTCCTGCCCAACCACACCCCGCTAGACGGCGGCCCGACCCTGGTCGTCCCCGGCAAGACCTACGAGTACCTCGGCAGCGGCCGCCCGATCCTCGCGATGTGCCCCAAGGGCGACATGCGCGACTTCGTCCAGTCCAGCAGGTCCGGCGTCGTCACCACCGGCGACGACGCCGCCGGCGCGGCCCAGGCGCTCGTCGACTTCTACCGCGCCAAGCAAGAGAATCGCCCGGCCACCCGCCAGGACCGCACGATCGTCGAACGCTTCGAACGCCGCGAGTTGACCCGCAAGCTCGCCGCCGCCCTGGACGAGTTGGTCGAGTCTTTGTCCCCCTCCGCAATCGCGGCAGCGTCCTGAATCATCCCTGTTTAGCCGGCCCGCTTGCGGGCCGCGTTCAGCCCCATCAAGTTTGAATCTCGTACCCACGGCCTCGTCCGTGGGGTTGTCCTCAACACATCCCGACTCATCAATAACCCGCGTCAGGGATTTTCCGGGTTCCGTAAGCCCGGTGACTCCCGTACAACGTCGAGGCTCATCCGCGTCCCGCGTGCGCACCGACCGCTCGCCCGGGACGCCCCACGACCCGAGGAGGCCTCCGCATGCTCGACCCGAACCTGATCAACCCGATCGACCGCGACGCTCTGCGTAACCAGTTCCGCGACGCCAAGCCCTACCCGTTCTTCGCGATCGACGACTTCCTCAACTCCGACTTTGCCGAGGAAGTCTACCTCTCGTTCCCGTCCTACGGCGACGCCAAGGCCGTCGGCAAGGAGTTCAAGGGCGTCAACGAGCAGGGCAAGGTCCAGGTCACCGACTCCAAGCTGTTCGCCGAGCCGGTCGCGAAGTTGAACCAGGTCCTCGCGTCGCAGGAGTTCCTCGACCTGCTGTCGCACGTGACCGGCATGCCGAAGCTGTTGGCAGACGACCAACTCGTCGGCGGCGGCATCCACCAGACCGGCCCACGCGGCCACCTCGACGTCCACGTCGACTTCAACTACATCAAGGACCGCGACCTCCACCGCCGCCTGAACATCCTGATCTACTTCAACAAGAACTGGCAGCCCGAGTGGGGCGGCAACATCGAGCTCTGGGACGAGGACGTCAAGAACTGCGTCCAGTCGTTCTCGCCCATCTTCAACCGCTGCGTCGTCTTCGAGACCAACGAGATCAGCTACCACGGCGTCTCCGCCGTGAAGTGCCCCCCCGGCACCAGCCGCAAGTCGTTCGCGGCCTACTACTACACGCAGGAGGCCCCCGCCCACTGGACCGGCCAGTTCCACGACACGATCTTCAAGGCCCGCCCCGACGAGAAGTTCAAGGGCAGCGTCCTGATGCCGCTCGAACGCGTCACGAAGTTCGCCAGCCGCGCCGTCAACAAGATCGGGAAGATGGTCGGCGTCGGCGCGGGGTCGTCCAACGGCAACGCCAGCGCGCCCCAGGAAACCGGCGCCGGGGACCGTCCCCCGGGTGACGCGCGCTGACCCGCACCGGCGCGACCGGCCTATCCACGGATTCTTGCGCGGCAGGGTCACGTAAGTGACCCTGCCTTCGTTCGCGTTCCAACCCTCTGTGCCCCACCTCACGCGCCTCGAAACGCCCCCCGCAGCCCGGCGTCTTTTCGGGTAACTTAGGCGAGTTGTAACGCCCGGACCGCCAAGGGACGATAACATTGCGCTGAGGGACTCCCCGCACCGTGACGCCCGACCAACCGTTCTCGCTCGCCGTCCTGCTCGTCTGCGGCACCCTCGTCTGGGTGCTGCCGACCCGCTACGCGCTGGTCCCGCTCGCGCTGTCGATCTCGATGTACCCCAGCAACCTGCTGGTCCCCCCGCCCAACATCGGCCTGACGCCGCAGCGGATCATCGGCCTGATCCTGATCATCCGCTGCCTGACCACCCCCGCGATCCGCAACAAGTTCAAGTGGGGCCTCCCCGACACCGCCGCCGCCTGCTACTTCGCCCTGCTGACCGTCAGCATGATCATCACCCGCGGCCCGGCGACCGGCATCAACAACCGCGGCGGGTTCTTCCTCTCCGCGATGGTGCCGTTCTGGTGCGTCCGCTTCCTGATCACGGACAAGGAGAGCTTCTACGCGCTGATCAAGGCCTGGATCTGGGGCGGCATCCCGCTCGCCGCGCTCGGCGTCTACCAGTGGGAGACCGGGCAGAACCCGTTCTTCGAGATCATGCAGTACGGCGTGCCGAAGATCCTCGCCGAGAAGTCCCAGCGGATGTTCATCGACACCCGCATCATGTTCGGCGAGCACCACTACCGCGCCAGCGCGCCGTTCATGCAGTGCATCATGTTCGGCTGGTTCTTCGCCCTGATGGTCGGCCTGGGCACCAACCTGTTCTGGGAGAAGAAGAAGATCTTCCCGTGGGTGATCCCGTGGTGCGTCCTGCCGGTCGGTATCCTCGCGTCGATCGCCGGCGGGCCGATGATGCTCGCCGCGATCAGCATGATGATCATCGGTCTGTTCCCGTTCCGTGGGATGTGGCGCGGCGCGGTGATCGGGGCGGCCGTCCTGCTCGTCGCGTTCGGCGCGGCGTCGAACCGCAACCCGCTCGAGATCCTCGCCAACGTCGGCTTCGACGCCAGCAGCTCCTGGTACCGCGTCGGCCTCCAGAAGTACACGCTCTCCGGCGGCATGAACGGCCACTGGCTCGCCGGCTACGGCGACATCCCGGGCGAGTACGCCCACTTCCACGACCTCTGCATCCAGTGGATCTTCCTCGTCGTCGTCCACGGGCTCATGGGCGCGGTCGGCTTCTACGGCCTGGTCTCGGCCTGCGCCTGGCAGCTCTGGGTCGCCAAGCCCAAGGCCACCACGTTACAGGACCAGTGGCTGCTCTGGAGCTTCCTCGCCGTCCTGTTCGCGTCCCTGTTCTCGATGTTCGTGGTCAGCCTGTTCGGGGAAATGTACTTCATCTACCACATGTTCCTCGGCCTGCTCGCCAACGCGCCGATAATGGTCGGTAGCGGCGTCCGCACCGTCGGCGTGCTCGCCGAGGTCGACGGCAAGAAGGTGCTCCTGCGCTACCAGCTCAAGGCCGGGCAGCGGCTGGCGATCGTGCACCCGCCGACCGCCGCGGCCCCCGCGACGGCCCCGCAGCAGGCTCCGCCCCCGCAGCAGCAACCGGTGTAAGCGATGACGTTGATGTTGGAACCACCCCACTCGAACCCCGCCGCCGCGTCCCCCGGCGCCGCGGCCGCCGTCCCCACGGCGGCCGCGCAGTACGATGTCAGCGTCTGCATCGTGAGCTGGAACATCAAGGACCTGCTCCGCGACTGCCTGAACTCCCTCAAGCAGAACGCCGGCGACCTCCGCTACGAGACGATCGTCGTCGACAACGACTCCAAGGACGGCTCGGCCGACATGGTGCGGGCCGAGTTCCCGTGGGTGAAGCTGGTCGAGCCCAAGGCCAACCTCGGCTTCGGCCGCGCGAACAACCTCGCCTTCCAGCACTCGACCGGCCGCTGGGTCCTGCTCCTGAACCCCGACACGGTCGTCCTCGACAACGCGATCGAAAAGCTCCTGAAGTTCGCCGACCAGCACCCCGACGCCGCCGCCGTCGGCGGCCGCACGCTCAAGAAGGACGGCAAGTCGCTCGAGCGCTCCTGCTGCTGGGGCAGCCCCGGCATGTGGCCGCTGTTCTGCAAGGCGTTCGGCCTGCACATCATCTTCAAGAACTCGCCGCTGTTTAACCGCGAGGCGATGGACTACTGGCAGCGCGACAGCGTCCGCGAGGTCGGCGTCATCACGGGCTGCTGCCTGATGATCCGCCGGAGCGTCTACGAGAAGACCGGCGGGTTCGACGACCACTTCTTCATGTACGCCGAGGAGACCGACCTCTGCTGGCGCATGAAGGACGAGGGCAAGCTCCTGTTCTGCCCCCACGCCCAGATCATCCACCTGGTCGGGGAGGCCGCCAAGAAGTCCACCAGCAACCGCCTGTTTCACATCAACCGCGCGCTGCTGAAGCTGTTCCGCAAGCACCACGGCACCGCCTACATGGTCGTCGCGAACTTCTTCATGTGCCTGTTCTACGTCGTCCGCGTCCCCCTCATGAAGCTCGCCACGCTGCTGGGCAGGGGGGGCCAGGACCTGAAGGACAAGACCTCCGCCTACTGGCAAACCTTGAAGGAACACGTGCGGTTGTTCCGCCCGAAGAACTGGCACTTGATCGACGAAGCCTGAGAGACGCATGACGCACCTATTTCGAGAACTTCGTCGGCGGGAAGCGCGCGGTGAGCCGATCCGCACGGCCGTGATCGGCGCCGGCTTCATGGGCAGGGGGCTCGTCTACCAATTGTCGAAGATGCCGGGAATGCACCCGGCACTGGTCGTCAACCGCACGCCCGACAAGGCGGTCGCGGCTTACGTCGAGTCGGGCTACAAGCGCGAGCACATCCTCGTCTCTGACGACCCGGCGAAGCTGGCGAACGCCGTCCACGAGAAGCGGCCCGCCGTCGCCACCGCCCCGGAGATCGCCGGCCACGTCCTGACGCTCGACGTCGTCATCGAGGCGACCGGCGCCGTCGAGCTCGGCGCCCGCGAGGCCTTGGCCTGCTTCAAGAACAAGAAGCACTTCGTCAGCCTCAACGCCGAGACCGACGGCACGCTCGGCTGCCTGCTGAAGCACAAGGCCGACCAGGCCGGCGTCGTCTACTCCAACGCCGACGGCGACCAGCCCGGCGTGATCATGCGGATGATCGAGTACTGCCGCGGCTGCGGCTTCGACGTGCTCGCCGCCGTCAACTGCAAGGGGTTCATGAACGTCGACGCGACGCCCGACTCGATCCGCGAGTGGGCGGTCAAGCAGAACACCAGCCCCCGCATGACGTGCGCGTTCACCGACGGCACGAAGATGAACATCGAGCAGAACGTCGTCTGCAACGCGACCGGCCTCGTCCCCGCGCGCCGCGGCATGATCGGCGTCAAGACCGACCAGAAGAACGCGGTGAAAGACTTTGAGGCGACCGGCGCGCTGCCGGTGAACGGCGGGCCCGGCATCGTCGACTACACGCTCGCCGGCGACTTCGGCGGCGGCATCTTCATCATCGCCAAGGGGAAGAACCGCGAGTTCGTCCAGCCCTACCTGAAGTACCTGAAGATGGGCGACGGGCCGAACTACATGTTCTTCCGCCCGTACCACCTCTGCCACATCGAGACCCCGCTCAGCGCCGCCGAGGCCGTCCTCTACCGCGAGCCGACAGTCGCCCCGGCCGGCCCGCCCGTCGCCCAGACCGTCACGATCGCCAAGCGCGACCTCAAGGCCGGCGACACGCTCGACGGTATCGGCGGGTTCAACCAGTACGGCGAGCTCGACACCGCCGCCAACGCCCGCGGCCTCCTCCCGATCGGCCTCGCCGACAACGTCCGCCTGACCCGCGACGTGAAGAAGGGCGAGCCCATCCCTGAGGACGCCGTCGAACTCAACGAGTCCACCCTCCTCGTCAAACTCTGGCGCGAGCAGCAGAAGATGTGATGCGGATGCGTGAAGACATGAAACATGAGGATCACCGGTAGCCGTGCTCTTCATGTTTCACTCCCCTTAGACGCCCCTCATGACCCACCGCCCCTCCATCTCCATCTTCGGCCTCGGCTACGTCGGCGCCGTCTCCGCCGGCTGCTTCGCCGAGCGCGGCCACGCCGTGGTCGGCGTGGACGTCTCCGACCAGAAGGTCGCCACGCTCGCCGCCGGTAAAAGCCCGATCCTCGAGAAGGGGCTCGAAGAACTCCTGTCGAAGCACGCGAAAACCGGCCGCCTGACTTCGACGACCGACGCCGCCAAGGCCGTCGCCGTGACCGACTGCTCGCTGATCTGCGTCGGCACCCCGAGCGCGCCCGACGGCACGCCCGACATCTCCAGCGTCGTCCACGTCTGCGAGCAGATCGGCCGGGCGCTCCGCGACAAGCGCGAACGGCACCTGGTGATCCTCCGCAGCACGACGCTTCCGTGGATGGCCGAGGAGACGTTTCTGCCCGCTCTCGAGCGGACGAGCGGCAAGCAGGGGGGCAGAGACTTCGGCTTCGCCGTCCACCCCGAGTTCCTCCGCGAGGGCACCGCCGTCCACGACTTCTTCCACCCGCCCAAGACGGTGATCGGCACGCACGACGAGTCCGCCGCCCGCGCCGTGGCCGCCCTATACGACGGCATTGAAGCCCCGCTCCAGGTCACGACCCCGGCCGTCGCAATGATGGTCAAGTACACCGACAACACGTTCCACGCGCTCAAGGTCGCGTTCGCGAACGAGATCGGCCGCGTCGCCAAGAAATGGAACGTCGACGCCCAGGAGGTCATGGCCCTCGTCTGCCAGGACACCAAGCTCAACATCAGCCCCGCCTACCTCCGCCCGGCGTTCGCGTTCGGCGGCTCCTGCCTGCCCAAGGACGTCCGCGCGATGGTGCGCCAGGGCGAGAAGAGCGGCGCCAGCCTCCCGCTGCTCGCCGAGATCCTCCGCAGCAACGACGCCCACCTGCTCGAGGTCGTCGAGTGGGTCCGCAAGGCCGGCGCGCAGCGGGTCGGCATGTTCGGCGTCACGTTCAAGGCCGGCACCGACGACGTCCGCGAGTCCGCCGCCGCCCGCGTCGCCCAGCGCCTCGCCGACGACGGCTGCGACGTCCTGATCCACGACCCCCACGTCTCCATCGACCGCCTGGTCGGCGCCAACCGCCAGTACGTCCACGACAAGATCCCCGCCCTCCCCCGCATGATGCGCTCCAGCGCCGACGAGGTGCTCGACGCCACCGACCTCATCATCGTCGTCGACCCCCACTTCGACTGGCACTGGGCCCAGCAGCGCCTCCGCCCCGACCAGACCATCATCGACGTCGAGGGCCCCGGCAAGCTTGTAATGAATAACGACCCAAGGTATCTCGGAATCTGCTGGTAACCGCCCCCGCCGTGGCACGGGCATCCTGCCCGTGAAGACGTGTGAGGCAGTTCTGGAAGCGTTGTTTCGCCACCGCAGCACTGATCACGGGCAAGATGCCCGTGCCAAGATTGAGCCGAACGAAGCACATCCTCATCCTCGTCGAAAACCTTCCCCTCCCGTTCGACCGGCGGGTTTGGCAGGAGGCCCGCGCCCTCCGCGACGCCGGCTACCGCGTCTCCGCCATCTGCCCGATGCTCAAGGGCTACACCCAGCCCTACGAGGAGCTCGAAGGCGTCCGCATCTACCGACACCCGCTCCCCGCCGACGACAACCAGACCGCCAGGACCTACGCGAAGGAGTACGGCGCCGCCCTCTACCACCAGGCCCGCCTCGCCTGGCGGATCTACCGCCGCGACCCGTTCCACGCGATCCACGCCTGCAACCCGCCCGACCTGCTCTTCCTCGTCGCCCTCCCGTTCCTGCCGCTCGGCGTCCGCTTCATCTTCGACCACCACGACATCAACCCCGAGCTGTTCGACATCAAGTTCGCGAAGAAGAACCTCGCCAAGCGCCTCCTCTACCGCGCCGTGCTCCTCGCCGAGCGCACGACCTTCTTCTTCAGCCGCCGCGCCAGCATCGCTACGAATCAGTCCTATAAGCGGATCGCCGTCCGACGCGGCCACATGAACCCCGACCGCGTCTTCGTCGTCCGCAGCGCCCCCGACCTCCGCCGCTTCCAGCCCGCCCCCCCCAACCCCGCCCGCTGGAAGCGCGGCAAGAAACACCTCGTCGGCTACCTCGGCACGATCGGCCCTCAGGAGGGCCTCCACTACCTCATCGACGCCGCCGAACACCTGAAGAAGACCCGCCCCCAGAACGACGTCGGCTACGTCGTGATCGGGGACGGCCCGACCCGGCAGGACGTCGTCAACCTCGCCGCCCGCAAGGGCCTCGCCGACGACATCGCCTTCCCCGGCCGCCTCGACGACGCCACGATGATCGAGGCCCTCTGCACCACCGACGTCTGCGTCAACACCGACCTCGCCACCGAGATGAACGACAAGTCCACGATGAACAAGATCATCGAGTACATGGCGCTCGGCCGGCCGATCGTCCAGTTCGACCTGACCGAGGGCCGCGTCTCCGCCGGCCTCGCCTCCCTCTACGCCCGCCCCAACGACCCGCTCGAGCTCGCCGCCCAGGTCGAGCAACTCCTCGAGAACCCCACGCTCCGCCACCAGATGGGCCAGTACGGCCGCCGCCGCGTCGAGGAACAGCTCGCGTGGAAGTACTCGATCCCCGTCTTATTGGACGCCTACGAAACCCTGTTCACCGGCAATATCGTCCGCCGCGCCCCCGAACTCGACGCCACCCCCCAACCTCCGCAAAAGCCCGAGCCCGAACGCTCCGATACCACCGACACCGGCCCCAAACTAGCCCCCGGCAGCGTCGTCGCCTGAACTCTTCACTAGTAACCAGCAACTAACAACCAGCAACTAACAACCAGCAACTCCCCACTCCCATGCCCAAAGAACTCATCCAAGGCGTCACCGTCAAGAAACTGACCATCCACTGCGACGAGCGCGGCCGCCTGATGGAGATGATCCGCGCCGACGACAAGGACTTCAAGAACATCAAGTTCGGTCAGGTCTACATGACCACCGCCTACCCCGGCGTCGTCAAGGCGTGGCACTACCACCACAAGCAGACCGACCACTTCGTCTGCGTCCGCGGGCAGATGAAGGTCGTCCTCTACGACTCCCGCAAGGACTCGCCGACCCACGGCATGATCAACGAGTTCGTGATCGGCGACCACGCCCCGTTCTGCATCGAGATCCCCAACTTCGTCTACCACGGCTTCAAGTGCGTCAGCGACCACGAGGCCACCGTCGTCAACTTCACCACCGAGTGCTACGACTACAAGAACCCCGACGAGTACCGCGTCGACCCCCACTCGAAGGAAATCCCCTACGACTGGGCCCGCAAGGACGGGTAGCGCGCCGCCGGAACCGCCGAGGCCACCGTTGACACGCGCGAGCGGGCGACACCGTCACCCGCCGGCGTCCCCACGTTCCACGACTCGCTCATGCCACTCCCGGTACGGCGTGTTCCGCGCCATCCGCCGGTTGAAGTCCGGCGCCCCGTCCCCCCACCACACCGCCCCCCGCTCCCCCAGCCCCTCCTTCGCCGTCTGGATCGCCCGCCGCGCCGCCAGCCGCCCCGCGTCGTCGCCCGCCCGCCGCGCCCGCCCTAGCGCCGACCGCGCCCGCATTAACTCCCCCTCCAGCCGCCGCCGCTCCGCCTCCCCCAGACGCGGATCCGCCATCCGCCACAACCGCCCGCGCACCACGAAGTACCGCCCGTCCGGCGTCACCGGATACGGCGGCACCCGCCCGCGATCAGGCTTGTCGCTGCGCTTCGCCATCTCCGCACCCCGATACGCAACACCCGGGCCGCGGCCGTTGAACCCCTATCCCCCGCCCGATAACCTACGCCGGCGACGGCCGGACTTCTACGCCTTGCCAAACCCGTGCCTCGCCCCTGCCGATAAACGATCGTACCCGGACCGGATCCCAACCACCGAACACCAGACCACCGACAACGGACAACCCCCCATGAAAGGCATCATCCTCGCCGGCGGCGCCGGCACCCGGCTCTACCCCCTGACCTGCTGCATTAGCAAGCAGCTCCTCCCGGTCTACGACAAGCCGACGATCTACTACCCCCTCTCCGTCCTGATGCTCGCCGGCATCCGCGAGGTCCTGATCATCAGCACCCCGCGCGACCTCCCGATGATCCGAAACCTCTTCGGCACCGGCGAGCAACTCGGCATGCGCTTCGACTACCGCGAGCAGCCCGAGCCCAAGGGCATCGCCCAGGCGTTCACGATCGGCGACACGTTCGTCGGCAACGACCCCGTCTGCCTGATCCTCGGCGACAACGTCTTCTACGGCCACGACCTGACCGAGCTGCTCCACTCCGCCGTCAACCTCAAGACCGGCTCCACCGTCTTCGCCTACCAGGTCGCCGACCCCGAGCGCTACGGCGTCGTCGAGTTCGACAAGTCGATGAAGGCCCTCTCGATCGAGGAAAAACCCAAGCAGCCCCGCAGCAACTGGGCCGTCACCGGCCTCTACTTCTACGACTCCCAGGTCGTCCAGATCGCCAAGAGCCTCAAGCCCAGCCCCCGCGGTGAGCTCGAGATCACCGACGTCAACCGCGCCTACCTCGCCCAGGGCAACCTCCGCGTCCAGTGCATGGGCCGGGGCATCGCCTGGCTCGACACCGGCACCTACGCCAGCCTCCTCTCCAGCAGCCAGTTCGTCCAAACGCTCGAGGAGCGCCAAGGCCTGAAGGTCGCCTGCATCGAGGAGATCGCCTTCGCCAAAGGCTTCATCGACGCCGCCCAGCTCCAGAAGCTCGCCGACCAGGCCGGCAAGAGCGACTACGGCAAGTATCTCCAGCGCATCCTCAGCGAAGCCCGCTAGCACGGGTCAACCGAGGGTGGAGCGTCCGCAGACGTTTAGCCGGCCCGCTTGCGGGCCGCGTCCAGCACCGTCGCCCTCCCCCACCGCCTCCCTCACCGCCACCTCCGCCAGCACCGCCGTCGAATTGATCAAGTCCGCCGCCTCCAGTTCCTCCGCGTCCACCAGGAACGGCAGCTCCGTACACCCCAACACCACCCCGTCCACCCCCCGCCCACGCAACTCCGCCACCGCCGCCCGCGCCGCCGCCCGCGACGCGTCATCCTCCCGACCCTCCATGACCTTGAACAGCGCCGCATCCAGCGCGTCGCGCATCGCCCCCGAGATCGTCTCGCACATCACCCCCATCTCCCGCATCGGCCCGGCGTAGACCAGCGGCTCCCCCAGCGCCAGCACCCCTACCCGCCCCCACCCGCGCCGCCGCGCCTCGGCAATCACCGCGTCCACCATGCTGACCACCGGCCGCCCCGCCGCCGCCTCGATCTGCGGCCGCAGCAAGTGCACCCCGTTCGACGTGATCACCAAAAAGTCCGCCACCTGCCCCAGCCACCGCGCCGCCTCCAACAACCTCGGCTCGGGCCGAAACGGCGGGACCGGCCGCCCCGCCTCGTCCACCACGGCCGGCGGGTGCCGGCAGTACCAAACCACCATCGGCGGATACCCCGCATTGAAGTGCGGCCGGATCACCCGCCGCGCTGCCTCGTGCACCCGCCGCTCGAAATCCATCGTCGCTTGCGGGCCAAGGCCACCCAACACGCCAATCGTCTTCATGCACAGTTCATCCATGCAGGAGGAAACCCCCGCCGGCCCCGCCTATTCCCCGACCACCTGTACAGGGCACCCGTCCCTGGGGCCACCCGGGACAGTGCGCCGGGAGCCCCAGCGACCAACGCGCCGCCCCAAACGCGACCCGCACACCGTGTCCGACCGCGCTTCAAGAGGAACGTCGGAGACGCGGAAGCGCACAGGCCGCAGAAAAGACCGAACCGAGAGAACTGGAGCAGTCTTCAGAATGACGTATCGGTGGGGCAGACATTCTTGTCTGCCCGAAAAAAACGTTCCGACCAGCCCTTGCTGCCTCCCCTCTCCAAGGTGGGGCGGACATTCTTGTCTGCCTCGCGTCGGTGAGCGGGGGCCTCCGTGCCCCCCGAACCGACGCGATCCCGCTTCGCCCGCCCAGAACCCCTCCAAAATGAACTCTCTCCCCTCCGCGTCTACGCGACCTCCGCGTCACCTTTCTGCGAAGCCCAGCCCCCCCGGCGGCCCCGTCGAAGTCCGCGCGGCGTGTCACTCAAGGCACGCCTCAGCCGAGCCGCTCCGCCAGCGCGACAAGGATCCCCTCCGGCCCGGTCCGCTGCAGCGTGGGGTCATCCCGCTCGCGTCTTGTCGTAAAGCGCTCGTAACGAATCCTCGACCTCACGAACTCGCTCGATGCCAAGAAAGCCTACATCGTAGTAAGAATCGCGGCGATTCCCCGAACGCGCCTCTCTGTGAAAGACGATGTCACCGCGACCAGCGTCATCTTCGACTCGATGGATGTCAACGAGGTGCTGCCCGACGAATGAGTAGATGGTACGCCGCCACGTAGCAACGATGAGGATCGCTCGCAGGTCGGTGACCGCGTAGACGGTTCGCGTTGCCCTCCAAAATGCCCAGGCCGGCGACAGCAGCAGAGCCGCCCCGACGACGACGAACATGCCGCCCCAGAGAATCGGAAACCATGAGGGAAACGAGCCGCCTTTGACTTTCGAGATGCCACCTGACGCGGCAAGCGTCCAGAAGACGGCGAAGGCAAAGAACGGAATGCCGAACAAAAACGTTACAGAAGATTTCCCCGCAAGCGCGGCAGGGCGTGGTTGCTGACACCAGACGACGCGTTCGCCTGCTCGCAACTCGTTTTCCAGGACGCGCTGCATCCGGTAGTTGATGGAGCTGAAAGTTCGCACGTGAGCTGATCGAGCGGGATAACTAGTTATTCTACCGCGCCCCGCCCGGATAGCGTCCGGGCGGGAAACCGACTAGATTATCGCGCAACTCCTGTAGCCGCGACCGTTTTCGGCCGGCACGCCGCGAATATTGCACGGCGCAGACCGCGCCCGCCGGTCGGGCCCCGTTCGGGGCCGTCGGTGCCCATCGGTGCCGCCGGCCTCCGCTTCCCCCCGTTCGCGTCCGTTCGCTCGCCGCCCGCTCCGTGTCTCCGTGTCTCCGTGTCTCCGTGCCTCCGTGGTGACCGCGCTTCGCCGGGGCGCGCGTCAGCCGAGCCGCTCGGCCAGCGCGACGAGGATGCCCTCGGGCCCGCGGACGTACGCCAGTTGGTACGCGGTCGGCCCCTCCCCGTACCGCATCTCGCCGACGACCTCGGCCCCGCGGGCGCGCAGCCGCGCGAGCAGGTCGTCGAGGCCGTCGACGGCGAACATGATCCGGCGGATGCCCAGCGCGTTCACCGGCGCGTGGTTAGGGAGGGGGGGGCCGAACCGGACGGCGGGCGGCGTGTGGAACTTGTCCAGCTCGACGCCCTGGCCGTCGGGCGTCCGCAGCATCGCGAGCGTCGCCCGGACGTCCCCGAGCCCGATCAGCCGCCCGACCGCCGGCCCCTCGACGGTCTGCTCCCCCTCGAGCGTGAGCCCGAGCTCGACGAAGAACGCCTTCACGGCCGCGAGGTCGTCGACGACGATCAGGACGTTGTCCATCCGTTTCAGGGCCATGGCCTACCTTCCCTCGCCGCCGCCACCGCCTCCGCCGAAGGCCGCCGATGACGACGGCCACCGATGAAGTCGGACACCGATGAGACCAGCGCTTCTTCCATCGGTGCCGATCGGTGCCATCGGTGGCGGCGCAGCCTTTTCTCTCTTATGGGCGTCCATTCGCGGGCGCTCGCTCCCCCCGCGGCGCCGGGCCGCCGCCGCTCACGTCCGCGGCTTGAGCTTGGCGTTGACGCCCGCCACCGCCTGCTCCCGCGTCGCCGGAACCCCGGCGGCGCCCTTCCCGTAGTCCAGCTTGACGACCGCCCGCGTCGCCGGGTCCACCCAGGCGGTGCGAGCCTTCTCGCCCCAGGCGAACGTCGTCACGGGGACCGCCGACACCTTGCGGCCGCCGCCGACCTCGACCTCCCCCGCCTCGCCGACGTGCATCGCCGCCGGGTCCGCCGTGTCCCCCACCACGCCGACCATCCGGTAATGCATGCACGCGCCCGGCTTCATCGGCATCGCCGGCGACATCAGGAACGCGAACTGATCCAGCAGCGTGTCGGCCGTCAGATCCAGCGTCCGCTCGCGAACCTTGCCGCCGCCCTCGTCCAACCGCACGGCGAGCTTCCCGCCCCCACCGCCGCCACCCCCACCGCCGCCGACCGCCTTGAGCGTGCCGACCGCCGGCCGCGGGAGCAGGATCTCGTACCGCGCCTCGACCAACTGCGGCCGCGGCCCGGCCGTCGCCGTGACCGCGAGCACGGTGTGCCAGAGGCCGGCCGGTCCCTCGTACGCCAGCTCGGACGTGAGGACGACCCGGTCGCCCTGAACCTCGATTCGGTCGTGCTGAAACCCGGTGTGGGCGCCCCCCGCCTGGTAGGCGTACCACTGGTCGCGCGGGGTGCCGCGGTACGGGGCGAGGTCGAACGCGGCGTCCGTCGCCGGCGGGCGGAGCGGCCGCGGCTTGCCCCGCTCCACGCCCACCGCGAGCACGCCGACCCTACCCGGCGGCAGCCGAACGGCCACCGGCCCCCCGTCGCGGCGCACGTACGTCAGCTCCACCGTCCCCGACACCTTCGCGTTCGCCGCGACGCCGGCCGTCAGGTCTTGCATCCCGGTGACGGCGGCCCCCGCGTAGTGCGTGACGACATCCCCCGGCCGCACGCCCGCCCGCTCCCCCGGCCCGTCCGGCGCGACGCGGACCACCAGCGCCCCCGTCGCCGGCGGGTCCGCCGCGATCTCGTCCAGCGCGTCCGCGCCGCGCGCGGCCCCGCCCGCCAACAGCACGACCACCGACGCCACCGCCACCGCGACAAGTCTCATGATCATCCCTTCCCGTTCGGCATCCGCATCCGTCAGGCGTGCCCGGCGATCCCCGCCGCACCGCGAGGAAGGCGCCGGGCCCCGCACCCGGTGCCAGCCGCCCTCCCCAACTCCAATCTACCGGCGGCCCCTGGCGCCGAGCAAGAACGCCCAGGCACTCCCCCATTCCTTCGCATCGCCGCTCCCGAGGTCCGCCGGCCCGCGTCGCGAAGGGTGCCGTCGCCCTTCCACGAGAACCACCGCGCCCACCACGCCCCCCGCACCACCTCCCCCCAGACCTCCGAATCAAACCCCGGGCACCAGCGAGATCCGACAGAGCATCGAACCGACCCAGTCTCGCTCACGGCGAATGGTGACAGGCGGGAGCCGCTGATTCGATTTAGCAGACCCTTTGCTCGGGGCGAATGGGCCGACCGACAATTCCGCCGAAACGGCGGCACCTGCCCAAACCAGATCGTGCGCCTCCGCCGACCCGGCTTACGCGCGAGCCTGCCCGCCGCGTCGCCGCATGTGCAGGAGCGGAAAAGGCCGCCCCTGCCCGTCCAGCTCCGACCGCCCCTGCACGAGAAACCCCATCGCCTCGTAAAACCGCCGAGCCTCCGGATTCTGCTCGTTCACGTCCACGAGCAGCGTCGGGTGCCGCGCCACCGCGTGTTCAACCAGCAACCGGCCGCCGCCCCGCCGGCGCAACTCCGGTGCCAGGAACAACGCCTCGATCCTGTTTCCTGCCATCCCAAGAAACCCGACCGGTACCCCGTCCGCCACCAACACCCAGACCTCGAGCCCGGGCAACGCCGTGTCCCGCACCAAGGGGAGGAGGGACTGGATGTCGTCCTCCGTCAGAAACGAGTGGGTGGCTCGCACCGAGCGGAGCCAGACGTCCACGAGTGCGTCACGGTCTTCCGGAGCCGCAGGCCGGATGGTCATCGGATTCGGAATCGAGCGTCGCATGTTCTCCAGCGGTTGCCCCCGTCCGATAACCCGTCCCCGCGGGACTTGGGTGCCACGCGTCCAGACGTTACCATTCCGCACCGTGCCGCTCTTAGAAGCAAGTTCCGCGGCATGACGCCTTCCCAAGACGGACCCTCCGCCACGGCCCCCAAATCCCGGTCCGCCAGGCGGCCGATATACTCTCCAACGCTCTCTTGATGGAATCGCTGACAACCGACCACCGACAAATCCCCATGCGAACCCTCCTCGTCACCGGCGCCGCCGGCTTCATCGGATCCAACTTCGTCCGCATGCTCCTCAACCGCGGGGAGCAGGTGAAACTCGTCGCCTACGACAAGCTCACCTACGCCGGCAACCTCGCCAACCTCTCCGACCTGCTCGAGAAGCACCCGGACAAGCTCACCTTCGTCCGCGGCGACATCTGCGACGAAGAACTCGTCGCCGCCACCTGGAAGGAGCACAACGTCACCGAGGTCGTCCACTTCGCCGCCGAAAGCCACGTCGACCGCTCGATCCTCGGCTCCGGCCCGTTCGTCCAGGCCAACGTCGTCGGCACCCAAGTGCTCCTCGACGTCGCCAAGGCCAAGAACGTCGAAAAGTTCCTCTACGTCTCCACCGACGAGGTCTATGGGACGCTCCCGGAAGACCGCCCCGACATCAAGTTCACTGAGGAAACCCCGCTCCAACCCAACTCGCCCTACTCCGCCTCCAAGGCAGGGGGGGACTGCCTGGTCCGCGCTTACTTCCACACGTTCCACCTCCCCGTCCTCACCACCCGCTGCTCGAACAACTACGGCCCCTACCACTTCCCCGAAAAGCTGATCCCCCTCTTCGTCACCAATCTGATGGAGGGCAAGAAGGTCCCCCTGTACGGCGACGGCCTCAACGTCCGCGACTGGCTCTACGTCGAGGACCACTGCGACGCGATCTGGACCGTCCTCAACAAGGGCCGCTTCGGCGAGGCCTACAACGTCGGCGGCAACAACGAGATCACCAACCGCGTCATCACCGAAACCCTGATCCGCGAGATGGGAAAGAAGTGGGACGACTGCGTCACCTACGTCAAGGACCGTCCCGGCCACGACCGCCGCTACGCGATCGACGCCACCAAGATCCAGCGCGAGCTCGGTTGGTTCCCCAAGCACAAGTTCGAGACCGCCATCAAGACCACCATCCAGTGGTACAAGGACAACCAGCCTTGGTGGCGCAACATCAAGAGCGGCGAGTACCTGAAGTACTACGAAACCCAGTACGCCAGCCGATAACCCAAAAGCACGATTCCGACGCGGCAGGGTCACTTCAGTGACCCTGTCTTCGTTTCCCGAACTTCGTCACTGGCACCCAATGCGTGGTAAGCTAGTGTCGGAACCGTACCGGAAAGGGCACCGATTTGGATCCGTATCGATCAGTCGTTATCACGGGTGGGGGAGGCATGCTCGCGCAGGATCTGAACAAGGTCCTCGTCGCGCGCGGCGTCCAGCCGTTCCTCGCACGCCATGCCGACTGCGACATCACCGACCGCGCGCAAGTCAGCCGCCTCTTCCAAACGCACCGCCCCAGCCTGTTGCTGAACTGCGCCGCACACACCGGGGTCGACCAGTGCGAAGACGAAGTCGATCGCGCCAACGCCATTAACGGAACCGGCCCTGGCCATCTAGCCGAGCTCTGCCGCGAATACCGCGCACAACTTATCCATTTTAGCACCGACTTCGTCTTCGACGGACATATTGACCACCCTTACCGACCAGACGACACCCCCTCGCCACTCTCCGCCTACGGAAAAAGTAAGCTTTTGGGAGAGCAGGCGATACAGAAGGTTCACCAGCTTTCCTGGATTATCGTTCGGACCGCTTGGCTCTTTGGCAGGTACGGCAATTGCTTCCCAAAAGTCATTGTCGACCGGGCCCGCGCGGGCCATGCGTTGAAAGTCGTCAACGATCAAGTCGGTTGTCCGACGTACGCACCCGATCTGGCGAGGGCCGTCTTCGATCTCGTAGACCGTCAAGCGACCGGCATCTGGCACTTGTCCAATTCATCTCCGACCAACTGGTTCGAGTTCGCTCAAGCCATCGTAAAAGAATTTGAGATCGAAGCCGAAGTTACGCCCATATCCACCGCCCAGTGGGTCGCCATGCGACCCAAGCAAGCCAAGCGGCCCAGCTACAGCGTGATGGATTTGACGGCGTTTGGGGTGTTGACGGGTAAGGAAATGCGTCATTGGCGTGATGCTTTGCGGGATTATCGGACAGAGGCCTGAAAAGGTTAATAGACGTGACGCGCCGGTGTCGATGATGATGTCAAAGTGAAGCTTTCGTAAGCGGTTTGGTGTGTACTTGACCGCGGGGCGGAGGCAAGTGATATAGTTGAGGCAGTTGGGACTGATTGGAGTTGGAGTAAAGCAATCCACGTCCAAGCATCCCTCCTGAAAAGTCGAGGTCGTGCCGGTGAGAGCGGTTCCCTTGGAGTGGGGATCGTGGCGAAGCGGCTGATTTCGGCAGGCCGGTTGAAACGAAGGAACAGTGGTCTGATGCGACGACGCTGCGGGTCTAAGCCCGCGGCGGTCGTCGTTGACCGCAGAATGTGCGCCCTCGGGGAAAACGCGGCAAACCGCGCCTCTCGAACGGTGTCCGTTCTGTGCCGTGGGTGGGCATTTCGCGAGTTGTGAACTCGCGGGTGCCGGTTTGAGTCAGTGTGGTCACCGGTGAGGTGGCGTGTGCGGCACTTTGGAGCGTGTCGCGGGCGCGGCCTTAAGTTCCCCGGTGGCCGGTCGTTGCGGTTTTGAGAAACCGTGGCGATTCGAGGCCAGAGGGAAAATGCTTCTCGTCGGTGGCGTCTTTGAGGACACGTCCGCAAGAGTGTCCCGCGAGGGTGCCGGCCGGCGAGGTTCGGGAACCGGGTCAGGCTTTTTGTAAGTGCCTGGTCCGCGACCGCTTGGGTAATCCCCACGCGGGCGAGATTTGCCGGATGCTGTAAAGCGGCAATTTCCCGAGGGAAGGGACATGGAGTCATGAAAGCAGTCGTTCTCGCCGGTGGTCAGGAATTCGGGCAGTGTCCGCTCTCGCGGCAACTGCCCCGGGCCTTATGGCCCCTGGTCGACCGCCCCATCATCGAATCCGTCCTGGCCGCCCTGCGCGACGCGGGGATCGGCCAGATGGCGATCAGCGCCAACGGGCGCACCCACACGATCGCCGCCAAGCTCGGGTACAACCCGACCCCGGACGTCACGATCCACTACAGCGAAGACACGATGCCGCGCGGCGCCGCCGGCTGCATCAAGGACTGCGAGGAGTGGCTGGGCAACCAGACGTTCCTCGTCTGCCAGGGGACGAGCCTTTACCTCGGCGTCGACTTCGCCCACCTGCTCGACGAGCACCGCCGCAACGGTAACGCCGTCACGGTCGCCGCCACCGTCGAAAGCACCAACGACCTCGACCGGCAGATGCAGCTCAAGCCGGCCGGCCTTTACGTCTGTGAGCCCTCGGTCTTCCCGTTCATCAAGACCAAGGGGTACCAGGACATGAAGGAGCAGCTGATCCCCCGGCTGACGGAGAAGGGCCTGAAGGTCCAAGCCGTCCCGCTCACCGGCAAGGTGCTCAGCGTCCGGAACGAGGAGTGGTACCTCAACGCGATGGTCGATTTGCTCAACGACCCGGCCCACCGCAAGGGGTTTGTCGAGCACTTGCCGGCGAAACTGCCGGGCATCTGGATCCACCCGTCGGCGTACGTGCACCCCCAGGCGCGGGTGATCGGGCCGGCGTACATCGGCGCGGGCACGAAGGTGCTGGCCGACGCGGTCGTGATCGGCCCGGCCGTGATCGGTGAGAACTGCGAGATCGCGTCCGACGCGGTCGTCCACGAGTCGATCCTGTGGAACGACGCCCGGGTCGGCCGCGGCGCGATGGTCGAGCAGGCGGTGGTCGCCGCCAACGCGGTCGTCGCGGCGAACGTGGAGGTCCGCGGGTCGATCGTCCTCGACACGGCTTTGTCTTCCGCCGAACGCACGAGCCTCTCCGGGAGTACTGACTTGTCCCCCGAAGAGCTGACCGGCGACCGGTGGTGGAAGCGTCTCTGGAAGGGGTTCAAGCCCCGCCAGACCGCCGACGTGGAATGACCTCGCGACGAACCCCGCCGGGACGCAGCAGCAGCGGTTCGGCGAGGCGGGTCACAGTCGGCAACGCGGGCAGCCGAAAGGTATTACAGAGAAACAGTTTCCGGATCGGAACGGTTTGCTGGTGAGTCGAGTCCGATTGCAACCGTGAGGCATGCGATGAGTGACAATCGGAGTCTGCAGAAGTCGAGCGGCCGCCAGGCGGGCGCGATCATGACGCCCAGCGGCCCGGCCGTGATCCAGGTGATCGACATCCCGGGCGGGGGCGGCGCGCTGGGCCCGGCGACGGCGTTCCCGGGGCACACCCCGCGGAAGGTCGGGGGGATCAACGTCCTGGGGGCGATCCTCCGCCGCTGGTGGCTGGTGCTGCTGGTGACGGTCATGATCGGCGGGGCGGGCATTTACGCCGGCAACAATTTCGTCAAACCGGTTTACGTCGCGCACGCGAAGATCTCGTGGATCGACCGCAGCGGCAGCCCGGACGGGCAGGGGACGGCGCGGCTGATCGCCCAGGCGACCGACGTCCTGACCAGCCGCGACATCCCGCTGATGGTCGCGGCGGACCCGGACATCCAGGCGCTGTGGCCGAACCTGGTCGCCGGCCGCGATCTGAAGGACCCGGCCGTGCAGGCGCAGGTGCTCAAGGTGTTCCGCGACATCGCGATCGCCGACAGCACGAAGGCGTTCCAGACCGTGGACCTCCAGGTCTCCCGGAAGGACCCGGTCGAGGCCTCCCGCATCGCCAACGCGTTCGCCCGCGCGTTCGTCAAGTGGTGCGAGGAGCAGATCACCGGCGACATCAAGGGCCAGATCGGCCAGCTCGAACAGAACGCCAAGGACACGCGGACGCTCAAGCTCGCGCTGTCGGCGGAGAAGACCCGCCTGCTGGTGGACAACAACATCACGCAGCAGGAGCTGATGCAGGCCGCCGCGCAGTCGAACGTCAGCAAGATGATGGACGAGCAGCTCGCCGCGGAGGTGAACCTCCGGGCCGCCCAGGCGAAGCTGAAGCAGCTCGAGAGCAACGGGGAGCGCCCCGACCTCAAGCTGATGGCGATCGACATGATCGAGAAGGAGAAGGCGGCGGACAACGTGCTGATGACGTACAACCAGCAGTTGATCCAGGCGATCGGCGTGCTCGAGCAGGAGAAGCTGGTCAAGACGCCGCAGCACAACGACGTGATCAACGCCGGCAACCAGGTCAACCGGATCAAGGCGCTCGTGCTCCAGCGCGAGGCCGAGATCAGCTCGATCATCGCGAAGCGGATCGACGACCGGTTCAAGCTGATGGATCAGACGACCGTCGCGCAGGCGAAGGAGGCGGCGGGGAAGGCGAAGGAGCTGCTCGACATCTACAACACCCGCCTGAAGGACCTGGACGAGCGGTCGAAGAAGCTGGTGTACGTCAAGGGCCAGATCGCCGCGCTCGACGACCAGATCGCGCTGGTCAGCCGCGACTACGACACGACCTACCTGTCGCTGAACGACGCGAAGAAGCTCCAGACGACGCTGACGAACAGCACCGGGATCAAGATCGCGCAGTACGCCGAGCCGCCCGAGGCGCCCGACCAGGACAAGCGGGTCAAGGTGCAGGCCGCCGGCATGGTCGGCGGGCTGTTCCTCGGGATGCTGCTGGCGCTGCTGGTCGACAAGTTCGACCGCCGCCTCCGCGACCCGCGCGACGTCGAGCCGCTGCTGGGCGCCCCGCTGCTCGGGACGATCCCGCGGATCGGCGAGCTCAAGCGGATGAAGGGCGAGCACGCCCGCAACCTGATCGCCGAGGAGTTCCGGATCATCCGCACGCAGCTGTTGTTCGGGAACCCCGAGCTGAACCACAAGACGATCGCGGTCACCAGCCCGCAGCCGGGCGACGGCAAGACGAGCCTCGCGGTCAACCTGGCGATCTCGATCGCGAAGGCGGGGCGGCGGGTGCTGCTGATCGACGGCGACCTCCGCAAGCCCGACATCCACCGGATCTTCAACGTCAGCGACTCGCCCGGCTTCGCCGAGGTGATCGCCGGCAGCCACGAGCCGGGCGCGGTGATCCGCAAGTCGGACATCGACGGTTTGGACGTGCTCCCGGCCGGCACGCCGATCACCCGGCCGAGCGAGCTGCTCAGCCGCCCGGACGTCGGCCGCGTGCTGGCGGCGATGGGCGAGGTGTACGACCACATCGTGCTCGACACGGCGCCGCTGCTGCCGGTCAGCGACACGCACGTGCTGGTCGGGCTGGTGGACGGCGTGCTGACGAGCTTCAACGCCGACGTCGACCGGAACACGGTGACGCTCGTGCAGGACATCCTCCGCCGGAGCCACGCGAACGTGATCGGGACGGTGATGAACCAGGTCAAGTACAAGCAGTCGGGCAGCTACCACCGGGGCAAGAGCGCGTACAGCAGCTACTACACGTCGACCCGGGTGCCGGGGGCGGGGCAGTTGCCGGGCAAGGTGGACCCGAGCGTCGCGACGTTGAGCAAGCACTAGACGGAGGCCGCGACTGCGGGTTCGCCGGCTCGCCGATCCCGGCGCGCGGGCCGGCCGTAGAACACAACAGTGGAAGCAACGACGACCCAACCCGAGACTATGCCGCCGCCGCTGGGCGCGATCGACGCGCCGCCCGCCCCGGCCGCCCCGAAGGTGGCGGCGCTCGCCCCGAAGGCGGCGAGCGTCCGCTCGCAGCACCAGGCGATCGTGGTGGTCGAGCGCCGCCACGCCCGCGCGAACGACCCGAAGGCCGACGCCGCCGCCCCCGGGTGGTGCTGGGTGCTCGGCAACGCGCGGATCGGCGAGCTGTTCGACCAGTTGTTCGCCGAGGCGCGGCTGACGTGGTCGTCGATGGTCGTGCCGGAGGAGCAGCGGCACACGTTCGCGGAGCTGTGCACGCCGATGTCGGCCCCGCACTCGGTGACGGCGTACGACGGCCGCCTGCAGATCAGCAAGACGTCGCTGACCGCCGCCCCGGACGACGGCGAGCCGCTCTACCTGATCTTCAACGGGCACCGGTTCCCGATCTGCGATTTGAACACGGCGATCGAGGTGCACCGCCAGAACCGGTGCGACGCGACGCTGATCGACTTCCACAAGCCGCGGAAGCGGGCGTACGAGGAGCAGTTCCAGATCGACACGGACGGCCGGGTCAAGCGGGTCGACCGGCACTACGGCCGCGACGCGGACGGCGCGCTCCAGGTCGACCGCGACTGGCCGGTGCTGATCGTGATGTCGGCCGACGCGATGAAGGCGCTGATGGACTGCGCGCTGCCGCACCGGATCAACCAGTGGCCGGCCGCGATGCTCCGCGCCGGGCTGCACCTCCGCGGCAGCACGATCCCGGGCCGCTCGTACTCGCTGCACGACCGCGAGCACTTGTTCGAGCTGAACGAGGCGCTGCTCCGCAACGACCCGCACTGGCTGGCCCGCGCCGGCAACCTGGAAGACCAGGGGCAGAAGGTGTGGGTCGGCAAGAACGTGCGGATCGACTCGTCGGCGAACGTGATCGGCCCGGTCGTGATCGGGGACGACGTCGAGATCGGGAAGGACGCGGTGATCGTCGGCCCGACGACGATCGGCCGCGGCGCGAAGATCGGCGCGGGCCTGATCCTGAAGCGGGCGGTCGTCATGCCGGACACGACGCTGGCCGCCGCCACCCTGAAGAACCACACGCTGAGCCACGCGATCGTGCTCGGCGAGGACCAGCCGACCGTGCAGGCGATCACCGGCGACGGCCCGGACGACCCGACCGACCTCCAGACGCTGTCGTTCGAGCGGCCGATCAAGCTCGAGAAGGTGCTCGAGGCGCAGATGCCGGCCCTGACCGGCTTCCGGTTCCGCACGTTCCGCTACGCGAAGCGCGTGATGGACGTCGTCGGCTCGCTGGTCGCGCTGACGCTGTCGCTGCCGCTCTGGCCGGTCATCATGCTGGCGATCAAGGTCAACTCGCCGGGCGGCCCGCTGTTCTACGGCGCGGTGCGGCAGGGCCGGGGCGGGAAGAACTTCCGCTGCTGGAAGTTCCGCACGATGATGCCCGACGCCGAGCTGCACCAGAGCAAGCTGCGGGCGAAGAACGAGGTGGACGGCCCGCAGTTCAAGATGAAGGACGACCCGCGGATCTTCAAGGTCGGGCGGATCCTGCGGAAGCTGAACCTGGACGAGCTCCCGCAGTTCTGGAACGTGCTGGTCGGGCAGATGAGCATCGTCGGCCCGCGGCCGAGCCCGGAGAAGGAGAACCAGATGTGCCCCGCGTGGCGCGAGGCGCGGCTGAGCGTCCGCCCCGGCATCACCGGCCTCTGGCAGGTCAGCCGCAAGCGCGACCGCGACGACACCGACTTCCAGGAGTGGATCTACTACGACGTCCAGTACATCAAGAAGCAGTCGCTCTGGCTGGACGTGAAGATCGTGTTCCGCACGCTGATGGTCGCGGCGGGAGGTGGGCAATGAGCGGCGGTCGCTTTTCGCCGCTCCGGTGGGGCGGGCAATCGTGTCTGCCTTTGCTGACCCTTTCGATCTGCCTGACGGCGATCGGCTGCGGCAACAAGGGCGCGCAGTCCCAGCAGCCGTCCGCCGGCCCGCTCGGCGCCCCGCAGCAGCAGCAGGGGGGCACGAGCGCCGCCGCCGCGCAGGGCGCGGCCCCGGCTAACTCGTCGAAGCCCGGCCGCAACGCCGAGTTGAACAAGTGGCTGAACGAGGTCGACGCCGCGGTGCCGCCGACGACCTACCGCGTCCAGCCGCCCGACGAGATCCAGATCAGCGCCCCGTCGGTCAAGGAGCTCGACAAGGTCTCGGCCACCATCCGCCCGGACGGCAAGATCGTCCTCAACCTCGTGGGCGACGTGTACGTCGCCGGCATGAGCCCGTCGGAGATCGCGGAAGAATTGACCCGTCGGCTTAGCCAGTTCTACAACAAGGAAACGCTGTACGTCGCCGTGGACGTGACCGAGTTCGCGAGCAAGAAGTACTACGTGTTCGGCCAGGTCAACGACCCGGGCGTCAAGCCGTACACCGGCCGCGACACCGTGATCAAGGTGCTCGCCGAGGCCGGCCTGAACGAGGACGCGTGGCCGCAGAAGGTCGTGCTGGTCCGCCCGAGCGAGGACAAGAACGTCCGCCAGAAGGTCACGATCGACCTGAAGGCGATGAGCACGACCGGCAAGAACGACCAGAACTACCTGCTCGAGGAGGGCGATTTGCTGTACGTCCCCCCGAGCCCGCTGGCCGAGTTCCGGATGAAGACCGAGCGCATCCTGGCCCCGATCACGCCGATGACCGACATCGCGTTCATGGCCATGGGCGGGTTCTGACCGGGGTTCGCAACGAGAGGATTGGCTACTCGCGCATCGCTTAACTGAGGCTTTACTCCACCACGGCTACGAATTGCAGCGCGGCCGTGGAACTCCAAGCCGGTGGTCGGATCGGATCGTCCGACCGACCACCGGATTTTTGATAACCGACCGGCGGGGCAGACGTTTCCCCGCCGAAGTGCACAAACCAAAGGTTTTTCGCCGACGTCTAATAGAGCGGAGAATCCACTTATGAACTTGATCGCCCGTGCCTCGCTCGCGCTCTCGCTGGTCGCCCTGTTCGCCGGCGGCTGCAACATGGCCCGCAAGTCCGACCTCCAGGCCGAGGGCCCGCAGGGGCTGTTCCGCCCGGCGACCGAGAAGGACGTGTCGGCGATCGAGTACCGGGTCGCGCCCCCGGACAAGCTGACGATCCAGGCGCCCGGCATCAAGGAGCTCCACCAGCTGACCAGCCAGATCCGCCCGGACGGGAAGATCTCGATCAACCTGCTCGGCGAGGTGTTCGTCGCCGGCAAGACCCCGGAGGAGATCAACAAGCTGCTGCTCGACGCCGCGAAGACGTACTACAACAACCCCGACATCAAGGTCGAGATCTCGGAGTACGCGTCGAAGCACTACAGCGTGGTCGGCACGTCGATCCGGGACCAGGGCAAGAAGCCGTTCACCGGCCGCGACACGGTCGTCTCCGCCCTGGCCGAGGCCGGGTTCACCGACGACGCCTGGCCGCAGCAGGTCGCGATCTCCCGCCCGGCCCGCGGGGCCCAGCCCCGCGCGACCGCGATCGTCGACTTCAAGAAGATGGCGATGACGGGCGACATGACCCAGAACTACCTGATCGAAGAGAACGACATCATCTACATCCCCAACAGCCCGCTCGCCGAGTGGCGGATCAAGACGAACAACATCGCCGGCCCGGTCGGGCAGAGCGTGGGGACGGTCGGCGCGATGCAGAGCGTCGGCCCGACGGGTGGCACGGGCACGCGGTAGGCGAAGGCGTAAAACGTGAGACGTAAGAAGAGGCCGTCGCGCTCCCGAAGCGTGACGGCCTTCCTTACGTCGTTTCGTTCTTCGTTTTACATCTTCACGTGTCGCGCCCGCCTAAGATTCTCCGCATGCCCGCCGACTCCCCCGAGCAGTGCTCCCTTTGCCAACGCGTCGTCCCGGCACACCTGATCACGCTCCACCACCTTAAGCCCAAGGCCCGGGGCGGCCGCGCCGAGCACCGCACCCCGCTCTGCAAACCCTGCCACAAGCAGCTGCACGCTACCTACTCCAACAAGGAGCTCGACCAGCAGCTCAGCAGCCTCGACGCCCTTCGCGAGGCGCCCGCCCTTCAGCCGTTCCTCGGCTGGATCCGCAAGCAGAAGCCCGACCGCAACTTTCGCACGACCGTCTCCAACGCCCACCCCGAGGCCCGCCGCAAGAGGCGCCGCCACTAGAAACGGCTTTCTCGACGGACGTCACGGCTCCGGGGACGTAACGCCTTCTCTCACGGCGAGCTTCGTGAGACCCGCGACGCTGTGGACCTGGAGCTTGCCCATCACCTGGGCCCGGTTCGCCTCGACGGTCCGCATCGACACCCTGAGGGCGGCGGCGATCTCCTTCGTGCTGCGACCCTCGGCGACGAGTTGCAGCACTTCGCGCTGGCGCGGGGTGAGCGAGTGAAGTGGCGTGCCCCGGGCGGCCGGCACGTCGTTGACGTAGTCGTCGACCACGACGCCGGCGATCTCCGGGCTCAGGTACGCGTGGCCGGCGACGACGGTCCGCACGGCGCCGACGAGCTCGCTGCCGCAGCTCGTCTTAAGCAGGTAACCGACCGCACCCGCCTTGAGCATGTCCGCCAGGAATCGTCGATCCGCGTGTTGGGAGAGCGCGAGCACGCGTGTTCTCGGGCTGGCGGCGATGATCTGCCGCGTCGCCTCCACCCCGTCAGGTCCGGCATGGTCACGTCCATCACCACCACGTCGGGCGACAGCTCCGCGGCCAGACGCACGGCGGAACGACCGTTTCCCGCCTCCCCGACGACCTCCATGTCACCCTGCGAATCCAGCAGGAGGTGCACCCCGTCGCGGAGGATCGTGTGGTCGTCGACCAGCAGGATGCGAACGCTCATTGAGTAACCTCACCGCGCTAAGGCCGGCCGTGGCCGGGCGCATGTGACCCGCGGCATCGCATCCTGTCAAATCAGGAGTCCACGTGGAATGGTGCAAATGCCCCCGGCGGGTCAATCGGTCGCGGCGGGCATGGAGTCGCCGGCCGAGGCCGCCCGGCCCGCGAGCGTCGACACGGTGCGGATGAGCTCGGCCGGGCCGACGGGCTTTGCCGCGTAGGCGTCGAATCCCGCATCGAGCGCGCGCTGGCGGTCCTCGGGGCGGGCGTAGGCGGTGAGGGCAAGTGAGGGAACGGGCGGCCGGCCGCGTTCGGCGGCCGCCCGCCGCACGCGGCGGATGAGCGAGTGGCCGTCTTCGCCCGGCAGGCCGATGTCGCTGACGAGCACGTCGACGCGCGCGTCGGCGAGCGCCTGCATTGCAGCCGCCGCCGAGTTGACGTCGGTCACCGCCGCCCCGGCCGACGAGAGGACCCAGGCCAGCGCCTCGCGCACTTGTGGCTCGTCCTCGACCACGAGGATCCGCAGGCCCGCCAAGGGCTGGCGGCCAACACCGGCGGCGTTGGCGGCGTGGTCGTCGTCGGCGGCTGGCGCGATGAGGTCTGCGGCTCCTCCGGCGGCGGCGGCGTCAACGGCGAGCGGCAACTCGACGGTGAACGCCGATCCCCGGCCCGGCCCGTCGCTCTCAGCGGCGACGTGCCCGCCGTGCAACTCCACCAGCTCGCGCACGATCGCCAGCCCGAGGCCCAGCCCGCCGTGCGCGCGGGTCGCGCCCGTGTCGGCCTGGCGGAAGCGGTCGAACACGTGGGGGAGGAACTCGGGCGAGATCCCCTGGCCCGAATCCCGCACGCTCACCCGCGCTGCGTCGCCGACCCGGTCCCACCGGAGCTCGACGTGCCCGCCGGGCGGCGTGAACTTCAACGCGTTGGTCAGGAGGTTCGTCACGACCTGCCGGAGCCGGCCGGCGTCGCCGCGGACGGTGAGCCGCTTGCCCGCCGGGGTGACGTCGAACCGCAGGTCCTGGGCGCGGGCGGCCGGCCGGACCTCGTCCGCCGCGGCCAGCAGCAGCGGGGCCAGTTCCACGTTGCGGGCGTCCACCCGCAGCGTGCCGGCCGCCATCCGCGAGACGTCGAGCAGGTCGACGATCAGTCGGTTCTGCGCCTCGGCCGAGGCGAGGATCGCGCCCACCGCGCGCTCGCGGTCCGCGGGGCTCCGCGCGACGCCGTCGGCGAGCATCTTGCCCCACAGCAGGATCGCCGCCAGCGGCGTGCGCAGCTCGTGGCTGAGCGTGGCGAGGAACTCGTCCTTGACCCGGTTGGCCCGCTCGGCCTCCTCCTTCGCGCGCGCCACCCGGGCCTCGGCCTGCTTGAGCGCGGTGACGTCGATCACGACGCCCGGGAAGCTGACGACGCGCCCGGACGCGTCGCGCTGGGGCTTGCCGCGGGCGAGCAGCCAGCGCGGCGGCCGGCCGTCGGCGTGGTTCACGCGGTACTCGGCCTCGTAGTCGCAGCCGGTGTCCAGGCACCCGGACACCAGCGCCGCGACGCGGCCCCGGTCCTCCGGATGGATCGCGGCCAGGTAGGCGCCCAGCGGCGCGGCGCCGGTACCGTCGTGCGGGACGTTGAACATGCGCTCGAACGGCTCGTCGCCCGACACCCGGTCGTTCACGACGTCCCATTGCCAGGTCCCGACCGCGCCGGCGAGCAGGACGGCGTCGAGCCGCCGCCGGCTCTCGGCCTGGGCCGCCTGGGCGCGGAGCACGTCCTCGACCCGCTTGCGCTCGGTGATGTCGCGCCAGCAGGTCACCGCGCCGATCAGGCGCCCGTGCGAGTCGCGCACCGGCGCCGCGTCGATGAGCACGGGCAGGCGCGAGCCGTTGGGGCGCTGGACGAGCAGCTCGACGTTCCGGACGCGCTCGCCGTGTGCCGCCCGGTACAGCGGCAGGTCCTGCGGCCGGGGCCGCGTGCCGTCCGGCAACGTCAGGCCGTAATGCGCCGCGTGCCGGCCCGCCGGGATGCCGATCGCGGCGTCGACGGGGCGGCCGATCAGGTCCCGGACGTGGCGGCTGTTGGCAAGGATCGGGAAATCGGGCGGGCCTCCGGTCAGCACGACCGCCTCCGGGACGTTGTCGAAGATCGTCTGGAGGATGCTGCGGGCCTCCTCGGCCTCGCGGGTGCGCTGCTCGGCTTCGGCCCGCGCGTCCCGCTCGGCCTTGAGGAGCAACTCGCGCTCGACGGCCGCCCGCTCGAGCGCGAGCACGGTCGCCCGCTCTTCCTCGGCCCGCTTACGCTCGGTCACGTCGATCGTCGTCCCGATCAGGCGGACCGGGCGTCCGTCGGGGTCGCGCACCCCGACGCCGCGCGAGACCACCCACCGGTACGACCCGTCGGCGTGGCGCAAGCGGTGTTCGACCTCGTACTCCTGCCGGGCGCCGGCCAGATACCGGGCGAACGTCTCGGCGACGCCGGCGCGGTCCTCCGGGTGAACCAGGGCCATGGCCTGGTCCGCGCCGACGTCGCCCGCGTCCGCCGGGTAGCCGAACTGCTCCACGAGGTTGGTGCGACGGAGCCGCGCCCCGCCGAGCGTGCCGTCGGGTAGCTCCACCTCCCAGACGCCGATGTTCGACGCGCGCATCGCCAGGTCCAATCGCGCGTTGGCCACCCGCGCGTCCGCCAGGGCCTCCTCCCGTTCGGTGACGTCCTGCATCACGCCAAACATGCGCACCGGTTGGCCGTCGGCGTCGAACGCGGCCCGCCCGCGCGACTCGACGACTCGCTGGGCGCCGTCCTCGCGCACGATGCGCAGCCGGAGCACGTACGGCTCCCGCGTCCGTTGCGCCCGGTCGATCGCCGCCCAAGCCGCCGCGCGGTCGTCCGGGTGGACGTACGTCAGGGCGCGTTCCGCCGCGACGGGGGCCGACTGTGGCGGCAGGCCGACGATCCGGTAGTGCTCGGCCGACCAGGTGATCGCGTTCGTCCGCAGGTCCCAGTTCCAACTGCCGACGTGGGCGACCTCCTGCGCCTCGGCCAGCAGCGCCTCGCTCTGCCGCAGGCGCTCCTCGGCGCTGACCTTTCTCGTGGTCTCGGTGATCGTGATGAAGACGCCTGCGATGCGGCCGGCATCGTCGCGCGCGGGGCTGTAGGAGACCGTGAAGTAGGCGTTCTCGGGATGGCCCGCCCCGTGCCGCTCCAGCGGGTACAGCGCGTCCTCGCGCAGCACCGCCTCGCCGCGCGACAGCACCGCCTCGTAGATCGGCTGGTTGATGTGCCAGGCCTCGGGCCAACACTGCCGCGTCGGCATGCCCAGCGCCGCCGGATGCTTGGCGGCCGCGAGGACGGCATAGGCGTCGTTGTAAACCTGCGTCAGCTCCGCGCCCCAAAGCAGGACGGTGGGCATCGGGTGTTCGAGGACGACGCCGACCAGCGCGCGCAGGCTGCGTGGCCAGGAGCCGACCGGGCCGAGCGGCGTCCGTGACCAGTCGGTCGCGCGCACCCGCGCCGCCATCTCTCCGGCCGCCCCCGGGAAGGGGGCCGCCGGCTCGTGGGGGGGGATGGGATCGGGGATCGTGTTCATTCGAGCCGTGCGTCCTTGCCACGGGCGGCCAAGGGGTAGTTCGCGGGCGTCGGCGGGACCGCGACAAACCAGCCAAGGCGGCTGACGCATCCGACAGAACGAGATGCTACCCCGCGAGCGCGATCGGCCCCTTCGGGTTTTCCGGTAGCGCGAGCTGCGCGAAGCGCAACGGTGCGCCGCGCAACCTGCCGGCGCGGGACCATCCTTTTCCGAACAACGGGGTGATTCGGCCGGACATCCGCAGCGGCACCGGACCCCGGGCATTGTCGTTGCGGGCGTCGCGGACATTACGGGTGGGGTCGCCCGTGCGGAGCACGCGGCCGGCCCCGCAACCTGTCCGAAGGACGTCCTTTTTGGGAGGTTCGACATGACGCGACTCGACGACTTACCCAGGCCCAACTCGCCGCAAGGCGCGCCGGGCTACAACGGCGGCAACCCCGGCGTCGCCGCCGAGGAGCGGCCGACCGGCCGGCAGGAGGATTTCGAGGACGAACTCTTCTGGCACCGGCCGTCCATCGGCCAGTCGCCTGACGGCCGGCGGCAGCAGCGGGACGGCCAGCAGGTGAACGTCGGCGACGGCGAGCGCGCCGTCTCCGTCGCGGCCGGCGCGATCGTCGGGCTGCTCGGGCTGTCCCGCGGCACGCTGCCCGGGTTGCTCGGCGCGGCCGTCGGCGGCGCGCTGGTGTACCGCGGCGTCACCGGCTCGTGCCCGATGTACCGGGCCATGGACGTCGACACCACCGAGCCGGGCCAGGGCCGGGCCGAGGGGCTGGAGAGCCTGCACAACGGCGTCCACATCACGACCGCGTTCGGCATCCGCAAGTCGGCCGGCGAGCTCTACGGTTTCTGGCGCAACTTCGAGAACCTGCCGCGCATCATGACGCACCTGGAGTCCGTCCGCGTGATCGACGACCGGCGGTCGCACTGGGTCGCGCGGGCGAACAGCCTGGGCGGCAAGCGGTTCGAGTGGGACGCGGAGATCACGGTCGACGAGCCCGACAGGCGGATCGCCTGGCGGAGCCTCCCCGGCGCGGATGTGGAAAACGCCGGACAGGTCACCTTCTCGCCCGGGCTGAGCGAGGACCGCGGGACCGAGGTGCACGTCCGCATGGACTACGTCCCGCCGCTGGGGCGCTTCGGGCACCTGATCGCGTCGCTGCTCGGCAACAACCCCAAGCGCGTCGTCCGCGAGGACCTGCGGAACTTCAAGAAGCTGATGGAGCTCGGCGAGATCCCGACCATCATCGGCCAGCCCCACGGCACGTGCACCGGCCAGGGCAAACCCTACTCGGAAAACCAATGGCGTCCGCTGTTCACGTGAAGTCGTGGACCGCCTGCCACGGAAGGACAACTCATCATGATGAAGGCACTGATCTGGTGCGCCCCGTACAAGGTGTCGGTCGAGCGGGTCCCCGACCCGAAGATCCTCAACCGCCGGGACGCCATCGTCAAAATGACCTCGACCTGCATCTGCGGGTCCGACCTGCACCTCGTGGACGGGTTCGTCCCGTTCATGAAGCCCGGCGACGTGCTCGGCCACGAGCCGATGGGCATCGTCGAGGAGGTCGGCCCGGACGTCGACAAGTCGAAGGTCAACGTCGGCGACCGCGTCGTCGTCCCGTTCCCGATCGCCTGCGGGGAATGCTTCTTTTGCAGGCGGCAACTGTTCAGCTGCTGCGACAACACGAACACCAAGCCCTACATGGGCGAGCAGATGTTCGGCCACGCGACGGCGGGGATCTTCGGCTACTCGCACCTGACGGGCGGCTACGCCGGCGGGCAGGCCGAGTACCTGCGCGTCCCGATCGCCGACGTGAACTGCCAGGTCATGCCGCAGGAGTTCCACGACCACCAGCTCGTGTTCCTGTCCGACATCCTGCCGACCGGGTACATGGCGGCCCACCACTGCAACATCCAGCCTGACGACACGGTCGCCGTCTGGGGGTGCGGCCCGGTCGGGCAGTTCACGATCCGCAGCGCGATGCTGCTCGGCGCGGCGAAGGTGATCGCGATCGACAACGGCAAGACCGTCCCCGAGCGCCTCCGCATGGCCGCCGACGCCGGCGCGATCGTCGTCGACAACCGCCAGGACGACGTCTACGACCGCCTGCTCGACCTGACGGCCGGCCTCGGCCCCGACGTCGCGATCGACGCCGTCGGCATGGAGGCCCACGGCTCCACGCCGTTCGAGACCGTCTACGACAAGGTCAAGACCAACCTGATGCTCGAGACCGAGCGCCCGGCCGTCATCCGGCAGGCGATCGAGTGCGTCCGCAAGGGCGGCACGGTCTCGATCCCCGGCGTGTACGGCGGGATGTCGGACAAGATCCCGATGGGCGCGCTGATGAACAAGGGCCTGACGATCAAGACCGGCCAGACCCACGTCCACCGGTACGTGCCCGAGCTGCTCGACCACATCCGCAGCGGCCGGATCGACCCGAGCTTCGTCGTCACGCACCGCATCCCGCTCAGCCAGGCCCCGCAAGGCTACCACCTGTTCCGCGAGAAGATGGACGGCTGCGTCAAGGTCGTCCTCGACCCGGCGGCGTGAGTTACTACGAACGGAACGAATTCACCCCGCAGACGCAGAGAGAGGATGAACGCCAAGGCGCCAAGTCGCCAAGGAGCAACGCGAGCAGGCAAGAATGAGAAGGCTCCTAAATTGACTTGGCGCTCTTCCTTCGTTCTTGGCGACTTGGCGTTCATCCCGGCTTTACCTCCGCGCACTCCATGCCTCTGCGGTAAACCTGACTTGAAGGATTTCCGATGCATTTCCTGCAATCCAAATCGTCTTACGAATCGCACCACCGCGCCGCCGTCGACCAGAAGGCGGGGCAGTGCCTCGGCTGGGCGAGCATCGCGGTCGGCCTGACCGAGATCCTCGCGCCGAAGCAGCTCGAGAAGACCATGGGCGTCGGCAACGGCCAGACGACCGGCATCCTGCGGGTGCTCGGCGTGCGCGAGATCATGCACGGCGTCGACCTCCTCTCGCACAAGGACCCGACCCCGGGCGTCTGGTCGCGCGTGTTCGGGGACCTGCTCGACGGCGCGCTGATCGGCGCGGCCGCTACGCGCACGAAGAAGCCCGGCGGACTCCTCGCCGTATTCGCCGCGGTCACCCCGCTCGTCGTCGCCGACCTGATCTTCGCCCCGCGGATGACGAAGGATCGGGCCGAGGGGCTGATCCACTCCTGACAGTGTGCCTCGCAAACAGCCTTGGCTTACCCCATCGCGGTGGCGCGCCATCGCGGCGGCGCCGCGACCGGGTGAGCCGTTTCCCTCACCGTGGGTGGCGCCCCCCCGCGCCGCCCCGAAACATGACACAAGGAGTGCGCCCGTGAAATTTGCACCGCACCTGCTCGCCCTGACTTTAACCTTGGCGGGCTGCCAGACCACACCGAACGCGGGCAAGAAGCCCGACGAGCCCGGCCGGACGCCCTACCCCGCCAGTTACTCCGAACGGGCCGGCGGGCTCGAGGTGGTTCACGAGTTCACCGGGCCTTTGCCGACCGGGATCACCGTTTCCCAAGACGGCCGGGTCTTCGTCAGTTTCCCCCGGTGGGAGGACCAGGTCCCGGCAACGGTCGCCGAGATCCGCGACGGCCGGGAAGTGCCCTATCCGAATGCCGACGTGAACCGCGGCGACACCCCGGACAGGTTTCTGTCGGTCCAGAGCGTCGTCGTAGACCCGCGCAACCGCCTGTGGGCGGTGGACAGCGGCAGCGTGGACATGGGACCGATCCGCGGGCCGGAGTGGCCCAAGCTCGTCTGCATCGACCTGGCCTCGAATCAGGTCGTGCGGACGATCCGCTTCCCACAAGGCGTCATCTCGGACAAGTCCTTCATCAACGACGTCCGCTTCGACCTGCGCCGCGGCGCGGAGGGAATGGCCTTCGTCACCGACTCATCGGCTCAAGGGGCCAACGGCATCATCGTCGTGGACCTGGCCACGGGCGCGAGCTGGCGCCGGCTCAGCGATCACCCGTCGGTCAAGGCCGACCGGACCTTCGCGGCGGTGCTGGAGGGCGAGCCGCTGATGCTCCGCCGCCCGGGCCAGCCGCCCAAGCCGGCGCTGCTCGGCTCCGACGGCATCGCGATCAGCCCCGACGGCTCACGGCTCTTCTACTGCCCGCTTTCGAGCCGCCGCCTCCACAGCGTGAGCGTGGACGCGCTGGCCGACCGGAACCGGTCGGACGCGCAGGTGGCCGACACCGTCCGCGACGAGGGGACTCGCTAATTCGCCTCCGACGGCCTGGAGTCCGATGCGCAGGGCCGGCTCTACCTGACCGACTACGAACACAACGCAGTCCAGGTGCGCGACCCGGCCGGCGAGTACCGCACGCTGGTCACAGACCCTCGGATGTGGTGGCCCGACACGCTGTCGCTCGCGAGCGACGGCCACCTGTACGTCACCGCCAACCAGCTCCACCGGCAGGCCAAGTTCCACAACGGCAACGACCTCCGCCGGCGGCCGTTTTACCTGTTCCGCGTGCCCGTCCGCGAAGCAACGCCGGTCCTTCTGCGGCGGGACCGTGCGGGCGGCGGCGCGGCCGCCTCGGCGGCCGCGCAGGAGTGAGGCGCGGAGCCGCGCGCGGACCGGTGCCCCGCCCCTTTCTTTCGGAGATGCCCGCATGCTCAACATGTTAAGCAAATTGCTGCACCTCGACCGGCCCCTGACCGGGCGGAGGATCGCGGTGCTGGCGACGGACGGGTTTGAACTGATCGAGTTGGTCGTGCCCGCCAAGGCGATGCGGCTGGCCGGCGCGACGGTCGACGTGATCTCGATCCACCCGGGCCACATCCGGGGGATGAACCTGCACGAGCCCGCGAGTCGGGTGGGCGTTGACTTGACGATCGATCAGGCCGACCCGGCCGACTACGACGGGCTGCTGGTTCCCGGCGGGTTCGTCAACCCGGATCTGTTGCGGCAGTCCGCCGCCGCCCGCGGGTTCGTCCGGGCGTTCGCCGCAGCCGGCAAGCCGATCGCCAGCCTGTGCCACGGCCCGTGGGTGCTGGCGTCGGCCGGGCTGCTGAACGGCCGGCGGCTGACGTCGTGGCCGGGCCTGCGCGACGACCTGGTGAACGCCGGGGCGACGTGGCTGGACGAGCCGCTGGTCCACGACGAGAACCTGGTGACCAGCCGCGGGCCGCAGGACCTGAAGCCGTTCGTCGCCGCGATCACCCGTCTGTTCGCCGGGCGGGACCTCGGGCCGGAGTTTCCGGACTCGCGCGCGATGCGGTCGGCGCCGCAGCCCCAGGAGCCGCCGCGCCTGGTGGTTGAGGTCATGCGGCGGATGCCGAAGCCCTCGGTCCGCACGGTGCTTTTCCTGGCGGTCGCGGCGGCGGGCATCGCCCTCTACCGCGGGGGTCGCGGCAGTCCGACGTTCAACCGGTTGACCGCCGACGGCCGCTCGCGCCTCGCGGGGCTCTTCGGCGACGCCGTGGGATCTCGGGCGCGCAGGGCATGAGCGGTCGGCGAGCGCCAGACAATTCGGGGGCCGCGGCCCCAATGAAGGAGACCAGCGAATGACGCAGATCCAAGAAATGTTCAGCCGCACCGTGAGCGGGATGCGAACCCAGCCGCCGGACGTGCGCGCGCCCGCCAGTGCGAAGCCGAGCAACGTCGGGCCGATGGAACGGGCCGTTTCGGCGGCGGCCGGGACGCTGCTCCTCCTGGGCGGACTGCGCCGCGGGCCGACGGTCGCGACCGTGCTGGGCGGGGGGCTGCTCTACCGGGCGATTAGCGGGTCGTGTCCGTTGTACGGCGCGCTCGGCGTGAGCACGGCCACGGGCGAAGCGGCCTCGGACCTGATCGGGCAGCGATCGCTGCCCATCGGCAAGTCGGCCGAGGAACTCTACCGCCTCTGGACGGACCCGCAGGCGCTTCGCCTGGCGCTCGAGCCGCTGGCCGACGTGAACCTGTCCGGCGACGGCGAACTGCACTGCTCGGTTCGGACTTCGGACGGGCAGCCGATCGAGTGGGACGCCCGGGTGACCGAGGCGCGTCCCGGCGAACTCGTGCGGTGGGAATCGGCTCCGGGGGCGGCGATGTCGTCCGACGGCTTCATCCGCTTCCGTCCGGCCCCGACCGACTGGGGGACCGAGGTGACCGTCGGTCTGAACCCTTCGCCACACGGCGGGGCCACGGCGTGGGGGCTTCACGGCCTGCACCCCAAGGTCGCCGCGGAGAAAGTACTGCGCCGATTCAAGAGCCTCGCCGAGACGGGCGAGATCCCGACCTTGGCCCGGCAGCCCGCCGCCCGCAACGGCGGCCGGGACCAGTACCCCTGAGTCTGCTCCGAGCCCCCAGACCCAGAACACGATCGAATTCGATTACGGAAGGATCTCACGATGAGAGCGCTTTGCTGGAACGGCGTGAACGACCTGCGCGTGGAAACCGTCCCCGACCCCGAAATCGTGAACCCGCACGACGCGATCTTGAAGGTCCGCAAGTCCACGACCTGCGGCTCCGACCTGCACTTCATTGACGGGTATCTGCCCACCATGAAGGCGGGCGACGTGATCGGCCACGAGTTCATGGGCGAGGTCGTGGAGACCGGGAGGGCGGTGAAGAAGGTGAAGAAGGGCGACCGCGTCGTCGTGCCCTCGTTCATTTGCTGCGGCGAGTGCTGGTACTGCAGGCACCAGCAGTTCTCCCTGTGCGACAACACGAACCCCAAGGCCGAGTTGCAGGAGCCGACGCTCGGCTACCCGACGGCGGGGATCTACGGGTACACCCACGCGTTCGGCGGGTACGCCGGCGCGCACGCCACGTACGTCCGCGTGCCCCACGCCGACGTCGACTGCTACCACGTGCCCGAGGGCGTGGGCGACGAGCAGGCGCTGTTCCTCTCCGACGCGGCCCCGACCGGGTACATGGGGGCCGACTTCTGCGACATCAAGCCCGGGCAGACGGTGGCCGTCTTCGGGTGCGGCGGCGTCGGCCTGATGGCGCAGAAGAGCGCGTTCCTGCTCGGGGCCGAGCGGGTGATCGGGATCGACCGCTTCCCCGAGCGACTCCAGATGGCCCGCCGGCACGTGGGTTCCGAGACGATCGACTACGTCAAGGCCGGCAACGACGGCGGCGTCGTCGAACTGCTGAAGGAGATGACCGGCGGCCGAGGCCCCGACGCGGTGATCGACGCCGTCGGCATGGAGGGGCACGGCACCGGGATCGGCTACGCCTACGACCGGGTAAAGCAGGCCCTGCACCTGGAAAGCGACCGCGGGTCGGCGCTGCGCACCGCGATCATGGCCGTCCGCAAGGGCGGGGTGCTCTCGGTGCTGGGCGTCTACGGGCTGATCGACAAGTTCCCGATGGGCGTGATCATGAACAAGGGGCTGACCGTCCGCTCGGCGCAACAGCACGGGCAGAAGTACATGCCGCGCCTGCTGGAGCACGCGGCCAAGGGCGAGTTGGACCCGTCGTTCATGGCGACCCACCGATTTGGCCTGGAAGAGTCGGTGCGGGGGTACGAGATGTTCAAACACAAGACCGACGGGTGCGTCCGGGCGGTCTTCTCGCCGTCCTGAGTGTGGATCCCGCTCGTCCGCGCGGAAAGCAGTGCCGGACATCCGTTCTGAGGAACCACCGCCCGGGGGAGGCAACGAAAGGAGTCGATCATGGTGAGCACCGTTGGACTGTTCGTGAAGCTCGAAGCAAAGCCCGGCAAAGAGGGGGAGGTCGCAGACATTCTGCGGTCCGGACTGTCGATCGTTCAGGGCGAGCCGGCGACGCTGACGTGGTACGCGGTACGGATGGGGCCGACGACCTTCGGCATCTTCGACACGTTCCCCGACGACGCCGGCCGGCGGGCGCACCTCGCCGGCCGGGTGGCGGCGGCGCTGACGGCGCGAGCCGACGAACGGTTCGCCCGTCCGCCGACCATCGACCGCATCGACATCCTGGCGGAGAAGATCGATGCCGACGCCGCCGCCGCCACGATCGTCGAGGCGGGTGGGTGAGTGCTTGGCGCGCGCCGTGCGCAGGAGGTGGTCCCACGTCCGACCAAGACCGGGCCATCGCCGCCGGCGACGCGCGCTCGGGTTCCGTCAAACGAGGTCAGAGGAGTTCATCATGGCAGTTCCCGCAACCGAAATCCGTACGACGAAGCTCCCGTCCGGCGTGGCCGTGCCCGTGCTCGGACAGGGCACCTGGCACTTCGGCGAGCGAAGCGCCCGCCGGGCCGAGGAAATAGAAGCCCTCCGGCACGGCCTCGACCTCGGCATGACGCTCGTCGACACCGCCGAGATGTACGGCGACGGCGCCGCCGAGGCACTGGTCGGCGAGGCGATCGCGGGCCGGCGCGACGGGGTGTTCCTCGTCAGCAAGGTGCTCCCGCACCACGCGACGTTCGACGGCACCGTCGCCGCGTGCAGAGCGAGCCGCCGGCGCCTGGGAACCGAGTGGATCGACCTGTACCTGCTCCATTGGCGCGGCAACATCCCGCTGGCGGAGACCGTCGCCGCGTTCGAGGCCTTGAAGGCCGACGGCGCGATCCGACACTGGGGCGTCAGCAACTTCGACGTCGACGATATGGAGGAGCTTGTCGCCGTCGAGGGCGGTGAAAACGTCGAAACGGATCAGGTGCTTTACAACCTCGCCCGGCGCGGCATTGAGCACGACCTGATGTCCTGGACCGGCGAGGAGGACATGCCGCTGATGGCGTACTCACCGATCGAGCAGGGTCGACTGCTCGACGACCCCGCACTCGCCGAGGTCGCCGCGCGGCACCACGTCACGCCCGCGCAGGTCGCGCTCGCGTGGGTGCTGCATCACGAGGACGTCATCGCGATCCCCAAGGCGTCGTCACCGTCTCACGTCGACGACAACCGCGCGGCGCTGGACCTCCACCTCTCGGCCCAGGACATGGCCCACCTCGACCGCGCGTTTCCGCCGCCGACCGACAAGGTGCCGCTGGAAATGCTGTGAGTCTCTCGCGGCGGCCAGCGAGCGCCGGAACTGACGCGTTCCCGACATCTTCGAAAGGTCCCGTTCCGTTCTCGGGAGGCCGTGATGGACAATGCCTTACGCTGGATCGAGCCCCTCCTCGGCCTCCCCCTGATGCTCGTCGTGCTGGCGGACGTCTTCCTCACCGTCCTCTACGCCCGGATGGGCACCTCGATCCTCGGCGAGCGGCTCGGCCGGGCGCTGTGGCTGGCGTTCCGCGCGGTCGCGACGCGGGCGCCGCCCCACCGCCGCGACCGCGTGCTCGCCTACGCCGGGCCGGTCATCGTGCTGACCGTGCTGGCGGTGTGGATCGTGCTCCTGATGCTCGGCGCGGCGCTGGTGATCCACCCGCACCTCGGCACGGCCGTGACGACCAGCAGCGGGCAGACCAAGACCGACTTCATGACCGCGGTGTACGCCGCCGGCAACAGCATCACGCTGGTCGGGTCGGGCAACTTCTCCCCGCAGACGCCGGCGTTCAAGGCGTTCTACATCGTCAACTCGTTCGTCGGCATGACGATGATCTCGCTCACCCTGACGTACCTGATGCAGATCTACACCGCACTCCAGCGGCGCAACGCGCTCGCCCTGGCCGTCCACGAGGCGTCCGGCGAGACCGGCGACGCCGCCGACCTGATCGGCGCCGTCGGCCCGCAGGGCAACTTCAGCAACGGCTACACCCACCTGGCGCAGCTCGCGGCCGAGATGCGCGCGGTCAAGGAGGCGCACCACTTCTACCCGGTGCTCGTCTACTTCCGGTTCGACGAGCCGTACTACACGCTCTCGCGCCTCACGACGGTCGTGCTCGACGCGGTGACGCTGGTCAAGAGCGGGCTGGACGACGAGCAGTTCGCGTCGCTGAAGCAGTCGGCGGCAGTGAACGGAATGTGGCGCGCGACGATGCGGCTGCTGACGTCGGTCGACGACGTCCTGCTGCCCCGAGGCCTGCGGGACGCGCCGACCGCCCCGCCCGACGCGGTCACCCTGGACCGCTGGCGCAAGCGGTACGACGCCGGCCTCCGGCGGCTGCGCGAGGCGGGCCTGCGGACGATCGCGGACGAGCGGGAGGGGTTCGAGGTTTACGTCTCGCTCCGGGTCAAATGGGACCGGCCAATCGCCGCGCTCGCCCGGTTCATGGCCGTCGACCCGCGCAACGCCGACCCCGTGGGCACCGACCCGCAGTCCGCGACCGCCCGCCCCGACTTCGCCGCCGCCCGCCTGCACTCGGCGGGGTAGCAGGTCGTCGCCCAACTGCGGCTGTCAAAGGCCACCTCGGCGCATGACGCCCGTGCGGCGGCGAGGTGCGTCCTCGCGCGCAACGCAGATCTACGGAAAATCCGCCCCCCCGCGCGCGAAAACCCCAACAAAACCGCGTCCCACACCCTCGGTGTTGCGCCCCCCGCGTCTCCGGCGCGCAACACCGCCCCCACAGGTAGACGCACGCGTGCTCTTTCTCAACCGAATACCCCTCCCCCCGCCTTCTTGCAGTTTCGCGGATCAAGAAACCCGGGACCCGCAGGGACCCCCTCGGGACCCGGTCGGGACCTCCTTGGGACCTCTTCGGGACCCGGTTGCGACCTCCTAGGGACCCCCTTCGGACCTCCTTTGGACCCGCTTTTTCCACCCTCGCTCCCACCCCCCCGCCGTAACCCAAGCTCCGACAACACCTCCCGCCACCCCGCCCCCCGGCTGCGCATCTTTTTCCGTCCCCCCACCCCTCTGTGCCTCAGTGTCTCTGTGCCCTCCGTGTTATCAGGACGCGCAGCTTCCCGCGCATCATCCGATCCGTAAGATATCCCGTAGTCACTTCGAGGGGCACCGGGCACGACCATACGGAGCAACCGCGCATGAACCGACTCGCCGCCGCCTGCACGCTGGCCCTTTCCCTCGCCCTCCCCTCGCTCGTCCCGGCCGACGAACTGCTGAAGGTCACTGACGGCAAGACCCCGCCGGTCGACACGCGCCTCGGCAAGCCGCGCGACTACAACACCGTCACGCACTGGACGCCGATGTTCGCCGACCGAGCCGAGTGGGAGAAGCGGGCCAAGGAGGTGCGGGAGCAGATCCTGATCTCGCAGGGCCTCTACCCGCTCCCGGAGAAGACGCCGCTGAACGCCGTCGTCCACGGGCGGATCGACAAGGGTGACTACACGATCGAGAAGGTCTACTTCGCCTCGCTGCCCGGCCACTACGTCACCGGCAACCTCTACCGCCCGAAGAACGCCACCGGCAAGCTCCCGGTCGTGCTGAGCCCGCACGGCCACTGGAAGGACGGCCGCCTCTACGAGGCCTCCGACGCCGAGGCCAAGAAGGCCGTCGCGTCCGGCGCCGAGAAGACACTCGAGGGCGCGAAGTTCCCGCTCCAGGCCCGCCCGGCCGGCCTCGCCCGCCTCGGCTGCATCGTGTTCCAGTACGACATGGTCGGCTACGCCGACTCGACTGCGATCGAGCACCGCAAGGGGTTCAACGACCCGCAGGCCGAGCTCCGCCTGCAGAACTTCATGGGCCTGCAGACTTGGAACAGCATCCGCGCCCTGGACTTCATGCTCGCCCTGCCCGACGCCGACCCGGCCCGCGTCGCGATCACCGGCGCGTCCGGCGGCGGCACGCAGACGATGATCCTCGCCGCGATCGACCCGCGCGTGACCTGCGCGGTCCCGGCCGTCATGGTTAGCGAGAACATGCAGGGCGGGTGCATCTGCGAGAACAGCAGCCTGCTCCGCGTCGGCACGAACAACATCGAGTTCGCCGCCGCCTTCGCCCCCAAGCCCCAGGGCATGACCGGCGCCGACGACTGGACCAAGAACATCGAGACCCACGGCCTCCCCGCGCTGAAGAAGATCTACGGCTTCTACGACGACGTGACCAAGGGCGCGGCCGACAACGTCGAGGCCTGGTACCGCCCGTTCCCGCACAACTACAACCAGGTCAGCCGCGAGCTGATGTACAACTTCCTCAACAAGCACCTGAAGCTCGGCCACCCGTCGCCGGTGATGGAGAAGCCGTTCGAGCCCGTCCCGCCGAAGCAGCTCAGCGTCTGGGACGACCAGCACAAGCCGACCGACCACGCCGACGCCGCCGCCCTCCGCAAGACGATGGAGGAGCAGTCGGACCGGGCCCTGAACCACATGATCGCCAGCGACCCCCAGGAGTACCGGCGCGTGATCACCGCCGCCCTCCGCACGATGGTCAACGACAAGTGGCCCACCCAGGCCGCCGTCGACGGCAAGACCCGCACGACCAAGGCAGACGGCTACACCATCGAGGCTGGCCTGCTGACCCGCCCGAGCGAAGGCGCGCTGACCACGATCACCGCCGCCCCGGACAAGGCCACCGGCGTCCCCGCCTCCCCCGTCGCGCCCACCGAGGTGGTCACCCCCCGCACCAGCGTCCCGTTCGCGATGCTCACCCCCGCCGACTGGAACGGGGAGACCGTCCTCTGGATTCACCCCGGCGGCAAGGCCACGCTGCTCGACGGCAACGGCAAGCCGCTCGCCCCCGTCCAGCGGATCCTCGACGCGAAGTTCGCCGTCCTGTCCGGCGACCTGTTCATGACCGGCGAGTTCGTCCCGGACGGCGCGGACGCGACCCGCCCGGTCAACAAGGACTTCGCCGGATACACGTTCGGCTACAACCGCACCGTGCTGGCCGAGCGCGTCCACGACATCCTCACGCTCGTCGCGTACGCGAAGGCGAAGGAGAGCAAGTTCGTCCACCAAGTCGCCTGGGAAGGCGCCGGCCACTGGGGCCTGCTCGCCAAGGGCCTCGCGGGCGAGGCGATCCTCCGCAGCGCGATCGACTTGAACCAGTTCGACTTCGACAAAATCACCGACGCCAAGGACGAGAACTTCCTCCCCGGCGCCCTGAAGTACGGCGGCGTCATGACCTTCGTCAGCCTCTGCCGCGTCGGCGAGACCGCGCTCTACCGCCTCCCCGAAGGCAAGGACCTCTCCGACATCCCGCTCCCGGCCCGCGGCGTCCGCGTCGGCCAGGCGAGAATGGTCGACTGGGTCATCCGCGCCGGCGGCATCGACAGCGAAGAAGTCCCGCGCCGCTGACCGGCGACCCCTCGGAGGCGTCTGATGCCGTCACCGCCCGCCGACGATCCCTACACGGTTCTCGGCGTCGACCCGACCGCCGACGACGAGCAACTCCGCCTCGCGTGGCGCGCGCTCGCCGCCCGCTGGCACCCCGACCGCGCCGGCCCCGCCGCGACGGCGAAGTTCCAGCAGATCTCGGCGGCCTACACCGTGCTGTCCGACCCCGCCGCGCGCGCCAACTACGACCGCCGCCGCCGTGGCAAGACTCCCGCCACGTCTCCCGCGCCGCCGCCGCCGCCCGCCCCCGCGCGGCCGTCCGCCCCGGCCGCCATACTCTCCCGCTTCTGCCGCAACCTCACCACCCTGCTCGCCTCTGGCGCCGCCGAGTACGACGACGACGGCGCCGTCACCCTGACCCTTCGGCACGACGAAGCCGCCCAGGGCGGCATGATCTGCATCCCGATGACCGTCGACCTCTGGTGCCCCGCCTGCGCCCCCCAAGGCCGCCCGCCCGCAGGCTGCACCCGCTGCAACGGCACGCGGACCGTCCCCGAGCTCTTCAGCGCCTGGCTCGCCGTCCCACCCGGCGTCACCCCCGGCACGACGCTCACTCCCTCGGTCAGCCTCCCCGGAATGGCACACCCCGCCCTCTTCCGCATCCGCCTCCGCCCGCCGTCGTGACGTGCCGCGCGGCGCGGCGTCCGCGTCGTCGAGTCGCGGGCCTGCACGTGCTTCCACCGTTCCGGCGGCACGCCGAACTCCCGCGCCGCGAATGCAACGGCGTCCGCAACGCTCGGAAACCCGCGCCGCTGGCCGTGCGGCCGGTTGGGTGACGTCGACCACCCCAGGGCGAACGTTCCGTCCCGCTCGTCGCAGATGTCCATCGTTTCGGACAAGCTGTTGAAACGCCTTACGACGAACGGCTCTCGCGGCCACTGCTCCCTCGGCCCGTACACCGCTGCCATCACCTCGCGGGCCAGCGCGGTGAACAGGAAGACGTGGTCTGGATCGTCGTCGTGGTCGGGCAGTGACCAATGCTGGACGGTGTATGCGTGCAGGCCGAACTCGCCGAGCAGGTGGCCGCGCAGCCGCGCCCATACTTGGCGGTCCGCGTCCCCGCAGGCTTGGAGCAGCTCGTCATAGGAGGCGACGACCAGCGCCATCAGGGCGAACCGCTCGTCATCGTCCAGCCCGCCGGCCTCGTACGCGTCGAGGAACTCGCCGACGCGGGCGGCATCGGCGACCTCGATCTCCCAGTCCTGCCCGCCCGGCGGGAGCCGGAGGTCAGCCGTCAGCCGGTCAACGGCGGCCGCGGTGGGGAAGCGAAGCTCGATCCTGGAGTGCGGCATGGGTCGATCAATCATCGGCAACTGGGCCGATCGCGAGAAGCTCAATCCCCCAAGCAGACGACGCGCCCGCCGAGCCGGACGGCCTCATCGAGCAGCTCGTCCAGGCGTCGCAGCAACCCCAGAAAGCGGTCCTTCCGCACTGTCGCGTAGACGGGCGTCGGAGGGATGGGCTGTGCGTAGGACCCGATGTCCATGCCCGTCTGCACGTCCCACTGCTCCGGCATTGGGGCGATCAAGCGCCTGGCGTCGGCGACGACCCGTCGAAAGGCGACGAGGGACGGCCCGGCAAAGGTCGCCCCGTCGTACAGGTCCACCATCTGGCCCGTCTCGCTCGCCAGCCGCTCGAACAGCGGGTACAGGAACCAGTAGTAGCCGTCGTCGTCGAGGTCGACGCGGGTGTGTGCGGCCAATTCGACCGGCTGCGTGCCCTCGACGGCCATGCCGATAGTCAGTGACACGGACATCTCCTGGTGGTCCGAGCGACCGCGCCTGCCCCTACTCCGCAGTACCTTGTCCCGCCTCCCGCAACTCCGCCCGCACGCGCATCAACACCTGCCCCAGCATGTTCCGCCCTTTCCCGTCGCCGCCGTCCCCCCAGTAGGAATCGTTGTCGGTGTGCTCGATCAGCTTGGCCTCCCCGGTGCCCAGCAGGACGGCGCGGATCTCGTCGTGCTGCTCGAACTTCGCCCGCACGGCGTCGGTCATCACGCCCACCTTGGCCGACTCCCAGTCCCGCCGGAGCTTCTTCTTCCGATCCCGCCCCATCCGCGCGGCGATCATCGGCGAGTTCGCCTTGCGGATCGCCTCCCGGTGCTGCTCGTCCTCGAACTTCTGCCCCTGGAAGTAGTGCTCGCTCGTCGGCCACACCTTCCCGCCGAGGCGGATCGGGTGCGGCGAGAAGTTCGAGAAGCACCCGTACTCGTCGGACACGCGGTAGAAGCGGATCGCGTCAGGCATAGGAGTGAGCCTCACGACTCGGCTGGGTGCCGTCTGACGCCCTCGCCCGGAATTCAACCAGGGCCGACGAACGCGAACCGCGCCACCCGCCGCCCGTCGACCTCGGCGTCTCCCTCGAACATCGCCCGCGGCCGCACCCACAGCCCGCCGTCCCCGTACAGCTCCCGATAGACCACCAGCTCCTCGAGCGTCTCGCTGTGCCGCGCGACGCCGACAACCTCGTACTCGTTCCCCTTGTAGTGCCGGTAACGGCCAATGCTGATCGGCGCGACCGGCGGCAGTTCGGGCTTGTCGCTCATTGGGTTCCTCCTCGCGGGCCCGCGTCGTTACGGTAGTCCCAGTCGGCGCATCGATCCTAGCCGCCCGGCTGACCGTCGCCCAGCATCTGAGAAACGTCGTCGTCCGTCAGGTACGCAGTCGAAGCGGGCGTCTGCTTGTGGGGGCCGCCGCCGCCCGGAGAATCCGCCCCATGTACGTCCCCAAGTCCTTCGAGGAAACCCGGCCCGACGTGCTCCACGGCTTCATCCGTCAGCACCCGTTCGCCACGCTGGTCTCGACCGGCGACTGCGGGCCGGTCGCCAGCCACGTGCCGATGATCTTCCACGCAGACCGCGGCGCACACGGGACGCTCGCCGGCCACCTCGCCCGGCCGAACGAGCAGTGGCGCGCGCTCGCCGACGGTTCGCCCGACGTGCTCGCGATCTTCCACGGTCCGCACGCGTACATCTCGCCCACGTGGTACCGCAGCGGCAGCCCGGCCGTGCCGACGTGGAACTACGCCGCCGTCCACGCCTACGGCCGCCCTCGACTGATCGAGGGTCCGGCCCTGCGGCGACACCTCATCGAGCTGACGGCCGCGTTCGAGCCGCCGAGTCCCGACGGCTGGAACGTCGACCGCTTGCCGCCCGGCTTCCTCGACAAGCTGCAGGGGGGCGTCGTCGGATTCGAAATCGAGGTGACGCGACTGGAGGGGAAGTGGAAGATGGGGCAGAACCGCGCGGCCGCCGACCGCGAAGGCGCCGCCGCGGCCCTGGCGGCCAGCGGTGACCCCATGGGGGCGGACGTCGCGCGGCTGATGTGCCCCGAACAGCCCTGATCAGGGCTGTGAAATCCCTTTGCCACATTGGGTGAGCAGCATTACGATGCGCGGCGACAGTGGGTGTCGCGCGTGCGACGGTCGCGCGCGGGATGCGGTACGGGAGAAACAGGAGTGAAGCACATGACGGATCGATTCGTTTCGCGCGGCCGCTCGGCCGCGCTCACGCTGGCGGCGGGCGCGGGGCTGGTGGGAGTCGCGGCGCCAGCGGCGCAGGCGGAGATCATCTACGTCACCATGCGCGAGGCGAGCGCGATGGACCCGCAGGACAAGCTGCTCCGGATCGACAGCGCGAACCCGGGCGTCGTCCAGGACCTCGGCTTCATCAGCGGCCTCGGGTCGTTCCAATACCTCGAGGACATCGACTTCCGCCCCGCGACCGGCGAGCTGTACGGCCTCGGCTACACCGGCAGCGTCTACAAGATCGACCTCGTGACCCTCGCCGCCACCGCGCAGGGCTTCGCCACCGCGCCCGGCAGCGGCTACTCCCACGGCGGGATCGACTTCAACCCCGTGACCGACCGCCTCCGCGTGGTCGACGGGTCCACCGCGTGGAACGCGACCTACAACCCGGTGACCAACACCGGCTCGCTCGACACCGACCTCGCCTACACCGCCGGCGACCCGAACTTCGGCTCGCAGCCGGACGTCGGCGGCGTCGCGTACAGCAACAACGTCAACGGCGCGCTCTCCACCACGCTCTACAGCCTCGACGCGCGGGCCGGCGTCGCCCCGCCCCCCGGCATCCTCGGCACGATCACCCCGCCCGGCTCCGGGCAGATCACGACGGTCGGCGGCGTCGGCATGACGATCGACGAGGTCGGCGGCTTCGACATCTCCGGCGCGACCGGGATCGCCTACGTGATCCTGAACGACTTCGTCGCCGGCCCGCCCAGCCTCAACGTCCCCACCCTGTACAGCGTGAACCTCGCGACCGGCGCGCTGACCAGCCTCGGCGCCGTCAACATCGATACGGATAACTACCGGGTCACCGGGCTCTCGGTCGCCCCGGCAGACGGGCCCGGCGGCGGGCCGGGCAACAACGTCCCGCTCCCGATGGCCGCCCTCGCCGGGCCCGCCGTCGCCGCGATCGCCCTCGCCAAATCCCGCCGCTGGCGGCGGGCGCGGTAAGGCCCGCGCGCGGCGCGCCCGAGCAGCGGGCGCACCGCGCGGCCGGCCGAGGCGAAGCCACGCCCTCGCGGCGGCATTCGCAAGGTCGGGATGACACGGTCACGGGTGTCCCGCGGGGCGGGCGTTTCTTGCGCGGGGTCATGCGACTGATCTGGATGGCCATCCTGACCGCCCACGGCACGGCCGCCGTCGCCTGGTGGTGGCTGCTGCCCGGCGGGTTCGGTGTCGGCGAGTCACGGTTCTGGGTGAACGGAGCGCTGCCGCTGCTCATCCTGGCGTGGGTCGTGGTCGTCCGATTCGGCGTGTGGCGCCGCGAGAGCGTACGGCGGACGATGCTGGCGGCTCTGCCCGCGATGTGGCTGGCCGCGGGGTTCACGGCGCGGGCGGCCTTCCCGCGCAGCGCGGCCGGCGTATGGCTCGTACCGGTCGCGTTCGGCGCGGCAATGGCGGCGGCGCTGGCCTGGGAGTGGCGACGCGGCGGCGGCACGACGCGGCGGTGGGCTGCGCTGACGGCGGCCGTTGGCGCGGCCATCGGGGTCTGGGTGCCGATCGCGGAGCGCGGCGCAGACCCGGATACCCGCCCCGCGAGCAGCAGCGTGATCGCAGCAGACACGATCGAATCGCCGGCGGACGCCCGGGCGATCCCGCTGTCGCCGGACGTCAAGGTCGACCCCGCCGACCCGGTCGTCACGCTGCTGAACGGCCGCGTGACGCTCGCCGTCCAGCCGGTGCTGACGTTCGTCAGCCGCTCGCCCGACCGCTGCTGGACCGTGTTCGCCCGCAAACCCGACCGCGACGGCCCGCCCCGCCGGCTGACCGGCCTGACCCGGCAGCAGGGGGGGCAGGGGGGCGACGTCCGCCTGGTTCACCGGAACGACCTGACCAGCCTCACCGACTTCGCCGTCCGAGACGACGTGCTCGCGATCGACTCGACGACCCACCTGCCGCGTGAAATCTACTCGCACCTGAACACGTTCGCCGAGCTGACGATCAGCGGTCACCGCCAGCTCGAGGTCGCGTTCTCGCCCTGTCCCGACGTCCGCGTCGAGTTCCGCCCGTTCCAGGTCCGCGGCGAGCTCCCCGGCCGCTGCGCCTACCTCGCCGCCGACGGCACGTTCCGCGTCGTCCAAGCCACGCGCGCCGAGAAGGGCCCGTTCACCACGCTCGCCCGCGGCCGCCTCGCCCCCGGCCGGCCGCTCGCCATGACGTTCTTCGACCAGGGGCGCCCGCGCTTCGAGGTCGTGCTGGACGACTGGTCCGCCCAGGCGGCCGTCCAGCCCTCGCCGACCGCCGGTTACGGCCTCCCGGTCAATGCCGTCGAGTTCTCGCTCGACGGCGACTCCGCCCGCTCCGCCGCCGGCATGTTCGTCACGCTCGCCGGCACGTCCGTCGGCCGCGGCTGGGACTCGGTAGGGCACCGGGCCGGAACCTACCGCAACCGGATGCGGATGCGGGTGCTGCGGGAGTGAGCGTCACGCGGGGCAAGGCAGGCGACGCGACGCTCCCAACGACCCCGGCGGACCGACCGCGGCAGGTTCACTTCCCCTTGAACTGCTTCGTGGTGCGCACCGCCGTCAGCAGCGCCGACGCGGCGGCACGGACGGCCGGGTCTTCGTCTTCCGTGCACGAGGCGAGGAACGCCTCGTCGGTGCGCGCGGCCTCGACGTCACCGACGTTGACCCACCCCTCCGCCATCAGCATCGCGCCCAGACGGGCCCGCTGTTCCGGGGTCAACTCCGTCGCGTCCAGGCGGAGGCAGGCGAGCGTCGCGGGGCGGCCCATCGCCTTGAGCTGGGCGGCGGCGGCGTCGCGGGCGGCGGGGTCGGCGGCGTCAAGCCGCGCGACCAGCGGCAGCACCCGCCGGGTCGCCTCGGGGCTGGCCGGGATCTGGTCGAACACGCGGTAGATCGCGTGCGCGGGCGCCGCCGGGCCGAGCCGCCGCAGGGTCGGCAGCAGGTAGCGGTCGGTCAGCGCGGGCACCTGCTGGTGCAGTTGCCCGAGGTCGGGGACCTCGAACCGCCGGAACTGCCACTTGTCGGCCTCGAGCCTGTACGAGACGCGGAGCGCCTGCCCCGCCTGCCCGAACCCGGTCTGCCCGAGCGCGAGCGTCTGCTGGGTCGCGGGCGGGCCGTACATCTGCCCCGCCGACACCAGCACCGCCGTGCCGTCGGACGAGATCGCGTACCGGTTGAACGGGAACACCTCGGCCGGCGCGTAGCATGTCAGCGTGATCAGCGACAGCTTGTCGTCGAGTGTGCCGGAGCGACTGCGGTGGACGCTCCAGAGGTGCGGCGACCCGGCGAGCGTGACGACGGCGGGCTTGCCGCCCGCCACGTGTTTGGCGAGGGCGTCGGGCAGGTGGAACGTCGCGAACAGGCGGCCCTCGTGGTTGGCGTAGGTGACGACCTCGCTGAGGCGGAACTCGCCGGCGTACGGGGCGGCGGCGAGGAAGTTCTGCTCCGTCGGGCCGAGCCGCTGGACCGTCGCCCGCACGCCGGACGGCAGGGGCTGGGCGGCGACGCAGGGTAAGGTCAGGGCGGAGACCAGCAGCAGGGCGAGCGGGTGGCGCATGGGGGTTAGCAAGTATATCGGTTTGTGGGCGCGGAGGTTCGGGAATCCCGGCACAGTTGGGGCGGGCTGGCTTGTGCGGGGGGGTCAGTTCGCGGCGGGGACGCCGGCGGCGGCGCGGAGCTTGTCCATCGCGGCCTGCTGGATCTGGCGGACGCGCTGCTTGGTCAGGCCGAGGCGCTGGGCGAGCTGGTCGTAGGTGTCGGCGGCGGGTTCGCTGCCGAGGCCGAACTGGGCGCTGAGGACGGCCCGCTCGCGGTCGGACAGGTTGGCGAGAAGGTGGCGGACCTCGTCGCGCTGGACGAACGACTCGGCGGCCGGGGCGGCGCGGCGGTCGGCGACCTCCGCCAGCACCGACACGTCGCCGCTGCTCTTGCGGGAGGCCGACAGCAGTTGTGGCACGGTGCGGGCGAAGCCCTTCATCAGTGCGAGGGTGGCGTACGTGCTGAACCGGTGGCCCTTGTGGAAGTCGAACCCTTCGACCGCGCGCATCAGCGTGATGTTGCCCTCGCTGACGAGTTCCATCAGTGCCATGCCGGGCCGCAGGTGCTTGCGGGCGACGCTGACGACCAGCCGCAAGTTGGCGCGGACGATCGCGTTCTTGACCTGCGTGGCGTCGTTCAGGTGGCGCTCGAGCTCGTCGAGGTCGCGGCGGCGCGTGAGCTCGGGGTCGAGCTGGCGGCGGGCGGTCACGAACAGGAACTTGTGGTAGTTGAACTTCAGGAACAGCGCCCGTTCGCGGGCCGGGGTCAGCAGCGGCGTGCGGTAGAGTTCCTGCAGGTACGGCGGCAGGTCGCGCGGGACGCGCGACTCCTCGGCGGTCGCGGCGGCGGCGAGGTCCTGCTGGGCGACGATCGAGTCGACCACGGACGGCGCGTCGTCCTGGTGGTAAAGCGGGTCGTCGATGAACCGCACCTTGCGCTTCTTCAATCGCTCGATCCGGTTCTCGAGCACGACGCGGTAGACCTCGCTGCTCGGGCGGCACAGGCGCCGGGCGAGCACGCGGACGTCGGTGCCGTTGCCGTGCTTGCGGAGGATCAGCGTCCGCTGCTGGTCGGAGATGGGCGGGGCGGCCTTGGGGAAGATCGCCTGCTCGGGGTTCTCCGCGTCGAACTTGCGGATGATGTGCAGGATCGTCAGCGGCGAACGGTTCAGCTTACGCGCGATGCGGCGGGTGATCTCGCGGACGCAGCAGCGGCACCCCTCGGCGAGGCGGCGGGCGCGGTCGAGGATCGAGTCGCGCTCGGCGTCGTCGACCTGGGAGAAGTTGGCGGCCTGCGAGACCTGGTCCTCGTGGATCGCGACGAACCGCTCGACGCTGGAGAGAAGGAAGCCGACGCGGCGCTTGCCGTCGGGAAAGATGAACCGGCGGGCCGGGAGGCCCCGGCGGCGCCAGCGCTGGATCGTCTTGCTGGTGACGTTGAACTTCTCGGTGACGTCGTCGATCGAGAGGACGGGCTCGGCAAGGTCGGCGGACCTGAGATCGAGGGAGTCGGAGACGGCTTCGATCAACTGGCCGAGGTCGTGCTGGAGGGCCTCGCCCGGGAACAGGAGTTGCTCGGCGTCCTTCGGGTGGTAGCCGGTGATGCGGAAGATGACGAAGTCGAGCGGGTAAGCCTTGGCGGGGTTGAGTGTGTGCAGAAGGTCTTCGGCGGCCGCGAGTTGCGCCACGCGGGTGTCGTGCGGCGAAAACGTGAGCTGTCGGGCGAGATCGTCGAGGGTGTCAATCCGGAACTTCGCCATCGTCGGGCCTGATTATCCTGTGCCGTACAACTCCGGTCAACCAAAGAATCGGCAATAGCCGGCGCGGCTCGTCATCCGCCACAATGGGCATACGGTGGCGCCGGTTAAACGGTTGTGAGAACCCCGCAGATGGCGGTCTGGGCAGGATGAGGCGGTTATGAAGCCGATCGTTCGGTTGCGGGGGCCGGCTTGTGAATCACCGGTTGAAGTCGATCGTCGTGATCACGCCGGTGTCCTGAACCAACGAGAGCGTGTGGGGGCCGGCGGGGAGGTGTGAGAGGTCGTAGTAGTGGCGGATCGTCGTGGTCGCCGGTTGCACGACGTGATCGTCCGGGGCCCGCGTTCGGTGGAGGCGAATGGTGTGGTTCGTTCCGACGGAGGACAGCGGGCCGAAGTCGACGTCGAACCCGCTGTCCGCGTGGGTCGTGATGACGCGAAGCGTGACGGTGCCGTCGCCGCCGCGACGGATCCGGGTCGTCACCCGATCGGGGGTGAAGGCGGCGGGGATGTGCCCGGTGCCGACTCGCGTCGTCGCGTCCATGTTCTCGAGGACGTCGTTGTCCCAGACGGAGAGCCGGCGGGTGTCCGCGCCGTCGCCGCCGGTCAGCGTGTCGGTGCCGTAGCCGCCGTCGAGCGTGTCGGCGCCGGCGTCGCGGCTGCCGCCGTGGAGGGCGTCGTCGCCGGCGTTGCCGAGGAGCAGGTCGTCGCCGCGGGCGCCGTCCAGCGTGTCGCCGGCGGCGGAGCCGGAGAGCGTGTCGTCGCCGCGGCCGCCGACGAGGTGGGCGGGGATGGGCTTGGGGCCGACGATGACCGTGTCGTCGCCGTCCAGGCCGTGGGCGACGATCCGCTCGACGGCGTCGTAGGCGAAGGAGCCGAGCAGGGTCGTCTGGCCGTCGGTGGTGGAGAGGACGTCGAGGTTGCCGTCGTTCTTGCTGAACGAGATCGCGTTGTCGCGGTCGTCGCCGTAGGCGGTCAGGACCCCGCCGGCGAGCGTCGCGCCGGGGACGTGGAAGACGACGGTCTTCTGCATCTCGCTGCCGTTGCTGATCGCGAAGCGGTGCGGGCCGGGCTCGAGGGGGTCGCCGTTGCCGGCCGCTTCGATCGTGTAGTACTCGACGCGGCGGGTGGCGACCTCGGCCGCGCCGTCGGGCGGGGCGGTGGTGACGACGGTCGCGTGGAACGTCTCGACGCCGTCGCGGTCGGTCGTACGGGCGACCGACGCGGGCGCGACGGCCCAGCCGGCGGTCGGGAAGACGTACGTGACCCGAGCGGTGGCGACGCCGTCGGCGAGCGTGACCTTGACGTGCACGTCCTCGGGGCCGAGGTGGTGGTGGCCGGCGTGCAGCGCGATGCGGGGTTCGAGCGGGTCGAGCATGGGGGTTCCCTCCGAAGACGGGCGGGAGTGTATCACGGGCGGGGAACGGGGGAAGGCGGGACCAGGGTGAAGGCGGAAGGCGGAATCGGATCACGGCCCGGGTGGGGTGAGAGGTAGCGTCCGGCAGGCGAAGGCGCCGCCGATGCGCTGTTGCGGCGGAGAAGGCGAGGCCGGAGTACCGGCGGCGGTAGGCTCTACCCTCCGGACGACCGCGAAGCATAAGCGGGCCACGTTCTTCTGGGCGGGGGCGCGGCCGCGTGGGGACGGCGCCGAGGGGGCTGTTGCGCGGGTTGCGGTGAGGCTCGATGGGATTGCGGCGGGGACGGGGCGGTTGTCGCGGGTGACGCCGCCAGGGACCGGTCAACGGACGCTTTGGGATCGGTGGCCGTCTGGGTCGTCGGTGGCGGCGGAGCCGGTTCGTTCCGCCACGGGCGTTGGCGGCAAGAGGGGCGTCGGGCCTTCCGCGGCATTCGGGATCGGAGGAAGCTCGATGACGCGCGGCGGAAGGGCGGGCGGGATAACGGGGGGTGGCGGTCGCCGGGCTGCCAGGAGGGCGTGGAGGTCGCGGACGGCTAGGTCGAACTGGTGTCGGTCGAAGGTGATTGGAGCGATGGGGGCGACGTGCCGCGCGCCTGCCCACCACGTCGTGAAGTTCGAGAGGGTGATCGTCTCGCTGGCGACAGTCACGTCCGCGGTGACGGAACTGCAGGCGGAGTAGCCGCAGCCGCAAGCGAGCAGGATGGCGGCGGTGGCGCCGTCGCGGCGGGCGCGGCCGCCGAGGACGGTCTCCTCGACCCCGGCGTCGGCGGGGGGCCACGGGAGCCCGTCGTCAAACCCGGCTGGGCCCAGCGCGACGCGCAGGCGGGCGCCGAAGTCGTCGCCGTCGACGTGGTACGTCACGCAGGGTTGCTCGGCCTCGTCGGCGAGTTGCAGGCGGAGGTGGGAGATGTGGGGGTTCATCGATGAAGTGGACGGGGGTGGTCCTGCCTCGCGAGCCCGTTATTCGACGGTGTCGGCATCCCAAACAGCGTCGTCGCGCGCGCGGAGCGGGGTAGATGAGAAGGGGCTGGCGGGTGGCGGGAGCGCGGGGGCGGTGAGCGACGTGGCCGGCGGGCTCGCGGTGGCGCTGGCGGCGGCGGTGTACTGGACGCGATGAATGCTGCCCGTGCCTCTTGCGGCGTAATAGAGGGCGCCGTCGGGGGAGACGGCCAACGCGACCGGCGCGCTGATGTCGCGGGCGAAATGGGCGGCCTCGCCGGTGGCGGGGTCGAGGCGGCGGATCCAGCCGCTGGCGAGGTCGGCGAAGAAGTAGTCGCCGGCGTAGTTCCGCGGGAACGTGCGGGTCGCGGGGGTGTAGAAGGCGGCGCCGACGATCGCCTGGCCGGTGGTCGGGCCGGTGCCGCGGGCGTAGGAGAAGACGGGGGCGCGGACGCCGCGTTGGCGAGTTGGGCCTTCGGTGGCGGGCCAGCCGTAGTTCGAGCCGGCGACGCCTTCGTTGACCTCCTCGAAGGAGCGCTGGCCGACGTCGTTAATGAACATCCGGCCGTTGCGGCGGGCGAAGTCGAAGGCGAAGTTGAACGGGTTGCGAAGGCCGGTGGCCCAGATGGCGCGCTTCGGGCCGCGGGTCTCGGCGTAGAACGGGTTGTCGGCGGGGATCGAACCGTCGGCGTTCAGGCGGAGGATCTTGCCGAGGGTGGTGCGGAGCGACGGGGCGTTGGCGGGGTCGGCGTTCTCGCCGGTGGCGACGTAGAGCTTTCCGTCCGGGCCGAAGGCGATCGCGCCGCCGTTGTGGTTGGTCGCGCCCGTCAGGCTTGGTAGGTCGAAGATCACGCGCTCGGAGTTGGCGGCCGCGCGGTCGGGATTGCCGGCGTCGGCCGTGAAGCGGGAGACGCGGTTGTGCGGGGGCGTTGTGGTCCCGTTGCCGGGGACGGTGTGGTAGACGTAGACGAAGCGGTTGCTGGCGAAGGCGGGGTCGAACGCGACGCCGAGCAGACCGCGCTCGCCGCGGGCGTCGACGTTCAGCGAGAGGAAGGGGGTGGGGAGGAGGGTGTTGTTCTTGACCACGCGCAGGGCGCCGGTCTGCTGGGCGACGAAGAGGCGGCCGTCCGGCGCGAAGGCCATGGTAGTCGGGGCGGAGACGCCGGTGGCGACGGGGGCGTCGGTGAACCCGCGCGGGACGGCGGCGAGGAGGGTGCGGGGTTCGAGGGGTTGGACCAGGGGACGGGGGGTGGGAGACATCATGGCCCTCCGTGGGAGTAGGACTGCCCTGCGACGGCGGATGGTAAGTTTGAGGCGAAGCGTTGTCGAGATTGCCTACGGCGGCTCGGGAAGTTCGCGGGCGGCGCAGGGAATGGGTGCGGTCGTGCGGGCGGTTTGATAAAACGGTGGCATGCAGGCACGGTTGATCGCGGGCGGTGTGGCGTTGATGGCGGGCGTGGTGGCGTGCGTCGTCGTGGGGACGCGGGTGGCGACGGCGGAGGACGGTCGCGCGGCGGCGGCGGCAGGGGGGGCGCCGGCGACGAAGCCCGTGGCCGCCGGGAAGTCGGCCGAGGTGCTGAACTTCAGCCTAATCGACCAGCAGGGGAGGTATCACGAGTTGCGGAAGGTCGAGCGGGCCGGCGGCAAGGTCGTCGTGTTGTTCTTCACCGGGTCTGGCTGTCCGATCGGGCGGCAGAACGCGCCGAAGCTGCAGGCGGTGGCGGACGCGTACTCGGCGAAGGGCGTGACGGTCTGGCTCATCAACGCGACGCCGGCGAACGACCCGGACCCGCGGGCGCTCGACTTCATGTTCGGCATGGGCGGCGTCGCGCCGCGCGGGATCCTCGGCGACCGCTACCCGATCAAGGGGATGCGCGGCCTCGTCGGCAAGGCGGCGATCGGGGACGACGAGACGCTGCGGCGGGAGACGCTGGAGACGCTGTTCGGCCCCGCGCCGCTGCCGCCGATCCTACAGGACGAGCACCAGCTCGTGTCGCGGTACTTCGACGTGTCGCGGACGGGCGAGACGATCGCGATCGATCTGGCGACGTCGCGGGTGGTGTATCGCGGGGCGGTGGACGACCAGTTCACGGAAGGGGCGAAGAAGCCGGCGGCGACGAAGAAGTACCTGGTGGAGGCGCTGGAGGAGCATTTGGCCGGGAAGCCGGTGACGAGGCCGCGGACGCGCGCGGCGGGATGCGTGATCACGTATCAGTCGCCCAAGCCGGAGGCGGAGGTGTCGTACGCGAAGGACGTCGCGCCGCTGTTGCAGCGGAAGTGCGTGTCGTGCCACTCGCCGGGGCAGATCGGGCCGTTCGCGATGTCGGACCATCGGAAGGTGAAGGGGTGGTCGGCGATGATCCGGGAGACGGTGCTCGAGCGGCGGATGCCGCCGTGGCACGCGGATCCGCGCCACGGGACGTTCGAGAACGATCGCTCGCTGACCGGGGCGGAGGCGAATCTGCTGATGTCGTGGATCGAGCAGGGGGCGCCGCGCGGCGAGGGGGAAGATCCGCTGGCGGCGGCAGGGAGGGCGGCGAAGCCGGTGAATGCGGAGTGGACGCTCGGGCAGCCGGACTTCGTCGTGCGGGTGCCGAAGCAGGAGATCCCGGCCACCGGTGTGATCGACTATCGGTACGTCGACACCGACTTCGAGATGCCGCGCGACGGGTGGCTGCGGGCGGCGGTGACGCGGCCGGGCAACCCGGCGGTCGTCCACCACATCATCGTGCGCGTCCGCTACCCGGCCGGGTACAAGGACATGCCGCAGGAGGCGTACCTGTTCACGACCTGGGTGCCCGGGTTGGCCGAGCGCGAGGCGCCGGCCGACACTGGGATGTTTTTGCCCAAGGGCGCGAAGTTCAACTTCGAGATCCACTACACGACGGTCGGCCAACCGCAGACCGACGAGACGCAGGTCGGGCTCTACCTGGCGAAGGAGCCGCCCAAACGGCGGCTGGAGGTGCGGGTCGCGGAGTCGCGGGCGCTGAACATCCCGCCGGGCGCGGCCGACGCGCAGCACACGGCGACGTACGCGTTCAAGCGGGCGGCGACGATCTACGAGCTCGCGCCGCACATGCACGTGCGCGGCGCGTGGATGAAGTTCGACCTGCTGTCGCCCGACGGCAAGAAGGAGACGCTGCTGTCGGTCCCGAAGTACGACTTCAACTGGCAGGACGGCTACTGGCTCAAGCCGCCGCGCGACGTGCCGGCCGGGAGCTGGCTGGTCGTGACCGGCGGGTTCGACAACTCGGCCGCCAACGCGAGCAACCCCGACGCGACCAAGCGCGTGCAGTGGGGCCCGCAGAGCTGGAACGAGATGTTCATGGGATTCTTCACGGTGGCCGACGCGGCGGAGACGGCGGCGGCTGCGGCAAAGTAGCGGCACCGTCGACATTCATAGGGCTCGCTTCAGCGAGCGGACGTCGGCCGCAAATCTCCGAAGAAGACGAGGCCGCCGCGCGGCGGCTGAGGTTCCGTTCGCTGGAGCGATCCTACGTGGGGGCGGCGTGCCTACTTCTTGTTGATTCTCGCCGCGTATCGCGGGTGGATCTGCGCGGCGGCATCGGCCATCGTGCCGAACTTGCCGTTGCGGATCTCGGCGGCGAGGCGGTTGGCGACGTCGGCCATCGCCAGCGCGCTGCGGGCGAGCGCGGCGGGGTCGCCGGGGAGCTGGCGGACGCGCCAGCCGTCGGCCGTCCTGACCAGGTGCAGGGCGGGGTCGGGCTGGCGCGGGGCGCTGAGGACGGCACGGTCGCCGGCGATGCGGACGTCGAGGTCGTCGAGCCGGTCGAGGAACGCGACGAGGGCGGGCCGCGGCAGCTTTGCCGGCGCGCCGGGGCCGAACCGTTGCACGGCAGCCTGCTCGAGTGCGAGGCGGGCGTCCGCTTCCGTCAGCAGGGCGTCGAGCGGCGCCGCGGCGGGCGCGTCGTCGGCCAACAGCAGCTTCGCGCCCTGCGCGTCGGCGCGGCCGACGGCTTCGAGGAACAGCCGAGCGGCGCCCTTCGGAGTCGACGCGTCGTCGGACTGGGCGCGGCGGGGGTCGCCGGCGGCGAGCGGGGCGGCCGGCAGCGGCGGCAGGCGGCCGTCCGCGTTCGCCTGCCGCCGCACCCCGGCGCGGCGATCCACCACGAGCAGGTTCGGCGGCCACGTCATCGAGTAGCGCTGGGCGGCGTTGGCCGGGTCGGCGAGCACGTACCGCTTGACCGTCGCCTGCCAGCGCTGGACCTCGCGACCCTCGGTGTGGAGCGTGCGCGAGACGATCGTGTGCGGCAGCGGCAGGCCATCGACGAGCTTGAAGTCGGCGGTCGTGGTCTCGTTCAGGACCTCGTGCGGCGGCGGGCCGTTACGTCGGTGGTGGGCGACAAGCGCATGGCCCTGCGCAGGGTCGAAGACCCACTCCAGCGCCTGCCCGACCGCGTTCCTCCGCGACAGGACGGGGCGGCCGGCGTCGTCGCGCGAGAGCGCCATCTCCGCCAGCCGGTCGGCGGTCAGCCACCCGCCGTCGGGCTCGGGCAGCGTGTTCGGCCCCTCCCAGCCGTCGCGCAGGCCCAGACCGAGCGCGAGTGCGTCCCAGTGCGGCGGGCGCGTGCGCGGGTTGATCCCGCCGGAGGGCCCGTCAGGGCGTAGGACGAGCTGCTCGTTGACGCCGTCGGCGAAGGTCTCGATCCGTTCGAAGATCGGGACGACGCGCTGCGCCCGCTCTGCGGCGACCGTCTCGGCGGACGCCTTGGTTTCCCACCGGGCCGCGCCGTTCAGGAACGAGAGCCGCGCGACGGATCGTTCGGTGCCGGTCTTCAGGCGAACGCTGAACCCGCCCGACGGCGCGGCGGGCGGCGTCGCGGGTGCAGTGGCCGCGCCGGCGGCCAGGCGAGGGGAGAACGTCTCCTCAACGTCATACTCGACGGCGATCGACTGCAGGGCGGTGAGGCGCTGCCCGATCGCACGTCGGGTGGCGGCGTCCGCGGGGTTCGAGGTCGCGGGCGCGGTCGTGGTGGTCGCCCGATCGCGTCTCGAAGCGTGGGCCGGCGCGTTCCCCGGCGCGGCGAGTTGGGTCGTGAGAATGACGAGCGCGCCAGCCAGCAAGACGATCGGCAGCATGCTCAGCGTCACCTTCGTCATGACGAATCTCCTCAGCACGTGGTTCGCCAGCGCGGGCACCTTGCCGCCGCCGCCGCCGGCCATCGAGGCGGAGGCGACCGAGGCGCTCACGCCGGCGGGCGCCGCGGCCTTCACCTTCGCCTCCAGCATTGCCACCAAGAGAGCCCCGGCGGCGGTCAAGCCGTTGCGGGCGCAGAGGTCCCGCAGCTCCCGCACCGCCCGTGCGACCCGCTTCTTCGCCGCCTCCTCCGACACGCCCAGCGCGAGGCCCACGTCGCGCAGCGGCTTCTGCTGGTAGAACCGCAGGACGATTGCTAACCGCTCGGCCCGACCGAGGCGGGCAATCAGTCCGTCGAGTAGCGGCGCGAGCTCGCGCCACGATTCGTCCTCATCGGGGACGGCTTGAGCGGCCATGGCGGCGGCCTCCGTTTCCTGACGCCGGCGCCGCCGCTCCCGCCGCACCGCGTCGGCGGACGCGTAACGCGTCGCCCGGAACAGCCAAGCGGCCAGCGCGGCCTCGCTCCGGATCGTCCCCGCCCGCCGTGCCAGCGCGACGAACACCGCCTGCGCGACGTCCTCGGCCAAATGGCGGTCCCCGCGCACCTGCCGCAGCGCGGCCGCGTACACCCACGGCGCGTGTAAGTCGACCAACCGGCGGAACGCCCCCTCCGACCGGTCGGCGGCGTAGCGGCGAAGAAGCGTGGAGGCGTCGTCGTCGGTCATGAGGCGCTCGGCGCGTCATAAGCCGCCGGTGCCGGGCGGGCGGGACAGGAAATTTGAAGCCGATCTCAGCGGGGCGAATTTCGGGGCGCCGATCCCCCAGCTTCCACTCTGCGTCCTCTGCGTCTCTGCGGTGATCCCTTCGGCTGCGGTGACGCCTACCGCCCCGCCGGCTTCGGCAGGTTCTCGATCACCCAGTCGATCACGTGGTGGCACTCGACCTGCCGGTCGACCCCGTTGAAGAAGTGGTCCGCCTCCAGCCAGACGCGCTTCGCGTACGCCGGGGCGGCCTTGTGCAGGTTGTCCGCCAAGACGCGGGGGACGAGTTGGTCCTTCGTCACGTTGACCAGCAGCAGCGGCCGCGGCGCGATTAGCGGGACGTGGAAGTACGGGTCGAACACCCGCATCTTCGCCAGCAGGTCGGCGGGCGCGCCGCCCGGGATCAAGCTGGCGAAGTTGCCGCCGCCGACCAGCGACGCGACGACGGAGATCCGCGGGTCGTGGGCGGCGAACGTCACCCCGGTGATCGCGCCCCACGAGATCCCTACGTACCCGAGCCGCTTCGGATCGAGGTCCCGCCGCGACGCGAGGTAGTCGGCCGCCCGCGAGTAATCGCCCAGGTACTGAAGGAACCGCCCGTCGAACGGATTGAGCTTCGGCTCGTCCTTCCCCTTCCGCTCACCGCGGTCGGGGGCGTCGATCGTCAGCACCGCCATCCCCTTGGCGACCGCGATCTCCCCGATCGCGACGATGTAGTTGGTCTTCTTGTTCCCGCCGGTGCCGTACTGGAGCATCACGGCCGGGTAGGGGGCCTTGAACTGCGCCGTCCGCGGCAGGTACAGGTACGCCGGGATCCGACTCCCCTTCTTGATCCCGTTAAACTCCACGCGGTAGAGCGTGTAGTCGTCCGTCGTCTTGACGATCTGCTCCGTCGCGTCCAGCGGCGCGTCGTGGGCGGTCGGATAGGGAACGGCGGGTCGCGTGGCAGGGGGGGCGGACGCCGGATTGGCCGCGGCCGCCATCGACAGCAGAACCGCGATCAGGATCACCAGCGTCGGAACCATCTTGCGCATCGGGGGCACCTCATTGGGACGGGGCCGATTCTACCCGGCGGGCGGATCGCACGCACCGGCCCCTTTGTGGTATGGGATAGGGCACGATTCGCGGAGGTGTTTCATGAAACGAAGCGGCGGCTGGGCGTGGGCGTTCCTGTCGATCCTGTGGGCGACGTCCGCCGGTGCCGCGGGAGCGGAGCGGGCGGCCGCACCGGGCGCAGCAGGGGAGGCCCAACGCCCCAACGTCATCCTGATCCTCGCCGATGACCTCGGCTACGGCGACCTCGGCTCCTACGGCCAGCGGCACATCAAGACCCCCCACCTCGACCGCCTCGCCGCCGAGGGCATGCGGTTCACGTCCTTCTACGCCGGCAGCCCGGTCTGCGCGCCGTCCCGGTGCGTCCTGCTGACCGGCCGGCACACCGGTCACGCCTTCATCCGCAACAACCGCGAGCTCAAGACCGAAGGGCAGACGCCCCTCCCCGCCGACACCGTCACGCTCGCCACCGTCCTCAAGCAGGCCGGCTACCGCACCGGCTGCGTCGGCAAGTGGGGCCTCGGCGGGCCGGGCAGCGAGGGCGAGCCGGGCGACGGTCGCTTAGGTTTTGACCTCTTCTACGGCTACCTCTGCCAGCGCAAGGCCCACCGCCACTACCCCGACCACCTCTGGCGCAACGGCGAGAAGATCGTCCTCCCGGAGAACGCCGACAACCGCCGCGGCGCGTACGCCCACGACCTGCTGACGAACGAGGCCATGGAGTTCGTCGGCAAGGCCAGGCCCGGCGAGCCGTTCTTTCTCTACTTGGCCTACACGATCCCGCATTTCGACCTCGACGTCCCCGACGACTCGATTGCCCCATACGCCGGTCAGTGGGACGAGCCGACGTTGCCCATGGGCAACTACCGCCCCCAGCCGCGGCCGCGGGCCGCCTACGCCGGGATGATCTCGCGGATGGACCGCGACGTCGGCCGACTGCTTGCGATGCTCAAGAAGAAGAATCTCGACGACGACACGCTGATCCTCTTCACCAGCGACAACGGGGCGACGTTCCTCAAGGGCCTCGACTCGGCCTTCTTCAACAGCAACGGCCCGCTCCGCGGCTTCAAAGCCGACCTCTGGGAAGGCGGCCTCCGCGTGCCGATGATCGCCCGCTGGCCCGGCCAAATAAAGGCGGGCTCCACGTCCGACCTGCCCGCCGCCTTCTGGGACGTCATGCCGACGCTCGCGGAACTCGCCGACCAGCAACCCCCGCGCCCCACGGACGGCGTCACCCTCCTCCCCACGCTGCTCGGCCGCGCCGCCGAGCAGCCGCCGCGCGATTACCTCTATTGGGAATTCCCCGCGGGCCCCGGCTGGCAGGCCGTCCGCATCGGTGACTGGAAGGGCGTCCGCCAGAACGTGCGGCAAAAGCCGAACGGCCCGATCCAGTTGTTCGATCTGAAGTCCGACCGGGGCGAAACCACCAACCGCGCCGCCGCGCACCCCGACGTCGTCAAGCGGATGGCGGAGATCATGAAGACCGCGCGGACGGAGTCGACCGAGTTCCCGCTTTACGGCCCCGCGAAGTAAGTCCGCCGGACCCGCCGAATCGTTCTGTAGGGCGTGCTCCGGCACATCGCTACGCTCGCGCAGCGGAGCATAAACCAGCCCGATCTGTCGCCGCAACCGGCGTGCTGAACCACACCCCCCTCGACGCTCCGTGCGCCGGCGGGTGTCCGTGGCCGCGGACATGCAAGCCGCGATCCGGTCGAACGCCTCCGCCCGCTCGAGCGGGAACCACGCGAAAGTTGCGGCCAGCCGCCCCTTCGAGTTCCGCACGACGTGCGCACCCCGCCCCACTCGACGAACACGGTCACTTCCCCCGAAAGTCACCCCACCCACCGAAGTTCTCCCGCGGCCGCGACTGGGCAACTGCTGAGTGCCCAAGCGGAGGCGGCGGTTCATCGCGTCAGAATCAAAGTCGATCGGGTCACTGCGCGGCCTACACTCCGGGGGCCGAACCCGCTCCGCCCGCGGTGGCGGCGGCTACGGTCGCGGCCGATGACACGGGAGGTGCGACGTGCCCGGAGACTTGATGACGGCGGACCAGGTGCGGGAGTGGCTGCTCGGCGGCGGGAAGATCTTCAAGCAGAGGTCCGGCGGGCCGCACTCCCGCGCGTGCTACCGCGCCGCCGGCGCCGACGTGCCGGCCGACCCGCCCCCGCCTGAAGTGCCGGCCGACTTGGTCGCCGAGTACGAGCGGAACGGGTGGCTCGAGAGCCTGGCCGACGACACGATGTTCCTGGTCAACGCGAAAGGGCGGGAGGCGCTGGGGGCATAATCACGAAGGCGTGTGGTCTGCGCGTCTCGGCACTATCCGGCGCCTGATCCCCAGGTAGCGGCGCACTCAACGCCGAGCGGGCCGGCGGACGGTGAAGGCCGCCGGCTTCTTCGCGTTCGCCGGGTTCGGGGCGGCCTCGGTGCCGTCCGACTGGATCAGCTCGCGCGCGGCGACGGTCGGGCGCTTCGCCGACGTGGTCGTCGCGACCGCGGCAGACGGGGCGGCAGCAGGTGGCGCGCCGGGCAGGGCCGTATCGTACCGCTGGGCGAGCAGCACGAGGTCGCTGAAGTCGACCCGCCCGTCACCGGTGAAGTCTCCCTCGCCCCACGTCTTCATCGGCCCCTGGTCGTAGTTCTGCGCCAGCCGCACGAGGTCGGTGAAGTCCACCCGCCGGTTCCGGTTCGCGTCGCCGGGCAGGTGGAAGAAGTCGAACGCGTGGTCGCCCCCGCCGACACCGTCCCCGTTCCCGTCGAGCAGGTTGCCGTTGACGTCCGCGACGCCCGCCCCCGTGAGCGTCGCGGTGTAGTTGCCGTCCGGGAGCGGCGCCGCGAACCGCCACTCGGCCGCGTCGCCGCGCTCGTTCGGCGCGACGGACGTCGGCGTGTAAACGACCCCCGTCTCCCGGTTCCGCACGGTCAGGTCGCCGGCCGACAACGACGCCCGCACGTCCTCGCTGAACCCGACATACACCCCGCGGGTCGACGGGTAATCGCCGAACCCCGCGTACTGGACCGCCGGCGGCGTCGCGTCCGGGACGAGCTGCAGGTAGTCCAGCGTCACCCCGCTCCCCTGGATCGGCAATCCCTGCGGGTCGTAGTTCCGCGCCGACACGTACACGACCAGCATGTGCCGCCCCGCCGGCAGCCGGACCGGCCGGTCGAACGTCTGCACCGTCCCGGCGAACCCGCCGTCCGGGCCGTCCAGCGACATCGAACTGAAGTCGACCCCGCCCGCCGGAAACTCCCCGTTCACCAACACGAACGCCCGAACCACCTGGTCGCCGTACCCGCCCACCTTCGCCCGCAGCGTGTACGACCCGTCGGCGGCGGTCGTCGCCACCGTGTAGTTCAACTGCTCCTCGGACTCCGCCAGCACCAGTCGCCCCGCCCCACCACCGAACAAGTTCGCGTACACGTCCACCCCCTCGCGCGGGCGGTAGTTCGCGTTCCCGTTGTTCGCCCGCTCCTTGTCCCGGTAGCCGACGCCCTCGCCGCCGTTGTCGTAGTCCTCGGCCTCGATCAGTTCCCCAACGCCGAACGGCGTGCCGCGGTACGGCGCGCGCAGGTTGTTCTCGAACCGCGCGACGGCGACGTTCGTGATCCCTCCCCCCGCGTCGGTGAACCCGGCGGCGACGATTCGCCCGTCCGGCCCGACGGCCACGGCGTTCGCCCCGCTCGCCCGGTCCGCCGCCGACGGGCTGTTCGTGAACCCGACGTGCACCCGCCCTTCGCCCGCGTTGAACGACGGGTCGCCGGACCCGTCCGCGTTCCGCCGCGCCAGCGTGAACCCGTTCCGCGGCACGGTCGTCGTGCTGTAGTAGTACGCCGACGCCAACAGCTTCCCGTCCGCCTGCACCACCAGGTCGCCCGCGTCGATGCTCTGCGCCCCCTCGAGCACCCGCAGCACGTTCGTCGGGGTCCCGTCGTCGTTCAGCGGCGCGGGCGACCCGTCCGGGTTCACGCGAGACAAGAACGCGTACGTCGCGTTCGACGTCGGCGTCCCCAACGTCACCAGCTTCCCGTCCGCCTGCATCGCCAGCGCGTACGCGCCCGACGCCGCCGGCGTTGCCACGTACGCCCGCCCGTCCGCGTCAAAGTTGCCGTCGAGTACGCCCGCCGTCGTCACCCGCGCCAGTGCGACCGTCTGCTTCCCCGCCTCGGTCCCGACCCCCGCCGCGACGATCCGCCCGTTCGGCTGCACGACCACGCCGTTCGCCGCGTCGAACCCGCCCATGTCGAGCCGCAGTTTCCCGTCCCCGTCCGCGCCGCCCGGCGAGAACGTCGCGTCCAGCACGCCGTCCGCCGTGTACCGCGCCAGCGCGAAGTCCGAGTCCGTTCCGCCCGCCACCCCGATCGCCTGCGTCCGCCCGGCCGCGACGATCCGCCCGTCCGCCTGCAGCGCGACGCTCTCGATTACGTCGTCCCGCGTCCCGAAGTCCGTCCGCACGAACCCCGAGCGCGTGGTGCCGGACACGACGGCCCCGAACGTCGGGTCGAGCTGGCCGCCAGACGTCAGCCGCAGCAGCGTGAACTCGTCCGTCCCCGCCCCCACGTGGCTGTCCCCGCCCACGACGATCCGCCCGTCCGCTTGGATCAGCAGCGACCGCGGGCTGCCTTGGAGCGGCAACTGCACGATCCCTGTGCCGGCCGTCCCGAACGACGGGTCGAGCTCCCCCGCGTCGGGGCCGGCACCGAGGTACCGCAGCACGCCCCAGTACGGGAACCCCGCGGCGTCGGAGAGCAGCGCCGCAACGACGACCTTGTTGTCCGCCTGCACGGCGACTGCCGTCCCCTCGTCGTACTGCCCGGCGTGGTCCGTAATCGTCTTGCCGTCGAAGCTGAACTCCGCGTCCAGGGCCCCCGCGACCGCCAGCAACCGCCGCGACTCCAGCCCCTCGAACCGCACCGCCGTCGTCCCACGTCGAGCCACAGCCGCCTCCCGCGTAAACCGCGGACCCTATCCCGCGCCCGCGCTACCGGCAATAGAATTCTTGCGACCGCCCCGAACAGGGCAGCGCGGGGGTTGCGCCCGCAGCTCAACCTTTGGCGGGCGAACTCGCTCGAAGCTTTCCCACGCGACCGCGTACGCACAACGCCGCGCACGGTGCCCATCAAACAGACGAGGCGGCGGCGGCGCCGGATGCGGCACCACCGCCTCAAACATGGGGAGGAGTCAGCTTGAGAAGACAAGCGCCTCAGCGAATCCGCCGGCTCGAGAACCCGCCACCGCCACGGGGGCCATGCCCGTGCCCGTGCCCGCCGCCGCGTCCGGGCCGGTCGCCCACCTCGGCGACCGCCGCGTTCAGGGCCGCCTCGCCGTCGTCGACGGTCGCACGATCCTGGTCGTCCTCGTCGGCGCCGGCCGAGCCCGCCCCGCCGTCGAGCACGTCGTCCGCCGCGTACAGCACGTCGTCGTCGTCGTCCCCACCGTTGACCACGTCGTTGCCGGCGCCTGCGCTGACCTGGTCGTCACCGAGACCGCCATCGACGGAGTCGACGCCCGCGCCGGCCGCGATCCAATCGTCGCCGTCGCCGCCGAGGATCGTCGCCGGGATCACGAAGTCGACGTCCCCCAGCGCCCGCAACACGACGTCGTCGTTCCCGCGCCCGGCGTTGACCGACACCGACGTGACTGCCGACGCGTCGAACTCGGTCGTCGTCACCGCCTCGGCGCCCCGCCGGCCGCGCCGCTTCGACTTGAACACGGTGATCGTCTCGCCGTCCGCGCTCAGCGACACGGTGATGTTGTCGTTGCTCTTGGTCCCTTCGACGGTCAGCAGCCCCGGTCCAGCACCTGCGACGAGTGGTCCGGCCCGACCGCCAACTCTCGCTCCAGCGCCGCGTCGCGCCCCTTGGTCCCCAAGTACCGCGGTACGGTCAGCGCAAGTTGCCCCGCCAGGATCACCCGCAGCCACGCGACGAACTCCGCCTCCGTCGTCCTGCGGAACCGCCCGATCTGCCGGTGCGCGTCCAGGAACGTCTCCTGCACAGTCCGCCGCGTCCACCTTCCCCCGCAGCCGCCGCCCGATCGGAACCCGCGCCAGCAGCGTCAGGTACCGCGCGTACGCCTCCAGCAACCGCCCCAGGGCCGCCTCATCACCCGCCCGCTCGAGCAGCAGGGGAAGTCCAGTCTTCGTTGTCGTCGGCATTTGGAGGTGCCACCACGTATGACCCGACGGCGGCGCGGCGAGGATACCACGGTCGTGCACGCCCGCCTCATGACTGTAGTTGCGCCGTCCGAACGCGATCCGCCGCGCACAATTGTCTCCCGCGCCCACGGCAGGACGACTTCGGGCGCTCCCTACTACGCGCCCGAACGCTACCCTTGGCGACTGCGTCGCCAGCTCTCGCGCTCAGGGCTGGCGCCCCGCCAACCGAGGTCTCCCATGGTTCGCCGCGCCGTCCTCCTCTTCGTCTCCTTCACCCTGTCCGCATTCGTCATCGGTTGCGGCGACGGCGACAAGCTCTCGAAGGAGAATTACGACCGAGTCACCACCGGCGCGTCTGGCATGACGGTCGAACAGGTCGAAGGCCTGCTCGGCAAGGGGAAGGTCGAGCAGTCCGCCGCCGTAAACACCGCCGAGGTCAACGCCTCCATGCAGACCCGCGTCTGGGAACAGGGGGGCCGCAAGGTGACCGTCGAGTTCGTTAACGGCAAGGCCGCCGTCAAAACGCAGAAGGGCCTCTGACCCGCTTGTGGCAATTTCCCCCCTGTTTCTTAACCGCAAATTCTTGCGTGAAATGGGGCGGCGTGATGTAGGATGTCTCCCGGCCGTGGATGACCACGGGGCTCACCGCCCCCTTGGCATAACGGCCGGAGGATGTCGATGTCCACAGGTTCGCTCGTCCATCCGGACCGCGCCGTCGAACGGCCCGGCCCCGCGGCCTCAACCGTACTGATCGAGCTGCCGCGCCCCGCCGCGCCCGACCCGTCGCGCGACGCACCGTCTCAGACCAACTTGTCTCAGGTCGGCTTCGTCGTGATCGGCCGCAACGAGGGCGAGCGCCTGATCCGCGCCCTCCGCGCCGTCGTCGGCCGCGTCCCCACCGTCGTCTACGCCGACTCCGGCTCGACCGACGGCAGCCCCGACGCCGCCCGCCGCCTCGGAGCGACCGTCGTCGAGCTCGACCCCGCCCAGCCCGTCACCCACGCCCGCGCCCGCAACCTCGGCTTCGACACGATCACCCGCCTCCGCCCGGACCTCGAGTTCGTCCACTTCCTCGACGGCGACTGCGAGATCGTCGACGGCTGGCTCGACCGCGCCGTCGCGCTGCTCCGCGACCGCCCCGACGTCGTCTGGGTCTGCGGCCGCGTCCTCGAACTTTTTCCCGAGAAGTCCCTCTACAACCGCCTCCGCGCCCTCGAGTGGAACTGGCACGAGCCCGGCGAGGTCGAGGGCTCGGCCGGCAACGGCCTCGCCCGCGTCGCCGCCGTCCGCGCCGTCGGCGCGTTCAACGGCGACCTGATCGCCGGCGCCGACTGGGAAATCTGCCTCCGCCTCCGCCAGCGCGGCGGCAAGATCTACCGCCTCGACGTCGACATGTGTCGCCACGACTCGGCCATGTACTCCTACCGCTCCTGGTGGAACCGCAACCTCCGCGCCGGTCACGTCTGGGCCGAGGGCGTCTACCTCCACGGCCGCGACCCCGAGCGTTACAAGGTCCGCCAGTGCGCCTCGAACTTCCTCTGGGGCCTGGTCACCCCGCTCCTCGCCCTCGCCCTCGCCTGGCCCACCGCCGGCTGGAGCCTCCTCCTGCTCCTGCTCCACCCCCTGAAGATCCTGCAAGTCGTCTGGCGCGCCCGCCGCCGCGGCTTCTCCCACGGCGACGCCTGGCTCTTCGGCCTCTTCACGATCGTCGACAAAACCCCCATGGCCATCGGCCAACTCGCCTCCTTCTGGCGCGTCCTCCGCCGCCGCCGCCACACGCTGATCGAATACCACTAATCCCACCGGGCTCCCGGCTCCTAACTCCTGGCTCCTGAACCCCGAACCCTGAACCCCCCGCGCCCCCCCCCCATGTGCGGCATCTCCGCCATCCTCCTCCCCGACCCCCAGGCCCGCGTCGACGACGCACTCCTCGCCCGCATGGTCGCCCGACAGCACCACCGCGGCCCCGACGCCAGCGGCCACTTCACCGACGGCCCCGTCGGCCTTGGTCACAACCGCCTCTCCATCCTCGACCTGTCCGCCGCCGGTCACCAGCCGATGCACTCGGCCGACGCCCGCGCCACCATCGTCTTCAACGGCGAGATCTACAACTTCCGCGAGCTCCGCCACGAGCTCGAATCCCGCGGCGCCGCCTTCCACTCCCGCACCGACACCGAAGTGATCCTCGAAGCCTGGCGCGCCTGGGGCCTCGACTGCCTCCGCCGCATCGAGGGCATGTTCGCGTTCGCCCTCTGGAACCACGACCAGCAAACCCTGCTCGCCGCCCGCGACCGCCTCGGCGTCAAGCCGCTCCTCTATGCCTTCACGCCCCACGCCGGCCTCGCGATCGCTTCCGAGGCCAAAGGCCTCCTCCCCTTCCTATCCGACAACGACACCGGCGACGCCTCCGCCTCCGACATCGACCCCGTCGCCTTCCACCAGGTCCTGCTCTTCGGCAGCGCCGCCGCCCCGCGTGCCCTCATCCGCGGCGTGTGCAAACTGCCCCCCGGTCACGCCTTCGTCGTCCGCGCCGGACAAGAGCCCCGCCCCACTCCCTACTGGCAGCCGCGCTTCGGCCCGCCGCTCAAGGCCAAACCCGCCGACCTCCGCGCCGAACTCCGCGACCGCCTGACCCGCGCCGTCCGCCGGCAGCTCGTCAGCGACGTTCCGGTCGGCGCGTTCCTGTCCGGAGGCCTCGACTCCAGCATCGTCGTCAGCCTGATGACCCGCGAGCTCCCTGGCGCCGTCAACACGTTCTCCGTCGGCGGCCGTGGCTTCGCCGCCTCGGAGCTCCCGTTCGCCAAATTGATGAGCGACCGCCTCGGCGTCCGCCACCACCCCGTCGAGATCGACCGCCGCCGCTTCCTCGACGCGCTCCCGGACGTCGCCTGGCACAACGACGAGCCGACCGCCGACCCCGCCCTCGTCCCGCTTTACGCCCTCTCGAAGTTCGCCCGCGAGCACGTGACCGTCGCCCTCTGCGGCGAGGGCGCCGACGAGGTCTTCGCCGGCTACGCTCATTACCCCGCCGCCCGCCGCCGACTCCGCCGCCTCCGCGCGATGACGCGGCTTCCCGCGTCGTTGCGCCGCGCGGCCATCTCCGCCTTCTCCGTCTTGCGCGGCCGCGACCGCGCCCGCGCGTTCAACCGCCGGCTCGCCGATTATGCCCGCGACCCGTTCGCTGCCGTGACGGGCCCGCCGCCCCAGCTCGACCGCCTCGCCCGCGCCCTGACCGGCGACCCCTCCGGGATCGACGCCGCGATCGCCGACCGCCGCCGCTCGCTCGCCGGCGTCCCCCTCGACACCGCCGACGCGCTTGAGCTAATCCTCCGCGCCGACCAGCACCACAACCTCGCCGACTTCCTCCTGATCCGCGCCGACAACATGGCTATGTCCGCGGGCCTCGAGGCCCGCGTCCCGTTCCTCGACGAGCACGTCGTCGACTTCGCCAACCGCCTCCCCGCCGACCAGAAACTCGCCGGTCGCCGCGGCAAGGCGATCCTCCGCGACACGTTCCACGACCTCCTCCCCCCGTCGATCCTCGCCCGCCCCAAGGCCCCGTTCCCCCTCCCGCTCGCCGAGTGGGTCCTCAGTGACCCCGCCCTCCTCCGCGACACGCTCCTCGGCGGCGCCCTGACCACCGACCGCCTCCTTCACGCCCCCGCGCTGGAATCCTTCCTGACCGCCGCCACCCAGAATCCCACCTCCCCCGATCCCTGGCACTGCACCCTCGCCTACCGCCTCCTGTACCTTGAGATCTGGGCCCGCCGCGTCCTCAAACAGGAACGGGCCCTCCTCGCCGCCTAGGGCCGGCCCCGTCGCGCGGCATGCCCACTCCAGTGGGGCATGTCTCCACCCTTATCCGCGTCCAACGCGCCGCTTTGTAATGGGCTCGCTTCAGCCAGCGAAGTCTCCCCTCCCCCGAACGGTTCAACCCGACGCCACGCGCACGCGCGACCTCAAATCCACCCCCGGAAAACCGCGAACATGAGAACCCCGTGAGAACCACCCGAATGCAGCGTTGCCACCACCCCCCACCTTCCCCACAATTGCACCGTGACGCCCGCCGCCGCCGACACCACGCCGCCCCCGGTCATCCTGCTCGTCGAAGACGACCTCGACGCGCGCCGCGCCCTCTCCCACGTCCTCCGCCGCGCCGGCGTCGAAGTCCTCGAGGCCGCCACCCTCGCCGACGGCGTCGCCGGCCTCGCCCACCGCCCCACCCACCTGATCCTCGACCTTGACCTCCCAGACGGGGCCGGCGGTGAACTCCTCGAACGCGTCCGCGCCACCGGCCTCCCCGTCCGCGTCGCCGTCTACACCGGCAGCCCCGACCTCGTCCTCGGCGGCGAGGCCGCCCGCGCCGGCCCTGACGCTTTCTTCCACAAACCCGTCGACCGGACCCGCCTCCTCCGCTGGGCAACCTCATCCGACGCCTGACCGCATTCGGGCCAAGCACAGACATCCGAAAACCGCTCTCGAATAAGGGATTGGATGACGCTGCGCTAAGGTTTCCGCGCTGCCGCCACCAGTCCGGCCTGCTATCTTCATCGTCATGAAGAACCGATCGACGATCAGCGGCCGATGGACCGGCCGACGCGGTGGCGGCGCGACGTGCGTGATCACCGAGATCACCGAACACGCGGCGCCCGCTTCATTGACCACCGACGGCCCGGTGACCGGCCAGTACCTGCTGGTCGACCAGGAACCCGCGACCCGCATTTCCCAGGGACGTTACTCGATCGACACGCCCGGCGGCGAAGTCGTCACCTGCGACGACGCCACCGCCCCATGACCAATGCGTTCGCACCCCGCTTGCATCCGGGCCCGTCAACCAGCCCGTAAATCGGCCGCGTTCATCGAAGCCTTAGGGGCCGCATCGCGCAACCCCAGGGGTGGTGGCGACCGGATCCCATCCTCCGAATTCCACTACGACCGCGCCGCCGTCCACACGAAACGTGAGTCCGCCACCCCCGTCCGCCACCGCCGCGCCACCCACCCGATAAAACACGCACCGCCCGTCCCGCCGCGCGACGACCAAGTCGTGCCGGCGGAGGACGTTCAGGTGATGACTGATCGTCGCCTGCGGCAGCCTCATCATCCGCGTCAGATCCTGCACCATGTGCTCCACCCCATCCGCCAACAGTAGCAGTAACCCCAACCGCGTAGGATCGCTGAGCACCTGACTCAGCCGACAGAATTCACCAACCATCTCGCACCCCCGAATTCGCACCAACAAGTCTGCCCGTAGCGCCCGCACCCCGAGCGCACGCCCCGAGCAGTGGTCAGCCGTAAAGGAGATTCCATGTGCCATGTCGGCGACATGTTTCGGCCCAGCAGCGATGCGAAGTTCCCCATCCCTCATGGGGGTAGCTGGGCTCTTTTCTTTAAGCCCTTGTCGCTGCTTGAGTTTCGGAACTTCGGCCGCTTCGTCTGATCAAGCGCCATCGGGTGGACACTTGTCGGACGCTGCCGACCTCAAACGTCGGATCCCCCCACACATCACTGCCCCCGGTGGGAATCGAACCCACACGCCCTTGCGGGCATCGGATTTTAAGTCCGAAGCGTCTGCCGTTCCGCCACGGGGGCTCACCGCCGCCACTCTCGTCGTCCGCTACGTTACGCGGTCGGCACATTGTATCGGGCCGGGCCGCGCCTGCGAGTTCACTCCTCCGTCTCCAAACGATCCTCCAGGACTTTTGCGGTCTGCTCGGCTCGAAACCGGCTCAGCCTCTCCCGCAACTCCCCGTCCGCGTTCGCCAGAATGGACACCGCGAGCAGCGCCGCGTTCACCGCCCCCGCCCTCCCGACCGCCAGCGACGCCACCGCCCCACCGCCCGGCCCGCCCGCCGTGCTCGCGCGCAGCGCCTCGAGCGCCGGCAGGCGCGGCCCCTCCACCGGCACCGCCAGCACGGGTTTCACCGTCGCCCGCGCCACCGCGTGGGATAACGGATCGGCCGACGCGTTCCCGACGACGAACACCTCCGCCCCCGCCGATTCCAACTCCCGCACCACCCGCGGCAGGTCCCCCCGCCCCCGCAGCGTCGGCGCGACGAACGGCACCGCGAACCGCCCGAGCGTCTCCTCGGCGTGGCGGAGGACGAGCGAAGCCTCGTCGGACTCGGCGAGTAATGCGACCGGGAACGGCGGCGGGGGCTGCATGGAATTCCGGTATAACCGATCAGCGCCGTCCGGGGTAGAATCCTCGGCCGGGCGAGAGTTCCGAGGCTCATCCATGCGACGCCTGCCCTTGCTGATCGCGACGCTCTGCTCCCTGGCCACCGCACCGCTGGCCGCCGCGCCGCCCGCCGCCACAACTCGGGCCGCGCAGCACAAGCCCGCCGAGCCGAGTGACACCGCCGTGCCCGGCGTCCGAAACTTCGCGAAGATCTCCGACGCCCTCTACCGCGGCGACCAGCCGACCGCCGAGGGATTCGCCAACCTCAAGAAGCTCGGCGTCAGAACCGTCGTCAACCTCCGCACCTTCCACAGCGACCGCCCCGCCCTCGCCGGCACCGGCCTCCGCTACGTGCACATCCACGCCCAGGCCTGGAACGTCGAAGACAAGGACCTCGCCCGCTTCCTCAAGGTCGTCACCGACCCCGCCAACCAGCCCGTGTTCGTCCACTGCATGCAGGGGGCCGACCGCACCGGCCTCTCGGTCGCCGTATACCGCGTGATGGAGCAGGGCTGGACGCCGGAGGACGCCGCGACCGAGATGACCCACTTCCGCCACAACCGCGTCTGGCGGAACATCCGCGACACGCTCCGCACGCTCGACGTCGACCGCATGCGCCGGCGCGTCGCCAACGTCGCGATGCCGCGGATCGACACGATCGAGTAGCCCGCTCCGTCACCGCAGCCCTATCCGCCCTCCGCGACGCCGCCGGCCGACCCCGACCGCCTCGTCGCCCTGATGAGCGCCGCCATGGAACGTCACCTCGCGATCAGCTGGGCTCCACGGCTTCAGCGAGATCTACTCGGAAACCGCTACGTCGACCTGACGGGAACCGAGCGCTACGATCACGCGATGAAACGCGCCGCGCTGATCACCGTGATCGTCCTGCTCGCCGCCGCGCTGGGCGCCACCGTCTGGGCCACCACCCGCCACGGCCGGCCCGCGGTCACACGCGACGAGGTCGTCGCGGTCATGCCCGCCCGCGTCGAGACCGCCGTCTTCGGCGCCGGCTGCTTTTGGCGCGTCGAGGCCGTCTTCCGCAAAGTCCCCGGAGTCGTCGCCACCGCCTCCGGCTTCACCGGCGGCACCACCGACCGCCCGACCTACCGCGACGTCAGTCTCGGCGGCACCGGCCACGCCGAGGTCGTCCGCGTCACCTACGACCCGGTCAAGGTCACCTACCCCCAACTGCTCGCCACTTTTTTCGACGCCCACGACGCGACTAAGCCGCACGACGACGGCCCGCACCAGTCCCTGATCTTCTGCGCCGACGACGCCCAACGTGATGCCGCCGCCAAGGCCATCGCCGAGAACCCCGGCGCAGTGACGCGGGTGCGCCCCCTCACCACCTTCTGGCGCGCCGAAGACTACCACCAGCAGTACCTAGAAAAGCACGGCCGCGCCTGCCTCATCAAGTGACCTACGGTCACCCCTCCCCCCACCTCCCCTTCAATGTCCAACCCGACCCCGACCCCGCCACCTCCACCCTCGCCGTCAAAGTCGTCCCCGGTGCCTCCCGCGACCGCGTCGCCGGCCGCTACGCCGACGGCGTCAAAGTGCAGACCGCCGCCCCGCCCGAGGGCGGCAAGGCCAACGCCGCCGTCGCCGTAATCCTTGCCCAGTTTCTCGGCGTCAAGCCCTCTCAGGTCGCCCTCGCCTCCGCCCCCGCGAATCCGCGCAAGCAGTTCCGCATATCCGGCCTCACCCCCGCCCAACTCGCCGAGAAACTCGCGACTTTGCCGTAGAGCGCGCGGCCAACCGGGTGATAGATTCGCCCGCGGGAGAGGCCGTCGTTACCTTGGAGTTCCACGCCATGTCGCCCCGCACCATTGCCGCCGCTGCAACCCTGTTCCTGTCCGCCGTCACCGCGTCGTCCGCGTCCGCCCAGGTCTATTACGAGCCCGTCCAGTACCAGCACTCGGCCGGCGGCCGCGCGTACTACTACGGCGGCACCGACCCCGGGGTCCACTACCGCGCCACCCTGAACAGCCGCGACCCCAACTTCGGCCGCTCGAACAGCTACGCGTTCCACAGCCACCGCCTCGACACCCACCGGGAAGTGGTGACCGAGCCCGAGCGCATCTACCTCGACTCGGTCCCCTACCACAACGCCCGCTTCTTCGGCGCCAGCGTCGACGACGCGCGCAACGCCGCCTACGCCAACGCCGCCACCTACTTCCGCAAGGCCGACCTCCGCCACGTCGCCCGCGTGCAGGCGGACGGCACCTGGAGCGTCCCCGCGACGGCCGGCACCCGCGGCACGATCGAGATCCGCCCCGTCGTCCAGCCCCCGGTCGTCCGCCCGGTCGTCACGCCCAAGCCCGTCCTGATCATCCCCAAGCACCTGCTCGACAAGAAGCTCTGGGGCGAAAAGCCCCTGACCGCCGACGCGCGGTAACGTTCGGGGCACCGCCCGTAAGAATCCGCTCTGATGGCCCTCCTGCAATAATCCGCCGCGCCCCGTTCGGCACCCCTCGTGCCTTTCCCGCCCCCGATCCGATAAGATACGCTGGGCCAACAGGAGACCCTATGCGCGGATCGATCGGTCTAGTCGGTGCGGCGGTGTGTGCGCTCGGAATGGGAGTCGCGGTCGCCCAAACCCCGCCCACCCCGGCCCCAACCAACCCCGCCCCGCCGGCCACCCGACCCGCCGCCACCCGCCCCCTCCCGCCCGGGCAGTTGCTCGACAGCCTGCTCAAGCCGCAATCCGCCGCCGGGCAGCCGCTCCAGCCGATCACCGAGGGCCCGGCCGTCGACGCGACCACCGGCCGCGCCGCCGTCGCGCCAGGTGCGCCGCAGCTCAACCTCCGCCGCGAGGGCTCGATCGTCTTCGACGCCACCGCCCGCCTGACCCGCAGCCCCGACGGCAGCACCGCTGAGCTGACGTTCGACGCCGACGGCAAGGCCCTGAAGGACCCGCCGATGATCATCCTGCCGAACCTGAAACTGATGCAGATGGAAAGCGCCGTGGCGGGCAACTCGCGCGACCTGAAGTTCAAGGTCACCGGCACGGTCACCGAGTACAAGGGCCGCAACTATATCCTGCTCGACAAGGTGATCGTCGTCCCCGAAGTGACGCAACAGTTCTGACCGTGCCCGGCCGCGCGGCTACGATCAGAGGTTATGGGATTCTTGGCGAGGCGCCGGCGCGAAGCGGAATGGATGGACGAGCCGGGCGCCGACCCGGAACTCGTCCGCCAAAGCTTGCGGTACATCCGCCGGATCAACGCCCTCCTCGGCTACACCCGGGCGACCCTGTCCCACCTCCACCGCCTCAGCCGTTCGTGGAGGCGCGGCGAGCAGATCCGCATCATCGACCTCGCCACCGGCTCGGCCGACATCCCCCGCGCCATCCTCCGCTGGGCCGACCGCCACCGCTGGGACGTCCTCGTCGTCGGCGTCGACCGCCACCCCGTCACCGCCGCCACCGCCGCCAACGTCGACCCGCGCCTCCAGATCGTGCAGGCCGACGTGTTCGACCTCCCGTTCGAGCCGAACAGCTTCGATTACGCGCTCAACGCAATGTTCCTCCATCACCTCGACGAGCCGGACATTCTCCGCGTCCTGAGCACGATGAACCGCCTGTCCCGCCGCGGCGTGATCGTTGCCGACCTCCTGCGCCACTACCGCGCATATGGGTGGATCAGCTTGCTGTCCGCCTTCGCCAACCCGATGGTGCGCCACGACGCCAAGGTGAGCGTCGGTCAAGCGTTACGTAAGAACGAGATCCTCGCACTCCGCGATGAGGCTGGTTTGGCGTTTGCTACTTACCACCGGCACTTCGGTCACCGTTTCGTACTGTCCGGCGAGAAGGATGGCCGATAAGAAGACGTCAGGAACTGCCCCTTAGCCCCGGGAGGCCACGCGATGGCGGTGCACGTCGTGGATACGTTAACAAAGGTGGTTTGCTACGCGGCCGGCGTGGTCGAGGGACTCGTCGTCGGCCTGTGGACCGGTCGCCCCGTCGAGCCGGTCGGAGGGCCGCTGCCGGTGCTCGGCGCCGACGAGCCGTTAGACGAGGTCCGCGCCGCGCTGCTCGGCCGCAGCCGCCGCTTCATCGCCAAGGCGCTGGGCGCCCCGCCGACTGCAAGCGTGGGGTTCGGCTCCGTGGCCGCGCCCGGCCGCAAGCGCAAGGGGAAGGCCCCGATGACCTTCTGGCAGGCCACGACCTGGTACTACCCGTTCGACGCCCAGCGCCGTCAGGCCATCGCGATCCGCTTCGAGGCCAACCGCGCGCGGCAGGTGGACTTCATCGGATCGGAGGCGTAACAGGGGTGGGAACTTGCGGGCGGGTCGCTGCCGCAACGGGCTGCCGAAGGGCGTCGCCCTAAGCGATCACGGCGCGCCAGAGGTCGGTCAGGTCGTCGAGGTACGGGAGGATTTTCGCCCGGACGTTCTTCTCGCGCTCGTCGATGTCGTCGCGGTATTTGCCATCGATCTGGAGCTGCTTCGCCTCGGTCAGGATCTGCGACGCGGCGGCGTAGTCCTTCTTCTCCGTCAGGCGGTCGGACTCCTGCACGATCACGCGCCCCATCGCCTCCTGATTGCTCTTGTTCATCCCGATCCGGGCGGCCGCGAACTTCATCGCGTCGTCGTACTTCTTCGCCCGGAGGTAGGCCCGGAGCAGGTCCTCCTGAAGCCCCGTCGCCTGCCCCTGTCCCTTGGTGTCCCAATAGTCGAGTGCCGCCTTCAGGTGGGCGGCAGCCTCGTCGGGCTTGTCGAACGTGTGGAGGTAGAGCGCGCCGGTGTCCTGCTGGACCGTCGCAAGGCTGTGCGGCTCGACGCGCTTGTCCAGCACGGCGAGGTTGACGGCCAGCCGGCGCTCCGGCTCGCCGCGGAACCTCTCCTGGAGCCCGAGGAGGTCGAAGACCTCGAACTGCGGGAGCAGGCCCGCCAGCGACTTCCACGCCGCATCGCGGACGTCCGGATCGGTCTCCGTACCCGGGTTCATCGCGCCGAGCAGGTGACCGCGCTGGGCCGGGCCGCCGATCGCGCCCAGCGCCTTGGCGGCCTCGAGCCGCACGCCCTTCTCGCGGTCGGCCAGTGACGTGCCGCCGATCGTGCTCGCGATCGCCGACCTCGTCTCGGGCAGCGCGTTCATCGCCGCCAGCGCCCGGATCGCGGCGATCCGCACGTTCGGCGTGTTCGCCTCGGTCGGGGTCAACAACTCCGACAGCGGGCGGACCAGCTCCGGGTTCTTCAGCGGGATCATCGCCTCGACGGCCCGCTCGCGGAGGCGGGACGCGCCGGCGCGACGCTCGGTGTCGCGGACGGTCGTCAGCAGCGCGTTCGCCACCCGCGCCGCCGTCACCGGGTTCTTCGCCGCCTCCGGGGCGACCTCCCCCAGCGCCCGGGCGGCGGCCTCGCGGACCTGGAACGAGTTGTCGTTCAACGCCGCGATCAGGTCCTCGACCGCCGTCACGTCCTTCGTCGGCGCGATCGCCTCCAGCAGCGCCTGGCGGATCCCGGGGATCCGCTCGCGGCGGAACTGCGTCAGCAGCAGCTTAGACGCCGTCGGGTCGTTGATCGCCGCGATCGCCCCGGCGACCCGCCGCCGCACGTCCGGGGAGCTGTCGGCGATCAAGTCATGCAGGCGGTGCTTCACAGCGTCGCTGACGGTCCGACCGTTGTTCTGCTCGACGTTCACCAGCTGCGCCCCCGCCGCCCGGTACTCCGGCCGGGCGTTCCTCAGCCGCGCCAGGATGTTCTGCTCGCGCAGCGCCGCGTCGGCGATCCGCAGATGGCTTTCGGTCACGTCGTCGATGATCGACCGCGTCAGCTCCCGGAGCTGCGCCGCGAGCTGGCGGGCGCTCCCCTCACGCTCCGATCGCCGGTCCGCCAAAAACTGCTCCGGCGACTTGTTCACCTGCTGCTGCCACCAATCCCCCCACAGCCCGACGTCCCGGCCCATGCTGTCCAAGCCGGTCATCTCTGCCAGCGCGTCCGCCGCGGCGTCGCTGAGCATCGGCCCGACCTGCTGACCCTGCAGCAGACTGATCAGGAACTGTGCCGTCTCCTTGTCGCTCAGCGTCCCCAGCGCACGAACCGCCGGTGCCCGCTGCCGCTCACCTACGTTCGGGGTCAGCACGAACTCGCGCAACCGGTTACGAGCCATCGGGTTGTCGCGGTAGCCGGCGATCGCGAGCGCGGTCGCGTCCGCCAGCGCCGGACTCATGGACGGTTGAAGCAGGCGGATCAGCGGGTCGAGGAACGTCGGCGGCGGGTTCTCGGTGTCGGCCAGCGCCCGCGCGACCGGGACGGCCAAATCCGAGTTCCCTTGGCCTAGGAATTCGATCAGCACGTCGTGGTGGCCGAGCTGCAGCAGGCGCTTCGCGGCCTCGTCACGCTCGCGGGCGGCGGCGCGGATGTCGCGAACCGTGTCCCGAAGCCGGGCGAACTCCGCCCGCTCAACGTCCGACGCCGCCGCGCCGGACTGGGCGGACGACCGCACGGGCGGGAGGGCGGCGGTGGCGGCCGCGGCAAGGAGCGTAACTCTCAGCCAGTGCTTGCGGTTCACGTGCCCGATACCGTAGAGGTTGGGGGATCGTCCGTTCCTGCCTCGATTGTCCACGCGCGGTTGCGCCCGGCACTCCCGGCCCGTCCCGTCCAAGTTACCGGATCGACGGCGGTTCCGAAAGCCGGCGCGATCGCCCGCCCCCCGGATTTCAGGCTGCGAATTCTAGGCGTCCCCCGGCCTTGCCCCCAGGGTGCCGGCGGGATTAAATTATCGGCCGCGAGCGCGGTGTAGGACGGACCCGCTGACACCTCTCGGCATTCCCCCTCCCTCCGCGGCCGGCGCGCACCCGCGCGCCCCGGACGACGTAACAACGGACGACGGCCATGAACGACTGGTACGACGCCGAGCAGCAGGTCGAAAAGGCCCAGGAGCTTTTCGAGCAGCAGAAGTGGGAGGAAGCCCTCGAGCTCCTCCGCGCCGCCGTCGCCATCAACCCGTACAACGGCGCCTGGCAGTTCAACATCGGCCTGACCCTCGACGAGATGGAACGCTACGGCGAGGCCATCGAGGCCTACGAGCAGGCCCTGACCCTCCAGCCCGACGACCTCGAGGCCCTCAACCACCTCGGCATCGACCTGACCCGCGTCGGCCGGTTCAAGGACGCGATCAGGATCTTCGAACGCCTCGAAAAGGTCGACGCCACCTTCGAGCCCTCCTACTGCAACCGGATCGGCGCCTACGCCGAGCTCAACGACCACGAGAAGGCCGAGGAGATGTTCTACCTCGCCCGCCTCTACAAAGACCAGTGCCCCGACTGCTACTACGCGATGGGGTGCAGCCTCCAGGCCCGCGAGCTGTACGACAAGGCGATCTACTGCTGGCAGAAGACCCTCGACCTCGACGACCAGCACCCCGACGTCCACCTCCGCCTCGCCGAGGCTCACTGGAGCAAGGGCGAGCTCGAGAAGGCCCGCCAGCACTACCTCCGCGAGCTCCGTCAGAACCCTGGCGACACCGACACGCTGCTCGACCTCGGCGAGCTCCTGCTCGAGATGGACCACCTCGACGAGGCCGGCGAGAAGTTCCGCCGCGCGATCGAGCTCGCCCCCGACCACCCCGCCGGCTACTACTGCCACGGCCGCTGGCTCGAGGAGGCCGCCCGGCACGAGGAGGCCGTCAAGGCGCTCTCCAAGGCCCTCTCCCTCGACCCGACCTACCCGGGCGCGCACCTCTCGCTCGGCCGGATCCACTACCGCCTCGGCGAGCGCGACGAGGCCCGCCTGCACCTGCGCAAAGAGCTGCTCCTCCGACCCGACGACCCGCGCATCCTGCTCGACCTCGCCAACTTGCTGATGGACAGCGGCGAGACGCGGGCGGCCGTCGCCTGCCTCAAACGCCTCACCCAGATCGAGCCCGAGAACGCCGACGCCTGGCAGAACCTCGCCGTCGCCCTCTTCCTCCGCAGCCGCTTCGAAGAGGGGATCGGCGCCTGCGAGGAGGCGCTCCGCGTCGACCCCAAGCACGTGATGGCCCTCTTCAACTTGGCCCTCGCGCTCGAGCGCCTCCGCAAGTACGACGACGCCCTCGGCGCGATCCGCCGCGCCCTCGAGATCGAGCCCGGCGACATCTCGCTCCAAAAGCTCGAGTTCCGCGTCCGCCTCCTGAAGCTCCGCGGCCGCGTCGCCGGCTGGGTGCGAGCCCTGTGGCCCGGTCGGCGGGCGCTGTGAACCGCCGGCGCGCCCGCTGGGGCGCCGCGCTGCTCGCCCTCGCGACCGCCGCCGCCGCCCTCACCCTGATCGTCACCGGCTGCACCGACGTCGAGCGGGTCGGGCGGCTCGAGCCCAAAGACCTCAAGGAAAGCTCCGGCCTCGCCGCCAGCCGGCGGAACCCGGGCGTGTTCTACACGCACAATGACAGCGGCGGCGACGCCACGATCTTCGCCGTCCGCGAGGACGGCTCGCTCGCCGCGCGGTTCCGCCTCGGCGTCCCCAACACCGACTGGGAGGACGTCGCCACCGACGACACCGGCAACCTCTACGTCGCCGACACCGGCAACAACCAGGGCGAGCGGAAGTCGGTCGCCGTACACCGCGTCCGCGAGCCCGCCCTGCCCGCGCACACCGGCGGCGGCAAGGGCAAAGAGAACGACGGCGAAAAGCTCGACGTCGACCGCACTTGGCACCCGCGGTTCGACAAGTCGCCCCCCGACTGCGAGGCCCTGTTCATCCACCGCGGCCACGCCTACCTGATCTCCAAGGTTAAGTCCGGGCCGCCCGTGATGTTCCGCTTCCCGCTCGCCGCCGAGGACGACCCCGCCGCCCAGCGCGTCGGCGAACTGCCCCTCGACCGCCCGGTCACCGCGGCCGACCTGTCCGCCGACGGCAAGCGCCTCGCCGTCCTCACGCGAGGCCAACTCGCCCTGTTCGACGTGAACAACGACCCGACCACCGCCGCCACCGGACGAGCCCCACCCCGTCGCTTCCGCCTGCCCGGCACGCAAATCGAGGGCGTCACCTTCACCCCCGACGGCCGGGTCCTGATGTCCGCCGAAAGCCGCGAAGTCTACCGGTTGAAGGAGTAAAACCCGACACGCGCCTGCGGACGGCGTCCGGGGGCGCTTACGCCGCGTCCGCGAAGAGGAACTCAATCACGCACCGGCTCCTCCTTTGCTCCAAAGACCACCGCCAGCTCCCGCACCGCACGGCTGGGACCGCTAACATGGCAGCCGGCGGTGTGTCTGATTTCCTGAACCCGGCGGGAGTTGCGCCGGTTGCTTGGTCGATATACGGGATGCTGTGAGGCACATGAAATTTGCGGGCTTGACCATTTTGATGCTGACCAGCGTACTCGCAGGGGGGCCGCCCACACGCGCCGCAGAGCCTTTGACCCGCGCGCAAGAACGGGCCGCTATTGAAGATGCGGTGCAAGGGCTTTTGTCCGACGTCTCCCGCATGTCACTGTCGCGCGACCTCACCGTCGGCGACTTCCTCCGCCGAACACGCTCCACGGACGAGGTCGTCAAGACGCTCCAGCGGGCCCAGCAGTTGGGCGGAATTCGCTGGATCGACGAGCAAACTTGCCAGGTCGAATTGCAGATTTCCGGGCCCGTCGTCGGCGCGGCCCTCGTCCGCGCGGCAGCGGCCAACCCGCGAACTACGCCCCTCCCGGTCCGGGAGATGGAGCGGGTCGCCAGGGACTGGGAAGGCCGTACCTTCTCCGCGACCGGCACCGCGACCAGTCGGCAACCCGCCGCGCGGCGACCCGCCGGCGCCGGCGCGAACGCCGGCGGCCCCGGCCGCCTGGGATTCGCCCCCGAGGGCGGTAACGCAGGCGGGCGGCCGCTGCCACGGCGCGACCCGTGGGACGCCGTCCCCGCCGCGTCGCGCGACCAGGCGGTCGCCGCCGCCAAGCAGGACGCCGCCCGCCGGGTCGTCCACAGCGTCCGCGCGATCCCGGTCACCGCCAGGACCACCGTCGGCGACGTCCTGTCCGTCAGGGGCGTCGGCGAGGCGATGCAGGAGTGGGTCGTGTCGCAGCGGGCGACCCGCGTCGACTTCCGCGACGACCTCGAAGCCGAGGTGGAGCTGGACGTGACGCCCGCCGCCGCCCTCGCGGCGTTCCGCGACCTCGCCGCCCGCCAGCGCGACGTCGCCGTCCCGACCGACGACGCCGGCTGGGAACTCGTCCGCAAGGACTTCGAGCGAAAGCTCGCCGCCGCGCCCGTCGGCCGCGGCGTGCCGCCGGCCGAAGGCGGTGGCGGCGGCCCCGCGATCGGCAACCAGGTGATCGGCCGCCCCCGCGACGGACTAGTCGGCGCCGCCGGAAGACCCCTCTGGGCCGACCGCCGCCTCAGCGAGCGCGGGACCGCCGGGCCCGCCAGGGGGCGGTCGAAACTCGCCGCCGCCCGCGTCGCCCAGGCCGCCGCCGAGGACAAGCTCCGGGCCCAGATCGAGGCCCTCGTCCTCGACGGCCAGCGCACGCTCGGTGACGCCGCCAAGCAGGACCCCCGCGTCGAGCAGGCGATCCGCAGGGCGCTCGCCGCCTCCCGCATCGGCCGCGCCGACTACAAGGACGACGGCGGCGCCGACGTCGACGTCTTCCTCGACCTCGACACCCTTTGGGCCGAAGTACGCGGCCTCCAGTAGCCTACCCCACCCAATCGCGCTCGCCCCCTGTCGCGCCCTCGCTCGCCCGGAACTCCCGTCTACGGGAGCACCGCCCGCGACCGCCTCGTTGGGAATCCGACCACCTGATGCGGTCGCCCTGCGCCCGCGCCTTGCCCACTACAGGGCACCCCGCGCCGCCCGCCGACATCCGGTACACTCCGGCGACGCCACCATGACCCTCCTCGCCACGCTCGCCCTCCTCCTCCTGCTCGCCCTGGCCGCGGCGTTCGCCTCCCTTTTGCGCGGCGCCCGCGCCAACCCCGAACCCGCCTGCGGCAAGTGCGGCTACGTCGTCCGCGGCCTGCCCACCTTCCACTGCCCCGAGTGCGGCTCCGACCTCCGCGCCGTCGGCATCGTCTCCGCCACCCCGCGCGGGCCGCTCGGCCTGATCGCCGCGGTCGTCGCCTCGTCTTGGAAACGCCTCGCGCTCCACACGCTCCTCGTCGCCGCCCTGACACCGGCCGCCTTCTTCGCCGCCCACGCCTTCGTCTTGCACCACAACGTCTTCCAAAGCAGCCAGGCCGTTCTGGAACCCGCCTCCAAAGCCTTCCGCGCCGACGTCGCAACCACCTCCGCAGTGCGCGGCGTCAACGGCCGCCTCAACGCCCAGACCGACACCCGCCCCGCCCAGGCCCTCGTCCTCTCGCTCGGCGGCCCCGGCCAGGTCCCCGACCCCCACACCCAGCTCCGCGTCGAACTGCTCCCCTGGACCTACACCGTCCACCACTTCAACGTCGGCGTCGCCCCGACCACCCGCCCAAGGAACTTCGACCGCGACGCGCTCCTCCGCTTCTTCGCCGACCACGGCATCGACACCGCCCCGCCGCAGGTCCGCTCCGACGTCGACGCCCTGATGCACCTGATGGACGCATGCCGCAAGGCCCCGGTCCACCGCGCCGTCGCCACCGCCAAGCCCGCCGGCCTCGCCGTCCTCTCCGCCGCCGACACGTCGCACGTCGACCTCAACACCACCGCCACCGCGATGGGCGGCGTCGCCGGGCCGTTCCTGCTCGGCGGCGCCGCCGCGTGGCTGTTCGGAACCCTCGCGATTCTCCTCGCCCGCCTGCACCGCCTGCGCGCCGCCTCCCTCCCGATCCAGGGCTTCGACCCGATCAACACCGCCACCGCCCCGCCCGCGCCCTCCCCCGCCGGTGCCGCCGCCGCGACCGCGCGCACGCTGACCGTCCTCTTCTCCGACATCAAGGACTACACCGCCCGCTCGACCGCCGCCCCGCGGCAGGGCGTGCTCGACCTCGTCCGCCGCCACCGCGACCTCGCCTCCCCCGTCATCGACCGCCGCGGCGGCCGCATCGTCAAGACGATGGGCGACGCGATCCTCGCCACCTTCGACAGCGCGACCGACGCCGCCCTCGCCGGCCTCGAGATCCAGTCCGCCCTCGCCGCCCACCGCGCCACCGCCCCCGCGGACGAGCACTTCCACCTCCGCATCGCCGTCGCCTGCGGCGAGGTCATAATCGAGGCCAACGACGTTTACGGCGACACCGTCAACCTCGCCGCCCGCCTCCAATCCGTCGCCCGCCCCGGCAACGTCCTCCTCTCCGCCGCCACCGCCGCACTGGTGAACACCCGCGAGGTCCGTACTGAACCTTCCGGCAGCTTCCAACTCGCCGGATTCGCGTTGCCGGTTCAAGCCCACGTCGCGCACCCCGCGCCGGCGCTCACGCCCGGTTCTTGAAGCCTGCTCCAGACGTCATCGGTCGCGCGGCACCCTCGGCCAAACCACGGCCGCGCCGATCAGCAGAACCGCGGCGGGAACGGCCAGGCACAACGCCCCCATCGGCGGCCCGCCGTCGTCGGCTCTCAACGACTGACGGATGATGTCCGCCGCGATCCAAACCGCGGCGGCGACCATCGTCACGCTGAGCAGTTTGAACATCACGTCGCCGCCTTGCCGAGTTCCTCCCAGAGCAGATCGTACGAGTGATCGTACTTCGTCCCCATCGCCGCGAGGTACCCGCGCCGCGTGCAATCTAAGTAGTAGCGGTGATTGGCGTCGTCCGCGTGCTTTACCAGGCCGGGAATGTTGTGGAGATGGTCTGCTTCAGCAAAGCACCACGCGGCGTCGCCCTTGTGCGCAGCGTACCGGATGGCCAGTAGCCCGTCCTTGAGGCTGTCGAGGTAAACGTCGCTCCGTGACCTCATCGCAACGGCCTCCGCGCGTCCCTTAACTTACTGGAACACCTCCCCGAAAAAGTCCTTCATCGCCTCCCACGACCGCCGGTCCGCCTGCTCGTTGTACGCCGACCCCTTCGACGGGTCGTTCCCGCCCGCCGGGTTGGTGAACGTGTGCACCGCCCCGCCGTACATCACCAACTCCCAGTTGACCTTCCCCTTTCGCATCTCCTCGGCGAACCCCTGCACCTCGGCCGGCGGCACGAACGGGTCGTCCGCCCCGTGGCACACCAGCACCTTCCCCTTGATGTTCTTCGCGTCGTCCGGGTTCGGCGTCGACAGCCCCGCGTGGAACGCGACGATCCCGACCAACTCCGCCCCGCTCCGCGCGAGCTCCAGCGCGGTCGTGCCGCCGAAGCAGTACCCGATCGCGGCGACCTTCTTCGGGTCGACCTCTTTGCGCGCCTTCAGCGCCGCCAGCGCCGCGTTCGCCCGCGCCCGCAGCGTCGCCCGATCGTCCTTCAGCACCTTGGCCATCTTCGACGCCTCGTCGGCGCTCTTGGCCAGCACCCCCTTGCCGTACACGTCCGCCGCCAGCGCGACGTACCCCATCTTCGCAAGCTGCTCCGCCCGCCGCTTCGCGTAATCGTTCAGCCCGTACCACTCGTGGCACACCAGCACCGCCCGCCGCGGGGCCGTGTCCGCGTCGTCGTAATAGAAGACCCCCTCGAACACATTGTCACCGACCTTATACTCCACCGGTTCCGACTTGATCGCCGCGACAGCAACAAGGGGGCTCATCAGGGTCAACACCACAGCGAGTAGGGGTTTCATGGATCGGTCTCCGTTTCGAACACTGAATAAACGCGTGCTCCGTGACTTAAACCATATATGCCTCACCCCGCCACCGCCAGTGCCCCGATTAGCCAAACCCTTAGCACGTAATTTGCGACCCTCGGCAACCGTTGGAACCGAAACAGTGTCTAAGCCCGTTGAAGGACCTACCGTCGAGTCGAACCTGAAGGAGCCGTCGAAGTGAGTTCCGCCGCCGTCGCCAATTCCAGCCTTGCCAATTCCGCCTCCCCCGGGCGGGACCACCGCCTCGACTTCTGGCGCGGCCTCTGCCTCGTCGACATGGTGCTCGTCCACCTCGTCTACGAAGGCGTCAAGATGGGCTCGTTCCTCCAGCCGGTCCTCGGCGAGTTCACCCGCTTCGCGGCAGGGGGGTTCATCTTCCTGGCAGGCTTGGGCGTCAGTTACATCTTCCTGCCCAAGGCGCAGCTTGAAGAGAAACGCTGGGGCACCTACACCGCCCTCTGGCGCCGCGCCCTCTACCTCCTGTTCGTCCACTACGCGGCCTCGCTCAGCTTCATCTTCATCTACCCGCTGCGCGACTTCGTCGGCCCCTACCCCCGGCCGCTCGAGTTCGTCTGGAACGTCCTGCTCTTCCGCGAGGGCAGCGACCTCCTCCTCTTCTACGTCATCATGGTCGCCGTCTCCCCGGCGCTGCTCGAGGTCCTCCGCCGCGGCTACGGCGCCGCCCTCGCCCTCGGCAGCCTGGCCCTCTTCGGCCTCGGCCAGTATCACCCCTACGCCCTCGCCCTCCCCATCCAGCAGAACTTCACCGTCATCCTCTGGCAGATGGTCTTCGTCCTCGGCCTCATCGCCGGCGCGGGCTTGCCGAAATGGGACGCGCTCACGACCCGCGCCAAAACGACCCTCGCCGCCGCCACGTGCGCCGCCCTCGCGCTGCTCTTCTCGCTCCAGTACACCGCCTGGGGCTGGTCGCTGGGCGTCCCGTTCGTCAAGAACCCGCTTTCTTGGGCCGAGGCCGCCCGCTACATCATCATGATCACCGCGATCGCGATGCTCACCGACCTCGCCTGGCGCCGCCTGGCCGACACCAGCTTCACCGCCTTCTTCACCCGCCTCGGCCGCCGCAGCCTCGCCGTGTACGTCGCGCACGTCTGGGTCGTCGCCGTCGTGATCGCCGCGGCCCGCCGCACCGAGTGGCTGGGCGCCTGGCAGGCCCTCCTCGCCGCCGCCGCCGTCGCGATGCTCTGGGCTTGGACGTGCGTCCTCGACACGCTCAGCGACGCCCCGAAGCAGCGCGGCGAGGAGCCGTCCCTCGTCGGCCCGGCGTTCTGGCGCCTATCCGGCGCCGCCACCGCCGGCGTCGCCATCCTGTTCACGCTCCACGCCGCCATGCCCCTCTGGAACCGCGACCCGATCGCCAAGGCGCTGGCGAAGATGACGCCCCCCAGCAACCTCGTCTCCCAGGTCGCCGACGCTGACGACGACTCCCCCGACATCGAACCCGCGCCCCTCCCCGACCTCTGGTGGTTCGACGACCTCACCCCCGACGACGCCGACGCATAATCCGCGCAACACGTCCCTGACGGTCTTCTCCGCGACCTCTGCGTCTCTGCGGTGAACTCTGCCCCCCGCCCATGCGGCCTCGTCCGCCGTCCGATATACAATACAACTATGCAGACCGCAGAGGGCCTCGACGCCCTGAAAGCCACGCCCCCCGGCGCCGTCGTCTCCGTCGGCAACTTCGACGGCCTCCACCGCGGCCACCAGCGCATCCTCCAGACCGCCCGCGCGCTCGCCGGCCCCCCCGGCCCCTTCGTCGTCGTCACGTTCGAGCCCCACCCGCTGACCGTCCTCCGCCCCGACAAGGCCCCCCCGCGCCTCACCCCCCCCACGCTGAAACGCGAGCTCCTCGCCGCCGCCGGCGTCGACCGCCTCGTCGTCCTCCCGCCCACCCAGGAGGTCCTCGATCTCGCCGCCGAAGACTTCTGGCGGATCCTCCGCGACGACGTTCAAGCCCGCCACCTCGTCGAGGGCGGCACCTTCACCTTCGGCCGCGGCCGCGGCGGCACCGTCGAGAAACTCCGCGAGTGGTCGCAAAGCTCCCCCGTCCAACTCCACGTCATCGACCCCGTCGAGGTCGCGCTGCTCGACCTGACCGTCACCCCCGTCAGCAGCTCGCTGATCCGCTGGCTCCTCGCCCACGGCCGCGTCCGCGACGCCGCCATCTGCCTCGGCCGCCCCTACACGCTCGAGGGCCCCGTCGTCACCGGCTACCAGCGCGGCCGCACGATCGGCGTCCCCACCGCCAACCTCGACTGCGCCGACCAACTCGTCCCCACCGAGGGCGTCTACGCCGGCCGCTGCACCGTCGACGGCCACACCTACCCCGCCGCCGTCAGCATCGGCCGCATGGAAACCTTCGGCGACAAACTCCGCCGCCAAGTCGAGGCCCACCTGATCGGCTTCACCGGCGACCTCTACGGTCGCACGCTAAGAGTAGAACTCCTCGACTGGGGACGCGAACAGCGCAAGTACGACGGCATCGACGCCCTGATGGCCCAGATCCGCGCCGACCTCGAATGGACCAAGCAGCGCGTCCACCTGCGCCCCGAGACCCCCGTCGCGCGAGCCGTCGCGGCGGCACCATAACCATCGCGGGCAACCCCCTCTCCCGGTACTCCGGGAGAAAATCGGGGTGAGGGTTCACGCGGCCCCCAGCCGACAGACGAAGTCTACGACCGCCACATGCGGACACCCTTCGGCACCCGCACATCCCCCCATTTCCCAGATGACCCCACCCGAACTCTACGGTAAGATACCCCGTACAACACCCTCAGCCTTACCGGTGTAACACCTCCATCGGGACCCTCCCCCCGACCTCTACAATATGACCCTCCGCGCCCCCGCCATCGCCGCCCTCGCGCTCCTCCCCCTCCTCGCGCAAGCCGCGCCGCCGGCGCAACCCCCCTCCAAGGACGGCCTCGAGTTCTTCGAGAAGAACATCCGCCCCGTCCTCGTCGACCGCTGCTACGAGTGCCACTCCGTCCAGGCCAAGAAGAGCAAGGGCAAGCTCTACGTCGACTCGCTCGAGGGCCTCCTCAAGGGCGGCGACACCGGCCCCGCCGTCGTCCCCGGCAACCCGGACAAGTCCCTGCTCGTCACCGCGATCCGCTACAGCCACGAAGACCTCCAGATGCCCCCGAAGGAGCCGCTGACCAAACCCCAGGTCGCCGCCTTCGAACAGTGGGTCAAGATGGGCGCCCCCGACCCTCGCGTCGGTGGCGCGGCGGCCGCCGCGGTCGCCAAGACCGCCGCGGCCTACGACTACGACGCCGCCAAGCAGTTCTGGTCCTTCAAGCCCGTCGCCGCCCCCGCCGTTCCGCCGGTCGCCAGCCCCGAGTGGTCCCAGAACGACGTCGACCGCTTCATCCTCGCGAAGATGCAGGAGAAGGGCCTGACCCCCGTCGCCCCCGCCGACAAGCGCACCCTGATCCGCCGCGCCACCTACGACCTGACCGGCCTCCCCCCCACGCCCCAGGAGGTCGACGAGTTCCTGGCCGACGAGTCCCCCAACGCCTTCGCCCGCGTCGTCGACCGCCTGCTCGCCTCCAAGGCCTACGGCGAAAAGTGGGGCCGCCACTGGCTCGACGTCGCCCGCTACGCCGACACGTCCGGCTGCAACAGCGACTTCCCCGTCCCCGACCTCTACCGCTACCGCAACTGGGTGATCGACGCGTTCAACGCCGACAAGCCCTACGACCTGTTCCTCAAGGAGCAACTCGCCGGCGACCTGATGCCCGTCCCGAGCGGAGTCGAGGGGCCCGCCTCTGTTGACGACCGCAACGCCAAGCTCGTCGCCACCGGCTACCTCGCCAACAGCCGCCGCTTCGGCTCGCGCAACAACGAGTTCCACCTGACGATCGAGGACACGATCGACAACGTCGGCAAGGCCATGCTCGGCCTGTCGATCTCCTGCGCCCGCTGCCACGACCACAAGTTCGACCCGATCCCCGACGAGGACTACTACGCGCTCTACGGCATCTTCCAGAGCACGAAGTACTCGTTCCCCGGCACCGAGATCTACCGCCACACCAAGGACATGATCGCGCTCGGCGGCCCCGACGAAGCCGCCAAGCTCGCCGCGTGGGCCGACCGCCTCGCCGAGCTCGACGACAAGCTCGAACTCCTCGTCCGCGAACGGGACCGCCTCGCCAGCGCCGAGAAGCGCGCCAAGGACCTCGCCGCCACCCAACCGTCCGCCCCGAACGCCGCCTCCGCCTCCGCCACCGCCGCGCCGTCCACCCAGCCCGCCCGCACCTCCGCCACCGTCAAGGCCGAGATGTTCGAGCTCCAGCAGGAGGTCCGCCGCCTCGAGGCCAACCCGCCCCAGGTCGACAAGGCCTACGGCGTCCAAGACGCCGCCCAGATCGCCGACGCCAAGCTCCAGGTGAAGGGCGACCCCAAGTTCCTCGGCCCCGTCATCCCCCGCGGCTTCCTCACGATCCTCGGCGGCCAGAAGCTCCCGCCCGACGACAAGACCTCCGGCCGCCTCCACCTCGCCAACTGGATCGCGACCGCCGACAACCCCCTGACCGCCCGCGTCATGGTCAACCGCATCTGGCAGGGCCACTTCGGCAAGGGCATCGTCCAGACCCCCAACGACTTCGGCCAGCGCGGCCAGCGCCCGACCCACCCCGAGCTCCTCGACTACCTCGCCGACCGCTTCGTCAAGTCCGGCTGGAGCGTCAAGGCCACGCACCGCCTGGTCATGACCAGCCGCGCCTACCAGCTCGCGACCACCGACGACCCGAAGAACGCCGCGATCGACGCCGCCGCCGACTACCTCTGGCGGTTCAGCCCGCGCCGCCTCGCCGCCGAGGAGATCCGCGACACGATGCTCGCCCTCTCCGGCACGCTCGACCGCTCCCCCGGCGGCCCCCACCCGTTCCCGCCCGAGGTCGAGTGGAAGTACACCCAGCACAAGCCGTTCGTCGCCAACTACGACTCACCGCACCGCAGCGTCTACCTGATGCAGCAGCGGATCCGCAAGCAGCCGTTCCTCGCCACGTTCGACGGCGCCGACACCAACGCCCCCACCGGCGTCCGCCCGATCTCCACCACCGCCATCCAGGCCCTCTGGATGATGAACGACCCGTTCGTCCACGACCAGAGCGACAAGCTCGCCGTCCGCGTCGGCATGGCCGTCAGCGACGACCGCGCCCGCATCGACTACCTCTACCGCCTCGCCCTCGCCCGCCCCGCGACGTCGGACGAGATCGACGCCGCCACCGACTACCTGAAGCAGATCGCCCAGCGCCTCGCCCAGGCCAACACCCCCCAAGACGCCCTGACCCGCGCCGCCCTCGCCAGCCTGAACCGCGCCCTCTTCGCCAGCAACGAGTTCCTGTTCGTCGACTGAGGTAGCACGGGCGTCCCGCCCGTGAAGAAAAGAAGGAATTAGAGAAACACGAAGAGCACGAAGCACGCAAAGCCAACAAACCGGCCTTCTCCTCCGTGTTGAGCTAAACCTAGAAGAAACCCATGACCCCCAACATCTCCCGCCGCGGCATGATCCGCTCCCTCGCCGCCGGCTCCATCCTCCTCCCCGGCATCGTCCAGTCCCTCCTCGCCGACCAGGCCCGCGGCGCGACTTCCGCCGACAACCCCCTCGCCCCCCGCGCCCCCCACTTCCCCGGCAAGGCCAAGCGCGTCATCTTCCTCTACATGTCGGGCGGCGTCTCCCACATGGACAGCTTCGACCCCAAGCCCAAGCTCGTCGAGGCCGCCGCCAAGCCCCGCCCCGCCGGGCAGCGCCCGTACATGCGCCCGCTCTGGGACTTCGCCCCCAACAAGCGCTGCGGCACCGAGGTCTCCGACCTGTTCCCCCACGTCCGCGAGGTCATGGACGACGTCTGCCTGGTCCGCTCGATGAAGGGCGACCACAACGACCACTTCCAGGCCACGCTCGGCATCCACACCGGCAGCGTCACGTTCGCCCGTCCGTCGATCGGCTCCTGGGTCAGCTACGGCCTGGGCACCGAGAACCAGAACCTCCCCAGCTTCGTCGTCCTCGCCCCGCAACTGCCCTACGCCGGCAGCCAGGTCTGGAGCAGCGACTTCCTCCCCGGCTGCCACCAGGGCACCCGCGTCCTCGCCGGCGCCGAGCCGATCCCCGACCTCGTCCGCCGCGCCCCGAGCACCGCCGTCCAGGAGCTCGAGCTCGGCCTGCTCGACCGCTTCAACCGCAAGCACCTCCAGGGCCGCGAAACCGTCAACCCCGCCCTCGCCGCCCGCGTCAAGAGCTTCGAGACCGCGTTCGGCATGCAGATGGAAATGCCCGGCGTCCTCGACCTCTCCAAGGAGACCGACGCCACCCTCGACCTCTACGGCCTCGAGCGCGGCAGCACCAAGGGCTTCGCCTGGCAGTGCCTGATCGCCCGCCGCCTCGTCGAGCGCGGCGTCCGGTTCGTCGAGCTGATCGACACCGGCTCCAGCAACAACTGGGACAGCCACGGCGACATGAAGGCCCACGGCCCCCACGCCAAGAACGTCGACCGCCCGATCGCCGGCCTCCTCCGCGACCTCAAGTCCCGCGGCTTGCTCGAGGACACCCTCGTCGTCTGGACCACCGAGTTCGGTCGAACCCCCACCACCGACGGCCCCACCGGCCGCAGTCACCACGCCGCCGCCTTCAGCTCCTGGCTCGCCGGCGCCGGCGTCAAGCCCGGCATCGCCTACGGCAAGACCGACGACCTCGGCGGCACCGTCGCCGAGAACCCCGTCCACGTCCACGACTTCCACGCCACCATCCTCCACCTCCTCGGCTTCAACCACGAGCAACTTACCTTCCGCCACGCCGGCCGCGACTTCCGCCTCACCGACGTCCACGGCCACGTCGTCAAAGACCTCCTCGCCTGAACCACCGCCCCCACACCCGCAACACCACACCCCCCTTGGTGGACGCACGCGCACGCGCGCCCCTTCTCAACCGAATACCGCCCCTCCGTCTCCCTTCGCTTCTCCGCTTGACGCACCCCAAACAAACCCCGTACCATGTTCGTGATGCCGCTCACCGACTCCCCCGCCCCCGCGGACGTCCTCCGCGACACCTTCGGCTTCCCCGCCTTCCGCGACGGACAGGAGCCCGTCGTCTCCCGCCTGATCGCCGGCCGCTCGGTCCTCGCCATCTTCCCCACCGGCGCCGGCAAGTCCCTCTGCTACCAGCTCCCCGCCCTCTGCCTCGGCGGCGGCGTCACCCTCGTGATCTCCCCGCTGATCGCGCTGATGAAGGACCAGATCGACTTCCTCAAGAGCAGGGGGGTCGCCGCCGAACGCCTCGACTCGACGCTGGAGTTCGAGGAGTCCAAGCGTGTCCTGAACGACCTCTCGAACGACCGCCTGAAACTCCTCTACGTCGCCCCCGAGCGCCTCGCCTCCGAACGCTTCCTGCAAACGCTCAAGCGCCTGAACATCGCGCTGCTCGCCGTAGACGAGGCTCACTGCATCAGCGAGTGGGGCCACAACTTCCGCCCCGACTACATGAAGCTCGCCCAGCTCGCCAGGACCCTGAACGTCGGCCGCGTCCTCGCCCTGACCGCCACCGCCACGCCCGGCGTCGCCGAGGACATCGCCCGCGCCTTCTCGATCGCCGACGACGACGTCGTCAAAACCCCCTTCCACCGCAAGAACCTCACCCTCAAGGTCACCCCGCTCGGCACTCAGGACCCGGCACCGAGGACCGACCTCCTCGTCGACCGCATCCAGAACCGCCCGCCCGGCCCCACCATCGTCTACGTCACCCTCCAGAAGACCGCCGAGGACGTCGCCGCCGTCCTCCGCAAGAACGACCTCCACGCCCTCGCCTACCACGCCGGCCTCAAGCCCGAGATCCGCCACGACGTCCAGGACGCCTTCATGTCCTCCGACCGCGCGATCGTCGTCGCCACCATCGCGTTCGGCATGGGCATCGACAAGCGCGACATCCGCTACGTCTACCACTACAACCTCCCCAAGACCTTGGAGAACTACGCCCAGGAGATCGGCCGCGCCGGCCGCGACGGCCAACCCTCCACCTGCGAGCTGCTCGCCACCCCCACCGACCGAATCCCCCTCGAAAACTTCACCTACGGCGACACCCCCAGCCCCCGTGCCCTCCACGCCCTGCTCACCGCCGTATTCCCCCCGCGACCCGCGACTCCCAACCCGCAATTCGACCTCTCCGTCTACGACCTCTCCGGCGACCACGACGTCCGCCCGCTCGTGATCGAGACCGTCCTGACCTACCTCGAGCTCGACGGCCTGATCGCCTCGACCGGCCCGTTCTACAACGAGTACAAGTTCCAGCCCCTCCGCCCCAGCGCCGAAATGCTCGCCCGCTTCGACGCCGACCGCCAAACCTTCATCCGCACCCTCCTCAAGTGCGCGAAGAAGGCCAAGACCTGGTTCACCCTGAACCTGACCGAGGCCATGCAGGCCACTGCCAGCGACCGCGCCCGCATCGTGTCCGCCCTGAACTTCCTCGAAGAGCAGGGGGATCTGAAGCTCGAGGTCGCCGGCGCCCGCCAAGGCTACCGCCTCCTCCGCGACGCGCCCGACGCCGCCGGCCTCGCCGCGCTCGCCCAGACCCTCGCGGACCGCTTCGCCCACCGCGAAAAACAAGACCTCGCCCGCCTCCAGACCGTCCTCGACTTCGTGGCCCACCCCGGCTGCCGCACCCGCCACCTGCTCCAGTACTTCGGCGAGCCGCTCGCCCACCCCTGTGGCCACTGCGACGCCTGCCACGGCGACGCCCCCGCGACCCTCCCGCCCCTCGACCCCCGCCCGATCACCCCGCAGGAACGCCGGACCATCGACCGCCTGAAGTCCCAGCGCCACCCCGCCCTCAGCACCCCCCGCCAGCTCGCCCGCTACCTCTGCGGCATCAACTCCCCCGCCACCACCCGCGCGAAGCTCAAGTCCGACCCCGCCTTCGGCGCCCTCGCCGACGTCCCCTTCGCCACCGTCCTCGACGCGGTGAAACAGTAACACTTAGGTGTTGACCTAAGTATTGGTCGGCGGTATCGTCCGGGCATGGCCCACGCAGCCGAGTCGTTGGAGCGGGTGTTCCGGGCCCTGGGCGACGCGACCCGCCGCCAAGTGCTCGAGCGACTCGGGCGGGGGTCGGCCTCGATGAGCGAACTCGCCGCGCGCTTCCGGATGGCGCTCCCCTCCTTCGTCCAGCACATGCGCGTGCTCGAGGAGTGCGGGCTCGTCCGCTCGAAGAAGGTCGGTCGCGTCCGAACCTACCACCTCGCGCCGCACCGCCTCCGCGAGGCCGAGGACTGGCTCGCCCGACAGCGCGTGCTGTGGGAACGGCGGCTGGACCAGTTGGACGCATTCCTGTTGGAAAAGAAGGAGCAACGTGATGAGCAACCCTAACGATCCGACCGTGGACCCGAAGCTCGACCTGGTGCTGGAGCGGACCGTTGACGTCCCGCCCGAGCGCGTCTGGGAAGCATGGACCCAGCCCGAGAAGCTCAAGCAGTGGTTCACGCCCGCCCCGTGGCGGACAACCGAGTGCGAGATCGACCTCCGCCCCGGCGGCCGGTTCCGCACGGTCATGCGCGGCCCGGCGGGCGAAGTCATGGACAGCACCGGCTGCTTCCTCGAAGTCGTGCCGGGCCGACGGCTCGTCTTCACCGACGCCCTCGGCCCCGGCTACCGCCCGAAGGAGGCGCCGTTCATGACCGCCATCATCTCCATCGAACCCGACGGCCGCGGCGGCACCCGCTACGTCGCCACCGCCCTCCACCGCGACGAGGCCACCCGGAAATCCCACGAAGACATGGGCTTCCACACGGGCTGGGGAACCGCGCTCGACCAGTTGGTCGCGATGGTGAAGGCAGGATAGCCCAAGGACCGGCCCTGGAGCGCCTCAGCCCGCTCGTCAGGCGTACCGGGAACGAACTTGCGCGATCCGCTCCTCCAGGTCGTCGATCGGCTCCGCGTCCTCGGGCGGCAACATCCGTTCCAGCTCGTTGATCCGGCGCGCTTCCTCGAACAGCAACTCCAGCGACAGTTCGAGCGCGGCCAGTACGTCCGTCCAGAACCGCTTGCGGATGCCCGGCGGGTGACAGGGGCCGTCCCGACCGTCCTCGAATCGCTCGGGGACGACGACCATCAACTCCTCCTCGTCCACCGCGATCCCGAGACCGCGTGCCCGGTCGGCGAGCGCCGCCCGCTCGTCCCAGTTGTCGAACCAGTGTTCCCCGAAATCGTTGTCCAACGTGAACAGTCGTCCGATCCAGACGACCGGGTTCCACTCGCTCAGCCCGAGCTCGTCCGCCAGCCGCTGGTACTCCGCCGTCACCCGGAACGCGTCCAGCTCGCTCACGAAGTCGAACACGCGGATTCGTCGCATCAATGGCTCCTTGTCGCGAAAGGAAACGGCGTCGGACTGCGGGATCTTACAGCCGTGCGATGAACGCATTTGCCGTTGCGGAGGAGTCGCTGTGTGTCCGACACTCCCCGCGGACGACCGCCATGACCCGCGAAGACTTCTGGGAGATCCTCGACGCCGCCCAGTCCGCCGCCGAATTCGATCGCGCGGCCCTGCCCGCCGCGCTCCGCGAGCAGCTCGAGGAGCTGGACGAGGAAGGCGTCCTCGCGTTCGTCCGCCACTTCCACGACCTCCGCGCGGACGCCTACCGCCACGAGCTCTGGGCCGCCGCCTGGATCGCGGGCGGCGGCGCGTCCGACGAGGACTTCTCCGACTTCCGCGACTGGCTGATCGCGCTCGGCCGCCAGCCCTACGAGCACGCGCTTCGCGACGTCGAGTCCCTGCTCGACCACGCGCCCGGCGACCTGGCCGACCCGTTCGACCCCGACGTCCGCCACGTCGCCCCCGACCTCTTCACCGAACTGACCGGCGACCCCGTCCCGCCCGACGCCCTCCGCCCCGACCCGCCCCAGCCCGCCGGCCGCCCCTGGAAACCCGAGGACCTCCCGCGCCGTTTCCCGAAGCTCTGGGAGACGTTCAACCCCTAGCCCCCACGCTCCGACCGCCAAATCCGCCCCGCCGTCGCTGGGGGTCGTTGGGCATCGCGGCCCACGGCGTGTACATTACCCGCCGCATGAGCTCCGCCACCCACAGTTATTACGACTGGCAGGTCTCGACCCTGCTGCTCGCCTACGACGCCGTCGAGCCGCTCGCCCGGGACGACGTCCGATCCCTCGCCGCCCGCCACGAGAAGGTGGAGCACGAGCTGCACGACATCGCCCACGCGGTGCTCCCGCCCGATTACCTCGCCGACCCCGAGCGCGAGTTCCCGCCCGAGGTCGTCATCGCGATGACCCGGGCCACCCTCCGCCGCGCCGCGACGATCGTGGGGGTGCTGTGAGCAAGACCAGGCCCGGTTCGAAGTCCGCCGCCCCCGAAGCCGCGCGCCGCGAAGTCCCGCACGCCGCCGCCGCGCCGGAGACCGCACCGTCCCCGCAACAAATCATGCAGGACGACCTGAAGAACCGGGTCGCCCTGGTCACCGGCGCGTCGCGCGGCCTCGGCAAGGCGATCGCCCGTGAGCTCGCCGCCCACGGTGCCAAGGTCGCCGTCAACTACTTCGGCAGCGCCGACCGCGCCAGCCGCCTCGTCGACGAGATCAGCCTGATCGGCGGCACCGCCGCCGCGTTCCGCGCCGACGTCCGCGACGAGGCCGACGTCCGCCGAATGGTCGCCGACATCGAGAAGTCGCTCGGCCAGATCGACGTCGCCGTCTGCAACGCCACCGGCCCCCAACCCTTCCTCTCCGTCGAGGAGCTCACCTGGCAGGCCTGCCTCGACCAACTCGAGTTCTTCGTCAAGAGCCCCGTCCTGATCGCCCAGGCCATCCTGCCGGGCATGAAGCAGCGCCGCCGCGGGCGGATCATCCAGATCGGCTCGGAGGTGTTCGAGAAGGGCGTGCCGAAGTTCAGCAACTACGTCGCCGCGAAGGCGGCCCAGCTCGGGCTGGTCCGGTCGTGGGCCATGGAGCTGGCGGAGTGGGGCATCACCGTCAACCTCGTCGCCCCCGGCTGGATCCCGACCGAGCGCCACGCCGCCGACCCCGAGCACGCCAAGGCCGCCTACGCCGCCGCCGTCCCCCTCAAACGCATGGGCGTCCCCGAAGACGTCGCCGCCGCCGTCGCCTTCCTCGCCAGCGACGCCGCCAACTTCATCACCGGCCAGAAAATTTCCGTGAACGGCGGCAATTCCCTGGAGTAAAACCCGGGGGGCTCCTGCCGCTGAACAACACCTACTTGGATCGGCACTATAAAGGCTGAACAAACGATTTCATGAAGCCTTTTACGCCCATCTTCATCTGCCTCGCACTGCTCCCCACCCCCGCCGCACGCGGCGACGACGCCGGCGTCCAGTTTTTCGAGTCCAAGATCCGCCCCGTCCTCGTCGACCGGTGCTACTCCTGCCACGCCCACACCGCCAAGAAGGTCAAAGGCGGCCTCTACCTCGACAGCCGTGATGCTCTCCTCAAGGGTGGTGAGACCGGCCCCTCCATCGTCCCCGGTCACCCCGAGAAGAGTCGCCTGATCGAGGCCATTGACTACAAGAACGTCGACCTCCAGATGCCCCCGAAGGACAAGCTGACCGACGCCCAGATTGCCGACTTCGCCGCGTGGGTCAAGATGGGCGCCCCGTGGGGCAAGGAATCGGCCAAGGCCGTCGCCAAGGCCGAAGAGTTCGACCTCGCACAGCGGAAGGCCGCGCACTGGGCTTGGCACCCCGTCAAGCCGCACGCGCCGCCCGCCGTGAAAGACGCCGCGTGGCCCACGGACCCGATCGACCGCTTCGTGCTGGCCAAGCTCGAAGCGCACAACCTCGCCCCCGCCCCCGACGCCGACCGCCGCGCCCTCCTCCGCCGCGTCCACTTCGACCTCGTCGGCCTGCCCCCCAAGCCGCGGGACGTCGACGCCTTCGTCAACGACGCCTCCCCCGACGCGCTGGCGGCCGTCGTCGACCGCCTGCTCGCGTCCCCGCAGTTCGGCGAGCGCTGGGCCCGCCACTGGCTCGACCTCGTCCGCTACGCCGAGACGATGGGCCACGAGTTCGACTTCCCGATCCCCAACGCCTGGCGCTACCGCGACTACGTGATCCGCGCGTTCAACGCCGACCTCCCCTACGACCGCTTCGTCACCGAGCAGGTCGCCGGCGACCTCCTCCCCGACCCGCGCCGCCACCCGGCCACCCGCGAGAACGAGTCCGCCCTCGGCACCGCCTTCTGGTTCCTCGGCGAGGACGTCCAGGCCCCCGTCGACGTCCGCCTCCACCAGGCCGACCTCCTCGACAACCGCATCGACGTCCTCGGCAAGGCCGTCCTCGGCCTGACCATCGCCTGCGCCCGCTGCCACGACCACAAGTTCGACGCGATCTCCACCGCCGACTACTACGCCCTGTACGGCTACCTCAAGGGCGCCCGCTACACGCAGGCCCCGCTGAACCAGCCCGAGATCGACGCCCGCGCCCGCGAGTTGCGCGCCTTGAAGTCGAAGATCCGCACCGCCGCCGCCGACCAGTGGCTGCGCGACCTCCCGGCCGCCGAACCGCCCCCCGCCGCAAAACCCGCCGCCGCCGCCGCCGCGCGTGCCGGCGACCACGAACTCTTCGCCCACCGCCCGGCCGGCTGGGCCCGCGAGGGGAGCGCCTTCGACCCCGCCGCCCCCGGCGACTTCCTCGTCGGCGACGCCGCCAAGCCCGTGGCCGCCCTCGTCACCGAGCCCGGGAGCCACGGCGCCCTCCTCTCCAGGCGCCTCGAAGGCGCCCTCCGCTCCCCCACCTTCACCATCGCCCACCGCTACCTCCACCTCCGCGCCGCCGGCGCCGGCGCACGCGCCAACGTCGTCGTCGACAACTTCAACGTCATCCGCGACCCGATCTACGGCGGCCTGAAGCGCACGCTCAAGTCCGACGCCCCCGCGTGGGTCACCGTCGACCTCGCGATGTGGAAGGGCCGTCAGGCCTACGTCGAACTCGCCGACACCACCGTCGCCGACCCCGGCGGCCCCGCCTCACCCGCCGACGCCTGGGCCAGCCTCCACAACGCCATCCTCTCCGATCACGCGAAACCCCCGCCCGCCCCGTCGGGCGCCGCGTCCGACGGCCCGCACGCCCTCCGAGCCATCATCGAGTCCTGGCGCGACGGCTCCGCCCTGACCCCCGCCGCCGCCGCCCGCCTCGCCCACGCGCTCGACAACGGCCTCCTGAAATGCGACCCCGACGCCCTCGCCCATCACGTCGCCGAGTACCGCCGCCTCGAGCAGTCACTCCCCGCCCCCACCTACGCCCCCGCCGCCACCGACGCCGACGCCGGTGACGAGCACGTCTTCATCCGCGGCAACCCCAAGACGCTCGGCCCCGTCGTCCCCCGCCGCTTCCTCGAAGCCCTCGACCCGGCGCCCACCCAAGCCACCGGCTCCGGCCGCCTCGACCTCGCCCGCCGCATCGCCTCCCCGGCCAACCCGCTCCCCGCGCGCGTCATGGCCAACCGCATCTGGCACCACCTGCTCGGCCGCGGCCTCGTCGCCTCCGTCGACAACTTCGGCCAGCTCGGCGACCCGCCCACCCACCCCGAACTGCTCGACCACCTCGCCGCCCGCTTCGCCGACGGCGGCTGGAGCACCAAGCGCCTGATCCGCGCGATCGTCCTCTCCCGCACCTACCGGATGGCCAGCCGCGCCGCCGACCCCGCCGCCGCCGCCCCGCTCGACCCCGACAACAAGCTCCTCCACCGCGCCCACGTTCGCCGCCTCCAGGCCGAGACGATCCGCGACCACCTGCTCGCCGTCTCCGGCCGCCTCGACCTCACGGCAGGCGGGACCGGGGGCCCCGGCGTCCCCGTCCACCTCACCCCGTTCATGGACGGCCGCGGCAAGCCGACCAAGTCCGGCCCGCTCGACGGCGCCGGCCGCCGCAGCGTCTACCTCGAGGTCCGCCGGAACTTCCTCCCCCCCATGCTCCTCGCGTTCGACACCCCGCAGCCCTTCAGCACCATGGGCCGCCGAAGCGTCAGCAACGTCCCCGCCCAGGCGCTCATCCTGATGAACGACCCCTTCGTCCAGGAGCAGGCCAAGCTGTGGGCCGCCCACCTCCTCGCCGACCCCTCGACGCCCACCCCCGAGTCCCGCGTCGCCGCCATGTACGCCGCCGCCTTCTCCCGCCCCCCGGCCCCCGACGAAACCGCCGCCCTCCTCGCCTTCGCCCACGACCAGGGCGAACACCTCGGCCTCCCCAAAGACCAACGCCTCACCGACCCCAGAATCTGGACCGAAATCGCCCACGCCCTGATCAACACCAAGGAGTTCATCTTTCTGAATTGACGAGGTGGCACGGGCGTCCCGCCCGTGAAGAAATCCCGCCGCGCAAGTGGCTCCCTCGATCGGACGTCCAACCATGCACTGCCACCGCTACCACCCCACCCCCCTCACCCGCCGCGACCTCCTCCGCCAGGCCAGCATGGGCTTCGGTGCCCTCGCCCTGACCGCCATGGCCGCCGAAGAATCGCGCGCCGCCTCCGCCGTTAACCCCCCGTCGGCGAACCGCAACTCCCTCAACCCCCTCGCCCCCAAGCCCCTCCATCACCCCGCCCGCGCGAAGAACGTCATCTTCCTCTACATGGACGGCGGCGTCTCCGCCGTCGACTCCTTCGACCCCAAGCCCCTCCTCGCCAGGGAGCACGGCCAACCCTTCAGGATGAAGATGGAGCCCACCCAGTTCAACAACAACGGCTCCACCCTCGCCTCCCCCTGGACCTTCGAAAACCACGGCCAGTCCGGCCTCCCGGTCTCCAGCCTCTTCCCCCACATCGCGACCTGCGCCGACGACCTCGCCGTCGTCCGCTCGATGACCTCCCTGTTCTCCGAGCACACCGGCGCCAACTACTTCCTCCACACCGGCTCCGGCATGCAGGGCCGGCCCTCCATGGGCGCCTGGGTCGGCTACGGCCTCGGCTCCGAATCCAAAAACCTCCCCGGCTTCGTCGTCCTCAACGGCGGCCTGATCCCGCCCGGCGGCCTGGACAACTTCAACTCCGGCTTCCTCCCCGCCACCTACCAGGGCTCCATCTTCAAGGCCGCCGCCCAGCCCGTCGCCAACATCACGCCCCTCGAGAGGTCCCCCGCCCTCCAGCGCAACAAGCTCGACCTGATCAACCGCCTCGACGCCCGCCGGGCCGACCGCGTCGGCCGCGCCGACGCCGTCGAGACCGCCATCGCCAACTACGAGCTCGCCTTCGCCATGCAGGCCGCTGTCCCCGACCTGATGGACCTGTCCGGCGAGTCCGACGCCACCAAGTCCCTCTACGGCTTCGACGCCTCCTACGACAAGACCCGCACCTACGCCCGCCAGTGCCTCCTCGCCCGCCGCCTCGTCGAGCGTGGCGTCCGCTTCGTCGAGGTCACCTGCCCCCAGACCGACGGCAACGACCGCTGGGACGCCCACCAGAACCTCCGCAAGAACCACGGCGACAACGCCGCCGCCGTCGACCAGCCCATCGCCGGCCTCCTCAAAGACCTCAAATCCCGCGGCCTCCTCGACCAAACCCTCGTCGTCTTCGCCGGCGAGTTCGGTCGCACCCCCTTCGCCCAGGGCTCCGACGGCCGCGACCACAACCCCTTCGGCTTCTCCCTCTGGCTCGCCGGCGGCGGCGTCAAGGCCGGCGCGACCCACGGCGCCACCGACGAGTACGGCTACAAGGTCACCGACGGCAAGTGCCAGATCCACGACCTCCACGCCACGATGCTCCACCTCCTCGGCCTCGACCACAAGCGCACCACCTTCCGCTGGGGCGGCCGCGACATGCGCCTGACCGACGTCCACGGCGAACTGATCGCGCCGATCCTCGCCTGACGCCCCCGCCAACGGGGGTCGGCCCGTGCCGGGCCAGCCTCTTGTCCTCGCCAGCCGCCAACGCGCCGCAGGCGCTCCCGCCAACGTTTAGCCGGCCCGCTTGCGGGCCGCGTTCACGCGTGCCGGACGCGACCATCCCAACCCCACCCTCCCCGCCCGGAAAACCCCCATGACCCTCCGCCACGCGACGCTCCACGACGTCTACGGCCGCCCCGCCCGGCACGCCGGCCTCACCATCGTGCCCGCGGACGTCGAACTCCACGGCACGATGTTCCGACCGTCGTTCCCGCTCCACGAACTCACCGCCGACGGCTTGCCGCGCGTGCTCCGCGGCCCGGTGGCCGGCCAGTTCGACGTCGCCTGGGTCCGAGCCCGTCTGCCCGTCGCGTTCGGCCGCACGCCCGAGCGGTCCGAGGTCGAGAAGACGTTCCTGTCGCAGGGCTTCGTTGCCGTGCCGGACGGCGCCGACGAGGGGCTCGCGTTCGAGTGTTCGGACTACTACGGCAAAACCTCTCTCACCTTCAGCGAGGCGGAGGACGACAAAGGTCTGAAGGCGCGGGTCGCCGACTCGTTCTGGAGCATCCTCCTGTCCGAACCCGATGCCCTGGCCGACTTCCGCGGCCGCTTCCACCACGACGGCGCCGGCGTCACCCTCGAATACGGCTGCGAGCTCGGCGAACCCTATTGCGTCCAACTCGATGACGACGACGACGAAGACGGCCGATGACGGCCCGCCTTGCCCCGTCCTCCCGTCCGCGAAATCCCTCATTCCCCCTTGGCTTTTCCGCTCCCGCTCTTCATCATGCTCCCATGACCTACCGCACCCTGCTCCTCTGCTTCCTCTGCCTCGCCACGGTCACCTCTCCCGCCCCCGCTGAAAACTGGCCCCGCTTCCGCGGCCCCACCGGCCAAGGCCACTCCGCCGAGACCAACCTCCCCCTCACTTGGTCCGCCGACAAGAACGTCGCCTGGAAGACCGACGTCCCCGGCGAGGCCTGGTCCTCCCCGGTCGTCTGGGACAACCGCATCTTCCTCACCACCGCCCTCGCCGGCGGCACGAGCTGCCACGTCCTCGCCCTCGACCGCGACTCCGGCAAGATCCTCTGGGACAAGGAAGTCCTCACCCAGACCCCCACCCGCAAGGAACGCCGAAACTCCTACGCCACCCCCACCCCCGTCACCGACGGCCGTCACGTCTACGCCTTCTTCGGCTCCGGCCACGCCGCCGCCCTCGACTTCGACGGCAACGTCGTCTGGAAGAACACCGACTCCACCTTCTACAGCCAGCACGGCCTCGGCTCCTCCCCGATCCTCCACGACGACCTCCTGATCCTCCCCTGGGACCACAGCATCAAGGAGGGCCCCGAGCTCCGCATCGGCTGGCAGATCCCCTGGGACAAGTCCTACGTCCTCGCCCTCGACAAGAACACCGGCAAGGAACGCTACCGCGCCAAGCGCGGACAGACCCGCATCGCCCACGTCACCCCCAACATCGTCACCGTCGACAACAAGCCCCAACTGATCAGCCCCGCCGGCGACGCCATCGAGGCCTTCGACCCCGCCACCGGCCAGCTCCTCTGGACCGCCGAGAACTTCGGCGAAGGCACCGTCCCCTCCCCCGCCATCGGCAACGGCGTCGTCTACGCCGCCTCCGGCTTCCCCACCCCGCTCCCCGACAAGAAGGTCGTCGCCGCCGTCCGCGCCTACCGCATCGGCGGCGCGGGCGACGTCACCAAGGCCAACCTCCTCTGGGAACAGCGCAAGAACCCACCCTCCCTCGCCTCCCTGCTCCTCGTCGACGACCTCCTCTACTCGATCGCCGAGAACGGTACCCTACAGGCCCTCGACGCGAAGACCGGCGACATCGTCTACACCGAAAAACTCAAAGGCACCTTCTCCGCCTCCCCCGTACACGGCGACAACAAGATCTACTTCCTCAGCCAGGAGAGCACCACCCACGTCGTCCAGCCCGGCCGCCAGTTCAAGCTCCTCGCGAGCAACGAGATCCCCGACCGCTCGCAAGCCTCCCTCGCCGTCAGCAACCGCCACCTGTTCCTCCGCACCGCCAAGTCCCTCTACGCCATCAAACCCGACTAGCCCGCAGTCGCGCGGACGCCGGCCGGCGCCGCTGCAATTGGCGGTCGCACCACGGGCGCAGGTCTCCCCGCACGCACGACCCGCCCACGATTTCCGTTGTTCCCCACGCCACTACACCCTATCATCAGGGGAACAAGGGAGGCACAAGTGGGTTGGACGATCCCGTCCGTCGGTCGCGCGCCAGGAACACAGAATCCGCTCTCCCGCGCCCTACCAGGCGGACCAGAGGGGACCTCTTCGGGACCCGCTTGGGACCTCTTTGGGACCTCCTTTGGACCTCTTTCGGACCTTCTCGGGACCGCCTCGGGACCCCGAAAGGACCCGCTTTTCGCCACGCTCAACCCACCCCGAGATTCACAACCATTTACCCCTCCACCGCTTACGCTGCAAGCCCTCGCCGCCCGACAACATTTTTCCTTCGACCGCCTCAGATCCCCCGCCCAATCCCCGTTTTATTGACAGACCCAAACCCCAGCCCGAAGATTCCCTTTGCTCAAACCCAGCGCCGGCCCCCGCAGTACAACCCGTAACATGCCCCGCAAGCTCTACCTCGAAACCTTCGGCTGCCAGATGAACGTGCTCGACAGCGAGCTTGTGCTCGGGCAACTCCGCGCCCAGGGCTACGAGTCCACCGACGACCGCGACGCCGCCGACGTCATCATCTACAACACCTGCTCGGTCCGCGAGCACGCCGAGCAAAAGGTCTGGAGCCGCCTCGGCGAGCTCCGCCAGCGCAAGAAGGACGACCCGTCCCTCGTGATCGGTGTGATCGGCTGCATGGCCGAGCGCGACGGCCAGAACATCTTCAAAAAGTACCCCCACGTCGACCTCCTCTGCGGCCCCGGCGAACTCGACAAGCTGCCGGCGATGGTGCACAACGCGGCCGTCACCGCGCCTACCCCCTCGCCCGGTACTCCGGGAGAGGGCGGGGGTGAGGGGTCACGCCCTGCATCCGATCACCCGCAATCCCAACCCACCTCGCCGAAGCGCGAACGCCAATCCGCCCTGATGGGCGCCACCACCCGCCGCAGCTCCACCCTTGCCGCCGCCGAGGACACCCTCGAGCTCCTCGACCTCTCCCGCTCGATCTCCGCCACCGACGCGCAGGCCCAGGCCTACGTCCGGATCACGCGCGGCTGCAACAAGTTCTGCACCTACTGCGTCGTCCCCTACACCCGCGGCCCCGAGGTCCACCGCCCGCCCCAGAACATCATCGACGAGGTCCGCCGGCTCGCCGACGCCGGCGCGCTCGAGGTCACTCTCCTCGGGCAGACGATCAACCACTACGGCTACGTCCACGGCGACGGCAGGAAAACCACCTTCGCCGACCTCCTCTACCAGATCCACGAGGCCGTCCCCCACCTCCCCCGCCTCCGCTTCGTCACCAGCTTTCCGCGCGACTTCACCGACCTCGCGCTCCAAGCCATGCGCGACTGCCCGCGCATCTGCCGCTACCTCCACGTCCCCGCCCAGCACGGCAGCGACCGCGTGCTGAAGCTGATGAACCGCGGCTACACCGCCCAGCAGTACCTCGACTTCGTCGACCGCGCCCGCGGCTACATGCCCGACGTCTCGATCGCCAGCGACTTCATCGTCGGCTTCCCGACCGAGACTGAGGCCGAGTTCCAGCAGACGGTCGACATGGTCCGCCGCTGCCGGTTCAAGAACAGCTTCATCTTCAAGTACAGCCCCCGCCCCGGCACGATCGCGATCGACCGCTTCGCCGACGACGTCCCCGAGGACGTCAAGCGCCGCCGCAACAACGAGCTGCTCGCCGTCCAAGGGGAGGTTAGCGCCCAGAACAACCGCGACATGATCGGCCGCACCGTCGAGGTCATGGTCGAAGGCGAATCCAAGCTCGCCAGCAAGCAAGCCGCCGCCTACCCCCGCGCCGCCGGCACGGTCGAGCTCAAATGGCAGTCGCGGCAGGGTCACTTCAATGACCCCGTCTTGCCGCCTCAAACCCAGCTCGTCGGCCGCACGAGAGGGGACCAGGTCGTCGCCTTCGACGGCGACCGCACCCTCAAGGGCAAGCTCGTCGACGTCCAGATCACCGACGCCAAAAACCTCACCCTCTTCGCAAGACTGCTGACGCCCGCCGCCGCCGCCGCGCGGTAGCTGCGAGAGGTCGCTCCGTTAAGCGATGACGAAGGGGGGCAAGGGGTGATGCGCAACGCCGCCAAGCCGTTCCGTGAGCGCCACGGGTCGCGCCCGCGCCGCGCGCGCGGGCCGCGGCACGCCCACCTGCCCCAATCAGGTCACCTGATGGCCTCCGCGCCGCCCCGCCGCGTGGTTCGGTGTCACGGGCACCGGCCCGTGGCGAAAGGAGGCCGATGGCCAACAGCCGCACCTGAGTCGAACACGTATCCGCAGTTCACAGACCGCATCACACGCATCACCAAGGAAAGCAGAGAGCAACGCAATGTTCGAGAACCTAGAAAACCGTCAGATGTTCGCCGTCGTCAACGGCACCGAACTGGTCATCACCGGCACGAACAACAACGACCAGATCCGCGTCGAGCAACTCGACGCGAACACGCTCCGCGTTCAGCAGGGGGCCAACGTCCAGTTCTTCAACGACGGCAGCGTCGCGAAGATCACCGTCCGCACCTACGGCGGCAACGACAGCGTCCAGATCGTCTCGACCGGCGCCCTGCCGCTGACCGAGCCGGTCAAGGTCGAGGCCGGCGACGGCAACGACTCGATCACCGGCGGCGCGGGCAACGACACGGTCGACGCCGGCGCCGGCAACGACCAGGTCTACGCCAACGGCGGCAACGACGTCGTCCACGACGGCGACGGCAAGGACAGCGTCTACGGCGGCGACGGCGACGACCACTTCCACCAAGGCCTGAGCGCCGACCTCGTCGACGGCGGCGCGGGCAGCGACACCGTCGACTATTCCGCCCGCGACCAAGTCGTCCTCGTCTCGCTCGACGACAAGGCCAACGACGGCGCGTTCTTCGTGATCTCCGAATCGGACAACGTCAAGGCGAACGTCGAGAACGTCTACGGCGGCAAGAAGGACGACGTCCTCGTCGGCCAGGCCGGCGCGAACGTCGCCAATAAGTTCTTCGGGTTCGGCGGCAACGACCGCCTCGAAGGCCTGAACGGCGACGACTCGCTTTACGGCGGCGCGGGCAACGACGTCCTGATCGCCGGCAACGGCAACGACGTCGCCAACGGCGAGGCCGGCAACGACACCGTCTCCGGCAACAAGGGCGACGACAGGCTGTACGGCGGCGACAACGACGACGTCGTCAGCGGCGGCCTCGGCGTCGACGAGATATTCGGCGACAACGGCCGCGACTTCCTGTTCGCCGCCGACGGCGTGAAGGACAAGACCGTCAACGGCGGCGCCGACTTCGACGTCCTCGACCGCGACGACGTCGACGCCTACATCAACATCGACATCTTCGCGTAACCCCGCCCCGGCCCACGAAGGCCGCAACCAATCCCACTCCCCTCCCCGGCGCGGGCGCCCCCACCACAGGGCGCCCGCGTCCGCTCGCGCCCGCCGAGCCGAAGGCCGATCCGCCCTTTACACGTCCGCCGATCCCCGGGACACTCCGCCCACCCATGACACTGGCCGCCGCCGCCGCCGACCCGCTCGCGCCCTGGGGCCCACACCTGCTGATCGGGGGTCTGATCGCCCTGTTCGCCTGCGCACGGGTGCTGGTCGCGTTGCTCGTGCGGCAGGAGTCGTGGCTCGGCGCGCGCGCCCTCGCCTACTTCGCCCCGATCGCCGCCACCGCCTTGGTCGCGATGTTCCTCGGCCGCCCCGACGTCGCGATGGCCGTCGTGTTCGGCACGAGCGTCGCGGCGATGACGACCGTCGTCGGCTACATCGCGCTAGCCGGCCCGGTCGGCGCGGGCTCCCCGCGGGCCCGGCGGATCTGGGCGTTCCAGCTCGCCGCCGCGCTGTTGGTGCTGGTCGCCGGGTTCAAGGGCACGCTGACTTGGCGCGACGCCGTCGCCCTGCTGATCCAAGGCATGCTCCTGCTGACGCTCTGGAACGACCGCGCCGCCGACGACCGCCCCACCGGCGAGGCGCTGGACGACGCGCTGTCGCCGCCACCCGCCGTCCCCGCGGGCAACCCGCTGAACTACGCGTCCGCCGACGCCGGCGCGCTCAGCCACCCGTGGACCGCCCGCCGCGTCCTGCTGCTGACCGTCGAACTGACCCTGACCACTGTCCTGCTCTGGCTCGGCGCGTGGGCCGTCACGCACGGCACGACCCGCACCGGCCCCGCGCTCCGCGGCCTCGCGCCGATCGCCCTCGCCGGCTCCGCGGTCAGCGTCGGCCTCGCGATGCCGATGATGTACGGCGCCTGGCGGCTCGCCGCCAACCACCGCGGTTGGGCGCCGGTCACCACGCAGGTGCTCGTCGTCCTGCTCAACCTCTGCGCCCTGCTGCCCGTGCTGATCATGATCCCCTACGCCGCCGCCCACGTCCCCGGCCTCTCACGCTGGGCCGGCGACGCGCTCTTCTGGCACGAGGGGCTGCCGAAGGTCTTGGTGTTCCCAGCCGCGCTCTGGCGCGTCGACAACGTCGTCCTGGTCGTCATGGGCGTCTTCCTCCTCCCCGTCTCGCTCGGCAAGTGGGCGCTCGGCCGCGAAGAAGGCGCGGTCCTGATCGCCGGCTACTTCTTCTACCTGACCACCACGATCGCCAGCGGCTACGCCGGCGGCGTGCCGCGGTAGCCGGCACGGTGCGGCGCGCGTCGGCGGCCCCTGCGGTTGTCATCCCACCGGTCGTTCGTAGAATCCCGGCGATGCAGATCGACCTGTCCGGCGTCCAGATCACCCGCACCCCGTTCGAAGGGGAGATGTACGACGTGATGGGGGGCAGCGGGCGGTGGGACGTGAAAGTCCACGACCACGGGCTGGTCGGCCTGATCGACGTCATGCCCCGCTTCGCGCCCGCGGGGAAGACGGCGGACTTCGCGATCGTGCAGGCGGCCCGCGTCTCCTACGGCGCCGGCACCAAGCAGGTCAACGAGGACCGCGGGCTGATCCGCTACCTCGCCCGCCACCGGCACACGACCCCGTTCGAGATGGTCGAGTTCAAGTTCCACCACTGCATGCCGATCTTCATTGCCCGGCAGTGGATCCGCCACCGCACGGCCAACGTGAACGAGTACAGCGCGCGGTACAGCATCGTCCGCGACCGCTTCTACCGCCCCGACCTCGAGAACGTCCGCAAGCAGAGCACGACCAACCGGCAGGGGGGTGAAGGGGCGATCGATAACGCCACCGCCCAAGAGTTCCTCGATTACCTCGACAAGGTCGAAGCCTCCTACGCCGACTACCAGAAGCTAATGGACAAGGGCGTCGCCCGCGAGCTCGCACGCATCGGCCTGCCGGTCAACGTGTACACCGAGTGGTACTGGAAGATCGACCTCCACAACCTGTTCCACTTCCTCTCGCTCCGCATGGACCCCCACGCCCAGCAGGAGATCCGCGACTACGCCAATGCGACCTACGCGCTGATCCAGCCGATCGTCCCGATCGCCGCCGAGGCGTTCCTCGACTACAACTTCGGCGCCATGCACCTGACCCGCCTCGAGATCGAGGCCATAAAGTCCGGCCAACCCCTCGCCACCGAGAACAAGCGCGAGACCGCCGAGTGGGAAGCCAAGAAGCAGAAGCTGGGACTCTGAGAGTTGCCCGTATCACGGGCGCCCCGCCCGTGTCTCGGCGCAAGACGCGGGCGGCCGCCCGTGACACGGGGCTTCCGGAGAACTCGATGCCTGCGAAATCCAAACGCATCCCCGACCTGACCGGCCAGGACTCCTGGCGCGTGTTCCGAATCATGTCCGAGTTCGTCGAGGGCTTCGAGGTCCTCGCCGGCCTCGGCCCCGCCGTCAGCATCTTCGGCAGCGCCCGCACCCGCCCCCACGACCGCTACTACAAGGCCGCCGAGGAGACCGCCCGCCTGTTCGCCAAGGCCGACCTCGGCGTGATCACCGGCGGCGGCCCCGGCATCATGGAGGCCGCCAACAAGGGCGCCTTCGAAGCCAAGGGGCAGTCCGTCGGCCTGAACATCACGCTCCCCCAGGAGCAGCAGGGCAACCGCTACCAGACGATCAGCCTCGACTTCCACTACTTCTACGCCCGCAAGGTCATGTTCGTGAAGTACGCGTCGGCGTTCGTCTGCTTCCCCGGCGGCTACGGCACGCTCGACGAGTTCTTCGAGCTGATCACGCTGATCCAGACGCTGAAGGTCGACCCGTTCACGGTCGTCCTCTACGGCACCGACTACTGGCGCGGCCTGATCGACTGGATCCGCACCGACCTCCGCGACTTCACCGACCCGGAGGACGTCGACATCTTCCGCCTCGTCGACGACCCGCGGGAGTGCGTGAAGGTCGTCCGCGACGGCATCAAGCGGCCGTGGTGGAAGCCGCTGGACGACACCCTGGCCGCGGCCGCCAAGCCGAACGGCGACGCCAACCGCAACCCGCTGTCGGGCGCCAAGGCCGGCGACACCGGCGAGGGCACCCGCTACGGCCGCCGCCCCCGCAAGACGGACAAGAAACACGCCGACCCGCCCAAGAAGCCCCAGCAGTGACGGACGCCGCCGGCCGCGTTCTGCGGCGCCCGACGAGCAGACGAACCGCGGGCGCGCGCACCGACGGCAAAGGACGCCCCCGCCCGGCGCGCCGGGCGGGGGTGCGGCATCAGGCTGAAGCTCACGCCCCGCCCACCCTTTACGGGATCAGGTTGGACACCGTAATCGGGAACGTCTCGAACACGTTGAATCCGCTGGTCGCGAACTCGGGTTGCGCGAGCTGCACGGTGTACGTGCCGGCGGCGAGCGGCGGCAGCGCGAACCGGAGCATCTTCGTCGTGGGCGTGGCGTCCTTCGGCCCCTTCGTGCGGGGGGAACTGAGGTCGACCCGCACCACGTTCCCGGCCGCTGTCGTCACCCCGGTCACCACCGCGTCGTACCGGCTGGAGTCGAAGTCGAACTTCAGTTCCAGCTCGACGTGCGTCGTGCCGTTCGAGGTCACGTAGAACTGGTTGGCGAGCGTTACCTCGTCCGCCGTCAGCTTGTGCCGCGTCGCGTGGAACCACGACGAGTCCACGACCTCGGCCTCCCCCTCGTCGGCGTCGCCGGAGTTGACGACCGTGTCCGTCCCGTCACCGCCGTGCACCGTGTCGTCGCCCGCCTCGCCGAACAGCGTGTCGGCCCCGTCCCCGCGGCCGCCGTTCAGCAGGTCGTCCCCGCCGCCGCCCGACAGCGAGTCGTTGCCCCGGCCGCCGTCGATCTCGTCGTCCCCCGCGCCGCCCGACAGCGTGTCGTCCCCCCGACCGCCCGCGATCGTCGCGTCGACCTCGCGCGGCCCGACCACGATCAGGTCGTCCCCGTCGCCGCCCGACACGATGATCCTCGTGACCTGCGAGTACCGGTACGACGTCTCCTCCCCGTTGACCGAGACGATCAACCGCCGGTTGCCCCGGCTGAACGTGATCACGTCGTCGCCCGCCGTCCCGCCGACCGACAGTGTGCCGTCGGACGCGAACGACGCGGACAACAGCCGGCGCGTTTCCAGATGTTCGAACATGCGAACCTCCGCAGGGTGCGAAACCGTGGTGTGTGGAGCCCGGCCTCACGGGCGGCCGGCTTACTTGGCGTGTGGGTGTGGAACGTTCGGTCGGACGACGCTCGAGGCCGAGTCGTGCGAATCCCTTACCTGTCCCCGTATCAATCACAAATATAGAAGACGCCGCTCATGGCGCAAAGGAAAATCCCCGCCGCTTCACGCTTTCGCAAAGGCGTGACACGGCGTAGATGTTTGAGTTTCATCAATGACGACGAGGACGACGAGCGAGGCCGCGCCCGGTCACTTGCTGAAGAAGCGCTTGAGCGTGTAGACGGTGGCCTGCCGCTGCACCGCGGCGATCGACTCGAGCAGGGGGATCTCCTTTGGGCAGACCTCCACGCAGTTCCCCGCCTTGCCGCACTCCTGCACGCCGCCGTCGGTCATCAGGGCCTCGAGCCGCTCGTCCTTCAGCGCGGCGCCGATCGGGTGCTCGTTGAACAGCCGCGCCTGGCTGATCACGGCCGCCCCGACGAAGTGGTTCGTCGGCGTGTACTGCGGGCACGCCTCGAGGCAGCAGCCGCACGTGATGCACCGCGACAGCGGGTACCGCTGCTCCTGCAGCTTCTGGGAGATCGCCGGCCCCGGCCCGAGGTCGTACGTCCCGTCGACCGGCACCCACGCCTTGACCCGCTTCAGATCGTTGAACAGCCGCGACCGGTCCACGAACAAGTCGCGCACGACCGGGAACTTCGTCATCGGCTCGAGCGTGATCGGCGACAGATCGGGCGAGACCTTCTCGACCAGCGCCGAGCAGGCCTGGCGGGTCTTCCCGTTGATCAGCATCGTGCAGGCGCCGCAGACCTCCTCGAGGCAGCCGCTGTCCCAGACGGGCGTCGTCGTCTGACGCCCGTCGACCGTGACCGGGTGGGCGGCGACGTACTGGAGGGCGGAGATCACGTTCATGTTCGGCCGCACCGGGACGGCGAACTCCTCGTACCGGGCGGGGGCCTCGGGGCGGTCCTGGCGCTTGATCCGGAGGACGACTTTGCGGTCGGAGGCGGGGGCGGTCGGGGCGCTGCTGGCGGGGGTCTCGGTGGCGGCCGTCGTGCCTGGATTCATATCGTCGGAGTTTATGAGCGCCCGTCGCCCCGGACAAGGCCGGCATCGCCTTTCAGGCGATTCGAAAGCGGTATTGCGCGAGAAAAGGCCCCCGCGGAGCAACCTCCGCGGGGGCCCGTCGTTATCGTCATTACCGGGGGACGCTAAACCCGGCCGATCACCGCCGCCGCCGGCCCGCATTGCCGACGCCGCCATCGCCGCCGACCGGGTTGATCAGCGCGGGCGCCGCGACCTCGCCGTTGCCGGCCGCCGCCGCGTCGGCGGCCGCCGCCGCCTCCTGCGCCTTGATCCGGTCCTGCAACGTCAAGTACCACGGGTCGTTCAGGTCGGACTCCAGAGACCGCGTCTCCATCGACCCGGTGCCGTCGGCGACCAGAATTTGCACGTCCTTCTCCCGGGTGTCCAGCCGCAGGTCTACCACGGTGTTCCCGGTCGTGAAGTCGGTCGCCCCCTTCGGCAGCCCGATGCTGTCTCCCGGCGCTACCGTGAACGTCTCCTTCGCCCACTGCCCGCGCTCGTTCTTGAACACGTCGACCGTCACCGCCGACACGTTGCGGTTCCCGATCCCCTGCCGCTTGGCGGCGAAGAAGAACTCGGTGTTGCGCGGCGCCGTGACCTCTTTCCACTCGCTGAACGGGCTTTCGATCACGAACTGCTCGCTCAGCTTCTCCTGGCCCTTCGCGGTCAGGCCGAACGTGTGGTAGATCGGGTTCTTCAGCTTCAGCCGCATGCGGTAGCGGTAGGTCTTGCCGGGCTGGGCGGTGTCGTCGTACGCCCAGATCGGGAGGTCGGGGAGGTTGCCCTTGGCGTCGGGGGTGACCTTGGTCGGGTCGAAGGGGCCGGTCAAAAGGGAGTTCTGGATCTGCCCGTCCGGCCCGACGACGGGGACGGCGGCCGAGCCGTCGAACGCGCCACCGGCCGCGGTGCCGGTGCTCCGGTTCCCGCCGGCGGGGGAGTCACCTCGGTCGTTGCGGGTCGGCGGCCGGCGGCCGCCGAGTCCCGGGGCGGGCGTGGGGGCGGGGCGCCCCGCGTTGCCGCCCTGGGTGGGCGGGCGTCGCCCACCGTTGTCGCTCATGCCGGGGCCGCCGGCCCACTGCTCGGGCAGGGGGGCGTACCCGCCACCGCCGCCCCCGACCGACCTGCGGCCGGCGTCACCGGCGCCGCCACCGGTCGTCCGACCGGCGCCACCGCCGCCGCCCATTCGGGCCTTGCGCTCGGCGGCTTTGGCCTTCTCCTCCTCGTCGCGGATCTTTTTCTTGTGGATGAAGACCTGCGCCTGTTCCGCAGGCGTCAGCTTCCGGTTGGGCGGGTTCGCCGGGTCGAACGGTTCGTTCGCGACCGTCGCCGGGTCGACGGCGTTCGGGTCCTGCGGCTGCCCGATCGACGGCACGTACCACTTGTCCCCCTTGAGGATCTGGTAGAACGGGGGCTCGACAATGTTCAACTGGTTGGCTTCCGCCCACGCGCGGTACTGCTCCTCGGCCTCGGGGTCTTTGCCCTTGGGCCAGTCCGGCCGCGGGACGAGCGGCAGGGGCTGCAGGACCACCTTGTTAGCCCACTGCCCGGGGCCGACCAGCTCCTCACGCTCGACCTCGACGTCGAGGAACACCGTGGCCATCGCCTCGGTGGGGATTTTCGCCGGTTGGGGGAACGCCTTCTTCCACTCGACCGCCAGCGCCTTGAGCGGGAACTTCCACTCGAGCATGACCCAGCGCTTGTCGAGCGCGTTCGCGAGCGCGACGGCCGGCTCCTGGGGGGCGGGCGCGGGAACTTCCACGCCGTCTTCGCCCACCGCCGGGGGTTGGGGGGGCGGGGCGACCAGCGAACTGCCGGTGATGGACGCCACCGGGATGGCAGGCGGGACCGCGGGCAGTGTGGCGATCTCGATGCCACCCGTCTTCGGCGCGTCCTCGGGCCCGGCGCCGCCCGGCAGCCGCGGCCGCCCGGAGTTCGCCAGCACCAGGTGCTCCTGCCCCATCCGCGGCCGGTTCGGCCCCATCGCCTGGGCGAATTCCTTGCCGTAGTCCGCCACCTCGATCCGCCTGACGACGTCGCCGGCGGGCGCCTCCATCGCCTGCGTCAGCCGGGCGACCGTCTGCCGCTGGATCTCCTGGTCGACCTCGCCGGGGAACACCTCGGCGTTGCCGACCTTGCTCCGCAGCGCGTCGGGCGCGATCACGTTCGCGTAGACCATGTACATCAGGAACAGCGAGGCCACGCCCAGCGCGACCCACTCCGCGTACTTCTCGAGAAACGCTACCACTTTGTCCACGGTGCACCTGCCCTGCTGTTGGGTGTCTGTCCCGGTGTCGAACTCCGGTGTCGTTGCTGTCGTCGCCGTCGCCGGCCCGCGTCGCCTGCTATTGCGCCGCCGCCGTCGTCTTGCCCGCGGTGGACGGGTCGGGGATTCCGAGCATGTCGCGGATGCCCTTGGGCATCAGCCGGATCGTCCACTCCCGCATGAGGATCGCTTCGCAGTCGAGGTCGAGCGTGACGACCGGGCGGTCGCCGTACACGTACCCGCGGATCTGCATCAGGGCCGAGTCGACCGGGTTCATCTCGAGGCGGGTGACCGAGATGAACCGGTTGGTCGACAGGGTCTTGACGAACAGCGGGACCTTGTCGGCCTCGACGTCGACGACCAGGCGGAAGTGGACGACGTCGTAGACGTTGTTCGACACCCGCTTGGTGGGGCTCAGCGCGGCGCCATCGGCGATCGCGACGGTCGGGTCGGGCAGGCCGCCGGTCGCCGGGGTCGCCGCGGCGCCGTCGTCCGCCACGGCCCCGCGGCCCGCGCCGCCCGCCGCCGCCGCGACCGGCGGGAAGAACGTGTCGGGAATGTCGAGCAGCAGCAGGTTCTTGACCGGCGAGGTCGTGACGCTGCGGGAGTCGCCGTTGACCTCCTTCACGGCGTTGGCGACGTCCTGGGTGAGCCAGTACGCGACCTGCGCCCACCACATCTGCTCCGGCGAGGGGCTGCGGCCGTCCGCCGGCACCGCCGCCGGCACCCGCATGACGTTCGCCGGGTCGACGTACGTGCGGTACTTGGTCGCCATCTCCTCCTTCATCAGCCCGGGCAGCTTGTTGACCGCCTGCTGGAACTCCGCCATCACGGCCGGCTCGTTCTTGACCTCGCCGTTGACGATGATGAACTTCTTCTTGATCTCGTCCCAGATGACGCCCGCCCGGTTCTTCATCTCTTCGTCGGTCGGGGGGATGCCGGCGAGCAGTTCCTGCTGGCGGAGCTTGTCGAGCGCGGCCTGGAGGGTTCGGCGGAAGTTGAGCGCGACCTGCGAGCTGCGCGGCGCCGGCAGGCTTCCCTCGGCGACCAGCCCCTTCCCCTGCTGGTTCATCCGCCAGGCGGTGTCGTAGACGACGCCGCTCTGCGCGTGCATCTTCTCAACGGCCTTCGACCCGACCTTGATGATCTCGGCGCTGGGGAACCGGGGCAGCGTGTCGGCGTCGGCGGTCGCGGTCGGGTTCGGGTCGAACACGGGTAGCGTCCGCTTCTTGTTGAGCAACCCGCTCGCCTTCTTGTCCAGCGCGAGCCGCTTGTCCACCTTTTCCTGCAGCTCCGCGAAGCGGCCGCCGAGCGGCCAGATGAACACCGCGACGAGCGCGGCGAGCGCGACGACCGCGCAGATCAGGCTGACCAAGTTCTTCTTGACGAAATCCATGATGACCTCGATGCGTTGACCCGTGTTGCGCCTGTCTCGGACCGTACGTTAAGTGTGCCCGGCCCACCGCTACTCGCGCGTCGCCGTCACGGCGGCGGCGGCGTCGTTCCGCCGGTCCTCGACGCGCGCCGCGTCGCCGACCCCGGCCGCCGCCTGCTGCGGCGCCGGCTGGTCGCCGGTGCCCTCGGCGGGCTGGGCCGGCTGCGGGTCGAGCACGACCGCGACGAGCACGGTCATCACCCAGTCTTCAAGGACGGACTCGTTGGGGAACAGCGGGTCGGCGAAGACCTCGCGCTCGCGCTCCTTGGCAGCCTTTTCGTCGGCATCGGTGCCGCCGGGGCCGGTGAGCGGGACGGCGTTTCGCGCGGGGCCGCGCCCGCCGAAGTTGCTGCTCGGCCGGCGGCCGGCGTCGCCGCTGACGGGCCGGCGGTCTGCACCCGGCGACCGCCGGTCGAACCCGCCGCCGCCGCGGTCCGACGGGTTGCCCTGCAAGTTGACGCCTTGCTCGGCGCGGGCTTGCGCCTCGCGCTTCGCGTCGTGGGCTGCACGGATCGCCGCGGTCCGCTGTTCGTCGGTGCTCACCTGCCGGGCCGTGACGAGCATCGCCCGCCCGACGCAGTAGCTCTTGCCGTCGGCGAGCGCTTTGGCCGGGGAGAGGCTGTCGGTCAGGTTCTTCACGACGGTCGACTCGACCAGGTTCAGGGCGTTCTTCGACGGGGAGGTCAGCTGGATCGTGACCAGGTAGCCGCGCTGGGTCGCGCCCGGCGTCGCGTTCGGGTCGGCGTTCGGGTCGGGGGCCGGCTCGCCGCGCAACGTGTCGCCGCCCGGCTCGCGCCCGAAGTTCCGGCGGCCGGCATCACCGCCGCCGCCGCCACGGGGCGCGGCACCGCGGAAACCGCCGCCGCCCGCCTGCCCGCCGACCGCCGAGAGGTCCGCGTGCCCTTGGCTGGGCGACGCGAGTTCCTTGAACCGCTCGGGGTCCATCGTCAGCGCCGCGCCGATGTCGGTCGAATAGGAGGAGTTGACCGACTCGACGAACACCTGCTGCCGGTCGGGCCGGGGGATCGCCTTCAGCGTCTCGGGCGCCTCCGAGTTCTGGGCGGGCAACGCCTTGGTGATGTCGTACCAGAGGTCGCCCCAGACGTCGCGGTACTGGCGGAGGGCCATCACGTTCTGGATGCGGACCTTGTCCGGCCCGCCGGACGACTCGATCGTGCCCCACTCGCGGTCGAGTTTCTCGGCGCGGGCGACCGCGCCGTCGATCTGCCCTCGGAGCGGCTCCTTGGCCTCGAAGCTGTCGTTGTGAACGTACTGGGTGCCGAACCCGACCCCCGCGCCGAGCACGAACACCGCCGCCGCGGCGCCGAACCACTTCGTCTTCTCCTGCCAGATCTTCGCCCGCTTGATCTCGGCCGGCAGCAGCGACGACCCGATCTTCCCCTGGTCCATCGCCTGTAGCGCCAGCCCGTACGCGCCGGCCATCGACGCGATGTTGTCGTTCAGCAGCGCCGCCTGCCGCCCGTCGTCCGGGGCGCCCGCGTTGAACGCGTCCAGCCGCTCGACCTCGATCTGCAAGTTCTGCTGGAGGTACTTCTGCAGCGTCGGCAGGCGGAACGTGTTCCCCAGCGCGACGATCCGCTTGATCCTGCTGTCCCGGTGCACCGACGAGTAGAACCCGATCGACCGCTGGATCTCCGCGACCAGGTCCGCAAAGATCGGACGCATCGCCTGGAAGATCTGGCGGGCGTACTTGCTCGTCTGCGCGTTCCGCTTGAGGTCCTCGGCCTTCGAGAAGTTCAGCTTGAAGCTCTTGACCAGCGCCTCGGTGAAGTTGTTCCCGCCGATCGGCACCGACCGCAGCCAGACGCTCTCCCCCTCGGCGATGATCAGGTCGGCGTTCTCGGCGCCGAGGTCCAGGATCATCGTGGTGCCGTCGCTCAGCCGGTTGTCGTAGTACATCGCGTTGTACACGGCCAACGGGCTCATCTGGACGACCTGGACGTTCATGTCCATGTCGGTGAAGTACTTGATCTGCTGGTTGACCAGTTCCTTCCGCATCGCGAAGATCCCGACCTCGACGTCGGGGGAGTCGGCCTGGCGGAACAACTGGTACGACCACTCGACCTGCTCGAGCGGGAACGGGATCTGCTGGATCGCCTCGAACTTGACGATCTCAGGGATCTTCTTCTCCTCGACCGGCGGCAGCTTAATGAACCGGGCGAACGACGCCTGCCCGCTCACCCCGATCGACACGACCCCGCCCTTGGTCTGATGCCGCTGGGAGAAGTTGGCCAGCGCGGTCTGGATCAGCGTTTCCCGGTTGTCGCCCGAGTTCGACAGCACCTGCTCGTGCTCGATCACCTCGACGTCGTCCATGTGCAGCGCGTCGCCGTCGCGCACCAGCTTGATCGCCTTCAGCGCGCGGTTCCCGATATCGATGCCCCACGCGAACTTCGGGGTGGCCATGATGTCTCCTCGTCGTGCGGTGTCGACCGCGTTCCGGCGTGACCTGCCGGGGTGCGGTGTCGTCCGGGTTGGGGGTTGGCGGCGCGGGCCGTGTCGGGGACCTCGCGCCTGGGTGCTGCTGCCTCGTCGTCGCTGCTGCGGCCGTTCGTCCTCGGTGCCGGGTCGTCGGATTCGTACGGAACGGCGTGCGCGCCGCGACCGCCTGGGTGAAAGTCGCTATGGTGTAACGTCAAGCGGCGGGATGTTCAACCCTCATCAACGGGCCGAACAGGCTGCCAACTGCCTGAGGTAAGACGTAGCATTGCGATCGAAGTTCGGTCCGCGGTCAACGCTCCTCCTGGTTCGTGCGACTTGGCACACACAGCCGTATGAAGACCTTTTCCATCACGACCCTCGGCTGCCGGGTCAACCATTACGAGGCCGAGCAACTCGCGACCCTGCTCCGCCGCCGCGGGCTCGTCCGGGCGAGCAGCCCGGACCGGGCCGACCTCCGCATCGTCCACACCTGCAGCGTCACCACGCAGGCCGCGAGCAAAAGCCGCCAGTCCGTCCGCCGCGCCACCCGGCTGACCGTGCTCAACGACACCGGGCCGCGACGTGCGAACTCGTCGTGCGGGTCACCCGAGCACCCGGCGTCCGGGGAGACCAACCCCGAACCCGTGGTTTGCACGGTCGCCGACATCCAAAATTTATCGGACACATCATCCCGCCCAATCGCGCCTTCCGACGCCGCCGAGCAAAGCCGATCCGCGACCCGCGGCCGGCCCCGGGTCATCGTCACCGGGTGCTGGGCCACGAGCGATCCGAAGGAAGCCGCGGCCCTCCGCGGGGTCGATGCCGTGCTGGGGCACCATCAGGATGTCGATCGGGAACTAACGCATCTCCTGACTCAGTGGGAAGCCGAAGAGCGAGCCTCGACCGCCCCAACAAGCCGTCCTCTCGAACACGCCGGACCGACGACTCCCGAGCCGAATTTGAATGATGAATGGATGATGCAGCAGGCTGGAACTCGGGCGGGATCGATCACGTTTGCTAATGAACCACACGCACGTTGGGAAGTCAACGCCAAATTAGAGTGCGATGAAGATCCTCGTGACGAACGGAACGAAGTCGCCGCGCGGCGCGCCGGGACCACCTCGCTCCCGCAACTCGCCGACCGGCAGAGCACCCACCAGCGCGCGTTTCTGAAGGTGCAGGACGGGTGTGACGCCCACTGCACCTACTGCATCATTCCGCGGCTGCGCCCGACGCTCTGGAGCAAGCCGGTGGACGACGCGGTCGCCGAAGCGACCCGCCTCACCGACGCCGGGCACGCCGAGATCGTCCTGACCGGGATCTTCCTCGGCGCGTACGGCCAACCCACGGCTCTCCGACGCCGCCAACCCGGCCCGACCGCCGGGCCACTCGGCCAGTTGGTCGAAGCGCTCTGCACGCGCGTCCCCCGCCTCCGCCGGCTCCGCCTCTCCTCCCTGGAGCCCGGCGACGTCACCCCCGACTTGATCCGCAGGCTTGGCAGATTCGCTCAGGTCGTCCCGCACTTCCACCTGCCGCTGCAGAGCGGCTCTGACGTTGTGCTGCGCCGGATGAACCGCCAGTACACCCGCACCGACTTCCTCGACTTGGTCGCCCAACTTCACACCGCGTTCGTCCGCCCGGCCATCACCACCGATATTATCACCGGCTTCCCGGGCGAGACCGACGACGAGTTCGCCCGCACGCTCGACGTCGTCGATCGCGTCCGCTTTATCCGCGTCCACGCCTTCTCCTACTCCGCGCGCCCCGGTACCGCCGCCGCCCGCCGGACGCGCGACACCGTCCCCGCCCAGGTCGCGAACGCGCGCATCCACGCTCTCCAGTCTCGCGCGGCCGGCCACTCGCTCGCGTTCCGCCGGCAGTTCGTTAACCAGACGGTCCGCGTACTGATCGAGCAGGGGGGCGATCACGGCCGGTGCGAGCGGTACTTCGACGTCCACCTCGACCGCGGGGGATACGTCCCCGGGACGGAGGTCGAAGCGCGGGTGGATCAGGTTACGCCGGACGCGACCCGCGCCGCCGTGGTCGGGGTGCTACGATGATCGCCGTGGTGCAACGCGTGCTGGAGGCGCGGGTGGTCGTGGCCGGCAAGACCGTGGGCGAGATCGGACGCGGCCTGCTCGTCCTCGCCGCCGTGCAGGACGGCGACACGCCGACCGACGCCGAGTGGACGGCAGCAAAGCTCCTCGCGCTCCGCATCTTCCGCAACGGCGACAAGCACTTCGACCTCGACGTCGCCCAAGCCGCCGGCGGCCTGCTGCTCGTGAGCAACTTCACCGTCGCCGCCGAAACCCGGAAAGGCCGCCGCCCCTCCCTTGACGGCGCCGCCTCGCCCGACCAAGCCCGTGCCCTCTTCGACCACCTCGTCGCCACCACCCGCAACCTCGCCCCGCCCGACGTCCCCGTCGCCACCGGCGAGTTCGCCGCCGACATGAGAATAACCCTGACCAACGACGGCCCCGCCACCTTCCTCGTCCAGAGTCGCTAGCCCGTCCCTAAACTTCCCACCTCCCCCTCCTCCATTATCCGGCCTTCCGCATGTACGCCACGAAGTGTGGGATGCTGACCTCCGGCGCCGGCGCCAGATCCGGATGCCACCGCCGCTCGGTCTCGAGGCAGACCCAGCCGCCGTAGCCGATCGCCCTCAGGCAGCGCAGGGCGTCGGCGACCGGCAGGTCGCCCTCGCCCAGTAGCTTCGGCACTTTCTTTCCGTCCAGTTCGAGCGAGTCCTTCAGGTGGACGTGGCGGATGTACGGCCGCAGGGCCTCGGCGACGTCGCCCGGCGCCTCGCCGGCGCGGGTCGTGTGCTCGACGTCCCAGAGCACGCCCGCCTCGGCGGGGTCGAACTCGTGCAGCAGCTCGCGCACCGCGGCCGCGGTCGACCACGCGTCGTGCGTCTCCAGCAGGGGGGTCGCGCCGTGCGCCCGGCACATCTTGACGATCTGCCGCAAGTGCCGCCGGAGCACCGGCAGCACCGCCGACCGGTCAGCCCCCTTCGGCAGCGCGCCGCCGAAGATCCGGATGAACGGCGTCCGCGTCTGCGCCGCCAGCCGCGCGTAGCGGTGCGCCTCGTCCAGCATCTCCTGCCACCGCTGCGGGCTTGGCGACAGCAGCGTGACTGACGTCGCGTAGCACGAGATCTCCAACCCCTTCGCGCGCAACCGCTCCAGCGTGTGATCCAGCCCCCACGTGAACGCGCCGAGCCGCGTCACGTCGATCTCCGCCCCCAGCCCGCGCAACTCGACCCCCGCCACGCCCGCCGCCGCGCACGCCTCGACGACCTGCTCCAGCGTCCAGTCCGGACAAACCAGCGTGGAAATCGTGAGTTTCATCACCGGGCAGTTGTCATTCCGCGCGGCCCCTTTGTCAAAGCCTACCGCCCCCCCGGCCGATCGACTAAAACGGACGCGCGCACGCCCGCCCAGCGGCGACCCGCGAAGGAACCTCCGCCATGAAGCGTTTCACGATCGAAGTCTTCACCGACGGCAACACCGACGTGCAGAACCTCGGCCCGCAGGTCGCCAAGCCGCTGCGCGCGATCGGGGGCGACGGCGTGCTCCACCTGTTCGTCGTCGGCTCGACCGCCGCCCTGACCACGCTCGAGTTCGAGCCGGGCCTGGTTAAGCACGACCTCGCCGCGCTGATGCAGAAGCTCGTTCCCGACGACGGGTTCTACCAGCACGAGCAGACGTGGAACGACGACAACGGCCACAGCCACCTGCGCAGCGCGCTGCTCGGCCCGGGGCTGACGATCCCGTTCGCCGACGGCAAGCTGATGACCGGCGAGTACCAGCAAATCGTCCTCGTCGACTTCGACACGCGCCCGCGCAAGCGGATCGTCGTCGCCACGGTGCTTGGTTAGGTTCACGCCCTCGCCCCCTCAACCCAAAGGTGACCTCGACACCCGTCCCCGGCGCCCCTCGTGCCGGTCAACCGTTGGTGGGCGACGGACACCCTGTCCCGCCCCGCCGGCTTCTTGACCACCTCATCTGAGCTAAGGTGATTGTCGGCACACGCGCCCGTCCCGGCAGCCTATTTCGGTCGGTCGGCCTCAACCGCAGGACGCGGCCTTCCGCGGGTCAGGTGGCTGACTCAGCGGCAGGTTCCCATGTCTCCTGCGCCTGACTCGGACCGCCGGGGCACACCGGTTGCACCTCGTGCTCCGTCTATCAACGCAAAGGAGCGCAGCAATGTCTCAGAAAAAGAAGCACCCGAGCAGCCCGGACGTCGACACCAAGCACGCCGCTGGCCCGACGTCCGAGCGAGGCCTGGAGGCGTCGGAACTGCCGGACGGGGGACGCGATTCCGTCGACACCGACCCCCGCCGCATCGCCGCCCGCAAACTCCCCACCCACACCGGCGGGACCATCGGCGGTGACGTCGGCATGCGCGGGATGCCCGACGCTGCCGACGCCGACGACCACGGCGGGCGGAAGCACAACTGACGGAGTTTCAGATGGGGCGCGACCCCGCAAAGGATCGGCCCAACCCAACGGCCGTTACGCAACTCCGCCCCGGTGGCGCCTCGGGTCTTTCGCGGTTCCGCGAACTTCGACGCGCTTGACCGGGTAGGGTAACGACGGACGCGGCGCCAGGAGCGGATCATTCCTGGCGCCGCGTCTTCATGCCTTCGGTAGCGACGAGCAGCCACCTACTCCCGATCAGTTCAGCGCCCGCGAGTGCTCCTCGAGGCGCTGGATCAGTTCCGCCGCCTCTTCGGTGCGGTCGCCAACGCTGCTGGTCCAGATCAAGGCCTCGTTCTTCTGCACGGCCCGCTCGATCCGGCGGCAGGCGCTGATCACCGTGCTGTGGTTCCGCTTGCCCATCCGGATGCCGATCTCCGGGAAGCTGAGCTTGGCGGTCTTACGGACCAGGAACATCGCGACGCTGCGGGCCAGGCTGATCGTCCGCTGGCGGCGGCCGGACATCAGGTCCTTCTGGTCGAGGCTGAAGTAGTTGCAGACGGCCTGCATGATGTTCTCGGGCTTGACCGGCGCGACCATCTGACGGTCGAGGTCGCCGAGCGCCTCCTGGGCGAGCGCCGCGTCGGCCGGGCGGCCGGTCAGCTTCACGTGGGCGGCGATCCGATTGAGCGCGCCCTCGAGCTCGCGGACGCTCTGCGTCACCCGCCGGGCAACCCAGCCGATCACCTCTTCGCCGAGGATCACCTTATTCCGCAGCCCGAGGCTGCGGAGGATCTCGCACCGGGTCGCGTAGTTCGGCGGGTCGATCCGGACGACCATCCCGCTGACGAACCGGTTGATCAGCGACTCGCCGAACGCCTCGATCATCTTCGGGTGCTCGTCGCTGGCGAGCACGACCTGCCGGCCCATCGCCTCGATGGCGTTGAACGTGTGGAGGAACTCCTCCTGCGTCGCCTTCTTGCCGCCGAGGAAGTGGACGTCGTCGATCACGAGCAGGTCGAGATCGCGCATCTTCCGGCGGAACGCGTCGAGCTTGTTGTTCCGCATGCCGGTCAGGAACTCGTTGGTGAACTCTTCGCCGGTCATGTACGCCCACCGCTTGGTCGGGTGGTGCTCGATGAACCGCTTGCACAGTCCCTGGAGCAGGTGGGTCTTGCCCAACCCGCAGTTGCCGTGGATGAACAGCGGGTTGTACTGGACGCCAGGGAACTCGGCGACGTAGGCGGCGGCGTTGTACGCGAGCTGGTTCGACGCGCCGACGACGAACGTATCCAGCTCGTGCCGAAGCCGCGGCTTGAGCGCCGCCGCCATCGCCCCGCTGCCGGCGGGGGTCGGACTGCCGCTCCCCGCGATCACCGCCGCGCCCGCGCCGCTGGCGTTGCCCGTCGCGGCCTTGGGCTGCGTGACCGCCCGCGCCGGCACGGCGAAGTTAGTCATCGGGGCAACCGCGCCGTTCGGCCCGGAGCCGAACGCCTTGGCCCGAGCCGCGTCCTTGGTGCCGCCCGGGCCGCTCGCCGCGCCACCGTCGGTGCCGCCCTCGACCTCGAACAGCTGCGGGACGACGTTGAACCGGACGGCCAGCGGGCACCCGAGCACCTCGTGGGCCGCCTCCTGGATCGGCTTGGCGAAGTGCGAGCCGATCCACTCGCTGATGAAGTCGTTGGGCACCGCGATCTCGAGCCCGTCGTTCTTCAGGTCGAGCCGGGTGGAATTGTTGAACCAGACGTGAAACCGTTGCGGTCCGACCCGCTGTGCGATCGCGTCGGCCAATCGTACGAGCTGGGGATCGTGTGCGCTGATGCAGCTCACTCGCGATCTCCTTTGAACTAGGCGCCCACGGGCCCCCGCGCCGGAACAAAGTGCGCGCGAGGCCCGATCCCGTTCCCTGCCGGAACCGCCACGGCCTCTCCGCAAGCCCTGGCGACCCGGAACAACCTCCGCCTGATGACCGCGCAGCCGATTAGCTCGGCCGAACCGTCAGCATTTTCCCTGGCGGAGTCGGGCGTCCTGCCTCGACACTAGTTCATCCTTGATGGATCGCGTCCTGCGATACCGAGAGAGATGTTCTTCCCGAGAAACGCTTGGCGGCGTTGCACCGCCCCGGCTCCTGGCCCACGGCCCGGCTACACGTCTCTCACGCACCCCTAATCATCCCTGAATCCAACGAATGAGAAGTTAGCCAAGCCCGACTGTGCTGGCAAGGAGGAACTTATCGGATTTTCCGTTCACAACGACGCAAACCCGCGTGTTCGTTGCGCCCGTCGGTGGAAAACATTTTTCGCCCACCGATCGTCCACCACGTTATCGGTCGTGTGGATGAAATGTGGAGCGTGAAGCGGGTCGCAGTTATCGGACTCTGCGCGTTTCGACCCCCGGGGAGCGACGCCTCAATCTGGGCCGCGGGTGTCGCTCGCCGCGACCTTCCTGAGGTCGCGCAGCATGGCGACCTTGGTGCTGGCGCGTTGCATGCCGTGCCGGTAGTAGAGCTTTAAGGCGGGCGTGTTCCGCGCGTCAACCGCGAGGTACAAGCGCGACAGCCCGCGCGACGTGACGGTCGCCACGGCCTGCCGCATCATCAGTTCGCCGAGGCGCCGGCCGCGCGCGGCGGGCGACAACCCTAAGTACACCAACTCGACCGCGTCGCTGCGGTGGCTCTCGCAGAGCAGCAGCACGCCCAGCGGCGCGGCGCCCGCGCGCAGCAAGTACCACGCCTCGGGCGCGAACGTGCCGCTCGCCTGGTGCCCGGCGATCACGTCGTCGATGTCGCGCAGGCCGTTGAGCGCGGGGCAGTCGAGGCTGTCCTTATACGACTCGAGGATCGCGCGGCCGAACGCCTCGTGCGCCTCGGGCGAATAGGTCTGCCACGACATGCCGTCGGGCAGGGGGGGGAAGCGCGCGTCCGCCGGCACGTCGGCGTGCAGGTAGTGCAACTCGGCCATGCGCTCGAACCCGTGGCCGGTTAGCAGGCCGATCGTCCCGTCGTCGGTCGGGTCGGCCAGCACCTGCGCCAGGTGCACGCCGCGGTCGGCCCCGAAGCGGCAGACCGGCTCGATCAACTGGGCGGTCGCGGCGTCGACCGACCGTCCGTGCTGGCCGGGCGGAAGGAGGAGCAACATCGTGCGCCCCGGGCTGACGATGGGCAGGGCGGCGGAGACGAACCGCCCGCCGCGCTCGGCGACGTGCAGGCCGTCGAACGCCATCCCCCGCTCGCGCGCGAACGCGACGAACTCGGCGATCCCGCGCGCGTCGGCGGACCCGCCCGGTGGCGACAGCACGACCCGCAGGGCGGCCTCCAGTTCGTCCGGCGCCGCGGGGCGAACGACGGCCGGGCGGTCGTCCTTGGGGGCACCGTCTCGGAGGCCGAGAAGATTTGACAGTAGTCCCACGGGTCGCAAGAATAACGGACCGAGTTATGACGGCCAAACACCGGAAGTTCAGGCCGCGGAACAATTTGATCCCGCCCGCCTGTGCCGCCTCCATGCCGGCTGTCGCGTTGGACGTTTCGACCGTTCCCCCCCGCGGAGATTGACACCGATGAAACGCGTCCTGCCTTACGTCGCCTTGGCCGTCGCGCTGTTCACCCTGTTCCACGCGCAGGGGGCGCGGGCGTACCCGAAACCGAGCATCAACCGCATCGCGTGGGAGCTGGACTTCACGCACGGCGCGCCGACGCGGATCGTCGTGAACGTCCCGGGGGAGGCGGCGCCGAAGGCGTTCTGGTACATGACGTTCACGGTGACGAACAACACGAAGGACGAGCAGCCGTTCCTCCCGGTGTTCGAGCTGCTGGACGAGCGCGGGAACGTGACCCGGTCGGACAGGAACGTCCCGAAGGCCGTGTTCGACGAGGTCAAGAAGCGCGAGAACAAGCGGCTGATGGAGCCGCTGGCGAAGGTGTCCGGCCGGCTGCTGGTCGGGGCCGACCAGGCGAAGGACTCGGTCGCGATCTGGGCCGAGCCGGCCGAGCGGATGGGCTCGTTCACGATCTTCGTCAGCGGGCTGTCGGGGGAGGCCGTCTGGTACAAGGACGGCAAGGAGACGCCGGCCAAGGACCTGAAGTGGTACGGGCAGGACGCGCCGAAGTCGGACGCGGCCGGGATGATCCTCCGCAAGACGCTGCAGATCGACTTCCAGGTGCCGGGCGACGAGTTCTACCAGGGGCGGGACCGGGTGGTTCAGAAGGACGAGCGGTGGGTGATGCGGTAAGACCGCTCACGCGCATCGGAACGAATGCGGCGGCCCCGGACGAGCGTCCGGGGCCGCTTGCGTTTGGCGGGTTCGCGAAGCGCTGGCCGCGGCCCGCAAGACTTCGGCGAGCTCAGTCGAGCTGCGGGCCGGCTAAACTTCGGCGGGTGCACGCGGCGTGCGAAAGCGCTCTATAGTCGCGTAACTGTCTGCCGCTCTACTGGAGATCATCTGATGCCCGGCCTCTTCGACGCGTACAGCCTGAAAGACGTAACCCTCCGCAACCGGATTGTCGTCTCCCCGATGTGCCAGTACATGGCCCGGGACGGGGAGGTCAACGACTGGCACCAAGTCCATTACTCGGGCCTGGCCCGGGGCGGCGCGGGGCTGGTGATCGTCGAGGCGACGGCGGTTTCGCCCGAGGGGCGGATCACCTGGGGCGACACGGGCCTCTGGAACGATCGGCAGGCGGAGCGGCTGGCCCCGACGGTCGCCGGGATCCGCGAGTTCGGGGCGGTGCCGGGCATCCAGATCGCCCACGCGGGCCGGAAGGCGTCCGCGAACCGGCCGTGGGAGGGGGACGACCACATCCCGCTCGGGCAGCCGAACTCATGGGAGACGATCGCGCCCTCCCCGATCGCGTTCGGCGGCGGGCTCGGACGCGTGCCGCGCGAGATGACGCTGGAAGAGATCGCCCGGGTGCAGTCCGACACGGTCGCCGCGGTCGCGCGGGCGCGGAACCTCGGGTTTCGGTGGCTCCAACTGCACATGGCGCACGGGTACCTGGCGCAGAACTTCTTTTCGCCGATCTCGAACCGCCGCACCGACCGGTACGGCGGCAGCGCCGAGAACCGCGGCCGCTACCTGTTGGAAGCCGTCGTGGCGGTCCGCAAAGTGTGGCCGGAGGGTCTCCCGCTCACGGTGCGCCTCGGCGTGGTCGAGTTCCACGGTGACGACCAGGCGATGTTCGAGGAGTCGGTGGCGTTGCTGCGGCGCATGAAGCAGGAGGGTCTGGACTTCGTTGACGTCTCGATCGGCTTTAACACGCCGGAGGCGAACATACCGTGGGCGCCGAACTTCATGGGCAAGATCGCCCAGCGGGTGCGGCGGGCGACGGGGCTTCCGGGCACGGCGAGCTGGTACGTGTCTGACCCGAAGGAGGCGGACGCGATGATCCGGACCGACGAGGTCGATCTCGCGACGCTCGGCCGCCCGCTCTTGGCGAACCCTCACTGGCCGTACCGGGCGGCGAAGGAACTGGGGGTGGAGAACCCGGCGTGGCAGACGCTGCCGGCGCCGTACGCGCACTGGCTCGCGCGGTATCGTACGGGGAACGAGGCGGATTAGCGGCCCGCCGGCAGTTGTTTGTCGGGTGACGGGACATGCCCCACTGAAGTGGGCATGCCGTCGGTGGCTGGGGGCGCCCGAGCGGGTGGGGCTTCCTGTATGGTGAGTGCGATACGCAGGCTTCACTACGCGTGGGTTGCGCTCGGCGTCACGTTCCTCGCGCTGCTTGTCGCGGCGGGCGTGCGGTCAATGCCGGGCATCCTGATCGTCCCGCTCGAGCGCGAGTTCGGCTGGTCCCGCGCGACGATCAGCGTGGCGGTGTCGATCAACCTGCTGTTGTACGGGTTGATCGGGCCGTTCGCGGCGGGGCTGATGAACCGGGTCGGCGTCCGCCGCGTGATGACGCTGGCGTTCGCACTGATCGCGGTCGGCGTCGTCTCCACCCGGTTCATGCGCGCCACGTGGCAGCTCCAGTTGCTCTGGGGCGTCGTCGTCGGCACCGGGACAGGCACCGTCGCGCTCGTCATGGGGGCGACGGTCGTCAACCGCTGGTTCCACCGACACCGGGGGGTTCTGATCGGGGTGTTGTCGGCGAGCACCGCCACCGGGCAGATGGTGTTCCTGCCCGCGCTGGCGGCACTGGTCGAGCATCACGGGTGGCGGTCGGCGACGGTCGCGGTGGCGGCGGCGGCGCTGCTGATGGTGCCGATCTCGGCCCTGCTGATGCGCGACGACCCGGCCGCGCTCGGCCTGCGGCCGTTCGCGATGGCGGGCGACGGCGGCGGCACCGCGGCGGCGTCGGCATCGGCGGCCGGGCGTCACCCGGTGGCCGAGGCGCTGTCGGCCCTGCGCGACGGCCTGCGGTCCCGCGACTTCTACCTGCTGGCCGGCAGCTTCTTCATCTGCGGGGCGTCGACGAACGGGCTGATCGGCACGCACCTGGTGCCCGCGTGCATGGATCACGGGATCCCGGAGGTGCGGGCTGCCGGGCTGTTGGCGGTCATGGGGCTGTTCGACCTAGTCGGGACGACGGCGTCCGGGTGGCTGTCGGACCGGTTCAGCAACCGCGCGCTGCTGTGCACGTACTACGGCCTCCGCGGGCTGTCGCTGCTGTACCTGCCGCACGCGTTCCACCACGGCGGGGGCGGGCTGTCCGCGTTCGCGGTGTTCTACGGGTTGGACTGGATCGCGACCGTGCCGCCGACCGTCGCGTTGACCGCGCGGGCGTTCGGCCCTGAGCGGGCGAACGTGATGTTCGGGTGGGTGATCGCCGCGCACCAGGTCGGCGCGGCGCTGGCGGCCTACGGCGCGGGATTCCTGCGGGTCGCCGAGGGCCACTACAACCACGCGTTTTGGATCTCGGCCGGACTTTGCCTGGTCGCCGCCGTTGGCGTGCTGTTCATCGGGGCGGGGCGGCGGGAACCGCCGGCCCGCGAGGTGCCTGTGACAGCGGAGGCGGCGGGGGTTGAGGCGATGGGGTAAGAACGCGTCGGTTAGAGTGGGTTGCGGACCCACGGTGCGGCTTCTTTACCCCGCGGTCAGTAGGCAGAGAATGGCTGGGGGTTTGGCGGCGTCGCGGCGGCGCTTCACTCGCGTGCCTCCCCTGGATTGAAGACACGGGCTGGTGGCCCGTGCTACGAAGAGGACACGGGCGGGGCGCTCGTGATCCGGGCGACTGGCGGTCGCGGGCTGGGCGATCTCTTCCGTCACCCGACGACGCCGGCGAGGCTGGCGACGACGGCGACCAGTTCGCCGGGTTCGACGGGTTTGGCGACGTGGGATTGGAAGCCGGCGAGCATCGCGCGGGTGCGGTCCTCGGAGCGGGCGAAGGCGGTCAGGGCGGCAGCGGGGATGTCGCCGCCGGCGTCGGGCGGGAGTTGGCGGACGCGGCGGATCAAGGCGTAGCCGTCCTCGTCCGGCATGCCGATGTCGCTGACGATCACCTGGGGCGGGCGGCCGGATCGGGTCGCGTCGGACAGGCGTTGGACGGCGTCGGCGGCGCTGGCGGCGGTCGTGACCTCGGCCCCGGCGCCCTCGAGCAGCCGGCGGACGAGGTCGCGCGCGTCCGGCTCGTCGTCGACGACGAGGACGCGCAGGCCGGCGAGGGACGGGAGGTCGCCGGCGGCGTCGCCCGGCCGCGCGGGGGTCGCGCCGGCCGGGGCTCGCGCGGGTTCGGCGTCGCCGACGGTGGCGCGGATCGGGAGCGTCACGGTGAACGTGGAGCCTTGCCCCTCGCCGTGGCTCCGCGCGGTGACCGACCCGCCGTGCAGCTCGACGAGGTGCTTGACGATCGCCAGCCCGAGCCCGAGCCCGCCGTGGCGGCGGGTGGAGGAGGAGTCGCCCTGGCGGAAGCGCTCGAACACGTGGGGCAGGAGCTGGGGCGCGATGCCCTGGCCGTTATCGCTGACGACGGCCTCGACGTGCGAGGCGACGCGCCGGAGGGTGACGTCGACGTGCCCGCCCTTGGGGGTGAACTTGATCGCGTTGGTCAGGAGGTTCCAGAGGACCTGCCGCAGGCGGTCGGGGTCGGCCGACACCGGGCCGGCGAGCGGGTCGGCGACTGTGCGGACGCGGATCTCCTTGCCGGCCGCGGCCGGCTCGGTGGACTTCACGACCTCCGCCAGCAGGGTCGGCAGGTCGGTCGGGCGGACGTCCAGGCGGACCTTGCCGGACACGATGCGGCTGACGTCGAGCAGGTCCTCGATCAGCAGGGTCTGGGCGCGGGCGTTGCGCTCGATCACCTCGAGCCCCTCGGCGAGGTCGCCGTTCGTGCCGGGGGGCGGGGTCTGTCGCCGGAGCATCTGGGCCCACCCGTAGATGGCGTTGAGCGGGGTGCGGAGCTCGTGGCTGAGCGTGGCGAGGAACTCGTCCTTCATGCGGCTGACGTGCTCGGCCTCGGCGCGGGCGGCCCGTTCGATGCCGAGCAGCCGCTCGCGCTCGCGCTCGGTCTGTTTGCGGTCGGTGATGTCGCGGGCGATCTTCGACGCGCCGACGACGCGGCCGGCGCCGTCCAGGACGGGGGACACCGTTAGTGAGATGTCGCGCCGCCGGCCGTCCTTCGTCACGCGCACGGTCTCGTAGTGCTCAATCAGTTCGCCGCGCCCGATCCGGCCGAGGATGTCCTGCTCCTCGTTATGGCGTTCCGGGGGGACCAGGGTCAGGATCGACTGCCCGACGGCCTCGGCGGCGGCGTAGCCGAAGATGCGGGCGGCGCCCTTGTTCCAAGAGGTGATCTCGCCGATCAGCGTGACGCCGATGATCGCGTCGTCGGAGTTCTCGACGATCGCGGCGAGTCGGGACCGGGCGGCTTCGGCTTCGGCGCGGGCGGCCATCTCGCGGCGGAGGGACTCGTTGGCCGCGCCGAGCTCGGCCGTGCGCTCGGCGACGCGGCCCTCGAGCTGGGTCGTGCTCGGCAGTGCAAGGGCCTTAGGAATCAGCGGCCACAGGGCCATCGCGGTGGCGACGGACAGCGCGCCCGTCGCGACCTTGACGACGCCGTCGAGGCGGTACAGCGGCTGCCAGATCGCCCAGACGTTGAACAGGTGGGTGGTGCCGCAGGCGGTGATGAACGCGGCGAACATCCAGAAGACCCAGTTGAAGCGGAGGTCGCGGCGGCGGCGGACGAAGTAGACCAGCGCGACCGGGATCGAGTAGTACGCCAGCGCGATCAGCAGGTCGGCGATCAGGTGGAGGCTGATGACCGGCCGCTCGCCGTTCATGCAGACGTGGCGGGGGACGTAGACCTTGAAGAGGTCGGAGAAGAAGGATTTGGTCGCGGCGGCGTTGTCGGCCGGGTGGGCGGGGTGGGCGTGCGTGCCGTCAGCCGCCCAAGCGGCCCCGGCCGCGACGACCGTCAACACGAGGAAGGCTGCGAGGGGCGCTATTGTTCGAAGCATGCGAAATCGCTCTCTTGGAACGAAAGGGGAAGGGATTCGTCGCCTGTCCCGTACGGCCACCGAAGCTTAAGGCACGTGGATACGTTGTGGAACCACCCTTGGTGCGGTGCGGATGCTTGCATCGGATGGCCGGTTGGGCTAAATTCCTCCCCTTCGCGCGAACTCCGCGCGGCTTCCGGTCGTCCATAGGATGGGCTCGGCCCACCACTTATATAGCAGAAGGTGATTCATGGCTCATAAGAAAGGCGGCGGCTCGTCCAAGAACGGCCGCGATTCGAACCCGCAGTACCTGGGCGTGAAGGCTTACGGCGGGCAGACTGTCACGGCTGGCTCGATCATCATCCGCCAGCGCGGCACGAAGTTCCACCCGGGCTTCAACGTCGGCATCGGCAAGGACGACACGCTATTCGCCCTGAAGGCGGGCAAGGTCGAGTTCCAGGGCCGCAAGGTGCACATCCGCGAAGCGGCAGCCGTCTAACACGAGCGACGAAGCGATCCAACGACGGAGCGACGAAGGGAATGCTCTTTGCTTCCCTTCGTCGCTCCGTGCCTTTGTCCCTTAGTCCCTTCTCCCAACTATGTTCGTCGACGAAGCCCATATCCACGTGAAGGCCGGTGACGGCGGCAACGGGTGCGTGTCGTTCAGGCGGGAGAAGTACATCCCGAAGGGCGGGCCGGACGGCGGGGACGGGGGGAACGGCGGGTCGATCATCTTCGTCGCCGATTCGTCGGAGAACACGCTGATGACGTTCTCCGGCAAGCACCACTGGCGCGCCCCCCGCGGTCACGACGGGATGGGGAAGAAGATGGCAGGGGAGAACGGAGAGGACTTGGTGGTCCGCGTCCCTCCCGGCACGCTGGTGTTCGACGAGGAGCACGACATGATCTTGCTGGCAGACCTGACGACGGTCGGCCAGCAGGTGACGATCGCGCGCGGCGGGCGGGGCGGGCAGGGGAACTGGAACTTCCGGTCGCCGACGAACCAGACGCCGCGGTACGCGACGCCGGGGACGGTGGGGCAGGAGCGGCGGCTGAAGCTCGAGCTGAAGCTGATCGCGGACGTCGGGTTCGTGGGGATGCCGAACGCGGGGAAGTCGACGTTGCTGTCGGTCGTGTCGGCGGCGCGGCCGAAGATCGCGGCGTACCCGTTTACGACGCTCGAGCCGCAGCTCGGGATCGCGATTCTGCCGGGCGACCGGCGGATCGTCGTCGCGGACATCCCGGGACTGATCGAGGGGGCGCACTCGGGCGCGGGGCTGGGGCACGACTTTTTGCGGCACATCGAGCGGACGAAGGTGATCGTCCACATGCTGGACCTGTTCCCGCCGGACGGGTCGACGCCGGCGGAGAACTACCGGAAGATCCGCGCGGAGCTGGAGGCGTTCAGCCCGGCGCTGGCGACGAAGGAAGAGATCATCGCCGCGAACAAGATCGACCTGACGACCGAGGACATGCCCGACCCGCTGGCGGCGCTGATGGACGAGCTGCCGGGGAAGGAGATCTTCCCGATCTCGGCGGCGACTCGGCAGGGGCTGGATCCGCTGCTGGAGACGCTGTGGAAACGGTTGCAGCAGGTGAAGGAAGCGGAGGCGGCGCGCGCGCCGTCGGCGGACGCTACAGGACCGGCTTGAAGACCCGGCCGCTGAAGCGGCCTCGCCGCGAATCGAGTCGCGTTGGGCACTGCGGTTCAGTCGTCACGGGGCTTTGACGGCGTCCACGGCGCGGATCAGTTGGCGGGCGAGGCGGAGTTTCTGTTCGTCGCGCTTGGCCTCGGGGAGGGTGGCGGCGACCTGCAGATAGCGTTCGAGGTAGGCGCGGCCTTCGGGGCGGCCGGCGCTGACGTAGGTTTGGCCGAGCGCGAACAACGCATCGGGGCTGGGCGGGTCGGCCTTGGCGGCTTTTTCCAGGGCGGCGACGATGTCGGCGTTGAGCTTGTCGTCCTTCCGGGCGCCGAGGACGGCGGCGAGGTCGGTGTAGACGGCGCCGGCGTTCGCGGGGGAGAGGGCGGCGGCGCGGTCGTACAATGCTTTCCCCTCGGGGATGCGGCCTTGGGCGAGCTTGAGGTGGCCGGCGATCTCGTGGTGCGTGTACTCCTTCGGGTCAATCGTCAAAGCGCGGCCGATCGCGCGGTCGGCTTCGTCGAACTGGCGGAGGGAGATCAGGCTCAGGGCGCGGTAGGCGTGGGCCTTTGCGAGAGCGGGGTCTCGGGCGACGGCGGCGTCGTACTTGGTGAGGGCGGCGCGGTGGTCGCCCTTTCTGGCCAGCGCTTCGCCTTCGGCGACGAGGGCTGCGGGCGCGGCGGCCTCGACGGGCTTCGGGGCGGGGTCTTTCGGCAACTCGTAGGACAGCAGCTCGAGCGCGATCTCGCGGACGGCGGGCTGGCCGTCGGGGCCGATCTTGGTTTCGGTGACCGTGCCCTTTACCGGGCCGACGCCGGCGGCGAACCAGTGGTAGACCTCGCGTCGCTCGGCGCCGCCGGCGCCGGAGGCGGTGATCAGGTAGACCTTGGCGGCGTCGAACTCGCCGGCGCCGACCTTGACCTTCTCGACGCCGAGGCAGGTGGCGGAGGTGACGCCGGTGGCGTCGCGGAACGTCCATCTGTCGCCGAGCTTCGGTTCGGTCGGCACCATGAGGTAGGGTTCCTCCATCGGCGCCACCTGGCCGTTGCGGACGACGCCGACCACGTGGACGCCCTCGTCGCGGGGGGCGTAAGCGGTGTCGCCGGCGACGAAGACGGGCTTGCCGTTGAGCTCGCGCTTTTCGACGGTGACGGTTTGCTCGGCGGTCTGGGCGGGGCCGCCGGCGGTGATCGTCGCGCGGTACTTCCAGGTCGCGCCGGGGGTCAGGGGGAAGTAGGCATCAGGCCGCTTGGCGTCCTGCGCGGTGGCGGCGGGCCCGAAGGCGATCAGAATTAACGTTGCGGTCAAGAGCGTTCGCACCATGCGCGGCAACCTCGTCTTTCTTCCCTTGGCGGGCAAGGGGGCTTTCCATACTATCGGCCGGATGTCCTCCACCCTACCCCAAACCCTCGGTGTCGCGTTGAAGGAGTGGGCCACGGTCTGCCAGGCGCTGGCGAGCGGCCGGCAGACGCTGCTGCTCCGGAAGGGCGGCATCTATGAGTCGGCGGGCGAGTTCGAGGTCGAACGCCCGCAGTGGGTGTTCTTCCCGACGTACGTGCACCAGTCGCTGGCCCAGCTCAAGCCGGACGCGCACGCCGGGTTCCGGCCGCACACGGCCGAGCCGGATCGGGTCACGCTGTCGGTCGTCGGGGCGGTGGCGGACGTGCACCCGGTCAAGTGCCGGGAGCAACTGGACGAGCTGGACGATTTGCACGTCTGGACGCGGCCGCTGCTGGATATGCGGTTCAACTACCGGCCGGAGAACCCGTTGTACCTGCTGGTCGTGCGGGCGTACCGGCTGGCGGAGCCGGTGACTATCGACAACACGCCGACGTACGCAGGGTGCAAGAGCTGGGTGCCGCTTGAGGCGCCCGTCGACCTGAGCGGCGCGCAGCCGGCGCTGGACGACACGACGTTCCAGACGCGGCGGCAGTTGATCCGGGCGCGACTGGAGGGGGTTTCGACCGGGTTCGGGTGATTCGCGGCGGGTGGGCGCGCGGCCTATACTCCGCGGCCGCATGGCACACGATCAAGGTACTCTGTTGGTGCGCGGCGGGAACGTGATGACCGCGGCGGGGCGGAAGCCGCGCGCGGCCGACGTGCTGGTCGAGCGGGGGCGGGTGGCGCGGGTTGGCCGGAACCTCGTCGCGCCGCGCGGCGCGCGGGTGATCGAGGCGGCGGGGATGGTGGTGTCGCCGGCGTTCGTCGAGTCGCACGTTCATCTCGACTCGGCGCTGGTCGACGGCGGGCGGTGCTTGAACAAGAGCGGGACGCTGTTCGAGGGGATCGAGATCTGGCGCAGGATCAAGCGGAAGCTGGAGGTCGCTGACGTCAAGCGGCGGGCGGTCGAGACGCTGCGGATGCAGGCCGAGCAGGGGGTGCTGTTCGTCCGCAGCCACGCGGACGTCTCGGAGCGGAAGCTGGTCGCGCTGCGGGCGCTGCTGGAGGTGCGCGAGGAGGTCAAGGACTGGACGATGCTGCAGGTCGTCGCGTTCCCGCAGGACGGGCTGTACGGCAGCGGCAAGCAAGTCGACCGGATGGAGGAGGCGCTGCGGATGGGGGCGGACGCGGTCGGCGGGATCCCGCACTACGAACTGACGCGCGAGGACGGGGTTCGGTCGGTGCACAAGGTGTTCGAGCTGGCGGCGAAGTACGACCGGCTGATCGACGTTCACTGCGACGAGGTGGACGACCCGCAGTCGCGGTTCTTGGAGGTGATGGCGGCGTGCGCGATCCGCGCGGGGAACGGGCCGCGGGTGACGGCGAGCCACACGACGGCGATGGGGTCGTACGACAACGGCTACGCCGGCAAACTGATGGGCTTTCTGAAGCGGGCCGGGCTGAACTTCGTGGCCAACCCGCTGATCAACATCGTGCTCCAGGGGCGGACGGATACGTACCCGAAGCGGCGCGGGCTGACGCGGGTGAAGGAGCTGTGGCAGGCGGGGCTGAACGTCAGCCTAGGGTACGACTGCGTGATGGACCCGTGGTACGCGCTGGGGACGGGGAACATGCTGGACGCCGCGCACATGGCGGTGCACGTCGGGCAGATGATCGGGCGGGCGGAGATCGACGCGTGCTACGACATGGTCACGTTCGGCGGGGCGGCGACGCTGAACCTCGGCGGCGACGCGTACGGCCTCGAGCCGGGGCGGCCGGCGAATTTCGTCGTTCTGGACGTGGCCGACCGATTCACGGCGGTGCGGACGCGACCGCGGCCGAGGTACGTCGTTTCACGCGGCCGGGTGCTGTGCGAGGCGGCGGGGGCGGCAACGGTGTGGGCGGAGTGAGGCGCGCCGTCGCGCGTTCCAGGAGGCTTTAGGACGGGGACAACGAGATGATCCGCGTGGTCGCCGTCGATCGCGGCGACGCCGGCGCGGTCATCGGGGGCGCGGCGGCGGCGGTCGTTGCGACGGGCGACGGCGACGGCGGCTCTTTAAGGCGGAACTTCGACGTTACGGCCCACCCCTCGATCCGGCAGCCGAGGCGTTCAAGCCACTCGGCGGTGAAGTGGTTGCAGTTGTGGGCGACGCCGTACCGCTGGTCATCCTTGACGAAGAACAGGCCGTGGGCGGGGGAGTAGATCAGCGAGTCGAGGTTGGTGGAGAACCGCTCCTCGAGCTCGCGCTCGAGCTGGCGGACGCGGTCGGCGGGGGCGTCGAACCGGATGACGGAGATCGCGCCGGTCGCCTGCTCGAGGCCGGGCTGATTCGGCAGGCGGTCGAGCATCCGGCGGCCGAGCGTGGCCTGGTCGGAGGCGAGCAGGGCTTGCAGGGCGGTCAGGACGGACTTCTTGTTGTGACCGAAGTACGTCCAGTCGCCGTACGCGTACTCGACCAGGCCGTTACCGCCGGCGCGGGGGAGGATCAGGGTGCTGTGGTAGCCGTAGTCGGCGATTAAGACCGGGGCGGCCGCGGTGCGCGGCGGGGCGGGCGGGGGGACGATGGTGGCACCGCAACCCGAGACGGCGAGGAGGAGCGGGACGACCCAGCAGGGGAGTGTTCGGGACATGCTGCGGACTTCAGTGTGCGGGACGGCGGCAAGGTTCACCGGTTCGACCGCCGAACGTTCGGTCAGGGGAGGCGCTCGGTGTACTCCTCGCGGATGACGACCTTGCGGCGGCGGCCGAAGAGGAGGTGGTCGAGCGACAACCGGCCGGGGCCGCAGAGCAGCACGGCGAGCGTCGCGCCGATGTAGACCACGTTGGGGTGGAACGGGAGCTGCTGGTGCTTGATGCCGGTCGCCGCGATCGTGAAGCTGACGAGCAGTAGGGTGCAGAGCAGGCCGGCGACCCGGGTCAGCAGGCCGAGGACGAGCATCGCACCCAAGGCGATCTCGGCGAAGGGCAGCGCGGTCAGGTAGGCGCGGGCGAGGCCCTCGTTCCCGAACATGTGGGCGGTCGCGGTGGACAGGTTGGAAGTCACGAAAGCGTCGAGGCCGATCTTCGAGAACTTGGCGACGCCGGCGAGGATGAAGTAGACGCCCAGGGGCACCCGCAGCGCCAGCAGGCCGACGCTGGCCGCGCCGGTCGGGTAGACGCGGGTCGCGACGGGGACGACGGGGGTGCCGTCGGTGAGCTCGGTGCGGGTTTCGATCGCCATGGGACTCTCCTGCGCGGAGTTGGGTCGTTCGGGACAACGCCGTCACGCGCCGAGCTCTTTGCCCCGGCGCTCAGCGGCCTTGACCGCCTCCCCGATGATAGCCCCGACGTTGCCGTCTTCCATCCTAGAAATCGCGGCGTGGGTCGTCCCGTTCGGGGTGGTGACCTTGCGGCGGAGCTCCTGCGGACTGTCGGGCGACGTCAGGAGCATCCGGGCCGCGCCGAGCGCGGTCTTGCTCGCGAGCAGGTGGGCGTGCTCTGGGGTCAGGCCCATCTCGATGCCGGCCCGCACCATGTGCTCGACGACGTAGAAGAAGTACGCCGGCCCGGAGCCGGAGACGGCGGTGACCGCGTCGATCTGCTCCTCGGGCACCTCGATCACGTCGGCCGACGCCTCGAAGATCCGGCGAGCGGTCGCGAGGTCGTCGGGGGTCGCCAAGCGACCAGCCGCGACGCCGACCATCCCCTCGCCAACCAGCATCGGCGTGTTCGGCATGCTGCGGACGACCCGCCAAGGCTTGCCGGCGCCAAGGTGCTGCTCGATCGAGGTCGATCGGACGCCGGCGGCGATGGAGACGATCAGCGTCTTGGCCGGGTCGATCACCTGTCCGATGCCGCCGAGCACGTCGGCCATCTGGTAGGGCTTAACGGAGAGCAGCAGCACCCTGGCATCGCGGGCGGCGTCGGCGTTCGATTCGACGGCGCGGACGTGCAACTCGTTCTGGAACAGCTCCCGACGGGCGGGGGCGACGTCGGCGGCGATCAAGTGTTCCGGACGGTAGAGGCCGCTCTTCAGCAGCCCGCGGACAATCGCTTCGGCCATCTGACCGGCGCCGAGGATCGCGAGTTGGTGGGGCATGGCAGTACCTCTTGAGGTGGGGCGTGCCCCGCGGACGGGGGCAGGCCGATCGGTGCTGAAACAGAAACGGCCCGGACGAAAGTCCGGGCCGGTCCGATCGATGCGGCTGACTGGAGTCGAACCAGCACGCCTTGCGGCACAAGAACCTGAATCTTGCGCGTCTGCCAATTCCGCCACAGCCGCTCAACTGTCGGGGGAGGATTGTAAGACGGCGTCGGGGCGTGTCAAGTTCGGGCGGGGCCGCTAAGGAGTGGGTGTCGCGGGCGGCTGATTCGGGTCGCCGCGCTTCTGGGCGAGGAGCCAGTCGTAGAGGTCGGGATTCTCGTACGTCCGGGTCCAGGCGTCGTGGCCGAGCTCGGGGTAGGGGGTGAACCTGACCCTGCCGCCGGCCTTCTTCAGGGCTTCGAACATCAGGGTGCCGCGGGCGAAGGGGACGACCGGGTCGCGCTGACCGTGGAAGATCCAGGTCGGCAGGTGCTTCAGGCGGTCGGCGTCCTCCGGGCTGCCGGCGCCGCAGACGGGGGCGATGGCGGCGAAGCGGGTGGGGTACTCGGCCGCGAGTTCCCACGCGCCGTAGCCGCCCATTGACAGGCCGGTGACGTAGACGCGGTCGGGGTCGATGTGGTGCTGGGACTGCACGTTGCGCAGGAGCAGGTCGAGCTGCGGGGCGCTCCACCACTCGCCCGGGGGGCACTGGGGCGAGACGGTAACGAACGGTGCCCACTCGTCCGCGTCCACGCCCCGACCGGTTCGAACGGACCTCCGCACGTGCCCGGTTTTTACGAGCGCGCGCCCGGGGCCGTAGACCTGAACCTGTTCCAAGTCGTCCCCGCGCTCACCGGATCCGTGGAGGAAGAGGAGCAGGGGGAACTTCTTGCCGCCGATGGCCCCGTTTCCGTAGTACGGGGGACGGTCGACGTGATACTTGTATTTCTCCAGCCCGAGCTTCTGCTTCAGGGGGAACCACCAGCGCTGGTCCTGCGCCCAGATCGACTGCTGGCCGGCGAGTTGAGATCCGCCGGGTTTCGCGTCGGCGAGCGCGGCGAGGAGCAGGGGGGTGTCGGGGTCGGCGGGGAGGCGGTCGGCGAGGATCCACCGCGCCTCCTCGGTCAGGGCGGCCTGCTGCTCGTCGACGACTTTTGGGTCGACGCCGAGCTGCGGCGGTAGCGCGATCCGCGGCCGCAGCTCATCCTCCGTCCAGTCGGTCTTGCCCTTCAGCTTGAACAGCGTCAGGCAGCGTGGCGGGAGCTCGACGTTCGGGTTCTCGGGGACGATGCGCACGACCGCGCCATAACGGCCCGGCTGGTCTGGTCTGTCGACCTGCTCGTGCCGCGCGTTGTAGAACGTCGGCCGGATCTCGTACGGGCCGATCAGGTCCCGCGCGGCGGCGGGGTCGTCGAGGTCGCACGACGGGAAGGCGTCACCGGCGAACACGGTGGCGGCGAAGCGGACGTCCATCCGAGCGAGGGCGGAACGGCGCTGGCGGTCGAGGTTAGGCACGGGGATCTCCGCGATCTTCTGAGGGCCTAGGTAGACGTTGAACGGTGGCTTCCGTTCCGGCTTCCGCTGCCGCACGCCTAGGATGGGCGGGAGAGGGTACGTAAGCGTGACCCCGGCGCGGTCGGCACGGCGCGCGATCGGTCCGTGTGCCACCGGGAGCACTATTGCTGCCGTCGGCGGGGCGGCGACGGCCGCGGCCGGGACGCCCGTCCCCGCCGCGCGAGGAGCGTCGGGCTGTGGCGCCGTGCCGAGGGCCTGGATCGACCCACCCGAGCCCACCTCCACCACCTTATCCACGGCCTCGGCGGGCGCGACGATCGTGACGAACCCGCGGCGGAGGTCGTGGGGCCCGGACGCGACGGCGTACGTCCGCGGTTCGCTTGCCTGAAGGCTGAAGCGGAGCGGCAGCCCACGGTCGGAGACGGACTCCTCGGTGGCGACTGGGGCGGCGGTGTGGCGCACCGCGCCGCGGCCACGGGCGTCGGCGTCGTGCACCGCGACGTTCACAGTCACCCCCGTCGTGTTGCTCGCGGGCATCGGGATGAACGCCTCCACCATGTACCCCGCCCGCGTGCGGCGCGCGGCGGCGGTGACCGCGGTGCTTGGGAGCGGGTGTGCGTGCCCGTCGATGGCGACACGGAGCGCCGCGCGGTCGGCGTCCAGGCCAGGCGAGATCGCGAAACGGGTGAAGGCGTTGCTGATGTCGGACGTCGCGGCGATCTGCACACAATCCCCGTCCGTCAGGCGGTGAGGGTCGACCGACTCGACCAGGATCGCGTCGACGACGGAGACCAGCACGAGCAGGCCGCCCTGCTGGTTGTTGTCCAGGTGCGCGGCGCGCGCACGCCAGCCGACGCGAACGGCGGCGTCGAACTCGGTCGTCGGGCGGATCCGGCCGTCGGTGGGGGCGAGCGCCTCGATCCGGAACCCGTCGTCCTTCCAGTCGGCCGCTTCGCCATCGATCACCAGGCGGTTCAAGCGCGGGATGTCGTAGATGATCGGCTGGGCGGCGGCGGTGAGCGGCAGGAGCGACAGGAGCGACAACAGGAGGAGGGGTGTTCCGGGTCGCATCCGCCAATTGTCCGCCGGGCGTTGCGGCGGGTCAATCGGGCTGGGGGGTGGCGACGGGCTCACGCGGCGGAACAGACGGCGAGTTCGGGATGGAGAATGCACCGGCGGGACGGTAAAACGAGATCGATGAAGCCGGTGCGAGCACTGTTTTCGGCGGTCGTGGCGGTCGCGCTGTCTTGGGGACAGCCGGCTCGAGCCGCTGACCCCGTCTACGCCAACGACTTCGAGGCCGCCGCCGGCAAGGCGTGGTCGGCCGATCAGTTGGACGTTACGCCCAAGGGCAACCGGCGATTCTTGGGCGCATTTTCGACCGAGCGGGTCTCGCTGCGGCTCGAGAAGCTGCCGAAGCACGCGCGACTGCGGGTGTCGTTCGATTTGTACGTGATCGGGACGTGGGACGGCAACGCGGCCGCCGGGCGAAACGGGGTGGCGGTCGGGCCGGACGTCTGGCGGATGAGCGTCGGTGACCCGGGGCAGGTCGATGCGCATGAGGCGGAGGGGGCGGTCGTCCTCGAGACAACGTTCAGCAACTTCGACCAGCCGGGCGACCCGGTCGTGAAAGAGGCGCAGGCGCAGCGTTGGCCGGCCGTGCTGCCAGGGGATTCGCACCCGGCGCGCACCGGGGCGGCCGAGCGGAACACGCTGGGGTACCAGTGGGACGGCGGCAACGGCGTCGCGCGCGACCTCGACTCGGTATACCGGATCAGCGTCGTCGTCCCGCACACCGCCGACGCGGTACGGTTCGATTTTGCTGGCGCCGGCGGCATGGCGACCGGCGACGACGAGACGTGGGGCCTCGACAACGTCAAGGTCGAGGCGCTGGGCGAGCGGGACGGGCCGAAACTGGGCGAGGTCGAGTTGCGCAGGTTGTGGGAGACGGTCGGCGGGCGCGACCCGGTCGCCGAGGCCGAGGCAGTCCGACGGCTAATAGAGGGCGGCGACGCTACGGTGCCGTTCCTCCGCGCGCGGGTCGGGCCGGTGGGCGTGGACAAGAAGCGGTTCGAGCAGTGGGTCGCGCAACTTGACGGCGACGACTTCGGCGCCCGCGAGAGGGCGACGGAGGCGATCCGCTCGCTGGGTCCCGCCGCCGAGGGCCTGCTGCGCGAGGCCGCGGACCGGGCGGAGTCGGCCGAGGTCAAGCTCCGTCTGGAAAGCGCGCTGCGCAAGCTCGCCCAGGCGCCGCCGAGCGACGCGGAAATGCGCCGCCACGCCGTGGCGGTAGGCATCCTGCGGACGATCGGCACGCCCGGAGCGGTGAAGGCGGCGGTCGAACTCAGTGGCAAGTGAACGCGATGGCAGGAGATGGATCCATGGCAAGCGGCCGCGTGAATGGTCTGGACTGCAACCCCGGTGCGACGGACGGCCGCGGGCGGAGGGCCGGCTGATGGCGATGCGGGACGAACTGGCGTCGCGGCGGTGCAGCCAGTACATGCGCGCGCTCGCCGACCCGGAGCGGCTGCGGATCGTGCAGTGCCTGCGCGACGGCCCGCTCGCGGTCGGCGAGATCGCCGCGCGGCTCGGGTCGCCGATGGCGAACGTCTCTCACCACCTGAAGCAGTTGCGGGTCGCGGGCCTGATCTCCGGCCGCAAACTCGGGCGGCACGTGGTGTACGGGATCGCGGCGCGGGTTCTGAGGCGCAAGGATCCGGCTACCGGCAGCCCGGCGGTGGTGGCGGCCCCGGTGGCGGGGGCGGTGGCGCGGCGGGCGGACGTGTTGGACTTCGGATGTTGTCGGTTGGAGCTTGGCCCGGGCCAGTGACGGAGCCGCAATTCTGTGACCGCGGCCGGAACGGGGCGCGGCGAGCCGTGACGAAGGAGCGTGACGCGTGTCGATCGGCAGCAACCGGAGAGCCCTGATCGTCTGGGGCGGCTGGGACGGGCACCAACCCCAGGACGTGGCCCGCGTGTTCGAGCGGGTCCTGCGCGAGGACGGGTTCGACGTCGAGTGCGCCGGCGCGCTCGACGCGTTCAAGGACCGTGACAAGCTGATGGGCCTCTCCCTGATCGTCCCGCACTGGACGATGGGCAAGATCACCGGCGAACAGCTCAAGCCGGTGCTCGAGGCCGTCGCGAGTGGCGTTGGGTTGGCCGGGTGCCACGGCGGCATGTGCGACGCGTTCCGCGACAACACCGACTGGCAGTTCATGACCGGCGGCCAATGGGTCGCGCACCCGGGCGACGACGGCGTCCGCTACACCGTCCGTGTCACCGACCGCGCCCACCCCGTCACGCACGGGATCGAGGACTTCGAGGTCGCGTCGGAGCAGTATTACCTGCATGTCGACCCGGGCGTGAAGGTGCTGGCCGTCACCGACTTCCCCGTCGCCGACGGCCCGCACGTGCCCAACGGCCCGGTCACGATGCCGGTGCTCTGGACGAAGATGTACGGCCAGGGCCGGGTCTTTTACGACGCGCTCGGCCACACCGCGAAGGTGGTCGAGAGCGAGCCGAATCTCACGATCATGCGGCGCGGGTTCGCCTGGGCGGCAAAGCCCTGAGGGCCGAAACGTGACGGCGTGAGATGTGTCGTTCACGCCACTGGCCTCCTCACGTTTCACGTCTTCATGTTTCGCGTTTTCCCGTTACCATCCCGCCCATGGTCATCACGATCGACGGTCCCGCCGGGACCGGCAAGAGCACGGTTTCGCGGGCGGTCGCCGAGCGGCTGGGGTTCCAGTTCCTCGACACCGGCGCGATGTACCGGGCGGTCGGCCTGGCGGCGCTCCGCCGCGAGGTACCGATGGACTCCCCGCGGGAACTGGCGTTCGTCGCCGAGCACGCTCGCGTCGAGTTCGATTGGGGGAGACGGCCGCCGGGCGTGCTGCTGAACGGCGAGCCGGTGGGGCACCTGCTCCGCGGCAAGGAGGCGACCGACGCCGCGAAGTACGTCGCCCAGGTGCCGGCGATCCGGGCGAAGCTCGTGGACGAGCAGCGGCGGATCGGCCGCGAACGCGGGAACATGGTCACCGAGGGGCGGGACCAGGGGTCGGTCGTCTTCCCGGACGCGGCGTTCAAGTTCTACCTGACCGCCACCCCCGAGGAGCGCGCCCACCGCCGGGCCCGCGAGTTACGCGGCCGCGGCGAGATCGTGGACGAGAAGGAGATCCTCCGCCAGATCATGGACCGCGACGAACGCGACCGCTCGCGGGCCGTGGGCCCGCTGGCGATCCCGCAGGGGGCCGACGTGATCGACACGACGCGCCTCTCGATGGACGAGGTGGTGGAGCAGATCGTTTCCAAAGTAAGGACGAAGGCCGAAGGATGAAGGATGAATCGGGTCACGGCAACGGGGTCGCGCTAGCGATGGCGGAGGCGGCGGCCGCGGCGCCCGCGCCTGCCCTCGAAGGTGGCGGCGCCACCCCGCTGCCGACGTTCACGCAGAAGACGTGGCTTTACAATCTGTTCCAGCAGTCGCTCCGCGGCGCTGCGCTGACGTTCTACGACCTCAAGACGTACGGCTTGGAGAATATCCCGAAGCGCGGCGGCGTCCTGATCGTCGCCAACCACCAGAGCTTCCTCGACCCGGTCATGCTCGGCGCGAACATCCGCCGGCCGGTCAGCTTCCTCGCCAAGAGCGAACTGTTCTCCAACCCGTTCTTCGGCCGCCTGCTCCGCCGGTTGAACGCGTTCCCCGTTCGACAGGGCGAGGGGGACGTCGGGGCGGTCCGCGAGACGATCAAGCGCCTCCAGGAAGGCCACCTGCTGACGATGTTCCCCGAGGGCGGCCGCACGCTCGACGGCAAGATCGCGCCGCTGGAGAAGGGGGTCGGCCTGATCGTCCGCCGCGCCGGGCCGCAGGTGATGGTCCTCCCCGCCGCCGTCTGCGGCGCCTACGAGGCCTGGCCGCGCGGCGTGAAGTGGCCGAAGACCGGCCGTGTCCGCGTCAAGTACGGCACCCCCATGCACCTCGCCGACCGCAAGGCGACCGACGTGATCAACGTAATCGACCGCGAGATCCGCCGGCTGTTCGAGGAGCTCAAGACGATGCCCCGGGCGAGCGTGTAGGACCCGCTTCAGCGGGCGGATACCCCGCGGCGCCGGAGCGGCTCTCGCCGAGTTTCGATTACGGCCGAGGCCGGTTCAGGCCGCCCGACTCAAGTTTCCCGCCAGCCCGTCCGATATCCAGATTATCGGACCATGGCTCGCCCGCTCTTCCTCATCCTCGTGCTCCTCTGCTGCACGTCCGCGGCCCTCGCCCAGCCGGCGGAGGTTAACCGCGTTCTGAAGACGTTCGACTTCGAGGAACGCCGCCTCGGCAACGCCGAGGACCTTCCGATGAACTGGAACAAGGTCGAGGGCCCGGGCCTGCCGCATTACGTCAACGGCCAACTCGCCACCGACCGCCCGCGCGGCGGGAAGTTCGCGTTCCGCCTCGACCTCAACGGCGGCTCGCTCGCCTACCGCCACGACGCAGGCCGGATCCGCGTGCAGACCGGCTCCCACTACCGCGTCGAGGGGTACGTGCAGACGACCGCGCTGCCGCACGCCCGCGCCCGGCTAACCGCCTACCTCGCCGACCTCGACGGCGTCCCGCTCCCCGGCACGGCCCGGCACTCCGACCTGTACGCCGCCCGCCGCGAGGGGGAGGGGTGGCAGCGGGTCTGGGTCGAGCTGTCCGCCGACTCCCCCAAGGCCGCCTCGATGGTGGTCGAGGTCGCGCTGCTCCAGCCGCAGCTCTACGCCCCCACCACGCTCGGCCAGCGCACGCTCTTCTCCCAGGACATCCGCGGCTCGGCGTGGTTCGACGACGTGACCGTCTCCCAGGTGCCGCGCGTCACGATGGCGACCGACCGCCCGGGCAACGTCTTCCGCCGCGGCGACCCGCTCCGCCTGCAGGTGCTGGTCAGCGACCGGTTCACCGACGACCTCGCCTCGCAGCTCCGCGTCCACGACGCGGCGGGCCGGAAGGTGCACCAGCGCAGCGGCGCATTGGAGATTGCGACAGCCGAGACGCTTGGCCCCGGGCGCCGGCGGCTGTCGGTCGTCCTCCCCGAGCTGCCGCCCGGGTGGTACGAGGTCACGCTCGAGATGACCAGCCGCGGCCAGTACGTCGGCGAGCAGCGGCTCGACCTCGTCCTCCTCGCCGACAACGCCCCGCCCGCCGCCACGCCCGACGACCGCTTTGGCGTGACCGCCACCGACCTCCCGTTCGAAGGCTGGGCCGTTTTGCCCGACCTGCTCCCGCAGATCGGCGCCGGCCGCGTGAAGCTGGCGGTCTGGCACGCCGGCGGCGACATCGAGCAGGTCGACTCCGCCGCGTTCGACCGAATGCTCGTCCGCCTCCAGGGCATGCGCATCACGCCGACCGCCTGCCTAGTCGATCTGCCGCCCGCGATCGCCGAGAAGATGCTCGCCCGCCAGCGGCTGGTCGACGCCGCCCAGGCGTTCAGCGGCGCCCCCACCAAGCCCGGCCCGGCGATGGACTCGGTCTGGCCGCACCTGCTGAAGGCCGACCGCCAGGACTGGCAGCCGCAGCTCGCGCAACTGATCGCCCGCCACGCCAACCACCTCGACCGCTGGCAGCTCGGCGCTGACGGCACCGACGCGTTCGTCATGCAGCCCGGCATGCGCGAGGTGTACGACCGCGTCTACGCCGAGTTCGCCGCCCTCGTCCACAAGCCCGACCTCGCGATGCCCTGGCCGGCGTGGTACGAGCTGTCCGGCTTCCCCGCGACCGTCGCCCTGAACATCCCGACCAGCGTCCTGCCGTCGCAGATCCCGCTCTACATGGAGGAGATGCGCGGGTCGGAGGGGCAGAATTTGTCCGTCACGCTCTCGGCGCTCGAAGCCAAAGCCTACGGCCGCGACGTACAGATCCGCGACTTCGCGCAGCGGGTGGTGCACACGCTCGCCGCCGGCGCCAAGCGGATCGACGTCCCGCTCCCGTTCCGCGTCCGCCGCGACGGGAGCGAGGTGGTCAAGGAGCCGCAGGAGATGCTCATGATCACGCGCACGCTGATCACGACGCTCGGCGGCGCGACGTTCCGCGGCAAGGTGCCGATCGCCGACGGCGTCGACGCGTTCCTGTTCGAGCGCGGCGGGCAGGGGGTCCTCGCCATGTGGGCCCGCGGCACCGCCGGCGGCGGCGTCCGCCAGCTCGCGGTCAACCTCGGCGAACGGCCCGTGCAGATCGACCTCTGGGGCAACGCCACCCGGCTCCTCGCGATCGACGACCCTAAGGGCCCCGGCCACGCCGCCCTGGCGCTGGGCACCATGCCCGTGCTGCTGGTCGGGGTCGACGCGCAGGTCGCGATGCTCCGCGCGTCGGTCGCGATCGACCGCCCGCTGATCGAGTCCAGCTTCAAGCCGCACACCCGGCGGCTGACGTTCACCAACCCGTTCAAGGTCGCGATTTCCGGAGCGGTGCGGCTGAAGGCCCCGGCCGGCTGGACGCTGAACCCGCCCACGCAGCAGTTCAGCCTCAACCCCGGCGAGACGTTCGACCGCGAGCTGACGATCGAGTTCCCGTACAACTCCTACGCCGGGGCGAAGACGATCGAGGCGCAGTTCACCGTCCAGGCCGACAAGCCCAGCGCGTTCACCGTCCCGCTGACCCTGCAACTGGGCCTGAGCGACGTCGGCATGCAGACGCTGGCCCTCCGCGACGGCGACGACGTCGTCGTCCAGCAGACGATCCAGAACTACGGCGACCGCCCGATCGACTACGGCGCGTTCGCGATCTTCCCCGGCGCCGCCCGCCAGGAGCGCCTGGTCACCAACCTCGGCCCCGGCCGCACGACGCTGAAGCGGTACAAGTTCACCGGCGTCAAGATCGCGCCCGGGACGAAGGTCCGCGTCGGCGTCAAGGAATCCAACGGCAGCCGCATCCTGAACGACGAGGTCGAAGTGCAGTGACACTGAAGCGGCTCGCCCACTTCAGTTGGGCATGTCCCCGTTGCGACCTCCCCCGCCGTCGCGACAATGCCGCGCGTGCAGCCCCCGCCGGTCATCCAGTTCGACAGCTCCCTCCCCGGCGCGGCCGGCTGCCGGTGGACACGATCACCGATCGTCACGGACCGGCTGCTGAGCGATGACGACCCGGCGTCCAACACCGTCCGCCTGCGCACCCGCGCCGGCGAAGTCCTAGGGGAGTGGCCTGACCCCGTGGCCGCCTTGGGGTGGCTCGGAAGTCCCGCCGCAGCGGTGCCCGGCTACGAGTGGCTCGGCTACCTGAGCTACGACCTCGGCCGCTGCTTCGAGCAGATCCCCGACCGCGCCACCGACGACCTCGGCCTCCCCCGCCTCCTGTTCGCCCACCGCCCCGTGGACGGGCTGCCCCTCGACCCTTCCTCCGCCACCGGCGGCCTCGCGGCCGACCGCACCCCCGTCCGGTCGAGCTTCTCCCGCGCCGCCTACCTCGCCGCCGTCGGCCGCGCCATCGACTACATCCGCGCCGGCGACATCTTTCAGGTGAACCTCTCCCAGCGCTTCACCGCCCCGATGACCCTCCCCCCCCGCGCCGTCTACGACCGCCTGACCCGCGCCGCTCCCGCGGCATACGGCGCCCTCCTCCACTTCGGCGACCACGCCCTGATCTGCAACTCCCCCGAACTGTTCCTCCGCGTCGCCCCCCAGCCCGACGGCACGCGCACCGCCACCACCCGCCCGATCAAGGGCACCCGCCCCCGCGCCCCCGGCATGGACGCCGCGCTGCGCGACTCCGCCAAGGACCAGGCCGAGCTGAACATGATCGTCGACCTCGAGCGCAACGACCTCGGCCGCGTCTGCGAGATCGGCACCGTCTGCGTCACCCAGCCGCGCACGATCGAGGCGCACCCGACCGTCTACCACGGCGTCGCCACCGTCGAGGGCACGCTCCGTTCCGACGTCACCCTCGTCGACCTGCTCCGCGCCACCTTCCCCGGCGGCTCGATCACCGGCGCCCCGAAGATCCGCGCCATGCAGATCATTGAGGAACTCGAACCGACCCGCCGTGGCCCCTACTGCGGCGCGATCGGCTATGTGTCCGCCGACGGCTCCATGGAGTTCAACATCGCGATCCGCTCCATGATCGTGAAGGCCGGCCAGGTGCACATCCCCGTCGGCGGCGGCATCGTCGCCGACTCGGACCCGGCCGACGAGTACGACGAAACCCTCGTCAAGGCCCGCGCGATGTTCGCCGCGCTCGGAATCGACGTGAACGATTTGCGAGAGGGGTAGCGTGACCGAGCCGAAGCCGACGCCATCTATCCTGCCGCGCGACACGGAGCTCTCGCGCCTGGTGCGCCGGCCGATCGAGTTCGCCCGCGCCTACCGCTGGCCGCTCGCGCTGCTGCTGATCGGCGCGACGGCCGACGTGATCACGACTTGCCGCAACCTCGTGCTCTACGGCCCCGAAGTCGAGGCGCACGTCGTCCAGCGATGGGTGTCGGAACTCGTGGGCGTTCACGCCGGCGTGCCGCTGGCGAAGCTGATCCAACTGGCGTTCGTCCTGTTCGTCGCAGCGTGGTGGCGGCCCTGGACAGTCTGGCTCCTCACCGCCTGCGGCCTCCTCTACTCCGCCGCCGCCGTCAGCAACCACTTCCTCCTGCTCTAACCCCGCCGAGGCTGCCCATGCCCTTGGACTACGAGCGCCGCCCGCCCCCGCCGAACGACCGCGAACCGCCACAGTGGTTCGTCCTTTGGATTTCGCTGAGCCTCGGCCTGCTGACGCTCGCCGGGTGGTTCGGCTACTGGTCGATGACCCGATGACGCCCGCCCGTCGCGCACGCTATCGCGGCTGCTATGATCCCCCACCTATGCCCACCGCCTGGTTCAACGGACAACTCGTCGACGAGGACTCCCCCCACGTCTCCCTGCGCGACACCGGCCTCCTCCACGCCGCCGGCGTCTTCACCACGATGCGCGCGACCGGCGGCCGCGTCTTCCGCCTCGAGCGGCACCTCCAGCGCCTGCGAAAGTCGAGCGAAGCACTCTTCGTCCCGCTTCAGCACTCCGACGCCGACCTCGCCTCCGCCGTCGACGACGTCCTCCGCCAGAACGACCTCACCGACGCGCGGCTGCGGCTGACTGTCACGCGCGGCCAGTCCGTGCAGGACCCGCTGCACGGCACCCACCTGACGCCCAACTGCTTCCTGACCGCCACCGACCTCCAGCCGTACCCCGCCCAGTACTACGAGCAGGGCCTGACCGTCATGCTCAGCGACGAGCAGAAGCTCAACCCGTACGACCAGCAGGCCGGGCACAAGACGCTGAACTACTTCTCGCGCCTCGCCGCCCTCCGCGAGGCCGTCCGCCGCGGCGCGGGCGAGGCCCTGTGGTTCAACGTCCACAACTACCTCCAGTCCGCCAGCGTCGCCAACGTCTTCCTCGTCACCGGCGGCGCGCTCGTCACCCCGCCGACGCCAGAAGAACTCCGCGACCCCGCCGTCGCCCAAGCCTGCCCCTACCCCAAGAGCAACATCCTCCCCGGTGTCACGCGCGAGACCGTCCTCGACCTCGCCCGCGCCGCCGGCCTCGACGTCCGCCTCGCCGCCGTGAACGTCAACCAGCTCCTCGAAGCCGACGAGGTCTTCCTGACCAACTCGATCATGGAAGTCATGCCCGTCGCCCGCATTGAACAGCACCAAGTCGGCCCCACCCCCCCCGGCCCCCTCACCCGCCGCCTGATGGACGCCTACCAGAAGGCCAAGTGCGCCGCCTGACCCACCGCCAAGTTGCCCGTACCACGGGCGCCCCGCCCGTGCTTCTCTCTTCCCGTAGCACGGGCTACCAGCCCGCGTCAGCCGGCGGCGCAAGCCGCTCCTACCTTGTAGGGTGTGCGTCAGCGCTTCAGCTCACCTTACCGCACGGCTGCAATCCTCTGCCGTGGCATGGGCATCCTGCCCATGAACGGGTGCATGAGTCGGCAAGCGACGACGGTGTGCCAACTCCGTTCAGCAGACACGGGCACGATGCCCGTGCCACCAGCGAGATTTCAGGAGCGGCTCACTGTCAGACCGCCCACCCCGCGCGCATCACACGCTCCAACCCAAGGAGCCCCGTGTGACGCCTCGCCCCCACCTCCCGTGCCCCGCATCCCGCCGGCCCACCGAGCCGCGCGGCCCGCGGGGCGGATCCGTTCGGGCCAGCGCGGGGCTCACCCCCCCAGCCCCGCGCGTTGACACGAGGTGTTTATGCGCAGGCACATCTGCGGCACCCCCGGCGAACACTGCACGGGGAGTTTGTCGTCCGTCGACAAGGAAGGCGTCCGGACGCACGCCACCGCGAAGGAGGCGTTCGCGTGCCACCGGCAGTACCTGGTCGCGATCGGCTTCAAGCCGGTCGGCACCCGGGAACTGACCGACCCGGTCGACGGGTACGTCCGCGTGCTGACGAAGAAGATCCGGTTCGGCGCCCCCGTGCGCCGCGGCAAGGGCCCCGAGAGCGGCAGCGCGATCGGGAACCGCCTGGCCGACATGGACCCCGGCGGCCTCCGCGTCGTCAGCGAGTGAAGTCCCTTACCCAACCCCCGACCCGCAACGGTCGGGGGTTTTTTGTGCGCCGACCAACCGGTCGAACCTCCATTGGCGTCCGCCCGCCCCCGGCGTTACACCTTCGTGCATGATCCTCCGCGACCTACTCGCCGAATTCGAAGCCATCGCCCCCACCGCCTACGCCGAGTCCTGGGACAACGTCGGTTTGCTCGTCGGCGACCCCACCCAGCCGATCACCCGCGCGCTGCTGGCGATCGACTACACGCCCGAAGTCGCCGCCGAGGCGGCGCGGGAGAAGTGTGAACTGGTGATCGCCTACCATCCGCCGATCTTCGCCCCGGTCAAGCGGCTGACCCCGCCGGACGTGCTGTACGAGTCGATCCGCCGGGGCGTCGCGATTTACTCCCCCCACACGGCGCTGGACGTCGCCGAGGGCGGGACGAACGATCTGCTGGCGGACGTGCTGGGTCTCGGCGACCGCCAGCCGCTCCGCCTGATCGAGCCCAAGGCCCGCGCGTACAAGCTGACCACGTTCGTCCCCGAGGCGTCGCTCGAGACCGTGGCCGAGGCGCTGTTCGACGCCGGCGCCGGCCGGATCGGCAACTACACCCGCTGCTCGTTCCGCACCGCCGGCACCGGCACGTTCGTCGGCGACGAGACCACCAACCCGACCGTGGGCGAACCGGGCAAGTTCGAGCGCGCCCCGGAGGTCAAGCTGGAAACGCTCTGCCCGATCGACCGCGTGGCCGACATCCTCACCGCCCTCCGCCACAGCCACCCCTACGAGGAACCCGCCTTCGACTTGATCAAGCTCGCCGCGCCGCTGGAAAAAGTCGGCCAGGGGCGCATCGGCGTCATGCCGCCGACGCCCGTCACCGAGCTGATCGACCGCATCAAGCGCGACCTGGCGCTGGAGCGCGTGCTCGTCGCCGGCCCCACCGCCGACGCCACGATCACCCGCGCCGCGGTCCTCGCCGGCGCCGGCCGAGAGCATTTGAAGGACGCGATCGCCCAGGGGGCCAAGCTCTACCTGACCGGCGAGATCCCCCACCACGACGCCCTCGCCGCCGCCAAGGCAGGCGTCACCGTCGTCGCCACGCTCCACAGCAACAGCGAGCGCGCCACCCTGCGCCGCCTCCGCGACCGTCTCGCTGAGGCAGCAGGAGGGGTGAACTTCCTGCTCAGCCAGCTCGATCGCGATCCGTTTGCGATCCTGTGACGCTGTCAGACGTATGACTATACTGTCGTGAGCAGGGGGCGGCGGCGGTGCCAGAAGGCGAGAAGCGATCGAGTCCTATGTCAGATCTGAAGCGAACCGAACTCTCCGTCAAGCAAGAGCGGGCGATCCTCGTCGGCGTGATCCTGCCCGACTCCACGGCCGACCCGCGCGACCCGCTGGGCGAGCTCGCGTCGCTCGCGAAGACCGCCGGCGCACAGGTCGTCGGCACGGTGATGCAGCGCCGCCAGAAGGTGGACGCCGGCACGTTCATCGGCAGCGGCAAGGTGGTCGAGATCGCCGAGCTCGCCAAGGAGCGCAAGGCCGATGTCATCCTGTTCGACAACGACCTCTCCCCCGGCCAGATCGGCGCGCTGGAGAAGACGATCAACAAGGAGCTCGGCACCGCTCACGGCGAGGGGCCGATGGTCCTCGACCGCAGCGAGCTAATCCTCGACATCTTCGCCACCCGCGCCCAGACCTACGAGGCCAAGCTGCAGGTCGAGCTGGCCCAGCTTCAGTACACCTACCCGCGCCTCGCCCGGATGTGGGGTCACTTAGAGCGCATCGCCGGCAGCGGCGCGGGCATGGGCATCGGCGCCCGCGGCCCGGGTGAAACCCAGCTCGAGACCGACCGCCGCCTGGTGCGTAAGCGCGTCGCCGCGCTCAAGGAGGAGATCGAGCACATTGCGGAGCGCAAGACGCGCCTGGTGGAGGCCCGCAACCGCGAGCACTTCACGGTCTGCGTCGTCGGCTACACCAACGCCGGCAAGAGCACGCTGTTCAACACGATCACCGCCGCCGGCACGTACGCCGACGACAAGCTGTTCGCCACGCTCGACACCAAGACCCGCGCGTGGCGCCTGGAGCGCGGCACCGAGGTGCTGCTGAGCGACACGGTCGGTTTCGTCCGCGACCTGCCGCACAACCTGGTCGCATCATTCAAGGCCACGCTCGAGGAAGCGATTCACGCCGACCTGCTTCTGCACGTCCTCGACGTCGGCCACCCCCACGCCGAGCAGCAGTTCAAGAGCGTCCACACGGTCCTCGACGAGATCGGCGCTAAGAACAAGCCCGAGATCCTCTTGCTGAACAAGATCGACACCGAGGAGGGGGAGCAGAACTACCCGTTCTGGCGCACGCTCCACCAGGACGCGATCCCGATCAGCGCGCGCACAGGTGAGGGCCTCGACAAGCTGGCGGAAGCTGTCTACCGCCACGTCCGCGGCACGCAGGTGGACGTGACGCTCGAGGCCGACGTCGCCAACGGCAAGCTGCTCGCGTTCCTCGAAAGCCACACCCGCATCCACGACCGCGCCTTCGTCGGCGACGACGGCCGGGTGCGCATCAAAGCCATCATGGGCAAGCAGACGCTGGCCGACCTTAGCCGCAACGACCAGGTCGAGATCCTGACCACCGCCGCCCCGGAGGTCCGCCCCCGCCAAACCGGCAAGTCCAACGGCCAAGACGCTGCCTGGCGCACTGCGGACGGCGACGGCTCCCCAAAGCCGTAGCGGCAAGAGCGGTCGCCCGGTATCGGCTTGTCGCACGACCACGAACGCGAGCGGGGCAGACGTGTTCAGCGTCTGCCCCGCTCGCGTTTGTCAACGGCTTGTCGCTCAGTCCTTCGAGGCGTCCTTGCCCCAGCCTTGCTCGCCGATCAACTTGACGAACCGGCAGGCGCAGACGTCCTTGGTCAGCAGTTCGGTGCCGACGCGCGTGACCTCGGTCAGCATCTGCTCCTCGTGCGGACCGATCGGGACCACGGCCTTGCCGCCGTCCTTCAGTTGACTGAGCAAGAACTGCCTCGGCAGCTTCGGCGCGCCGGCGGCGATCAGGACGCGGTCGTACGGGGCGTGCTCGGCCCAGCCCGCCGAACCGTCGCCGAACTTGAAGTGCACGTTCCGGCAGCCCAGATCGAGCAACCGCTCGAACGCCTCGTCGAGCAGCGGCTTGACGCGCTCGACGCTGTACACTTCGGCTGCCAGCCGCGACAGGATCGCCGTCTGGTAGCCGCTGCCGGTGCCGACCTCCAGCACCTTGTGGCTCGGGCGGAGGTCGAGGCGGTGGGTCATCAGCGCCACGATGTAAGGCTGGCTGATCGTCTGGCCGTGGCCGATCGGGGCGGCCTGGTCAGCGTAGGCAATGTCCGTGGAGCCGGGTTTAAAGAATTTGTCGCGGGGGACGTGCCGCATGGCCTCAACGACGTGGGCGTCGTCGATCCCGCGGTCGACCACCTGCGTGCGGATCATCCATTCCAGCGGGGAGAGTTCCCGGATCTTATTCATTCGGTTCCTGTGCCTTGTACTGCCGCCCGAGTTTACGGGCGGCCGCCGGGCTGATCTGACGCGGCCGGCACCCGCGTGACATCTTCTTATCGGCCCGGGGGAGGGGTTCTCGCCACCCGACCGGGTCGCACTTTGACCGGGGCGCCGGACGCGACTATATGGGCGACATGCGAGGTTCGCGCCCGGGTCCCGCACGACCGATTATATCCCTGACGACCGACTTCGGTCTCACCGATTCATACGCGGCCGAGATGAAGGGTGTTCTGCTCAGGGAATGCCCCGGGGCGGCGGTGGTGGACGTCACGCACGCGGTGCCGCCGCAGGACGTACTGGCGGGCGCGGTCGTGCTGGAGCGGGTCGTTCGCGCGTTCGCGGCGGCAACGATCCACGTCGCTGTGGTCGACCCGGGCGTGGGGACGGGGCGGCGGCTTCTGGTGGCCGAGGTCGGCGATCAGGTCGTACTGTGCCCGGACAACGGGCTGGTGACGTGGGCCTGGCGGCGGACGACCGGCCCGGTGCGGGCGCGCGAGCTGACCTGGCGGCCGGCGGGGGCGATCAGCGCGACGTTCCACGGGCGCGACGTTCTGGCGCCGGCGGCGGCGCGGGTGGCGGCGGGCGGGGTGGAGGCGGTGGCGGGCGCGGAGGTGGCGCCGGTGCTGCTGGACGTTTGGCCGGCGGGGGCGGGGGCGACGGAAGGAGTGGTGATCCACGTGGATCATTATGGGAACTTGACGACGAACGTGCCGGAGGAGGTTGTGTCAGGGGTGAGGGGAGTGATCGTAGAGGGACGTGACGTTGGGCACGTGCGGCGGACGTACGGGGAGGCCGGGGTGGGGGAGGTGTTGGCGCTGGTGGGGTCGAGCGGGTTGTTGGAGATTGCGGTGCGGGAGGGGAGTGCGGCGAAGGTACTGGGAGTGGGGGTGGGAGCGCGGGTGGGGATCGAGCGCTAATGCGGGTGTGCGGCTTCCGCCCATGCCACCTGGGCAGAGCGGCTTGTCCCGCGGCTTCACGGGCGGCATGCGTGGGATAGGGGCCCGCGGCGGCGGGGCAATTGACAAGGGGCGACGGGCAATTGACAACGGGCGGCATGACGACCGAGGAGTTGCGCGCGCTGGACAAGCGGCACATTTGGCATCCGTTTACTCCGATGAGCCCGTGGCTAGAGTCGGAACCGGTGGTGATCGTGGGGGGGGAGGGTTTCCACCTGATCGATTCGGAGGGGCGGCGGTACCTGGACGGGTTTTCGTCGTTGTGGTGCAACGTGCATGGGCATCGGGTGCCGGAGATCGATGCGGCCGTCCGCGGACAGCTCGATAAGGTCGCGCACAGTACGCTACTGGGGTTGGCGAATGAGCCGAGCGCCGTGTTGGCGGAGAAGCTGGTGCGGGTGGCGCCGGCGGGGTTGACGAAGGTGTTCTACAGCGACGCGGGCGCGACCGCGACGGAGATCGCCTTCAAGCTGGCGGCACAGTACTGGTTCAACGTCGGGCGGCCGGAGAAGCACGAGTTCGTCGCGTTCACCGAGGCGTACCACGGCGACACGGTAGGGGCGATGTCGGTGGGGCGGATGCCGGGGTTTCATCGGCCGTACCTGCCGCTGTTGTTCAAGGTGCACTTCGCGCCGACGCCGGGCGAGGGTTCAGGGTCTCGGAGTGACGGTTCGAGGGCGGAACCGGCGAAGCAGGAGTGCCTGGCGCGGCTCGAAGCGATCCTGCGCGGGCGCGGCGAGCGGTTGGCGGCGGTGTGCATCGAGCCGGTCGTGCAGGGGGCGGGGGGGATGATCGTCCAGCCGGACGGGTTTCTACTAGAAGTCCGGCGGCTGGCCGACCGGTACGACGTGCTCTTGATCTGCGACGAGGTGGCAACGGGGTTCGGGCGCACCGGGCGGATGTTCGCGGTCGAGCACGAGGGCGTCCGGCCCGACCTGATGACGGTGGCGAAGGGGATCACCGGCGGGTACCTGCCGCTCGCGGCGACGCTCGCGACACAGCAGATCTTTGACGCGTTCCTCGGCGCACCGGCCGAGGGGCGGACGTTTTATCACGGGCACACGTACACAGGGAATCCGCTGGCGTGCGCCGCGGCGATCGCGAACCTCGACCTCATGGAGCGTCGGGACACGGTGGGGAACGTTGCGCGGAACGCGCCGGTGCTCGCGTCGATGCTCGAGCGCCTGAAGCGCCTGCCGCACGTGGGCGACGTCCGTCAGAAGGGCTATATGGTCGGGATCGAACTGGTCAAGGACCGGGCGACCCGCGAGCCATTCGACCCGGCGCTGCGGACCGGGGCGGCGGTGTGCGCGCGGATCCGCGAGCACGGCGTGATGTTGCGGCCGCTCGGGGACGTCATCGTGCTAATGCCGCCGCCGGCCATGGGGGTGGCAGACCTGGAGACGATCGTGGCGGCGGTAGAGGCGGAGGTAGCGCGGTTGTGAACACGGCCTGAACGTGCGCCGGTATACTCGGCGGTCATGGCGGACCCAACCCAGTCGCGTCGGGAGTTGCTCCTGGTCTCGGCCGGCGCCGCCGCGGTGCTGGCCGGTGTAGCCGGTGCCCAGGAGAAGCCGGCCGCGGTGCCGCCGAAGGCGCTGGTGTTCGACCACGCCGACAAGTGGACGCGGGCAACGGGGCTAGCGGACCAGCTCGGGGCGGCGGGGTTCGTGGTGGAGGCGCTGCCGCTGGATCGGTCGCCGTTCACGCTGGACGCGGACGTGATCGCGCTGGGGTCGTTCGCTAGCGAATCCCCGGACTACAAGGCGTACGTCGGGCGGTTCGGGAAGGAACTGTACAAGTTCGTAGACCAGGGGCGGGTGCTGATCCAGTTCGCGCAGGCCGACCAGACCGAGCCGACACCGCCGTTCCTACTGACGACGCTCGGCGTCAAGCGGATCGACGCCGACTTCGACCGCGCACTGATCCTCGCGCCCGGCCACCCGCTGATGAAGGGCGTGCCGCACAAGGACGGCGTCGTGCGGTGGGACCGGGAGGACAAGCGGACGATCTGGGAGACGCTGGCCGAGGCGGACGGGTTCGAGGTCGTGATGGCGGCGGAGAAGGAGGCCGTACACCCGGCGCTGATCGAGGGGGCGTACGGGCAGGGGCGGATCGTGCTGACCGCGGTCGACTTCGACAAGACGACGCTGGCGGAGGGCGGGCGGCGGTACGGGTCGGACGCGCAGCGGGCGTTCGCGGGGGCGTTCTTCAAGAACCTGCACGCGCACGCGATCAACGTCCGCAACGGCACGACCGCGGCGCCCGTGCCGACGCCGCGAGTGCGGCCCGCGCAGGAGTTTGTGGAGGGGTCGTGGACGCTGGCGGTCATGCCGGACACGTAGGTCTACTCGCTCCGCTACCCCGGGCTGTTCTCGCTGCAGACGCACTGGATCCTGCAGAACGCCAAGCGGCAGGACATCCGCTACGCGTTCCAGCTCGTGGACATCACGAACAACAACACCATCCGCAAATGGGAGAACGCGCGGGCGGCCCTGATGCCGCTGTTCGGTCAGGTGCCGGTCGCGGTGGTCACGGGGAACCACGACTACGGCCCGTCCGGCGACGCGACCACGCGCGACACGCACTTTAACGCGTGCTTCCCGCTGAGCGAGACCGTCGGCCGGCAACCGACCTTCGGCGGCGCGATGCTGCCGGACGACCACCAAAACACTTACCACCTGTTCACCGCCGGCGGGGTCGAATGGATCGTGATCGCGCTGGAGTGGTCGCCGCGGGACGAGACCGTCGCATGGGCGAACGACGTGATCGCCCGGCATCCGGCCCGCCGCGGCATCCTGATCACGCACGCATTCGTGAACAACAACGACCTGCGGTACGACATCACCGACAAGCAGAACCCGCAGGACTTCAACCCGCACCAGTACAAGACGCCCGGCAGCAAGAACGACGGCGAGCAGCTCTGGCAGAAGCTGGTGCGGCGGCACGACTTCGCCCTCGTGCTGAACGGGCACGTCCTGGGCGACGGGGCCGGGTAAGTGGCGACGAAGACGGATAAGGGCCGCACGTGCCACCAGATGCTGTCCAACTACCAGATGCGCACGCTCGGCGGCGAGGCCTATCTGCGGCTGCTGGAGTTCCGGCCGGACGGGCGGACCGTCCATGTGAAGACCTACTCGCCGCTGTACGACAAGTACCTGACCAGCCCCGACCAGCAGTTCGCGATCACGCTCGACTGATGCTCGGCACCGCGCTAGCTTTACAGCCCGGCGAGCCGCGTCTCGGCGTCGCCGAAGCGGTCGAGCTTCACGTCCATCCGGTCCATCAGCGACAGGTACATGCTGCACAACTTGCGGTTGTCGTCGCCGGCCTTGGCGTAGTCGAGGACGCGGCCGGTCTCGAGCGTGCCGCCTAGCCCGCCGGCCAGCAGCACCGGCACCTTGCTCGAGTCGTGCTGGCTGCCCGACCACATGCTCGAGCAGAACATCAGGCAGGAGTGGTCGAGGACGGTGCCGCCCGCCTCGGGCATCGCGTCGAGCTTGGCGGCGAGGTAAGCGAGCTGGCTGCAGTAGTAGCGGGAGACGCGCTCGTACGCGTCGGAGCGGTCGTCGTGCGACGCCGAGTGGTGGGCGGCGCGGACGCCGAGGAACGGGTAGAACAGCCCGGACAAGTCACGGCAGAGGAGCAGGGTGGCGACGCGGGTCTTGTCGGTCTGGAACCCGAGCGCGACGATGTCGCACATCAGCCGCATGTGCTCGCGGATGTCCTCGGGCAGGCCATCGTCCGGACGCTTCATCGCGACGACCGGCTTGCCCCTGTCGGCCGCGCGGTCGACGGCCTTGTCCTTGTGGGCGCGCTGCGACTCGATCCGCTTCTCCACCTCCCGGACGCTGGTCAGGTACTCGTCGAGCTTCGCGCGGTCGGTCGCGCTGACCCGCTGGCCCAGCGCGGCGGCCTCGCCCTTGACGCGGTCGAGGACGCTCTGGTTGCGGCGGTCGCCGCGGTTGTCGAACAAGCTGTCGAATGCGAGCGAGGGGTACGCCTCGAGCGGCACCGGCGACGTCGCGCTCTGCCACGAGATGTGCGAGCTGTACGCCATCGAGAAGTTCGTCTCGTGGTAGCCGGTGATCGGCTGTTCGCACCCGAGCACCATGCTCGGCTGGGCCGTCTCGTCCTGGAAGCGGTTGGCGAGCACCTGGTCCATGCTGATCCCGCCCTTGAGCTCAGCGCCCTTCTGGAGGGATGCGCCGGACAGGATGTTCCCGGTCTGACCGGGGTGGATGCCGACCCCGGTCGCCGACTTGTTGAACAACCCGGTCACGAAGTTCATCTTGTGCTTGAGCGGCGCCATGGGCTCTAGGCTCTTGCCGAGCTGCATGTCCTTGCCCGAGCCCTTGGCCCACCAGTGGTCGGCGTTGATGCCGCACCCCATGAACAGCGCGGCGAACCGCTTCGGCGCGGCGGCGGGCACCCCGGCGGCCGTTACCGTCTCCGCGCCCCACACGGGAATCGACTCCAGCCACGGCAGCGCGACGGCGACCCCCGCGCCGCGCAAAAACGTGCGGCGCGACGCGGCGGACCGGGCGGGCTTTCGGACGCTCTGGTTCGAATCGGCGGCGGTCATCGGTCGTTCACTCCTTCTCGGCGGACACGGCGGCGGCGGCGGCGTCGCCGCGCTTGTTCAGAAACTGCGGACTCGTCACGATCACTTCGATTGGCCCGCCGAAGCGGTAACCGTCCCCGGCCAAGCGGTCGCGCATCGCCCGGACCGTCTGCTCGTCCGACGGCATCAGCCCGCGGCCCAGCGCGTACGCCAGCAGCTTGCGGCAGAAGTTGTCCACGAAGTCGTCCTGCCGCTTGTCGCGGAGGTACCGGGTAAGGCCGTCGAGACCCGCCCCCTCCCCCGCCCCGCCCGGGAACGCCGCGCGGGTGTCGACCGGCCGGCCGCCCAGGTCCAGCTCGCGCCGCTCGCCCACCGGGCCGTACCCCTCGAACACCAGGCCCAGCGAGTCGAACTTCTCGTGGCACGTCGCGCAGCTCTTGTCCGCGCGGTGCCGCGCAAGCGCGTCGCGGAGCGTTAGCTCGCCCAGTTTGGCCTCATCGGCTGGCAGCTCGGGCACCGCGTCCGGCGGCGCGGGGATGTGCTCGCCCAGAAGCCGGCGGGCGACCCAGTACCCGCGCTTGACCGGGCTGGTTCGCAGCCCCGGCGCGTTCTTTGTCAGGAACACCGACATCGGCAGCAGCCCGCCGCGGCCGTACCGGCGGGCGTCGTCCAGCCGCACCCACTCGGCCGGCGAGGACGCCTCGAGACTGGGCACGCCATAGTGCCGCGCTAGCGCCGCGTTCACGAACGTGTAATCGCCGTAAAGCAGGTCGAGCACCGACCCGTCCCGACCGGCCAGGTCCGCGATGAACCGCACCGGCTCCTCGAACATCGCCCGGCGGAGGTCGTCGTCGAACGACTTGAACCGCTCGCGGTCCACCGCGTTGTGCTCCTCGAACCGGCGGAAGTCCAGCCAGTTGCCGCCGAACTCCGTCGCCAGCCCCCGCGCCCGCGGATCGCGCAGCATCCGCCGGGCCTGCGCGACCAGCACCTCGGGCTGGCGTAAGTCGCCCGCCGCCGCGCGGTCCAGCAGCTCCTGGTCCGGCATGCTCGACCAGAGGAAGTAACTGAGGCGGCTGGCGAGGGCGAAGTCATTTAGCGGCCGCGCCGGGCCTTCGCCGGGGCCGGGCAGGTCGACGCGGTAGCAGAAGTGGGGCGACATCAGCACGCCGGTGATCGTGTCGCGGACGGCGTCCTCGTGGGTCAGGCCGTCCTTCTTGCGGAGCGAGCGGTAGAACCGGGCGACCCCGTCGCGCTCGGGGGGCGACAGCGGGCGGCGGTACGCCTTCTCGGCGAACGCCTGCAGCGCCGCGACGTGGGCCGGCTCGGCGTCGACGCGGGCCCGCTCCAGCCAGCGGAACGTCGCCGACATGCCCGTGAAGTAGTGGCGCATCGCCTCGAGCGCGACCGGGCTCGCGCCGTTCCGCGCCGCCTTCGCGACGTACGCCTCGGACAGCCGCCGCACCTTCTCCTCCGACGTGCAGTCCTTGTCCTCGGCCCGGAACACGTCGAACTCCGCGTCCCGCAAAAACGCCGAGTCTGTGCGCTCGAACCAGATGAACCCGGTGTACTGCCGCACCGGGGCCGCCGTTATGTAGTCGAGCTCCTGCCACAGCCGGTCGAGCTCGCGCCGCTGCGCGTCGTCGAGCACCAGGTCGTACAGCGGGCCGTCGTCCCGGAAGTACCCCATCTGGCTGTGGAAGCCCGCGCTCAGCAGCCGGCCGGTCCGCTTCTCCGACTTCTCGCGCTCGAGGTCCAGGTACACCCGGGCCCGCTCGGAGACGTAGAACGCGTCCGGGAAGATTGCGCAGAAGCGGGCGAACGAGGACTCGTTCTCGCGCAGCGCGTCCTTGCCCACCCACGCGCCCACCCGGCGGGCAACGCCCGTCCAGTCGGGCAGGCCGCCGGTCAGCACCTTCAGCGCGCCGCCCGTGTACCGCGTGCGGTTGGCGGCCAACTGACGGTTCTTCCACAGCACCAGCGGCTGTGACCCGTTATGCACCCGCGGCGCCGTCAGGTTGTTCACGCGCGGCACGAGCATCGCCCGGCGGCTGACGACGAAATCACGCATCCGCTCACAGGCCGCGCGGACATCATCCGCTCGGCCCGCATCCCACGGCAGCGCCCGCCACATCGCCTGGAGCGACACGAGCGGCCCGGCCCGCTCGGGCGGGCCGGTCAGCGTCGCCCAGACCGTCTCCAGGTACCGCGGGCTCACCCCGACTTCTGCCGCGACGTCCGCCAGCGTCGCCGTCGGCTTCCCCAGCGCCGCCCGGTGCTCGAACCGCCAGGCGGCCAGAAAGTAGTCGGCGTAGTCGGTTCGCTGCCGCTTGTAGAAGTCGACGATCCGGTTGACGCAGTACTTGTCCCGATCCGTGTCGGTCGTCACCGGGTGCGGGGCGAACTCCAGCCCGGTCGGCGTCAGCACGGCGTGGTCCGCGACGCGCCGGGCCGCCTCCAGGTACTTCTTCACAAGCGCCGGCGACATCGTCAGCGACTCGCCCGAGTTGTCGAACCCCGCCTCGTTCGCCGGGTCGACCGGGAAGGCCTTTGTCGGCCGCAGGTCCACCCCGGTCAAATCGCGCACCGTGTGGTCATACTCGGCGTTGCTCAACCGCCGCGCGAGCACCGGGCCGGGGTCGCCGGCGGTGCGCTGGGCCTCATAATCGCGGACGCCGCGGATCCACCGGGCGACCTGCCCACGTACCTCGGCCGTCGGCTGCTCCTTGGCCTTTGCCGGCGGCATGTCGCCCGACTCGATCTGCTCCAGCACGATTGCCCACCGCGGGTAGTCCTTCGCGACCGACTGCCACGTGCCGTAGGGCGTGAGGTCGAGCTCGCCCTTCGGCTTCTCCCACCCGTGGCACGAGACGCAGTACGTCTGGACGAACGGCTGCACCGTCTCGCGAAACGTTCGCTCAAGCTGCCCGGCAGCGGCGGGATCGCCGACCGGGCGGTCAGCCCGCACGCCCAGGGCGAAGGCGGCGGCGGTCACGATCAGGGGAACGATTCGCATCGGCGGGGTCGGCTCCATCTATTGCCTAACCAGCGTTACTCAACCCGCGGCGGCGACGTTGACGGACGGCGTGTGATCGCGTGGCGACACGTCGCCTGCGGGCTCCCTACCGCTCTTCGATGTACTCGCCCGGCGGCGTCGCCGCCACCGCCAACATCCTCGTCTCGCGTGCAGCAGCTTCTACGCAACGTGATCGGCCTGACGGTCCAGCAATTCATCATCCGCTCGCGCACCGCCGCCGCCGCGCGAGCACCGCGAGCGCCACCCGAAGAGCCTCCCGCACTGACCGCGACTAAGGAATCTGAAAACCGCTGCCCCGACGCCGCCGACGCGAAAATTATTGGTCGACGCCCCGCCCGATCGATGTATCATGCGGGACCACCGGCCCGTCGTACGCGGCCGCCCCATCCTTATGCCTTGGATCACCATCTCCGCGAACCACGAGGAACTGGAACGGCGCGAGCTGACGGCCGCCGTCTCCGTAGGCCGGTCGTCCGAGTGCGACGTTACGGTCCGCGACATCCTCCTCTCGCGGACGCATTGCCGCATCGAGCCAGCCACCGGCGACGGCGCGCCCAGTGGGGCGTGGCGCGTCATCGACCTCAACAGCAAGAACGGCACCCGCGTCGGCTGGCAGGGGGTGCAGAGTCACGTCCTGCGTGACGGCGACCACCTGCGCCTCGGCCGCACCCGCATCGTCTTCCACACCAGCCCGTTCGAGCCCGCGCCGCAGCGCCCGCCGCGCGCCGACCGCCTGGTCCGCCCGGCCGACCCCCATGAGGCGCTCAGCGGCACGGTCACCGACTTCGTGCTCGTCGACGAACACGACGACCCCGCCGACTCGATCCACTTCTCGTCCGACCGCCCCTACCCCCAGCCGCGCCCGCTCGAGCCCGAGTCTTACGCCGCTCCGGAGGTCGCATCCCTGCTCGAGCAACTCGCCTTCGGCCGCGACCACCGCGCCGCCGCCGACAACGGCGCCGGCCTCGCCGTCACGCAGACGCGCACCGTCGCCCGCGCGCTGCCGCGCGTGAAGCCGATCTACCGCGAGATCCGCCAGCGGTCAACCGAGCCCGACCTGTCCCTTCAAGTCGATACCGCGGCGGTGGCCGCCGCACTGCCCGAAGCGCTCCCCACCCCCACGCGCCGGCGGCGCTTTCTCGCCGCCGCCGGATGGACCGTGGCAGCCGCGTTCGCGACCGCGATCGCCGTCGGCAGCGCCTGGCTGCTGACCCTCGCCCCCTAGCGTCCCCCTGACCTCGTTTCTGAAACGGAGTGGCCCGGTCTGCACGCACAGGCTAGAGCGCCGCCCCGGAACCGACCCCGCGCAACGTGTGTAAACGGGCTCTCAATCGCCACCCGAGTCGCCTCGGGAGCGCCCGCAGCGACTCGGTCACCTTTATCCCCGCACAGCCCCGTCACTCACCCCTGCGCCGGCTCGATCACTGCCGTCATCGGCCCCGCGCTCCGCTCGAGCCGCCAGTCCGCGCCGTATCCCAGAATTTGGTCGCGCTTGAGCTCCGCCAGTTCCTTGTGCGTCGTCATGACGATCACCCGGCCGCTGGTATCCACCGTCTTCGCCAGCTCGTACCCTTTCTGTTCTGGGTACGCGAACACCTTGCCGAGCATCTCGACCACGTAGTCGTAGGTGTGGTCGTTGTCGTCGAGAAGCACGACGTTGAACGGCGGAAGCTGCTTGTGCCTCGGCTTGCGTTTGGGCGCGGACTTAACCCGCTTCTTCGCCGCCGTCTTCGGCTCGGTCGTCGCCCCCTCGTCTGGTTTTTTGGACTCTGCCATCCCGGTACTCCTTGGCCGGTGGATAGTGTGGTTCCGCGCTGCCCCGGACGCAACAAAAATTCTCTCGCCGCGCCGGTTTCACGCACGCCCGACGGCGGAATCTTGCCAAGGCGTAGGAGTGAGCGCGAGTAAGGTGCGTTTCAGCACGCGGCGTCCACAGTGCCAAAGTTCGCGTGCCGACGCCCGCGGCACAAGTTCCGACGCCCGCTCACTTCATCTTCGCGATGATCGCGTCCGCGAACTCGTTCGTCCCCGCCCCTCCCCCCAAGTCGCGCGTCAACGTCTTCCCCTCCGCCAGCACCGCGTTGTACGCCCCCTTGACCTTCTCCGCGAGCGCCTCCTCGTGCAGGTGGTTGAGCATCATCACGCCCGACATGATCACCGCCAGCGGGTTCGCCACACCCTTTCCGGCAATGTCCGGCGCGCTCCCGTGCACCGCCTCGAACACCGCCGCCTCGTCCCCGATGTTCGCGCCCGGCGTCACGCCCAGCCCGCCGACCAGCCCCGCGCACAAGTCGCTGACTAGGTCGCCGTACAAGTTCTCCATCAGCAGGACGTCGAACTTCGTCGGGTCCTGGATCAGCTTCATGCACCCCGCGTCGATGATCACCTCGCGGTACTCGATGTTCGGGTACTCGTCCTCGGAGATCTTCTGCGCGCACTTGAGGAACAGCCCGTCCGTCAGCTTCATGATGTTCGCCTTGTGGAACACCGTCAGCGACTTGCGGCGGCGCTTGGTCGCGTACCGGAACGCGTACCGCGCGATCCGCATGCACGCCGCCTCCGACGCGACCTTCAGCGACGTAACCACCCCGGGCACGACTTCGCTCTCGATCCCGCTGTACAGCCCCTCGGTGTTCTCGCGGACGATCACCATGTCCACGTCGTCGTACCGCGTCTTGATCCCCGGCATCGACCGCACCGGTCGCACCGCCGCGTACAGGTTCAGCTTTTGCCGCAGTTGCACGTTGACGCTCTTGAACCCCTTGCCGACGGGCGTCGTCACCGGCCCTTTGAGCGCCACCCGGTGCGCCCGGATCGCCGCCAGCGTCCGCTCCGGCAGGACGTTGTCAAACCCCTGCTCCAGCGCGGTCGCGCCTGCCGGCAGGTCGACCCAGTCGACGCTCAACCCCGACGCCTCGAGCACCCGCCGCGCCGCCGCGGTCACCTCCGGGCCGATGCCGTCACCCGGGATCAGGACGATCGTGTGCTTCGCCATCTGCGCAACGCTCCTTCGCGGTCAAAGTACCGGCCCCAATGATAGTGACCGGCCCGCGAAGGGGAAGGCGGAACCAGAGATCAAGCTTGGCGGGGAACCGGGGCTGCAGAGTGCCGCGTCGTGGCACTCCCCATCGCTCATCCGACCCATTCGCGGAGGCGCTCGATGAGCTGGGCACCCTGGACGGGCTTGGGGAAGAAGTAGGTGGCGCCCACGTGGGGGAGGCTGTTCAGGGTCTGCATCGACGTGTCGCCGCTGAGGATGATCAAAGGGACGTCGGGCCCGAGCAGGTCGCGCAGGCGCTGGGTCAGCACCAGGCCGTTGATATCGGGGAGGTGGATGTCGATGACGGCGGCGTCGGGGCGGTGCTGGGCGGCGTGCTTGAGCGCGGGGAGGCCGCCGTCGAACGTCGCGACGTGGTAACCAGCGTTGGCGAGCATCACGCGCAGCGCGGCGGTCACGAGGTGGCTGTCATCGACGATCAATATCGATCGCCCGACGGGGACGTCGGTCTGCGGGTGGTTCTGCGTCGCCGTTTCCAAGAGCACCTCCACGCGGCGGATATTAGGGGCGCGGTCGGGCGGCGGGAACGGGAAAAGTTGGCGTGATGACGTATCGTCCTGCGTCGTGACGATTCGGTGCACCGGCTGTGGGAATCTGGATAGGATGGACGTCTTGGAGGTGTGGTCTTGACGCGTTCAGCTCGTCCGCAGTTGAGGTTCCTGCTTCGTTGGGCCGTGGCGGTTCTCGTCGGCTCTGTGACTCCCGGCACGGTTCGGGCGGCGGTGATCTTCGCGCCGCCGGACGACGCGCCGGACGCGGCGACGGAACTGAAAACGATCGAGCGCGAGCTGGCGGACCGGAAGTTCGCCGCCGCGGCGACGCGGCTCGACGCGCTGCTGGCGGCGCGCGGGGATCTGCTGGCGAACCTGACCGAGGGTACGTTGACCTCGGTCGCCGCCTGGGTGGACGGGCTGCCGCCGGACGTGCGCGAGGGGGTGGCGGCGGAGTACGCGAAGTCATTCGCGACGCCGGCGAAGCGGATGCTGGAGTCGCTGCACGCGTCGCGGGTGCCGAAACCGGAGGACCTGTACGCGCTCGCCCGGCGGTACCCGATGACGCCCGCCGCGGGGGAGGCGCTAGCGGGGGCGGGGGACCTGTCGCTGCGGCTGGGGGATCTACCAGCCGCGCAGGCGTTCTACGAGCTGGCGCTGCGCGAGGGCCCGGCCGCGGTGGACGAGGCGCGGGCGGCGCGGCTCGAATCGTTGCGGAAGATCAACGGCGGCACACCGGTGCCGCCACCCACAGACCTGGGCGAGCCGGCGCGGCGGGTGCCGGCCGAGCGCCTACCGCTCGCGGGGCCGGCACCGTTCGACGCGACGTGGTACGGGAGCCCATCCGCGGCGGATCAAACGAAGTTCTTCCCCGCGGCGTACGACGACCGCATGCTGCTGGCGACGTGGCGCGGGGTGGCGATGTTCCGCGGGGAGGCGGGGCAGCTCGTGTGGCGGTCAGCGCACCCGAAGCCGGTTGGCGGGTTCTGGGCCGACCGCAGCCCGGCGGGCGGGCGCGGGGCACTGTTCGCGCCGGCGGCGCTGTGCGACGTGCACGGGCGGCCGGTCGTCGTCGTCGCGCGGTACCCGGGCGCGGCGAACGACGGGCAGTACGTGCTGCACGGCCTGAGCGCGGCGGACGGCGGAACGCTCTGGACCACCGAAACGACCGACCAGCGCAAGGACGTCAGCTACGCCGGGCTGCCCGTGGTCAGCGGGCGGTACGTGTACAGCCTGGCGGTGGCGAAGACGGGGTTCTCGAGCGGGACGTTGATCTTGTCGGCGGTGGACGCGACGACGGGCGCGGCGCTGTGGCAGACGGCGCTGGGATCGGTGGTCGAGCAGGGGGACGCGCGGGCGGGAGACCGAAAGCGCGGGCGGGCCGAGCCGTTGAACGTCGAGTCGTTCGCGGAGCTGTCGGAGCCGGCGGTGGCGGGGGACCTGGTGTATGTCGCGCCGAACTGCGGGTCGATCATTGCGGTCGGGCGGTTCGACGGCAAGGTGCGATGGGTGCACGTCTACCGCGAGCCGCCGCTGCCGGACGGACGGGAGCTCAAGGTGCGGCCGAACCGGTGGCTGGAGGCGCGGGACGCGGAGCGGGCGCAGCGGGTGCGATACCGGTCGACGCCGGCGGTGTGCGGCGACGTGGTGGTCGCGATGCCGCAGGACGTCCCGGCGCTGATCGCGGTCGACCGGGCGGGCGGGCGGCGACTCTGGGACACGGACCTCCACGAGGGCTTCGGGCTGGCAGGCGCGAGCGGAAACGTCGCGGTGCTTTGCGGGGCGCAGGTGAGCGGCATCGACGCGGTCACGGCGAAGTTGAAGTGGAAGTACGCGCCACGCGGCGGGGCGGCGGTCACCGGGCCGGCGGTGGTGGTCGGGCAGACGGTGGTGGTCCCGCTCACCGGGGGGACGGTGCAGCTCGACGCCAGCAACGGGACGGAACGGGCGGCGTACGCGGTGCCGAACGTGCGACGGGCGCTACAGTCGGCGGAGGCGAAGCAGGTGCTGACCGAGGGCGGGGCGACGCGGGCGTTCGGGGTGCCGCAGCGGTAAGACAGTCCGATTTACGATAAGGAAGCTTGCACCTTCCCTCCGACGGCGCTAGGGCGGGTGGTGCGACCGCTAACTGCACGTGCGAAAGGGTCAGCGCGGCATAAAGGCCAGTGGTGCAGGGTTCAACATGCACCTTGGGCTCAGGTATAGTCTGAGTCGTGTCCCGCGGGCGCGGTGTCCGATGCGCCGCCGGGTACGATCCTCCAACGTCCGCGCGTCTTGATTATTCCTCTCCCGCTCCCTTTAACGGTTGAAAGGGCGATTATGTCGAGCACGACCGCCACCGCACAGCCCAAACAAAAAATCGACGACGCCGACCTCCAGGCGGTCGAGAACCTGAAGACCGCCCACGCCGCGATCAAGACCGAACTGGCCAAGGTGATCGTCGGGCAGGAGAAGGTGATCGACGAGATTTTGATCTCGATCTTCACGCGGAGCCACGCGCTGCTGGTCGGCGTCCCTGGGCTGGCCAAGACGCTGATGATCTCGACGCTCGCCCAGGCGCTGCACCTGTCGTTCAAGCGGATCCAGTTCACGCCCGACCTGATGCCGTCCGACATCACCGGCACCGAGGTGATCTACCAGGACCAGCAGACCGGCGAGCGGCAGTTCAAGTTCCTCAAGGGGCCGATCTTCGCCAACATCATCCTCGCCGACGAGATCAACCGCACGCCGCCCAAGACGCAGGCCGCGATGCTCGAGGCGATGCAGGAGCGGAAGGTGACGGTCGGCGGGCAGGATCACAAGCTGCCCGACCCGTTCTTCGTCCTCGCGACGCAGAACCCGGTCGAGCAGGAAGGCACCTACCCGCTGCCCGAGGCCCAGCTCGACCGCTTCCTGTTCATGATCCACGTCGACTACCCGTCGACCGCCGAGGAGCGGGCGATCATGCGGATGGCCAGCGGCGTGTCGATGGGCAAGGCCGAGCCCGTGCTGACGGCGGAGAACATCCTCGCGCTGCAAAACACGGTGCGGCGGATGCCGGTCAGCGAGCACGTGCTGGGATACGCCCAGCGGCTGGTCGCGGTGACCCGCCCCCGGACGACGGAGTGCCTCGACTTCTGCAAGAAGTGGCTGACCTGGGGCGCCGGCCCCCGCGCGAGTTTGAACCTGGTGCTGGCGGCGAAGGCGCACGCGATCCTGCGCGGCCAGTTCCACGTCGGCGTTGACGACGTCGCGGCCGTCGCGCTGTCGATCTTCCGCCACCGCATCATCCCCAACTTCGCCGCCCAGAGCGAGGGCGTGACGGCCGACGACATCACGCGGAAGATCTTGGACACGATCCCGCGGAACGCGAAGTTCGATTGAAGGGAGTAGGCGGTAGGCAGCATGGCTAAACAGCAGACAGGCCTGCTCGATCCCGAGACGATCAACCGCGCCGAGGCGCTCGGCCTGCACGCGCGGTACGTGGTCGAAGGGTACATGGCCGGCGAGCACAAGTCGCCGTTCCGGGGGTTCGCGGTCGAGTTCACGCAGCACCGCGAGTACGTCCCCGGCGACGACATCCGTCACCTGGACTGGAAGGTGCTGGGGCGGACCGACCGGTACTACCTCAAGCAGTACGAGCAGGAGACGAACTACGTCGCCCACCTCGTGCTCGACGGCAGCGAGTCGATGAAGTACGGGTCGGTCGGGCGGCCGGGCGGGGCCAAGGTCACGAAGCTGCAGTACGGCAAGGCGCTAGCCGCCTGCCTGTCCTACCTGATCCTGCACCAGCGCGACGCCGTCGCGGTCGGGCTGTTCGACACGACGATGCGGAACTTCGTCCCCCGCACCGGCAATCTCGCGTCGATCCACAACATCATGAACACGCTCGCAGCGTTCGAGCCGCTTGAGCAGACGAACATCGCCAGCGTCCTGCACACGCTCGCCGGCACGATCAAGCGCAAGGGGATCACGATCGTCATCAGCGATTTGTTCGACGACGAGGCCAAGGTGCTGGACGGGATCCAGCACATCCGCTTCGGCGGCAGCGAGGTCGTCGTCTTCCACGTGATGGACCCGTACGAGCTCGAGTTCCCGTTCAACGGCCTGGTCGAGTTCGAGGGGCTCGAGGCGATCCCGAAGGTGATGACCCGCCCGCGCGAGATCAAGAAGAGCTACCTCCGCGAGGTCGCCGCCTTCCAGCAGCGCCTCCGCGAGGGGTGCGAGCGGCAGAACACGCACTACCAACTGGTCAATACCGCCCAGCCGCTGCACGAGATGCTGAGCGCCTACTTAGCGTTCCGGCTGCGGACGCACACGAGATGAGTAAAACGTGAAGACGTAAAGCGTGAGGGGCCGGTCGGTGTTTTGTTACGTTTCACGTCTTCACGTTTAACGCCTCGGACTCCCTATGCTTCTCAACCCCCTCATGGCCTGGATCGGAGCGGGCGCCGTCTCGGTGCCGATCCTGATCCACCTGCTGAACAAGCGGAAGTTCGAGAAGGTCGTCTGGGCCGCGATGCGGTTCCTGAACGTCAGCGTCGAGCAGAACCAGCGGCGGCTGCAGATCGAGGACCTGCTGCTGCTGATCCTCCGGTGCCTGCTGCTGCTCCTGCTCGGGCTCGCGCTCGCCCGGCCGACGCTCCGCGCGCTCGGCGGGGCCGGGTGGTTCGGGCAGCAGAAGGTTAGCGCGGTTGTCCTGCTCGACAACTCCTACTCGATGTCCGCCACCGACGGCGCCAAGAGCCGGTTCGAGATGGCGAAGGACGCGGCCGACCAGGCGATCGCGTCGCTGCCGACCGGGTCGGCCGTCTCCGTCCTGTTCGCGTCGGACTACGTCCCGAACGGCCCGATCCCCGAGCCGACGTTCGACCTCGGCCTGGCGCGCAAGACGGTCAAGGAGGCCAAGCTCTCCGACCGCGCGACGAACATGTACCCGGCCGTCCGCAAAGCCGTTGAGACGCTGACCGACCGCCGCGCGGGGGCGCGCGAGATCTACCTGATCACCGACACGCAGGCCTTGGGCTGGAAGCAGTTCAACGACATCCGCAACGCCCTCGAAGAGGTGCGCAAGGACGTGCACCCCCACGTGCTGCTGGTCGGCTCGCCGGAGGACCAGAACATCGGCATCTCCGACCTCAGGCTGGTCAGCGGGCCCGCGGTCGTCGGCTACCCGCTCCACTTCGAGGTCCAGCTCACGAACTACGGCAAGCGCGAGGCGCGCGACGTCCGCGTCAAGCTCCGCGTCGACGCCGAGCAGCCCAGCGACGAGGGGTCGGTCGACGTGATCCCGCCCGGGTCGTCCAAGAGCCTGTCGCTTTTCGCCAAGTTCAAGACCGAGGGCGGGCACAGCGTGACCGCCGAGACCGAGCACGACCACCTGCCCGCCGACGACCGCCGCACGCTCGCCGTCCGCGCGCTAACCCAGGTCAAGATCCTGCTGGTCGACGGCGACCCGGGCGCGGGCGGCCGCGAGTCCGAGGTCTTCTACCTTCGCAACGCGCTCGTCCCCGTGCCGCGGCCGGAGGTCGAGCAGTACTACAACAAGGTCACGACGATCACCTCGCAGGAGCTCGACACCGCCAAGCTCGACCAGTACGACGCGGTCTTCCTCGCCAACGTCACCGACTTCCCCGACGCGACGCTGGCCGCGTTCGCCGACTACCTGAAGCGCGGCGGCGGGCTGGTCTTCTTCCCCGGCGACAACGTCAACGTCAACCAGTACAACAACACGCTGGCGAAGAAACTCCAACTCCTGCCCGCCACGCTCGGCGAGCCGCTCGGCGACGCGTCGAAGGACGACCAGTTCGTCCTCCTCCAGGACAAGAACTTCGAGCACCCGATCGCCAAGCTGTGGAACGACCCGGCGTCGTCCGGCACGCTGAACGTCCACTTCTACAAGCGGTTCGACCTCGCCCCGCTCGGCAGCGAGAAGGACGGCCCGGAGACGACCAAGGCGGCGGACGGCACCGAGGTCGGCCGCCCGCGCGCCGTCCTGCGGTACCAGGACGGCAAGCCGGCGATGATGGAGCGGACGTGGGGCGCCGGCCGCGTCGTACTGTTCGCGAGCACGGCCGACACGTCGTGGAACGATTTGGGCGCCCGCCCGCACGTGTTCATCCCGCTCGTCCACCGCACGCTGGGCGCGATCGTCAGCCGGCAGGACGACGGGCTGAACGTGAAGGTCGGCGACCGGTTCGCGTGGCGCGCGGACGTGCGGCTGGTCGGCCGGGAGGCGCTGGTCGCCCGGCCCGGCGTCGACCTGAACGACGCCGCCGCCGTCGAGCCGCGGAAGATCGGGCTGGCCGGCAGCGCCCCGTTGCTGACGTACGACGATACGAGCTACGCCGGCGCGTACCACGTGCGCGTCGGCGGCGAAGACCCGATCAACCTCGTGTTCGCCGCCCAACCGGACGCCGAGGAGAGCCGGCTGGAGGAACTCGATCAACCCCGGGTTGACGACCTGGCGAAGGTCGCCGACGTCACCCGCTGGCAGACCACGCAGAACCTGACCGACGCCCTCCAGAAGAAGCGCGTCGGCACCGAGCTTTGGAAATACTTGGCGCTGGCGGCCCTGGCGCTGGCCACCGCGGAGACCGTCCTGGCCCACTACTTCAGCAAAGCGAAATGATCCACGAAGGACACGAAGGAATGCGGGAGAAGGACGGAACTGCACGGTCGTTCAGCCCGTCAGCCACCCACCGTCTCTCGGTTCTTATTCCGCTTCGTGCCCTTCGTGCCCTTCGTGGTTAACCCCCCATGTACGACTTCTTCCTCAAATTGATGGGCGTTCCCGCCGAGCAGGTCTCGCGGATCGCCGACAGCCGCCTCCGGTTCCGCGGCGACATCGCGCTCGAGTGGATCATCCTCGCTGCGATCGTCCTGGGGGTCACCGTCTTCCTGATGTACCGGAAGGCCGCCCCGGACCTGTCCCCCGGCAAGAAGTACACGCTCGCGACGCTCCGCACCGTGTTCCTCGTCCTGATCCTCGTGCTGCTGATGCGGCCGGTCTGGGCGTTCGTGATCGAGAGCAGCGTCCGCCGCGAGCTCGTCGTGATGCTCGACACCTCGACCAGCATGAAGATCGAGGACCCGCGGAGCGACGCCGACGACCAGAAGCGCGTCGCGCTCGCCCGGGCCGTGCTCGACCCGACCAAGGGCCTGAACCAGACGCTGCCCGCCAACGCCGGCCTCGACAAGGTCAGCCGACTCGACGTCGTCAAGGCAGTGCTGAAGAGCGACAAGTTCGACCTGATGCCGCGGCTGGCCAAGGACTACAACGTCGACACGTTCACGTTCGACGCCGCCCTGACCGACCTCCCCGCCGCCAGCTTCCGCCAGCTCCCCCCCGAGTCCGGCGCGGCCCCCGCCGCAGCGACGCAGCCCACCAAGCCGTCCGAGGCCGCGTGGGTCGACAAGCTCGCCGCCAACGGCCAGCAGACCGCGCTCGGCGACGCCGTCCGCGCGGTCGTCGCCCGCAAGCGCGGCCAGCCGATGGCCGGCATGGTGTTGGTCACCGACGGCGCGAACAACGCCGGCGCCGACCCCCGCGCCGCCGCCCAGATCGCCAAGGACGCGCGGGTCCCGCTATACATCTACGGCGTCGGTATCACGTCCCCGAAGAACCTGATCGTCGGCAACATCTTCGCGCCGGAGATCTCGTTCGTGAAGGACGAGGTGCCGGTCACTGTCCGCGTCCGCTCGCAGGGCGTCCCCGCCGCCCGCGTCACGCTGAAGATGGTCGACGCCAACGGCGGCGAAGAGCAGGTCGACGCCAAGGACGTCTCGTTCGACGCCGACGGCGAGCCCGCCGTCTCCCTCAAGTTCACGCCTAAGACCAAGGGCGAGTTCACGCTGAAGGCCGTCGTCGAGCCGTCGGACGGCGGCGTCGTCGAGCTGACGAAGGACGACAACCAGTCCGCCCAGGCACTCCGCGTGATCGACAGCAAGATCAAGGTGCTGCTGGTCGACAACGCGCCGCGGTGGGAGTTCAAGTACCTGATGGCGCAGTTGATCCGCGACCGCCGGGTCGACGTGAAGGTCGTCCTGCTCGAAGGGTCGGCCGGCCTGGCGCGGACGAAGGACTCCCCCTACCTCGAGCAGTTCCCCGCGACCAAGGAAGAACTGTTCAAGTACGACCTGGTCATGCTCGGCGACGTCGATTCCAAGGCACTGACCTCCGGGCAGATCGAGGCGCTCGAGGAGTTCGTCGCGAAGTTCGGCGGCGGCCTCGCCGTGATCGCCGGCAAGAAGAGCAACCCCTGGACCTACCGCAAGACGCCGCTCGAGAAGATGCTCCCGGTCGAGATCGAGGGCGGGTCGACGATGGCCTTTGCCGGCGCGGGCGCGGAGGAGGTCGCCGACAAGCCCGTCCGCCTCGAGCTGACCGCCGCCGGCAAGCGCACCCCGATGCTCCGCCTCGCCGCCGACGACGCGGCCAGCGAGCGCCTGTGGGCCAAGCTCCCGCCGATCTACTGGATCGCCCCCGTCGCCCGCGCCAAGCCCGCCGCCGAGGTCTTCCTCGTCGACCCCAGCCCCACCCGCTCGACCCGCTACGGCAAGATGCCCGTCGTCGCCGCCCAGCAGTACGGCATGGGCCAGGTCATGTGGGTCGGCACCGACAACACCTGGCGGTGGCGCAAGAACAAGGGCGACGAACAGTACGTCACCCTCTGGGGCCAGGTGATCCAGCGGCTAGCCCTCCCCCACCTCCTCGGCGCGTCTAAGCGGACGCAGCTTACGCTGGATAAGAAAGAGTACGTTACCAACGAGAAGGTTAACCTTTACGCACGACTTTATACGGAAACTTACGCGCCGATCACGCAGGATAAGGTTAAGGCCTTTGTCACCGAGACCGGCCCGGACGACCCCCGCGCGCGAGAGGTCGTCCTTCGCCCGCTCCCGGATCAGCCGGGTATGTACCGTGCTGAGTTCAATGCGCCGGAGAAGGCCGCCCCGTACAAGCTGTTTGTTGACTTGGACAAGGGGACGCTGGTGGACCTGCCCGTGGCCGAGCCGAAGATGGAGCCCGGCGAGAACGCGTTGAACCAGGAACTGCTGGAGTCGCTGGCCAAGTCGACTGGCGGCAAGTTCGTCCGCGAGGAGGATCTTTACGCCCTCCCGGACCAAATCAAGGCCGAGGCCCCGAAGGTGATCACCAACCTCGAGGTCGAGTTCTGGACGAGCCCGCTGTACTACTTCCTGATGCTGGCGGTCGTGTCGGCGGAGTGGGTGATGCGGAAGATGGTGCAGTTGAAGTGAGCGAAGTGAGCCCATGAGCCAGATCCTCCAATCCAAGATCTCCACGGTTCGCCGGAAGCACGTCGGCGTGGCGGCGGCGACGGGCGTCGCGGCGGCGGTCGGGGCGTTCGTGCTGCTGCTCGCGCTGTCGATGCTGCTCGACTTCTGGCTCGACCTGTCCTGGACGGCCCGGGCGGCGCTGCTTGCGGTCAACCTGGCGGCGGTCGTGTCGCTGCTGCTGTACGCGGTCGTCGGCCCGGTGCTGTACGGGCCGGACGACGACGAGATCGCGCTGATGGTCGAGGACGCCGAGCCCGCGTTCCGCACCCGCCTGATCGCGTCGGTCCAGCTGTCTCGAGCGCAGGCCGCCCCGGCCGGCGCGTCGACGTCGCTGATCCGCGCGATGGTCGCCCAGGCCGAGAGCCTCGCCGGCCCGATGGACTTCGCCCGCGTGGTCAAGACCGACGCGCTGCTGCGGATCGTCGTGACCTCGCTGCTGATCGTGATCGTCGCCGTCGGCACGTACGCGTATGGCCGGCCCGCGTCGGCGGACCTGCTGTCGCGCGCGTTCCTGTCGAACACGCCGGTGCCGCGCAAGACCCGCGTCGTCCCGGTGACGACGAACTTGCTGATCGCCCGCGGCGACAGTGTCGAGATCCTCGCGCTCGCCGACGGCACGTACCCGCCGGAGGACCGCCGCCTGCTCCACGTCCGCACGACGCCGGACGACAAGGCCCAGGCCCCGCGCAAGCAGGACTTCACGCTGTCCCCGGTCAAGGCCGACGCGCAGCGGCTGGAGCAGATCAAGCAGCGCGTCCGCGACGCCGCCGCCTCCGGTGGCCGCCCGCAGGAGGCGACCGCCGTGCTGCTCCAGCGGCTGGACGCCGAGAAGGACGGCGCCCCGCTGTTCGCGGCGACGATCGAGAACGTCCAGGAGCCGTTCGAGTACACGATCCGCCTGAACGACGGCGAATCCGAGAAGTTCGCCGTCCGCGTGATGCCCCGCCCGGCGGTCACGCGCGTCGACACGACGCAGGTCTACCCCGGCTACACCGGCCGGGCCCCCGAGCCGCGCAAGCCGGGCGACCTGACGCTGCTCCAGGGCTCGAAGCTCCAACTCGCCGTCGCGGTCAACAAGACGCTGAAGCGGCCGGCCGGCCCGAACGAGAAGCCGAACTTCGTCCACCTGATCGGCGTGGACCGGGACGTGCCGCTTCGGGTCGACGACAAGAACGCGCAGCTCCTGACCGGCGAGATCGACCTCCCGAAAGGCACGACCGGCTTCTCGATCAACCTGACCGACGAGTACGGCCTGAAGTCGCGCGACCCGGCGATCTACCGCGTCGACCTGATCCCCGACAAGGCCCCGACCGTCCGGATCACGCTCCCGACCCGCAAGGAGATTCCGCTGGTCCGCGAGGGACGGCAGCGCGTCGCGTTCGAGGCCGTCGACGACTTCGCGATCGGCGCCGCCACCCTGAAGTACAAGGTTGATGACGGCGAGGAACGCTCGGTCAAGCTCGACCTCCAGGGCAAGACCCCGCGCAGCTTCCCCGGCGCGTACGACTGGAAGCTGGCCGACGTCCAACCCGCCAGCGCGACCCGCCCGATGCTCGAGGGGAGCGTGATCGAGTACTGGGTCGAGGTCGAGGACACCCGCACCGCCGACTTCGGCGGCCCGAACAAGGGCGCGTCCGACCATTACATGATCCGCGTCGTCTCCGAGCCGGAGTTGCGCGGGATCCTCGCCGCCCGCATCGCCGACATCGGCTCGGGCCTCCGCACGGCTGCCGAAGACCAGGAAGCTGTCGCCAACCGGGTCGGCACCCTGCTCCTCGAGCGCCAGCCCGACCCGCAGCCCGCGCTCCCGGCACCGGAATGACGGTTAACTGATTGTCTTGAAGCCAGTTATAGGTTGCACGGGAGGTTCGGGTGGAATCGCGGCCCACGCCACATTTCCTCCCGACCGCAGTAAACTATCACAGGACGTCGATCGTCCAACGGGCCAAAGTCCGCGGTCAGCCCTTGCTCCGGCGACTCGCCCACCCTGCGTCCGCCTCGAAGGAGAATCCGCGATGAACAAGTCCGCCCGCACGCTGGCCCTGGCCGTCACGCTCGCCTCGCAGGCCTTGTGGGTTGCCGCGCCGGTGCTCACCGCGTCGCGCGCCCACGCCGCCCCGGCGCCGGCCCCCCAGCCGCTCGACCAGCGGGTGCGCGACTCCGAGCGCCGCCAGCAGCAGATCCGCACGCAGACCCAGCGGATCGGTGAGGAACTGGGCGCGATCATCTCCGAGTTCGACAACAACGGCCTGGGCGAAGGCGAGGACGTCAAGGTCCTCCGCGCGATCAAGAACGTGCTCGGGAAGCTGTCGGACAAGGAGATGGCCCGCGTGATCGACCTGCTCGGCGCCGCCCGCGCCGGGGACGACGTGACGCGGAACAAGTCGAAGGTCGCCGAGGCGTTCGGCGGGCAGAAGACGATCGTCGTCGAGCTCCGCCAGCTGTTGCTCGAGTACCAGCGGCAGCAGGAGCTGTACGAGCTGTCGCTGCGGTTCGCCCAGCTCGCCACCCGCCAGAACGGCAACCTGAAGGAGGCCAAGCGGCTGGTCCGCCAGGCCGAGGGGCGGAGCCTCGACCGGTTCGACGAGGGGCAAAAGATCAGTCTGAGCGTGCACCGGGACGAGCAGGCGGCGATCCGCGACGAGGCGCTGGCGGTGATCGGCCGGCTCGCCGGGCTGGCGAAGGACAGCGAGTCCGCGACGGCCGAGCGGCTGAACGCGTCGCTCCAGGCGGCGCAGAAGGGGAAGGTCGAGGAGTCGCTCCGCGGCGCGGTGGACGAGCTCAAGGCCGGCGCGCTGTTCCGCGCGGCGACCAGCCAGAAGAACTCGCGCGACCAGCTCCGCGAGCTGTCGCGGCTCGTCGCGCCGACGCGCGACACGCAGGAGGTCCTGCGGCAGGCCGCCGCCGAGCTCGAGCGGCTGATCATCGAGCAGTCGCAGACGACGGCCGTCACCCGGGCGCTGACGTCGCAGGCGATGGAGCGCGACAAGGAGGCGCGGTTCGAGGTCGAGGACCGCCAGGCCGACGTCGTCGACCGCACCGACATGGTCAAGCGGGACATCGAGCACGTCTGCCCGCTCGGCGCCGAGCAGTCCAAGAAGGCCGAGGACCGCATGCAGGAGGCGCGGTCGCAGATCCTGGAGAAGAAGCGGGACGACGCGACGAAGTCGCAGGCCCAGGCCGTCGTCCACCTCGACGCCGCCCGCAAGCTGGTGCTCGAGGAGCTCAACCGCCAGGAGAAGCGCGAGGAGACGCCGGTCGACAAGCTCGCCGCCGCCAAGGAGCTCAAGGAGAAGGTCGCCGAGCTGAAGAAGGAGCAGGAGGAGCTGAAGAAGCAGACCGAGGCGACCAAGGACTTGACCAAGAAGGACAAGCCGGCGGACAAGCTCGCCGAGCTCTCGCCGAACCAGGCGAAGCTGCAGACCGAGGCCCGGGAGCTGCAGCCGCAGACGGCGGCCGAGAGTGTGCCGGCGGCGGACGCGATCGCCGAGGCGGCGAAGGAGATGGGCAAGGCCCAGGCCGCGATCGACAAGGCGGCGGCGGAGAAGAAGGACGCGGCGAAGGTCGAGCAGGCGACCGCCCCGCAGCAGGCGGCGATCGACAACCTCGCGAAGGCCGAGAAGCTGCTCGACAAGCAGATCGCGGACCTTCAGCAGGCGCAGGCCGATTTGGACAAGCTCCAGGAGGCCCGCGACAAGGTCGCCGAGCTGATCAAGAACGAGACGAAGATCGAATTGGCGACCGCGAAGGCCGAGGCCGTTCAGAAGGCGGCAGACCCCGCGAAGGCGGCGGACGCCGCGAAGCCGGAAGGCGCGGACGCGAAGCCCAAGGGCGCCGAAGCAAAGCCGCAAGGCGCGGACGCGAAGCCCCAAGGCGCGGACGCCAAGCCGCAGAATGCCGGGGCGAATCCGGAGGGCGCGGATGCGAAGCCGCAGGCGGGCGATCAGAAGCCGGGGGCCGCGGATCCGAAGGCCGCCGCGCAGGCCGCCGCCGACGCTAAGGCGCTGGCGACGGAGCAGGCGGCGAACGCCGACGCCGCCGCGAAGGCCGCCGCCGAGCTCCCGCAGGCCGGCGCCGCGGCGGCGAAGCCGCTCGAGGCGGCCAAGGGCGAGATGCAGCAGGCCGCCGGCGACCTCCAGAAGGGCGACGCCGCCGGCGCCCGCCCGGACGAGAAGGAGGCGATCGCGAACCTCGAGCAGGCGAAGGACGCGCTGGACAAGAAGATCGGCGAGCTCCAGCAGCAGCTCGGCCAGCCGGCCGACGCCCAGGCTGCCGCCAACGCCGGGCTCGCCGAGGCGATCGCCAAGGCCCAAGGAGACATCGGGGAAGCGATGCAACAGGGCCAACAGCCCGGCCAGCCCGCGGGGCAACAGCCCGGCCAAGGCCAACCGCCCGCCCAGCAGGGCGCGCCGCAGGGCCAAGGCGAGAAGGCCCCGGGCCAAGGCGAAGCCGCGGCCAAGGGCGAGGGTCAGGGGGAAGGCCAAGGGGAAGGACAGGGCGAGGGTCAGGGTCAGGCGCAAGGTCAGGGCAAAGGCGAAGGAAAGGGCGAGGGCCAAGCCAAGGGCCAGGGGCAGGGTCAGGGCAAGCAGGGGGGGCAGGGCCAGGGGGCGAACCCGGGCCAAGCGCAGGCCCTCCAGAACACGGCTCAGGAACTCGCCAACGCGGCCGCCCAAGCCAGCGCCCCCGCCGCGGTCGACGCCGCGATCGCGCAGGCGACCGACGCGCTCGCCCAGGCCGCCGGCGCCGCCGCCGCCGGCAACCAACCGGGCGCGCAGTCGAACGCCGCCAACGCCCAGCAGGCGCTCGCCCAAGCCGCCGCCGCGCTGGCGATGGCCCAGCAAGGCGCGTCGTCGACCGCTCAGGCCAACGCGCAAGGGCAAGGCCAGGGCCAAGGCCAAGGGCAGGGACAAGGCCAGGGGCAAGGTCAGGGGCAAGCCCAAGGCGAAGGCCAGGGGCAGGGACAGGGTCAGGGCGAAGGTCAGGGTCAGGGCCCCGGCAAGGGCCCGAGCCAGTCGACCGCCGAGGGCCAGGGCCAGGGCAGCGGCGAGCGGATGTCCAACCGCGCCGCGGCCGCGGACAACGGCCAGCGCGGCAACAACCGCGGCAAGGCCGAGTTCATCAAGCTCCCGCAGCGCGACCGCAACGCGATCATGCAGTCGCGCAAGGAGACGGCCCCGAGCGAGTACGCGCCGGCGGTCGAGCAGTACCTGCGGAACCTGTCGGACACGGAAGAGAAGTAGCCCAGTCCCGGTGGAACGGAGACAATGAACGCCGGCCCGCTGGACTACGCCACGCCCAACCCAGCGCGAGCGCGGCGCACCGCAGTCCTCCTGCTCGTGTTTGGTATGACGCTGCCGGGTGCGGCCACGGTCGCGGCCGTCGTTCGGGCACGGGTCTCAGCATCGTCACAACGTGCTCGCAACGCGCCCGCGCTGATCGACGCGGCCGCAATGACCCTTCGCGAGTTGGAACGGGGTCTGCTGCTCTTCGAAGCGGACGCCGGGCGTTTACCGACGGATGCCGAAGGGCTCGCGGCGTTGACCGCCCGACCGGCGGCCGCGCCGTTCTGGGACGGGCCGTACGTCCGGCGGCCCGCGACCGACCCTTGGGGCAACCGGTACGCGTACTCCGCGGCCGGCCGGCCGTGGCGGGTGACCTCGCACGGCCCGGACGGAACGCCGGGGACGCCGGACGACGTCGCTCCCCGTACGCTGAATTGTGCGACCGGTTACATGCTGGAAGTGGAGTCGCGCACGCGGCGGCGCGCGCTACTCCTCCGTACGCTCGACCGGTTCTCGTGGGCGTTCCTGCTTCGATGCGATCTCACGTCCACCCGCGAGGATCATGAGTACGCGGACCGCGTGTGGGCGAGGACCGCGAGTCAACTGGACCGAGCGCTCCTGCTGTTTCCCAACGCCCCGCCGTTGCTCGGCGGTGATGGCACGGCCATCGTAGAGGCGACAACGGCCCCACGCGACCCCCGGTAGAATCAGGAACACCATGAACCTCAAGCGATCCTTCCTCGTCGCCGCCCTCGCCTCCGCGGCGGCCCTGTCGTTTGCGCCCCGGGTGCCGCTGGCCCGCGCCGCCGACCCCGCCGCGGCGCGAGCCGACGTCCCGAAGGACGACGTCGTCGTCGACGACAAGACCGAGGCGATCATCAAGGGCGCGGTCAAGTGGCTCGCCGCCAAGCAGCAGCCGAACGGGTCGTGGACGACCGGCCGCGGCAACGAGCACCCGGTCGCGATGACCGGGTACACGCTGATCTGCTTCATGTCCGCCGGCCACCTGCCCGGCGAGGGGGAGTACGGCAAGAACGTCACCCGCGGGATGAACTACCTGCTCTCGTGCGTCCGGGCCGACGGCTACATCACCAACGGCGGCGAGAGCAACATGTACAACCACGGCATCGCCGCGATCGCGCTGGCCGAGCTGTACGGTCAGACGAAGGACCCGAAGCTGAAGCAGAAGCTCGACCTCGCGATCAAGCTGATCGTCAACTGCCAGAACCAGCAGGGGGGCTGGCGGTACCGCCCGGCGATCGTGGACGGCGACATCTCGGTCACCGTGCTCCAACTCGTCGCCGCCCGCGCGGCGCTCAACAGCGGCATCGAGGTGCCGCAGTCGACGATCGACAAGGGCGTGTCGTTCGTGAAGAGCTGCTACGACAAGCGCTCCGGCGGCTTCACGTACCAGCCGCGCGGCAACCCGCCCGGGTTCGCCCGCACCGCCGCCGCGATCTACTCGCTCCAGGTCTGCGGCCGGTACGACGAGGCCGAGGTGAAGACCGGCGCCGACTACCTGCTGAACCGCCCGCTGAACCCCAATGGCGAGTGGTTCACGTACGGCAACTTCTACGCCGCCCCGGCGATGTACATGGTCGGCGGGCAGACGTGGCAGCGGTGGTACGACAAGATGAAGAAGGTGCTCGTCGAGGACGCCGGCTCGAAGTTCAAGCGCGAGGGGGACATGAACTACTGGGAGCCGCTGGACGGGCAGGGCGTCGGCCCGGTTTACGCGACGGCCGTCTACGCCACGATCCTCGCGATGCCGTATCATTACATCCCGCTCTACCAGAGGTGACCCGATGACCCGAGCGGCGGCGAAGGCCCGGCGTACAGAACGCTCACTCCCCCTCCCGAGGGCGCCGGAGGTTTCTGCCCGCGCCGCACGCCGGCCGCCCGTGGGAGAGGGGAGGCGTGAGGGGCGACGCTGCGTCACGGCCGCCCTCGCCGTGATCTGTTTCATCCTTCATCCCTCATCCTTGAGCCGCGTCTCCGCGGGCACCCTCCGTACCGCCGACGGCCGCACGATCGAGGGCGACGTCCGCCTCGAGCCCGACGGGCAAATCTCCGTCGCCCCGACCCGCATGGGCGCGGGCAAGCCCGAGAAGTTCGACCTCTCGCAGGTCCTCCAGGCCACGTTCCGCAACGACCCCGCCCCCGGCGCGAAAACCGCCCCGAAGGCCGCCCCCGCGCTCGACGCAGACGTGCGGAAGATCCCCGCCCCGTGGCAGGTGACCGACGTCGGCGACCTCGCCGAGAAGGGATACGCCCGCCACGCCGAGGGCGTGTTCAGCCTGAAGACCGCCGGGGCGAACGTGGCCGGCCGGCGCGACGCGCTCTGCCTCGTCCACCAGCCAGCCGGCGCCGAGGCCGAGCTGACCGCCCGCGTCCGCGACGTCGCCGACCCGCGCGCGGTCGCCGCCGGCGTGATGATCCGCGCGAGCGCCGAGCCCGACGCCCCTTACGCCGGCCTGTTCTGCGTCAACAACGACGTCCGCTTCATGTTTCGCGGCGAGGCCGGCGAGGCGACCGAGGGGGCCCGCGTCGGCGTGGCCCGCACCCTTCCGCTCTACCTCCGCCTGACCCGCCGCGACGACGCCGTCACCGCCTACGTCTCGCGGGACGGCGTCGAGTGGGAGCAGGTCGCCCGCGAGCGCCTCCCCGCCCTCCGCGACGCAGCCCCCGCGCTCGCCGGGCTGGCCGTCTGCGGCCGGGAGGAGCGGTTGCTCGGCGCGCACCTGGACAAGGTGCGGCTGACCCCGTCCGCCCCCGCGGCCGCTCGGCCGGCCGCCGCCGCGTCGGCCCCCGCCGTCGGGGACGGCGCAGCGGCCGCCGCCACCGTCGCCGCCCGCCCGCTCAAGCCCGGCGTCATGCTCCGCAGCGGCACGCTGCTGGCCAACACTGAGGTCGGCCGCGCGGACGAGGGCACGCTCCGCTTCGACCGTGACGGTCGGCCGCAGACGGTCTCGCTCGCAAGCGTCGCCCGCGTCGTCTTTCGAGAACTCTCCCCTGAACAGGCCGCGAAGATCCCCGACAAGGCGACCGGCGTCCTGCTCAAGGAAGGGGACTTTGTCGAGGGCGAGTTCAAGGGCGTCGATAAGCAGGGGCGGATCCAGCTCAGCTCCGTCCTGTTCGGCCTGGCGAGGTTCGAGCCGAAGGAGAAGGCTATAGCCCTAGTGATCAACGACGTCGACCCTGCCGCGAAGCCCGAACTGACGCTCCGCACGGCCGACGGCTCGGTCTACGCGGCCAGGTCTGTGAAGTTCGAGAACGACAAGCTGACGATCGACGACGCGCTCGCCGGCCAGTTCACGGTGAGCCGCGGCGACGTGACGGAGCTGACCTCCGGCGGCGGCCGCACCGAGTCCCTCGCTGCCCTGAAGCCCGCGAAGGTGGAACCCGAACCCAAACCCGGCGCCCCCGCCCCGCTCGCGGTCGACTCGACCGGCGTCGGCCTGCCGATGACTATCGCCGGCGTCACCGCCGCCCGCGGTCTTACACTGCCCGCCGGCGCCAGCGCCTCCTGGGACGTCGCCGGCGCCTACCGCACGCTGACGTTCAAGTGCGGCGTCCCCGCCGGCGTCCTCGCGACCGCGCCGGTGCGTTTCGTCGTCCTTGCCGACGGTAAGGAAGTCTACCGTTCCAAGCCCCGCACCAGCCTCGACCAACCTTTGACCGCCTCCGTCCCGCTGAAGGACGTGAAGACGCTGACGCTGAAGACCGAATCGACCTCGCCCGACCCGCTGCCGACGCCCGGGCTGTGGCAGGACCCGTCGCTGGTCAAGTGACGCATCGACCGCCATCCACCTTCCGCGACCCTCCTCTAATCCTGCGGCGATTTTCTAATCGCCGCGTGCGCGCGGATGGCCAATGATCACCCGGCAGAAACGCGGGTAGGCGGTGCGCCCGCAGTGCGGTAAGGTAATCACGGACACGACCCGGAGAGACACGGATGACCAGACAACCTATCGGAACGTTCTTGGCGGTGACCCTGCTCGCCTCGCTCCTCGCCCCCGCCGCGCTCGCCGAGCGCGGCATCAAGGACGGCGGGAACTTCTTCACCCCGGACGGGGAGAAGCGCGCGACCGCGATTATCGACAACATCTACAACCGCCATCATAAGAAAGAGATCATGGTCGAGACGTTCGACCAACTGCCCGCGGGCAAGGACCTGCGGCAACTCAGCATCGACCGCGCGACCGCCAGCAAGGTCGACGGGATGTACATCTCGGTCGTCCGCCAAGGCGGCCAGGTCGGCGTCCTCCCGGACAACAAGATGCGCGCGCTGTTTCCAGAAGCCGCGACCGGCGAGCTCCGGCAGAAGTTCATCAGCGGCCTCGCCGCTGCGAGCAAGCTGGGGGACGCGGAGAAGACCAAGCAGGGCTTCGACACCGCGCTGCTCGACACGCTGACGTCGATCAACGAGACGCTGGCCGCCAGCGACAAGGCTGCGGGGCAGAAGTCCGGCGCGGGCGCGGCGGCGGGCGGGGCCGCAGCGGGCGGCGCGGCCGCCGGCGGTGGCGCGGCGGGCGGTGGCTACACCGGCGGCAACACCCCCAGTCCGGCCCGCAGTTGTGGCATGCCCAGCAGCCTGATGGGCTGGGCCTGCATGATCGGTGGCATCTGGCTCGTCGTCGGCCTGATCCGCGGTGTGATGCGCAACCGCCAAGCGCAGCGCTACGGCGGCCCGGGCGGGTACGGCGGCGGCCCGGGCGGCCCCGGGTACGGCGGCGGCCCGGGCTATGGTGGCGGCGGGCCCGGGTACGGGTACGGCGGGGGCGGGTACGGTGGCGGCGGCGGCTTCGGCGGCGGCGGCTTCGGAACGTCGCTCATGGGCGGCTTGTTCGGCGCCGCGGCGGGCAACTACCTCTACGACCGCTTCACCGGTGGCGGCAGCGCGCACGCCGCACCGCCCGCAGACCCGGGCGCGGCAGCCGGTGGCGGCGCCGCCGACATGACCGGCGGCGGCAACCCCGACTGGGCCGGCCAAGGCGGTGACTACTCCGGTGGCGGCGGCAGCTTTGGTGACGCCGGCGGTGGCGGTGGCCAAGACTTCGGTGGCGGCGGCAGCTTCGGTGACGCCGGCGGCGGAGGCGGGGGCGACTTCGGAGGCGGTGGAGACTTCGGTGGCGGGGGCGGTGATTTCGGCGGCGGCGGCGAGTAGTCCGCCCCGGGCGTGCCTACTTCAGTGGGCATGACTGACGACACCAGTTTCATGTGAACGACGAAGAGCTCGGGATACCCCCGGGCTCTTCACGTTGCCAGTCCTCACGTCTTACGTCTTAGTCCCGATTCCCCCCGGTCACCTTTTCCAGCAGATCAAAGAACCCCCGCTTCCGCGCTGACCCGATCCCCCAGTCCGCCGGCATGCTCTGATACCCGTCCTCGAATTTCTCCCCCTTCATTCGAAAGTCGAAGTACCCCCACCCGGCGTACTCGCCCAACGCCGCGAGGAAGTTGTTCTCCGGCCTGTCGAAGTCGAAGTGGTCGTCCTCGTTGAACAGCACCGGCTGGTCGCGGTAGTCGGCCGCCGCCCGCGTCCTGCGCACCATTTCCGCGATCCGCGCGGGCTCTTTGACGCCGTTCCCGTGCAGCAGCATGAAGTCGGCCGCCCGCACGATCTCCGCGCCCGGCACCTGCCCGCCGGTCAGGCTGGTCGAGACGTAGAACCGTCCGGCCGCGTTCTTCACCTTCCCCTTCGACCGCTCCTGCACGAGCTTGATCAACTCCCCGGCGCGCCTCGGCTTGAGCACGTCCGGGTAGCCGGCGTGGTTGCACTCGTTCGCGATCTCGACCAGCACGTTCGCGTACCCCTTGGCGAGCAGCCAGTCCGTCGCATTCTCCGTCGCCCGGACGACCGCCGCCTCGTCCCTGAACCGCGGCGCCTGCCCGAAGTAGAAGAACCCGACGATCGGCGCCATCCCCAGCTCGTCCGCCTTGTCGAGGATCCGCTCCAGCCGCGCCAAATACTCCTGCCGCAACTCCCCCGCCTCAGTGAACGCCGAGTTATGCCACGGCTGCGCCCTCGAATACCCCTGCGGGCTCCCGCCCTGGAAGTTGATCGTGAACGACACCAACCCCCGCCGCCGCCACTCCGGCATCGCCGCCACAAACTCCCGCGTGTTCCGCTCGGCGTCGAACGCCTGGCCGTCGGGGTACTTCCACATGGCGCGGGTTTCCGGATTGAGGTCGTCGAAGATCCCCTGCACCATCCGGCTGTTCATGAGCAGCCCTTCGACCTTCTTCCCGCTAAACGACCGCCCCTTGTACGTCGGCTCCCCGTTAATCAGAAACGCCTGCTTGTCGATCGAGACGGCGGTCCGCCGCGCGGGTTGCTGCGCCCCCGCCGTCGGCGTGACCAAGCTCACCACCGCCACAATCCCGAGGAACCACCGCATGGCCACCTCCACCATTGCCCAATCGCCGATTACCCTGCCACCAACTCCGCCGCCCGCGCGTTCTTCTCCACCTGGGCGACGTCCTTGCACCCGGGGATCACCGCCGTCACGGCCGCGCTCCTGAGGCACCACGCCAGCGCCCACTGCGCCATGTCCACGCCCGGCGGCACCTCCTCCCGTGCGATCCGCTCGACCTCGCGGAGCTTCTCGTCCACCTTGGCCGGGTCCTGCGTCGCGCGATACTCCTCGCCGGTGAACCGCGTGCCCGGCTTGTACTTGCCCGAAAGGTAGCCGCTCGCCAGCGGCACCCGCGCCAGCACGCCGAGGTTCTGCCGCCGCACGCCGTCGAACGCCTGCTCCTCCGGCTTGCGCTCGAGGCGGTTGTACACGAGCTGCAGCGCCTCCACCCCCGCCTCCGCGCTCTTGTCGGTCTGGAACCGCAAATCGACGTTCTGGGAGATCGAGTTGCCGACGTGCCGGATTTTCCCCAGCCGCTTCTGCTCGCGCAGGAACTCCCACAGCGCCGGGTTATCAAACTCCTCGTCGCGCACCGAGTGGTACTGGTACAGATCGATGTAGTCCGTCCGCAGCGCCCGCAGTGACCCCTCTAACTGCTCGCGCACGTGCTCGACGTCCCGCTCGTCGCTGCGTTTTAAGAAGCCCGTGAACCGGTGGCCGAACTTTGTCGCCACGACCCACTTCTCCCGCTCCCGCTCGATCGCTCGGCCGACCAGCGACTCCGACAGGTGATCCGGCCCGTAGCACTCGGCCGTGTCCAACAGGTTGATCCCCAGATCCCGCGCCCGCCCGAGCATCGCGTCCACCTCGGCCTGCTCGAACCGCTTCCCCCACTCCCCGCCGAACTGCCACGTGCCCACCCCGACGACGGAGACGCTCATCCCGGTGCTGCCCAGCGTGCGGTATTTCATAGGCGCGCGATTCTACGCAAACCCGCGCGCCGCCGCACCGCGCCCCGATTCCACATGCGGCCGCGCGGTCAGTTCGCGGCGGCGGCGGCCGCACGCGCCGGCTCCGCGGTGACGACGGCCGCCGGCGCGGGCGCGTTCGTCGCCCCCTTCGCGTGCCGGATCGCGTCCACCGGCCGCTCGAACGACCGCAGCAGCGGCGTCGGGAAGACGCCCAGCACGATCACCGCGACCGCCAGCGGCGTCAGCACCAAGACCTCGCGCCCCGTGATGTCCCCGCCCGACACGTATTTCGGGTGTACCGTCTGGTGCGTGTCCCCCTCCTCCGGCAGCAGCGGGTAGTGGAGCGGGCCGAACAAGATCGTCCCCGCCAGGTGGAGCATGTAGATCGCGCTCAGCACGATCCCGGTCGCCGCGATCAGCCCGAACGTTACGCCCAGGTGCGGGCTGGTGAACGCACCCAGGATCGTCAGGAACTCGCTGACGAACCCGTTCGTGCCCGGCAGCCCGACCGCCGCCATCGTGAACAGCACGAGGAAGAACGCCATCCGCGGCATCGCCTTGGCGAGCCCGGACAGGTCCCGGATGTCGCGGCTGTGGTAGCGGTTGTAGATCATCCCGACGATCAGGAACAGCGCGCCGCTGACGATCCCGTGGTTGATCATGTACAGCACCGACCCGGCCATCCCGTGCGTGTTCAGCGCGAGCATCCCGATCACGCACAGCCCCAGGTGCGACACCGACGAGTACGCGACCAGCTTCTTGATGTCGGTCTGCACCCACGCGATCAGCGCCGCGTACACCACGCCGATCAGGCAGAGGATCGCGAGGAACGTCAGCACCTTCGGGAACAAAACGCCGCCGTCGCGCGTGATCAGCCCGATCGGCAGCGCGATCCGGATCAGCCCGTACGTCCCGAGCTTCAGCACGAGCGCGGCGAGGTCGACGCTCCCGGCGGTCGGCGCCTCGGTGTGCGCCAGTGGCAGCCACGTGTGCAGCGGGAACAGCGGCGTCTTGACCGCGAACGCCGCCAGCAACGACATCAGCACCCAGAACCGCTCGGTCTCGGTCATCCGGTTCTGCGCGAACGTCACCACGCTCTGGATGTCGAACGTCCCGGCGCGCAGCCCGACGTACACGATCCCGGCCAGCGCGAAGACCGACGCCGAGAACGTGTAGAGGAACAGCGTGACCGCCGCCCGCCGCCGCTCCTTCCCGCCCCAGATCCCGACGATGAAGAACAGCGGGACCAGGCTCGCTTCGAAGAACACGTAGAACAGCAGCAGGTCGGTCGCCATGAACGTGCCGAGCATGAACACGAGCAGCAGGTTCAGGTTCGCGTAATGCTCGCGCGACCGCGTGTGCACCGACCGCAGCGACGCGGTGACCGCGATCGGGTGGAGGAACGCGGTCAGCAGCACCAGCGCCAGGGAGATCGGGTCGACGCCCAGCGCGAACTGCGCCCCCAGCGCCTCGATCCGCGGCCCCTTCAGCACGAACTGGTACCCGCCCGCGGCCCAGTCGTATTGGATCGCCATCGAGACGGCCGTCACGAGCGTGCTCGCGCTGACCGCCAGCCCCCACGTCTTGCCTCGGATCCGCTGCGGCAGCAACATGCCGACGACGACGCCGAGCAGCGGCAGCAGCAGCATCCCGACCAGCAAATAGTCGTGCGGCAAAAACGCGCCGATCGCGCTGAGCACGAACAGGATCACGATCAACCGAACCGGCGAGGTGCGATGGCGGGGGGTCGGGGTCATAACGTGGGCGCGATGGTAGTGGCCCGTGGCGGCGTTGTCGATGGCGGAGGCCGCGTCCGCGAGCCAACGCGGCGCACCGCTTCAAGCGCTGGGCCACCTGCGGCGCCCGCCACTGGCAAGCGGCCCCGTCCGCGGTATCCTGCTCCCTTCTCGACACGTCCCCACCCGATTCCTCGTGGAGATTGCACGTATGACCGCCGACGCCGCAACGCCCCCGTCCGCAGCCCTCGCCGCCCCCGCGTCCAAGGCACCCGCGATCGCGCTCGCCGTGGGGGCCCTCGCCGTGATCGCCGGCACGATCGGCGGGCAGTCTGTGCGCGGCAATGCCGTCACCTACTGGCCGTTCGTCGTCCTCGCGGTCAGCGTCGCCCTCGTCATCACGCTGATCACCGTCGTCCGCCTGCACGCGTTCGTCGCACTCGTCCTCTCGGCGATGGCCGCCGGCTTCATGGCCGTCCCCGGGACGCTGGGTGCGGCGACCAGCGGGATCGTGCGAAGCACGCAGTTCAAGCCCGTCTGGGGCCACTTCGAGCGCGCGGTCGAGGGCACCGCGATCGGGTTGGGCGAGACGGCCGGCGCGATCTCGATCATCATCGCGCTCGCGTCGATCATCGGGTTGTGCATGCTCCAGAGCGGGGCGGCCGACCGGATCGTCCGCTGGTTCCTCGGGATGTTCGGCGAGCAGCGGGCCGGCCTCGCGCTGCTGGTCAGCACCTACGTCGTCTCGATCCCGATCTTCTTCGACACGCTGTTCATGCTGCTCGTGCCGATCGCCCGCGCGCTGTTCCTGCGCACCGGCCGCGACTACATGCTGTACGTGATGGCGATCTGCACCGCCGGGATCATCACCCACTCGATGGTGATCCCGCACCCCGGCCCGCTCGCGATGGCCGCGAGCCTCGACATCAACATCGCGCTGAGCGTCGCAATGGGCCTCGGGTCGGGCGTCTTCCCGCTGATCGCCGGCTGGTTCCTCGTGCAAGGGATCAACCGCCGCGTCGGCCCCGAGGTGAAGATCACCGTCGACCCGGTCGAGGCCGCGGCCGCGAACCGGCCGCTGAGCGAGCTCCCGCCGCTCTGGCTGTCGCTCTGCCCGGTCATCCTGCCCGTGATCCTGATGTCGGTCGCGTCGACGGCCGCCGTCTTCCGCCAGGACGTGCCGCGGCTGTACGAGGCGCTGGCGTTCGCCGGCAACCGCAACGTGTCGCTCCTGATCGGTGCGGCGTTCGGCCTCTACCTGCTGATGCGGCAGAGCGGCTGGACGCTCCGCGAGATCGGCGACCGCGTCAGCGGCCCGCTCGAGGTCGCCGGGATCATCATCCTGATCACCGCCGCCGGCGGCGCGTTCGGGTTCATGCTCCGGGCCGCGGGCGTCGGCGACGCGATCAAGACGGCCGTCGCCGGAGTCAACGTCAGTTACATCCTGCTCGCGTACGCCGTCGCCCTCGTGATTCGCATCGCCCAAGGCTCGGCGACCGTCGCGATGCTGACGACCGCCGGCATGCTCGCCGACCTGATGAAGGGGGGCGACCTCGGCTATCACCCGGTCTACATCTTCCTGGCGATCGGCTACGGCGCGTTCGGCGTCTCGTGGATGAACGACTCGGGCTTCTGGGTCGTCTCGCGCCTCGGCGGAATGACCGAGCGCCAGACCCTGCGGAGCTGGACGCTGATGTCCACGGTGGTCTCGGTCGCCGGCCTGCTGACGACGCTCGCGATGGCAGCGCTGATGCCGCTGAAGGGGCAGTGACCGCGTTGCCGGGCAACGAAAAGGCCCGGCGCCTCCGCGGCACCGGGCCTCACGTTCCTCCGGGAGCTTCGTGCGGGAGCGTTACGCCAGCACGTCCGACACCTTCCGCGAGCTTCCGGCGATCTTCTTCACGCTGAACACCGACGGCGCCACCGGGGCTGACGCCGCGACCGCCCGCTTCGCCGCCGGCGCAGGAGTCGCCACCTTCACCGCCGCCGGCTTCGGCTTGGCCGCCACGACCGGCTTCGGCGCCGGCTTGGGCGCGGCGGGCTTCGCCGGCTTGACGGGGGCGGGCGGCGGCACGGTCGGCGCCGCCGACCCGGTCGCCTTGGCCCACGCCTGTGCGAACGTCATCGTCGCGCCGGCGACCGGCACCGGTCCCGCCGCCACCCCGCCCGGAGCGGGCGGCGGGCCCAGCGTCGTCTCGTACCGCTGGGCGAGGATCACCAGGTCGTTGAAGTCCACCGCCCCGTCGCCGGTGAAGTCTCCCTGCTCGAACGCCGTCGGCGACGCCCCGACCACCGTGTCGTAGTTCTGCGCCATCGCGACCAGGTCGTTGAAGTCCACGGTCCGGTCGTGGTTCGCGTCGCCGTTGACGAAGAAGAACGCGAACTCGGCGTCCGCGGCCATGGCGTTGAGCGCCGCGTCCTTGATCCCCGCGGCCTTGACGGTCACGCGGTAGTCCCCGTGCGCCGGCAGTACGCCCGCCGGGAACGACCACGTCGCGGTGTTCGTCGCCGCGTCCCAGGTCATCGTCGTCTGGCCCTGCACCTCGGCGTTCGTGTGCCGGTTCAGGATGACCAGGTCGTCCGGCGTCAGGCTCGCCGACACGTCCTCGCTGAACGTCACCGCGACCTTCCGCGGGCCGCTCTTGTAAAGGAACTGCCCGCTGGTGACCGTGGGCGGGATCACGTCGCCGCCGCCCACCGTCACGTTGAAGTCGGTGAACCCGACCGCGCCGTCCGCGTCGGTCACCCGCACTCGCACCACGTACGTCCCGGTCGCGGCGAACGTGCGGTTGAGCGCGAACGTCTGGTCGGGGTTGATCGTCAGCGGCACGGAGTCCGTGTCGCCGGCGTGGTAGTCCCAGTCCACCGTTCCGGTGAACGGCCCGTCGTTCGCGCCGGGGTCGGTGAACGACCCGGAGCCCGCGTACGCCCCGCCGGCCGGCACGGTCGCGTTCGCGATCGGGGCGACCGTCGGCGCCACGCCGGTCACGGTCACGGCGGTGGTGTACTCGGTAAACCCGCCGTCCTTGTCCGTCACGCGCCCCTTGACGGTCACCACCGCCGGCCCGTCGCCCAGCAGCGCCGCCGGGATCGCCGCCGACGACTGTGTGGAATCGACCACGTCGTACGTCCCGTCGTTGTCGAAGTCGAAGCTGTACTTGAAGGCCCCGGTCGGCGGGACGTCCCGCGTGCCGGGGTCGGTCACGTTCGTGAACGAGACGATCGCCGAGCCCCCCTCGGCAACGGTGGCCGTCGGGTTCCCCTGGACGCCCAGCGTGCCGGTCGGCGGGGCGTTGCCGACTGAGACCGCGAGGAAGTCCGTCCCCGTCCGGCTCGTGCTGTCCACCACCCGCACCTGCACCTGGTACGGGCCGTTGTCCGGGAACACGTGCGACATCGTGAACGTCCGCTCCGGCGTCACCGTGTACTGGCTGTTCGGCGTCCCGTCGCCCCACAGCACCACCACTGAGTACGTCTCGCCCAGGTCCGGGTCGGTGAACGACCCCTGCTGCGTCCACGTCGCCCCTTCAGTCACGACCACGTCGGCGCCCGCGTCCACCGTCGGCGCCACCGACGGCAGGTTCACCACGCCCGGCGACCCCGTCGCCTGCGACGACGCTTGCCAGTTCGTCACGTCGTTCCCGTAAACCAGCGGGTTCCGCCGGATCAGCGACCCCGCCGTCTCGTCCGGTGCCGTCGGCCACGCCCCCTTGTTGTCGTAGTTCAACCGGTCCACCACGGTGTACGGCGTCACGCCGTTCACCGCGGGCCCGGTCGGCCGCTCGATCCGCAGCTTCTCCCCGGTGTTGTTCAGGAACCCGGTCACCGGCCCGACCACGACCGCCGCCGCCGGCAGCGTCGGGTACAGCAGCCTGAAGTCCGACGGCGCCAGGTTCGTCAGAACGATGAACCCGTACGCCGGCACGGTCAGCCCCGCGGCGAACGTGTACTCGATCCCGCCCGTGACCCGCCACCCGCCCACGTTCAGCGCGGTGCCGGTCGTGTTCCGCAGCTCGACGAACTCCATGTTCGGGTTCGGGAAGCTCGTCAGGTTCGCGCCCAGCCCGAACTTCTGGATCGGCCCGTACATCACCTCGTTGATGATCAACGGCCCGACCGTCGGGCCCGCGTTCTCCGCGCCCGGGGTCGCCGACTTCTGCACCGCGTGGTCCACGTCCCCCTGGCCCTTCACGTGCCGCCCAACGGTCTGCCCGACGTCCGCCCCCACGTAGTCCGTGTACTGCCGGTACCCCAGCAGGGTGCCCGCGCCGTCCGCCTGCGCTAGCACGACCTCGTCGCCGCCGTCCCCGTCCAGCGTGAACGGGATCAGCGCGTTCGGGTTCCCGACCTGCCCGTAGCTCGTCTGCTCGTTCAGAACGAGGAACCCGTTCGCCGGGATCACCGTGCCGGCCGGGAACCGGTACTTCTTGATCCCGCCGGTGCCGTTGCTCAGGAACCACCCGGAGATGTCCACCGGGGCGTTGGTCGTGTTCCGCAGCTCGATCCACGTGGTGTTCGGGGTCGCGACCTTGGCCGCGATCTCGTTGACCACGACCGCGTCCGGCGCGATCGCCGACGCCACGTCCGCCCCGGGGTCCCCGCCCGCCGCGTTGCTCGCCCGCCACCCGGAGCTGTCGTCCCACGCCGCCAGCGGCTGGTTCGGGTCCCGCACGACCAGCGAGAACCCGTCGCCGTCCGTGTGCGGCTGCCACGAGTCCTTATAGTCGAACGACTGGACCGTCTCGCCCAGCTTGCCGACCAACTTGATCCCCTCGCCCGAGTTGTCCAGGCTCCCGGTGTACTCCCCGAGCACCATGATCGACTCGCCGTACTTCGACCGGAACGCGTCGGTGTTCGCGACGATCACCGCCCGCCCGCCCGCCGCCAGCACCACGTTCGGGAACGTGAACTTCACCCCGTTCGTGAACGCGAACTTGCTCACGTTCAACGACGTGGCGCCGACGTTCTGCACCTCGATGTACTCGAAGTCGTTGTCTGAGAACGCCGACCCGGCCGGCGGGTTCTCGGCGTGGTACATGATCTCGGTCACGCGGAGCGTCGGCGGTGTCGCGCTGCGGAACGTGGAGTCCGTCAGCGCGCTCCAGCTGTTCCCGTTGCGGATCCGCGCCAGCACCCGGGTCGTCCCGGTCAGCGCGACCCCGTCCGCCGCGTTGTACGCGACCGCGCTCCCGCTAAGCCCGCCGCCCGGCAGCCGCGGGTCCGTGCCGTCGGTCGTGTAGTAGATCGTCCCGACGCCGCTCGGGTTCGTCAGGTTGACCACGCCGTTCGCCGGGATCACCGCGTTCAGCCCCTGCGTGAACTCCGGCGCGTCGAACGACGGGTAAAGGAAGATCGGCACCGCCGGGTTCGGGCCCGACGCCGCCTGCGTCCCCATCTGGTGCGTGCGGAACGTGTTCATGATGAACGGGTTCCGCTGCGGGAAGAAGTTGTACAACACCGTGTTGACGTTGTTCTGCCAGTTCTGCACCGTCGGGTTGCTGTTCGAGTACGGCGCGCTGTACAGGTACGGTGCGGCGCTCTTCGAGTCGCCCCACCGCGCCGACTCCGCGACGACCGCCCGGTTCATCTCCTTCACCCGGTTCAGGAACCGCTGCTGGTTCTGCTGGACCGTCAGCTCGCCGTCGTTGAAGAAGTGCTTGTGGATCCGGTCCGCGACCAGCGTCCGGAAGTCGCCGTTGTACAGCAACTGCTGGAAGATCCACTGCGGGTTGCTCTTGTCCAGCGTCGACCCGGCCTGCCACGGCCCGAGCCGGTCCGCCTCGTCCCCGCCCGTCGGGTTCAGCAGCGTGTGCTCCCCGTCGTGCGCGAAGAACTGGAACCCCGTCGCCTTCGTCTTGCGGTTCCACAGCGCGTAGAAGTTGTTCGGCGAGGCGTTGGACAGGAAGTTCGAGATCGGCGCGTCGAGGTTCCCCCCGTAGTAGATCACCAGCATGTAGTCGATCAGGTTGACCGGATCGAGGTACACCGGGTACGCCGGGTTCCGCGTCCCGTCCGGGTTGTTCCCCATCAGCTTCTGGTACAGCGCCGTCGTGTCCTGGCCATTCGTCGCGGCCGTCCGCAGCGCGTTCGACTGGGTCCAGAAGTCCGTCCACCCCGCCAGCGTGCCGTCGGTCGCGTTGATCGTGTACGGCCCGGCCTCCACCTTGATGACGTCGTAGTCCTCGGGCTCCCCGCCGTAGTACGTCGACCCGTACTCGGCCTCCGGCCGCTCGACCGTGTTGTAGATGCCCCAGTACATCCCGTTGATGTACAGGTTGTAGTAGTTCCCCCGCTCCGAGTTGTGCCCCATGTCGTGCTGCGTGTCGCGCGACCACTGGTCCCGGATCCCGGTGAACCGCGCCCCCTCCGGCAGGCCGCGCCCGTCCGGGTTGAAGCTCCACGAGTAGTTCTGGAACGTCCGCAAGTCGAAGCTCTTCGGCTTGTCCACCCCGTCCTGGTCCGCGAACAGCGGGTAGTCCAGCTCGTTCGCCCCGTACTCGTTCCGCATGATCACGCGCAGCCCGTGCTTCGGGTTGTTCGGGTCCCGGCTGAACCCGCCGCGGATCCGCAACCCCGCGTCCAACTGGAACCCGTCGCTCCCGTCCGGGTTGATCAGTTCGAGCGACATCGGCCGCTCCCAGTCGATCCCGTCCTGTCCGGGATTCGAATAGATCCCGTTCGGCCCGAACAGGTTGTTCAGGTCCGTCGTGATCGACAGCGTCGGGATCGTCTTCAGGTCGTTCTTGATCGTCGCGCCGAACGTCGGCCCCGACCCCGCCGGCCCGGTCGGCTTCGCGTTCAGCACGTCCGGGTCCATCCCGTAGTCGGTGATCTGGCCCGGCCCGTTCGGGTACGACCACGACGCCGGCCACCCCGGGGGCGGCGTGCCGTTGTTCGAGTTCGACGCCGACTGCGTCGCCACGTCCGCCGGGAAGATGTAGGTCTGCGTGTCGAGGTTCGTCGGCAGGTACCCGTTACGGAACGCCGCCGCCCGGATCGTGGTCGTCTTGTTGATCGTGATCGGCCCGGTGTACACCGTCCCGTTGATCTCCGACGGCGCGGTCCCGTCGGTCGTGTACCGGATCGTCGCGCTCCCCGTGTTCGACGTGATCACCAGGTCGAACGGCGCGTCATAGAACCCGCGGTTGTGACTGAACTTCGTGTCCGCCACCTGCCCGATGAACGACGTGCTGTTCGCCGCGCCCGGCGTCGGGTTCCCGAAGAACCGCTGCACGTCCGTCGTCCCGGTAACCGCGTCCAGCGTCGGCACCGCGAGGAAGTCAGAGTCCGCCGCCGACACGTTCAACGCCTGCACGTACAGGTAGTTCGTCCCCGCCACCAGCAGCCCCGGCGTGATCGCGATCGAGAAGTCGCGGTCGACCACCGCCTGCGCGTCCGGCCGCGTCCCCGTCGCCGCCGACTGCCAGTCCAACGCCCCCGGCGCGTTCGCCGACGCCACCTGCTGCCCGTTGATCCACGCCACGAACCCGTCGTCGTACCGCATGCGCAGCACCAGCGACTGGAACGCCGGCAGGTCCTCCGCCCGGACGTTGAACGGAATCCGCATGTACGCCGTCGCCGAGTTCCCCTTCATCGGCGTCGGCTGGTTCTGCAGGTCCAGCCCGAACTTGCCCTGGTACGACGGGTCGGGGCCCGTCTGCCGCACCTGCCATCCCAGTGCGCCGTTCGCCACCGGCACGAACGTCGCGTCGTACCCCGACTTCGTCCCCGAGGAGACGAAAAACTCCAGGTGGTTCCCGCCCGTCCCGTTGAACATGTCGAGTTGCACGTCGGTCGTCAGCCCGCCCGGCCCGACCGTGAACGTCCCGTACGTCTCCCCGCTGCGCACGCCCGCGTACGTCAACTGGTTCGACCCCGACGCGATCTGGATCGCGCCCGCGCCGATCGAGTAGTTCTCGCCGATCCGGTTGGTGAACCGCACCCCCGGGATCGTCAACTGGAACCCGTCGTCGCTGTTGATCCCGACCGTGTACGTCCCCTGCGGGATGAACACGCGCGACGTCGCCCGCACCGCGTAGTGCTGCCGCTGCGCCGCGTTGATCGGCGTCGACGTGCCCGCCCCGTTCGGCAGCGCCCGGTTCGCGGGCAGCCGCCCGGCATCGAGGAAGTCGATGTCGGTGTACGTCGTCGTCGTATTGGACGCGACCGTGTACCCGCTCGTGAACCCGTTGAGGATGTCGATCGCCTGCCCGATGTTGCTGATCACCCCGGTCGACGTGTCGACCATCCGCACGGTCCATCCCGCCGGCGCCGGCGGCGGCGTCGCGTCCGTGTCGAACCCCACCCCGCCGCTCCCCTCGACCCACCCGACCTCGTCGAACGCCGCCTCCCGCCACGTCGCGTCCACCGACCCGTTCCCGGGCACCAGCGCCTTGAACGTCTGCGTCGGCCCGACCAACGGTGTCGTGATCGCGGTCTGCACGAACCCGTACGAAATGTCGTCCGACTGCCCCGGATACTGCGGCGCGAACTCGCTCGCGACCGTGTCGTCCGGCCGCAGCAGCCCCAAGTACTCCCCGTTGTTCGACAGGCTGAAGTTCGTGTGCATCACCGCGACCGGCGACGTCGAGTTCTTCCCGTCGGCGGCGACCAGCAGATACCCGTTCGCGTTGATGTTCGAGCCCGTCGGGAACGTCCACGTGTTCGCCCCGTCGCGCAGCTTCCACCCGGTCAGGTCGACCGCCGCCCCCGTCGGGTTGTGCAGCTCGATCCAGTCCGGGAACTGTCCCGGGAACGCGGGATCCTGGAACCCCCGGTTCGAGTTCGAGCTCAGAAACTCGTTGATGATCACCCCGTTAGCGAGCAACCGCCGCTCTTCCAACGCCTCGATGACGTTGCGCCGGTACGTCCCCCGCCCGCGCGCCGACTGCTTCGACAGCGCCCGATCTACCGCCTTGGCAAGTTTACGAAAACGGGACGTGAGGCCGGACGTAGCCTTGGGGCGCGCTCCTCGCTGCATCGTTGCTCCTCTGAGATGTCGACTGTCTTGAATTTGAGACGGGAGACAGTCCCTCCGCCCTCTACTTAAGGCGACAATGAACCCCGACTATATCACAGGCAGAAACCACTTTGCACGAACTTAATATCGGGGCGGGTGGCTCGTCACACAGCGTTTGTCACCCCACAAACGTCTGCAGACTCAAGCGGGTTCGGCTTATCTTTTCGGCTGTTGGTTAGCCAGCAAACGTTCCAGGAGGGGCACCTGCCCGGGGTTCAATCGCCTTGCCGCCTCCGTCGGGTCGAAGAACGCCGCGCGGTCGACTTCGGGGAAGGTTACCCATTTTCCCGAGCGGGGCGGCCACTGTGCCCGCATGAGGTTGCTTAGGCACTTTGACGGGTCGCAATCCGCTTCGAAGGCCCAGGCGTGGACGATCTTTCCGGCCTTTTGTCGAATCTCCCCCAACGGCACGAACGGTTCGACCGGTGCAAAACCGAGCTCTTCGGTAAATTCCCGCTTCGCCGCTTTCAGCAGGTCCTCCCCGATCTCGACTTCCCCCTTTGGGATGCTCCAAGCCCCCAGATCCTTGTGTTCCCAGAACGGCCCGCCCGGATGGACCAGCAGCACCTCAAGCCCCTCCGGCGTCCTGCGGTACATCAGCAATCCGGCGCTCGTGCGTGGCATCGTTCGACAGTTTAACCGCTTGCCCCGCCCGTGACGGAGGTGCGTTTCGCGTCCGCAAGGGTATGATGCGCTCACACCCTCACCGCAGGAGCCCCCGTCAATGTCGGTCATGGACGAACACCTGACGCAGCACGAACCGTCGAGTCAGAAGCAGCAACTCCTCCTGACGTTTTACCAGGTCTGCTGGAGCGAAATGACTTGGCGGCGGAACGCCGGGTACCGCACGATCATCCTGGGCTTGGGCTATTGCGGCGTCCTGCTGGCGGTCGTCTCGTTCAACCGGCACATGCCCGATAGCGGCCGCTACCTGCTCGCGACCGTCATTGCCATCGCCACACTCTTCGGCGGCGGGTATTTGCTGAGCAACTACCGCAAGTACATGTCGGCCGCGAAGCGCATGGTGACGATCGAGTCGTACTGCGGCGCGTACGACCCGGACTTCCTGGGCGCGAAAGGCCCGCTGATGCCCCAGGAGCGGCTCGCGTCACCGGACCGCCCGATCACGCGGGACCCGGTCTGCCTGTGGAGCGTGATCGCGTTCGTCGCGGGCGGGCTGTTGACCGCGGTGGCGATCGTGACGATGAGGTAGTCAGCCGCCCCGGGCCGCGCCGCGTCGCGCCGGCGGCCGCCGCCGATGCGCCCTTACGTGCTTTACGCCATCCTCGCCACGTACGCGGTACTGAGCGTGATCGCGTTCGCCCTGTACGGGCTGGACAAGCGGGCCGCGGTGCGCGGGGCCCGGCGGACGCCGGAGCGGACGCTCCACCTGATCAGCCTCGCGGGCGGGTGGCCGGGGGCGCTGGTGGCGCAGAGTGCGTTCCGGCACAAGCGCCGCAAGGGGCGGTTCATGGCCGTGTTCGCCGCGACCGTGCTGATCCATGCGGCGGCGTGGGGGATGTGGGCGCGGTACGGCTGACCCGGGCGGCGTTGCTCAGGCGCGGCGGTTGCTCCGTTTTCGCGCATGAACAACCGCGTCCCGCTCAGCAGCCTCGTCAAGACCGTCGCCGCGACCGCCGCGTTCGCCGTGCTGCACAGCGCGTTGGCGGACGCGCGGGTGAAGCATGCCGCCGAGCGCGTGTTGGGGACAAGGCGGCGCAACGCGCTGTACCGCCCGGCGTATAACGCGGTCGCTGTGGCGACGTCGGCGGCGCTGTTGGCGTACGTCGGCCGACTTCCGGACCGCACCCTCTACCACGTCCGCGGGCCGGCCGCGGTGGCGCTGCGGCTCGGCCAATTCGCGGGGGTCGCGGGCCTGCTCGACTCGATGTGGCGGGCGGGCCCGCTGCGGTTCGCCGGCGTTCCCGGCCTGATCGCGTGGTTCAAGGGCCGGATGGTGGTCCCGCGCGAGCCGGAGGGGCAGAGCCCGCCGCCGGACCCGGACGGGGCGTTCCGCCCGCGCGGCGTGTTCCGGCTGTCGCGGCAGCCGGCGAACGCGTCGCCGATCCCGCTGCTGTGGCTGAACCCGAAGATGACGGCGAACCTCGCGGCGTTCAACGCGGCCGCGACGCTCTACCTGTACCTGGGCTCCTTCCGCACCGAGCGGCGGCTGCGCGAGGCGTACGGAGAGATGTATGCCGCGTACCAGCGCGGCGGCGTGCCGATGTTCCTGCCGCGGGCGGGGGGCGTGAAGGGACCGACGCCGCTGGTCGGGGCTAGACGCGGAGACGAAGGGGTGGTAGGGGAACGCAAGCCATGGGAACCCGCGTCGAGATCGCAGGCCACAAGTTCCACCGCCGGCGCGCGATCAAGCTGACGGCGGGCGAGAAGGCGCTCGTCCGCGCCGAGGCCGGCGTGGTGCTTCGTCTAGCGAAGGATTCTTGATGAGCTCACCACCGGCAGTTCGGGTTCCGACGCCGCCAGCGCGGATCGTGCGCGTGGCCGCGCGGCGGGTGATCGAGAGGCCCGGGAAGCCCAAGCGACCGCCGGTCGTTCTGACCATCGGGGTGCCGCAGCGGGTGCCCGGGTGGGACTGGGGGTGCGCGGTGCAGATCACGGGCCTGGGCCGTTCCCTGAGCCGCCCGCAGTTCGTGTTCGGCGCCGACGGCTTCCAGGCGCTGTATCTGGCGATCCAGCATGCGAGCGTCACGCTGGAGGTGGAAGCAAAAGAGCGGCGACTGCCCTGGATCGAGGCGTATGGCCTGCCCCGCTTCCTCCCGCCGTTGCCCAAGCCCCAGCAGGATGAGCTTCAGCGGCTGGTCGACCGCGAGGTGCGGCGTATTTACACGGAGGCCGCCAAGCGCGCCCGTGCGCGGGCCCGGTCGGCCTCGCGTGCGGCGACGACACCCGCGGGACGTCCGGCCGGCGCCCGGAGAGTGCGGGTGGCGAAAAGGAAGGCGTGAGGTGGGACGTAATCCCCGCGCGACATGAGCCGTCGCGCTCGTGGATGCGGGAAGCGTGAACGCAGTAAGCCCGTGGAGCCATGTTGGACGAATCAGGTGCCATGCCATCCATGCAGTCCACCGAGTTCGACCGCCAGTTTCGGGCGGACGTCGTTCCGTCCCTTACCGCCCGCAGCTTCACGCTCGACGATGTCGGCCTTACGTTCCGCCGGGTCGTGGAGCACGACGCGACGCGATCGACCCAGATCGTCGAGTTCCAGGTCGGGGAGGAGGGGTGGGCGGCCGGCCGGTTCACCGTCAACCTGGGCGTGTTCAACCGTGACCATTTTCCCGCCGACCGGCCCGAGCCGGACGCCGCGCCCGGCATCGTCGATTGTCTCCACGGCCTCACGTGCCGGCTGGGCTTCTTCCACCAACCGCGTCGGAACTGGGTCGGGCGACTGCTCGGCGGGTGCTCGAAGTCCCGCGATCACTGGTGGGAGCGGCACGACGACCCGCGGCGGATGCGGGCGACGTTCGCTGACGTGCTCGGCCTGCTGTCCACGCGCGGAGTAGACTGGCTGCTGGCTCGAACGACGCTGACCGCGTTCGACTGGGCGCGTCGGGAACAGTCTCGACGGAGAGAGTGGACGGCGGCGTGCGCGGCGTCGAACGCCTGGACCGAGTACGAGCCGGAGCCGTTTCCGGGAGCACCTTAAGGGTGTTATGTAGTCGGCGTGTGGTCCTCGCAGAGTCGTGATCGAGGTCGCGCGGACGAAGATTCCGTCCGCTGAAGCGGACTCTACGAAGGCTGTGGATTGACCAAGTTTCAACCGCTCGGTTGGTCGGCGGAATTCGACACGAAGCTCGTGGCGCTGCTGGACGGGGGTGGGGTGGACGGGTAAACGTCGGGGCCGCCGTGGAGGAGCCATCCGCCAGTCCGAGCATGCAGAGCCTCGCCGCATTGATCGGACAGGCGGTCGATACGGCGGCGGTGCGGACGCTGGTCGCGGTGGAGGGGCTGTCGGCGTCGGCCGAACCTGATTTCGAGAACGATCCGGACCCGTCGGCGCGACGGCATTATTTGAGCAGCGCGGCGGGCGGCTACCAGTTGACGCACTTGGGCGGGCGGATCACGACGGCGTTCCTGTACGTCGTGGGGGCGGGGGAATTCGAGCCGTTTCGCGGCGCGTTGATCGAGGGGCTGACGGCCGGTTCGAGCCGTGCGGACGTCCGTGCCCGCCTCGGGCCGCCGTCGCGGAGCGGGGAGGCGATGGGCCTGCCGCCGCTCGGGCGGCAGGGGGCTTGGGACCGGTACGACGGCGACCGCCTGTCCGTGCACTTCCAGTACACGGCCGACGCGAGCGAGCGGATTCGACTCGTCACGCTGATGACGAGCGATACGGTGCCGGGGCGGTAGGGTGAGCGGCTGCGCGCGTGCGGCACGCGGTTCGAGAGGTGTGCGCCGCTAAACGCGGCCCCGCAAGCGGGCCGGCTAAACGCCGGGGAGCGCTCGACGCGGGGCGGGTCTCCGGCGATGCTGCAGGCATGGAGACGTCGCAGCCCTCGCCGCCGAGGTACAAGCCGTCGGGCTACCCGAGCCTCTCGCCCTACATCATGTCGCCGGACGCGAGGCGGTTGATCGAGTTCCTCCGGGCCGCCTTCGGGGCGGTGCCGCTGCGCCGGCACGACGGGCCGGACGGCCGCGTGATGCACGCGGAGGTGCGGGTGGACGACACGGTGGTGATGATCTCCGACGCGACGGCGGACTACCCGGCGTTTCCGGTCTGGCTGCACGTTTACGTGCCGGACGTGGACGCCGCGTACGCCCGGGCGCTGGCGGCGGGCGGGACGTCCGTGCAGGAGCCGGCGCAGCGGGGTGACCCGGACCGGCGCGGCGGCGTGACCGACGCGACCGGGAACACGTGGTGGATCGCGACGCAGGTGGGACAATGAGTACTGCGATGCCGTTGCGGTTCGCGTTCCTACTGCTGGCCCTCGCGCCGCTACCGGGCTGCGACCGCGGGGCCACCGGTCCTGCGAACACGCGCACGACGAGCGCGACGCTCGGCACGCTGGCTGAACGGACGCGGTTCCTCGAGCGGTACGTCACGTTCCGGCGGACGTACGAGACGCTCGACTTCGACGTCATGTTCCAAGACAACGGCGGCGGCGGGGGCGTGCCGGGGCCGTCGGACTGGGACGTGCGACTCGTTGCGACCGTCCCGACCGCGGAACTGAACGCGTGGGTGCCGACGGGGGCGACGACGCCGACGACCGCGCCGTCGGCCGCGGATCAGGACTGGCTGAAGTCGGTGCCGACGGCGCTCGATTTAGGCGGCGTGACGGAATGGTACGTCGACGGGCGGCGCGTGGTCGGAATCGACCGCGGACGCCGCATCGTGGTCTACCGCAACTGGGCCATGTAGCGATCGCCCGCGTCCACCCGTCGCGGTCTTTCGAATTGTCTGAAACCGTCCGGGGCGGGCGGGGGCGTTGCTACGATCGCGCGTGTACTACGAACTGACAGACCGTTTCGAGGTCGCCGCCGACCCCGACGCCGTGTGGGCCTTCTTCTCGCGCGCCGAGAACCTGCCGGACATCACGCCGCCATCGCTGGGGTTCGTGATCGAGACGCCCGGGCCGGTGGGGATCGGGCAGGACGCGATCATCGACTACACGATCCGGTGGCTGGGCCTGCCGATCCGGTGGCGGACGCGGATCATCGACTGGAGCCCGCCGCACCAGTTCATCGACTTGCAGATCCGCGGGCCGTACGCGCTGTGGCACCACCAGCACACGTTCCGCCCGACCGCCGGCGGCGTCGAGTGCGCCGACCGCGTGATCTACAAGCTGCCGATGGGACCTTTGGCGCGAATCGCGCACCCGCTCGTCGTCCGCCGGCAACTGCTGGAGATCTTCCGCTACCGCCGCCGGCGGATCGCCGCGCGGCTGGGCGAGGTGCGCCCCGTGCAGGCGGACGTGGAGATCCGCGCGCAGAGGTGACGCTTCACTTGCGCGGCGCCAGCGGCGACTCGAACCACGCGCGGAACTTCTTCCCCGCGTCCCCTTCGCCACCCGCCTCCGACAGCACGGCGTCGTACACCCGATACGCCTCCGGCCTCGCCCGCCCGAGCGCCGCCGGGTCGTCCGCGCGGTACGCCTCCATCGTCGTCTCCCCGCCCCGCGTGACGGCGACGACGACCTCGACCCCGCGCCGGTCGCACCGCACGACGCCACCGTACTCCTTCGCCGCCACCGAGACCTCGTTCCGTCCCGGCTCCGCCACCCGGGCCTGGACGATGCGCTGCCCCGCCGTCAACCGCGGTGCGGCCTCCCGCAGCACCGGCCCCTCCCGCGCGGCGGGGCGGGTGGTTGCGGACTTTTCCGCTGCCCAAGCGTACCCCGTGAGCACGACCCCCAGCACGAAAATGCAGACGCGCATGATAAGCTCCCGTCAGGTTAAAGCCGCCCCTCGACGGGAAGGTAGACCGGCGCGGCGATGTCACTAAGGCAGGGGGGGCAAGGCGGGGTTTAGACCGGCGCGTTCTGCTGCGTCTTCTGCAGCACGTGCCGCCCCAGTTCCAGACGGGTAATCACCGCGTCCATGTCCTCGGGGCGCTTCTCCCGGCGGGTCGAGATGCACTCCATCACGAGATTCGAGACGGCCTGCGGCACCTTCGGGTTCAGGTCCAGCGGCGTGTCGATCCGGGTGTCGAGCAGGAAGCTGTTCTCGCCCTTCTTGTTGACCGTGTACAGCGTCGGGATGTGCTTGCCGGTCAGGTTCCAGTACAGCGTCGCGCCTAGGTTGAAGACGTCGGTCCGCTGGTCGATCGGCTTGCGATTGACCTGCTCGGGGGCGATGTAGTCCGGGGTGCCTTGAATGCGCTCCTTTATCGCGCCGATCTTGCACCCCTGGCCGAAGTCGATGACCTTCACCTGCCCCTTGTCATTCCGCAAGATGTTGTTGGGCTTAATGTCGCAGTGCGCGTACCCGAGCTGGTGCATCGCCTTCAGGCCCTGGGCGGCCTGGATGAACGTGTCGATGATGTCCATCAACTCGGTCGGCGGGCGGACGTCGAGCGGCTTGCCGTCGATGAGCTCCATCACGAGGAACGCCTCGCTCACCTTCAGGAGCATCGTTTTAACGATCTTCAACTCGAAGGTGCGGCGGAGGTTGGGGTGGTTGAACTGGCGGCTGATCTCGTACTCGGTCTCGACTTGCTCGACAAAGCGGATGTCTTTAGGTTCGGCGCGTATCACGTGTTTGAGCGCGAACACGCCGCGCGTTTTCGGGTCGCTGACCGCGTAAATCACGCTGCGCGCGCCCTCACCGAGTCGCTCGAGTACGTCGTAATTCAGGAGTTTCTGCGCCATGCAACCGGCTTTCCCGCCCGCCGACGGTCATAGTCTACGGGCACGGGCTAAAAGTAGGCTAATCCGCCCATAATAGCAAGCCTAACTCCGGCCGTCGCCCGTCCGTTGCCGACGGAATGACGCAACGACCTAAGCCGCTATGAGGGGACGATTAGAATGCCGGAAGGCGATCCCCGACGCGTGGAGAAGTTAGCGAAGCAACTGGGTCTGGAAGGCGCTGGCGGGGAAGTAGCGACCGACGCCCGCGGGGGTGCCGGGGGAGTCCATTAACCACACCTGAGACGAGGGGATGCGGAATCGCTCCTGGAGGGTCTGCACGAGGTGCTCGAGTCGCTTGAGCTGGGTGGGGGTGGGGGCGGTGCGGTCGAAGTCGCCGACGACGCAGATCGAGATGCAGGACGGGTCGACCCGGGCGGTGCCGGGGGCGGGGTCGGCGGGCTGCTGGAGGTTCCAGCGCTGGGTGAACTGGATCTCGCCGTCGACCGCGCCGTCGCCGTTGCCGACGACGAAGTGGTCGCCGCAGCCGCCGGTCTGAGCGGGGGCGACGAGCGTGGCGGCGTTGCCGCGCGGGGTGCCGCTGTGGTGGACGTAGACTGCCTTCCAGCGGCCGGGTTTCGAGGGCACCTGGGTGCTGAAGATGACGTTGAGCGCCGCCCGGGACTCACTGGCCATCAGGCTGCTGGCGGCGTCGGGGGTCAGGGGGGTGCCCTGCATGGCGCGGAGGAGGACGCTGGTCAGCGTGAGGACGCCGACGAGCGTGGAGAGGACGAGGAAGGATCGACGCGACTGTGGGTTCACGGTGGCCGCCCTGGGGGTTCGAAAGGTCAGCGAGACCCTTGGGTGGCGGCCGTCACGACGCCGACGTCCCATAAAAACGGCCGCCCGGTCTCTAAAGGCATTGATCGACCGCGGCCGCGAAATGCTTGAATATCGGGCGGGGCGGTCGGGCGGGGCGGGATATAGGGCGCGGGGGCGGGCACCGGGCGGAGCGACGCTCGCGCGCGGGTAGGGCACCGCACCAACGCACCGTCAGCGGGTCGGACGCCGTTGGCCGCGGCCCGCAAGCGGGCCGGCTAAACGTCGGCGAGTACACGCGAAGCGTGACTAGTTGCCGTGGGCGGCGGCGCGGAGCTCGGGCATCGTGAGGGCGTGATACGCTCCCTTGGTTTCCTCGGCGACGCCCTTCAATCGTTCGACGCCGTCGCCGTCGGGCTCGCCGACCGGGAACACGTGCACCTTTGCGTTCGAGTTCGCGGCCGCCCGCGCTTTCAACAGGGGCGTTTTGAAGCCGGGGGCGAGGTTCGCCTTGACCGGCACGAGCACGATCGCCTCGGGGTTGATCTGGAAGGCTCGCTCCAGCGCGGCGTCCGCCTTCGTCTGGCCGTACGCGGGCACGTGGTCGATCGCGCGCCACAGGTCGGTCGCGTTGGCCTCGGTGGCCTGGAGGAGCGTGCCGTCCTCCGGGAACATCTCGGGTTTCGCGCCCTCGGTGTGCCAGAAGAAGACGGCGAACTTCCGCTGCGCGCCCAAGCTCTTCACCGAGTTGACGACCGCCGCCTTGAGCAGGTCGATCCGCCGCTCGGACGCCGTCGCGGCGCCGCAGTCGATCACGTACACGACGCTGTTCTCGGTCAGCGGCTGGTTGGCGAAGGTCGGCCCGACCCTGCGCGGCGCGACGGCCGGCGGCGCTGGGGGCGTGACCGGCGTGGCGGGCGTCTCGGGTGCCGCGCGAGGAGGAGGGGGCGGCGGCGAGGCCGGGTCGGACGCGCCGGCGGTGGTCTGGGCGACGTCGGCGTTGCCGTTTCCGTTGCCGGTGGAGCGCTGCGAAACCGCCATGAAGATGATGACCCCTAGCAACAGCGCGATCACACCGCCGGCGACGGTCAGGAGCAGGGCGGTCTTCTTGTCCTTCTGCGGCGGGGCGGCGGGGCTCTTCGCGGCCGCGGCCTTCGCCTTCAGGCGGTTGCTCGAGAGGCCGCTGCTGGCAACGATGCCGGCGAGGTCGTCGAGACCGGTGCCGCTGCCGGCGTCGATCGTCGCGCCCTTCTTCTGCCAGAGCGTCTTCGACGGCGCGCCGCCCGCGCCGGCGGCGATCTCGGACAGCGCGTCGCCGTTGCCGGCGTTGCCGCCCGCGCCCGTTCCCGCGGCGGCGTTCCGCAGGTGCTTGGGCACCGTTTGGATCGTCCCGCAGTACCGGCACCGGCAGACGCCGCCCGCGAACGCGTCGTCGATCTGCAGCAGCGCCTTACAGTTGGTGCAGTTGATCTGGATCATCGTCTTAAGGCTGCCACAGGTAGTAGAAGCCGGTCGGCAGGGGGTCTCGGACGCCGGGGAGCTTCAACTCCAGTACGTTCGACGGCGGGGTCTGGGTCGGGACTGGCGGCGCCTGGGCGTAGATCGAGCCGCTGTAGCCGTACGGGCGGCGGTAGATGATCACCTTGGCGTCGGGCGCGTTGCCGAGCTGGCGGGCGTCGGCGATCGCGTCGTCGAGCAGGCCGGTCTTGTCCGCGAGGCCCAACTCGACCGCGCGGGCGCCGCTGAACACCCGGCCGTCGGTCGTCAGCTTCAGCGTCTCGCTGTCGCGCGCCGGGCGGTTGCTGGTCACGACGTCGACGAACCGCTTGTAGTACTCGTCCACCATCCCCTGCATCACCGCCCGCGCCTGCGGGTCGAGGTCCTTGAACGGGGAGCCCATGTCTTTCAACGGGCCGCTCTTGATCGCCTCGCTCTTGACCCCGAGCTTCTCCATCGTGCCGGCGAACGTGTACGCGTTGAAGATCACGCCGATGCTGCCGACGATCGACGTCGGGTGCGCGACGATCCGGTCCGAGGCGCAGGCGACGTAGTACGCGCCGCTGGCGGCGACGTCCTGGAGCGACGCGACGACCGGCTTCTTCGTCTGTGCCTTAAACCGCCGAACGGTCTCGTACATGATGTCGGACGCGGTGACCGTGCCGCCGGGCGAGTTCACGCGGAGGACGACGGCCTTGACCGCCGGGTCCGCCGCCGCCCGCTCCATCTCCTGCGTGAACCGGCTGACCTCGTTCTCGGTCGGCTGCATCAGGCCGCCTGACTTCATGTTCAGCAACATCCCCTCGACTTCGACGATGGCGATTTTCGCCCCGCCGAACCCGCCGCCGGCAACGACCTTTTCCTCGAGGTCGTACGTGTTCTGGACGGGCGTGATCAGGAGGCTGGGCATGCCACAGCCGGCGGCGACGAACGACAACAGCGCTGCGCAAGCGAGGACGCGAAACATCCACGATCTCCACAAGGGGTGGCCCAGACTTGCCTAGGATGACGATCTGGAGGAGTGTAACCGCGAGGATTCTACCCGATGCCGGTAAAGGTGAGCAAAAGGGAATTCGAAAAGCTCGTCGAGGAGGCGATCGGCGACGTCCCGGCACCGTTCGCGGAGTTCCTCGAGGAAGTCCCGATCGAGATCCACACCCGGCCGTCGGTCAAGCTGTTGCGCGAACTGGGGATGGAGGACGACGAACTGCTCATGGGCCTGTACAGGGGGGTAGACCGGGTGCGGCGGAGCGTGGAAGATTCGGGCCGGTTGCCGGACGTGATCTACATTTTTCAGGAGGATCACGAGCTCGTTTGTGACAGCCGCGAGCAACTGGTGCAGGAGGTGCGCAAGACGGTCCTGCACGAGATCGGGCATCACTTTGGGATGTCCGAAGACGACCTGGATGAGCTGGGTTACGGATGAGTCCGGCGTTGAAAGCGGTTTGCGCAACAATTGCGCGGACATCGCCGAACCCGCGTGCGTTTTCGAGCGTTTGACCGGTGCGGATGTCCCAAGGGTGGGGTCGATCGGCCACTTATAAGACGCGGGGTGTCACGCGGTTAGGCCGGATTGCCGATGGAGATGAGGTCTCGGTCGGATAATGTTCTTGACCTCAGTAACGGGAAATGTAGGCTCGACGGTCTGTTTTTTCGCATGAGGGAATGGCCGGTTCCCTCGCCGCGTTCCTGGCGAAGAAATGAAGAGGGGTTAGCGGTCATCTTAGGTTAAGAGGTATGCACATGAAGCGCGCCGTTCGTCGCTGGGTCGTGACCACCGCCGTGCTGGCCGGACTGACCGGCCTGGGCCGTTCCACCTACGCTCAGGACGCTGGCAATCCCGCCGCCCCGGCCGAGACTTCGGAGCGTAACCTTCGGCAGGCGTTCACGTTGCCATTTAAGACGTACCAGGTCCACTTCCCGACGATGGGGGTGATTAAGGACGTTAAGGTTAAAGAGGGTGAGGCGGTGAAGAAGGGTGACGTCCTGATGAAGCAGGATGACAGCGAAGACCTCGCCGAACTCCGCGTGCTGGACGCAGCCATTCTGATGAGCGAGCAGGGCCTGAAGGTCGGGGAAGCTAAGCTCCGGGTGGCGCAGTTCGAGCACGAGGCGAAGAAGAAGCTGCATGCCGCCGGTGGGCAGGTCGAATTCGAGGTGCTGCGCACCGGAGCCGAGCGTGACGTCGCCGCCGCCCAACTTGAGCAGGCTAAGAAGGAACTCGAGCAGACCAAGGCGAAGCGCGAGAAGCAGGCGACCCGGATTCAGAACATGTCGCTCAAGGCCGAGGTGGACGGGGTGGTCAAGGACCTGATCAACGACCTCGGGTCGAACACGGACCCGACCCGCCCGGTGATCACCGTGCTGGAGAACAACCCGCTGCTGGTCGAGGTGCAGGTGCCGGCGCTGGCGTCGCTGCAGATGAAGAAGGGCGACAAGCTCCGCGTCAGTTATGATAAGTCGAAGTGGCGGGACGCGGCGGTCAGCTTCCTGTCCCCGCAGGCCGACGCCGGCAGCGGGATGCGGATGATCCGTCTCGAACTGCCCAACCCGGACGCCGAGCCGTCCGGGCTGCAGGTGTTCGTCGAGCTGCCGGAAAAGCTGCTGGCGGCGGCGGCGGACCGGTAAACTGCTGACGTCGGGAGAAGCGCGGTCGGGAGCGCGGCGCACGAGCACACACGGGACGGGCCGTTGATCGGGATTGGTGGTCTGCTATGGCGTCTGGAATCGTTGAAACGTCAAACAGTCAGGGACAGTCGGGCCAGCAGCAGCAGGGGGCCGGCAAGCGGTCGAAGCTGGTCGAGCGGCTCTTGGACGCGTCGGCGAATTTGCCGGCGTTCATGAAGGACCTGCTCGGCACGATGGCGGTCACCGTCGCCGGCACCGAAGCCGCCGGGTTCTTGATCGAGCAGGCGCCGGCCCAGCCGACCGGCGCCGACGGGGACGGGCAGCCGCAGACCGCGCTGCGCGTGATCACGCACATCCGCCCGGACGACTCCGACGACGACGTCCGGCAGGCCGCGATCAAGGCGTTCACCGAGATCGTGATCCCGTGCATCCAGCAGAACAAGGATGGCGCGATCGAGGTCGGCAGCCCGGACGAGGGCGAGCCGCAGTTCTGCCTGGTCACGCTGCTCCGGAACGAGGGGATGGCCGTCGCGGTCGCCGCCGTGATCACCCGCTGCCGCGACCAGGAGCGGGCCCGCCAGCGGCTGATGAGCATGCAGCTCGTCGCCGGGTACTTCGAGCTGTACATGATCCGCCGGCACGTCGAGCAGAGCCGCGAGCTGGCGGTCCGCCACCAGAACGTGTTGCAGTTGACGACGTCGGTCGCGACCGCCGAGGGGTTCGAGGCGGCGGCGATGAACTTCTGCAACGAGCTGTCGCAGCGGGCCGGCGCGAGCCGGGTGTCGCTCGGGTGGATGAAGGGGGAGAACGTCAAGGTCAAGGCGCTGTCGCACACCGAGAAGTTCGACAAGAAGCAGGAGCTGATCGTCAAGCTCCAGCGGGTGATGGAGGAGTGCCTCGACCAGGAGGAGCCGGTCCGGTTCGACGCCGACGGCACCCGCAGCGAGAACGTGACACGCGAGGCCGAGAGCCTCTGCCGCCAGCAGGGGAACAACAGCGTTTACAGCATCCCGCTCCGCCGCCGGGCCGAGATCGTCGGGATCGTCACGCTCGAGTTTGCGCCGCCGACCAAGCTGACCGACGAGGTCGCCAACGCGTTGGCGGTCACGTCCGACCTGCTCGCGCCGCAGCTGTACGACCGGCACGAGAACGACCGGTGGATCGCGGTCAAGGTCGGCAAGTCGATCCAGAACGCGGCGAAGGTCACGGTCGGCCCGAAGCACGTGCTGGCGAAGCTGATCATCTTCACGCTGATCGTGATCGGGCTGGTGCTGGCCGACGCAATCCCGTTCGTCCCGATCCGCCCGATGTACCGGGTCAGCGCGCCGTTCCAGTTCGTCGCGGCCAACAAGGAGACAAAGCAGGCGCCGTTCGAGGGGTACCTGGAGAAGGTGCACTTCAAGGCCGGCCACTCGTTCCGCAAGGGGCAGGTTCTGGCCGAGATGCGGACCGACGACCTGAAGTTCAAGCTCGAGTCCGCGCGGGCGGACGCGGCGGCGTATTGGGCGACGTACCGCAAGGAGCTCGCCGACAAGGCGAACGCGGGCTACGTCGCGCGGTCCGAGGTCGCCCGGTACAACGCCCAGAAGGCCGAGGCCGACGCGAAGCTGGCCGAGTGGCAGATCGCGCAGGCGAAGGTCGTCGCCCCGTTCGACGGCGTGGTGCTCAGCAGCGAGTTGAACGACAAGGTCGGCGCGCCGCTGCGGCAGGGGGACGTGATGATGGAGATCGAGGAGCGTGGGCAGCCGCTGAAGGCCGAGCTCGCGGTCCCCGAGCGCGACATCCACTACATCCGCGAGATGACCGACCCGAAGGCGAGCAAGGACGGGGTCGGCTGGAGCGGGACGCTCGCGACCAACGCGCTGCCGAGCCGGGACATCAAGTTCAAGGTCGAGCGGATCGTCCCGCTCGGCGACGCCAAGGACGCCGAGAACACGTTCAAGGTCTACGTGACGCTCGAGGAGCAGCCCGACTTCATCAAGCCCGGCATGGCCGGCGAGGCCCGCATCGACGCCGGCCGCCAGCGCCTCTTCTGGATCTGGACCCACCGCCTCGTCGACTGGCTGCGGCTGAAGATGTGGTGGTAAATGATCAGTCGGCAGTGGCAGTCGGCAGTCGGCAGTGAAGAGCTGCCGATTGTCGTCCCGTCCGCTGCCAGCTTACTCCGTGCTGCCGGCCGCCGACCGCTGACCGCCCACTGATTCCCATGTCGAACCTACGCCCCACGTTCCACGAGTCTTGGTACCGCGTCGCCGACCTCCGCGCACGGCTCCGGCCCAGCGCGCAGATCAGCCGGCAGCACTACCGCGGCGAGCGGTGGTACGTCGTCCGCGATCCGGCCGGCAACCAGTACCACCGCCTGTCGTCGGCCGCCTACCGGTTCGTCGGCCTGCTCGACGGGTCGCGGACGGTCGCCGAGGCGTGGGACGTCGCCGGCGGGACGATGGCCGACGACGCGCCGACGCAGCCCGAGGTCGTGCAGATCCTCAGCCAGCTGCACGCGGCGAACCTGCTCGACGCGAACATCACCGCCGACGCCGGCGTGCTGCTCCGCCGCCACAAGAAGATGATGAAGAAGCGGCTCCAGGGCCGCCTGATGAACATCATGTTCCCGCGGATCCCGCTGTGGGACCTCGACAGCTTCCTCGTCCGCTTCATGCCGTTCATGCGGACGTTCTTCCTGAACAAGTTCGGCGTGTTCCTGTGGCTCGCGGTCGTGATCGGCGCGTGCGCCGCGATCGCGCCGGACTGGCCTCGCCTGAAGACGTCCGCCGGCGACGCGATCTCGCCGCACAACTGGCCGTGGCTGTGGGCGACGTTCTGCATCATCAAATTGATCCACGAGCTCGGGCACGCGTTCGCGTGTAGACGCTTCGGCGGCGAGGTGCACGAGCTGGGCATCATGTTCCTCGTGTTCGTCCCCGCGCCGTACGTCGACGCGTCGAGCGCGTGGAGCTTGCCGAGCAAGTGGCAGCGGATGTTCGTCGGCGCGGGCGGCATGATCTTCGAGCTGTTCGTCGCCGGCATCTGCGCGTTCGTCTGGAAGTACACGGCCAGCGGGACGCTGGTGAACCAGCTCGCGTACAACACGATGTTCATCGCGAGCGTGTCGACGATCATCTTCAACGCCAACCCGCTGCTCCGCTACGACGGCTACTACATCCTGTCCGACTGGCTGGAGATCCCGAACCTGCGGCAGAAGTCGCAGGAGTACACGATGGGGCTGATCAAGCGGCACGTGTTCCGCGTGAAGAGCCCGATCCCGCTCCCGCCGATCCCGCAGCGGTTCTGGCTGTTCCTGTACCACTGCACGTCGGCGGTGTACCGGGTGTTCGTCGGGATCATGATCATCCTCGTGGTCGCCAACGAGGTGCCGGTGCTCGGGATCCTGATGGCGATCGGCGGCGTGATCACGTGGCTGGTCGTGCCGGTCGGGAAGCTGACGAACTACCTGATGCTCGACCCCGAGCTGCACCGCAAGCGGCCGCGCGCGGTCGCGTTCACGCTCGCGGTCGCCGCCGGGATCGTCGTGCTGGTCGGGCTGATCCGGTTCCCGGTGCGGGTCGAGGCGCCGGGGTACGTCGAGCCGGAGCTGAAGGAGACGCTCCGGGTCCGCACGCCCGGGTTCGTCGACAAGATCCTGGTCAAGGACGGGCAGCACGTCCGCGCCGGCGATCCGCTGGTCACCTGCTTCGATAAGAACTTGGAGACCGAGATCGCCAAGACCGAGGCCGACCTCCGCGGCGCCCAGGCGGAGATCCAGCTCGCGATCGCGAGCGACCCGGGCAGCCGCCGCAAGGCGGAGATCAACCGCGACCGGCTGGAGAAGCAGCTCGCGCTGCTGGTGCAGAAGCGGAACGACATGGTCGTGAAGGCGCCGTTCGAGGGGTACGTGGTCAGCCCGATGATCCACGAGCTCCGCGGCCGGTACGTCCAGCAGGGGGAGGAACTCGCGACCGTGATTAAGTACGACCCGCTCGTGGTGCGGGCGAACTTCGACCAGAGCGAGTCGGCGCTGGTGTTCATGAACGAGCCGTTCGAAAGCCCGTTCCCGATCCTGAAGGACGTGTACACGGCCGGCGCGTACGACATCGCCGCCCGCCTTCGGGCCGACAAGGTCGGCTTTACCGAAGAGCCGCCCGCCAACCGCCGAAGCGCCGACGAGCCGGTCCGCCGGATCACGACCGCCGAGCACCCGGTCATCGCCGGTCAAGTCGGGTCGGTCGTGTACGAGTTCGACGCCAGCCGCCAGTCCGCCACCAGCCTGCTGACCGCCGTCACCGCGACGTTCAAGGCACCGGGCGCGTACGACGCGCTGCTCGCCGAGCACAACGCGCGGATGAAGGTGAAGCCCGAGCCGCAGCCGGCGAGCCAGCCGCTGCCGGCCGGCACCCGCCGCACCCACTGGCTCGACGAGCGCGACGCGGCCGCCCTGGACGTCGAGCTGGTCGAGCGCGGCGGCCAGACGACGCTGACGTATCGCATCCTCGGCCGCAAGGTCGAGGTCCGCCTCGCCGGCGCCCGCAGCGAGAATTTGCACGCCCGCGTCGTTACGCGTATCCCGGCGGCGAGCGCGCACGTGGCCCACCCGTCGCTGACGCACCTGGGCGGCGGCGACCACCAGAACGACCCGCAGGACCAGACCGGCACGAAGGTCGCCGTCCCCGTGTTCGAGGTCCGCCTCCGCCTCGACAACCCCGACCTCGCCCATTTCCCCGGCCAGCGGGCGTACGTCCGCCTGACGATGGAGAAGGACCGCCCGCTGATCTGGCAGTGGAGCCGCCGCTTCTGGCAGCTGATCCAGACCCAGAGCGCCCAGAACAAGTGGCTGTAGCGGGAAGGAGTTGCTCGTTGCTAGCTGCTGGTTCCTAGCAGCGGCTCGGGCTATCGTGACCCCCAACAGGAAGTCGCAACCAGCAACTAGCAACTCTCCATGAGTACCGCCGCCTCCAACGAGTTCTGGTCGATCTTCGACGCCCGACGGGTCAAGGCCCCCGAGCTCAAGGGGTTGGACGCCGCCGCGAACGGGATCGTGGGGTACGTCAAGAACCGTCGCCGCCACCTCGCACGCCTGAAGCGGCAGGTCGAGCGGATCGAGCGGTTGGAGAAGGAGATCCGCGACCTCGGCTCGGCCAGGTTCACCGAGGAGGTCCAGAAGTGCCGGGACCTCGCCCGCCTGAACAAGCTCGAGGGCCCCGCCCAAGACCGCGGGATGGCGATCGTCCGCGAGGCCGCGTGGCGCGCGGTCAACATGCGGCCGTTCCCGGTCCAGCTGATGGGCGCGCTGACGATGGTCAACGACCAGATCGCCGAGATGGCGACCGGCGAGGGCAAGACGCTGACCGCGTCGCTCGCCGCCAGCATGTGGGCGTGGCACGGCCGCCCGGTGCACGTCCTGACCGTCAACGACTACCTGGTCGACCGCGACGCCCACGAGATGGGACCGGTCTACAAGCAGCTCGGCCTCCGCGTCGGCGCGGTGACCCACGAGACCGAGCACGAAGAGCGGATCGACCACTACCGCCGCGACGTCGTCTACATCACCAGCAAGGAGCTGGTCGCCGACTTCCTCCGCGACCAGATCGCGCTCGGCACGCTCCGCAACGCGGCCCAGACCAACGTCCAGATGCTGATGGCCCGCGGCGGGTCGTCCCGGCTGATGGTGCCCGGCCTGTTCCGCGCATTGGTCGACGAGGCCGACTCGCTCCTGATCGACGAGGCGGTCACCCCGCTGATCATCTCCAACTCCCCCGAGGGCGACCCGAACGAGAAGTTCTACCGCGCCGCCGCCGACCTCGCGAAGCGGCTCGAGCTCGGCCGCGACTTCACGATCGACTGGACGGTCCGCAACGTCGAGCTGACCAACCGCGGCCGCGAGAAGCTCGACGATATCTGCGAGCAGGACGGCTCGGCCGCCGGGTTCTGGCAGGGCCGCCGCCGCCGCGAGGAGCTGGTCACGCTCGCGGTCACCGCCAACTACTGCTACGTCCGCGACGAGCAGTACCTGATCGGCGCCGACGACGGCAAGGTGCAGATCATCGACGAGTTCACCGGCCGCGTGATGGCCGACCGCTCCTGGCGGCACGGCCTCCACCAGGCGATCGAGATCAAGGAAGCGGTCAAGGTCACGGCCGACAAGGAGAACCTCGCCCGCCTGTCGTTCCAGCGGTTCTTCCGCCAGTACCCCCACCTGGCCGGCATGACCGGAACCGTGTGGGAGTCGGCCGGCGAGATGTGGCAGATCTACGCCCGCACGATCGTCCGGATCCCCACCAACCGCCCGAACATCCGCAAGCAGCTCCGCACGCGGATGTTCGACACGATGGAGCAGAAGTGGGACGCGGTCGTCAAGCGCACGCTCGAGCTCCACGCCAAGGGCGTCCCGGTCCTGATCGGCACCCGCTCGGTGCTCGCCAGCGAAGAGGTCAGCAAACGCCTGACCGCCGCCAACACGCCCCACCAGGTGTTGAACGCCGCCCAGACCGCGCAGGAGGCGTTCATCGTCGCCCAGGCCGGCCAGAAGGGGCAGATCACGGTCGCGACGAACATGGCCGGCCGCGGCACCGACATCAAGCTCGCCCGCGGCGTCGCCGAGCTCGGCGGCCTGCACGTGATCTCGACCGAGCCGCACGGCAGCGGCCGCGTCGACCGCCAGCTGTTCGGCCGCGCCGCCCGCCAGGGCGACCCCGGCAGCGCGCAGATGTTCTGCAGCAAGGAAGACGACTTGTTCATCCGCCACGCCAAGACGCTCCGCCACGCCTGGCGGGCGGTCGGCCCGGCGCGCCTGATCAAGATGGCCCAGGCCAACGCCGAGCGCATCGCCCGCTTCAACCGCAAGCAGGTGCTGAAGCAGGACGACTGGATGGACGAGTCGATGCCGTTCTGACGGCCCGGCCGACGAGACGCCGGCCGACGGCCGCACGCCACGTGCGGGCCCGCCACCCTTACGATGCGCCGATGCCCGCCCCCCTCTTCGACCTGCCCACCCTCCGCCGCCCCGCGCCGTTCACCGTCACCCCGTCCCGCACCCTTTACGCCGCCGACCGCGCGATCGAGCTCGCCGACGTCTACTTCACCGGCCAGCCCTACCTCGGCCGCCCGACCCGCGCCTACGCCTGCCTCGCACGGCCGGCCCACCGCTTCGAGGACTCGCTGCCGGCCGTCCTGCTGATCCACGGCGGCGGCGGCACCGCCGACCCGCAGTGGTGCGTCGACTGGGCGATGCGCGGCTACGCCGCGCTGTCGGTCGACCTCTACGGCCAGGGCCCTGATCGCCAACGGCTCCCCGACGGTGGCCCAGACTGGTCGAACAACTTCGCCGCCTTCCGCTTGACCGACGGCCTCGAGAACACTTGGGTCTACCAGTCGACTGCCAACTGCGTCCGCGCGGTGTCCGTGCTGGCCCAACTGCCGGACGTCGACCCCGCCCGCGTTGCCGTCTGCGGCGCGTCGTGGGGCGGGATCTTCTGCGCAATCGTGATGTCGCTCGACGACCGCGTCCGCGCCGCCGTCCCGTGCTACGGCGCCGGCTACAACCCGCGGATGGCCCGCGCGCCGTTCATCCCCGAGGCTGACGGCGCCGCGATCCGTGCCCACCTAGACGCATCCAACTTCCTCGCCGGCTGCCGGGCCGACGTCCTCTGGGTCTCCACCGCCACCGACCGCGGCACGACGCCCGAGGAGCTCTGCCAAAGCCGCCGCGCGGCCACCGGCGCCCGCAGCAGCCGCCTGAGCGTGAACGCCGGCCCCGGCCACACCGACCCCCGCGGCCTCGGCCTCGGCGAACTGCCGACGCCGTACCACTTCGCCGACGCGATCCTCCGCAACCGCCCGCCGCTGGCCCTGATCGACCCGCCGCGCGTCGAAGCGTCCAAGTTGGTTGCCGATTACCGCTCGGAACTGCCGATCGTCGTCGCCGGCCTCCACTGGACGACGCAGTCCGAGAAGCCGTGGACGGATCGGGGTTGGCAAGCCGCCTGGGCCGACGTCGCGTCCCCCGGCGTCGTCCGCGCCGATCTCCCGGCCGAGCGGCCGCTTCAGGCATTCTTCACCACGATCGACCAGCGCGGCGCGCTGGTGTCCTCGGAGCCAGTGGACTTGGCTTAAACTCTCCCGCGGCACGGCTCACCGACCGGGCGAACTTCACCTCGCCGACGCCGCGCCCGCAGCACGACTGATCCGCCGCCAATTCGAGGCGTGGCGCCCCTCGCAACACGCCCGAGACGCGCCGCCAGCACCGGGATCGAGGGCCAGCGCCCCCAACCGCCTACCGAATTTGACCCGCGCATAATTCACCCTGCCCAGCTATAATCCGGCGAAGGGATTTGGGGAGCCCGGCCGGGCACGGCGGTCTGACGACCGGCGCGCCGCGGGGCGGGAATCCCTCCCTTCGCGGCGCCTGTCGCGCCGGCCGATTGCCAGGGGTTCAGAACCTCGCGCGAGCGACCGGCGTGCGACTCCCGGTGGAGCGGCGCCGAGTCGGGCGGGCCAAGCCCGCCTTTCCCGATGCGAGCCAGGCTCGGACTGCCGCGCGGCGCACGCCGAATCGCAACGGGCGCCGCGGGCAGGTGGACGATCTAGGCACACGCGCCCGAGAGTCGTCGGGGCCGGCGTGAGGCACGCGTCACCCGCGAGCCGCCGCGACCGCATCGCGGCCGATCGCGATCCATCGTGACCCGCGCCGCCCGCCGGCCGCACTGCCGCCGTGAGTTTGTCGTACCGGCGCCCTCCCCTTTCGATCCGCGCCAGCCGCGCGGGCGCGCCGGCCGCTTCCGACTCCCCGCGATGCGCCGACTCCGCCCGGAGCGTGTGCCGGTCATCCCGCACGGACGGGACGCACCGGCAGGGGTCGCCCTCTCGCCGGAAACCTCCCGCCGAAAAGTGGACGCCGACCGCCGCCGCCGCGTAACCTCGGTGGGTTGCGCGTGTCTGCTTGAACGTCCGGGTACGCCGTCCGCGTCCCCGTCCGAGTCCGTCCGTCAGACCGAAATGTCGCGCACCGTTTCGTGGAGATGACATCCATGCCCGTGAAAACGAATCCCCTGATCTCGATCGTCGACAAGAAGCTCGACGTCTCCAACTTCCGCGAGCAGCACTGGGAGGGGACGTTCTGGGAGTACCTCGACATCGTCGTCGAGAACCCGTCCGTCGCCCGCAACGCGTTTCAGCGCGTGTACGACATGATCCTGACCTATGGCCGGGAGTCGTTCACTCTGTTCAAGCAGGAGATGACGCGCTACAACTTCTTCAGCGACCCGATCGACCACGGGGCCGACGCGATCTACGGCCTCGAGCGGCCGCTGACCCAACTCGTCGACTTCTTCAAGTCCGCCGCACAGGGGTACGGCACCGAGCGCCGCATCCTGCTCCTGCACGGCCCGGTCGGGTCGTCGAAGTCCACGATCGCCCGCCTACTGAAGAAGGGCCTCGAGGCCTACTCGAAGATCGACGCCGGCAAGCTCTACACCTACTCCTGGCGTCTCCCCCGCCCGCGCGGCGGCGGCGACGAGGGGGAGGAGTACTACCCCTGCCCGATGCACGAGGACCCGCTCCTCCTGATCCCGCTCGAGGCCCGCAAAGACGTCCTCGACGCGATCAACGACAAACTCGCCGACGGCCGCAAGGTCAAGCTCTACGGCGACGTCTGCCCGTTCTGCCGCAAGATCTACGCGGACCTGCTCGACGCCTACGGCGGCGACTGGAAGAAGGCGATGGAGCACATCAAGGTCAAGCGCCTGATCTTGTCCGAGAAGGACCGCCGCGGGATCGGCACGTTCCAGCCCAAGGACGAGAAGAACCAAGACAGCACCGAGCTCACGGGCGACATCAACTACCGCAAGATCGCCGAGTACGGCTCCGACTCCGACCCCCGCGCGTTCAACTTCGACGGCGAGCTCAACATCGCCAACCGCGGCATCGTCGAGTTCATCGAGGTGCTCAAGCTCGACGTCGCATTCCTCTACGACCTGCTCGGCGCGTCCCAGGAACACCTGATCAAGCCGAAGAAGTTCGCCCAGACCTACATCGACGAAGTGATCCTCGGCCACACGAACGAGCCCGAGTACAAGAAGCTCCAGGGCAACGAGATGATGGAGGCGTTCCGCGACCGCACCATCAAGATCGACATGCCCTACAACGTCCGCCTCGACGACGAGGTCAAGATCTACCTCAAGGACTTCGGCCCCGAGCGCGTCAAGGGCATGCACATCGCCCCGCACACGATCGAGGTCGCCGCCATGTGGGCCGTCCTCACCCGCCTGGCCGAGCCGAAGAAGGCCGGCATCACCAAGCTCCAGAAGCTCAAGCTCTACAACGGCAAGAGCATCCCCGGCTTCACCGAGGACTCGATCAAGGAGCTCAAGGAAGAGGCGCCCCGCGAGGGCATGCAGGGGATCAGCCCCCGCTACATCCAGGACAAGATCAGCAACGCGCTGGTCAGCCACCAGGCCCAGCTCGACAAGGCCATCAACCCGTTCATGGTCATGAACGAGCTCGAGGAGGGCCTGAGCCACCACAGCCTGATCACCGACGAGGAGCTCAAGAAGGAGTACAAGGAGCTGCTCGCCGTCGTCCGCGAGGAGTACGAGGACATCCTCAAGGCCGAGGTGCAGCGCGCGATCAGCGCCGACGAGGACGCGATCAAGCGCCTCGCCGCCAACTACATCGAGAACGTCCGCGCCTACACCCAGCACGAGCGCGTCCGCAACCGCTACACCGGCCGCGACGAGGAGCCGGACGACCGGCTCATGCGCAGCATCGAGGAGAAGATCGACATCCCCGAGAGCCGCAAGGACGACTTCCGCCAGGAGATCATGAACTACATCGGGGCGCTGGCGCTCGACGGCAAGAAGTTCGAGTACAACACGAACGCCCGCCTGCTCAAGGCACTCGAGCTCAAGCTGTTCGAGGACCAGCGCGACACGATCAAGCTGAAGAACCTGGTCAGCACGGTCGTCGACGACGAGACGCAGCAGAAAATCGACGTCGTCAAGCAACGCCTGATCAAGTACTTTGGCTACAACGAGACCAGCGCGACCGACGTCCTGAACTACGTCGCCAGCATCTTCGCCCGCGGCGACTCCAAACAAGAGGACTAGTCAACTCCAGGTGTGCTTCGGCACACGGCCTTTGACGCGCGATCAGAAGATCAGACCGAACCTATGGACAGAGAGCTGAAAAAGTCCGGCCTCAAACTCGCCCTCGCCGGCCTCGTCGGCCTGCTCTTCTTCTGGCTGACCGACCCCGTTCGTGGCGTCGGCCGCAAGAACGTCGAGGGCATTGTCGACGCGATGAATGAAGCCTCCTGGGGCACTCTCGCCGGCCTCACCGGCTCCGCTGCCATCCTGCTGATCGGCCTCTGGATCATGACCCGGAGGCCGACGTAGTGTTGACACTGATGACTGACAACTGACAACTGGCTACCCCGCATGGTCCTGAAAATCGAAAAAGACCACCAGCGCTTCCGCCAGATCGTCAAGGGCCGTATCCGCGACGACTTGCGCAAGTTCCTCACCAAGGGCGAGCTGATCGGCAAGGAGGGCAAGCACCTGATCAGCATCCCGGTCCGCGGCATCGAGCTCCCGCACTTTCGCTACGGCGACAACTCCCAGGGCGTCGGCGCCGGCGACGGCAAGGAAGGCGACACCGTCGGCAAGGGCAAGGGCAAGGGCAACCAGGGGGGTACCGACCCCGGCCACCACCTGATGGAGGTCGACCTCTCCCTCGACGAGCTCGCCGAGATCCTTGCCGAAGAGCTCAAACTCCCCCGCATCGAGCCCAAGGGCCGCCACCGCATCACGACCGTCCGCGACAAGTACAGCGGCATCAAACCGACCGGCCCGAACTCCCTCCGCCACTTCAAGCGGTCGTTCAAGGAGGCCCTGAAGCGCCAGATCATGACCGGCGACTACGACCCGCTCGACCCGGTCATCATCCCCCAGAAAAAAGACATGCGCTTCCGCTCCTGGAAGGAAGTGAAGAGCCCGCAGTCCAACGCCGTCATCATCTTCATGATGGACGTCAGCGGCTCGATGGGCGAGGAGCAGAAGGAGCTGGTCCGCCTCGAGAGCTTCTGGATCGACACGTGGCTGCGCAAGAACTACGAGGGGATCGAGTCCCGTTACATCGTCCACGACGTCAGCGCCAAGGAGGTCGACAAGCACACGTTCTACCACCTCCGCGAGGACGGCGGCACGAAGATCAGCAGCGCGTTCCGCGCCTGCAAGCACCTGCTCGACGCCCACTACTCGCCCGACGAGTGGAACATCTACCTGTTCCACTTCAGCGACGGCGACAACAGCTCCGAGGCCGACAGCCGCGACTGCGTCAAGCTCCTCAAGGAACAACTGCTGCCCATCGCCAACATGTTCGGCTACTGCCAGGTCGCCAGCGCCTACGGCAGCGGCAACTTCATCAACGTCCTCCACGAACACCTGCGCAACCACGAGAAGGTCCTGACCAGCCGCGTCAACTCCAAGGACGACATCTACGACAGCATCAAGACGTTCTTCGGCAAGGGACATTGATGTGGCCCCGGTACTGGCCTTCACGTACAACATTCCCGGCGCACTGCTCTGCTCGGCAGCCCTTGGCGTGATGTTCGGAGTGCTACTCGGGGCCTTCGCCTTCGCACGAGCAAAACGCGGCGAGCGAGGCGAACGCTTCCGAGAGGGCTTCGGCGTCGCGTTCGCAGCTACCGTGATCGTGGTCGTAGGGCTCGTGGTCCTCGACCGAGCATTCTGAACCCGAAGCGGCGGCCTTATCTGCCGCACCACGATGGCCAACAAACAACACGACATCTCGCAAAGCGACGACGACGACGAAATCCCCTCCCAAGGCTTCGACATCGCCGACGCCGCCGCCATCGTCTGCACCCACGTCGCCACCGGCGGCGAGCCGATCCGCGTCGCCCGCCGCGACGAGTCGGTCGACCCCGTCGACACCGGCTGGCAGTTCCACTGCGACCTCCACGACCACGGCGGCGACGCCGACGCCGTCGTCTGGTCGATCCGCCACGTCGTCGAAACGGACCCCACGGTCCGCCCGATCCTCGACAACCCCCCCGGCGTCGCCTTCCGCCGCGAAACCCCCGCCGACCCCTGGGCGCCCGAACCGTACGATGACCCCGCCGCCGCGGACGACGAGTAATCCCCATTCGCCCTCCACGCGCAAGGGCAGATTTCCCGCGCACCACGGCCGCACCTAAGGTACCTTATCCCCCACACCCGCGACGCCGCGCCACCGACGCCATGCCCCGCCGCCGACGCGTCTACAACATCCGCATCGAGGACTACCTGGTCGAGCCCCCGCCGCCGCCCAGCCGCCTCCCCCGCATCCTCCTGTTCGCCGCCTTCGCCCTCCTCGCCGTCGCTAACCTCACCCTCGCCCTCGGCTGGCTCTTCTCCTTGATCCCCCAAACCCTGCTCGAGAGCGCGGTCGTAGCCGTCATCGCCTACGCCGTCATCCTGACCCTCTTCGTCGCCATCGCGAAAGGCCTGAACCACGTCGAGTGACCGCCGCGACCCCGGCGCGCGCCTCTTCATGTTTCATGTCTTCATGTTTCACCCCCCCCGCGCCGCGGAACGTCGGCTAGAATCCGCCAGAGAGGTACCCCCACATGGCATCCCACCAACTCGCCGCCTTCCCCCCCGAGCTCCTCGCCGCCAAGAAGCAGATCCGCGAACAGGCCCGCTCCTACGGCCTCGACTTCTTCAACGTCGTCTTCGAGATGTGCGACTACGAGCAGATGAACCAGATCGCCGCCTACGGCGGGTTCCCCCAGCGCTACCCGCACTGGCGGTTCGGCATGGAGTACGAGCGCCTCCGCAAGCAGCACTTCTACGGCCTGGGCCGCATCTACGAGATGGTCATCAACAACGACCCCTGCTACGCCTACCTGCAGGAGTCCAACGCCCTCGTCGACCAGAAGCTCGTGATCGCCCACGTCTACGGCCACTCCGACTTCTTCAAGAACAACTACTGGTTCAGCAAGACCAACCGGAAAATGATGGACGAGATGGCCAACCACTCGACGCGTTTCCGCAAGCACATCGAGAAGCACGGCTACGACGTCGTCGAGAAGTTCGCCGACGTCTGCCTCTCGCTCGAACACCTGATCGACCCGTACAGCATGTTCATGAACCGCGGCCCGAACGACACCGCCCCCACCGAGCCCCGGCGCGAGGCCCCGGCCGTCACGCGCTACCAGGCCAAGGACTACATGGACCGCTGGATCAACCCCAAGGCCGCCCTCGAGGCCGAGGCCAAGAAGAACCGCGACGAGGCCGCCAAGCGCAAGCACAACACCCCGATCCGCCCGACCCGCGACGTGCTCCTGTATTTGCTCCAGCACGCCCGCCTCGAGGACTGGCAGGCCGACGTCCTCGCGATCGTCCGCGAGGAGTCCTACTACTTCGCCCCGCAGGGCATGACCAAGGTGATGAACGAGGGGTGGGCCACCTACTGGCACAGCACCCTGATGACCCGCCACTTCGTCGAGGCCAAGGACATCATCGACTACGCCGACCACCACTCCGGCACCGTCCACATGCCCCCCGGCGGGTTCAACCCGTACAAGATCGGCGTCGAGCTGTTCCGCGACATCGAAGACCGCTGGAACAAGGGGAAGTTCGGCAAGGAGTACGACGAGGCCGACAACCTCGGGCAGAAGAAGAAGTGGGACAAGGGCCTCGGCCTCGGCCGCGAAAAGATCTTCGAGGTCCGCCGCGTCTACAACGACGTCAACTTCATCGACGAGTTCATGACCCCCGAGTTCATCGAGAAGCACAAGTTCTACCAGTACGGCCGCGACCCCCACACCGGCCAGCTCCGCATCATCAGCCGCGACCCCCAGCGGATCAAACAGACGCTCCTCTACCAGCTCACGAACATGGGCCAGCCCTTCATCTACGTCGCGGACGGCAACTACGCCAACCGCGGCGAGCTCTACATGGCCCACCAGCACAACGGCCTCGACATCGAGATCAAGTACGCCGTCGACACCCTGAAGAACCTCCACAAGATCTGGCGCCGCCCCGTCCACCTCCAGGCCCGCATCGACGACGAAATGATCCTCTTCACCTACGACGGCCACCAGCCCAAACAGCAGACGATCCACGACGACCTGCCCCAACCGGCACACCAGGTGGCGTGAATGACCGACCCTCGTCCGATCTCGAACTTGCCAGGATTCGAAGAAGCGTCGAAAGCATGGCCGGATACCGCATATCAGTCATTCAGCTGCAAACACGCTTTGCGCCTCGTGCTGAGCCCGTGGAAGGGACGGTCATCCATGGGCACGATGATCGCCGAACTGGACGACCCGACACACGCGCCACCGTTGCGAATGGAATTGCGCTTTGTCGACGTGCGCCCGTTCAAATGGTCAAGCCTTCAAGACGCAACGAATTGGACGCTCGAAGTCTTCGACGTGTCGGAGTGGGGATGGGAGAGTGCGTACTTGGTTGCCGGATGGGGCGCAGCATTCCTCTGCCAGGAGATAGAAGCAGTTTCGATATCGCCCGTCGATTCACTCGTAGGGTTCGCGTAGTCGAACCTCCGCCATACAGTCCACCTAACGACTCATGCCCGTCGTCAGCACCATCAAGATGACCGCCCGGCAGTTCAGCGAACTCGGTGAAGACCCCGTGGGCGTGCGTCTCGAGCTGGTCGATGGAAAAGTCGCCGTCACCCCCAGCCTCCACCCCGACCACGCCTAGGTTGACACACGCCTCAGCGTCCTGCTGAGCAACCACATCCTCGCCCACGACCTCGGCCGCCTCTACGGCGACACCGACACGATCTTCGGCCCCCACGACGTCCGCCGCCCCGACCTGATCTTCTTCGCCAAACCCCGCCTCCACTTCGTCGGCCCCAAGGCCATGGAAGGCCCCCCCGACCTCTGCGTCGAGATCCTCAGCCCCTCCAGCGAAACCATCGACAAGGTCGACAAGTTCGAGCAGTACCAAGCCGCCGGCGTCGCCCACTACTGGATCGTCGACCCCGCCCACCGCACCGCCGCCGCCTACCGCCTCGACAACGCCGCCTACTCCCCCGCCGGCGTCGGCCGCGAAGACGATACCGTTCACTTCCCCCCGTTCCCCGACCTCCCGCTCCCGCTCGGCAAACTGTGGCACCCGCCCGTCCGCTGACGGGCCGCCGCGCGATGAGCGGCATGCCCACTTCAGTGGGGCATGTCAACGCCCGCCACGAAGCCGTCGAGACACTCTCAAGACTGCCCGCGGACGACGCACGATCATGCCCCCCCGGGGCGCGTCCTGGATCCGGGTGGCATGGGCAACTTTACTCCGTTGCCCGTGGCCCTCATCGTCGTCAGATCTTGCCTCCCAGCCCCCCGCGCCGATAACCACCCCATGCGGACGCGCGTTGCCAGCCTCCTCATCCTCGCCACCACCCTGGCCGTCTCGTGCCGCCGACCGGCCCCGCCCGAGTCCCGTTTCACCGCCCCGCCCCTCCGCTACCGCCTCGACAACGGCGACCGCGCCGACCTGACCTTCGGCGCCTACAACCTCCACGGCCTCGCCGCCCCCGACCGCCTCCGCCGCGACCTAAGCCGCCTCGAGTTCGTCGACGCCTGGGCCTTCCAGGAAGTCACGCTACCCTACACCCCCGCCGCGCCGCCGCCCGCCTTGAACGCCGCCGCCGTTGAATCCGACCTGCCCGCCACCGTCCCGCCCCCCGAGTTCGAGACGCTCCTCCCCCCCGGCCGCTGGCACCTCGCCTACGTCCCGGTCAACCCCGTGCCGGGCGGCCGCCCGGACCTTTGGGAAGGCCAGGCCATCGCCAGCCGCTTCCCGATCCGCCGCGCCGAGACGTGGGTCCTCGACCGCAGCGCCCCCAAGCACCGCGTCGCCCTCGCCGCCTGGTTCGACACCCCGCGCGGTGAGATCCTCTTCGTTAACGCCGACCACGAGATCGGCGGCCCCGCCGACTTCGGCTTCCCCGGCCCCGCCGACCGCACCAAGCAGGTCGTCAGCCTGACCGCCATGCTCCGCCGCCACGCCGACACCCCCACCGTCGTCGCCGGCGACTTCAACACCGCCGGCGACGCGCTGGCGGGCGTCCCCGAAGCCGACGAGATCGCCGCCCTCAACCGCGCGATGACTGCCGCCGGCCTGACCGGCCTCGGCCCCGACTTCGACCGCACCCCCACCTTCCGCTTCGCCACCGTCGGCTGGCACCTCGATCACCTCTTCCTCCGCCACCTGACCGCCGACGCCTGGGACGTCTGCACGACCGCCCAGGGCTCCGACCACTATCCCGTCTGGTGCCGCGTCCGGCCCGCCGCGCGGGGCGGCACCTGACTTTCGCGCCCGCGCCTGCCCTCGCCGCGGCGCCGCCCGCGGAGGTCTCGACCTCCGCGTCACCGGCCGCCCGTTGGCCCCACGGCCGCGCGGTCGGCGAACAACTCACGGTAGAACCCGAACGCCCCTGGCCCGAGCGTGTGGTACACGTCCGCGTCGCTGTGCTCTACGCCCGGCGCCTCCGTCAGCTCGCTGCGGATCTTCCACCCCTGCAACCGCTGGTGAAACCCGATCGCCCAGCCGCGGTTGCCGTCCTTCGCCCCGATCAGCGTGCGGACGCGCACCAGCCCGGCCATCTCCGGCTCCAGCCGCCGCGCGCGGGTGACCGGGTCCTCCGCGTAGAACTGGTCGACGTCCCCGCCGAACACCTTGTCGAACTGCGGCCGGTGCCAGCGGACGAAGCTCGACGGCGTGTGGATCGGCCCGCCCACCAGCGTCGCCGCGCAGAACAGGTGCGGGTACTTGAACAGCAGGTGCGCCGCCCCCCACCCGCCCATCGAGAACCCTTCGACCGCGCGCTTCTCGCGGCTCTGCCACGTGCGGTACGTGGCGTCCACGTGCGGGATCAGGTCCCGCACGATCAGGCTCTCGACCGGTTGCGACCCGTCGGCGGCGTTGCAGTACCAACTGTCCACCAGACCGTTCGGTAGCACCCCGATGATCGGCGGCGCGACGCCCGCCCGGATCGCCTGGTCCAGCGTCTCCACGAACCCCGGCACCCCGTGCGCCGGCTCGGCCCCGTACCCGTGCAGCCAGTAAACCACCGGGTACCGCGCCTCCCGGTTCTCCGCCGCGTCATACCCCGGCGGCAGGTAGACCAGGTAGTCCGACCGCCCACCCGCCAGAGACGTCGCGACGAATGTGCCGTAAACCGTCAGCGGCGGCGCCGTCTTCGCCGGATCCAGCCAAGGCCGCGACGGCTTCTTTGCCGGATCATACGGCGCCACCGCCCGCGTCAGCCGCCCCTCGAAATCCCCCCGGTTCTCCCACGGCTTGGGCCGCAAGTGGTAATACGCCGCCAGCCCCGCGCACGCGAGCGCGACGAGAAAGATGGGGATGAGGCGCTTCATGACGGTCGGGGCTCGCCCGCGGATCACTTCTTCGCCTTGAGTTCCGCCTCTTTCTCCTTGATCAGCGCCTTGAGCTGGTCGGCCGTCTTGACCTCCCCCGCGTCGACCTTGGCGAGCACGGCCCGGATCACCTCGGACGCGGCCTGCGACTCCTTGAGCTGTTGTTCCTTCGGCCGGTCGGGCCCCCAGCGGGCGAGGTCGATCTTCCAGCCGCCGGTCACCTTCCTGAGCTCGATCGGCGTGCCGCTGTTGGTCGTGGCGACCGCCCGCTCGCCGTCCACCCTGACGTTGATGATCAGCGCGCGGGGCGGCGGCTTCCGCTCACCCGGCTTGACGTCCTGCTTCAACGGTTCCGAAGCCGAGGCGGCGCCCTGGAGCTTCGCCAGCGCCTTGGCGAGGCGATCCTTGTCGCGGTCGCGCGCGATCCCCGCCTCGAGCACCTTGGTCTCCAACTCGTTCCCCACGCTGTTCGCCTTCGCGAGCTCGGCGTCCCTGTAGCCGAGCCCGGTCACGTAATTGAAGTACGCGTCGAGTATCTGCGCCTCCTCGGGGTGGGCCGCGACCGCCCCGCCGGAGCAAGTGAACAGGGCCAGCAGGACGACTGACTTCGCGACGACGACGGCGGGGTTGGAACGCATCGGAGGCCTCCTGTGGGGAAGCGAGCCTAGCGGGATTCGTCTGGCCCGGTCAAGCTGTTTGTCAACTCTTCACCTGCATCGCCAATATCCGCGCGATCGCCTCGCAGATCTCCGTCCGGTGGACGCCGCCCAGGGCGAGCGCGAGCTGCGTCTCCATCAGCCCGTACGGGATGCCGGTGTCGTACCGCTGCCCCTGCGTGACCACCGCCCAGTACTTGTCCGTCTGCTGCCGCAAATGCTCCTGGGCGGCCGTCAACTGGATCTCCCCCTTCTCGCGCAGATCGTTCTTGATCAGGTACTCCAGGCTGTCGAAGATCCGCGGCCCGAACACGTGGATGCCGAAGTGCGCCAGGTAATTCCCCGCCGGCAGCCCCGGCGTCACCAACTGCTCGCGGGCGACGTCGATCGTCGGCTTCTCGACGATCCGCTCGGCCTTGTAGATCCCCCGGGCCGGGTCCACCGGATTCCCGCGGATCGTGCCGAACAAGTGGAGCTGTCGCTCGACCGTCGGCTGCACCCCGGTCACCGCGTCGAGCATGTACTGCTCGTACACCTTGATCAACTGCCGCGCGCAGCGGTCCTTGACGTCGCTGATGTAGACGTGGTCGCCCAGCAGCAGCAGGAACGGGTCCTCGCCGACGAACTTCTTCGCCTGGTACACCGCGTGCCCGAACCCCTCGGGCGAATGCTGCTCGGCGAAGTGCAGCCGCTCGCCGAACGCCCCCAGCTTCTCCGACTCCAGGATCGCCCAGTCCTTCCCGCGGAACGTCTTGACCATGTCGTCGTCCAACCGCCGGAAGTAGTCGCGGTACTGCGCCTCCTCGCCCGGTACGGTCACGATGCAGATCTCCTCGATCCCGGAGTCGATCGCCTCCTCCCCGATGATCTGGATCACCGGCTTGGTCAATCCGTCCCGATCCACGAGCGGAAACATCTCCTTCTGCACCGCGGTCGACGCCGGGTACTGCCGGGTGCCCCGCCCGGCCGCGGTGATCACGGCTTTGCGAACCTTGGCCATAGCCGGCCGAGGATACAGAATTGTGGTGCGGGCGTCCCGCCTGCTCCCGAACGAACGCGGCATGGAGACCCCGAGACACGGAGGACGGCCACCCGGTAGGCGGGCGTTCAGCCCACGACCTGGCTAAGCGCAGTTCGCCTCCCGCCCGCACTCCGGACACCTATCCGGCGTCGCGCGGAGGTCGTGCCCGCAAGCCGAGCGAAAGCCGCGACGCGTCCGCTCCCAGCGTCGGACGAGCCGGCGCAGGCGGAGCAGGGGGAGGCCGACGTCAAGGCGAGGACGAACCCGTGCGGGACGTACAGGGCCCAGAGCCGCACACCCCCGCCTTGCTGATGCTGTGTTCGCCGCCGAGGGTGACGAAGTCGAACTTCCAAGCGTTCCCTCTACCTACCCACTGTGCCCCCTTGCGGAATGCGTCGCGCCCGGCGACCTCACGGCTCGAGCCGCTTGACGAGCCACGCCACCACCCGCCCCAGCGCCTCCGGCTTGACCGTGTGCCCCGTGTCCGGCTGGACGATCAACTCGAACCGGTCGGCCGCGCCGGCCCGCTCGTACGCGGCCCGCGCCGCCTCGGCGGCGAGCTTCACGCCCGGCAGGGGGGTGTTCGCGTCCCGGTCGCCGGTGACCACGAGCAGCGGCCGCGGCGCGATCCGCGGGAGGACGGCCGGGCCGTCGAACTCGCCGTCGATCCCCGGCACCACCCGGTCGTAAAACCGCTTCGCGAACGTCCGGTCGATCGCCGCGACGCCCGCCTTCTTCGCCGCGGATTCGGCGGCCCCTTTCACCGTGTCGACCCGCGCCTGCCAAGCGTCGTTCTCCAACCCCCACCGGTACGACTGCACCCCGATCAGCGGCGCGGCCGCCGCGACCCGCTCGTCCGCGGCCGCGACCAGGTACGTCTCCATCCCGCCCTTGGAGAAGCCGACCAGGCCGATCCGCTTCGGATCGGCGTCCCCCCGCGTCTGCAGGTAATCGATCAACCGCATCACGTCGTACGCCGTGTCGTACAGCCACGGGTGGGACTTGCCTTCCTCAAACGCCCGAGCGATCGCGGCGAAGTAGTCGGCCGTAGGGGAAGACGTGTCCGTCCGCCGCTCGCCGTGATACCGCCCGTCGGGCGAGACCGCGAGGAACCCCTTTGAGGCGAGCGTCCGCATCAGCGGCAGGTTCGACTCCTTGTTGCTCCCGGTGCCGTGGAGGACGATCACGACCGGCAGCCGCTTGCCGCGGTCGGCGGGGCCGCTTCGGAGGAAGAGGGCCGGCACGCGCTGGCCCGCCTCGGCATCGAAACTGACCTGCGTCTTGACCATTCCCGGCGGCGCGTCCGACATCACCTTCTCAACGGCGTTCAACTCGACGCGCGGGCGGTCGATCAACTTGAGGAACGCCTGCCGCCCCGCGGCGACTTCCGCGGGGGTCGGCGGCGGCGCGTCGGCCCCGGCGAGCAGGGGGCACAGACCCAGGATCAACGTGACAACGCATGCAGCGGAAGACATCCGACGGATGGGCATGGTGGGCATCATACCGACCCGCCGCCCGCCCCGCCCCGCCCGCCCGCGGCCTGAAGGCCGCGCCCCGTGGCCCCTCCCGCGGCGCCCGATCCGCCGATCAGACGCCCGCCACTTTTCACGTTTTGTGAAACCTCCGCCGTTGTTACAGTGCCGACGCTTATGAGCGCCGACGCCACCCAAGACGACCCGACTTACCGCAAGCTCCGCCACGACATCAAGGGGTGCCTGAACAGCCTCGTGTTGTCCGTGGAGGTGCTCTCCGACGACCTCGAGCCCGACGAAGCCGCCGACTTCCTCGACGGCCTCGCCCGCGCCGCCGAAAAGATGTGCGGCCTGATCGACCAGGTCCCCTACGACCAACTCCAACCAACCCAGCAGGGGTGACCTCGCGTTACTGACCCTCGGATCGCAAAAGCAGCCACCCACCCCGGGGCCCGTTCGCGTGAGCGACGATCCGGATCCCCCCTCCGCAGGTAAGACACAATCCCTGCCCGCGCATCGGTCGGAAGCCGCTTCCCGACCGACGAATCGACTTGCCTCCCAGCCCGATCGCGGTTAATTTCCCCAGTCCGCCGGAGAGATGGCCGAGCGGCTGAAGGCGACGGTTTGCTAAACCGTTATACGGGGTCAAACCCGTATCTAGGGTTCGAATCCCTATCTCTCCGCTGACCGCACCACAGCCCGGCCCCGCCGGGCTGTCCTGTTTCCCCCCCGCCTCCACCACCCCGGCCGATCACTTCCCTTTCCCGCTCTCTCACGCGCCCGCCTTCGCCCGGACGACCGACCTCCCCGCCACCTCCCGCGCGCTACTTCCCCCGCTCGTTGCGTTTCTTCGACGCCGCCCCCGCCGACCCCTGCTCGACCCGGTCGATCAGCTTCCGCAGCTCCGCCCGCTCCCGCGCCGATAACGCCTTCGCCCTCACCAGGTGCGCCAGCAGGGGGGCCAGCGACCCGCCGCACAGCTTATCCGCCACCGTCCGCAGCCGACGCCCGATCAACTCCTCCCGGCACACGCGCGCCTCGAACTGGTGCACCGCCCCCGCCCGATCCCGCGTCACGCACCCCTTCCCCTCCAGCCGCTCCAGCAACTTCTGCACCGTCGCGTAATACGACGCGCCTCCTTCCGGGTACAGCAGGTCGCTCAGCCGCCGGATCGTGCACGGCCCCAACTCCCACAACCGCGCCAGCACCGCCAACTCGGCGTCGGTCACTTCCTGCGGCGTTCGCGGCATCGGCTTCTCCTCAGACGTGGCGTCTGAGACAGAGGGTAAGACATGACGCCGCGGACGCAACGAGGAAATCCGAAGCAACCCGCTGTCCCCCCTCCCCAAAGTTTAGCCGGCCCGCTCGCGGGCCGCGGCCAACGGCGCGACAACCCCACGCACCACGTCGGGAAGACGCGCTCGGGCTGTTGGATGGCGGGACGAACAGGGATGGGGAAACGGTGCGGTATTCCCACCTCAGGGGGCGTGTCCTCGGCCCGACAACGACGCTGACCGATCACAGGTTCCGCGCCGAATCCGCCACCACCCCGCATTCCGGACACCTTTCAGGCGTCGCGCGCAGGTCGTACCCGCACCCGACACAAACCCCCGCCGGCGGCAACGACGACCGGCTCCGCAGTTCCTCCGCCCAACCCAAATCCGCCAATCCCGTCACCGCCACGTACATGGCGAATCCCGCCACGAGAAGAAGTTCGACCAACCGCGGCGACCCACCGCCCCCCGGCGTCATCAGGACGAAGGCGAACAGCACGCCAACCCCCGCCCCGAACAACAGCAACAGCACCCCAACCGCGCGGGACACCGCAGCGCTATGGCCGAACGTCGCAATCGCCTGCCCAAAGCCGAGCAGCCCCATCACCCACGCGCCGCATGTTCCGACGATCTGGACACCCGGCTCTCCCGGATTCGCAATGGAACGCGCGGCGAACTCCACCGCCTGCCACCCCAAAAGCACAATGAGGCAGCACGAGTTGACCAGGAACACCACCGACGGTCTAGGACGCGAAATCGGCCCCATCGCCCGCATTGTACCCGCCCACCAATCCCCCCCTCCGCATCCCCGATCCAACCACCAAACAATCAAGCCCAAATGACCCACCCGCCCTTCGGCCATTCGAGCTTGGCCGTTTGATTCGGACTTCTGGTTTCTGGTTTCGGGTTTGTGACTTCCCCTTACCCCTTCGCCGCCCCCGCGAAGTGCAACAACTCCAGGATCCGCGCCCGCATCGCCAGAAACTCCGGCGCGTTCCGCTCCCGAGGCCGCGGCAGGTCCACCTCGATGATCCGCTCCACCCGCCCCGGCCGCGGCGTCATGATCACGATCCGGTCGCTCATGTAGATCGCCTCGTCGATGTCGTGCGTCACCAGCAGCATCGTCGTCCCCCGCGCCCGCCACAGCCGCAGCACCTCGTCCTGCATCCGCATCCGCGTGAACGCGTCGAGCGCCCCCAGCGGCTCGTCCAGCAGCAGCACCTTCGGGTGGTTCACCAGCGCCCGCGCCAGCGCCACCCGCTGCGCCATCCCGCCCGAGAGCTGGTGCGGGTACGAGTTCGCGAACGCCTCCAGTCCGACCAGCTTCAAGAACTCGTCCACCTCGTGCCGCTGCTCCCGCAGCACGCCGCGCGCCACCAGCCCGGCCTGCACGTTCCGCCGCACCGTCAGCCACGGGAACAAATTCGGGTCTTGGAACACCAGCCCGCGCTCCGCGCTCGGCCCGCCGATCGGCTCACTGCCCACCCACAACTCGCCCGCGTCCGGCGCGTCCAGCCCCGCGACCAGCCGCAGGAGCGTCGACTTCCCGCACCCGCTCGGCCCGACCAGCGACACCATCTCCCCCGGCGACAGCACGAGCGACACGTCCTCCAGCGCATGCACCTCCGCGTTGTCCGGGGAGATGAACCGCTTGCAGACGTTCTCCGCCCGGACCCACGCCGGCAAGTCGCTCGCGATCGCCGCGCCCGACGTCGGTTCCACCGCCGCGTCCCCACCGCCACTGCCGCCGCCGCTCACCATTTGATCGTCCCCTTCTGCCACACCAGCACTTGGTCCCGCACCTTGAACAGCAGCGTCATGATCGTCGAGAAGAACGCCGCCATGATGATCAGCGCGGCGAACACCTTCGTGTAGTCGGAGTAGTTCCGCGCCCAGTCGATGTACCACCCCAGCCCGGCCGACACGCCCGTCGACTCGGCGACCAGCAGCGTCAGGAACGACGCCCCCAGCCCCATGAACAGCCCGACGAAGATGCTCGGCATCGCCGCCGGGATCGCCACGCGGAAGATCAGGAACGCCCGCCCCGCCCCCAGCGTCCGCGCCACGTCCAGGTACGACGCCCGCACGTTCGACACCCCGGACGCGCTCAGCATCGTCACCGGGAACCAGACCGCCAGCGCGATCAGGAACACGCCCGCCGCCATCGACCGCGGGAAGAAGATCAGCGCCATCGGGATCCACGCCGTCGCCGGGATCGGCCCGAGGACCTTCAGCACCGGCATCCCCCAGTACCGTACGCCGCCCGACCACCCGATCATCACCCCGCTGACCAGCCCCGCCACCACGCCCAGCCCGTACCCGCTGAACAGCAGCAGCAGCGACGCGCCCGTGCTCTTGAGCAACTCCCCCCGGTCGTCGACCAGCGTCTGCAACACCCGCTGCGGCCCCGGGAAGTACATCGACGGCAGCAGCACCAGCTTCGCCGTCGTCAGGTCCCACGCGCACAGCAGCAGCAGCCCGCCCGCGAACAGCGGCGACCGCTCCGACAGCCACGCCCGTGCCGCCGGCGACGCCCACCGCAGCCCGACCGCCAGCACGCCCGCTGCCAGGATCGCCGTCAGCACGCCCGCGTAAGCCGACGTTCGTACCACCGGCCCTTGGTCCGGCACCTTGTAGTGCAGCCACAGCGCCAGGCCAGCCGCCACCGGCACGCAAACCGCGTTCGCTACGCCCCACCACCCGCCGCGCGACTCGACCGGCGGCGCCGTCAGCGAGCGCGCTGCGCCGGGCGTCCGGACCACCGCCGCCGCCGACGACGTCGCCGTCTCCGCCGCGTCCGTCCCCGGCTCCGCCATCAATTCCGTTCCGGTTCGCGCCATGGGCCGTCTACTCCTTCTTCTCCGCCGCCGTCACCGCCGACTCCCCGCCCCCGGGCACTTCCAGCAGTTTCCCGACGCAGCACGACTTCTGCTTGTTCGCGTAGATCTCCGCCGCGAACTGCCGGATGTCCCACTCCTTGGGCACCTGCCCCCCCGCGACCTTCTCGACCTGCAAATTCTTGATCCACTCGTCGCTGACCCCGTCGAGCTGGACGAACGCGTCCTTCGCCAGCGCGTCCACGTCCGTCCCCTTCAGCAGCATCCCCGCGGTCCGCATCTCCTTCGACGCCGCCTTCACCGCGAAGTCCGCCCCCGACACGCTCGGGATGTAGTCCAGCTTCGCCAGCGCGATCGCGTTCAGCTCCGGGCTCGACAGGATGTATTTCTTCTCCACCGACAGCCGCGCCGCCGCCAGCGGGTTCGTCTGCACCCACTTCGCCGCTTTCAAGATCGCCCGCGTCGCCCCGGCCGACGCCTTGGGGTTCTTCCGCAGAAACGGCCCGTTCACCAGCACCGCGCAGCAGTACTCCTGGCTGTACGGCGCGTCCGTCGCCTGGTCGGCGATGTTCTTCACCTTCCCCTCGGCCTCCAGCAGCGTCCCGATCGGCTCGGAGTCCGCCACCGCGTCCACCAGACCCTTCTCCATCGCCAGCCCCAGGTCCCCCGCCGGGAACACCCGCCACTGGATCTCCTTCCCCGGGTCGATCCCGTTCGCCCCCAGCACCCGGTTCGCGAAAATGAACGGCGGCGTCCCCATCCCCGGCACCCCGATCCGCGTCCCGCGCAGGTCCTGCACCGAGTTAATCGGCTTGCTGTTCGGATGCGGCTTGATCGGCGCCTGCACCCGCAAACACCCGCGGTGCACCCCGCCGGTGAACTTCACGTCCATCCCCTGTTCGATCGGCTTGAGGAAGTACATCACCAGGTGGTGCGTCACGTCGTACCCGCCCAGCGCCAGCACGTCCTTGTACTGCGCCCACTGGCACCGGACCATCTCGACCTCGAGCCCCTCCTCCTTGAAGAACCCCTTCTCGACGGCCGTGAACAGCGGCGCCTCGCACGAGATCCCGATGTACCCCACCCGGATCTTCGTCACCTCCGGCCCGTTCGGGTTTGTCGACGGCTTGGCCGCCTGCTCCCGCTTGCACCCGCACAACGCCGCCAGGGCGACTAACACCGCCAGGGACGACCACGTCACGTGTCGATTCATCCGATCCGTCCTTTTCGCCCCTAGTGCCAGCTACTGTCGTCCGCCTCGTGCGGCCCGCGCGCCTTGCGCAGCAACTCCACCAGCGTCCGCATCTCCGACTCGTCCATGTGCCCGAGCTGCCGCTCGTGGCACTCCCGCACCGCCGGCGCGATCTCGTCCAGCAGCGCCAGCCCCGGCTCGGTGATCCCGACGTTCACCACCCGCCGGTTGTCCGCCGGCCGCTCCCGGTCCACCAACCCGCGCTCGACCAGCTTGTCCACCATCCGCGTGATGTCCGGCGCCCGCGACACCAGCCGCCCTGCCAGCCCCAGCGTCGCCACCTTCTTCGGGTGCGCCGCCTTCAGCAGCCGCAGCGCGTTGTACTGCTGCGCGGTCAGGTCATACCGCCCGAACAGCTCGTCCTCCAACAACCGCAGGCGGTCGTACGTCCGCCACAGGTTCAAATATGCCTCCTGTTGGGGCGAATCGAACCGCTGGCTCCGCTTTTTCCGATCCGGCTTCTCCCCAACCACATTCACCTCAATGCTTGTTCAAACAAGCGTTGTTCAGACAATTCTCCCGCGCCGCGTGCGGTTTGGCAAGCGACAACACAATAATCTTGACAGCCCCGGCACCCCGGGTACCATTTGCGACCACAACTGAATACGTTTCTCTTATCCAGAGTGGCTGAGGGCCGGGCCCAACGACGCCACAGCAACCAGCGGTTCCTTTAAGAATCTTTCAAAAGGGAACCGAAGCGGTGCTAAATCCCACCCGTTCGCCTGTTCAAACGGTCAGGCCAATGCGGGAGCGATAAGAAGAGCTACCGGATAGCACGCAGGAGCCTCTTCTTATACGGAAGAGGCTCTTTTTGTTAGGCGTGCACGACAGGCGGTTTTCTTATGAGCTTTGTCCTCGGTCTCAAGTGTAAAGAATGTGGGCATCGGGTTCCGGTGAAGCCGCTGCATGTTTGTGAGCAGTGCTTCGGGCCGTACGAAGTTGAATATGACTACGACGCGATGAAGGGGAAGGTTACGCGCGAATCGATCGCGCGGGGGCCGAAGAGTCTTTGGCGGTACAAGGATTTGTTGCCGGTGGAAAAGCCGGTGACGGGTTTTCACTCGGGGTTCACGCCGCTGAAGAAGGCGGATCGGCTGGCTAGGGAACTGGGCTGCAAGAACTTGTATCTGAAGGACGACTCATGCAACTATCCGACATATTCCTATAAGGAGCGGGTGGTGGCGGTCGCGATTTCGAAAGCGGTGGAGTTCGGGTTCGACACGGTGGGGTGTGCGTCGACGGGAAATTTGGCCAACTCGACGGCGGCGCACGCGGCCCAGGCCGGTCTGAAGTGTTACGTGATGATCCCGCACGACCTCGAGCAGGGGAAGGTGTTGGGGAGCTTGATCTTCGGGCCGACCATGGTGCGAATCCGGGGGACGTACGACGACGTGAACCGGCTTTGCACGGAGATCGCGGACAAGTACGGGTGGGCGATCGTTAATGTGAACTTGCGGCCGTACTACACCGAGGGGGCGAAGACGTTCGGGTTTGAAATCGCCGAGCAGTTCGGGTGGCAACTCCCGCAGCACACGGTGGTTCCGACGGCGGGGGGGACGATTCTCCCGAAGATCTACAAGGCGTACCAGGAACTGATCAAGCTCGGACTGGTCGAGGACACCAAGCCGAAGATCTACTCCGCCCAGGCGGCCGGGTGCAACCCGGTGGTCAAGGCGATCCAGCGCGGGGTGGACATCATCGAGCCGCAGAAGCCGAACACGATCGCCAAGTCGATCGCGATCGGAAACCCGGCGGACGGTTATTACGCCTACAAGGTCGTTACCGAGTCGGGCGGTTGGGGGGAATCGGCGACGGATCGGGAGATCGTCGACGCGATCAAGCTGCTCGCGAAGACCGAAGGCGTCTGGACGGAACCGGCCGGCGGGACGACGTTGGCGGCGGCGATCAAGTTGATCGAGTCGGGGCGGATCCCGCGGGACGAGTCGATCGTCGTCAGCATCACGGGGAACGGGCTGAAGACGCAGGAGGTGGTGGTCGACGAGCTGACCCCGCCGCGCGTGATCGAGGCGAAGCTGTCGGAGTTCGACCAGCTGCTGGTGGAAAATCAGGCGGCGGTTAATCGGGAAGCGATGGCGACGGTATAATTCGGCGTCGACGGGGACCGGCCGGCCGAGGGCGCGACGCGCGCGGACGCGGGCCTGGCGGTTCCCTCACCAACGCGGAGGACGTCCATGAGCCGTCGGCGCCGACTGATCGGGTTGTTGGGGGCGTTGTGTCTGACGACCGCGGCGGCGGGCGGGCCGTCCGCGTTCGCCGCCGACGCCGCCCCGGCGAAGCCGGCGGGCCAGGCGGCGGCCGGGGGCGGGGCGGTCAAGCCGAAGGGCAGCCCGCTCGCGCCGGCGATCGCGGAGCTCCAGAAGGAGTTCCAGGCGTACGCGAAGGACCCGAAGAACGGCAAGCTGCGCGAGAAGTCGGACTACTTCGGCAAGCAGAACGCGCCGTCGGCCGAAGTGACGCCCGAGGTCGTGCTGAAGGCGCTGGAGGGCGCGGTCGGCGGGGGGGCGGCGGCCGAGGCGTACGTGAAGTGGCAGCTGTTGTCGGCGGTGCAGGGGAAGTTCCCGGAGGATCTGCTGAAGCGCGCGGTCGCGGTCTACCGGCGGGCGCCGGCGCCGTCGGCGGGCGACCACCCGGGGAGCAACCGGCGCGGGCTGAACCGTGCGGTGCAGGGGATGAAGAAGGATCAGATGGGCGGGGTGCAGAAGGAATTCGATCAGGCGTTCGACCAGTTCAAGGGGCAGAGCGAATTGTTCCTGACGTACCGGGACGAGCTGTACGCGCGGCTGCCGAACAAGCTCGAGGCGCTGTCGGCGGGGTTGGAGGACGTCGCGCTGCGGGCGTCGTGCGGCTTGAACGCCAACGACATCTTCGATACCGTGGCGTCGGGCATCCGCACGTGGGCGATCACGGACGCGAAGGCGGGCCAGGTCGGCGGGATGATCGGCACCGTCAACCGGCTGAAGGAGGTCGGGCGTGGGGAGGGCCGGCCGGTGAACAAGGTGGTCGAGGAGCACGGGATGTTGCGGTGGAAGGCCGAGGGGGGCGGCGTGGAGTCGAAGAAGATCGAAGAGCTGGTCAAGTTCCTCGAGAACAACGCGTCGGGGGGCGGGTTGAAGTTCAAGGAATAAAGGGAGTCCCGCCCCGGTGGGGCGGGGTCCGAACGTCGTTTGCAGAAAGACCGAATTCTCATGAGCGTGAAGATCCGTATCCCGTCCCCGCTGCGCAATTTCACCAACGGCGTCGACGTGATCGAAGTGCAGGGCGGGAGCGTCGCGTCGGCCCTCGACCAGTTGAAGGAGAAGGCGAAGGGGATCGAGACGCGGCTGTTCAAGGCCCCGAACCAGCTGAACCGGTACGTGAACATCTACAAGAACGAAGAGGACATCCGGTTCTTGCAGAACCTGGAGACGCCGGTGGCGGACGGGGACGAGTTGAGCATCGTGCCGGCGATCGCGGGCGGGTGAGGGGTGCTTTGGTTCGCGAAGGGGAGGACACGGTCACTGGAGTGACCACGCCACGGTTCGATGTGGCGGTTGGATTCTTTGTCGGTCGGACGCGGGCGGCGTGAGCCCTCACCCCGGCCCTCTCCCGGAGTACCGGGCGAGGGGGAGGGGGGCGATTCGGTCGCAGTCCGGGTATGGTGTATTGATGGCTTCTCCCATCGCCAAGCGCTGCTGGTTCACGTTCCCCACCCGGACGCAGGTGGAGCGGCCGATCATCTGGCAGATGTCGCGGAAATTTCCGGATGTCAGTTTCGACATCCGGCAGGCGTCGGTGAACAACGAGATCGGGATCATGGCCGTGCTTTTGACGGGCGAGGCCGACGACGTGCAGGGGGCGATCGAATTCCTTCGCTCAAGCGGGGTTACGGTCGAACCGATAGAGAAGAGTGTCGTAGAAGGGTAGAGGGGCCGCCGTTTTTCCCGCCTGCCGATTCAGCTTTCAACCGCCGAATTCAGGGGTAAGTGACCGGGGAACGGGGTCTTTCCGAGACGCCGCCGTGCGGGCGCCAGGTGTGCGACCCGGTGGGCGTCGGCAGGGGTTTATCCCAAGGGGTTTCTTTGAGGCGGCGCGCCGGAGCGGCGGCCGCGGGATCGTACTTTTGACGCCCGCGCACGAGCGGGCAATCTCCACACGGGCCGCGTACGCCGCACCGGGGGTCACGTCCAGCCGGCGTCCAGCGCGACCGAAACATCCGTTCGAGGGTTTCTCTCCGAGGCGGAGAGCCACTACACTTTGCATCAAATCATGTCTGAACAACTGAAGAAGAAGATCATCGACCACGTGAAGTCCGACGAGTACCGCCCGCAGAAGCCGCGGCGGCTGGCGCGGGACCTGGAAGTCCACCACGAGGACGACTACCCCGAGTTCCGGGAGGCGCTGCAGGACCTGGTCAAGCACGGGCGGATCGTGCTGGGCGACGGGGGGAACGTCCTGCTGCCGGCCGACCAGCCGAAGAAGGACGAGTTCGTCGGCGCGTACCGGGCGAAGAAGGGCGGGTTCGGGTTCGTGGTCCCGCTGGACCCGACCGCGCACGAGGACCTGTACATCCCGAAGGGGGCGAACGGCGGGGCGATCAGTGGGGACGTGGTCAAGGCGAAGATCACGAACCGGCGGACCGGTAGCGAGGGCAAGACGCTGTACGAGGGGCGGGTCGTCGAGATCATCGAGCGGACGCAGAAGCGGTTCGTGGGGACGCTGGTCAAGCAGGGGACGACGTGGAAGGTGCTGCCGGACGGCAACACGCTGACCGACCCGATCCTCGCGCCGGACGCGGCGTCGCGGCACATCAAGCCGGGGACGAAGGTCGTGATCGAGCTGACGACGTACCCGGACGACGGCGACCTGGCGCAGGGCGTGATCACCGAGGTGCTCGGGCAGGCGGGCGAGAAGGACGTGGACCTGAAGAGCGTGATCGTCCAGCACAACTTGCCGGCCGAGTTCCCGCAAGAGGTGCGGGCGCAGGCGCGGCGGAGCGTGGACACGTTCGACCCGGACGCCGAGCGGGACAACCGGTTCGATTTGCGGGACGAGATCGTCTGCACGATCGACCCGGACGACGCGAAGGACTACGACGACGCGATCTCGCTGCGGCGGCTGGAGAGCGGCGAGTACGAGCTGGGCGTGCACATCGCGGACGTGTCGCACTTCGTGCCGCAGGGGTCGCCGCTGGACGAGGAGGCGGCGAAGCGCGGGAACAGTTGCTACTTCCCGGGGTTCGTGATCCCGATGCTGCCGGAGATCTTGTCGAACGGCGTGTGCTCGCTTCAGGAGGGGGTGCCGCGGCTCTGCAAGAGCGCGTTCATCCGGTACAACGACAAGGCCGAGCCGGTCGGGCACAAGTTCGCGAACACGATCATCCACTCGCGCAAGCGGCTGCGGTACCGCGAGGCGCAGGCGCTGATCGACCGCGAGGAGGTCATCCCGCACCCGGACGGGGACAAGCGGCGCTCGGACTACGAGCCGGAGGTGCTGGACCTGCTCGACGAGATGAACAAGCTCGCGCGGCGCCTCCAGAAGCGCCGGTACCAGCAGGGGCAAATCAATTTGGATCTGCCGACGATGGAGCTGAAGCTGGACGAGGAGGGGAAGGTGATCGGCGCCGAGCCGGAGGACGACAGCTTCACGCACACGCTGATCGAGATGTTCATGGTGGAGGCGAACGAGGCGGTCGCGCGGCTGCTGGACGCGCTGGACGTGCCGTTCCTGCGGCGGACGCACCCGGAGCCGGAGGCGAAGGGGAGCGAGCGGCTGAAGCACTTCGTGCAGGTGGCCGGGTACAAGCTGCCGAAGGACCTGGACCGCAAGGCGGTGCAGTCGCTGCTGGCGGCGGTGAAGGGGAAGCCCGAGTCGTTCGCGATGAACATGGCGGTGCTCAAGAGCCTGAAGCGGGCCGAGTACTCGCCGGAGCGGATCGGGCACTTCGCGCTGGCCAGCCAGCACTACTGCCACTTCACGTCGCCGATCCGGCGGTATGCGGACCTGACGATCCACCGGCTGCTCGACGCGTACTTCGCGGCCAAGCAGAAGCGGGAGGACGAGGTCGGGCCGGCGACTCGGGCGATCTCGGCGAAGAACCGGGTGCCGCTGGAGGGGATCCCGTCGTTCGACGATTTGGTGAAGCTCGGGTCGCACATCAGCTTCACCGAGCGGCGGGCGGACGACGCCGAGCGCGAGCTGCGGCAGATCAAGGTGCTCGAGCTGCTCAAGGGGCACATCGGCGACGAGTTCGCGGGCGTGGTCACGGGGATCACGAACTTCGGGATCTTCGTGCAGATCCGCGAGTACCTGATCGACGGCCTGATCCGGTACGAGGAACTGGGCGATGACTGGTGGGACGTCGACGAGAAGGCGGGCCGAGTGACCGGGCAGCGGACCGGGACGAAGATCGCGATCGGCGACGTGGCGCAGGTCGTGATCGTCGGGGTGGACGAGGCGCGGCGCGAGCTGAACCTTGCGATCAAGGACATGGTCGGGCGGCGCGGCGGGGGCGGGAAGGTGAACAAGGGCGGCGGTCGTCGCGGCGGCGGCGGCCGGAGCGGGGGTGATGGCGGTGGTGGTGGCGGTAGGAAGACCAAGTCCCGCGGCCAAGGTTCGAAGCCTTCGGCGGGCAAGAAGCCCGGGCCGCCGCGGCACGCGCCGGCTGGCGCGACCAAGCGCAACGCGCGGTCGAAGCAGCGGTCGCGGCGGGGGGGCGGGCGCTGAGGGTGGTTCCTGCGGCGCGTCGTGACGCGCGCCTGTCGATCACGCGCGTCCGCGGGACGTTGTCCCGCGGCTGTTGCGAGCCGGGGGCTACGGTCGAGCGTCTTGTTCGAAGGCGTCGAGGTCGGCGGGGTGGTTGAGGTTCGCCCACACTTCCGCCGGCCACGCGGCCGGCGCGGGGAAGACGCTGACGCCCGGTTCGTCCCGCAGCGCCTGAACGGATCTCTGCCCTCGCGCCAGTCGCCGTGAAACGACCTCTTTCGCCCTCGCCACGTCGAAGACGGAGGGAAACGGTTCGACCCGTCCTTTTTCGTCGACGGTGCCGCATGAGCACATGACGGCGAGCCCCTGCAGGCGTTCGGACAACCAACGGAACTGGGCCGCGGTGACGCCGGGCATGTCGACGGTTGTGACGGCGACGACGGGGGTGGTCGCGTGTTCGAGCGCGGTCAGGACCCCGCGGAGGGGGCCTTCGTCGGGGACGGGGTCAGTCGCTTCGGCGTCGAAGAGGTCGTGGCCGGGGGGGTGCTGGTTGCCGGGGGCGGTGATCAGGAGTGTCGGGCCGGGCCAGGCGAAGCGGCGATGGAGGTAGTGGAGGACGGGGCGGCCGGCGAGGGTGAGGTGGGACTTGGGGCGGCCCATGCGCGACCCGCGGCCGCCGGCGAGGAGGGCGAGGGTGATGGACGGGGCGGGGGGCATGGGTCTGGGCGTCTCTGTCTAAAAACAGCCGGCGATCCGGAACTTTCGCGCTGTCGGACGCGGCCCGCAAGCGGGCCTGGCTAGAGGTGGGCGGGGGTGTGGATCGTGGTGGCAGACGCGTTATCGCGTGTCCGCCGATCCGTCCGCGCGTCCCACGTCCTGGCCGATCACTGTGAGCAGGGCGTCGCGGTTCTGGGCCCACGCCTGTTCGCCGGGGAGGCCGCGGGGGAGTTCGAGGGTGACGATGGGGATTTGGCGGTCGGCACCGGCCCAGCTTCCGAGGCTTCCGGGGGTGGGGTAGCCGATGTTGTCCTTCGCCGGATAGCCGTTGGATCGGCCCATGCGCCGGGTGAGTTCGAGCGCCGGGCCGTCGTAGTTGTTGCACGGCCTGGCCATCGAATGGATCGAGACGACGCGGCTCGGGCGGACGCGGGCGAAGGCGGCGAGGATCGCGAGGGTCTCGGGCTCGGACTCGGGACGGTCGCCGCCGAAAGATTGGGAGCCGCGGCGGCCTTTGGCCCAATTGGCGGTGGCGAAGTTGCGGTTGAGGTCGACGAGGTTCTTGTTCGTGCGCAGGCGGCGGATCAGGCCGTCGGGGTTGGCGACGGGGAGGACGGCGACGGTGCGGCCGGCGAGGACGTCCGGGTGCTGGCGCAGGTGCTCGATCAGGCGGCGGGCGACGGTGGCGCTGGTGCCCTCGTTGCCGTGGATGGCGGCGAGGATCAAGGTGGCGTCGGGGCCGGTGCCGAAGACGTGCATGAGGATGGGGCGGGCTTCGACGGAGTGGCCGAGGGTGAGGATCGGCTCGACGGGGCGCGTGGCGGGCGGGCGGGGGGGTGGTGGTGGGGCGGGCGGCGCGATGGCCGCGGGGGCGGGGGGGCGACCCGGGGGCTGCGTCGTCGAGCACGCGCCACAGGCCAGCAGGGGGGCAATCAGGAAAAGTTGTTTCGCGTCCATGCGGTGCGGGGAGGATAGCAGCGGGTGGGTAAACTTGCATGATGGGGAGGTGGCGGCTCGTCAGGGCGGAACTTGGCCCGAGGGCCGGCGTCCAACCCGGCCGTGTCGCGTCACAGGGGGAGCGGCGACGGGTGACGTGCCGTCCCCTGTGCTCGTCCGAGTCGTCCGTAGCCGGATCCCGATTTTGAGGAGAGAGATCGTGCACCGCATTCTGAACTCACTCACGCTCGCCGCCGCCGTCACCGCTGGCCTCGCCTCCGTTCCCGCACGCGCGCAAGTCGCGGCTGAGAAGCCCGCCGCGAAGGAGGGGCAGCAGGGGGGGCAGGCGGACGTCCCGGTGAAGGTCGTCGTGTTGTTCTCGTCGGGCGTCGGGTATTTCGAGCACGGCGGAGCGGTGAAGGGGAACGCCAGCACCGAACTGCGGTTCAAGACCAACCAGATCAACGACATCCTGAAGTCGCTGTTGCTCCAGGACCTCGGCGGCGGGAAGGCGACGACGGTCGTTTACCCGTCGCACGACCCGATCGAGAAGACGCTGCGGAGCTTCCAGGTGGACATCACCGGCGACCCGTCGCTGGCCCAGCTTCTTAGTCAACTCCGCGGCGCGAAGGTGCAGGTGACGGCCGCGGGCGAGACGGCGAGCGGCACGATCCTCGGGCTGGAGAAGAAGCCGAAGGCCGTGGGGGAGAAGGGGTCGATCGAGGTCTGGGTGCTGAACCTGATCAGCGGCGGGACGATCCGGTCGATCGAGCTCGCCGATGCCAAGCGGATCGAGCTGGAGGACCCGCAGCTTCAGGAGGAGTTGTCGAAGGCGCTGACGGCGCTGGCGCAGGCGCGGGACCAGGACAAGAAGCCGGTGACGCTCAGCTTCACCGGGGAGGGGGAGCGGCAGGTGCGGATCGGGTACGTGGTCGAGACGCCGGTCTGGAAGACGTCGTACCGCCTCGTGCTGCCGGGCGAGGGGGTGGACAAGCCGCGGCTGCTCGGGTGGGCCATCGTGGAGAACCAGACGGACAACGACTGGGCGAACGTGCAGTTGTCGCTAATCAGCGGGCGGCCGATCAGTTTCATCCAGGACCTGTACCGGCCGCTGTACGTGCCGCGGCCGGTGGTGCAGCCGGAGCTGTACGCGAGTTTGCGGCCGCAGACCTATGACGCGGGGATGGGGCGCGAGCTCGAACGCCTGGCGGACGCGGACGGGGACGGCAAGGCCGGCGGGCTCGCGGGACGGCCGAACAGCGGCGGGAGCGGCGCCGTGGCGCGGGAGCGCCGCGAGAGCGGCCGGTTCGCCGACACGTCCGGCGGCGACCGGGCGATGAAGAACGCGGCGGCGGAGGCCGCCGCGGCAACGCCGCCGCCGGCGCTGATGAACGCGGCGGCGTCGGTCGCGTCGCTGGCGTCGGCGTCGAAGGTGGGCGAACTGTTTCAGTACACGGTCGGCAACGTCAGCCTGCCGCGGCAGCGGTCGGCGATGATCCCGATCGTGACCGACGACGTCGGGGTCGAGAAGCTGTCGATCTACAACCCGGCGGTGCTGCCGCGCAACCCGCTGTACGGCGCGCGGGTGAAGAACACGACCGGCAAGCACCTGTTGCAGGGGCCGATCACCGTGATCGAGGGCTCGGCATACGCCGGCGACGCGCGGGTGGACAACGTGCCGCCCGGGCAGGAGCGGCTGATCTCGTACGGCGTCGACTTGCAGATGCTGGTCGACGCGACGTCGGTCAAGCAGGAGGACGCGGTCGTCGCGGGGAAGATCGTCAAGGGAGTCCTCTGGCTGACGCACAAGAACGTCGCCACGCAGGAGTACCGGGCGGAGAACAAGTCGGACAAGGACAAGGCACTGATCGTCGAGCACCCGCTCCGCGCGGGGTGGCGGCTGGTCGAGCCGGAGAAGCCGATGGAGAAGACCGACGCGCTTTACCGGTTCCGCCAGGGCGTCGCCGCCGGCAAGGGGGCGACCGTCCGCGTGGTCGAGGAGCGGGTGAACGTGCAGCAGGTCGCTATCCTGCCCGCCGACGTGGGCGCGCTCGAGCTGTACGCGAAGACCGGCTCGATCCCCAAGGGCGTCCGCGACGCGCTCGCCGCCGCGGCCGCGAAGAAGCACGCGATGGCCGACACCCAGCGGCAGGTCGCCGACCGCCGCCGGCGGATCGCCGAGATCACGGCGGAGCAGGGGCGGCTGCGCGAGAACTTGAAGCAGGTCGACCGCAACAGCGACTACGCGATCCGCCTGCTGAAGAAGCTGAACGACCAGGAGTCGCAGCTCGAGCTGCTCCAGTCCGACGCCGCCACGCTCCAGCAGACGTTCGACCGGCAGCGGAAGGAGCTGGAGGACGCGCTGCGCGACATGACGGTGGACGAGAAATGAGAAGTAACGGGAACGCGATGCCGCCGCACGGCCGCACCCTTTACGGGCCCGGCACGCGCGCCCACTCGTGGACGACTGCCACCCCCGCCAGGAGCGCCGCGTTCAGCAGCAGTCCTGCGAACGGCAGGCCGCGCCGCCGGTTCCGCTGCACCAGCCCCGCGATCCCCAGCGCCCCGCCGGCCGCCGCGCCGCCGCACACGACCGCGGACAGCAGGTCGAACACGGGGTGCCTCAGGTACGTCGACGGCGCCCGGCGGAGTTCCGCCGCCGCCCCGCACGCCGCGACGAACACGATCCCCGCCGCCGCCCCGACGACCAGCGACGCCACCCCGAGCCGCGACCGCTTCGGCGGCGACGGCAGCGCCCCCGCCCGATGGTAGTCCAGCCATCCCACGCCCCCGATCCTACCCGACCCGGGCCGGAGAACCGCCACGCGTGCCGGGAGCCACGTCGGGCCGCTCCGGACCGAAGACGAAAGCCGGCCCCCCTTTGAACCGGCGGCGGAGTGGTTGCTCTTCGAACGGTCAGTAAGGAAGCGGCGTCCCGCCGGCGGCGTCGGCTTGAGCGAGATGAGCTTTGCTCTCCCTCAAACTACCCCTTTCTCACATTTCGTCCGCCGAGCGGGAACCGCGCCGCCGTGGCCGTCCGACCGCTGGTTACGCCCGACCGGGGCCGGTAACATGGCCAGGATGAACCTCCTCGCGCGCGTGGGGGCGCCGGTCGCCCTCGCCCTGGCCGCGGCCGCCGCGTTCGCCGCGCCCCCGGTCGATCGGCCCCGCGCGGGCGACCTGGAGTGCGCGGTCTTGGCCGTCGAGGTCCGCGGCCGGTGGTACTGCCGGCTCGAGGTCGTCAACCGCGCCGACCGTGCCGTCGTCGCACCCCGCGCGCTCCGGCGCGTGTCGGTGACCCCCCGGGACCTGACCGCCGCCAAGGCGCACAGCGTCCTCCTCCGCGAGCGGCTGGCCGACGTCCGCCTCGGGCCGAAGGAGGGCCACGTCCGGCTCGTGCCGCTGCCCGGGCTGACGCTGGCGCCGGCCGACTACCAGCTCCGCGCGGCGCTGCCGACGGCGTTCGCGCCGTTCGCCCCGCCGGACGCGGTGTTCACCGTCCGCGAGCGCGAGTGAAACGGCCCGGCGTCACACCGCCTTAACGGACGGCGCGGGTCGTTCGCCCGACGGGCCCCCGCACAGAAGAACGTGGCCAGTTTATGCTTCGCGGTCTTTTGGAGGGGAGAGCCCTCCACCGTCGGCGCAGCCGTCCGCGCCGTTCCGCCGCAACAGCGCATCGGCGGCGGCGGGCGGGTCGCGGCGCGGTCTGATCCGGGTCGCGCGCCCCGACTGCGGGGCCAGGCCTCCCGCGGGGGCGCCGCCCGCTACCACCGCTTCGCCTGGCTCGCGACCTTCATCGGGAGGCCGAACAAATCAATGAAGCCGCGGGCAGCGGTCACGTCGTACCCCTCCATGCTGAAGCTGGCGAGTTGCGGGTCGTAGAGCGTGTGCGGGCTCTGCGCGCCGATCGCCATCGCGCGGCCCTTGAACAGGCGGACGCGGGCGACGCCGGTCACGGTCGCGTTCGTGTGGTCGACGAACGTCTGCAGCGCCTCGCGCAGCGGGTGGAACCACTGGCCGTTGTACACCAGGTCCGCGTACCGCAGCACGAGCTGCTGCTTGTAGTGCAGCGTGTCCCGCTCGACGCAGATCTGCTCGAGGGCCTTGTGCGCCTCGTACAAAATCGTCCCGCCCGGCGTCTCGTACACGCCGCGGCTCTTCATGCCCACCAGGCGGTTCTCGACGAGCAACGCCACGCCCACGCCGTGCCGCCCGCCGATCTTGTTCAGCTCCGCGATCAGCTCGCCCGGCGGCAGCGCCTTGCCGTTCACCGCCACGGGGTTGCCCGCCTTGAACTCGATCTCGACGGTCTCCGCCTGGTCCGGCCCGCGCTCCGGCGGCACGACCATCGTCAAACACTTCTGCCAGTTCGGCTCCTTCTCCGGGTGCTCGATCTCCGCACCCTCGTGGCTGATGTGCCAGAGGTTGCGGTCCTGGCTGTAGATCTTCTCCTTGCTGACCGGGATCGGGACGTTGTGCTTTTGCGCGTACTCGATCGCGCTCTCGCGGTCCCGCAATTCGAACGACGGGTCCTTCCACGGCGCGATGATCTTCAGCTTCGGGTCGAGCGCCATGTACGTCAGCTCGAACCGCACTTGGTCGTTCCCCTTGCCGGTCGCCCCGTGGCCGACCGCGTCGGCGCCGGTCTGGTGCGCGACCTCGACCTGCTTGGCCGCGATCAGCGGCCGCGCGATGCTGGTGCCGAGCAAGTAGTCCTGCTCGTAGATCGCGTGCGCCCGCAGCATCGGGAAGCAGTAGTCCCGCGCGAACTCCTCGCGCAGGTCCATGATCACGACCTCGTCCGCCCCGCTCTTGTACGCCTTCTCCTCGATCCCCTTCAGCTCGTCCCCCTGCCCCAGTTCGGCCGCGAACGCGACGAGCTTCACCCCCGGGTACCGCTCCTTCAGCCACGGGAGGATCACGGACGTGTCGAGCCCGCCGCTGTAAGCGAGCACGATCTTCTGCGGCGGCGACTGCTGGGGAAGGGCCATGGCGAAACTCTCCGGGGAGGAAACGTGCGGCTGCGAAACGAAAACGCCCGCGGCCGGCGACCCCAAGGCCGCCCCGCGAGCGTGAACAGTATAGGAATCGCAGGGGCGTTGAACAGACGACCGACACCGCGCCTCGCGACCCGTTACTACGGAGCCGGCTCTCGCCCGTCCGTAGCCGCGGAGCGGCAGGCGATAGCCCCGGGCGCAAGCCCGGGGGACAAACACCCGCCATGACACCAGCCCCGGAGGGGCGGCAGATTCCCTGGCCCCCGTGAGGGCCGATGCAGACCCCCTCATCCATTGACGCCTAGCGAAGTCCGTTCGGCACACGCGACGCCCCCCGGCTCCTTGCGGCATGCCGCCCGCGCCCCCGCCCGCCCCTACCGCCCCGCGCCCGCCGCGGGCCGCTCCTTCATCCGTCCCACCGCCTCCCCCGCCCGCCGCCCCACCAGCGTGTCCGCCCGCGCCGCCGCCACCTTCGCCAGCACCTCCCGCGCCCCCACCCGCTCCAGCACCTCCACCCCCCGCAGTTCCCGAACCGCCTCCGCCGACCCCTGCGCACCCTCCAGCCGCTGCATCAGCACCAACACCCGCCCCTTCACTTCCTTAGACGTTTCCCCCTCGATCGCACGCCGCAGCGCCGGCGCCGCCGCCTGGCCGATCGCCGCCAGCCCGCGCTGCGCCCGCTCCCGCTCTGCGTACGCGTCCGCGTCCAGCCCCGCGATCAGCTTCGCAACCGCCGCCTCGTCCACCGCCTGCGGCGCCGCCAGCTTCGCTTCGAGCAACGCCGCCGCCGCCCCCGGCCGTTGACACAGCGCCCCGATCGCCCCCCACGCCGCCGCCGCGTCCGCCCCCGCCAGCCCCTCCCACAACGCCCCCACCTCCCCGCCCTCCGCCACTTCCGCCTTCGTCACCGGCACCTCCCACACGATCGCCGTCGTGTCCCGGCTCGCTGACACCACCCGCCGCGAGTCCGGCGCGAACGCCACCGCCGTCACCCAGTCCTTGTGCCCGACGAACTTCGCCACCTGCCGCCCGCCCGGCAACTCCCACACGCGCACAGTCGCCCGATCCGGCCCACCCCCCGCCGCCACGTATCTCCCGTCCGGCGAGATCGCCACGCTCGTCCCGGCGTCCCCGTCCCCCTCCAGCCGCGCCCGCGGCCGGCCAGTCGCCGCCTCCCACAGTTCGATCGGCCGCTTCCGCCCCGCGACCACGACCATCGCCCCGTCCGCCGACCACGCCAGCGACGCCCGCCCCTCCTGCGCGTCCCCCGCCATCGTCTCCAATCGCCACACCACCTCGCCGCTGCCGGTGTCGATGATCCGCACGACCCGCTCCTCCGGATCCGGGTTCCCCGACCCCACCGCCAGCCGCCCGCCGTCCGGCGAGAACGCCAGCGGCACCGGCGCGAACTGCCGCGGGTTCAACGTCGCCCGGCACCGCTCGCTCCCGGTCGCGACGTCGATCACCCGCACCTCGTGCCGCTGCGCCACCGCCACCAGCGACCCGCCCCGGCTCATCGCGAGGTTCTGCATCCCCGCCAGCGCACCGTCGTCCGCCAGCCGCCGCTCCACACCGTCCCGGTCCACCACCCGCAGCGCCGGGTCCTCGCTGGCGACCGCCACGAGGTCTCCCGCCGCGTTCGTGGCCGTGTGCACGCCGACCAACCCCTCCCGCGTCACGGGGTCAAGCCCACCGCCAGTCCGCGCGTTCCACGCCAGCACCCGCCCGTCCTGGCTCGCCGTCACCACCTGCCGCCCGCCGTCCGTGAACGCCACCGACGTCAGTTCCGCCGCGTGCCCGCCCCGCCCGGGCCCGATTTCCGCCAGCGTCCGCGCGTCCCACAGCCGGATCGCCCGCTCGGTTCCCGCCGTCGCCAGCGTCTGTCCGTCCGGCGACGCCGCGATCGCCATCACCCACAGGTCCCGCCGCGCCGACACGCGGAACCGCCCCGCCTCCCGCCCCGTCTCCGCGTCCCACGCGCCGACCGTCCCGTCCCCGCCCCCCACCGCGAACCGCCGCCCCCCGTCGAAGAACGCCACCGGCTTCACCCAGTGCTCCCGCGTCTCGACCGCGTGCACCGTCCCCCCGGTCGCCACGTCCCACACCCGCACCACGTTGTCCTCCGCCCCCGAGATCAACCGCCGCCCGTCCGCGCTGTACGCGAGCGCGAACACCATCTTCGAATGCCCCTCGAGCGACCTCACCAGGGCCCCGTCCTCCACGCGATAAACCTTCACCGCCCCGCCCTGACACCCGACCGCCAGCGTCCGCCCGTCCGGCGACAACACCACCGGCCGCACCCCCTCCCCGACCCCGATCTGCCGCTCCTCGCGCCAATTAACCACGTCCCACACCCGCACCCGCCTCGCCGACGACCAAATCAACCGCTTTCCGTCCGCCGTGAACCGCAGCCAGAACGCGGTATCCGGGTTGTCCTCCGTCCGGCGGATCTCCTTCCCCGTCCGCGCGTCCCACAGCACCACGGCCCGCTTCATGTCCCCCGACGCCACGACCTTACCGTCCGGCGAGATCGCCACCGCCGTCGCCCCGTCCCGGTGCCCCGTAAACCGGCCGACCTCCCGCCCGCTCGCCACCTCCCACACCCGCGCGGTCTTGTCCCAACTCGCCGACACGAGCAACTTGCCATCCTCCGACCACGCCAGCGCCGACACCGTATGGTCGTGCCGGAACGCGTGCGTGCCCAGCCGCGCCACCGCCCCCGCCGGCAACGGCTCCTCCGCCTTGGCCGCCGCCGCAAGCGCACCCACTGCGAACACCACCAACATCGCCTCGACCACCAGGTCCCATCGCCGCATGAAGTATCTCCTTCACCGGCTTAGTAGACCGAGCCCGCCCCTTTATTACAGAAGATCCAACCCCCCGGGCATTGGCCCGTATCACGGGCGCCCCGCCCGTGTTTCTTCCCGTCGCACGAGGCTACCGGCCCGTGTCGCCAGCCGCTCCTCCGTTCGAGCATCTCCCGTGTGCATCTGCCACAACCAGCATCCCCCGGCCCCGCGTTATCACGATCCCGCCACCAGCCGTTCCCCATACAATCAACCGAAATGAGGCCCGATCCGCCCCAACCTGGGAGGACGCACCAGACGTTCATCGGGCTGTTCGCGGTGCTGTCGACCTTGGCCGCGTGCCCCGGCTCGTGTCTGCTATACGCCGTCCTCCCGAGCAGCACGTCCCGCTGGCTCGGCGCCGTCCTCCCGGTGGCGTTCGTCGTTCTCCTGCTCCTGACGCTCCTCGACATGCGTCGGCAAACCAGCCGCAAGCGCGACGGCCAGTGCGAGAACTGCGGCTACGACCTCCGCGCCACCCCAGACCGATGCCCCGAGTGCGGACGCATCCCGGCGCCCAACCGAAGCTGACCCAGCCCCACGATCGCGCCCGTACACCCACGCTTAGGGCAGAGCGTCAAGAGCCACACGGTGCTGCCCCGATTCGCCCCGTCGCCGCATCTCCCCCCCGCCGCAGCGCCGCAATCGCCACCCCAGCCACGCCACCCCGATCGCCGCCCCCGTCGCGACGTCCGTGGACCAGTGAGCCGCGGCCAAACCCTCGCGCATCCGCTCAGCGCGCAGGTAGCGCGAACGAAACCACGTCGCAACGCCCACGGAACTTGTTCCGTGGGCGTTGCGCGGCGCGCGAACGGCGCCTGCCTTACCTGGTCGAGCCGTGCCCGGGTGTCTAGGTAACGACGCTACTTCCGACGCCGCCGGCCCAGCACCGCCATCGCGGCGGGGCCGACCAAGCCGATCAACGCCGGCTCGGGCACGACGGTCCCGAACATCTGCAGCTCGGCGAGCTGCGGCCGGTCGTTGACCGTGTTACGCGTCTCGATTAGCCGCAGCCGGTATTGCTCGTAGCTGCCCGGCGCGTCCACGACGAAGAAGTAGGTCTCGAACCGGTCGGTGGTGTTGGTGTTGTCGCCGACGCCCGGCTGGTCGTTGAACTGGTGGCCGACCACGGTGTCGACGATCGTCCAGTCGGTGCCGTTGTTCGACCCTTCGATGAAGAAGTCGCGCGGGTCGCGATCGGAGGCGTCGTTCGCGGACGTCAGCGAATAGGACAAAACCGTCTGCGCGGTCGTCCCGGCGAAGTCGTAGCCCCAGGTCACGGGATTGGCGGCGGTCACGTCCGCACCCGTGCCCACGGTGCCGCTCGGGAACGTCAGTACCTTCGTGCCCGCGTTGTCGTCGAACAGGTTGTTGGGGTTCTCCGACTGGTCATTGTTGGGGCCGCCAAAGGCCGACGGGAAGCCGAAGGCCGTGCCGCCGGTGGTCACGTCGCCCGGGAGCAACAGCGTCCCCGCGCGGGCTTCGCCCAACCCGAACAAACCCATCGCCGACGCCGCTAAAACGACGAACCGCTTCATCAGATCTCCTCTCCAAAAGGTGGCCGGCATGGCCCAATGCCCGCTTGATATGCGACCGTAATTTACCGCACTCATCAGCACCGGTCAACAAAACCTGGTCACTCGCCACAGCACGAGCCCATTCGGGACATGAATCCGATGACTCAGTTTGGTTTGTTGCAAATCGCCCGATGCGTGCGTTTAACGGCGTGCACGCCGGGCCGCGTTCCGGTCGCAAATCATCCCCATATCGCGCGTCCGGTTATTCTGCCGGGGAACCAGAACCTCGTCCGGCCGCCCCCTCCCCCCGCCGCAGCGCCACGATCATCACCCCCAGCCAAGCCACCCCGATCGGCACCCCCACGATCACGTCGCTCGGCCAATGCGCCCCCAGCCGCACCCGCGCAAACCCGATTAGCCCCACCCACGCCGCCAGCAGCCCCCACGCCAGCACCCGCTCCACCCACGACCGCGACGCCGAGCACCACACGTACGCCAGGAGCCCGTACACCGCCAGCGCGAGCACCACGTGCCCCGACGGGAACGAGTGCAGCCCCGGCGCCGCCACCCCACCCGCGACCAGCGTCGGCCGCGGCCGATCCCACAGCCACCATCCCAACATGATCAGCGGCCGCGCCAGCACGTAAGACGCGACGAACGTCACCGCCAACAGCACCCGCCCCGCCCGCGCCGCCACCACCGCAGCCGCCAGCGTCAGCGGCACCAGGTAGATCAGGTTCCCCGGCGACTCCGCCAGGATCGCGTCCGGGAACTTCATCGGCCCCGCCTCGACCCGCCGCAACACCCGCTCGTCCCACGATCGCAGCCGCTCGCCGGCCCCGCGCGCGGCGGTCGTCAGGCCCGCCGTCAGGGCGGCGGTCAGAACGAAACCGGCCGCCAGCGCGACCGCGTACCGCCAAACGCCTCCCGGCGGAAGCGCCTTCCACGATTCGGCAAATCGGCGGCGCGTGCTTCCAGCGGCTCGAACCAGTGCCCACCGGTGGCGCTCCGAGGCGTCGGGGTCGTCGTGCGGCATCGTGCGAAGTGTACCCCAGCCGGCACGCGTGACACCCCGTTTGATCCCCCTCGGCTCGGCCGTATAATCCCGCGTCCCGCCGCGAACGATCGCGAACCGCGCGGCGCCGGCGTCTCCCCCCGCACATGGCCCAGGTCCAACTCGAGCGCGTCAGCAAGATCTACCCCGGCGGCGTCCGCGCCGTCGACGCGGTCGACCTCCAGGTGGCGGACCGCGAGTTCGTCGTGCTCGTCGGGCCGTCCGGGTGCGGCAAGAGCACGACGCTCCGAATGGTCGCCGGGCTGGAGGAGATCACGGCCGGCGCGATCCGGATCGGCGACCGCGTCGTAAACGCGGTGCCGCCGAAGGACCGCGACATCGCGATGGTCTTCCAGAACTACGCACTCTACCCGCACATGACCGTGTTCGACAACATGGCGTTCGGGCTCAAGCTGCGCGGCCTGCCCAAGCCGGAGATCCGCCAGCGGGTCGACGAGGCCGCCCGCGTCCTGGACATCGCCCACCTGCTCGATCGCAAGCCGAAGCAGCTTTCGGGCGGGCAGCGCCAGCGGGTCGCGGTCGGCCGGGCGATCGTCCGCGAGCCGGCGGCGTTCCTGTTCGACGAGCCGCTGTCGAACCTCGACGCCAAGCTCCGCGTGACGACCCGCGCGGAGCTCAAGCGCCTCCACCAGCGGCTGCGGACCACGACGATCTACGTCACGCACGACCAGGAGGAGGCGATGACACTGGGCGACCGGATCGTCGTGATGCGCGACGGCCGGGTGCAGCAGGCCGACCCGCCGCTGGCGACGTACTCCCGCCCGGTCAACCGCTTCGTCGCCGGGTTCATCGGGATGCCGCCGATGAACTTCTTCGACGGCGCGCTGAAATTCGTCAACGGGCGGTTGACGTTCGAAGAGGGCAGCTCGACCGGCGGCGACCTGACGTTGCCGGGCGACGGCTTTCGCGTGCCGGTGCCCGAGCACCTGCGGGACGCGCTGGCCGGTCACGTCGGGCGGCACGTCGTGCTGGGCGTCCGGCCCGAGCATTTCGACCTTCAGCCGACCGCGGCCGAGGCCGACTGCTGCCCGCTCCACCTGCGCCTGACCGTGATTGAACCACTCGGCAAGGACATGGACGTCTACGGCCGCACCGCCCGGACCGACGGCGTCATCGCCCGTCTCGAAGCGCAAACCGGGCTCCAGCTCGACGCGCAGGTGACCCTCTACCTGGACCTCCGCAAGGCCCACTTCTTCGAGCCCGGCGAGACCGGCCGCAACCTCGCCCTCGCCGCCGACCCGCTTGCCGTCTGACGAGTTCGGCTGTTTTTGTCGGCCCGGGCCGTTTGACCGGGCGCACGGATTCCTTATAATTACCGGTTGGTTGGCCGCTCCGGGTGTCGTCTTACGTGTCGCCCGAAGTGACCAATCGCGAGTCCGCTTGTCTCGAATCGGAAGTGACGCCATGACCCACAGCCTGTCCAACGAGCTATCCCATGCGATTGCATAAGCAACACCATGGGACTAGTTTTGCAGGTTGCGCCGTCCGCCGGAAGAAATTCCGGAGGGGCGGTTGAGGGTTCGCCGCCAAGCTTCGAGTCGGGAGAGTGGGCCGCCGTTAAGGTGGCCTTTTTGTTTGGCACACACGTAGCGGACGTGCCGCGGCGTGTTCGACAACTGAATACACAACTTGATAGTCCCCTTCGCCGGGGACGGGTACGAACGAGGAATCCATGCCGAATCCGGAACTGCTGCGAATCGTCGACGGGATCGCCCGGGACAAGAACATCGAGCGGGAGCAGGTTTACACTGACGTCGAACAGGCGATCGCGTCGGCGCTGCGCAAGCAATTCAACACCGAAGACACGTCGGAGTTCACGGTGACGCTCGAGCGGGGGACCGGGGACATTTCCGTCAGCCGCGGGGGGGAGACGATTCCGCTGTCGGCGATGGGCCGCATTGCCGCCCAGACCGCCAAGCAGGTGATGATCCAGCTCATCCGCCAGGACGAGCGCGGGAGCATTTACGAGGAGTTCAAGGATCGGGTGGGGACGATCGTGACCGGGACGATCGCGCGGTTCGAGGGCGGGACGATGATCGTAAATCTGGGCCGGGTCGAGGGGATCATGCCCCGGTCGGAGCAGATCCCGGGCGAGACGCACCAGCCGGGCGAGCGAATCCAGATCCTGATCCTGGAAGTTCGCGACACGCCGGCCGCGGTCAAGATCATCTTGTCGCGCAGTCACCCGGAACTGATCCGGCGTTTGTTCGAGCGCGAGGTGCCGGAGGTCGGCGAGCGGACGATCGAGATCAAGGCGCTGGCGCGCGAGCCGGGGCACCGGACGAAGATCGCGGTCAGCTCGATCGACTCGAAGGTGGACGCGGTCGGCGCGTGCGTCGGCGTCCGCGGCAGCCGGATCAAGAACATCGTCGACGAACTCGGCGGCGAGAAGATCGACATCGTCCGGTGGAACGAGTCGTCGCAGATCCTGATCCAGAACGCGCTGAAACCGGCCGAGGTGGCCGAGGTCAGTCTCTGCTTCGAGCTCGGGCGGGCGACGGTCGTCGTCAACGAAGACCAGCTGAGCCTGGCGATCGGCAAGCGCGGGCAGAACGTGCGGCTGGCCGCCCGGCTCACCGGGTGGGACGTCGACATCTTGACGCCGGCCGAGTTCCAGAACGGGGTGGCGCGCCTGGACGCGACGCTGAAGGCGATCGAGGGGTTCCCGGCGGAGCAGGTGGACAAGGTGATCGCGCTGGGTCTGATCGACGTGCGCGACATCGAAGAGGTCGGGGTCGGGCCGCTGATGGAGGAACTCGGGATCCCCGAGGACGTCGCGCAGCGGGCGGTGGACAAGTGCGCCGAGGAGGCGAAGGTCGTCGCGGTCGAGCAGGAGAAGAAGAAGGCCGAGGCCGCCAAGGCGCGCGCGGCGGGCGGCGTCGGCCGGAGCGGCGCGCCGGATTTGGCGGCGCTGATGGGGATGAAGGGCGTGGACGGGGTCGCGGGGCAGCCGGCCCCGCCCCGCGCGATCCAGGAGCCGGAGGCAGTCGCGGCACCGGACGGGGACGGCGAGGCGGCGGCAACGGCCGCGGCCGGTGGGGACGACGCGGGGGACGACGTCGGCAGCGACCGTATGCCCGGTGCGCTCGAGAGCAGCGACGGCGGCGCGCCGGAAGTGACGGTGCACAAAGAAGCGTCGCTGGAGAACCGCGACGAGTTGTCCCCCGAGGAGCAGGCGATCAACATCCAGGCGACCGAGCCCGACCGTCGGGGCGACGGTGTCCCGCAGGAAGACGAGAACGAAGACGCCGCCGCCCTGGCCGAAGGCCGCGTCGAGCCGCCGGTGGCGGGGCGGGAGGGCGCGGCGTAAAGATTTATCGTTGGCGATCGCGCTTTTGTCTTATGTTGTCGGCGAATGAAAATGAGCCGGTGGTGTTTAATGAACGTATTACAGTTTTGTACGAGTTGATCGCGGGTCGGGCGGGGCCCCGCGGGGCCTGATTGAAGTTTTTGGGAGATCGTTTTGGCTAAAGCAGCGAAGAGCGGCGTCCGCGTGAATGCACTGGCGAAGGAGCTGGGTGTCGAGAGCAAGGACATCCTGACCAAGCTCAAGGGTGAGGGTCTGAACTGGGCCCACAACCACATGTCGACGCTGACGTTCGGTCAGGCGGAGACGGTCAAGGAGTGGGCCCGCCAGGGGCAGTTCGGCGCGTCCCGCCCGGCGGCGGCGGCGGGTGGGGAGTCGGAGGAGGGGGCGGTCGAGGCCGAGGACGAGACGACGGCGACGAAGGTGAAGGGCGGGGGGAAGAAGGGGTTGAAGCGGAAGGCCGAGGACGGGGACGGCGCGTCCGAAGGGGGCGATGACGGCATGACGGGCACGGCCGTGATGGAGGCGCCCGCGCCTGCGGCGCCGACTGCGGCGCCCGCGGCCTCCCCCGCGGCCCCGGTCGCGGACGCCCCGGCGCCGACGCCCGCGCCGGTGCGGTTGACGCCGCAGCCGGTGACGCCGGCCGCGCCCGCCGCGCCTGTCGCGCCCGCCGAGACGATGCGTCCCGCCGCCGAGGCTCCCGCGGCCCCGACGACGGGCCCGGCCACCGGTGGTGGTTCGGCGCCTGCCGCCGCGCCGGGCGCGCCGGCGGCTCCCAAGCCCCCGACGACCGTGACCCGGCCGGTGACGGGCCCGGACGGGCTGCGCCCGCCGGTGCAGCGTCCGACCGTGACGCTGGCGGATCGGAAGCCGGCCCCGCCGCCGGTGGCGCGGACGCCGTTCGTTCCGCGTCCGGCGACGATCCAGGGCCCGAAGATCGTGCGCGAGGAGAAGCCGGACCACGTGCCGGCGCCGCGGCCGCGGCCGCGTCCGGGTGACGGCCCGGGCGGGACGACGGGTCCGGGGTTCAACACGGCCCGCCCGATGACGGGGCGGGGGATCAAGCCGCGCGAGGACGAGGAAGAGGAGAAGAAGAAGGCAGCCCGCGCGTCGCTGTCGACCCGCCGGCGGGGGGCGGACGGTCGGCGCGGCGAAGCGGACGAGAAGCTGCGCGAGTTCACGGACGCGGACCTGATCGAGCGGAAGGAGCGGTTGCTGAACGCGGGCGCGAGCCGCCAGGCGTTCGACCGGCACCTGACGAAGGTCGGGCAGCGCGGGATGCACGCGCAGGCCCAGTCGGCGCAGGACAAGGGCGACCCGCTCGAGCTCGAGGAGCCGATCACGGTGCGGACGCTGTCGGCGGCGCTGGGGATCAAGGTGAACGAGCTGCTCGGCAAGCTGATGCGCCAAGGGATCATGGCGAACATCAACGCGTCGCTGGACACCGAGGTCGCGCAGACGATCGCGCTCGACTACGGGCTCGAGGTCAGGCTGAAGCGGGAGACGTCGCTGGAGGAGGAGCTCGAGGCCGAGTTCGCCGAGCGCGAGGTCGACCCGGCGAACCTGATCACGCGGCCGCCGGTCGTGACGATCCTCGGGCACGTCGACCACGGCAAGACGAGCCTGCTGGACAAGATCCGGAGCGCGAACGTGGCGGCGGGCGAGGCGGGCGGGATCACGCAGCACATCGCGGCGTGGATGGTCACGCTCGGCGAGGGGGACAAGGCGCGGCGCGTGACGTTCATCGACACGCCGGGCCACCAGGCGTTCACGAGCATGCGGGCCCGCGGGGCGAACATGACGGACGTGGTGGTGCTGGTCGTGTCGGCGGCGGAGGGCGTGCAGCCGCAGACGATCGAGTCGATCAACCACGCGAAGGCGGCCGAGGTGCCGATCGTGGTGGCGATGAACAAGATCGACCGCCCGGACGCGAACGAGCAGCAGGTGCTCGGGCAGCTGGCGGCGAACGGCCTGAACCCGGTCGAGTGGGGCGGCGACACCGAAGTCGTGCGGACCAGCGCGTTGACCGGGCAGGGCATCCCGGAGCTGATCGAGATCCTGGACCTGCAGTCGCAGATCATGGAGCTCAAGGCCGACCCGACCGCCCCGGCGCGCGGGACGGTGATCGAGTCGGCGATGTACCCGGGGCTCGGGTCGGCGGCGACCGTGCTGGTGCAGGACGGGACGCTGCGGGTCGGCGAGCCGCTCTTGTGCGGGAACGCGTTCGGCCGGATCCGGAGCCTGATCGACGACAAGGGGAACATGATCCAGGAGGCGGGCCCGAGCACGCCGGTGATCGTCGCCGGCCTGAACGAGCTGCCGTCGTCCGGGGACAAGTTCTTCAAGGTCGACCACATCGACCTGGCGCGGACGATCGCGCAGGACCGGGCGACGCGGAACCGCGAGATGCAGCTGTCTCAGCAGAACCGGGTGACCGGGGCGAACCTGCTGTCGACGCTGGCGGCGCAGGCGGCGGTCAGCACGATCAACCTGATCATCAAGGCGGACGTGCAGGGGTCGCTGGAGACGCTGGTCGCGACCGTGACGCAGCAGAACACGGAAGAGGTCAAGGTGCGCGTGATCCACAGCGGGGTCGGCGCGGTCAGCGAGAGCGACGTGCAGCTCGCGATGGCGACCAAGACCAAGCCGACGGACAACCGGGTGGCGATCATCGGGTTCCACGTGGTGCCGGACGACGCGGCCCGCGCGTTGGCCGAGCAGCACCACGTGGACGTGAAGACGTACCGCGTGATCTACGAGATCTTCGACGATTTGAAGAAGTCGCTGTCGGGGATGCTCGCGCCGGAGGTTCGGGAGAAGCTGCACGGGCACTGCGAGGTGCGGGCCGTGTTCAAGGTGTCGAAGCTGGGCAACATCGCCGGCTGCATGGTCACGGACGGTCACATCCAGCGCGGGAGCAAGATCCGCCTGATCCGGGACGGGAAGGTCGTCACCGAAGGGCTGACGATCGACACGCTCAAGCGGGTCAAGGACGACGTGAAGGAAGTGAAGTCCGGGTTCGAGTGCGGCATCAAGCTGGCCGGGTACGACGACATCAAGATCGGCGACGTGTTCGAGGCGTACATCCAGGAGAAGTTCGAGCGGACGTTGTAGTGAGGGGTTGCTGGTTGCCAGTGGCTGGTTGCTGGTTGAAGACCGGCTGCCGTGCTCTCTCCAGCAACTAGCAACCAACAACCGGCAACTCTCCTCCTATGACGGTCGGCGTGCTCCAGCTCGAGTTCTCGGTCGGGGACGCGATGAGCCTGAAGGACAAGCGGCGCGTCGTCCTCAGCCTGAAGGACCGGATCCGCAACGGGCACAACGTGTCGGTGGCGGAGGTCGGGGCGCTGGACGAGCACCGGCGGTGCGTGCTGGGCGTGGCGATCGCGTCGAACGACGCCCGCCACGCCGAGGGCGAGCTGAGCCGGATCGTGGACTTCGTCAGGGTCGTGCCGCAGGTGTCGTTGACGGATTACCGGATCGAATTGCTTTAGAGGAAGCGTGAACTCGTGAAGACGTGAACCGTGAAGACGGCGGCCACAGGGTCGGTGCTTCGCGTTTCACGTCTTCACGTTTTACGGATCAGAACCATGTCCAGACGAACGGAAATGATCGCCAGCACGATCCAGAAGGAGCTGGCGATGATCATCATGCGGGAGCTGACGGACCCGCGGCTGACCGGGATGCCGAGCATCACGCGCGTTAAGGTGAGCGAGGACCTGGCGACGGCGGACGTGTTCGTCACGGTGATGGGCACGCCGGGGCAGCAGACGGCGGCGCTGAACGCGCTGAAGCACTCGGCCGGGCTGATGCGGACGCGGCTGACGAAGCAGATGACGCTGCGGATCGCGCCGTTCTTGAACTTCAAGATCGACGAGGACCTGAAGAAGGAGCTCGCGCTACAGGAGCTGCTGCAGAAGGTGCGGGAGGAGAACGAGGAACTGGACCGGAAGCGGGCGGCGGAGGCCGCGGCGGCGGCTCCCGAGGGCGAGGCGCCGGGCGCCGACGCTTCGGGGGTGGGCGTCGACGGGCCTGCGGCCTCGAATGCGGAGGCGGGTTCGGAGAAGGCGAATCCCGACCACGCCCCCCCCGCGGAAGCTCAGAAGGGGGACGCGTCGTTGGACGCGGGCGCCCCGTAACGTTATTGGTGGGGGTGAGAGATTGTCTCGGGTCGGATGACATGCCCCAGCGAAGTGGGCATGCCGCTTGTGCGCGTCGCGCTGCGGGTTGTCCGGTGACCGAATTGCGATTGCCAGCTCTATGAAAAGTGCGACCAAACACGCCGAGGAACTCCGATCGTTGTTCAAGCGCCTGCTGAAGGAGCACAAGCCGGGGCCGAGGGAGAAGCAGGAGCCGCTGAAGGCGCTGGTGCGGGCGGCGATGTCGTTCGACGTGCCGGACGCCCGGGCCGACGAGGCGATGAAGGCGATCGACAAGGAGTTCGTCGATCTGAACGAGCTGCGGGTGGCGACGGACCTGGAGATCCAGGAGCTGCTCGGGACGCGGTACCCGGCGATCGAGAAACGGGTGGCGATGATCACGCTGGCGCTGAACGCGATCTTCGAGAAGGAGCACACGCTCAACCTGAACCGGATGTCGGAGATCAGCAAGCGGGACTCGCGGCAGTTCCTGCGCGAGCTGCCGGAGATGCACCCGTTCGTCGAGGCGTACGTGATGCTGTACGCGTTCGACGGGCACACGATCCCGGTCGACGACCAGATGGTCGAGTACCTGAAGGCCGAGGACTGCCTGGAGCCGGAGACGGGGCTGGAGGAGGCGCAGCGGTTCCTCGAGCACCACGTGAAGGCCGAGGAGTGTCACGAGTTCTACACGGCGGTGCGGGCGGCCGCGCAGGCGCACGCGGGCGCGGGCGGGGACGACGCGAAGAAGAAGAAGAAGGCCAAGGCTTGAAGACGAAGTAGTTGCTGGTTGCTGGTGGCTAGTTGCTGGAGAATGCAGCAACGGCCGCCGGCGGTCTTCGACCAGCAACCGGCAACCAGCAACACCCTCCACTCTCCCCATGACTGACCGCCTCCCCCCCACCACGCTCCGCATCGGCATGCCGTCGGGCTCGTTGCAGTCGGCGACGGTCGAGCTGTTCGCCAAGGCCGGGTACCGCGTGCAGATCGACAGCCGGTCGGTCTTCCCGCGGATCGACGACCCGCAGATCTCGGCCGTGCTGTTCCGCGCGCAGGAGATCAGCCGGTACGTGGTGGACGGGATCATCGACTGCGGGCTGACCGGGCACGACTGGGTCGTGGAGAACGGGAACGAGCAGGACGTGGTCGAGGTGTGCGAGCTCGAGTACTCGCGGGCGAGCTGCAACCCGATCCGGTGGGTGCTGGCGGTGCCGGACGAGTCGCCGGTCACGAAGCCGGAGGACCTGGCGGGGAAGATCGTGGCGACCGAGCTGGTCAAGACGACCCAGCGGTACTTCCGGTCGAAGGACATCCCGGTCACGGTCGAGTTCTCGTGGGGGACGACGGAGATCAAGGCCCGGCTGCTCGACGCGATCGTCGACTGCACGGAGACCGGGTCGAGCCTCAAGGCTAACAATCTGCGGATCGTCGACACGCTGCTGCGGAGCACGACGCGGTTCGTGGCGTCGAAGGCGGCGTGGTCGGACCCGTTCAAGCGCGAGAAGATGGAGAACATCGCGATGCTCCTGAAGGGGGCGATCGACGCGCGGTCGAAGGTCGGGCTGAAGATGAACGTGCCGGAGGCGAAGCTGGCGGAGGTCGTCGGGTTTCTGCCGGCGGAGAAGAGCCCGACGGTCAGCCGGCTGGCGGACCAGGCTTGGGTGGCGGTCGAGGTGATCCTGGAGGAGCGGCAGGAGCGGGAGCTGATCCCGCGGCTGAAGCGGGCGGGGGCGACGGGGATCATCACGTACCCGCTGAACCACGTGATCGCGTGACCGGCGGGCCCGGGGCGTCGTCGTCCGGTTGAGTCACGGGTATAATTCCCGGCAACCTCGCACCCGGGACGCACATGATCCGACTGGCCGTACCGCTGTTGTTCGCCCTCGCGCTGCTCGCGTCCGGTTGTGCGTCGAAACCCGCGGCGACGGCCCAGCCGCCGAACGACGGCGCCGCCGCGAGCGCGGACGGGGGCGCGGCCGGGGGGCGGCCGCCGGCGACGGGGCCGGCGCCGGACGACCCGGCGTACTTCACGCTCGACCAGATCGTGCCGGTCCCGGTGTTGCCGGAGCCGAAGCGGCGGGCGACGACGGGGCCGGCGCCGCTGGACGCGCTGCTGCACTTCGCCCGGGCCCGCGCCGCGCAGGCGCGCGGGGACCGGAACACGGCGATCAATTTGCTCGAGAAGGCGCTGGACCTCGACCCGGACAGCCCGGAGGTTTACGAGGAGTTGGGGAGGGCGTACGGGGCGTCGGAGAAGGCGCTGGGGGCGTACGAGAAGGCCGTGGCGCTCGACCCGGACAACCTCGGGTTGCACGAGAGGCTCGGGCGGCAGTACCTGATCAAGAACCGGGTGGACGACGCGCTGCTGCACCTGCGGCTGGCGCTGCGGACGGCGGAGTACGCGCGGGACAACGAGTCGGCGGCGGTCGTGGACTTCTTCCTCGCCCGGGCGCTGCAGCGGAAGGGGTACGACCGGGCGGCGCTGGATCAGTACGCGAAGCTGGTCAAGCGGCTGGACGACCCGGGGTCAATCAACTCACGGTCGAACCCGGAGCTGCTGAGCCTGCTCAGTCAGCCGGAGGTGCTGTACGGGCAGATCGGGGAGTTGTACGAGAAGCACAAGGAGTTCGCGGACGCGGTGCGGGCGTACGAGCTGGCGGTCGAACGGGCGCCGGACAACTTCGACTTCCAGCAGCGGCTGACGCGGGCGCTGGTGTCGGCCGGGAAGGGGGAGGAGGCGGAGAAGCGGGCGCAGGCGGTCGTCTCGCGGTTCCGCGCGAGCCCGGATTCGCTGAAGCTGCTGCGGGAGACGTACGAGCGCACGGGGCACGGGGGGCGGGTGCTGGACGCGTTGACCGCGTTGCGGGACGAACGGCCGGGGGACCGGTCGCTCCTGTTCGCACTGGCGGACGCGCTGGACCAGGCGGGCAGGCCGGCGGACGCGGAGCGGATGCTGCTGGAGCAGGCGAAGCGGCAGGGGGATGAGGATGGGGAGGTGCTGCGGCGCGTGTTCGGGATGTACGACCGGCGGGACGACGTGGAGGGGGCGGTGCGGCTGCTGGTGAACGCGCTGGCGGCGGACCCGGACGCGATCGGGCGGATCTCGCCGCTGTGGTCGGAGCTGCTCAAGCCGTCGCGGCGGAACCGGTTGCGGCTGCCGCTGTTGCAGAACCTGAAGGTCGAGCCGGGGGCGGAGGCGGCCCGGCTGTTCTGGGTGTCGCGGATCGCGGACGTGTGGAACCGGGACGCGTTGAGCCGGTCGGCGCTGGAGCAGGGGGCGCAGGTGCGGCCAGCGTTTGCGCCCGTGTACCGGTCGCTGCTGGCGGAGGTGTGGTCCCGTCCGGACTGGGACGAGGGGCAGAAGGCGGCGGAGTCGGGGCGGCTGGCGGGCGAGGCGCGGGCGCAGGGGAACGGGGCGCTGGCGGCGGAGTTGGAGGGGCTGGCGCTGCTGCGGCAGAAGGGGAGGGGGGCGGCGGCGGCGGAGAAGCTGGCGGAGGCGATTCGACTTGGGAACAAGGCGCCGGACGTCGTGCTGACGCAGGCGATCGCGTTGAGGTCGGCGGGGGACGGGGCGCGGGCGGAGTCGCTGCTGTGGAAGCTGGTCAGCGACGCGCCGGCGTACGAGGAGGCGTACCTCGAATTGTTCTCGTCCTACGCGCAGCAGGGGCAGCCGGCGAAGGCGGTCAACGTGCTGACGAAGTGGCTGGCCGCCGACCCGGACAACGTGCGGGCGCGGGTGCTGCGGGCCAGGCTGATGCAGCAGGCGGGTCGGAACGAGGCGGCGGAGGTCGAGCTGCTGGCGCTGTTCCGCGACCGGCCGGAGAGCGGGGAGATCCTCGGGGCGCTGTACCAGTTCTACATGGACGCGCGGCGGGTCGACGAGTACGTCAACCGGCTGGAGGAGGAGCGCAAGGCCCGCCCGGACAACCGGGAGGCGGTCGAGGTGCTGGTGCAGATCTACCACGAGCAGAAGCGGCTTCCGGAGGCGCTGCGCGTGCTGGACGCGGCGAGGGAGGCCGTGAAGGGGGATCCGGATCTGCTGTACTACGTCGCCCATTTGTACGGGCGGATCGATCAGAAGCAGACCGAGGAGCAACTGCTGCGGGAGGTCGTGCGGCTCGACCCGCGGCACGCGCCGGGCAGCAACGATTTGGGGTACGGGTGGGCGGACGCGGGGAAGAATCTGGCGGAGGCGGAGGAACTGATCCGGGTGGCGGTGGAGGTCGAGCCGGACAACCAGTCGTTCCTCGACAGCCTGGGGTGGGTGCTGTACAAGCGCGGGAAGTTCGCGGAGGCGCTGGCGGCGTTCGAGCGGGCGATCGGGCCGGCGACGCGGCCGGACCCGGTCGTGCTCGATCACATGGGGGACGTCCTCTACCGGCTGCAACAGCCGGGCGAGGCGGCGAAGCAGTGGCGGCGGGCGCAGGAGCGGCTGGAGCAGACGGCGTCGAATCGGGACGACTTGAAGAAGCTGCGGCTGCAACTGATGCAGAAGCTGCGGCAACAGGAGAAGGGCCAGCCGGTCGACGTCGCCCCGGTCGCGTCCGAGGGTGGCGCGGCGGCGGGGTCGCAGGCGAAGAACTAGTAAGAAGGATCAGGAATGGCAGGACACAGTCACTGGGCGAAGATCAAGCGGGCCAAGGGTGCGAACGACGCGAAGCGGGGGAAGGTGTGGTCGAAGATCGCGCGGAAGATCACGATCGCGGCGAAGAACGGCGGCGACCCGCGCGACAACCTCCAGCTGCGGTACGTGATCGAGGAGGCCAAGGCCGCGAACATGTTCAAGGACACGATCCAGAACGCGATCAAGAAGGGGACCGGCGAGCTGGGCGGGGAGAACTACGAGGCCGTCACGTACGAGGGGTACGGCCCGGGCGGCGTCGCGGTGATGATCGAGGCGCTGACGAACAACCGGGCCCGCACGGCCCCGGAGCTTCGGAAGGCGTTCGAGATCCACGGCGGGAACCTCGCGACCAACGGGGCGGTCAACTTCCAGTTCGTCAAGCAGGGGATCATCACGATCCGGGCCGACGCGACGACCGAGGACGCGCTGGTCGAGCTCGCGCTCGAGGCCGGGGCGGACGACGTGAAAAACCAGGGGGAGGTGTTCGAGGTGATTACGACGCCGACGGCGTACCTGAAGGTCAAGGACGCGATCGACGCGGCGAAGATCGCGACCGAGGGGGGCGAGATCACGTATTTGCCGACGAACACGGTCGCGCTGGACGCGGAGAAGGGGGCGAAGCTGCTGAAGCTGATCGACGCGCTCGAGGACAACGACGACGTGCAGGCCGTGTCGCATAACGCGGAGATCCCGGAGTCGGTGACGGCGTAAGGTCGTCTCGCTCGGTGAATAAGGGGGGGCGCGGTGACTCGTTCCTACGGGCGGTTGCCGGTGCGGCCGGCGAGGCTGGCGACGATGGCGATCAGCTCGGACGCCTCGACGGGCTTGGGGACGTGCATCTGGTAGCCGGCGAGGACGGAGCGGGTGCGGTCCTCGGAGCGGGCGTAGGCGGTCAGGGCGACCGCGGGGGTCTCGCCGCCGTTGCCGGGGCCGAGCGATCGCACGCGGCGGATCAGGGCGTAGCCGTCCTCGCCGGGCATGCCGATGTCGCTGACCAGGACGTCGGGGCGGTGGGTTCGGACGGCGTCGAGGGCCTCCTGCGCCGTTGAGGCGGTCGTCACCGACGCGCCGCAGTCTTCGAGCAGCCGGCGGACCATGGTGCGGGCGTCGGGCTCGTCGTCGACGACGAGGACGCGGACGCCGTCGACGCGGATGCAGGCGTCGTCGGGGGCCGGGGGCGCGGTGCCGCCGCCGGCCGAGTGGCGGCGGCCGGCGTCGGGGACGGTGTCGGGGTGGATTGGGGTCAGTGGCAGGGCGACGGTGAACGTCGCCCCCCGTCCCGGGCCGCCGCTCTTGACGCGCACGCTGCCGCCGTGGAGTTCGACGAGTTGCTTGACGATCGCGAGGCCGAGGCCGAGGCCGCCGTGGCGGCGGGTGGTGGTCGCGTCGGCCTGGCGGAACCGGTCGAACACGTGGGGGAGGAACGCGGGCGCGATCCCCTCGCCGGTGTCGAGGACGCTGACTTCGACGTGGCTGTTGACCCGCTCGAGCAGCACCTGCACGCGGCCGCCGCGCGGGGTGAACTTGACGGCGTTGGTCAGCAGGTTCCAGAACACCTGCTGGAGGCGGTTCGGGTCGCCGCTGACCGGGCCGGCGAGCGGGTCGAGCAGCGTCTGGACGCGGACGCCCTTCGCGTCGGCGGCGGGCTTGACGGTCTCGGCCGCCGCGGCGACGACGCCGGCGAGGTCGAGCCGCAGGACGTCGAGGCGGATCTTGCCGCTGACGATCCGGCTCATGTCGAGCAGGTCCTCGATGATCCGGGTCTGGGCGCGGGCGTTCCGCTCGATGATCTCGACGCCCTCGGCGACGTCATCCGGGGTGGCGCCGCCGCCGCGGAGGATCTGGGCCCAGCCGAGGATCGCGTTCAGCGGGGTGCGGAGCTCGTGGCTGAGCGTGGCGAGGAACTCGTCCTTCATCCGGCCGGCGCGGTCGGCTTCGAGGCGGGCGGCGCGCTCGGCGTCCAGCAGTTGCTCGCGGCGCTGCTCGGCCTCCTTGACGGCGGTCACGTCGAGGTACGTCCCGACGCACCTCGCCGCCCGCCGCCCGCCGCCCTCACCGCCCGCGTCCTCGAACAGCGCCCGCCCGCGGACGCGGATCCACCGGGTCTGGCCGTCGGTGCGGACGATGCGCTGCTCGACCTCGAACTCGCCGGGCCCGTCCGGCCGCAGCGCCTCGCCGACTCGCCGCAGCACCTCGTCGCGGTCGTCGGGGTGGAAGTGCGACTGCACGTTGGCGAACGTCAGCGGCTCGCCGGGCGGCCAGCCGTAGATCGCGCGGCCGGCGTCGTTCACGGTGACCGCGTCGGTCGCGAGGTCGATCTCGAACGTGCCCATCTGCGCGATCGCGACGGCGAGCTGGAGCCGCGCCTCGCCCGCGCGCAGCTCGTCCTCGGCGCGTTTGCGGTCGTGGATGTCGATCACCGACCCGATCATCCCGAGGAACTCGCCGCCGGGGCCGAACCGCGGGCGGCCCGCGTCGATCACCCACCGGTACGCGCCGTCGGCCCGGCGGACGCGGAAGTCGACGGCGTATGCCCGCCGCGCCGCGCTGGCCGCGACGAACGCGTCGCCGGCGGCGGCGCGGTCGTCCGGGTGCGCCGCGTCGACCCACCCGTAGCCGAGCGCCTGGGCCTGGGTCTGCCCGGTCAGCTCGTACCACCCGCGGGAGAGGAACGAGCACCGCCCGTCCGCCTCGGTCACCCAGAGGATCGCCGGCGCCGTGTCGGCCATGTCCCGGAACCGCCGCTCGCTCTCTCGGAGGGCGGCCTCGCTCCGTTTGGCGTCGGTGACGTCCCGGAACAGGATGGCGACCTTGTGCTCGGCCGGGTCGCCGGTGCGGAACGCGTAAACGTCGAACCACCGCCCCATCGGGTCGGACGGCTCCTGAAACCGGACCGGCTCGCCGGTCGCCGCGACGCGGCCGTAGATCTCGAACCAGTGCCCCTCGAGCGCCGGGACGAGTTCGCGGGCGGTGCGGCCGACCGCGCCGGTTAACCCGGTCTGCCGCTCGAACGCCGGGTTGGCCTCGAGGAACCGGTAGTCGACGGGTCTGCCGCCCGCGTCGAACAGGACCTGGACGACGCAGAACCCCTGGTCGATCGAGTCGAACAGCCCGCGGTAGCGGGCTTGGCTCTCGCGCGCGGCGGCGGCGAGCGCGTGGGGGTCGGGCGTGGTGGTGGGATCGGTGGCGTTGTCGCGGTCGTCGTCCATGGTCGTCGCGCGGCTCCGAAGGACGCACGCCCCCCAGGCCGCGTCCCGGGGCGGTAGGGCCGCGGGGGGCCGACACGCCAATGTAGTCGCCGGCCGGCTCGGGCATCAACGGGCAAAGGGGGGACCGCACCGTGGGCCTCCGACGACCGGCGGGCTACTGCTTCAGTTGATCGAGCTTGGCGCGGATGTCGGCGGCCCGGTTCTCGAAGTTGCGGCGCTTGGGCTCTTCGGGGCGGAGGCGGTCGTTGGAGGCGAGCGCCTCCTCGTACTGCTTGCGGGCCTCGGCGCGGTCCTCCGGTGCGCCCAGGCCCAGGAGCGTGTCGGCGTACTCGGCGCGGAGGGTGGCGTCGGCGGGGTCGAGTTGGAGCACCCGCCGGTAGTCCGCCTTGATCTGCTCGCGCGACGATCTGGCGTCGGGGCCGCGGGACAGGAAGCGGGCGCGGGCGAGCGGGTACTCGGCCGCCATCGGGTTGGCGCGGATCGCGGCGTCGAGGCGCTTGAGGGCCTCGGGCGCGTAGGCGTCGGCGGTGGTCATCATCACCTGGGCCTCGCGGAACGCGTAGTCGGCGTTCAGCGGCATGTACCGGCGGGCCTCGGTCAGCAGGCGGATGGCCTCGTTCGGGCGGCGGGTGCGGAGCGCGAAGTTGGCCTGGTGCGCGGCGTCGTCGGCCGACCACAGCGGGGTGAAGAGCAGGCCCATCATGATCATCCACGCGAGGACCGAGACGCCGAGCGTGACCGCGACGGCGGCGGTGCGCTTCCGCTTCCCCGCGACCGACGGGATCCGCACGCCGAGCACGGCGCCGGCGAGGAAGGCGAACAGCGTCAGCGGCCCGGGCTCGAACAGGGAGAAGTCGACGAGGTTGTGGAGCAGGAAGACCGCCAGCGCGACGAGCAGGCCGTAGAGCAGCAGGGGGGCGGGGCGGCCGTCGAGTTCCGGCGCTTCGAGGGAGCGGACCGCGGCGACGCTCGCGCCAATCAGCAGGACGCCGAACATCGTGACGCGGCGGAGGATCTCGAAGACGACGAAGCCCCAGTCGGCTTGGAAGTCGATGCTGCAGGCGACGTTGATCGCGAGGGCAACGAGCGCGATCGCCGCCAGCCCGCGGATCGCGCGCGGGCCGGTGTATGCGCCGGCGTTGACCGCGACGGCCGTGGGCGCGACGGGGCGCGTCACCTCCCACGCCAGCCGCCCGAGCCAGGCGAGCGCGAGCAGGAGGCCGACGGCGCCCAGCTCGGCGGCGAAGCGGACGACGAAGTTGTGCGGGTCCTTCACCTCCTCGGCGGCCTCGGCGAGGCGGGCGGACGGGTAGTACCACCCGAAGTTCTCCCACCCGACGCCGAGCACGGGGTGGTGGGCGAAGACGCGTGCGGCACCGACCCAGTACCGCCAGCGGAAGGTCATGCTCTCGTGGAACAGGGTGCCGTGAAACAGCCCGTGTCCGACGACGGCGGCCGCGCCGAGGGCGACGACGCCGACCCCGGCCCAGAACGCCGTCTTCGACCGCTCTGCGAGCCGGCCGCGCGTCCGCCAAGCCACGGCGAGCAGCGCCCCGGCGAGCAGCGGCGTGGCGAGCGCGGTGCGGCTGCCGGTCTTCAGCAGCATCCAGGCGGCGAGGGGGACGACGATCAGCAGGCCGTAGCCGACGTGGTCCGAGCGGTCGTCGAGGATCCGCTGCACGCCGAGCCCGGCCGACACGGTCAGCAGCAGCACGACGACCGCGCCCATCGAGTTGGACGACACGAAGAACCCCATCAGCTCGCCGGCGAGCACGCGGTTCTCGAACTGCTTCGCGAGGAACGGGTCGTTTGCGAGCCCGCGGTCGGCGAGGATCTGCGCCTTGTTCTTCTCCCAGTGGGCCTTGGTGTCGGGGAGGTCGACGAACTGGTGGAACATGGAGTGCGTGAAGCAGGCGAGCAGCAGGCCGAGCGCGAGCGCGGCGACCATCCGCAGCCGGAGCCAGCTGCGGACGAGCTGGGCCGCCGCCCACAGCATCGCGGCGGCCGCCACCCAGTGCGCCGCGCCGACGAGGGCGGCGTACTTGTCGGCCGCCCAGAGCCCGCTCGCCAGCGCCCAGGCCGCCACCCCGGCCAGGAGGACGGCGCTCCACGCGCCGCGGAGGACGTACGCGCGGTCGCTCAGCCGGCGGGCGAGCACGAGGAGCGCGGGCAGGCAGCAGAGCAGGTCGAGGCCGACCTGCGCCGCCGCCCCGGCCCCGCGGGGGGAGTCCGAGCCGAGCGGCTCGCTGGCGGCGCGCGAGAAGTCGCCGATCGTCGCGCGCGCGAGCGCCAGGCCCAGCGCGAGCACGAAGGCGATCTGCGTGAGCCATTCGGCGGGCCAGTCGATCGCCGGCAGCGCCGCCTTGGCCGCGGGCGAGGAGGGTGGGTCGGACTTCTTCATCGGTCACTCCGAAGACTGAGACATGAAGACGTGAAACATGAAGAGGGGATCACGGCTACGGGTGATCTTCATGGCTCACGTCATCATGTTTCGCTCGCCTCCCGTTGGGCTTCCGGCAGCGGGTGCTGTTCGAGCAGCGCGACCACGCCGAGGATCAGTACGGTCTGGCAGAAGATCATGACCGCGGCGAACGTGCTCGAGACGTGCGGCAGGACGATCGCGGCGACGCTGGTCGCGGCGGTGATCAGGTAGAGGCAGAGGACGGCCGTCCGGCGGCTCATGCCGCGGGCGACCAGGCGGTGGCTGAAGTGGTTGGTGTCGCCGACGAACGGGCTCTTACCGCGCGACAGGCGGATCGCGCTGACGACGATCAGGTCGTACAGCGGGACGGCCAGCACGATCACCGGTGCGAACACGGCGTACCACCCGGCGCCCCACGGGCGGTCCTTCGGCAGGTAGGTCGTCAGCGTCGTCAGGACGCCCAGTAGCAGGCCGATCAGCAGGCTGCCGCTGTCGCCCATAAAGATCTTCGCGGGGGAGAAGTTGAACCAGAGGAAGCCGAGCAGCGCTCCGATCAGCAGCGCGAGCAGGCCGGCGACGAACAACTGCCCGATCGACATGGCGGTGACCATGAACGCGACCGACGCGACGCAGGCGATGCCGGCGCTCAGGCCGTCCATGTTGTCGAGGAAGTTGAACGCGTTGGTGATCGCGCCGACCCACAGCACGGTGATGACGACCGATGCCGCCGGCCCCAGCGCCGTCAATACGCGGAGCTCTTCGAACGACGCGATCAGCAGCGTCGTGATGGCGAGCTGGACGACGAGCTTCACGTACGGCCCGAGCGCGCGGCGGTCGTCCCACAGTCCCAGCAGGTGCATCCCGAGCATCGCCAGGACGATGCCGGCGGCGAGCGGCGTCTTGGCCCGGATGCCGCCGAGGTACGGGGAGTACTCCCCCCACTCCCGCACGACCCACGCCGCCAGCAGCACGACCAGCAGGGGGGTGGCGACGCCGAGGAAGATCGCGACTCCGCCGCCGAGCGGCTTGGGGTTGTGGTGGATCTTGCGGTGGCCTGGCTTGTCGACGAAGCCGATCCGCGGCGCGAGCCGGATCATCGCGAACGTGACGACCCAGGAAACGACGAAGCTGCCGACGCCCAGTCCCAGGATCGCGAGGGTCATGAAGTCGCGGGAAGATACAGCAAGGCCCGACCCCTGTCACCCGAGCCCGCGGCGCGCGGTGCGGGCCGCCAGAAAAACAAAACGCCCGGTCTTCCCGAGCGTTCCGTCACTGCGGCAACTCCTAGCTGTCTCTCTGGGGCGCGTGGTGGCTACGGTAGCCGCGCCTGGAGGAGCTCGATCTCCTCTTTCAGTTCCTTCAGCTGCCGGTTCAGCACGCGCCGGTCGTTCTCGTTGTGCACGTACTCGATCTTCCGGCGGATGTCCCGCGCCTCGAGCTCCAGCCGCTCGATCTGCGCCATCACTTCGGACTCGGGGTTGTAAACGGTGCTCATAGAACGCCTCCGCTCAGTACGTTTTATTGTACCCCGGCCGGCAAAACCTGCTCAAGGGGGAATCCAAAACCTTAGGTTCTGCTAATGCCTTGCAAGCCGGGGGTTAGGAGGGTTCAGACGGTGGCGGTGCCGGGCGCCGCTTTGATGATCCTTGCAGGCACGCCGACCACCGTTGCCCCGGTGGGGACGTCGCGGTGAACCACCGCGCCTCCGCCGACGACCGCGTTCGGGCCGATCGTGAGGCAGGGCAGCACGCTGGTGCCGATGCCGACCAAGGCGCCGTGTGCGACCGTCACCCGCCCGGCGAGGCGTACGCCGGGGGCGATGTGCGCCGCCTCGCCGATCGCGCATTCGTGGTCGACGCTGGCGGCGGTGTTCAGGATCACGTGGTCGGCGACGCGCGTGCCGGTGCAGACGATCACGCCCGCGGCCACCATGACGTTTCGCCCGAGGACGACGGTGGGCGAGACGACGGCGGACGGGTGCACCGCGTTGACGAGTTCGAGCCCCGCGGCTGCGAGCTTCTCGCCGTAGCTCCGGCGTACGCGGTTGTCGCCGATGCCGACGATCGCGCCGGCGACGCCGCCGGCCTTTAGCTTGGGGAGCAGGTTGAGGTGGCCGAGCACGGGGACGCCGTCGACCTGGGTGCCGTGGCGGGCCGTGTCGGCGTCGAGGAACCCGACGACCCGGTGCGCGCCCGCCGCCCGGAGGATGTCCAGCACGACCCGCCCGTGCCCGCCCGCGCCCGCGATGATCACGTCCATGTCACGACTCCCGAAGAATGGCCGACGCCCCCCGCGCGGGCGCCCGCGCTCCTCATCCCATCGACCGCGGGTGCTTCGCCGCTTCAACCTTTACCGGCCGTGCGACTATGTTAACAGCAGAGGCGGGCGGCAATTTCCTGCTTGACGCCCCGCGCCCGAGGACTAGAGTCACGGCCATGCGCTGCCGTCGCGCGTTCACGTTCGCCCTCTTGGCCTTCCAAGCGATCTGGCTCAACGCCGTCGTGCCGGGGCACACGCGCGGCGTGGTCACCCTCTGCGGCGCGGGCGGCGCATCGCCGGCTCCGGCGGTCGCCGCCAGCGGTCCGAAGCACACGGCCTGCTGTCCGACCAAGAAGCCGGCAACCGACGCCGCTTCGGATTCCGCCCCGGCCGACCAGAAGGCCGACCACTGCGCGGTTTGCCACTTCGCGGCCCGGGTGACCCCGCCGCCGGTGTTCGACTTCACGCTCCCCGCGCTGGCCCGCACGTCGATCCGCGTCGAGGTGGTCCCGGCCAGCGCCGACTCCGCCGACCTCCCCCCGGCCTTCTACGGCCGCGGCCCGCCTACCGCCTGAGGACAACCCTGCCCGTGATCGTGCGCCGGACCCGCGTTGCGCCTCGATTGCGCACGCACGTCCCGTCTCGCCGTCCCCCGGGGGCACGCGCCTCCGAGCCGCCCGGGCGTCGCCGCCGCCGCCGCCGTCCCCGCGGCCCCTTTGTGAGTCGTACCATGAATCCGACTTCGCCCCGCGCGCCCCGACCGCCGTCGCCGCCGCGCCGCCCCCACCGCGCGTTCACGCTCGTCGAGCTGCTGGTCGTGATCGGCATCGTCGCGCTGCTGATCGGCATCCTGATGCCGACGCTCTCCAAGGCGCGGCAGGCCGGCCTCCGCACGAAGTGCCTGTCGAACGTCCGCAGCCTCGCGCTGGCGCAGGCGAACTACGCGGCCGAGCTGCGGGGGCTGCTCGTCGAGGCGGGCGACGGCAGTCATAACGTGCAGGGGTCGTGGATCGGCGCGCTCGAGCCGTACGCCGGCGCCGCGCTCGTCCGCCGCTGCCCCGCGGACGAGAGCCCGTTCTTCGACGAGCCGTTCACCGAGGCGGGAGCGCCGGTCAACCGGGTGACGAGTTACGCGATCAACAACTACGTCTCCCCGACTCACGCGCCGCTCGGGGTCAAGCCGTACAAGCGGATCTCGCAGGTGCCCCGGTCGTCGAGCGTGATCCAGTTCGTTGAGCTCGCGGAGACGGGCGCGTACTCGGTGTCTGACCACGTGCACGTCCAGGAGTTCTTCTCGCCGATCGCGCCGCAGCAGACGCTCGGCCGGATCGGGAAGCAGATGCCGGTCGGGCGGCACGGGGGGCGGCGGAACCAATGGGACGGCGTCCTGAACTACGCGTTCCTCGACGGGCACGCCGAGTCGGTCCTGCTCAAGGACGTCTACACCAACCCGGATTCCAACCGCTTCAACCCCGCCACCGCGAACTGAACGCGCGTGAGCCGACAAGCAACACCCCGAGAGTCACCGATGAGCCGTACCCCACCCCTCCGCCACCGCCCCCTCCCGCCCGGGATCGTCGCCGGCGCGGTCGCCCTTACCTTCGCGCCCGCCGCCGCCCCGCGCGCCCTCGCCCACCCCGGCCCGCGGGTCTGGGTTAACGTGGAGGGCGGCGCGGTCACGACCTACCGGGGCGCCTATCCGCCCGGCGACCCGGCCGCGTATACCCGAGCCCGCGTGTTCACGCAGGCGATGACCGTCGAGGAGGATGCGTGGTACAGCGACATGCCCGGGTTCCAGCGCGTCCCCGGGGGAGCGGTGCCAGAGAGCACCAACTTCTCGTACGACCTGGCGGGGCCGCTCTTGCTCTTCGAGCCGGCCGCCGCGACCCGCGCCGCCCGCTTCCGCACGGTCGCCCGCCACTTCGCCGCCGCGCCGGCCGTCCCGCAGTTCGCGGTCACGAACGAACTGTTCCAAACGACGTTCACGGCCGCGGGCCCGGTCGTCGGCCACCTCGCGTTCGCGTACAACGGCGGCGCCGGCGACCACAACCACCTGACGTACACGCTGCTGGGCGACGGCCGGACCGCCGGCGGCGGTCCGGACGGCGTGTACGCGCTCCCGCTCCGCCTGACCGCCGACGGCGTCGCCGCGCCGTCGGACCCGTACTTCCTCCTGCTGGGAAAGAACGCGTCCGCCGCCGACCTCGCCGCCGCCGCCGCGGTCGCCGACGTCACGCTCGTCCTGCCGGGCGACGCGAACACCGACGGCGTCGTCGGGTTCGCCGACTTCCAGCGGCTCGAGCGCGGCTACGGCAGCGCCGACGCCGAATGGGCTGAGGGCGATTTCGATGCCGACGGCGTTGTGGGCCCCGCCGACCTCCGGCTGCTGGTCCGCAACTACGGCCGCCGCCGCGACGGCACCACCGATGGCGCGCCCGTGCCCGCCGCGCTGGCCGCCATGGCGAGCGTCCCCGAGCCAGGGGTGGCCGCGGCCCTCGCGCTCGGCACCGTTCCGATCCTCCTGCGTCGCTGCCGCCGCGCTCGGACGGGCATTTGACCGCTCGTACTGAACACTATCCGTTAACCCCTCATCTTGGAGACCTCATGTCCCCCGTCCGCGTCCGCCGCTTTGTCGCCTTGGCCGTCACGACCCTCGCACCGTCGGCTGCCCTCGCGCACAACCCGCAGGTGCAGATCGTCAACGAGAACGGGAAGATCTTCACCCGCGGCCTGTTCGCCGACGGCCCGTACCAGTCCCCCACGGCCGGCCAGCGCGCCTACGCGATCCCGCTCGTCCAGCGCGCCCTCGGCGACGCCAACGACGGCTGGTACGCCGCCCCCAATCAGGCGACCTACCCGTTCGCCGGCCCGGGCGTCGCGCTAGTCGACGGCAACTTCGCCGCCGGCTCGAACCTGAGGGTGGAGTTCGTCGACGGTCTGAAGCTATGGAACGGCTCGGCGTTCGCCGACCCGGGAACCGAGCAACTTGCCGTCTCGACGAGCGCGCTGTTCACGCCGACGACGGTCACGACCGACGCCGCCCCGTACTCTCAGATCGCCCTCTCGGCCGTCACCGCCGCCCACGACGAGCACAAGACGCTCCGCTGGCGATTGCTCGGCGACGGTGCGGCCCCGAACACCGCAAGCGACGACGGCGTCTACCTCATGGGCTTTCGCCTGACCACAAACCAGCCCGGCGTTGCCCCCTCCGACCCCTACTACTTCGTGCTGTCCAAGAACGCATCCGCCCCCGATCAGGCCGCCGCCCTGGCGTTCGTGAACGCCACCCTCGTCCCCGAACCCGCCGCCGCCTTGACGCTCTCCACCCTCGCCTGCCTGACGCTGAGGAGGCGCCAGCGCCGCTGACCTAGCATGCGCCGGTGGCCTACCCCTGAAGTGTGGGGCGATTCGCTCTCGAATCGCGCGCCCCGCCGCTGAAGCGGTGGGCCACCGGATGCCGGCGGGGCAACTTTGGCGGCCCGGGGGCATCTGCGACCTGTAACGACCACTCCCGCGCCGCCGCCTAATCCAACTTCTCCGGCTCCAACGAGATGTTCGTCTCCCCCGCGGCCTTCTTCTCGTTGTACTTCTTCACCCAGGTCTCGAAGCTCTTGCCGTGGGCGGTGTCCTTGCCGGTGAACTGGAGGCGGGCGATCTGGCTGTAGCGGACGGTGATTTTCTCGTCGCGGTCTTTGGGGAACAGCCAGGCGGTGCAGTCGTCGAGGGACGGGCCGTCGTCGCGGCGGTCGAACAGGTAGCCCTCGACGGTCGAGCCGTCCTTCAGCGTCAGCGTGACGTCGCCGCGGTAGTCGAAGGCCCTCTCCAACGCGGCCTTGACCTCGGCGTCGGTCGCGAGCGACGGGATCCAGCCCTGCAGCGTCTTTTCCTCGGCGGGGGTCGACATCATTGAACCGTCTCGACCTCACGCTGGGCGGTGGCGGCCTTCTTCGACGACACGCTGACCTGGACGAGCGGGCCGTGGCCGGGCCGGTGCGATTCGAGCTCGGTTTGCGCCGCGCGGTTCTTGTAGCGGTTGAACAGCGTCGCGCGGACGGTGCGGAAGAACCCCTTGGCCGACCCGAACGTGTCGTTGACCGCGCTGGCCTCGTAGCCGCTGTGCACCATGCAATTCGCGCACTTCGGGTTGCCGGACTCGGTGCCGTACTGCTCCCACCTCGTCGTCCCGATCAATTCCTCGAAGCTCTGCGCGTACCCGTCCTGGAGCAGGTAGCACGGCTTCTGCCAGCCGAACACGTTGTAGGTCGGCATGCCCCACGGCGTGCAGGTGTAGTGCTGGCGGCCCATCAGGAACTCGAGGAACAGCGGGCTCTGGTTGAACTTCCAGCGTTTCTTGCGGTTGGAGAGGATCAGCGTGAACAAATCGCGCGTCTTCTCCCGGGCGAGGAAGTGCTCCTGGTCGGGGGCCTTGTCGTAGCTGTAGCCGGGCGAGAGCATCATGCCTTCGACGCCGAGGTCCATCATCTCGTCAAAGAACGCGCGGACGCTCTTCGGGTCGGCCCCGTCGAACAGCGTTGTGTTCGTCGTCACCCGGAACCCGCGCCGGATCGCCTCCTTGACGCCCTCGACGGCTTGGTCGAACCCGCCCTCCTTGCAGACGGCGAAGTCGTGGTGCTCGCGCTGACCGTCGAGGTGGACGCTGAAGGTCAGGTACTTGCTGGGGGTGAAGAGGTCGAGCTTTTCCTTGAGTAGCAGGGCGTTGGTACACATGTAGGTGTACTTCTTGCGCGCCACCAGCCCCTCGACGATCTCCTTGATCTGCGGGTGCAGGAGCGGCTCGCCGCCGGGGATGCTGACCATCGGCGCGCCGCACTCCTCGACGGCGTCAAAGCACTGCTGGGGGGTGAGCTGTTTTTTGAGGACGTGGGCGGGGTACTGGATCTTGCCGCACCCGGCGCACGCGAGGTTGCACCGGAACAGCGGCTCGAGCATCAGCACGAGCGGGTACTGCTTCCGGCCGGCCAGCCGCTGCCGGACGACGTAGCTGGCGACGGTCCACATTTGCGAGACGGGTACACCCATAAGAGCAGGGTAGCATACCGGCCGGCCGAAGCGGTGCAAAGAACGGCGATCGGGGCGGCCGCAGGTCGGGCGAGGGGCGGGACGTGGTTACCGGGCGACCGGCGCCTCGCGCGGCGCCGGGGGGCCGAGCGACGTCCGATAACTTTCGACCGTTCCGCGCAGCACCGCCAGCTTCGCCGCGAGGGCGGGGTCGGCGGCGAGGTTTCGCGTCTGGCGCGGGTCGCGGCGCAGGTCGAACAGCCACTCCGCGTCGCGGTCGACGTTCAAGTAACGCCAGTAGACGTACTCGCCGGTCCGCACGCCTTCGCTCATCGGGATGCCGGGGTGCTTGAACCGGTGTTCGTAAAAGAACTCGCTTCGCCAGGGAACCTCGTTGCCGGCCAGCAGGGGGGTCAGGTCGCGCCCCTGCACCCCGGGTGGGATCGGCACGCCGGCCAGGCTGAGCATCGTCGGCGCCAGGTCGATGTTCAGCGCCATCGCGTCGCGCGCGCGGCCGCGCTGGTCGGTTGGCAGACGCGGGTCGCGGACGATTAGCGGCACGCGGATCGACTCCTCGTGTCCGAACCATTTGTCGGCCAGGCCGTGTTCGCCGAAGTAGTAGCCGTTGTCGCCGGTGAATACGATCACGGTATTATCGTCGAGCCCGGCGTCGCGGAGCGCGGCGACGATCTGCCCGACCGACTCGTCGACGTGCGTGATCAGGCGGTAGTACGACTTGATCATCTCCTGGTAGGACTCGGGCGTGGCGAAGCGCAGTTCCCACCGCCGCCGGGCCTCGGACTTGCGGATGAACGGCGGCTGTGCGGCGAACGCCGCCTCGGTCGCGGTCGGCGGGACGGGGATCGTCGCGTCCTTGTACAACTCGGCGAACCGCGGGGCGTACAGGTACTGCTTCGGGTCGGGGTCCTGCGCGTGCGGGGCCTTGTAGCTGACCGACAGGCAGAACGGCTGGCCGGGCTTGCAGTCCCTTAGGAACTGGATCGCCTGCGTGGTCATCACGTCGGTCAGGTGCTTTTGCCCGCCGGCGTTCTTCGGCCAGTAGTTGCCCTGCCCGGGGAAGCCCTTGAAGTAATCGAACTGGTCGGCCGGCAGGGGGGTCTTGTCGCCGACGCCGAATTTTCCGACGAACCCGGTCCGGTAGCCCGCGTGCCGCAGCAGCACCGGGTACGTCTGGCGGAGTTGGTCGGGCGTGAACGGCGTCGCGAAGTCGTGGACGCCGTGCCGCGTCGCGTACTGCCCGGTGAGGACGCTCGCCCGGCTGGTGCAGCAGATCGACGTGGTCACGAACGCGTTGCGGAACAGCGTGCCTTGCGCGGCGAGGCGGTCGATGTTCGGCGTCCGGATGATCGGGTTGCCCATGCAGCCGAGCGCGTCGAACCGGTGGTCGTCGGTCAGGAGGAAGACGACGTTGGGGCGCCTGGGTGGCCGGTCTTGAGGTGCGGGCGTTTCGCCAACTGTCGGTTGGGCGATGGCGGGGATGGTCGGGCAACACGTGACGAGCAGGAGCAGTGCGACGCCCACGGATGACCGGCGGCTCATGGTGCTATCGTACCGCTCGACCTCGCGGACCGCGATCGTTGTCCGGCGGGCGATGACCACAGGCGTCGGAACGACGTGCGCCGATGTCATTGGGGACGGCGTGTCCACCGGCTACGCTTTACCAACACCGGCACGCCCGCGCCGCCGGAGACAGCTTAGAAGGAGACCACCCCGATGTCCGTGATCGACGCATGGGTCGCGCCCGGCCCGAAGCAGAAGCTCGTCCGCCAGCAGGTCGACTTGGGGCCGCTCGCGGCCGAGGACGTGGAGGTCGCGGTGGAGAGCTGCGGCCTCTGCCACTCCGATCTGTCCATGCTGAACAACGACTGGGGGTTCAGCCAGTTCCCGGCCGTCTTCGGGCACGAGGCGGTCGGTCGCGTCACCGCGGTCGGCCCGGCGGCCAAGGGGCTGAAGGTCGGGCAGCGGGTCGGCGTCGGGTGGAACAGCGGCAGCTGCATGCACTGCCGCCCGTGCATGTCCGGCGAGCACCACCTCTGCCTGCAGGCGCAGCCGACGATCGTCGGCCACCGCGGGGGGTTCGCCAGCCGCGTGCGGTCGCACTGGGCGTGGGCCGTCCCGCTCCCCGACGCGCTCGACGCGGCGGACGCCGGGCCGCTGTTGTGCGGCGGGATCACCGTCTTCAACCCGCTGGCGATGTTCGCCAAGCCGACCGGCCGGGTCGGCGTGGTCGGGATCGGCGGGCTCGGGCACATGGCGGTCAAGTTCGCCGCCGCCTACGGGTGCGAGGTGACGGCGTTCACGTCCAGCGAGGGCAAGTTCGACGAGGCCCGCGGGTTCGGCGCCCACCGCGTCGTGTCGAGCCGCGACAGCGGCGGGATCCAGAAGCTCGCCGGCTCGCTCGACCTGCTGATCGTCACGGTCGCGGTGCCGCTCGACTGGGACGCGCTGATCGGCACGCTCGCGCCCAACGGGCGGATGCACGTCGTCGGCGCGGTGCTCGAGCCGATCCCGGTGAAGGTGTTCCCGCTGCTCGTGAAGCAGGCCGCCGTCTCGGCGTCGCCGACGGGCTCGCCGGTCGCGATCCGGACGATGCTCGAGTTCGCCGCCCGGCACCGGGTCGCACCGCAGACCGAGCACTTCCCGATGAGCCGCGTGAACGAGGCGATCGAGCGGCTCGAGGCCGGCAAGGCCAGGTACCGGATCGTGCTCGACGCGGACTTCTGAGCCGCGGCTACCGCATCGGCGAGTAATCGGTCGGCGCGAGCAGCACGGACTCGGTAGCGGACGTGAGCTTCCCGCCCTTCTCCGATTCGGCGACGGCCGCGAGGAACGCCGGGTCCTTCGCGATCCCGTTCATCAGCCGCTGCTCGCGGGCCTGACGGTCGGGGTAGGCGACGAGGTAGTAGAGCTTCTCGCGCTGGCCGTCGTCGGCGCCGGCCCAGTACCCGACGCTCTTGATGCCGTGCTTTTCGAAGAACCGGAGCGTGTGGTCGCGGAAGCGGGCGTGCAGCGCGTCGATCTTCCCAGGCGCGGCGCTGTAGATCCGGAGTTCGTAGAGCCAGGGCGGTGCGGGTTCGGCCGCCAGGGCGGGCGAGGTTCCGTCGTCACGGCCGAACCAAGTTCCGCACGAGAAGGCGGCGGCAACGAGTGCCGCGGTGACGAACGACCTCATCGGGATTCGTGACATTGAGAAGCCTTCCTGCCCCGACGTGCCGGAGCGGGTGAGGGGTTGCGGGGCTAAACGGTTGGGACGGTGCCGCCGTCGATCACGTGGTCGGCGCCGTGGATCCAGGCGGCGCGGCCCGATGCGAGGAACGCCACGAGCTCGGCGACCTCCTCTGGCCGGCCGGGCCGGCCGACCGGGATCCCGCCGATCATGTCGACGACCGCCTGGCGCGCCGCGTGAACTTCGATGCCCCGGCTGTCCGCGAGGCGCAGGATCATGGCGTGAGCGGCCGGGGTCTCGGTGAACCCGGGCGAGACCGTGTTGACCCGTACGCCCAGCGGGCCGACCTCGTTGGCGAGCCCTTTGCTGTAGGTGCGCATCGCCGCCTTCGCGGCCGAGTACGCGAGCGTCGAGTCGTGTTGGGGCAGGCGGTGCGTGATGGACGAGACGTGGAGCACCACGCCGCGCCCGCGCTCGACCATGCCGGGAACGACCGCTCGGTCGAACCGGACGGCGGACATCAGGTTCAGGTTCAGCGCCTTTTCCCATTCCTCGTCGGGCAGTGCCCGGAACCCGCCGCTGGGCGCGTCGGAGCCGCCGACGCAGTTGACCAGGACGTCGACGCCGCCCCACTCCGCGAGCACGCGCCCCACCACGTCCCGCACGCCGCCGGCCGTGCTCACGTCCGCCCGGACGTACATCGCGGGCCGCTGGCCGTCGGGGAGCGCGGACCGCCCGGTGGTCGCGACCGCGGCGCCCCCCGCCGTCAGCCGGCGGACGATCGCCTCGCCGATCCCTTTGGTCCCGCCGGTGACCAGGATCCGCGTTCCTTGGAACTCGTTCGCGTCGATCCCCGACGCCGCCTTGTCCGTCCGTCTTGTCATGGCTGTTGCCTCCTGACCCGTAGACACGGCGGGAGGCGGGCTGTGACAACGACGTTCGTTTTTTTCAGTCGAGGTGGAGGGCCGCGCGGACGTCGCCGCGGTCGAGCAGCCGCCGCAGCCAGCCGACTTTGTCCTCGGTCTCGAAGAAGGGGTGCTCGCGGAAGACCGCCGCGCCCCGCGCTTCCGCGATGTTCTCGATCTCGCGGAACGTGTCGGCGGCCGCCTCCTTGACCCGCCCGAAGCGCGCGGGGACGAACCGCAGGCGGTGGGGGTCGACGTGGCCGGCGTCGATGAAGCCCTTGGTCTTCTTCGGGCAGCGGCAGGGGTTGCGGGCGTCGACCAGTCCGCACTGGCCGTTCATGAACCGGTAGAGGTCGCGGCGGGCGCGGGCGAGGTTCTGGCGGAAGTTGTCGGGCGACATCTCAAGGATCTCGCCGCCCACGGTGTCGCTCGCCCCGAAGATCTCGCCGAGCGTGAAGGTCAGCCGCTGTTTGCGGTCGAGGCAGAGCAGCATGCCGGTGGTGCACGAGATCTTGGCCTCCTCGACCAGCAGGGGCACGTCGACCGGGACGGCCGTCGGGTCCGGCAGGTCCAGGTCGGGCGTTTCGTTGATGGCCGTCGCGTAACTGGAAAACGTGTGCGGCAGACGTTCACCGCCGCGGCGCTTCATGTTCAGCACCTGGTTGGCCGCGATGCGGTAAAGCCAGGTGCGGAACCGGCACTCGCCGTTGAACGTGCTCAGGCGGGTGACCGCCTTGATCAGCACTTCCTGCGTGACCTCCTCGGCGTCCTCGGGTTGGAAGACCATGCGCAGGGCGATGTTGTAGATCCACGCCTGGTGCCGCAGGACTAAGCCTTCCAGCGCCTGGCGATCCCCGTCCTTCGCCCGCCTGACGAGCTCGACGTCGTCCGAATCCCCCGTGGCTTCTGCGAACGGATTGAACATGGCCGGTTCCTCGCTGCGTTGACGCGCCTTTGTGCCCACTCGCGCGGTGCCTCCTCCCTTGGAAGCCGGAAAGTCGGCAGTGTGACAAGGCCCGAGGGAAATCTGTGGCAGGGCGAGGATCGACCTCACGAAGCGTAACCGGCCGAGCCCGCTTACCTATTCGTTGGAGGGTTATCCAACTCCCCGACGCGGTTCAAATTGCCCCTTTCCGCGGGACATGGAAACAATTTCTATCCGATTCGGGCGGGGGCCGGTTGACGTGGTTTCCTTTTTTCCCTATTCAGCTCTCCCTTCGATCTTGGGGCTTCCCTTAGATCGTGTCCGACCCGAACGCCGGCCGTTCGCCTCCCGAGGGCGCCGGTCGTGGTCCGAACGAGACGGGCGTCCCCCTTTTGCCCGTTTCGAGGCGCTGTCAGGCGCCGCTGGATCGGTGGTCGCGACGAGCTTTTAGCGCCGCAGCGCTCCGCAGGCGGAGCCGCTAAAAGGTCGCGCGGTCGCACGCGCTTCGGAACGCGGCGGTTCCCCGCCCGCGACGGACTTCCCCCTGTTGATGTCGTCCAGTCGTTCCGTCGCCTGCGCCGCCCGTTCGTAGTGAGGGCATCACTTCTGGAGAGGAGTGCGGCGCGCGACCCAAGGAGAAGAAGATGCGCCGTATCCCCGCCGACGTTCGTTCCCCCCGCCGCAGGATCGCCCGGACCGCCTCCCCGGCGCAACCGGTCGAGTCGCTCGAGTCCCGCCAGATGCTGGCCGGCAACGGGCTGACCGCCGTCTACTTCAACAACGCGAACCTGACCGGGTCGACCGCGACGCGCACCGACGCGACGGTCAACTTCAACTGGAAGGGGGCGTCGCCCGCCAAGGGGATCGTCGGCGACACGTTCAGCGCCCGCTGGACCGGCAAGGTGCAGGCGAAGTACTCCCAGAACTACACGTTTTCGACCGTGACGGACGACGGCGTACGGCTTTGGGTGAACGGCAAGCAGATTATTAATCAGTGGGGGAAGCACGCGGCGCGGGAGGATCGGGGGACGATTGCGCTCCAGGCCGGCAAGTCGTACGACATCAAGCTCGAGTACTGGCAGAGCTACGGCGGGTCGGTCGCGCAGCTGTCGTGGGCGAGCGCGTCGCAGCGGAAGGAGGTCGTGCCGAAGGCGCAGCTGTACTCCGGGGGCGCAACGCCGGTGACCCCGCCGGCGTCCGGTGGGGGGACGTCAAACCCCGTTCCGACCCCCGCGCCCGCGGGCAAGGGGGCGCTGCGGGTGTCGTCGAACGGCCGGTACCTGGTGCGCGCGGACGGGTCCCCGTTCTTCTACATGGCCGACACGGCCTGGCAGATGCCGGTCGACCTGACGCGCGAGGAGGTCGACCTGTACTTCCGCGACCGCGCGGCGAAGGGGTTCAACGTCGTCCAGATCGTCGCGGTCGACGGGACGTACTCGAAGGCGAACCCGTACGGCCAGCGCCCGCTCCACAACAACAACCCGAGCACGCCGAACGACGCGTTCTTCGACCACGTCGACTACATCGTGAACAAGGCCGCCCAGCACGGGATGTACGTCGCGATGGTGCCGAGCTGGGGGAAGAACGTCGCCAACGCCGCCACGCGGATCTTCAACACGACCAGCGCGTACGACTACGGCCACTTCCTCGGCAGCCGGTACCGGAACAACGCGAACATCATCTGGATGAACGGGGCGGACTGGCCGGTCAACGACAACACGTCGCGCGCGATCTGGACGTCGCTGGCGCGCGGGCTCCGCGACGGGGACGCCGGGCTGCATTTGATGACCTTTCACGCGCAGGGGGGGAAGTCGTCGTGGTCGTATTGGAGCCCGGGCACGACCTGGATCGATTTCAGCACGGTGCAGTCGGGCCACAAGCGGGACTCCGCCGCCTGGGACCAGATCTCGGCGGACTACAACAAGGCGGTCAAGCCGGTCATCGAGGGGGAGCCGAACTACGAGGACATCCCGCTGGGCGCGATCGACGGGGACGCGAGCGGCCCGCTGCTCGACGCGTACGACGTTCGGAAGAAGGCGTACTGGGAGGTGTTCGCGGGCGCGGCGGGGACGGCCTACGGGGCGAACCCGGTGTACCAGTTCGCGACGGCGGCCGACGTGGCCCGCGGGCGCGTGCGGATGGACTGGAAGGCGGCGCTGAACCTGCCGGGCGCGGGGCAGATGAAGCACCTCAAGCGGTTGACGGAATCGCGGTCGTACCTGAGCCGCGTCCCGGACCAGGGGCTGATCACGTCGGGGACGCTGAGCGGGACGAACCACATCCAGGCGACGCGCGACGTGGCGGGGTCGTACGCGTTCGTGTACAGCGCGAGCGGCAAGAGCTTCACGGTCAACATGGGGAAGCTGACCGGCGGGGACGTGCGGGCGGCGTGGTATGACCCGCGGACCGGCAAGGTCACGCCGATCGGCACGTACGACAACATTGGCACGCGGACGTTCAAGCCTCCGACCAGCGGGTACGGGCAGGACTGGGTGCTGACGCTGGACCGCGCGTAGGGGGCGATCGTGACGGGCGTCACAAACTTGCCTGTCGTCTGATAACGGAGTCCCCCGTAACACCCCGGGCGGCCATGGCGTCTGTTGGGTGCTGCTCCCGGGCAGCATCCGACACGGACGTTACGGGCCGCCCAGGTTCACGCGCGGTCGAAAATCAAGGGAAATCCGGGTGGAATCGCGGTTTTTGGGGGTCGACCGGGGTGGGTTTGGCCGGCCGATCCGGTCGGGGCTATAGTTCCCCCACTCCAAGGAAGACCCCAGCACACGGGAACATCCGTGTTCCCGGATTTGTTATGAAAGTTGTGAAGAACAAGAAGTCGTCGTTCGCGAAGTCCCAGATCCTCGAGACCCTCGAGGAGCGCCGCCTGATGGCGACGGCCCCGTGGGGCAACTGGCCCGTCTTCCTGGGCATGGATCGTGTGGTCCAGGACTACCCGTGGCTGAACGGCGGCGGGCGCGGCGTGGCCGTGATCGACAAGGGGATCGACTACCTGCACCCGGCGCTCGGGGGCAACCCGGCTAACGGGACCAAGAGCCCGCGGATCGTCAACGTCCGGGATTACAGGGACAACGACAACGACCCGTTCCCGTCGGAGAGCGAGCAGGTCGACCCGAGCAGCGCGCACGGCACCGGCGTCGCCGGCATCCTCGCGGCGCTGCCCTACGACTCCGGTGGGCGGCATTACCAGGGCATCCTTCAGAACTCGCTGCTGTACAACCTGCGGACGAACCGGACGAACAGCACGACCGCGCAGGACACGATCAAGCAGTCGCTCCAGTGGATCCTGGACAACCGCACGAAGTACAACATCACGGCGATCAACCTGACCGACTTCATCGGCACCGGGGCGTCGACCCCGGTGTATGAGGCGCAGATCAAAGCGCTGTGGGACGCGGGCGTGTTCGTCGCGACCCCGGTCGCCAACGACTGGCTGGGCACCACCGGCCAGAACGCGATCCCGCCGAAGCAGCCGATCGGCCTGCCGGCGAAGAGCCCGTGGATCTACGGCACCGGCGGCGTGCTGCTGAACGGGCAGATCCGTCCGCAGACGCAGCGCGGGCCGGGCCTCGACATCCTCGGGCCCAGCCAGGCCGTCAGCATCCCGTATTACACGCCGAGCACCGGCGAGCACGTCTATCTGAACAACGCGGCGACCGGCAATTCGTGGGGCACGCCGCACATCGTCGGCACGGCCGTCCTGATCCAGCAGATCGACCCGACCATCACCCCGGCCGAGATCTTCAGCATCCTAAAGGACAGCGGGATGCCGGTCGTCGACCCGGACGGCACGGGCACGTACCCGGCGCTGAACATGTACGCGGCGATCCAACTCGCCTACAGCCGCCGGGACGACGCGTTCGACCAAAGCGGCGGGAACGACTCGCTGGCGAACGCCAAGCAGATCAACCTGAACGGTGACGGGGACGGGTCGGCGGCGGGCCTGAAGCTGCTCGCGCACGACGACGACTACTACAAGTTCACGGTCGGCAACGCGGCGAACTATGAGCTCACGATCGACGGGGCGAGCGGCGAGCTGCTCGACGCGAACGGCAACGTCGTCGCCCAGGTGGGCAGCGGCGGGTTGACGCGGCAGCTCGCGGCGGGCACGTACTACCTCCACCTGTACAACGACAACGCGCTGAACGGGACGTACTCGATCGACGTTGACCGGCTGCAGATCACGCAGCCGCCGCCGAACCCGGGCGTGGACGGGCGGTTCAACGACCTGAAGTACGATGCGTCGAACAACCTGAACTTCGCCTGGTTCGACGACGCGACCAAGACGCTGAAGTACGCCAAGCGCACGGGCAACGTCTGGTCGACCACGCAGATCGTCGACGGCAACAACGGGGCCGGCGAGTTCGTCTCGATGGCGGTCGACAGCACCGGCAAGCCCGGCCTCGCCTACTACGACTCGGCCAACGGCGATTTGAAGTACGCCCACTTCAACGGCAGCACGTGGGACGTGGAGACGGTCGACTCGACGAACACGGTCGGCTACTACCCGTCGATCCGGTTCGGCGCCGGCGACCGCCCGGCGATCGCGTACTACGCGAAGACCGGCGGCGACCTGAAGCTGGCGACGTTCAACGGCTCGACCTGGAGCACGACCGCGATCGACACGAAGGGCGACGTCGGGCGGTACCCGAGCCTGGCGCTCAACCCGGCGACCGGGCGGTGGGCGGTCGCGTACGAGGCGACCGGCGCGGGCGCGTTCAAGTACGCCCAGCAGACGAAGGCCGGGTGGTCGGTCGCGGTCGTGGACGACACGGTCGGGATCGCCGGCGGGTTCACGTCGCTGGCGTTCGACGCGAACAACCTCCCGGCGTTCAGCTACTACGCCGCCCGCGACGCGAACCTGAAGTTCGCCCGGTTCGACGGCAGCCGGTGGAATCTGTCGACCGTGGCGTCGAAGAACAGCGTCGGGTTGTACACGAACTTGTTCTTCGACGGCGGGAACCCGGTGATCTACTACTTCAACAAGACCGGCAACAGCCTGGTCGCCGCCCGGAGCGACGGGAACGTCTGGGACTACGAGACGCTGGTGACCGGCGGCGGCCGCGAGAGCAAGGTGGCGCTGGACGGCGACGGGTTCGAGACGTACTCGTGGCTGGACGGGGCGACCGGGGACGTGAAGGTCGGGGCGGCCTAAAGTCGCATTCCTAGTCGATCGCCCTCCCCGTCGGCGCGACGTGTCGCGCGGCGGGGAGGGCGGTTTTTTCTCCGGCTCGAAGTCGCGGCATAGTTTGTAGGGCTCGCTTCAGCGGGCGGAGCTCCTTTGCCGCCGCGCAGCGTCCTCTTCATCCCACGGCACTCGCGCTGGCGTCCCGCTCGCTGAAGCGGGCCTTACGTGTGGCAGTGCGCATGGGCTGCGGGGCGGACCTTTGGCGGGGAGTTCGATCGTGCGTAACATCGCGGCGTTGAACGAAGTCGTCATACAGGATCGACCGGGTGGCCGGGCGCCAGGGCGATCGCGGGTTCTGGCGGGTCGCGCCGTGGCGCTGTTCGCGCGGTACGAGGCCGTGCTGTTCGGGGCGATGGTGCTCGTGCTGCTCGTGCCGGTCTGGGCGTTCACGTACCTGCCGACGACGGACGGGGCGGCCCACGTCGCGAACGCCGACGTGATGCGGAAGATCGCCGACCCGGCGCACGCAGTGTTCCGGCACTACTACTTCGTCAGCAAGGAGCCGAGCCCGAACCTGATCGGGCATTTGGTGCTGGCCGGGGCGCTGTACGTCGCGCCCCCGGTCGTGGCGGAGAAGGTGCTGGTCAGCTTGTACCTGGCGCTGTTCCCGCTGGCGTGCCGGTACGCGGTGCGGTCGGTGCGGCCGCGGGCGACGCCGCTGGCGTTCCTCGCGTTCCCGATGGCGTACAGCTATTTGTTCGCGCAGGGGTTTTATAACTTCTGCCTGAGCATGGCGGCGTTCTTCGTCGTCGTCGGGTACTGGGTGCGGAACCGGGACCGGATGGACGCCCGTCGCGGGGTGACGCTGCTGCTGCTCGGGCTGTTGTTGTACGCGTGCCATTTGTTCTCCCTGATGATGGCGTGCGGGGTGATCGGCGTGTTGGTGGGGTGGTTCGGACTGCGGGAGGTTCGGGCGCACGCCTTCGGCGCGGCGGCTAGACGGGCGGTCGTGACCGGGTTGGCGCTTTTGCCGGGGCTGGTGATGGGGGTGTTGTTTCGACCGTCGACGCGGCGGTTTGCGGACGCGGGGGCGGTGGACTGGACGCCGAAGGAGGATCTGCTCGGGCTGTTGCAGTTCCGGACGATGGTGTCGTACCGGGACGGGGAGGCGTGGCTGGGCGGGGCGCTGGCGGGGGTGTTCGGGGCGTTGGCGCTGCTCGCGCTGGCGAACAAACTGGTGCGGCGGACCTGGTCGCGGTGGGACGGGTTGCTGGTGGTGCCGGTCGGGTTGGCGGTGGTGTACTTCAAGGCGCAGGACGCGGCGTCGATCCACTTCTACATCCCGCACCGCGCGATGTTCTACCTGTTCCTGACGCTGCTGCTGTGGTTGGCGGGGCAGCCGATGACCCGGCGGGTGCGGTGGGGGGCGGCGGTGGTCGGCGTCGTCCTGGGGCTGGGGTTCGTCGGCAGCCACGCGGGGAAGTACCGCCAGTTCGCGCCGCAGCTCGAGGAATTCGTGGCGGCCGGGGACCGGGTGGGGCGTGGGACGACGTTCTTGCCGCTGATCTTCGCGCCGCGCGGGGCGGACGCGCGGGGGAAGGCGACGTCGGTGGACGTGGCGCCGTTCTACATGGCCAGCGGGTACATCGCCGCACGGCGGGACGCGGTGGACCTGCGGAACTACGAGGGGAACACGGACCATTTCCCGGTGCGGTTCCGGCCGGACCGGAACCCGTACACGCATTTGGCGGTCGGGCTGGGGCTGGACGAGATCCCGCCGAAGATCGATTTGGAGAAGTTCCGGCGGGCGGGGGGGGAGGTGGACTACGTGCTGCTGTGGGGCGTGACCGACGAGTGGCGGGGGCACGAGGACACGGTGAGGTTGTACGGGCAGTTGCAGAAGGGGTACGAGCGGGTGGAGGTGCCGGGGGCGCGGTGGACCGAGGTTTGGCGGCGGCGTGAATAGCGAGGCGTCGCGTCGTGGTTCGGCTCCCCTAAGAAGGCCCCCCGTGTCGACGCATGTCCTCCCTCTCCCAAGGCCGCCGACAACTCCTGTTCTCCGGGCGGCGGTGTCGGCCGTGGGAGAGGGCGGGGGAGAGGGGTCTTCTCAACCGGCAGGTGGCGCACCACGTTCACGAAATGCCCCCTCACCCCAGCCCTCTCCCTGCCGCGTTTGCGGTCGGCGGCGAATGGCGTCCACCGTCGCGGCTGGGAGAGGGGGCCGGATCACGGTGCAGAGTGCGCCGCGGCCTTTGATCTAGTAGTCCCGCCGCGCGAAGATCCAGCAGGCGATGCCGAGGACGACGGCTTCGAACGCCAACGACGAGCCGATGATGCGGGAGGCGGGGCGGGCGGCGAGGTGGGCTTCGAGCTCGCGCGTGACCTCGGGGTCGCTGACGCGGACCTCCGTGCGGTCGCGGAAGCCGGACAGCCAGCCGCCGCCGGCGTTGCGGCCGGCGCGGCGCTGCTCGCGGCGGCGGAACTGCTCCTCGTCGAGCTCGGTGTCGTCCACGTCCACGTCCAGCCACCGCTGGAGCAGGTCGTTGGTGTCCCACGTCTTCGGGAGCACGGCCTTGGCGGCGGCGACGGCGGCGTGGGCGGCGGCGACGTTGCGGCGCGTCGGGTCGCTCTTGGCCTTCTTCTCCTCCAGCGACTGCCGGCGGGCGCGGGCGGCGTCGAGCTGGGCCTGCGCCGTGATGTCGCCGGTCGCGAGGCGCTGGGCGTAGAGCGTGAGCTCCTTGTCGCTGTAGCCGAACGCGGTGGCGTAGGCTTCGGTCTCCATGCGGGCGGCGATCGTCGCGCTGTGCAGGATCCGCTCGGCGAAGTTTACGCCGAACACGCCCAGCCAGAACAGGACGGTCAGCAGCAGGGCGGCGACCGTCGAGCGGGTCAGGAGGCCGATCAGCACGCAGACGCAGAACAGGTAGCTGAACACGAGCAGGACGACCGGGACGGCGTAGAACACCCGGGCGTCCCACGTGCCGGCGCGGAGGCCGATCACGGCGTAGCAGGCGGCGGAGAAGATCAGGACCTGGAGGGCGACGAACAGGAGGCCGGTCGCGTACTTCGTCAGGAAGATCCGCGCGCGGCTGACGGGCTTGCTCAGGTAAAGGTCGACCGACCCGCCGGCGATGAAGTCCGGGATCATCCCGGCGGTCGAGACCAGCGCGAGGATCACCGCCAGCCAGTTCAGCCACCACGCGACGGCGAACTGGCTGAACACCATCTTGTAGAAGAACGCCTTGGTGACCAGCGACGTGTTGACCCAGCTCCGCACCTCCCAGTGGAGGACGGTCCACCCGCGCTCGTTGATCCCGACGGCGGCGAACGCGGCGACGACGAGGCCGGACAGGAACAGCGTGACCCAGAACAGCTTCTTCGCGTTCAGCTCGCGGTAGGCATCGAGGAAGAGGGCGGCGGTCTGGCGGAGGATCACCGGCGGCCCCCGTTCTGTCGGCCCATGGCCTCGATGAACAGGTCCTCGAGCGACGGGCGGACGAGCTGAACGCGGCCGATCACGAGGCCGGCGGCGCGGAGCGCGTCGATGACGGGCTGGACGGCGGCCGCGTCGGTGCGGGCGACGCGGAGGACGTTTCGGTCTACCTCAGCGTGAACGCCGCCCGGGAGCGTCAGGCGTTCGACCAGCGGCGGCGGCCCGTCCCCCTCCGCGCCGCGGCGCGGGCTGGCATAGGGGAGCGGCGGCGGCGACACGTCCGGGGCGCTGCCCGTCGCCGCCGCGGCGGTGGCACCAAGCACGTCTTGCAGCGACCGCGTCACGCCCACCTGCGGCACGACTTCGATTTCGTACCGCTGCTGGGCGAGCGTCAGGTCGCCGAGCGTTCCCTGGCGGACGACCGTGCCGCCGATCAGGATCGCGACGCGGTCGCAGATCATCTCGAGCTCGCTGAGCAGGTGGCTGTTGATGAAGACCGTCTTGCCCTGCTGGCGGAGGCGGAGGAGGACGTCGCGGATCTCGCGGCGGCCGACGGGGTCGACGCCGTCGGTCGGCTCGTCGAGCAGGATCAGGTCGGGGTCGTTCGCCATCGCCTGGGCGAGGCCGACCCGCTGGGCCATGCCCTTGGAGTAGGTGCCGACGCGGCGGTCGGCGTCGGCGGTCATGTTCACCGTGTGCAGCAACTCGGCCGCCCGGCGCTTGCGCGTCCGCCGGTCGACGCCGGCCATCGCGGCGAAGAACTCGATCACCTGCCGGCCGGTCAGGTAGCGGGGGAAGCGGTGGTTCTCGGGGAGGTAGCCGGTGCGGCCGAGCGTCGGCTTGTGCCCGATCGGGCGGCCGAGGACCGTGCCGGCGGCGCGGGTCGGGCGGACGAGGGACATGATGATCTTGACCAGCGTCGACTTGCCGGCGCCGTTGGGGCCGAGCAGGCCGAAGATCTCGCCGCGACGGACGTGCATCTCGATGCCGCGGAGGGCGTCGACCCGGCCGCGGTAGCGCTTGGCGACGTCGCGGAGGTCGATGGCGAGGGAGGGGGCGTCGGCAGTGGCGGCGGCGGCGGTCACGGGCGAGCATGGTCATCGGCGGGCGGGGCGGCGTCAACTTCGCCCGCCGGCCGCGCTCTCGCGCGCCGTGCATTCGTCGGGGGCGACGGTAACTTGTGGCCTGGTGGCCTCCGGAAACGACACGTCGGCGGCGGCGACAGCGGCGGGGCGCGCCATGCGGGCCCGTTACGGGCTCGACGCGCCGGGCGTCGTCGTCAACCTCTTCGTCGCGGCGGCGCTCGGCCTGCTGGCGGCCGTGGCGCTGCGCGGCACGCGGTGGGCGCCGCTCGGCTACGGGCTGGGCGGGGTCGCCGCCGGCTGCCTCGTCTGCGGGATCGGGATGGCGTACGTCAGCCGCGTCGGCAAGCTGCGGACGCGCGACCGGCTGCTCGGCGTCGTCGAATGGCGCGGCGACGAGCGCGTGCTCGACGTCGGCTGCGGCCGCGGCCTCCTGCTGGTCGGCGCGGCCCGGCGACTGACGACCGGCCGGGCAGTTGGGATCGACGTCTGGAGCGCGCGGGACCTCAGCGGCAATTCGGCCGGCGCGACGCTGCGGAACGCGCGGGCGGCGGGCGTCGCCGACCGGGTCAACGTGCTGGGCGGGGACGCGCGGCGACTGCCGTTCGCCGACGCGTCGTTCGACGTCGTCCTCTCGCGGGCCGTCCTGCACAACATCCCCGCCGCGGACGAGCGGGCGGCGGCCGTCCGCGAGATCGCCCGCGTGCTCCGCCCCGGCGGGCGCGTCGTAATCCGGGACATCCGCCACATCCGGCAGTACGCCCGCGTGCTCGCCGAGTGCGGACTCGACGTCGGCGTCGTGGGCCGCGGGCTCGTCGTGCCGGCGATCACGCTGGGTAGCCTGCGGCCCGGGGACGTGGTGGCGACCCGGCGCTAGCGTCGCGGCGGGCGGTCGAATACGCTTGCCGCGCGACGTTCACATTGGGAAGCGAGGACCGACCGTGAAGAAGATCGGCGTGGCGATGATCGGGTGCGGGGGGATCGCGTTGCAGAACCATCTGCCGGGGTTCGCCCTGCTGGCGGACCGCGCGCAGGTCGTCGCCTTGTGCGACACCAACCCGCAGGTGCTCGACCGGGCGAAACAAGAGACGGGCCTGACCGCGGCGTTCGCGGATTACCGCGACGTGATCAGGCACCCCGGCGTCGACGCCGTCGTCATCGCGACGCCCAACTTGACCCACGCCCCGATCGCGATTGCCGCCGCCGAGGCTGGCAAGCACATTCTGTCCGAAAAGCCGATCGCGATGGACCTGGCCGAGGCCAAGTCGATGGTCGCCGCCGCCGACCGGGCGAAGGTTGTCCACATGACCGCGTTCACGTACCGCTTCGTCCCCGCCATGCGGTACATGGCCCACCTGGTCAAGCAGGGGGCGATCGGCACGCCGTACCACTTCCGCGCCCAGCGGTTCCAGGACTGGGGCGTGCGAAACCTCGCGTGGCGGCAGGTCAAGAAGCTCGCCGCGACCGGCGAGCTCGGCGACATGCTCTCGCACCGGATCGACTTTGCCCACTCGCTGTTCGGCCCGATCGGCAAGCTGGTGGCGCGGCTGCGGCGGTTCATCGACGTCCGCGGCGACCAGCCGTCCGACCTCGACGACTGGGTGTCGATCATCGCCGACTTCAAGAGCGGCGCGACCGGCGTGTTCGAGTCGTCGAAGTTGGCCACCGGCCGCGGGGAGGGGGGCAAGTCCCCCGACGTCTGCGAGGTCAACGGGAGCGAGGGCACGCTGATCTACACGCTGACCCGCCCGAACGAGATCCAGGTCGGCCGAAAGGGCGGCGAGCAGCTCGGGTTCGAGCCGGTGCCCGAGTCGTTCCTGAAGGTTCCCGGCTCCCCGCGCGACGTCCGCACCGGCGACCCGGTGATGACGTTCCGGTGGGACCAGAACTTCGAGTTCGTCGACGCGATCCTGAACAACCGCCCCGCCTCCCCCAGCCTCGCCGACGGCGCCCGCTGCCAGGCCGTGATGGACGCGTCGGTCCAGTCCGACGAGAAGCGCGCGTGGGTCGACGTGCCGGAAGTGTGACGCGGAGCTCAACTGTGGCATGGGCATCCAGCCCATGAATGGGTGCTTTTGGTCAGCGGGTGAGGTCGGTTTGCCGGATCGACACAACAGACACGGGCAGGATGCCCGTGCCACGTCCGACACCGTTGGAATGCCAAATGCTCGAGGCGAATGCTGAAACGGAGGCTGGCGTGGCGAAAGTTGCAGTAGTGACGGGCGCATCGTCGGGCGTCGGGCGGGCAACAGCAATCGCGCTGGCCATCGCCGGCTGGGAGGTCACCCTCATCGCCCGCCGGGCCGACGCCCTCGCGAAGACCGTCGACCTCGCGCCAGCCGACGCCCGGCCGCGCATGCACGTCGCCCCCGGCGACATCGTCGACAAGGCCGCCGTCGAGGCGGTCGCGAGAGACGTCCTCGCCCGCTTCGGCCGGATCGACGCGCTCGTCAACGCCGCCGGCACCAACATCCCCAAGCGGTCGCTCGCCGACATGACCGAGGACCGCTTCCGCCAGGTGTTCGACGTCAACCTGACCGGCGCGCTGAACACGATCCAGGCCTTCCTCCCCGCGATGCGCCAGCAGCAGGGGGGGGCGATCGTTAACGTCAACTCGATCGCCGGCCAGAACGCCTCCGTCCTCTCCGGCGCGTCGTACGTGATGAGCAAGTTCGCCCTCGCGGGTTTGACCCAATCGATCAACGCCGAGGAGGCGAAGCACAACGTCCGCGCGTGCTCGATCTTCCCCGGCGACATCAACTCCGAGCTGCTCGAGAAGCGGCCCAGCCCGCCCCCGATGGACGTCCGCGGCAAGATGCTCCAGCCCGAGGACCTCGCCGCTTGCATCCTGCTGGTCGTCAACCTCCCCCCGCGGGCGGTCGTCGAAGAGCTGCGCATCGTGCCGCGGTAGGGTGGGCTGCCGGCGGACGCGAGTAATTGCGGAAAATGGCGGTGTACACGCGTACTCACAGCCTGCCACAATGCGCGCTTATCCTGACTTGGGAGAACGCGATTTATGTCCACCACCCGCACCGAACGCGATTCGATGGGCGAGATGGCCGTCCCGGCCGACGCCCACTATGGCGCCTCGACCGCCCGCGCGGTCGAGAACTTTCCGATCTCGGACCTCCGTCTGCCGCGCCGCTTTATCCAGGCCGTCGGCCTAGTGAAGTGGGCTGCTGCCGAGGTCAACAAGGAGCTCGGCCTGATCGAGAAGCAGCGGGCCGCCTGGCTTCAGCAGGCTGCCCAGGAGGTGATCGACGGCCTGCTCGACCGCGAGTTCGTCGTCGACGTGTTCCAGACCGGCTCGGGCACTTCGACCAACATGAACGCCAACGAGGTGATCGCCAGCCGCGCCAACGAGATCGCCACCGGCAAGCGGGGCGGCAAGGAGCCGATCCACCCCAACGACCACGTGAACATGCAGCAGTCGTCGAACGACGTGATCCCGACCGCGATTCACGTCGCCGCCGCCGCCGCGATGAACCAGACGCTGGTCCCCGCGCTGCTCCACCTCGCCGAGACGCTCGAGCGGAAGGTCGAGCAGTTCGAGGACGTCGTGAAGATCGGCCGCACCCACCTTCAAGACGCGACGCCTATCCTGCTCGGCCAGGAGCTCTCCGGCTACGCCGCCCAGGCGCGCCTCGGCGCGATGCGGGCGAACAAGGCGATCAACGCTTTGCGCGAACTGCCGCTCGGCGGCACGGCGGTCGGCACCGGCATCAATTCCCACCCCGCCTACGCCTCGCTCGCGATCGCCGCGATCGCCCACAAGACCCAGCTCGACTTCGTCGAGGCCAAGAACCACTTCGAGGCCCAGGGGGCCAAGGACGCCATCGTCGAGTGCTCCGGCTTCCTCAAGACGATTGCGATCTCTCTGACGAAAATCGCCAACGACGTCCGCTGGCTCGCGTCCGGCCCCCGCTGCGGCATCGGCGAGATCTCGATCCCCGCCACCCAGCCCGGCAGCAGCATCATGCCCGGCAAGGTCAACCCGGTCATGAGCGAGATGATGCTCCAGGTCGCCGCCCAGGTCGTCGGCAACGACGCGACGATCGCGTTCGCCGGCTCCGGCCTCGGCAGCACGTTCGAGCTGAACGTGATGATGCCGGTCATGGCCTACAACCTGCTCCAGTCGATCGAGCTGCTCTCCAATGCCGCCCGCGTCTTCGCCGACCGCACGGTCGCCGGCCTCGAGGTTAACCGCGAACGCTGCGAGTCCCTCGTCGAACAATCCCTCGCGATGTGCACCAGCCTTGCCCCGCGCATCGGCTACGACAAGGCAGCCGACATTGCGAAGGAGAGTTTCAAGACCGGGCAAACGGTCCGACAGATTGCCGAGGCGCGCGGGATCCTGCCGCCGGAGGAACTGAAGCGGGTGCTCGATCCGGTGCGGATGACGCAGCCGCAGGCGGACATGGTCGGCAGCGGGGGCGGGTGACGGCACCGTTCGTCGCGATCGGGGCCGCTGAAGCTGCCCCGCACGCGGCGCGTTACGTCCCGGTTGACACGTCCGCCCCTGCCGCGTCGGCCTGAACGTCGGGCAGGATCGCGTTCGCGACGACGGACCCCCCAGCGTCGGCGGCGGTCGCCGTCGGGGCACCGTCGCCCGCTGATTTCAGGCAGTGGTGGCGGATCAGTTCCAGAAGTTTGCGCGGGCGGTACTCGGACTTGACGACGAACTCGCAGACGCCGAGCTTCCGTGCCCGCTCCATCGTGTGGGCGTCGCCGTGGCCGCTGAGCACGATCACGGGCACGTCCTTCCCGAACGTCCGCTCGCGGAGCAGGAAGAGGAACGTCAGGCCGTCCATCGGGGGCATGGCGACGTCGAGCAGGATCAGGTCGGGGTGGCGGCCGATCGCCTGGGCCATCGCCATGATGGCGTTCTCGGCACAGACGACCTCGTACCCCTCCATCTTGAGCAGCCGCGCGAGGGGCTTGCGCGCCGCCGGGTCGTCGTCGACTACGAGGATCGTCGCCATACCGTCCGGCATTGTCTCGCCCGGCCGCGTCCGGCAGAACGGTGAAAATCTTGCGCTGCGGGCCCAGCAATTCCTGCGCTAGGGCGCGCGGCGTCAGGGGTGCAGGATTGTGCGAAACGCGGCTTTTCGGCCCGGAATCCCGATATTATCGGCGTAGAGTCGCCGCGCAGCAATTGCACCCGGTCGCGCTAAAGTTTGCGCGTCGGTCGCTCCGAAACACTACGGTCAACACCGAGCCCGCCACACGCGGCTGGCCGCAGGTCGAACGGATTCGACCCGCGAACGGGACACCCGAACAAGGAGGTTCGCCCCCCTTCAACACCCACCCCTCGACCGGTCTGCGCCCACCGCGGCGCGGTCACGGGTCGCTCAGCCGGGGCGGAGCGCCGGCCCAGGCGCCTCGCGGACGATTCGTCCGCGGCGGCCGCCGAAATCCCCCAATCGTTGTTCACGGTTACATCTGCCGGCGGCGCGGCCGCGTGCTCCCTGGATCGGGACACGTTCGCACCGTCGAGACCAAACTCCGCCCCGCACGCGTTGGTCCGCGAGCGGTGCACAAGCACGCGTATCACGGAGGATACACCCCATGAGTCGGATCAATACGAACATCTCGTCGCTCCAGGCGATGCACACGTTGACGAAGAACCAGACGGATCTGTCGACGCGGATGCAGCGCCTCAGCACCGGCCTGAAGATCAACACCGGCAAGGACGCCCCCGCCGCCCTGATCGCCAGCGAGACGCTCCGCAGCGAGATCAGCGGCATCCACCAGGCGATCGACAACTCGCAGCGGGCCGGCAACGTGATCAACACGGCCGAGGGCGCGCTGTCGGAAGTGTCGGCGCTGCTCCTCGAGGTGCAGTCGCTGACGAACGAGGCCGCGAACACCGGCGCGCTGTCGCCGGAGGAAATCAAGGCCAACCAGCTCCAGGTCGACGCGATCCTGAACAGCGTCAACCGGATTTCCAACACCACGCAGTTCAACGGCGTCAAGCTGCTGAACGGCCAGCTCGACTACACGACCAGCGGCGTCGCCAGCACCGCGATCGACAACCTTCAGGTCAACGCGTCGAAGATCCCGGACAACGGGTCGGTCAGCGTGATCGTCCAGGTCGTCGGCTCCGCCCAGCTCGCCGAGGCGAACTACACCGCGTCGGGGATCGGGGCGGCCCCGGTGACGATCGAGGTCGGCGGCGTCCACGGCACCGAGCAGCTCTCGTTCGCCGCCTCGACCCACAACTCCGCGATCGTCGTCGCGATCAACCAGCTCAAGGCGGCGACCGGCGTGTCGGCGACGATGAGCGGCGCGGCGCTGCGGATCACGTCCACGGCGTATGGCGCCGACGAGTTCGTCTCCGTGCAGACGATCAACGGCACGTTCCTGAACACGAAGGACTTCGGCCAGGACGCGCAGGTCAACGTCAACGGCGCCAAGGCCGAGGTCGACGGGCTGACCGCGTCGGTCCGCAGCGACAACCTCGACCTGAAGCTGAACCTGGACGCGACGTTCGGCACGACGGTCGACCCGGCCGGCACGACGTTCACGATCACCGGCGGCGGGGCGAAGTTCCAGCTCGGGTCGGAGGTCAACCGCCAGGGGCAGGTCAACGTCGGGATCGGCTCGGTCGCGACGACCAAGCTCGGGAACGCGATCGACGGGTTCATCTCCAGCCTGTCGAGCGGCGGGGCGAACAGCCTGGTGTCGGGGAACACGATCCAGGCGCAGAAGATCATCACCTCGGCGATCCGACAGGTCGCCGACCTGAGAGGCCGGCTGGGGGCGTTCCAGAAGGACATCCTGGAAACCAACGTCAACAGCCTGTCGGTGGCACTCGAGAACGTGACCGCCAGCGAGAGCGCGATCCGCGACGCCGATTTCGCCGTCGAGACCGCGGCCCTCACCCGGAGCCAGATCCTGGTGCAGGCCAACACGTCGGTCTTGTCCCAGGCGAACTCGAGCCCGCAGAGCGTGCTCAGCCTCCTGGGCTGATCCTCGCTTAGACGGTCGATTGGTTCGCGACAGCAGAGTAACCACAGCGAGGGCGGCCGGCGCAAGTCGGTCGCCCTTTCTGCGTTGGGAAGGGTTCAGGGGTCGGGGTTCAGGGTTCAGCAGCGGCGGCAGGGGGGAGTACTTGGGATCAGCCCATGCCGCAGGGGCCGGGGCCGCCGCAGCGGCCGCACATGGGGGAGTCGTCACCGCCGCCGCCGCTCTTGGTCGCCCCTTCGCCCGCGACGGCGAAGACGCTGAGGGCCCGCGCGGTCTGCTCCGACCCGCACTCGGGGCACCTGACCGCGTCGGTCGAGCTCATGCTCCGCACGAGCTTCTCAAACTTGTCCCCGCACTGCTTGCACTGGTACTCGTAAATCGGCACGGCTGGACTCTCCTTTGGTCGCTCGGCTCCATTCTATGCGCCACGCCCGGCCCGTCACAGGTCCACTTTCGTGAAGTGGAACCGCACGCCCGCCGCCTCGGCCGCTGCGAGCAGGGCCTCGGCAGCCTTCAGGTCGCGCAAGATCGGGTTGGGCTGCTTGAAGTCGTTCAGGTTGGCCGTCACGTGGCCGGTCAGGCCGCGGACGACCTTCAGGCCGTCGGCGGCCGGGAACCACTGCTCCGGCGGCAGCCGCATCTTGGACGGGTCGAACCCCTGCTCGCGCATCTGTTCGATCAGCACGGCCTGGCTCTCCGACAGCAGCGACGACGGCGCGGCGACGTTGCACCGCCTGGCGGCGGTGTCCAACCGGTCCGCCTCGCGCGCCAGCGCCTTGCCCGACTTCGCCTTCGCGTAGGCGGCCTGCGCCTCGGGCAGTTCCTTTTCGAGCGTGACCACGATCGCCAGCGCCATCGATGCCTCTCCTTGTCTGGTCGGCGTCCGCCACTATTCTATCCGCCGCAGCTTATCCGAAACCCCAAACGAGCGGAGGCGCGTGGACACCACGAAGTTCATCAACCCCCAGCAGATCGGCGGCATCGAGTCCTACCAGTTCGCGGACGGCCCGGCCCGCCACACCCGCGCGATCCTCGTGAATACCGGCGGCGGCCTCCGCTACCGCATCCTCCCGGACCGCGGACTGGACATCGACCAGGCATTCTTCAACCAGCACTCGCTGACGTTCCTGGCGCACAAGGGCGTTACGCCCCCGCAGGCCGACGCGCTGCGGCACGGGCTCGACTGGCTGCGCGGCTTCCCGGTCGGACTGTTGACGAGCTGCGGCCCGACCAACGCGGGCGGCCCGGCGACCGACGCGGGCGAGGAGGTCGGCCTGCACGGCCCGCACTCCGGCACCGCAGCGACGATCGAGTCGATCGTCCAGCCCGACCCGCGGGCCGGGCGGATGGAGATGAGCGTGACCGCCGTCGTCCGCTACGGCGCGTTCTACGGTCCGTGCGTTGAGCTTCGCCGCACGATCACGTCGACGCTCGGCCGGAACACGATCGACGTCCGCGACGAGTTCTTCAACGCCGGCAACGAGGATCAGCCGCACGCGTGGCTGTTGCACGTGAACTTCGGCTACCCGCTGTGCGACCAGGGGAGCGAGTTCTGCTACGACGCGGCGAAGATCGAGCCGCTCGCCGATCCGGCGGCGCAGGAATGGTTCGGCGCGACGGACGGCGCGCACAAGCGGATCCCGGGGCCGCTGAAACGGCACCGCGGGCCGAACTCGGTGGTCGCGTACGTCTATCCGAAAGCGAGCGATCGCGACGGGCGGGCGACGGTCGGCGTGGTCAACGAGCGGCTGGGGTTCGGCGTCGCGATCCGCTACAACACGAACGAGTTCCCGCGATGCGGCAACTGGCAGCACTGGGGCGAGCAGGAGTACGTCGGCGCGCTCGAGCCGATGACCGGCGGCGTCGAGGGGCGCGACAAGGACCGCGAGCGCGGGTGGCTCCTGACCCTGCCGCCCGGCGGGCGGAAGTCTTACCGATATCAAATCGAGGTCGTCAGTGGCGACGCCGCATTGGGCGAGCTGCTCGCGCTGAACAAGGGCGGCTGAGATATCGACGACAATCGCCTTGACCCGCTTCCCGCGCTTTCGTACCCTATTTAAGTGACCCGTGCGTCAATTAAATCGGGCCGCTCCGCAAAGCGCGCCCCCGGCCGTCCCCGGGACGAGGAATTGCGCGAGCGCCGCCAGGAGGAGATCCTCGCGAAGGCGACCGCCGTCTTCGCCGAGCACGGCTACCCGAACACCGACGTCCAGTTCGTCGCCGACCCCCTCGGGATCAGCAAGGGCACCGTTTACCGCTACTTCCCGAGCAAGGAAAGTTTGTTCTTGGCGGCCGTCGAGCGGGGCGTGCGGCAACTCGAAGAACACATGAACCGGGCGATCTTCGCCGAGCCGGATTTGGTCGAACGCATGGCGGTCGCGACGACGGCGTACCTCGAGTTTTTCGCCGCAAACCCGGCTTTGGTAGAGCTCTTCATTCAGGAGCGGGCGGAGTTCCGCGACCGCAAGAAGCCCGTGTACTTCGAGCGCGACTGCGCCGACGAGTGCGTGTGGGAGCAGTCCCTGCGCGACCTGATCGCCACCGGCCGCGTCCGCGACGTGCCGGTCGAGCGGGTAATGACCGTGCTCGGCGACCTCGTGTACGGCACGATGTTCACCAACCATTTCGCGGGTCGAAAGAAGCCGTTCGCCGAGCAGGCGGCCGACATCGTGGACGTCGTCTTCCACGGCATTTTGACCGACGTGGAGAAACGCCACCGCGCGTCCCGGAACGGGAACGGGCGTCAGAAGAAGTCTTAGCGCGTCGTCTGGAGAATCGCCGTCGGGCTGGCCGATGGTTAAGTTTACCGGGAATTAAATGACTGATCCGTCACCATATTCGGGAACTTCGATGCCGAAAGGTGTTCATATCGCGCCGGTGACGCTCGCGCGTCTCGCCGCCACGGCCGTTTTCATCTTCTTCCTTGGCGGGTGCAACCGCGAAGACGCCGCCGCGGCCGCGCCCCCGCCGGCGCCCCCACCGGCGATGGTGACGGTCGCCCCCGCTACGGCCGCCGACGTGCCCCTCTACATCGAGGAGATCGGGACGACCGCCGCCCGCGAGTACGTGGCCGTGCAGGCCCAGGTCGCCGGGCAGGTGCAGGAGATTCACTTCCCCGACGGCGCCGAGCTGAAGAAGGGGGACATGCTCTTCACGATCGACCCCCGCCCGTTCCAGGCGGCGCTCGCGCAGGCGGAGGCGAGCGCGGCACAGCGCCGAGCTGAACTCCAACTCGCCAAGCAGGAGTTCGAGCGCGTCCAGGACCTGATCGCGACCAAGGCGGTGTCGCGGCAGGAGTTCGACCAGAAGAAGAACGCCGTCGTCGTCTCCGAAGCGACGATCAAGGCCGCCGATGCCGCCGTCCAGACCGCCAAGCTCAACCTCGACTACTGCTACGTCCGCTCCCCGATCGACGGCCGCGCCGGCCAGCGGCAGGTCGACCCGGGCAACGTTGTCAAGGGCAACGATCAGACGCTGGTCACCGTCCAGCGGCTCGACCCGATTTACGCCGATTTCACGATCACCGAGCGCGACCTGCCGCGCGTCCGCCAGCAGATCCAGGGCAGCGGCGGCGGCGAGAAGCTCAAGGCGCTCGTCTGGGTGCCGGGCGAGCCGGGCGAGCCGCGCAGCGGCGAGCTGACGTTCGTCGACACCGCCGTCCAACCCGGCGCCGGCCGCGTCAAGCTCCGCGCGACGCTCCCGAATGCCGACCGCCACTTCTGGGCCGGCCAGTTCGTCAACGTCCGCCTCGTGCTCGAAGTGAGGAAGGGCGCGGTGCTCGTACCGGCGCAGGCCGTGCAGATAGGGCAGGCGGGGCCGTTCGTGTACGTGGTCGAGGAGGGGTCGAAGGCCGGGCTGAGACCGGTCAAGCAGGGGCAGCGGCAGGGGGGCGACGTCGTCATCGAGCAGGGGGTAAAGGCCGGCGACAGCGTCGTGACGACCGGCCAGAAGTTCGTCTTCCCCGGCGCGCCGGTGCAGATCGCCCCCGCCGCGGCGGCCGGCCACGCCGGTCACGGCGCGGCGCCGACGTCCGGCCCCGCAACCGCGCCGACCTCGGCGCCGTCGGCGACAGCCCCCGCAGCGAAAGGAGCGCCCCAGTGATCAACCCGGCCAGAGGAAGTTTCTCCGAACCGTTCATCCGCCGCCCGGTCATGACGCTGGTGCTGACGGCGTCGGCGATCCTGTTCGGCGTGCTCGCGTACCTCGCGCTGCCGGTTAACGACCTGCCCGCCGTCGACTACCCGGTCATCCAGGTGTCGGTCGGCTACCCGGGCGCGAGCCCCGAGACCGTCGCGAGCAACATCGCGACCCCGCTCGAGCGCGAGTTCATGCAGATCCCCGGCCTCGAGCTGATCACCAGCAAGAGCAGCCAGGGGTTCACGAGCATGACGCTCCAGTTCGTGCTCGAGAAGAACATCGACGCCGCCGCCACCGACGTACAGGCCGCGATCAGCCGCGCCCAGGGCAACCTGCCCCCGGACCTCCCCGCCCCGCCCACGTTCGCCAAGACCAACCCCAACGACCAGCCGATCCTCTACGTCGCCCTGACCAGCGACACCATGACCCGCGGCCAGCTGTACGACCTCGCCAACACCCAGGTCGGCCAGCGCGTCAGCATCGTCAGCGGCGTGTCTCAGGTGCAGGTCTTCGGGACGAAGTCCGCCATCCGCATCAAGGCCGACCCGTCCAAGCTCGCGGCGCGGCAGTTGTCCATCGACGACCTCGCCGCCGCGATCCGCACCGGCACCAGCTCCCAGGGCGCCGGCCAGTTCGACGGCCCCGACACCACGTTCCTGCTCCAGCCCAAGGGCCAGCTCGAGACCGCCGACCAATACAACAACCTGATCGTCGCCACCCGCGACGGCACGCCGATCTACTTGAGGGACGTCGCCGACGCTCAGGAGACCGTCCAGGACGAGCGGATCGACATGCGGTTCTGGGTCCGCGGCAAAACGGTGCCCAAGGCCACCGTCGTCCTCGCCGTCTTCCGGCAGGCCGGCTCGAACGCCGTCGCCGTCGCCAACGACGTCAAGGGCCTGCTCCCCGAGATCCAGCCTCAGCTCCCCGCGTCCGTCAGCATCATCCCGATCTACGACCGCTCGAAGTCGATCGTCAACAGCGTCAAGGACGTGACCGAGACGCTCTACATCGCGTTCGTCCTGGTGGTCGTCGTGATCTTCGTCTTCCTCGGCCGGGCGACCGACACGCTGATCCCGGTCGTCGCGCTCCCGCTGTCGCTGCTCCTGACGTTCATCGTGATGGCCGCGCTCGGCTACAGCATCGACAACCTCTCCCTGATGGCCCTGACGCTCGCGATCGGCTTTCTCGTCGACGACGCGATCGTGTTCCTCGAGAACGCCGTCCGCCGGATGGAGCAGTACGGCGAGAACCCGATGCAGGCCGCCATCAACGGCGCGAAGGAGATCAGCTTCACGATCGTCTCGATGACGCTGTCGCTCGCGGCCGTGTTCATCCCGCTGCTGTTCATGAGCGGCCTGGTCGGGCGCGTGTTCCGCGAGTTCGCGGTCGTGATCGTCGTCTCGATCATCGCCAGCGGCCTCGTCTCGCTGACCCTGACCCCGCTGATGGTCGCCCGCACGATCGGCGCCCGCGGCCACGGCACGAAGAAGTCGTTCATTGAGCGCATCATCGGCGGCGTCGAGAAGCGCGTACTCGCGGTCTACGGCGGGTCGCTCTGGTTCTTCCTCCGCCACAAGTGGATCTCCGCGATCGTCTGGGTCGCCTGCCTCTGGGGCACGTACCACTTCCTGACCGTCCTCCCCAAGTCCTTCCTCCCCGTCGGCGACAGCTCGTTCTCCTGGGGCGTCCTGATCGGCCCCGAGGGCGCGTCCCCCGAGGCGATGCGCAGCCTCCAGGACCGCGCCGAGCGCGTCATGCACGAGAACGACGCCGTCGACATGACGTTCTCGATGACCGGCAACGGCCAGTTCATCAACTCGAACATGGGCATCCTGCTCGCGTTCCTCAAGGACCCCGCCAAGCGCCCGCCCCTCCAGACCATGACCCCCGACGGCAAGCCCGTCACGATCGACAAGCCGGGCATCGACGCGGTCTCCCAGGACATCGCCGGCAAATTGATGATGAACCTGCCCGGGTCGATCGGCGTGCTGACGCCCCAGCCGGTCCTTCAGATCTCGACCGGCGCGACCAGCCAGCAGAGCGGCAAGTTCGCCTACAGCCTGAGCGGCGTCGACCCGCAGGAGGTCTACGCCGCTGCCGAGGCCCTGACCGGCAAGCTGATGCCCAAGATCGGCGAGATCTTCGCCGGCCCACCGATCCCCGACATCTTCAACACGCCCCAGCTCAAGATCGACATCCTGCGCGAGAAGGCGTCGACCTACGGCGTCTCCGCCTCCCGCATCGAGACGCTGCTCCGCAACGCCTACAGCGAGAACTACGTCTACCAGATCAAGCGTCCGCAGGACCAGTACCAGGTCATCCTCGAGACAACGCGCGACGCCCGGCGCCACCCGGAGGACCTCGGCCTGCTCTACGTCCGCAGCGACGACGGCCAGCGCCTGGTCCCGCTCAGCGCGGTCGCCACCTGGGAGCCGACCGTGGGCCCGCTCGCGGTCAACCACCTGAACAAGTTCACCAGCGTCACCTGGAACTTCAACCTGATGCCCGGCGTCACGATCGGCCAGGCGACCAAGTTCATCGAGGACTCGGCAAAAGAGGTCGTTCCCGTCCACATCCGCGGCCAGTTCCAGGGCGAGGCCCTGACGTTCCAGGAGACGGCCGTCAGCCTCGGCATCCTGATGGCGCTCGCCGTCTTCGTGATGTACGTGATCCTCGCGATCCTCTACGAGAGCTTCCTCCACCCGATCACCGTGCTCTCGACGCTCCCGACGGCCATGGTCGGCGGCCTCGCGACCCTCTGGCTCGCCAGCCATTACGGCGTGCCCGGCCTGGACCTCTCGCTCTACGCGTTCATCGGCCTGTTCATGCTGATGGGCATCGTGAAGAAGAACGGCATCATGATCGTCGACTTCGCCGTCCACCGCGTGAACGCCGGCGAGACCGCCGTCAAGGCGATCCACGACGCCAGCATGGACCGCTTTCGGCCGATCCTGATGACGACGCTCGCCGCCGTCATGGGCGCGGTGCCGATCGCGCTCGGCCACGGGGCCGACGGCGAGGGCCGCCGCCCGCTCGGCCTGGTGATCGTCGGCGGGCTGATCGTCAGCCAGCTGATCACGCTCTACGTCACGCCGGTCATCTACCTCTACATGGAACTGTTCCAGGAGTGGGTGCTGCGGCGGTTCCGCTTCCTCCGCGCCCCGAAGGACGAGTCGGCGGACGACACCGACCACGGGAACGGCCACACGAACGGCCACCCGCACCACGGCGGTCACGGCGAACGCCAACCCGCCCCCGCGTTGCCCGTGTAGCAGGTCGTCACACGAATCGTACCGTCCGCCAACGTTTAGCCGGCCCCGTTGCGGGCCGCGGCCAGTGCCCCCGGATCCGCCGTCAGCACGCGGAACGGGTCTGACCACCGAGACTCGCATGACCACAACCTCATCGCCCCGACTCCACCGCTCCGCTCCCCTCGCCCTCGCCGGCTGTCTCGCGGCGATCACCCTCATCGGCTGCACCGTCGGCCCGAACTACGCCGCCCCCGAAACGCCCACGCCCGCCGGCTGGGGCGAGATCGACCAAGCCGTAACCACCACGACGGCGCCGACCACCACCCCCGCGACGCTCCCCTCCCCGCGCCCGCCGGTCGTCCGCTGGTGGCAGACGTTCAACGACCCGTCCCTTGACGGCCTGATCGCCCGCGCCGCCGACTCCAACCTCGACCTCCGCCGCGCCCGCGCCCGCGTGTTCGAGGCCCGCGCCCGCCGCGACGTCGCCCGCGCCGACCGCCTGTTTGGCATCGACGTTGGCGGTTCCTACACCCACTCCCGCTCCCCCAGCGACTCCTTCGGCCCCGTCACCGGCGGGACGGGCGGCGCCGGCGGAACCGGTGGCGGTGGCACGGGCGGCGGGACCGGCACGGGAACCGGCGGCTTCGGCGGCGGGTTCTCGTCCGAGGGCAATTTCTACCAGGCCGGCTTCGACGCCTCCTGGGAGCTCGACGTGTTCGGCGGCGTCCGCCGCAACGTCGAGGCCGCCGACGCCGACCTCGCCGCCGCCGTCGAGGACCAGCGCGACACCCTGGTCTCCCTGCTCGCCGAGGTCGCCCGCAACTACGTCGACCTCCGCGGCTTCCAGCGGCAGGCCGCGATCGCGCGGGAGAATCTGGCCGCCCAGCGCGAGACCGTGACGCTGACCCAGAACCGCCTCGCCGCCGGCGTCGCGAGCGATCTCGAGGTCGCCCAGGCCCAGGCCCAGGCCGCCACCACCGCCTCCACGATCCCCACCCTCGAGGCCGGCGCCCGCGGCGCGATCCACCGCCTGGGCGTCTTGCTCGGCACCGACCCGCTGGCGCTGTCGGGCGAGCTGTCGGCGTTCGGCCCGATCCCCCAGCCGCCCCCGGAGATCCCCGTCGGCCTGCCGTCGGAGATCCTCCGCCGCCGCCCCGACCTCCGCCGCGCCGAGCGCGAACTCGCCGCCGCCACTGCCCGCGTCGGCGTCGCGACCGCCGACCTCTATCCCCGCTTCTCCCTGACCGGCTCACTCGGCCTGCAGAGCAGCCGCACGAGCGAGCTGTTCAACTACTCCAGCCGCTACTGGTCGGTCGGCCCGAGCGTGAGCTGGCCGCTGTTCGACGCCGGCCGGATCCGCGCCAACGTCCGCGTCGAGAACGCGAGACAGGA